>Ga0209542_10000114_pt1 | contig 201965 bp, 254 predicted proteins | sample RifCSPhighO2_01_FD_184028 | JGI IMG/M metagenome (GOLD analysis project Ga0209542, IMG submission 184028) | Soil microbial communities from Rifle, Colorado - Rifle CSP2_plank highO2_0.1 (SPAdes) (version 2) | ecosystem: Environmental > Terrestrial > Deep subsurface > Rock core/Sediment ... | reverse complement strand
GGTTTAATGAAGCTTTAAAATTAGAAAGAAAATGGATTAAAGAAGAATGGAGGGAGATGATTAAAGAAACTAAAGTTAGAAAAAATAATTTTAGAAGTATGTTTGGTTTTAGATGGTTTTAAATGTTTAAATTTTTGTATTCGTTTCTTAATTGTTGTAAACCTTTAGCAATTTCTTGATCTGAATGTTGTTTATAGAAATCATCTAATTTTTGCCATTTTAATTCTGTAATTTCTTCTTTTGCTTTTATCTTAGGAATTCCATTTTCTATTTCACATAAATAAATATTAATTGTCATGTCTTTTCCAGAATCTCTTTTGTATGTATGTGTTTTTAGTAATTTTATTATTTTAATTTTAATACCTAATTCTTCTTGTGCTCCTCTTTTTGCACAATCTTCTGGCAATTCATTTTCATTTGCTGTTTCACTTGGCAATGCCCAGCAATTTGGATAGTCTTTTTTTGTTGGAGATCTTTTTCCAAATAAAACTTCATTTTTACTATTTTTAATCATTAAAACTGCTGCGTAATCCATAGAATTGGTTAAATTATAAAACTTAAAAACTTATCTCATTACAAATTTCATATATTTTTTACATTTTAAACAATAATAAACAACCATTTTATTTCTTGTTCTTACTCTATAATTTTCTTTTTGAAAATAAGAATTGCAATTTTTACAGAATTTTCTTTTTAGATCTTTAGGAATTGGCTGATTCACTTTCATTCCAATTTTTCTTGCCTTGTCAACATACAAATTTGCTTTTTCTGGATTTGTTTTTATTTTACTAAATAGTTCTTTTATCTTTTCTAAAGCAACTTGTTTTTTATTTTCTTTTTTCATATTATTTCAATTATCCTATTTAGTAAATAAGTGTAAACTAAAAATACTATTAACCAAATTAAAAATTTTGACATTATTAAAAGTGCTTTTTTATGATCCTTATACTTTTTTATAGGTAAACGCTCAGTAATTATTTTTATGAACCTAAAAACTCCCCCAAATATTAAAGTTAAAAATCCAAGTCTTAGAATTAAAATATCCTTTGTTATCGCCCCAATAATACAAAGCAAAAATCCTAATCCCAGGAAGGCATTACCAATATTAACAACTTTAAGGATCTTCTCTACAGTTAATCTAAACATCATATATTAAATAATCTTTTACTATAAAAGATTTGTTTTTAGAAATATAAGGTGGGCAGCTAATTATGTTTCCCGCGCTGAGCGCAGTACAGCATAACACGTCGGCCTGCTTGACTATCTCGTGTTCCTATAAATTAAGAACATTCCGAGTTCGAACTTCCCGAACCTTCAATTTGAAGCTTTTCAATGGGATCGGGTAGATCCAGGCCACTATGACCGCCCATTGAAATGGAAATAGAGACTCTTTTTAAAGATTTTGGTGAGGTTTATGCCTTGCCAAGTCTCTTAATAAGTTATTAAAATTTGATCTATTTCTACTATAAGTGCAATTATATGACCTTATGATGAAATCTAATCTTTTTATTTTACTTGGATGTTTAAAACCTATATTTTCTTTGAATAGTAAGAAATTCTCTTTTCCAGTTATGTTTAAGACAAAAGTTTTATCGTAATTACTTTCAGGTTTACTTCTTACAATTTTATTTGTTTTAATAGGATATTTGATTAATATTTCTTTAATTTCTTGTAATATTTGTAAAGAATTTGAGGCTAAACTTATACTTCTCTTCCATTCTTTAGTTTTTTTATTTAATCTTAAAGAAGGTGAACCTTCATCATCATAAAATGCCCTTAGATAATTTCTTTTTATATTTTTGTTGGCTTGTTTAATTTGATTAGGCACAAATATATATTCACTTCTATAATCTGGTAAATATTCTAAAAATCGTGCGATATTTTTCTTTCCATGTATTTGAACAAATTTTGTTCCTGAGTTTCCAATGCCTTCTGTAAAATTAATATTACCAAACTCTTTTTTGCAATCTTCTTTAAATTCTTCTCTTAAGGTATCACAAGTATTTGAATAACGAATATATCTATAATATAAATTTCCATCGCCACTTATTTTTGCAATACATCTAGCCATCTCTATAGTTAACATAAATTAATTTAGTTTTTTTATTTAAAAAGCGTTACGCGTACACCTTGTCGTGTCGTCGTAAGATTTTCAGAAAATTTATGGAAAGTTTAATAAATTTAAGACATTTGAAAAAATAGTGAAAAAATTAGAAGAAAGTATATTAACAATTTTAGCTTCTGAAGATGTTTTAAAAAAAGAATGGGATAATGAAAATGATAAGAGATGGAATAAATTATAATTCATAAAATTCTTAAAGACTTATTAAAGAATAATACTTATGAGAAATGCAGAATTTAAGCACTTAATAGTATTTTCAATAGTATTTTTAGTATTACTTATAGGGTCAAATGCAGTTACTTATAGCTTATTAAAATCAGATTATCAAGAAGATATTGCTAGTTTAAATACCAAGATAAATAATAAAACTGGAGAAGTTGTTTCTTTATTAAATGCAGGTCTTAAAAATATAGAAACTAAAACTAAACAAGATATTAATAGTGTTCAGAAAGACTTTGATAGTAAAACTAACAAAATAGAATCTAATCTAAATCTTGTTAAGACTGATACAGAAATTAGTTTAAAACAAGTATCTAGTCAAGTAAATAATTTAGATCAAAAAAATGAAGAGTTGGAAGATAAAATTTCTGATATTAAAGTTTCAAGTTCTGATTTTTCTAGTATTGTGCAAGATGTTGTTAAAGCTGTTGTTAGTATTAGAACAGATAAAGGGCAAGGAAGCGGAGTTATTTATGATTCAAGAGGTTATGTTTTAACAAATAAACATGTAATTGATGGTGCTACCAGCATGGAAATTATTGATTACAATTCAAACAAGTATAGTGTTCAAATAATTGGTTATTCTAATGCTGTAGATCTAGCAGTTTTAAAAATCAATTCAAATAGTAATTTTAATTATTTAGAATTTGCAGATGCTTCTGAAATTAATGTTGGTTCTAGAGTTATTGCTATTGGTAATCCTTTAGGTTTGAGTTTTAGTGTTACAGAAGGAATTATCAGCGGTCTTAATAGAAATATAGACAGCAGTAATGTTGGTTATATTCAGACAGATGTTCCAATTAATGCTGGAAATTCTGGTGGTCCTTTAGTTAATAGCAATAAAAAGATTATTGGCATTAATACTTTGAAAATTGGAAATTCTGAAGGCTTAGGTTTTGCTATACCAAGCAATACTGCTAAACAAATAGCTGATCAAGGACTTAGTTAAATTAAATTTAAAAATAGAAAAAAATTAAAGATCCTCTAAATCTAGAGAATCTTCAAAGTTATCAAATTCTGTTGAATTAAGATCTGAGTCTACACTGTCAATTTCATTTAGATCCTGACTTAATGTATCAACATCAGCTCCAATATCTGTATCTTCAGATATTTTTGCAGCACAACCAATTACTAAAATATTTAGTAAAAGTACCATTATTATTGCTGTGTATTTCATTTATTTCACCTCTAAACACTAACATTAATACTTGTGTTAACTTCTACGCTTGTATTTGTTTCTATATTAACTTTTGCTTCTTTAACAATTATAACGATTTCCTTAAGTATTTGATGTGCCTCTTTTAGATGAGTTTTTGCTTCAACCAATAATGCATGTGCTTTTGCTACTGCTTCTTGTCTGTCTTCTGCATTAACATCTTCTTCTATTTTAATTTCTATTAAAACATTTAATGCTTCTTTTCTTTTTTCTCTAGCAGTGTCTATATGATGATTGAATTCATCTATTTTTGCTTTTAATTCTGTTGTGTCTTTACTTTCAGCTTCAAGTTTTGCAACTAAGTTGTTTAATCTTAATTCAAGCTTATCTGCTCTTTCAACAATTAAACCAACTCTTGTTTCAACTACTAAAGCATTTGTTATTCTTAATGTTTTTTTAGCATGCATCCAAGCTTCTCTTAATTCTTTAGCTGCTGCTTTAACTTCTTCACTAGTTGAATTTTCATTTAAAGCTTCAACTTTTATTTTTGCATCAGTTACTGCTTTTATATCTGCATCTATTCTTACTTTTAATCTGGTTTTTATGTCAGCACTTAAATCAGATTCTTCAACTTTAGTTTTAGCTTCTTCTAAAAGTAATAACATTCTTTCAGATGCTTTATCCATATAGTCTTTAGAATCTATTTTTACTTTAGTTCTAACTTCAATACATTCTTTAGATCTATCATCTCTACATGATCTTAGATCTTTTTTTAATTCTAATAAGTTAGTTCTTAGTCTTAATAAAGCTGTTTTTCTATCTTCTAATCTTTCTTCTCTATTTTCTTTAACTTCTCTTCTTTCTTCTACTCTTACATTACTTTCTGATTTTACTTTTACATCAGTTTCATTATCAGAACTATCTCTAGTTGGTTCTATTCCTACTCTTATATTTCCAGAACTGCCATAAGCAAATGCTGCTGGTAAGAGACTTAATATTACTAATAAGCCAATTAATATTGCAATTGTTTTTTTCATTTTTTAAAACCTCCAAGTTTTTCTTAATTCTTAATTATTTATTTTCTTTATAAATATACTTTCTGAAAACTTTAATTAAAGCTTTACGAAGCTTTTTTGTGCTTGAATAAGGCTGAATATTGCTTCTTACTTCAAAAGAAAGTAATTTAAACTTGTAAATGTTTTTTATATTTCATGAACAAGATTGTTTTTTTGTTAATATTTTTACTTTGTATTCCTATTAGTTTTGGAGCTGTTGTAAAAGGAGAAATTTATGATTTTTCATTAGAATCTGTAAATGATGTTCTTGTGCAGATTAATACTGTTCCTTTGCAAAAACAAATAGCAATAAATGGCAATTATAATTTTGAAGTTGCTAATGGAAATTATGTAATAAAAGTTTTTTCTTTAAATGGAGATTTAGTTGGTAAAGAGAATATAACTATTTTAGATAATGGTACTTATAATTTAGATATAATTGTTTTTCCAAATTTAGATGATGCTGGTGAAGATACTGAAATAGATAGTACATTACAAGAAATAAATGATACTAAAACAGATAATAATTCTAGATATATTATTTCTTTTATTTTATTATTAATTTTAATAACTGTTATGTTGTTATTGTGGAAATTTAAATTTAAAAAAGAAGATAATTTAGATGAATCTAATGATCAATTAAGTAATGAAGTTCTTGAAATTATTAAAAAAGAAAAAAGAATTAATCAAAAGGATTTAAGAAAACATTTTCCATTATCTGAAGCAAAAATAAGCTTAGTTATCTCTGAATTAGAAGCTAAAGGTAAAATTGAAAAAATTAAAAAAGGAAGAGGCAATATTCTTATTTTAAAATAGTCTTATTAATCTTTCTATAATTTGTATGTTGAAGAAAAATGACGTTACTCCATAATATAGATATATCCCACTTTTTAACATATTTAGAACCTATTGTCAGGAGAGGTTTACAGCCACCTATTATTTCAGGTGTTCAGCCGCAATTCAGTAGTTTATCAAGACAAGACGTTGTTTATTTTGAGTGGTACGAACTAGAAAAGAAGGGAATAGAACGATACAGGCAAATGTTAATGCAAAATGCACCTACTGAAATAGCCATTGGCTTAAGAGAGGAATACGTTCAACAACATGCTCATGTTTTTATGGAATATAATGTAGAGAAGAGATATCCTGGATTTAAAGATTCTTTAAGGAGGATAGGCATTAGAGATGATGATGGTTCATTGGGACAAGGAAAGGATAGATGGAACAATCAAGTAGTGTGTACGGAAACAATTCCTGTTGAGGCGTTTGAAGCAGTTGTTGTAAAAAAATATGATCAGAACGGGGAAGAAAGGTTAGTAAAAATTCCCAAAACTGGAAAAGAAAAGAGGTTTGGAGAAGGATTGGTTGAAGTTTTTCCAGCAAGTGTTGGAATTTATCTTGGAAAGAGAGATGGTAATAGATATGAAATTGAATGTCTCCGCGAAGCAGGAAAATAAGAGGAAATATTTTAATTTATAAAAATCAATAAGTTTTAATATTAAACAATTCTTAAAATATTATGTATGTCTATTGAAAGAAGAGGATTTATTCTAGGTTTATTGTCTTTTTTATTTCCTTCAATTGCTTCTGCAAGATCTAAACTAAAGATTAAATATGAATTACATAAGAGTAAATTTTCTAATAAACCTGAACTTGCTTTAAAAATCCCAATTAGAAAAGAAGTTAATTATTTTTTTATCTCTGAATTATATACAGGAGATCAGAAAAATGTTTCTGAAATAAAAAGATTTAACGATAATGTTAAATTAGTTTATAATGGAAATACTGAAAAACCTAATTTCATGTGGATTCCTAAAAGATTATTAAAATTTTCTTTACAAAATGCTCTTGCTGAAAATAAATTTTCAATTTTTGTAATAGAGAATGAAGAAGGTGAAAGCGAGGTAAATATAAACACCTTATGGGATATTGCACAAGATTTTATGAATAATAAATTAAATATTAATGAAAGAGTAAATATTTTATTAGCAATTAATGATGAAATAAATCCAATTAGTACAATTGTTTACAATAATCAAGAAATAATTGTTCCAGAATCTTTAGTTGAAGATATAAAAGAAGATGTTGAAAAACCTAATTTAGAACCTAAAAAACCAAAAACTGCAAAACCTGGAAATAAAAAACAAAACCCTTACAAAATTGATATTAAAGAAATAAAAAATAAACTTAGAGCTAAAGATAAATTTGGAGCAAGAAGAGTTAGAGGTTCTGGAAAAAAATCTTGGAAGTCTAAACATCAAGGAATTGATTTAGTTGCTCCTATTGGAACTGAATTATTTCCTATTGAAAATGGAATGGTTATTTTTGCTGCTAAAGATAAAAAAAGATGGAGAAATGGAAATAGGGTTTCTTATATTACTGAATCTGGTTTAGATATATCTTATTTACATTTGAAAACTATAAATTGTAAAACTGGACAAAAATTAAATTTAAATACTTTGATTGGAAAAGTCGGTATTACTGGAAATGCAAGCGCAGATAATCCACATGTTCATGTACAAATAAAAATTAGAATAAAAGGAAAATGGAAAATTGTTGATCCTACACCTTTCGTTGTTGTAGATACTTAATTTTTTATTCAATCCGAAAAACTTACATTAGTTGAAATTGTTTTTTCTACCAACCAAAGATTTTTTTCTCTATCAAAAGTCACATCAACATGATAAACATAACTTTTTTCTCTAACTCCGTTTTCACCATACACGTAAGAAATATCAAAGTCTTCTAAGTATCTTTTTTCCCAAGGGAATAATAAGCGCAATTTTTTCCTTAATATTTCATTTTCTTCTCCTTTAGTGGTTCCAGAATAAAAATGACCTAAAATTTTATCTCCATAAATATTCTCTCCTAAAGTAGCATAACAACTTCCCAAACCTCTTGTTAATAATCTCTTTTGCGGAGCACCTCTTCTTAATATTCCGACTGATTGCCATCCAACTCTTATTTCATCAAATGTTTCTTTATCATATTTAAAATCCCCTAAATCTGCAATACCTCTTCCAGAATATGTTGTGAAATCTTTACTTACTCTTATTATTTCCATACTTATGGGAAAAAGTAAAATTTTATAATATTATCTTTAATTGTATTCTATTGTTCCTATTTTTGTAGATACTTAAGCTGCCTTAGTAAATGAAGCAACTATTTTTTCAAGTTCATTTTTACAAACATCAAAACCACAATCTGCTCTTATTATCCCATATTCTTCTTTTTTTAAAAATGGAATACTTAATCCAAAACCATTTGTTGCTACACGTACTAAATTTTGTATGTTGGAAGGATTAATAACTAAAATTGCAGGTGTTGCACGATGATTCACAACATAAAAATTTCTTCTAGCAAAAATATAAGCAGATCCTAAATCATCTATTAATTGGACTTCACCATGATAACTGTGAAGATATTTTCCATGTTTTTCAACTTGTTCTTTTTCATACTCTAAATTTGTTCCGTGATATAAAACTTGATAGTTCATTCTAATTAACTCCTTAATTTTTATTGAAAACTTTAGAAAAGTTCTATTGTTCTTGAATAGTTGATTCTTTTCTTTGCTTCTTACTAAGACCTAATTCTTCATCAATTTCTTGTGCTACATCTTGCATGTCTTGCATGATTCTTAGCATATCTTTTCTCATTTCTATTATTAGATCTTCAATGTTTGATTCTCGAAGCAAATATTTGTTGTTTTCAGAAATAATAAGACCTGAGCTTATTAATTTGTGTAAGTGGTGAACCACTGTCCCACGAGCAAGATTAGCTCTTAGAGCAATTTCATCACTAGAAATAGGCTTTCTTCGTTTATTGGCTTTAATAAGCTCTAAAAACACTCTAAAACACGATTTTTCCTTGTCTCTTTCTCCAAAAAGACCTAAACTCCTTCCTAACCACTGTAAATCCGAATTAAGGCTCTTTTCATCTGATTTTCTCAATTTAAAGACAGAAAAATGCATTATTTTTTCTTCCATTATATAAACTAGCACATAAAAGTTTAAATACTTGTTGGTCTTATATAGTATTAGTCGACTTAAGATCAACGAAAATGACTGATAAAAAACAAGAAAAAACAAATGAAGTTCAATTAAAGCTTGAAGAACAACAAAAGATGATTGAAGATTATACTAATACATTGAAAAGACTTCAAGCTGATTTTGAAAATTATGTTAAGAGAGTTGACAAAGAGAAAAAAGATGTTGCAAATTATTCAACTCACAAACTAGTTAGCAAGTTACTTACAATAGCTGATCATTTTGACAAGGCTTTAGATGCTTTGAAAGATACAGATGCTGTTAAAGGAATTGAAATGATGAGAAAAGATTTTCATAAAATATTGAAAGAAGAAGGTGTTGAACCTATTGATGCTTTAAATGAAAAATTAGATCCTTACAAACATGAAGTAATTGATGTTGTAATTGGTGAGAAAGATGATTTTGTGATTGATGAAATACAAAAAGGTTACATGATCAAAGATAAAGTTTTGAGACCAAGTAAAGTAAGAATAAGTAAAAATATGGAGGAAAATTAAAATGTGTAGTGCTCATGGAAATTCAGACAGACATATAGAAAAATCTTTTGATAATATGTATACTTCAAGAGCTCAATCTGCAGCTCCAATAGTTTTTGCTCCTATGAAATTAAGTTATTCACCTAGTGGCAATATTGGTTATTCAAATAATTCAAACAATTATAATAATGGGGGTAAATACAGAAAATGACTGTAACAATAGTTAATTCAACGCAATTGGGGGCAACTTTTCAGTGTCCATTATGTAGAAGATTATTCTACTTTGATACTGACTACATTAAACATAAATGTATAGCTCTTAAGAAAAGATTTTCAAAATTTAAAAAATATTAGATTCGGAGGAAAATAAAATGAGTAAAATAATTGGTATTGATTTAGGTACATCAAATAGTGCAGCGTCTGTTCTACAAGCAGGAAGACCTGTAATTGTTCCAAGTGCAGAAGGAACTAGTTTATATGGTAAAGCATTTCCAAGTGTGGTTGCATTTACAAAAGACGGACAAATGTTAGTTGGAGAGCCAGCAAGAAGACAAGCTGTTTCTAATCCTACTGGTACTATAATGGCTGCAAAAAGAAAAATAGGCACTAATTATATTTACAAAGTTCATGGAAAAGAATTTACTCCGCAACAAATTTCTGCTTTTATTTTACAAAAGATAAAAAAAGATGCAGAAGAATTCTTAGGAGAAAAAGTAAGTAAAGCTGTTATTACAGTTCCAGCTTATTTTAATGATGATCAAAGACAAGCAACTAAAGATGCTGGTGAAATTGCTGGATTAGAAGTTGTAAGAATTGTTAATGAACCTACTGCTGCTTCTTTAGCATATGGTATGGATAAACAAGACAAAGAAGCTAAAATTTTAGTATTTGATCTTGGTGGTGGAACATTAGATGTTACTATCATGGATTTCGGTGGTGGAATTTTCGAAGTAAAGTCTACTAGCGGAGATACACAATTAGGTGGAACAGATATGGATGCTGTTCTTATGAATTTTATAATTGAAGAATTTAAAAAACAAACTGGAATTGATTTAAATGATGATGCAACTGCAGTTCAAAGAGTTAGAGAAGCTGCTGAAAGAGCAAAAATTGAATTAAGTACAGTAATGGAAAGCGATATTAATTTGCCATTTGTTTCTGGACAAAATAATTTACAATTAAGATTAACAAGAGCAAAATTAGAAGAGTTAATTGATCCAATTGTACAAAGATGTAAAAAACCAGTTATACAATCATTAAAAGATGCTAGTTTACAAATGGGACAAATTGACAAAGTAATTTTAGTTGGTGGTCCAACAAGAATGCCAATTGTTAAAAATTTTGTTGAAAACTTATTAGGTGTAAAAGCTGAAAGAGGAATTGATCCAATGGAATGTGTTGCAAGTGGTGCAGCAATTCAAGGTGGAGTTTTAGGTGGAGAAGTAAAAGATATTTTATTACTAGATGTTACACCATTAACTTTAGGTATTGAAACTTTAGGAGGAGTAAGAACTCCAATAATTGAAAGAAATACTACAGTTCCTTGTAAAAGAAGTCAAGTGTTTAGTACTGCAGAAGATAATCAAACTGCTGTAACAATACATGCATTACAAGGTGAAAGAGAAATGGCTGCTGATAATAAAAGCTTAGGAAGATTTGATCTAGTTGGGATACCTCCTTCTCCAAGAGGAGTACCCCAAGTAGAAGTTACTTTTGATATAGATGCAAATGGAATAATCCATGTAAGTGCAAAAGATAAAGCAACTTCAAAAGAACAAAGCATCAGAATTACTGGATCTAGCAAGCTTGATAAAAATGAAATTGATAAGATGAAGAAAGAAGCTGAACAATATGCTGATCAAGACAAGAAAAAGAAAGAAGAAATTGAAACTAAGAATCAAGCAGAAGCTTTAGTCTATACAATTGATAAATCTGTTAAAGACTTTGGAAGTAAACTAGATAAAAATAAATTAGTTGAAATTGAAAAAGATAAAAATGAATTGAAAGACTTGATTAAAAACAATGATATAGAAAGATTAAAGGTAAAAATGGATGATCTAAATAAAAAAATCCATGAAATGTCAACAAACATGTATCAAGAAGCAATGAAACAAGAAAAAGAAGCTAAAGATGGTGAAGTAAAAGGCAAGAAAGACAATGTAGTTGATGCAGAAATTGTTGATGATAAGGAAGATAAATAAACTTCCTTTTATTTTTTTATTATTATGACTGATATAAAAATCAATTATGAAACTGAGGTTTTTATAATTAATATTAGTGAGGAAAATAATTTTTATAACATTATTTCTAGTGCTACAATTAATTTTTTAAATTTAAACTCTGTTGTTAAAGATATTAAAGATAAAAAGTTTGAAGTTTTTAGATTAGATATAATTGAACCTGAGATATTTACTTTTTCTCAATTAAAAAAGATTATTGAGAATAGTGGTGAAGAAACTGTAACAAATCTTTCAGAAAATACAAGTATTAGAAAATCTCAACCTATAGATAAAATAAAAGTATTAAATCCTACAAATGTTCAAGAAATTAAAAACATTACTTCTTTAGATTTATTAGTAAAAGATTTTTTAGATATTAAACAAGAATTAATTCAAATATTTATTAATGAATTTGATTTTACTAAGGAATATGAAAATTATGAAGAATTTGTTAATTTCTTTATAGAATCTTTACAAAATGGAATTAAAATTATAGAAAATGAAGAATTTCCTGGCAGATTATTTAAATTTTACAAAGACAATAGTTTAATTAAAGTTATTTATATTCATGATGATAAAATCTCATTTTTAGATTCTTTTGCACAAAAATACAAAGAATTACAATTGGATAAAATTAAAGAAGCTTTAAATAATTTAAATGAAGAATTAAAATTAGAAGGAAAAGAACAATTCAAATTGGAGTTCAAAGATGAGTGATTATTACAAAACTTTAGGTATAGAAAAAAATGCTAATAAAGATGATATTAAGAAAGCTTATAGAAAATTAGCTATGCAGCATCACCCAGATAAAAATCCAGATAATAAAGGATCTGCTGATAAATTTAAAGAAATCTCTGAAGCTTATGCTGTTTTAAGTGATGATCAAAAAAGAAGCCAATATGATCAATTTGGTTCTACTGGATTTAATCAAAAATATAGTCAAGAAGATATTTTCAGAGGTTTTGACATTAATGATATTTTTGGAGACATATTTGGTGGTGGAGATATGTTTGGAGATTTCTTTGGTGGTGGGAGAAGAAAAAATAAAGAAAGAGGCAGAGATTTAGCTTATGAATTAGAAATTGATTTTAAAGAAGCTGTTTTTGGTGTTACTAAGGAAATTAATATTAATATTTTAGATAATTGTAATGAATGTGAAGGATCTGGTAGTAAAGATGGAAAGTATGATGTTTGCAGTACTTGTGAAGGATCTGGTCAAGTTAGAGTAACAAGAAGAACTCCTTTGGGTGTTTTTGCTCAAGTTACTTCTTGCAGAGAATGTAATGGTCAAGGAAAAATTATTAAAAATCTTTGTAAAAATTGTAATGGAACTGGTAGACTTAATAAAGATAAAAAAATTAATGTTAAAATTCCTGCTGGTGTAGAAACTGGAAGCAAATTAAGGATTTCAAAAGCTGGAGAAGCCGGCATTAGAGGATCTAATTCTGGAGATCTTTATATTATTTTAAAAGTTAAACCTAGTGAAATATTTGAAAGAGAAGAAAATGATTTAGTTTTAAATGTTCCAATAAGTTTTAGTCAAGCTGCTTTAGGTGATGAAATTAAGATTCCTACTTTAGAAAAAGAAATTGAAATTAAGATTCCTGCTGGAACTCAGACTGGAACTAAGTTTAGATTAAAAGGAAATGGTGTTCCATACTTAGATGGTTATGGTGTTGGAGATCTATTTGTTATTGTTAATATTGTTACACCTAAAAAACTAAGTAAAGAACAGAAAAAATTACTTACTGAATTAAATAAAACTGAAGATAAGAAAGGTTTGTTAGACAGAATAAAAGACTTTGCTAAATTTAAGTGAATTTTTTAATTATTTTTAAATATTCTTTATTTAAGCCACCTAATCTGTAGATTATTACTTCATTAACATCTAAATCTTTACAAATTTGTAAATCTCTTTCTAAATTTTCTAGACTTAATATTTTTTCATTTTTTTCCATTCCAGTTGTTAATACACCTAGGCCAATAATTATATTTTCTTTGTATTTTACTTTTAATTCTTTAATTTTATTAATTATTTGTTCTTTACTTATTTTAGACATTGAAGAATAGATCATTTTTACTTTTGTGTTTCCATATTCTTTAGGATCAAAATTTAAACATAAATTTTTGTACAATTTACTTTCTTTCATATATTCTGCTGTATAAATTTTTCCTTTATAATTTTTGAAAAAAGCTTTTATAAATTTCTTATTTTTGAAATGTTTAAAGAATTGTGTTATAAATAAGGATTTTTTTAACATCGGCAATTCTGCATCCCATAATATTGGAACATCTTGGTTTTGTAATTTATACATAGCTCTTAATAAACCTCTTCTTTTAGAAAATGGACTTAACCAATAACCTTCTTGAAAATTTAAAACCGGCCACCAAATTACTTCTTTTATATTTTTATTTTGTTTTTGTAGTTGATGTTTGTAATTTTTGTAACCTTCTATCGAGTATTCTGCTAAGTATAATTTTGTTGGAAAATTTATTAGATCTAGTTTTTCTAAATTTTTAGCATTTGGATATTCTTCAAAAAATGATATTTTCATGATTATTCAACTATTGGATTAATGTTTTGATTAAATATTTTTGATGATTGTTTTGTGTATTCAATTATACTATTTTTAAAATAGGGTTTGTTTTGTTTTTGTATTTTTCCAATTATATAATAGATTATTGATATTATTGTTCCATAATTTGCATCTTTTGGTAATGGAAGATTTAACCTATTAATCCCAAATAATTTATTTTCATATCCTAAACTTATAAATAATTCTTTTTTTGAATTAACAACTGTTTTTGCATGTTTTGTTTGTTCTAAAGTAAATACTCTTGCAGATATTATTGAACCAAATAATTCATCAAATTTATTTAAAGCCATTTCTCTTACATTATCAAATTCTTTTGGAATAATAAAATAAAAGGAATTAAATTTTTTAAAGTTAATTAATGATTTATCTAAGCTTTTTATAAAATTTAAAATTTCTTTAGGATCTTCTTTTGTTTTAGCAATTATCATATTTAAGTAAGTTGAACAGTTATAAGTGTAAGGTTCTCTATTTTTTGGAAAAAGATGAAAATTTTCTTTTTTTATATATTCCTTGGCTTTAGCATTTTCATTACATGTTAATAATTTAGGATTAAATTTTTTTAGATTTTTAGCAATTTCAATTGAATGTTTATTTCCTGAAGCTGAGATTATTATTGCATCATTTATTTGGTTTAATTTTTTTAAGTAATTACTTTCATCTGCAAACATGGCATTTTCAAATAATATCTTTCCTGTAATTGCTGCATTTCCTGAGCCGACAACTAATGTGTTTTTAGAATGCTTAATGTTTAATTTTGGGGTTCCTTCTTTTAATAATAATTCTAAAGCTGCTAAAATCCCAATATCTAAATCTGGAAGATTTTTAATTGTGAAATTTTGTATTGTTTGTAAGTTAGGATAAATTTATACCACCTCTTTGTCTTTATTTGTTTCATAAAGTTTATAAACTTTAAGGAAATTACATCTCTATGGCAATAGGAACAGGTTTACTAATTTTAATCATAATTTTAGTTATTATCTTATTATGGTTTATTTTAAGTTATAATTCTTTCATTAGATTAAGAAATAGAATGGAAAATGCTTGGTCTCAAATTGATGTTCAATTAAAGAGAAGATTTGATTTAATTCCTAATTTAATGGAAACTGTTAAAGGATATATGAAACATGAGAAAGACACTTTAAAAGAAGTTACTGAAGCAAGAACTGCTTTCTTAAATGCTAAAGAACCTAGAGGAATGTTAAAAGCTGAAGATAAATTACAAGGTGCTTTAAAGACAATATTTGCTGTTTCTGAAAGATATCCTACTTTAAGAGCAAGTGAAAATTTTATGCAATTACAGGAAGAATTAAGTGGAACTGAAAGTAAAATTGCTTATTCAAGACAACATTTTAATGATTCTGTTCAAACATGGAATGAAAAAGTACAAAGTTTTCCAAGTAATTTAATATCTAAATTATTTAATTTTGGTAAAAGAGACTTCTTAGAAACTTCTGCTCAAGAAAGACAAAATGTGAAAGTTAAGTTTTAAAATATTCTTTCTAACTACATAATTTATTTAAATTAGATTTACGAGCTTTTCTTTATGGGTTTAAAACAAGAAGTTTATGCTGATTTGGATAAAGCAAAAGATAATATTGTTGCCAGAGTTGAAAGAGTTATTAAAGAAAATGGAAATACTGCTGAAGGTTTAAAAAGATCTGCTGAATTTTTACATATTGTATTCCATGTTTATCGTTTCGGAATGGAAATTACTGGCGAATCAGGACGAGTTGCTAATTATTATGCAAGTCATTTAACTAGCGCTATTGAAGATTTGAAAACGAAATACAGTCTTCCTAATGTTAGGTATGAAGTTGAAGAAGCTGATGATATTCCAACTTAAGTATTTAATTGTAATTCTAATTCTTCCATATCATAAAATAAGTCAGATATTTCATTTAAATAAGAAATTGTTTTAGGATTTTCTTCTAATAGTTTTTTTAGATTTTGTCTTTGATTTTCTAAATCCATTACTGCTTGTTGTGAATATTTGAAATGTGTTATTCTTGCATTTGTATAAATTTTTAATATTAAGTTTATTATTTCTAGATCTGCATTTATTTTTTTATTTCCAATATGAACAAATAAAGAACATAATTTATCTGCCATCATTTCTAAAATTTTAATGTAAGTGCAAATTATTCCTATTTTTGAAAATGGTGTGAAACCAACTTTGTTAATATGTCTTAAACAATAACTGATGTATGGATTAATTCTATAATCTCTATATTTCATTTTTGCTAAATCTTCCCAATTTTTATTTTTAATTGCTTCAATAGAATCTTCGATCATTGAAATATTTAAATTAAATATCCTACTTAGAATTTTATTTAGATCTTCTTCTTGATTTATAGGCATAGACTTAAAATGAACTTTACTTTTACTTTCTTCATAAATTATCATTCCTGGAAAGTACCTTACAACTTTAGTCATAAAAGCTTTTTGTTCTTCATTTTTAGTTATTAATATAATAGAATCATAACCTGCCACATAAGCTGCATCTATAGATGTCCACATTAATTTATTATCTAGTTTTGTCAAATCCAAAGTTATTTCTTTTTCGCTTTTTTGAGAGAATGTTGAAAGAATCAATTTATTTTCTTGCTCTTCTAAAAATATTTCTGCACCTTTTTTTAATTTATTTAATTTTATCCAACTAGAAGGTAGAGATACTACTGCTGTAGATGGAGATAACTGAATTAATTTTCTTTGCATCCTTTAGTTTTTTTATTTCATTATATAAATATTTAGATAATGTATAACTAATTTAACTAAAGTATATAGCTTAAGCTGAAAGTTTAACTTTTTTCTAAAGTTTTTCCATTTGGAGGTGGTAAGAATGAGACCACATGAATACATTGGAATTACTGGATTTAAAACAATAGAAGAAGTAGAAAAAGTAAGAGAATTTCATACCGGATTTTCTGGACCAAATACTCAAACTGAAGGCAATTGGGTTTATCGTCCAATGTATGGGGTAATTAGTTCAAATAAAAGATTAGAAGATAGAACAAGTGAAGGTGCAACTTCTCCTTCTTTAAGAAAAATTGCAGACATATTTAGAGCAATGCCTCAAGATGCATTTAGTACATTGCATTATTTTAGTACAAATGAAGAAACTTTTGGTGATGAGGCAACAAGAATTTTAGATAATGTACATGACCATTGTAAAGGCTTACAGATTAATATGAAATGGCCTAATTATGACCAGTTAAGATTGCTTCAAAGAAGATTTCCTCATTTAGAAATTATTCTTGAAATACCAAAAGAAGCAATGACTCGCTTGGTTATAGAGAGAGCTGACCTTTATGCTGAAATTAATCCTCAACCTGTTCCTTACATGCTTGTTGATCCTTCTGCTGGCACTAGTCAAGATTTTGCTCAACAACATGTGGATATAATGAAAGGATTATATGAAAGATATCCAAATTTAGGTGTTGGAATTGCTGGAGGATTAAGTCCTGAAAATGTTAAAGAAAAATTTGAAAAAGTTGCCTATGATTTTGGAAATCCATTTTCTATTGATGCACAAGGAAAATTAAGAACTATAGATAAAACTGCTTTAGATATTAATAAAGTAAGAAAATATGTAACTGAAGCTGGAGAAGGAATTAGAATGGCAAATAAATTTTGTTTTCAAGGGAGGGATTAAAATGTGTAAAAAACCAAAAAAGTGATTGTTATATAAGTGAAAGGTTTATATTTCTTTATTTGTTTTACTTATTATGGAAAAAGTAAGTTTTCACGATCACATAAGCGCTAATAAGAGAAATTCTTTTTTCTTAGTTATAGTTGTATTAGTTTTAATTGTATTTTTGGGTTATATTATTGGTTTAATATTTGGAAATGCTTATGCTGGATTAGTTTTATCTATTTTTATTGGTTTAGTTTTAACATTAATTACTTTTGTTGGTGGAGATGGTGTTGTTTTAAGTACATCAGGTGCAAAACCTGCAAATAAACATGATCATGCTCATTTAATTAATACTGTAGAAGGATTAAGTATTGCTGCAGGAATTCCTATGCCTAAAGTTTATGTTATAGAAGATCAAACAATAAATGCTTTTGCAATTGGTAGAAAACCTGAGAAAGCTTCTGTTGCTGTAACAACTGGTGCTTTACAAAAATTAAATAGAGTTGAATTAGAAGGAGTTATTGCACATGAGTTAAGCCATGTTAAAAATTATGATGTTTTATTTATGATGATAACAGTTGTAATGGTTGGAATTGTTATTATGTTAAGTGATGTTTTATTAAGAAGTTTTATTTTTGGTGGTTCTAGAGATGATGAAGATAATAAAGGAATGCTTGTTTTTATTGCTGTAGGAATATTTTTAGCAATATTGGCTCCTATTGCTGGACAATTAATTAAATTAGCTGTATCAAGAAAAAGAGAATTTTTAGCTGATGCAAATGGTGCTTTACTTACTAGACATCCTGCTGGATTAGCTAATGCTTTAAAGAAAATTAAAAATGATTCTGCTAAACCTACAAAAACTGCAAACAAGGCTGTTTCACATTTATATTTTAGTAATCCTTTTAGAAATCAAGCTTGGCTTTCAACTCATCCTAATATCAATATCCGAATTGAGAGATTAGAGAAGATGTGACTTTTTTCTCGATTTTCTTTTATGATAAGGTGGAACTCCTAACCGATTATATAATTCATTCATACCTATGGTGTTTCTAATATTTGAAGTTAAATTAAATTTTTTAAGTAAGTCATTTTCTGTAGGATATTTCCCTTTTTCTATTTCATCCTTGATATATGTTAATATTTTATTTATATAATAATTCATTTCTTCTATGTCTGGTTTTTTAGACCTTACAAAACCGTTTATTAATCTTCTAGGCACTTCTAGTTCTGCTTTTTTATAAACTTCTTTAAGAGAACTAAAATAAGTTAGAGTGTTTAATTTTAAACTTTTGTCTATATCTATTAGTCTTGGTTCTTTTCCTTGCTTAACTTCTTGTTGTATATATTCCACAATTTCTTTTCTTTTAATTTCTCGATATTTTGGCTCAAAATTTACAGAAGTTTCTCTTATGAAATTTAATTTTTCTAACAATTTTTGATCGCATAATTCTTTAATACTTTCAAACATTAATAGTTCTATGTTATTTGGAATTTTTACATTATTTTGTACTTTTGAACTGGTAGTTATAATTATAACTTTTTTTAAATTCTCTTTTTCTATAAAACGAATTGCTTGATTAATATGATAAACTTTTATGGGTTCATACTTATTATAAGCTTTTAATTCTAACCCTATTGTCTCTCCAATTTTATTTTTAACTAAAATATCTACTCCTTGTTTATTTACTTCGTTATATCTTATTAACTCAAAATCCAATCTTGGTAATATCTCTATTATTACTTCTGTAAATTTTTTGGCTTTTTCATATTTTAATTGTTGGTTTATATTCAATTTATAAGCAATGCCTGCTTCTACATATAGTTCTTTTATATTTTGTTTAAAATTATATAATCTTATACCAAATTTATTCTGTAATTCTCTTACTGTTGGAAAATGACCTTTTGTTGTTTCTAATTTAATTTCGTTTATAAGGAGTTTTTTAATTTCTTCTTTAGATCTGCCCATTTAAATTTAAATTCAATCAAATTTATAAACTATTTTTAGAATTTTCCGGAAAGTTTCCGGAAACCTTATTTAGGTAATTATATAACCATTGTTATGAAATGGAAGATTCCTCCTAAAATAAAAATTTATGAAGCTCTTGGAAGCATAGGAGATAAAAGAATAGAAGTTACTATAAATGAAGCTAAAGTTTATTCTTCTAGTAAAGGTAAATTTTATACAATTAAATATGATTCAAAAAGTAATTCTATAATGTGTAATGATAATGGTTCTTATTGGCAAGGTTATCTAGGATATCCTGCAATTGCTTTTTTAATGTTAAATGGAAGAATAAAATATAGTTCCAAATATAGCGAAGCATTGAAAGATATTATGTGGAAGGATATAAATGTTAAACTAAAGAATGATTTTAGTAAAGCCGAAGCTTATGTTTTAGATTTAATAAAGAAAAAAAGGTTTTCTGAAGAAGAATTTTTAGGTGAAATTGATAACATCTATGAACAAATAAAAGTTTTGAATATTAATTTACTTGGAGAGAAGCAAAAACCTCCTGAAGGTTATTGAAAAATTAATATTTAGGTTTAGACCATATACTTGGTCTTCTTCTTTTATTAAATAATTTTGATCCTACGCCTTTGGATACTTCATAGCCTACGAAACCAATTACTGCTCCTACTGCGCAATAAGTTAATCCTTGAGCATCAAAAGTCATACCAGGTGTATAATTTTCTAAAGCTCTTTGAGCAATATCTAAATCTACATTCCTTACAAATTGCCATAATTTTCCAATAGGACTCGCATTAGTAATTACTTCTAAACCTTCTTTTAATTCTACTGCGTGTTGTCCAATTTCTTGACTTTTATATTTTGAAGCTATAGAATCTGCTTCATCAATATGGCCACCTAATCTTTGCAAATATTGAGCTAGATATTGTGGAAATTGTCCTAGAGTTCCTGCTCCAAGTAAAGAAAATGATACTGCACCTAAATTATCTAATTTATTTGCTATGTATTTTTTAACTACCATTTTAACTAAGTCCACTAGGAAAATATTTAAGCTTATGTCTATTGAAAATCTTCCGGAAAATTCTAGAAATCGTTTATAAATTCTGTTTTCTAATTATATTTATTGGGGGTGTGAAAATGCTTGAAGATAAAATTAATTTATTTAAAATAGGAATTGCTGCAACTGTAATGAGTATTGGACTTTATACAACTGGATGTGCTACTGTGCAAAAAGGTGCCAAGGATCTTTATTCAGAAATAAAATGCCATGAAACTTATGGACCAGCTAGTGAAAGATGCAATAAAGAAACTTATCCTATAGTAACTATTCAGTTTGATTTTATTCCTACTGAATAATACTATAAATTTTTTATTTTTTCATATAATTCTTTTATTTCTTTTTCAGAATAACCAATTAAAGGTCTTAAGATCATTTTATTTTCTTCTTTAATATTTAAATTTTCAAATACTTCGTCTGTAGCAATTATGTCAAATTCTTTTTCTTCTCTTATTCTTAGATTAAAACCATGAGAAACTTTATGTATTAATGGAAGATCTTTAGACACAGAAACAACACAACCCCTTTTCATAATTAAAAATGCAGAAACTGTAGATTTTATTTCATCATTAACAATTAAATGTACAAATCCAGATGTTCCTAATGGTAAACCACCTAGTCCTTTTTCTAAATCTGAATTTCTATAAACATAAAAATTATTTCTTAATTCTTCTAATCTTATATCTATTTCTGGATTATCTAAATTAACTTTTAAACTTGGTTTTTTATCTAAAATATAGGAACCAACTTCTTCATTTAAAGTTGTAGATGATTTATTTAAAGATAAAGATTTTTTAGCACTAACTCTAAATGTTTTTTCATTTTTAATTAAAGATAAAGCTGTTTCATTAATATTATCTGCTTTGCATTCATTTACTTTTACGTAAAAAATAATTCCAAATATTTGTTTTAACTTAGCTACGTTTATATCATCTTTTATTAAATAACGATTTCTGAATTTTATTAAATCATTTTCTTTTAAATTCAAAGCAGATCTTATATTTTTTAATAGCCTTCTTTCAAATAAAATTCTATTTTTTCCTTTAAGGAATATTTCTCCTATTGCTATTAAGTGCATATTATTGTTGTTTTAGAAACATTAATAAAAGTAACCAATAGAAACTATAAATTTTTATAAAGGCTTCTTCTTTTTTAAAATGTGTCCCAAATAACAATTGATGATAAATTTTCTGAACAAATAGACTCAATTAAAGCAAAAATAAGAAGAGATGGAATTTCTGAAGTTGATATGGGTTTACTTTTACATGTTTTAAATGCTAGATCTAGAAACACTCCAATACCTTGTGCTTATTTTGGAAGTTTAGATAACAGACCTAAAAGATGTTTAGCTTTGGAATATGAAGAAGTTAGAACAACTAATCCTTGTCCATTTTATACTGATAAATGCAATTATGAAGGAAATAATTAATATTTATATTTGACCATCTAATTCAGGTATCAACCCGTATTTTCCTTCTGAGTCTCTATTTTTTCCTTCTAAATTATCTATTATTCTTGATTCTAATTTTTCATATTTTGACAATAAAGAAACATAAGCTGGAGTAGTCCATTCAAATTCTGCTTTTCTAAATTCATCTGAAATTCCAAAACAAGTTTTTTCATCTTCAGAAAAGACTTCTTCAATTGCAGTTAATTCTAATTCACTAATTTCATTTCTTGGTTTTGTATTATATATATCTATATAGAAAGGTCGTTCTTGTTTGTTTCTACTATAAGGTTTTAAGTTGAAAGAAGCGCATCCTGCCTGTAAGAAAAACCAAACTGCTATTCCTAGACCCAAATTTCTGTATACACTACCTTTTAACAACTATCTCATCCCTTAACTATACTACCCAAACTAAAAAGTATAATGAATAAAGTTGCTTATATAATTATTGGTACTTTTATATAGTTCTCTCAATTTTTTCTTTTAAAGAAGATTTAGACTGCATTCCAACTATTCTTTCAACTTCTTTTCCATTTTTATAAATAATAAATGTTGGAATACCTCTTACACCAGAAGAAGAAGCTATATCTTGATGTGTATCTACATTTAGTTTTGCAAATTTTACTTTTTTTATTTCTTTACTTAAGGTTTCAAAAAGTGGTGCCATTGCTTTACAAGGACCACACCATTCAGCCCAGAAATCTACAATAGTAACACCTTCTTTTATTTCGCTTTTGAAATTTTCTTTAGTTAATTCTAACATAAAATTTTGGAAATATTTCTTCCTTATAAAACTTATTGTCTATGTGACTTTATGTAAACAGTCCTTAAAACTAACTATTTTTTATATAAATTCTACCACGTGGTTTTATTTATCAAAATTTTTAAAGATGAATTCCTTATTTTTCATAGTGACTATTTTTATAGTTCCCTCCGACTCATTTAACATATCTAAACAAGTCTGTATTTTTGTTAATCCTCTTTCTATTTGTCTGTTAACTGTGTCTAAATCAGAATCATTATTTTCTAAAAATTTTAGGATTTGATTTAATTCATCAATATTTTTCTTATATTCTTTATTCATCTTATGTTAAAAATAGCCTCCATATCACTATACACGCAATTAACAATATTATTATAATCATCACTATTAATGACTTTTTATAAACATTAACTTTAGATTTAATATTATAATGTTCTGTTAAATTTTCTAATTGCTTTTTAATTTCTCTAAATTTATTTATTTCTTCTTCCTTATTTACAATAGCAAGTTCTGCTGAATGGGTTGGAGTTATAGCTCTTTTGTCTGCGACAAAGTCTGAAATTGTCCAATCATCTTCATGTCCTATTGCTGAAATTACTGGTTTTTTGGAATTAAATATTGCTTTAGCAACATTTTCATTGTTAAAACAATCTAAATCTTCTATAGAACCTCCTCCTCTTGATAAAATAATAGTATCAACTTTATTTAGTTTATTTAATATCTTAATTGAATTTATAATACTATCCGGTGCCTTATCTCCTTGTACTATTGTTGGAGATATAAAAACATTGACATTAGAAAATCTGTTGGTTAATGTATCTAGAATATCCCTAATCGCGGATCCTTCAGTAGAGGCAGCAATACCAATACACCTTGGAAGTATAGGAATTTCTTTTTTATATTTGGCTTCAAACATTCCTTCTAATTTTAATTTTTCTTTTAACTTTTTAAATTTTGCATAGAATAAACCCTCTCCTATTGGAAATACTTTTTCTACTATTAATTGATACCTTCCACTTTTTTTATAGACATTGACTGATGCTAAGACTAAAATTTCTTTATTATCCTCTGGAATATAGTTTAATCTTATTTTATTGTCTTTAAAAATGATACAACTAATTAAAGCCTGCTTATCCTTTAAATCAAAGTAGATATGACCAGAAGGAAAATTTCTTAAATTAGATGTTTCACCAATTAAATAAATATTCAGAAGTTTAGAATCACTAGTTAATTTTTGTTCTATATAATCATTGAATTGTGATACTGTAATTATTTTTGATCTTGGTACTTTAAGCTCTTGCTCAATATAGGTAAGTTTTGATGATTCTGATAGGATTCCTAAATCTTCCATATAAAATAAATAAATAAGGTTATATTTAAACTTTATATGCAAAGCCCGTTTATGTGTTAGTAATAATTATAAATTTAATATTTTTTCTATTTCAGTAACATTTTTTATTCTTTTTACTTTTCCAGAACTTAAAACTTTTTGCCATTTTTGTTTAAAGTTTATTTCATTATATTCAGGAAAATCTCCTAAATCGTGAATCAAATCATCTTGGTTATGTCCATGGTCTATTAAAACTAGATTGTAACCTGCTTCTACTACTGGAACTACATGTAAAGGATGATCTTCAACATATAAAATAATTTTTTCACCTGATTCTTGTTCAATTTGTTTTAAACCTTCTTCTTTTTTACCTGTAAATTTAATATAATCAAAAGGAATTTGAAATATTTCAAACCATTTTAAAGTTGATTTAAGTCCATCTTGATAAAAGATATCTGGATTTTCTTCTGTGCCTCTAAAAGTTATAATTGCTATTTTTCTTCCTGATTGTTTTATCTTTGATAGAACTTCTTTAACGCCTAAATAAGGTGGTGTTGATACTAACAAATTAGTATTTTTACTTAACCACATAAAATGTTCCATTCTTCCTTCAGTTTGAAGTTTAGCATGAATTTCTGGATTTGATTTTTTTAACCAAGGAAAAATTCCATAACCATTAAAATCTTTTGTAGATAAATTACAACCGTATCTTACATTCAAACTTTCTGCTACCATTTCTTTCCATGGAAATAAAACTAGATCTAGATCAAATGCAACAATTTCCTTTTGTGACATTGTAAAAATAAAATTTAAAAAATAAAAAATATTAACTGCATTCTGAATAACCGCAGTCAATACATGTTGGAGTTGAACAACCACTTATATGTTCTACATTTGGACTGTAACATTTAGGACAGTGTTCTTGTTTTACACCAATTGAATTTATGTCAGTTAACCTAACTTGTGCTTTATCTCCAACTTTTCCTGTTTTTTCTAAATGTCTTTTTAATGCTACAGCAATTGCATGTGGTATTGAATCAATTCTATTTGCTCCAAATCCAATTGGTTTATCGCTCTTTGCAGAGTTTAAGTGTTTAATTGCTTTTTTAGGATCATAACCAGCTTCAAATGCTTTTGTCATGAAAATACCTAAAACACATGTTAAGTTGCTTAACTCAGTTCCAATTGGAGGTACTGAAGTAAATACTTTTGTTGGTCCTTCTTTATCATAAACAATATTTACATGTAAAGAACCATAGCCTGTTTCAATTTCGTAGTAATCAGATGAAGCACCTTGTCTATAATCTAGTTCTCTTTTTTCCATTACTTGTTTTTGTTTTTGAGCTTGTTTTTGTTCTTCTTTCTTTTTGTCAGTTCCTAGATTTAGTATTTGTATTTCTTTACAACCATCTCTATAAACAGTTACTCCTTTTAATCCAGATTTGTAAGCATATAAATAAGCTGCCTGTATATCTTCAACAGTTACTGAATTAGACATGTTAATTGTTTTTGAAACTGCATTATCAACATGTCTTTGGTATGCTGCTTGATGATCTATATGTGTCTTCCAATGTATGTCATGAGAAGAAACAAATATTTTTTGTATTTCTTCTGGAATTTCTTTTACTCCTTTTACAGATGAATGGTTATTTGCAATTTTTTTCAAAATTGTATTTTTATCATGACCAAACCAATTATGTTTTTCTGCTACTTCTAAAAATGCAGGAATAACTTCATAATAAGTATATTTTTCATCTGGCTCTTCACCTTTTTTCAAAGAGTCTACAGCTTCTGCTTGATATCTTTTGTAAGCAATTGCGAAGAAAGGTTCAATACCTGATCCTTGTAAACCAGCTGCAATAGCAATTGTTCCTGTTGGAGCAATTGTTGTTCTTGCACAATTTCTTACTTTAGTATCATGTCCTCTGAAATATTTTCCATCTTTATCATAAACAGAATCTTTGTAATGTGGAAATACTCCTCTTATTTCTGTTAATTCTTCAGAAGCTACTAATGATTTAGAATTTATGAAAGCCATAATTTCTTCACCTAAAGTTATTGCTTCTTCAGAATCATAAGGAATTCCTAAACTAACAAGCATTTCTGCCCATCCCATTACACCTAAACCAATTCTCCTATTTCCTTTAGACATAATTTCAATTTCAGGTAAACAATAATTTCCCATTTCAACTACATTGTCTAGAAAAATAGTTGCTAGTTTAGTTGTATATTCTAATTTTTGGTAGTCAACAACAACATTACCATTTTCTTCTCTTACATGATTAGAAAGATTTATACTTCCTAATGTACAAGGTTCCCAAGGTAATAATGGTTGTTCTCCACATGGATTTGTGCTTTCTACTTGTCCAAATTTAGGTGTTGGATTTGAATTTGTTTGATTAATTCTATCAATAACTACAAAGCCAGGATCTCCTGATTCCCAAGCACATTTTGCCATTAAGTCCCATAACTCTCTTGCTTTTTCTCTTTTTGTAACTTTTTTAGTTTTAGGATTAATTAAATCAATTTCACTATCATTTTCTACTGCTTTAATAAAATCTCCATCTAAAGCAACAGAAACATTGAAGTTTTGTAAAAAAGTCTTGTCTTGTGACTTAGCAGTTATAAATTTCCTAATATCTGGGTGCTGGTAATGTAAAATACCCATATTAGCTCCTCTTCTTGTTCCACCTTGTTTTACAACATCAGTAGATGTATCAAAAATTCTTATAAAAGACATAGGACCAGATGAAACACCTTTTGTTGATTTTACATCGTCTCCTTCAGGTCTTAATCTACTAAATGAAAATCCAGTTCCACCACCAGCTTGATGGATTAATGCCATTGCAGTTACTGCATAATAAATTTCTTCAATTGAGTCACCTACTGGTACTACGTAACAATTGTGCACAGATACAAAGTTTGCATTGTAAGTATGTTCTTCCTCAACTTCAAAATTATAAACTTTAAGAGGTTCTATTACAATTTTTATGTCTTTAACTGGTAGAAAGAAATCTCCATCGATTAATTTTTCTTTCATTCTTCTCATTTCAATTTGAGTAGTTCCATTAAATTCTCTTCCTGAAAATACTTCACTAAATATTTTTTCAGAATCATAACTATTTAATTCGACTTTATATGGATTAGTTGTTGCTAATTCATTCATTTCTTCTTTTTTCAAACTAGCTAAAATTCCCATTCTTGCAAGTATTGCCCATGTACTATAAACTAAATTTTGGTTATGCAATACTAATCTAATATTTGTATTATTTCCATTTTCATATGGAAAACCATCTCCTCTTAACATACCAACTAAAAGACCTTTTTGTTTTTCTACTGGTAAATTAATTATCCATGAAGGAATATTTTTTTTATTAAATCCCTTACCTAAAATAGATTTGAATAATTTTACTAAAGTTCTTGAAAAGAATCTTAAGTTAGACCATTCACCAAAATTTGATTTTTCTATTTCAGCAGTTAATCCAAATTTATTTTCCATTAAATTAATTACATCTTGCATATAACTTAATTCAGAAGAATTAAATGTAAATCTTACTGCATTGTCTTTGTCTATATCTCCTTCACTTAAATAATAACCAAATAATTTCATTAAATTATAATCTACATTTATTTTTGATTTAATTGGCTTTATTTGTTTACTATATTTTGGAGATCTTTTATCTTTATTTATCCTATATAAACGATTTTCAATAATTTCATATTTGGTTTTATCAACATAATCTAACATAGAAATTTCATTTACATCAATTATTTCTTTAGGATAAGAAATTGCAACATAATCATCTGTTGTTATTTCTCCTGCAGATTTCCATTTCTTTTTATTTGTTTTTTGATCTAAACAAAGTATTGGATGATCATCTGTTAAAGTTATTGTTTGGTCTGGAAGTTTCCAGATATTTATTATTCTATGAGATTCTGATAATCTTTCCATAGTTTCTACTACTTTTTTAAATTTACCAGAAGCAGTAAGAACTTTATCTCCTTTTTTAATATCAATCATAGGTTTTACTCCATTTTCAGTCATAATTGGCTGATCACCTTTAAAACATGCATGTAATTGTTGCAATTCTCTGCCTGAATTCATCAAACAAGGAGAATTTGGTAAGAAATCAAAATTAGCTAGAAGATTGAAAAATTGTTCTTCTCTTTGTCTTAAAAGTTTACAAGCAACAGGATTTGTTTGTGCTAACTTTTCAATATTTGCTTCAAATTTATAAAAATTTGCAGTTCTTTCATTTCTACTTAAATGTTTTAATTGTAATAATAACATTTCAGATTTAAATTCATCATTTTGAATTAATATTTCATGATGAATATCTTTTAAAATTTCATTTTGAAATTCTTTTGAATTATAAAGAACATCTGGTAATGCAATATTTCTTGCAATTCTTCTTAACCATAATTCTGGAGAATCTCCTCTTAAATATTTGTTACCCATAACTTTCAATTGGTTTTCAGTAATTTTTACTTTAGGACCTTTTGCAGCTAATTCTTCTATTGTTGGTAAACTTTCTAACTCGAATATGGAACCTTCTCTTTTAATTTCTTCTTGCATTAAACATCACCTATCCTCTTTTTTTGTTAATATTTGTATTTCTTTTTTGAAGTCACCTAAATCTTCAAATTCTCTATATACTGAAGCAAATCTTATGTAAGCAACTTTGTCTATTTGCTTTAACATTAAGGCTACTTCATTTCCAAGCTCTTTGCTGTTTATTTCGTTAGCATCTAACATTCTTAGTTTTGCTTCGATTTTGTTTAGAGCTTCATTTATTTTTTCAATAGGAATTGGTCTTTTTTCACAGGCTTTTAACATCCCCCTCTTTAACTTTTCCCTATCGAAAACTTCTCTTCTATTATCTTTTTTTATTACATATATCTGAGGTGCTTCTGCACGTTCATATGTTGTAAATCTTTTTTCACAATTTAGACATTCCCTACGTCTTCTTGTGAAATCTTCTGACTCTCTAGAGTCTAGTACTTTTGTTTCTTCGTTATTACAAAATATGCACCTCATTAGTGTTTATTACCCCATAGTAAACACAATCTGTTGTGTTTCATTTGTGTTAAAACACAAACTATAGTATTTGTTAGGCCTTTCATTTATATACTTTTATTTAGTAGAAAATAGTTTTTTATTTGCTATTACTATTTTAGATATAATAGTGAAATTATTTTGAGAAATTCAGAATTGAATAACGCTAAAGTTGCATCATCTCTTATTCTTTAGCGCACATTTATTTATATAGAATGATATTTTGGATTTGAAAATGGATGAACTAGTAAAAGCAAGTGGAGTTGCAATTTCCGATTCTTATGGTTTGAGGTTTGCTAAACCAGCAAAAGCTTTTTACATTACAAGTCCTGCTTGGGATAGAAGAAGATCTACTCCTCCTTTTGAAATTTCTTCTGATATTGGTTTTGTTGCTAAGGGAGCACTTTATGTTCCAATATTTTTTGATCAACTTTATTCAGCCTTAGAAATATTAAGTCGTGGGGGAGCAACAAATTTTACTTATAAAGATGGTTTGACAGAACCAATGGATTTTGATCCTTCTGATTCTAGTAGTGCAAATTTTACTTATTTAATGCACAATGGTTTTCTATTTAGAATTAGAAATGATGCGAGTAAAATTAGAAAGTATGAAAATACTGCTCATACCATGATGATTTTAGGTAACTCTGAAAAAAGTCTTGCAGATATTGCTAATGATTTGGATTTGCCTCACCCTTTTGATAAAAGTTTATATCCTTATCGTAAGGATTTTATTAATAATAGAGAATTACCTTTAACAATTTTAAGCTAATTAAGTATAGTAATGTTCGCCTTTGTGTCTTTGTTCTTGATCTAATTGTGAGCCAGGTTTGTTTATTCTTGGTCTTCCAGATTGCTTATCTCTTCTGTAAGTAATATCTAATGTTTTTAGAACTTTATTCATTCCCTCTCTTTTATTTAATGTTCCTAGCACATGACCTTCTTTTGCAGGTATTCCTTCAAATACAAGCATTGAATCTGCAATGTAATCTACAAATTGAATATCGTGATCTACAATAATTGCTGAAATATTTTTATTAATTACAAAATCTTTAATTATTTCTGCAACATTTAAACGATCTTCTACATCAATAAATGCAGATGGTTCATCCATTGCAATTACATCAATATCATGTTTAGATAAACAAGCTGCAATGTGAACTTTTTGTAATTCTCCACCTGATAATTCTGAAATATTATTTTGTAATATTGATTGAATATTTAATTTTTCTAAAATATTTGATTGATACCAACTAGATGAAAAATCTGAACCTGCAATTCCTTTTAAGTATTCTTCAACATTTCCTTCTATATCATGTTTTAAGTATTGAGGTTTGTAACTTATTTTTATTTTTTCTATTTTTCCTTTATCTGGAGCTTCTTCACCTGAAATTATTTTTAAAAATGTAGATTTACCTAATCCATTTGCTCCCATTACTGCTAGAACTTCTCCTCTATGTAATTTTCCTGGAGATGTTTTAAGTTTGAAACTTTCATATTTCTTTTCTAGTTCTGGAAATTCTAATAATACCTCTTCTGAAACAAATTTATCAATTGGTCTTTCAGAAAATTTGATTGAATATTGTCTAAATTTAATATTTTCTTCTGGTAACATTCCTTCCATGTAATCATTAATTCCTCTTCTTACTGCTTTTGAATTAGAATAAATACCATAACATGCTGGTTCACCATAAACAATTTGTATTTCATCTGAAATGTAATCAAGAGTTGCTAGATCGTGTTCTATTACAACAACTGCTGCAAATTCTGCTAATGATCTAATTATTTTTGCAGCTTTAATTCTATGAGTAATATCTAAGAATGAAGACGGTTCATCAAAATAATAAACATCTGCTTTTTTAGCAATTGCTGCTACTACTGCAACTCTTTGTAATTCTCCACCTGATAATTCTTCTATTTTTCTATTTTCAATGCTTTCAATATCTAATTCATGCAATAAATCTTTTACAATATTTCTTTCATCAACTTTTTTTAATAATTCTTTTACTGTATGTCCTTTGTAAACTTGTGTTAGTAATTCTACTCTTTGTGGTTTGTAAGAAATTTTTATTTCTTTATTTAATAATTTTTTAAAGTACTCGCCAATCCAGGTATTTGAATATTTTTTTATTATTTCATTTGGTTCTGGTAGTTTTTCATAATTTCCTAAGTTTGGTTTTACACTTCCAGTTAAAATTTGTAGTGCTGAAGATTTACCAATACCATTTCTTCCTATAATTCCTACAATTGTTTTTTCTTTTACTAATGGTAGAGAATAAAGTTCAAATGAATTTTTTCCATATCTATGAATTGGATCATCTTTTAATTTTTCAGGTAAGTTTACTATGTGAATTGCATGAAAAGGACATTTTTTAGCAGAAATTTTGTGCATTTCCATTACAACTTCATCTGAGATTGTTGATTTACCTGTTTCTTTACTAATATGAAAACCTTCTCCGCCAGATTTATTTAATGGATCATACTTTATACATTCTAACTGACACTTGTCAGGATGACATTTATCCTTTTCCACAATAGCTAGTACTTTTCTCATAATCTAAAGACCTTACAAACATTTATTAAAGTTTTCAAAATTGTTTCTTTTAATAAACTAGAAAGAGTTAAAAATTCTTAGTTCATTTTATTTTTATGACAAAATGCGATATTTGCGGTGAAAAGATAAATAATTTATTTTTAGGAAAAATAGATGGAACTTATTTGAAAAAAGATCAAAAGAAAAAAGTCGTTTGCAGTTCTTGCCAAAGAAAGTTTAAAGAAGATATTTATGAAAAACTTTAAGCTGCTTTTTTCAAGATTTTAGGCTTTAATTTCGAGACTTTTATTTCTCCACTTTCTATATCTTTAAAAAAATGTTCTCTTTGATACCTTTCGCAATCTAAATCATTATATGTTGCAAAACTATTTTCACTTCTTCTCCCAAAAAATCCTGCTATTGGAGCTTTACCTCCAGTATATTCAACTAGTACAGGTGTTGTGAAAGGCAGTGATCCTATATCTTTTCCAGTCAAACATTTTCCATTTTTTTTCAAAGCAAAAACATCTCCATTTGTTCGATAAGATATAGAAGACGAAGAACCATAATTTATAGTAATGCTATTTACTCCTGTTTTTGTATGTACCTCTTCAGTTATTCCTAATTGATACCTGGTAGTTCCAGATCTATCTCTAAATAATACTGGTTCACCTGGTTGAAAATTTCTGTCATATAATCCTAATCTTGTTTCTAATTTTGAATGTTCATCTCTTTGTGCATCTAACTTTTCTACTAATTTTGCCATTCTACTTATATTAGATTTTTTCATTCCTATAAGGCCAATACTTCCTAGAAAAACAGACGAAACATTTATTCCACCTGAAGTTATTAGATCAGATATTCCTTGAGGAAGATCAAGTACTTTATCAACTAAATACAATGCTGCTCTTGCGAGAAAATATAATGCAGGCATTGTAATTAAAAACCCACCATTAGTTTTAAGTAGTTTATAAGAAATAGAACTTTCTAAATTAATTATTGATCCGTCTGTTTTTCCCATTTCTTCATCAAGCTTTCCTCTTTCTCCTACTACTTCCAATAGTTCTCTTATTTGTGGGGGATATTCTGCTCTTGTTAATTGTGAATTTTCATATATGGCAACAGCTAAATTGGAAGGTTGTATTGCTGATGCTTCATCAACTGTAAGAGTCTGTTCTTCTTCTTGTTGAGCAATTGATTCAAGATCTTGTCCTATTTTTGCAATGGCTCTTAATTCCTTTGAAACATACCCTTTCTTTCTACCCATATTTAAAGTTTTGAGACCTATCTTTATAAAATTTTCTAGGGTCTTTTATTAAACACAACCTTTATAAATATTGTATTCACTATTAAGTAATAAAACATGACAGTAAATTGGAAGAAAGTAGGTAGAAAAGCTAAAAGAACAGCATTAAAGATAGATGACGATCTAAATCACGTTTTAGATAAAACTAGAAGAAAACCAGTAGAAACTCATTTATTGCCTGTTGCAGCTTTTGGTGGACTTACTCTTGAAGCTATTAATTTAGGACATTATGTTCAAGAATTAGTTGCTGGAAACCAGCAAGATATAGTAAATAAAGTTGGTAGCTTTGGATATGCTTTTGCAGATACAGTTTTACCTGCAGCAACTACACTTGCTGCTGTTCCGTTTGTTGCAGTTCCTGCAGCAGTAGGACTATGGAGGCATTTCAATAGAAAAAGGCCAAAACATGGAAATGGTATTGTACCTCAAACATTAGAGGTTTTAACTGAAAATCCCATTGTTAATAATCCAGTAGTTTTACCTGGACTAGCTATAACAGGTTTAGCTCATTTGGCTTATAGTTTAGGAACTAATGCTGACACTGCTTTACAATTATTAGAAGCTGGAGTATTTGGTGTTACAGGTCTAAAATCAGGTATGGAATTATTTGATTATTTTAGCAAAAATAGACCACGTATACCTTCTAGAGGAAGACTTTCTAGTAAAACACCTTTAGCTTATATGGGCGCTGCTTTCTTTTCAATAGCTGCTCCATTAAGTGCAACTGGTTTAGTAGATAAGATTATTCCAAAGAATATATTTCCAGACTTTGATTGGCCATCATTAAGCTGGAATATGCCTGATGTTGATCCAACTCATAAAGGAAAAATAAAGAGAGGAACTGAAACTTACAATTTTGTAGATGGAGATAAATTAACACTTTGGGATGCTGCAGGTTATTTTGCAGAAATGTATTCTGACAATAAAATTAAAGTTGATCCTGATTTAGTTAGAGCAATGTTATGGCAAGAATCTGAATTTAGTCATTGGGAAGAAGGTGGAAGACAAGTTAAAAAAAGTCCAAAGGGTGCTGTTGGAATATCTCAACAAATGCCAATTAATTATAGGGAATTAAATAGGGTAGTAAGAAGTGGAGAATTATCTGGAAAAGAATTTGATTGGAGTGATATTACTGATGATCCTGCTGAAAATATTAGGGCATGTGCAGCAACTGTAAGATTGTATATGCAAAGATGTGTTCCTAAAGACGAAGATTGTGAAGAAAGAGTTCTTGCTAGTTATAATGCTGGTTCTGGAAATGTTGAAGATGCATTTAGAGCTGCTGGATTAAGAGATATATGGAAGGATGATTTTTGGGATGCATTTAGTCATTTACCTGCTGAAACTAGAACTTATGTTCGTAGAATTATGCCTCACCGTTACATTTTAAAAGAAGGATTAACTTGGCCTACAAAAAAAACTGATAATGTTACATCTAGATTTGGAAAGAGAACTGATCCGATTACTGGCGAAAGGGAAAAATTCCATAATGGTATGGATTTAGGAGCTAATAAACCAGGTAAAGATGGAGATGATATTTATGCAATTACTTCTGGTGAAGTTATTGAATCTGCTAATGGACATGGTTATGGAAACTATGTTTTAATTTCACACGGTAAAAAAGAATGGGGTTTTACATCAATGTCTGGTCATCTAAGTGATAGAGATGTTTCTGAAGGAAAAGAAGTAAAGATGGGAAAAGACATTGGTGATATGGGTAGTACTGGAAGATCTACAGCAACACATTTACACTTAAATGTTGACATAAATAGCAATGGTAGTATTATTAATGAGAAACATACAGATCCTTTAAGATTATATCATTTCTATCAAGGAAACCCTGGAGATGCGCAAACTCTTATAAAAATTGATAAAGCTAAATACTCAGAAAATAGAGATGTTGAAGTTGAAACAATTTATGATATTCATAGAGTTCTTGATTCACCAAAAGTAGAAACTGCTAGATTAGATTTACATGAACCTAGACATACTTATAGAGCAAGAAGATTTGTTGGTGATAATAATAAAGATATAACTAGCAACTTATTATAATATAAAAAGCTGCTTAGACAAATTTAAATAGTTTCTAAAATTTATTTTATTATGAAAGGTTTTATTGTTTATCCAACATACGAAGTAATAGATAGTAAGGCTTATGTTTGTTTATATGGAAGACTAGAAAACGGACAAAGTTTCTTAACAATAAATAATTTTAAACCTTATTTTTACATAAAGAAAAAAGATTTAAAAACTGTAAATAAAGTTAAAGGTTTTGAAGTTGAAGAAAATAAATTCAAAAATTTTGATGATGAAGAAGTTGCTAAAATTATTTTAAATCTTCCTGCAGATGTTCCTAAACTAAAGAAAATGTTTGAAGAATTAGAAGTAAAAACTTATGAAGCAGATATTAGATTTGCTTATAGATTTATGATTGATAATGGAATTCAAGGCAGTCTTGATATTAAAGGAGATTTTGAAACAGGAGAAAGAGTAGATAGAGTTTATAGAGAACCTGAAGTAAATGGTATTGATTATAGACCTGAAAATTTACGTGTTCTTTCTTTTGATATAGAAAGTGGTAAAGATACAGATGATAGTTTATATTGTATTGGTTATGTTTGTGGAGATTTGAAAAAAAGTCTTATTGTTTCTAAAGAAAAAGTGAAGAATGTTGTTTTATGTGAAGATGATGAAGATTTAATTGAAAAATTTATGGCTGATATTATTAATTTAGATCCCGATGTAATAACTGGATGGAATATTATTGATTTTGATTTAACTTATTTAGCAAATAAATGTAAGAAATTTAAAATTTCTTTTGATATTGGAAGAATTCCTGGAAAAATAAAAATTAGATCTGAAGGAAATTTCTTTAGAGATAGTAAAGCAGATGTTGTTGGAAGACAAGTTTTAGATGGATTAAATATGCTTAGAGTTTCTTTTGTTAAAGTTGATGATTTTAAACTTGATACTGTTGCAAAACAAATTTTAGGTGATGGAAAATTAATACACACTACTGGTATAGATAAATATAAAGAAATTGATGAAGCTTATAAAAATAATAAAGAAAAATTAATTGCTTATAATCTTAAAGATGCAGATTTAGTTCTTAGAATAATAGAAAAAACTGGAATTTTAAATTTAAGTATTTCTAGAAGTTTGTTAACTGGTATGCCTTTAGATAGAGTAAATGCTTCTATTGCTTCTTTAGATTCTTTATATATTAGAGAAGCTATAAAAAGAAAAATTGTAGTTCCTGGCGGACATTTTGCTGTTAAAGAAGAACCAATTAAAGGGCGGTTATGTAAGAGAAGTAAACCTGGAATTTATGATTATATTTTAGTTTTAGATTTTAAAAGTCTATACCCTAGTATGATGAGAACTTTTAATATTGATCCTTATTCGCATGTTCCTGATTGTAAAGGTAAAAATTTAATTGAAGCTCCAAATGGTGCCTGCTTTAGAAATGAAGATGGAATTTTACCAAAGATTTTAGAGAAATTGTGGGCTGAAAGAGAAAAAGCTAGAAAAAATAAAGATGAATTAACAAGATATGCAATTAAAATTTTAATGAATAGTTTTTTTGGTGTACTGGCTAGTCCTAGTTGTAGATTTTTCGATATGAAAGTTGCAAATTCAATTACTCATTTTGGACAATATATTATTCAATTAACAAGTAAAGAAATTGAGAAATTAGGGTATGAAGTTATTTACAATGACAGTGTAACCAAGGATAGGTGTGTTACCTTATTAGTAAATGATATATTAACAATTAAAAATGTTGAAGAATTATTTGATGATTATAATAATTTAGTAAAAAAAAGAGGAGATAAAAATTTTATCGATTTGTCAAATTTTAAAATAAAGGCTTTAACTTTAAATAAAAAAACCTTAAAACCTGAATTTAGTAAATTAAATGAAATTATTAGACATAAAACAAGTAAAAAAATTTATAGAATAAATCAAAAGTATGGGGAAACAATTTGTACTGAAGATCATTCAATTATGATTTTAGACAATAATAATCAATTAAAAGAAGTAAAACCTAATGAATTAAATAATAAACAATTAATACAAGTTAAATATAAAACTCCTCTGAAAAGAATAAATTTGATTGATTTATACGAATTATTAAAGGTTTACAGTTTTTCCATAATTTATAAAGGCAGAACAAAAATTTACAATATAAGATTGTATAATAAAAATTATATTATGTTTGGTTGGATGACAAGAAAAAAACCAATTTTATTGAAAAGATATATTAAAGTTAATTCTAAAGATTTTGAAGCTTTGTGCAGAATAATTGGTTTTTATATTGCTGAAGGTGCAAGTTCAACTCCTGAAACAACAAAAACAAGATTAGGAGCTACAATCGCCAATTCAAATACAAAATTATTAGAACAGATTCAAAAAGATTATCATAGATTATTTAAAAATGTAAAAACTTCAATATTAAAGTCTACAAATAAAACAAGAAATTTAACTTATTATAATCATGGGAAAAAATTTGAAACAACTTATGAAGATAAGACTTATAAAATACAAATGATGAATCATTTAAGTGCTGTTTTCTTTAAAATATTGGGTGGACAAACAAGTAAATTTAAGAAATTACCTGAATTTATTTATCATGTAGATGACAAATATAAAAAACTAATTTTAAAATATATGGTTTTGGGTGATGGAAATAGAAGAGAATCAGACTTCAGATATTCTAAACAATACAAAAAAACTAATTTTAGTTATACTACCTCATCTTTAAACTTAGTTTCTGGTTTATCATTCTTATTAAATCAACTAAAAATTAATTATAGTATTCAATATCGTCCAAGTAAAAAAAGTTATCTTATACAAACTTGCTTTAAAAATAATGTTAGATTGCATACTAAAATAAAAGAATATAACTACAATGGTTATGTATATGATTTAAACGTTGAAGATAATCATATGTTTGTTGATTCTTGTGGTCAAATTTTATTACATAATACTGATTCAAATTTTGTTGTTAGTAAAGCTAAAAGTTTAGAAGAAGCTAACAAGATTGGAAAGAAAATTCAAGAACATATAAATAAGTTTTATAATGAATTAGTTAAAAAAGAATATGATAGAAAAAGTTATTTAGAATTAAGTTATGAAAAATGTTTTGTTAAATGTTTAATGCCAAAATTAAGAGGTAAAGAAGCTGGTGCTAAAAAAAGATATGCTGGTTTAGTTATTAAAGATGGAAAAGAAGATATTGAATTTACTGGATTAGAATTTGTAAGATCTGATTGGACTGATTTATCTAAAAAATATCAAGAAGAATTATTAGATAGAATTTTCCATGATAAAGATGTTGTTAACTATACAAAAGATTTTGTTAAGAAAGTTAAAGATGGTAAATTTGATGACTTACTTGTTTATAGAAAATCTTTGAGAAAGGAACTAGAAGATTATGCCGTTCTTCCTCCCCACGTTAAAGCAGCTAGACAATTAAAAACACTAGATGGAGATAAAATTGAATATGTTATTACTGAAGAAGGTCCTGAACCAATACAAAATATTAAACATGCAATAGATTATGATCATTATATAGATAAACAAATTAAACCTATTGCTGATTCAATATTAATTTTCTTTAATACTAATTTTGAAGATTTATTAAAAGGAAATAAACAGACCTCGTTAGGTAGTTTTTGAAAGATTTTTTAAATTTATCATTTTTTCCGCAAATCTTCTGGACAAACGACACGACAAACAGGTATGCGCGTAAGGCTTTTTAAATAAAAATACTATAAACTTCTATGAAAAGAATACCTTGGAACAAAGGGAGAAAGGGTTTACAAATTGCTTGGAATAAGGGGCTTACTAAAGAAGATCCTAGGGTTAAAAAATACTCTGAAAAGCTAAAAATATCTAAAAGTGGAATTAAACTTTCTGATGAACATAAAGAAAAAATAAAAAATAGTTTATTGGGAAGAGTTCCTTGGAATGTTGGAATTCCTACTTCTAATCTGGTAAAAGACAAAATTAGAAGTAAACTAATAGGAAATAAAAATCCATTTTATGGTAAAAAACATACCGCTCTAACAAAATCAAAGATCTCAAAGTCTAGAACTGGTAAATGTTTGGGAGCTTCGAATCCTAAAGCTCTAAATTTTAATATTGAAGATTTCAAACAAGATCTTATTGAAAGTTATAGAAATGGTTTTTCTTCAAATTATCTAGCTTCTAAATATAAAATTAGTAGCACTACTTTGATAAATTATTTAAAAAAATGGAAAGTTGAAATAAGAATTAGTGCTTATGGCTATAGGGGAAAAATTTTATGTAAAGATAATCACAAAGTTATGAGTGCCTATGAAGTTGAGATTGATAATTTTCTATATGAAAACGGAATAAATCATGAAACCAATGGATTAATTATAAAAAGTAAACAATACAAATATGACTTTTATATTCGAGATTTAGATTTATATATTGAATATTGGGGTTTAGTTAGATCAAATAAATATAACTTGAGGAAGAAAAAGAAACTTGAAATTTATTCAGAATTAAACGCTAAGGTCCTTTCTTTATATCCTAAAGATAAATTCCCAGATAAATTAAGATGGCTAATTCCATTATGTTCTAAAAAACAGAAAACGATCCTTAACTTTCAATAAAAGAAAGCTATAAAAAAGTATCTATATGTTCTAGACTATATGAAGGAAAATGATAAATTAAAGGTTGCTAAAAAGAATATTCTTAGAGATAGTTTTAAACCTAAAGACTATGTTAAAATTAAAGGATATGATTTTAGTAAAGGTTTAGATTACGATAAATTATTAGATAGTTTTTCTACAACTGGTTTTCAAGCAAGCAATTTAGGAAAAGCAATTGAGATTATTAAAAAAATGAGAAAGGATAATTGTACAATATTTTTAGGTTATACTTCTAATATGGTTACTTCTGGATTAAGAGAAGTTTTTAGATATTTAGCTGAAAATAAATTAGTTGATGTTATTGTTACAACTGCTGGTGGTGTAGAAGAAGATTTGATTAAATGTTTTGATAATTTTATTTTAGGGGATTTTAATGCTGATGGTGCAGATTTAAGAGAAAAAGGTGTTAATAGAACTGGAAATATTTTTGTTCCAAATGATAGGTATATTCAATTTGAAAAATTCTTTATTCCATTTTTAGAAGAAGTAAACAAAGAAGGAAAAGTAAATGGTGTTAATAATTTAATTGATAGATTAGGAAAGAAAATAAACAATAAAGAAAGCATTTATTATTGGGCTAGTAAAAATAACATTCCTGTATTTTGTCCTGCATTTACAGATGGTTCAATGGGAGATATGATTTATTTCTTTAAATATAAACATCCTGAATTTAAAGTTGATATTACTGATGATATTAAAAAATTAAATGATATTGCAATTACTGCTAAAAAAACTGGTTTAATTATTTTAGGAAGTGGAATGGTTAAACATCATATTTGTAATGCTAATATGTTTAGAAATGGTGCAGATTATGCAGTTTACATAAATAATGCTCAAGAATTTGATGGAAGTGATTCTGGTGCAAGACCTGAAGAAGCAATTTCTTGGGGAAAAATATTACCAGAAGCTAAACATGTTAAAGTGTTTGGAGATGCTACAATCATATTTCCACTAATAGTTGCTAAATCTTTTGTTGATAAAAACTAGATTTTAGATAATAATTTTAATTCTTTAGTAAATGATTTAATTTGCTTTTGTTTTCTATAAATATCTATAGTTGTTTTTAATGAAAATGGAACAGATATTATTGAAGCAATTAACAATAGCAAAATTAAATTTTCATGATTCTCATAACTAAATTGATTATTTTGCAGAGAAATTATAACCATTTCTGCTTTTCTAATTAAGGACTCTATACTATTAGGTACAGTCAATAATCCAACAGCGCTAAAAAAAGCTCCTACAGAATTAAAATTTTTGTTGCTGATAAGTTCAATTATAGATTTTTCAAGTGTTTTTTGTAAACTTATTTCTGCATATAACAAATCTAAATATAATTTTGCATATCTTATTGATTGATTCTTTAAAAATTCACTTTCTAAATCTAATCGACTTTTTACAATATCTAGATTTTTATAAAAATTAATTACTAAATTTGCATATCCTATTAATATTTTTTTCATTTGAGAAATTTTGATTTTATATTTTTTATACAAAACGTCATTTATATAGGCAATTTTTTCTAACCTTTCTATATTTTTATCTAATAATTTTAATGTGGCATCTTCAGATCTTTCTATAATTACAATTAAATTTCTTTCATTTTTATTACATCTCTGCAATGTTTGAATTACTTTGCTTGTGAATAAAGCACTTCTAAATGCTTTTTCCTTATCTTCATATCTAGAATTTGATTCTACAACTTTTTTTAAATCTTCTAGAGTATCTAATCTTGTTTTAATAAGTTCTGTTCTAAGATTAAAAGCTTGAATAAATTTTTTATTTAAATTGTTTATGCTTTCTAATTCTTCTCTTATTGGATCTAATATAATATCTAATTCTTCTTCACTAAGTTTTGTATCTTCATAAGGATTTTTTTCTTTTTCAGTGAATTCTTGTGCTATATTGGGACTTTTTTCATACAAATCCATAATCAATTTTAAGTTTTCTAATATAAATAGTTTTACAATTAATATTTTCAAAGAGATAAATCCTTAAAAGTCATTTCTTGATTTGTTTAATGAAGAAAATTGGTTTACGAAATAAGAGAAGCTCTATCTTACGATGATGTTTTATTAGTACCTAAATTTTCAAATATTTTTTCTAGAAAACAAGTTGAAACTTCTACACATTTAACTAGAAATATTAAATTAAATATTCCAATTATAAGTTCTAATATGGATAGTGTTACAGAAAGTTCCATGGTTATTGCAATGGCTAGACAAGGAGGACTAGGAATCATTCATAGATATTTAAGTGTTGAAGATCAAGTTAATGAAGTTTTGAAAGTTAAAAGATCAGAAGCAATTGTTATAGAAAGACCTTATACTTTAACTCCAGATCATATGATTAGAGATGCTAGAAATTTAATGAACGAGAAAAAAATAAGTGGAATTCCAATTGTAGACAATGTTGGAAGATATGTTGGAATTTTAACAAGTAAAGATTTAATGTTTGAAGATAACATATTAAAATCTATTTCTGAAATTATGACTACTAAAGAAAATTCTATTACTGCATTACCAGATATAAATAGCGGAGTTGCTAGAGATATATTTAAAGAAAATAAAATTGAAAAATTACCTTTAGTAGATAGAACTGGAATGTTAAGAGGTTTAATTACTTCTAAAGATATTATGAAAAATGATATTTATCCATTAGCTTCTAAAGATAGTAAAGGAAGATTATTAGTTGGTGCTGCAATTGGTGTTAAAGGAGATTACTTAGATAGGGCTGAAGCTTTAATTAATTCTGGCTGCGATATCTTATGTGTTGATGTTGCACATGGACATCATGAAAATGTAATTCAAACGATTAAAGCAATAAAAGATAGATTTGGAGATGTTCCATTAATTGCTGGAAATGTTGCAACTTCTGAAGGAACTTTAGATTTAATTAATGCTGGTGCTGATTGTATAAAAGTTGGTGTTGGTGGAGGCTGTTTTGCTGCAGGTACAAGAATACTTATGTCTAATGGAATTTATAAGAATATAGAAGACATTAAATCAGGAGAAAAAATAATAAATAAAAATGGAAAATCAGTTAATGTAAAAAATGCTTTTTGTACAGGTGTTAAACTGGTTCATAAAATTAGAAGTTCTATATTTTATCAACCTACATTTGTAACCCTAAACCATAGCTATTGGGTTGGAGATTTAAACACTATTTCTATTGCAACCTTACAGTCTAGAGGATATGCTAAACTTCTTGAAGTTCAGAGCAAGACAATCCCTAAAAGTTCTAAGTATAAGTGGAAAGAAGTAAAAGATTTGAAACAAGATGTGTTACTGATACCTAAAGAAATTCAATTTGAATTAGAAAATGATTTTAAAATAACATTAAATAAAAGAGTGTCTGGTAATGCCAAGAGTGGAATTAAATATGATATAGATTCTGTATTAAAACCAAACTATGATCTTGGTTATATTTTTGGGACTTTTTTAGGCGACGGTACAGCTCATCAAGGAGCAAATAAGAAAAATAATTCTCATGTTGGTTCAGCTAGATGGTTTTTTGGACTTGAAGAACTTGATATTGCTGAAAAATTATCAAAATCAATAAATAATATATTTAAAAAAGAAGCAAAAATTGTATATAGTAAGAAAAATACAATAGATGTAAGATTCTTCTATAAACCTTTTGCAGATTTCTTACAAGCTTTTGGGAAAAAACATAATAAATACTTACCTAATCAATATTTAATTAATAATAGAGAGTATTTAACAGGTTTACTTCACGGATTGATTGATAGTGATGGATATCTAGAAGATGGTGGAAGAATTGCATTTTATAATAGTTCTAAGAAGTTAATTGAACTGTTTAGTATTGTTAATTATATTTTAACAGGTGTATTTCCAAATTGTGAGAAAGAGAAAATTGATATGGGAAATCTAAAAGGAACTAAAATTGAAAATATTAAACCAAGTTATACTGCACGAATTATAAATACGGGAGAAAAGAGATTAACTAAAAATTATCAACTTGCTAAAATATTAGAGAATAAAGAAACCAATCAAAGCGTTCCTGTTTATGACTTAGAAATAGATTGTCCTACACATAGTTTTATAGCAAACAATGCAATAGTTCATAATTCAATTTGTGTAACTAGAATTGTTGCTGGTTCTGGTATTCCCCAATTTACTGCAGTTTTAGATTCTGCAAAAGTTGCACATGAAGTTGGAATTCCTGTAATTGCTGATGGTGGAATAAAACAAGCTGGAGATATAACTAAAGCTTTAGGTGCTGGAGCTTCTTGTGTAATGCTTGGAAATATGTTAGCAGGTACTGATGAAAGTCCTGGACAAACAATAATTAAAAATGGAAGGAAATTTAAAATTTACAGAGGTATGGCTGGATTTGGTGCAAACATGTCTAAGAGACAAAGAGAAAATATTAATGATGATTTAAGCGATGTTGTTCCTGAAGGTGTAGAAGGAATTGTTCCTTATAGAGGAAATGTTTCAGAAGTTGTTTTTCAATTAATTGGCGGATTAAAAAGTGGAATGAGTTATGCTGGTGCACATACAATTTATGAATTATGGAAAAATGCAGAATTTATTAAGATGACTTCAAGCGGTATTAAAGAAAGTCAAGCACATGATATTGATTTACTAAAATGAGTGAACTATATTTTATAACACAAAATCCGGATAAATTTGAAGAATTAAAAAGAGCTTTGCCTCAAATAGAAAGATTGTCTAGTCCTTTAGAAGAAGTACAAGATTTAGATCCTCGTAAAATAATTGAACATAAATTAGAACAAGTTGTAAGAACATGTACAAATGGTTTTAGATTTTTTGTCGAAGATACTTCTCTCTATATTGCTGGAATGAATGGCTTACCTGGTCCTTTAATAAAATGGTTTGAAAAGTGTATGAGTTTAGATGAAATAGCAAAATTAGCAGAAGCATATGGTTCTAATGCAATGGCTAAATCTATAATTAGATATCATGATGGAAAAAGAAATTATATTTTTGAAGGACAAGTAAATGGTAAAATTGTGATGCCAAGAGGAGATAAAGACTTTGGTTGGGGAAAAATTTTTGTTCCGCAAGGATATGAACAAACTTTTGCCGAAATGGGACCAATAGAAAAAGATAAGTGTGGTATGAGGGCTAAAGCAATTGAAAGTTTTAAATATCATTTAGGAGAGGAAAAATTAGAGGAACAGGATGAACAATAAATTAAAAGTTAAATCTATTGTAGATGGGATAGATAAAATAAGTTATTCTAGAGAAGGAGATGCTTCTATGGATTTAAGAGCTTCTGGTGTTTGGGTTATTGATTTAGATTCGGAAAAAAAAGAAATAATTTCTGATGAATATGAAATAAAAATTAATGAAAGGATTTTAATTAAAACAGGAATTAAAGTTGCAATACCTCAAGGATATTTTGGAAGCATTAGAGATAGAAGTGGTTTGGGTTTTAAAGAAGGACTAACTACAATAGGTGGAGTAATTGATGAAACTTATAGGGGAGAAATTGGGGTAATTCTTTTTAATACTTCTAAAAAACCATATAAATTAACTAAAAATGAAAGAGTTGCTCAACTTATTATTCAAAAATATGAAAAAGTTGATATTGAATATGTTGATGAATTAGATGAAACAAATAGAAGTCAAGAAGGTTTCGGTAGTAGTGGAAAACATTAATGACTCACCTAGAAGTTAAAAATTGGAAAGAAGCTGAACTGGAAGAAAATAATAATTTACAATGTTATTTATTACAATCCTCTGCAAGAGATTTTTATGTTGTTGCTTATTTTGCATGTTCTGGAAAATTTAGCACTAACCTGTATAGTGGCTTAACTTTAATGCAACAATCGTTAGAATTCCATATTAAAGCTAACTTAAAAATTAGAAATATTGTTTACCCTTGGGGTAGAGATGGTCATGATCTTAAACTACTTTTAGATAAAGGTATGAATAATATAGTATCATTTAATAAGATTTTAGAAAATAAGAAATATATTGATTTTTTAGAAAATTTGACAAAGTCCTATTATGGTTTAAGGTATGGTGAACTACATTTAACAGTAAACTTATTTAATGTCTTACAACTTTTTGATGAATTGAGCTTTATTTTTGCTGAAACTTTTTATGAAATAACTAAAAATAAGCAAAGTAAAGAAATTACGATTCGGAACGAAATATTGAATTATTTCAAAAATATCGATCCAAAATGGATTTTATTAATAGAATAATCGACGACGACACGACATCTCGGACCGGCGTAAGAGTTTTTAAATAAAAATACTGAATATATCTATGATAACCTTAACAGAAGAACAAATTTATAAAAATTATAAGAATAAAATTTTTGCTGAAAAATCTATTAAATATTTGAAAAATAATCAGTTATTACCTTTAAGTGCATCATCTAACTTAAGCTCTATTGTGGGTCATTTAATGGGAGACGGTAATCTTAGTAAAGATGTCTTTGTTGGAGATTTTAGGTTTTATGGAACTAAAGAAAAACTAATAAATATTGAAAAGAAAGTTTTCGAAGTTTTTAAAATAAGACCTAAGATTTTATATGAAAGAAAGGGCGGTTTCGTTCTTAAATATAACAATGCTTTAATCTCTAGAATTTTAAATATAATTGGTGTACCAAGAGGAAATAAAGTTTTAATTTCTTATAAGATACCTAATTGGATTGTTTCAGATAATAAAAATATTAAAAAGTCATTTCTAACAGCAATATTTGATGACGAACTCTCTTCTCCTAAATTTGATAAGAAAGGCTATTTTCAACCATTGAGATTGAAATTTAATAAAACTGAATCTCACTTACCTTCTGCTATAAACTTTTTAGAAACTATTCGATCATTACTTCAAGAATTTAATATAAAATCCAATGAAATTAAAATTAATAATTTTAAATACCTCAATAAATTTGGAATGATTAATAGAAGTCTGTATTTTAATATAAGTTCCACTAAAGACAATTTAATTATTTTCCGAAAACTTATAAGTAATAGTGCTGAAAAGAGTAAATGGGGTATGCTTGATATCCTTTAATTAACCACTACTTTTATAAAGGTTATTTTTTCTCTCAATTTATATGTGGGAGTGCCAGAGATATCAACTATTCGTAGTTGGTGCTGGATTCTGGTCAAACTTCCTTTAAAGAAGGACTATATGGGCAGGTTAGCTTTAGTAAAGCTATGCCAAACTTAAGACCCAAATAACGGGAGAAATCCTGTGGCTTAGGCCTACGCAGGTTCAAATCCTGTCTCCCACATACATTAATTTTTAAGTTTACCTAGAATTCTTAGTGATGCTTCAGAACTAGAAGAAATTTGTTGAACTAGTTGACTTAATTCTTCTTTTGAAAGATCTTGTAATTCATTAGAAGGTATTTTCATACCACCTAAATTAATTCCTTTTGTTGTTAAGTCTACTTCTTTTTTTATTTGTGTTTTAAGTGAAGCCCACATTTTTAATATATCAACTATTTTACCTCTTAATTCATTTTCTAAATCTGGATCTGCATTTCTAAATCTAAAAACTTCTGCCAATCTGAATAATATTGGATTTGGTAAAAATAAAGACCAATATTTATCTTCCAAAAATTTTCTTCTCATATTGGAAACTGGTAATTTTTCATTTGTAAATAATATTTGAATATATTCTAGATAAAATGAATGTAGCTTTCTGTATTTTTTTATAGAGGTTCTTAATTCATTAGATTTTATTACTTTAACTAATATATCTAAGACTATGGAAGATGAAACTCTAAAGCTTTCAAATAAATTTGCTGTGTTTTGACTATAGTTTGTTATAGTTGGACTAGAACTACTATCTCTTAGGTAATTTATTTTATTAAGTTTTAATTCCATACTTTTTCTATTTTATTTATATATAAAAGTATTTCTAAATCCAATAAATTTAAGAAATAAAGCTATTTTTCATATCTATTGCCTCCGTGGCTCAGTGGTAGAGCATCACATTGGTAATGTGGGGGTCGCGAGTTCAACTCTCGTCGGAGGCTTATAAAATCATTCTTCCAGATTCTTTTCTTTTGTAATCTAAACCAGTTTGTTGTTTTGGAAACCAAGCTGGTCCTGTAGATGAAAGTATTTCCATTGTTGGTTTTGGATCAAAGTAAAATTCTGTATTTTTAGGAATAAAAGCAATTGAATCTTTTTCCAATTCTAATGAAATTTCTTTATTTTTTTCTTTAACTACTATTGAGCCTGCGCCTTTTAATAATAAAACCATTTCATTTACTTTTTTACTTTTAATATAACCTTCATGAGGAAATCTTTTATTATGAATTCCTATTCCGACTGCTAATTCTTTACATTGTTTCCAACTAATATATTCTAAAAATTCTCCACTTGAAGTTTTAATTTTATTTGTTTCTTCTCTTTTAATTAACATAGGTTTTGTTATTTCCATAAGATTTGTTGTATTTTTAATTTTATAATAATTTGGTGAAACTAATATGTGAATTTCAATTATATTTAAAGAACTTATATTACTGAAAGATAGCTACACGGTTAAAGTTTTTTTCTATAATAATAAATGAAAATATGAGATGTTAATAATACTAAAATTGAAATTGGTAAGGTAATAATTGCAGTTTCTGGCGTTAATTGTTTTGTTATAAATAGAATTAGAACTGTTATTAAACATGAAATTAAAGTTAAAAATACTGCTTTTCTATTTAAATTCCAATAAAATGAACCAAAAACTATTGGAAATAATCCTAGAGATAAACTACCTAAAGAAAACCCTAAACTAATTATATTTTGATAAAATATACTAACAATAACTGCTATAAAAATAAATATAATCATAAAAATTCTTGTTAACTTTTTCATTGAACTTTCACTAAATTTTCTAGTATAATTTTTTAAATCTCTAGTTAAAATCGAAGAAACAACAAATGTAATTGTATCTGAAGATGATAAAGTTACTGCATATAATAGAACTAAAGCTAATTCTTTTAATATATTTGGAAGTAATTCTGAAAAACCTTATTTTGTTATAAGGATAGAAAATACTGCTTTTTGTCAATCTCAAATTGATCAATTTAATCTTCTTTGGAAAACAGCAAAGAAATAGACCTTTAAGAACAAGATTTAAATAACTTTCTTATATCTGCTGCTTATGGAAAAGAAAGATTTTAATGTAGAAAAGGCATATAATGAATTAAAAATTAAATATTCAAACTTGCCTAGTTTTGAAACTATAAACAGTGAATTTGAATTATCAAATATAGATGAAGAAGATTTTTTAGTTAGAAAAATAAGAAGAAGAATGAGTGAAAGGATAATTTTTTACTGTAAATTGATTGAAAATATTATTTTTCCAAATTTACAAAATCCATTAAGTGCTTATGAAGCAGGATTTATTGAAGAAACACAAAGAGAGAAATTAACTAAAATGCATAAAGAATTAATGGTATTAGAAAGAGAATCTTTACTTTTAGATGTTGATCTTACGTTAGACGAAAATAAAGATTTAGAATTTATATTAAATTTATTAAATAATTGGAGCAATTTTAAAAAAGAAATTGTTGAGTTGGTTTTTACTATGAAAGAGTCTTGGAAAAAAGAAGTAAAAGAAGAAAATCATGGGTTTTTTGGTTAATTTCATATAGTCAAATAGTTCCTAAATATTATGAGAATTATTGTATTTGGACCACCTGGTTCTGGAAAAGGAACGCAAGCTGCAACTTTAGCAGGAATATTAAATTTAAAACATATAAATACAGGAAAAGTACTTAGAGATTATTTTAAAGATCATGAATCTTTTAAAGGATATACAAAAGCTGAACATGAAAGAGGCATATTATGTTCTGATGAAATAGTAAATGAAATTGTAACTAAATCTTTAACAAAAGAAAATTATGTTTTAGATGGATATCCTAGAACTTTAAATCAAGCTAAATTTTTAGATTCTATTAGTAAAGTTGACAGAGTAATTGTTTTAGATGTTCCTTATCATACCATAAAATCAAGAATATTAAAAAGATCTAAAGTTGAAGGAAGATTAGATGATAATGAAGAAACAATAAAAGAAAGATTTAAAATTTATAGAGAGCAAACTGAACCTTTATTAAAATATTATAAAGACAAAATAGTTTTAATTGATGGAGATAGAGATCAAGAAAACATTACAAAAGATATTATAGAAAATTTAAAGTAATTTTAATTATTTGCAGATCTTAATGTTATCCACACATTATTAAGAGTAGCTTCTTCAGTTTTTTTGTCAAGAGTTATTACTTCAACAACAATGTCTAATTTATCTTCATCTACAGTTTTATCTAATATTGTTTTTGTATTTTTGCAAATTTTTTCTAAGACTGGTTCTATTTCTTCCCAATAAACTCTTTCCATTACTTGCGAAACTTTTCCATCTTTTCTAATCATTAAAGAATATCTTCTTTTTCTTATTAATTTGAAACCTTTTATTATATCTTCAACTGTAAATATTAAGTTTCTTACCACAATTCATTATATTTAACAAGATATTTAAGTTTTTGTGTTTCTTTAACACTATGATTGAAATATTAAGATTAAACCATAGAATACTAAGAGATAAAAGAGTTAGCAGCCATGTTGCTTTGACTTCTAGAGCTTTTGGAGCTAGTAAGATCTGGTATTCAGGACAGCATGATAGTAATTTAGAAGAAAGTATTCATAAAATTGTTAGCAAGTTTGGAGGACCTTTTGATATTGAATATCTAAAAGATCCAATTAAATTAATTAAAGATAAGAAAAAAGAATGTTATTTGATTGTGCATTTAACTGTTTATGGAAAAGATTTTAAAACTTTTAAAGTAAAAAATGAGAATGTGCTTATTATTGTTGGTGGAGAAAAAGTAGAACCTGAATTTTATGAATTAGCTAGTTATAATTTAAGTGTTAGTAATCAGCCAATATCTGAAATTAGTGCTTTAGGTATTTTCCTTTATGAGTTTTTTGGGTATAAAGACTTCAAAGATGCTAAAGTTAAGGTTATTGGGCAAGAAAGAGGAAAACTTTTAAAGCAATTATAATATAGTAATGAATAATGAAGATCATAAAAAGAGGTTTAATACTTATATTTGCTATTCTATTAATAAATATTGTATTTGCAGCTACAAATATACAAAGTAATTTAACAAAAACAGATTTAGGACAAGAAGTTCCTTTTCAAGGATATTTAAGAATTAATTTTACAGATCCTCAACCATTTGATAAGGATTTAACTTTCTATTCTGGTAGTTCACAATACAAAATAAATTTAATTAATATTCTTAATAATTCTGGATATCTTAATCAAATTACAATTTTAGATTCTAGTTATAGAGTAAAACCAAATGGCTTAGAAGGAGATGTTATTATTAATTTTCCAAATGCAATGTCTAAGATTCAAGTTGGAGTTGATTTAAGAGGAGGAAGTTCTACTAATCCAATAACTAGTTCAATAGTTGATGTTAAAAATTTCTCATTTGATATTGAAGCTTTAACTAATATTCAGAAACCTTCTATTTATATTGGAGATAAAAAAGTTTATACTTTTACAGGTCAAGAATTAAATTTTGCAGAATTAAATAAAAGCTATCTTGGAAATAATAATCCAGATGGAAGTCAAGGAATTATTAGTGGAAATATTTATTGTCAATTAGTTAATGTTAGTGCTTCTAATAAATATAATTTAAAAATATTAGCTTCTAAAAAGAGCAATTCAAATGCTAGATTAAATGCTACAATGATTACAGATCAAGGACAAATACCATCTGGTTTACCTGTATGCAGTGTTGAAAGTCCTTGTTGTGTTTTATCTGTAATACAAAATACATTTTCAGAAGCAAGTTGTACAATTAATAAAATTATTCCAGAAGACAGACAAGAATATTTATGTATTTATGCTACTGATGCACCAGATACAAGTACTAATTATTTTTCAATAAGAACCAAGAATACACAACCTGTAAGAGGTTTTGTTAATGGTGTTGAATCATTTAGTGGAAATTTCTTTATTTATGGAAGTTATATGACTTATAATGAACAATTTATACCTGGAACTGTTAAAGTAAGTGTTTCAAGTGAATATATTAATAGTTATGTACATGGAGAAAATGAATGTGAAGGAAATACAGTAGATGAATGTTTATTAATTCCATTCAAAGTTGATTCTAAAAGTAGTGGAAATTTGAAATTTAAAAATTTAGATGTTAAGTATTTAGCTTCTAGTCAATCACTTCAAAAAAATTCATTTAGAGAAATTGAATTTGCTCCTCAATCAATTAGTTACAATGGAACTATTGAAATAGATTTAGTTTCACTTTATGATGTTTTAACACCTAAAATAAAAGGTAATTATGATTATTACGTGGATTTTGATAGTAAGACAAGTTCAAAAATTAAGTTTAAAGTTGTTGATGGACCTACTGCATTTATTACTGTTAGTAATTTAAATCCTGCTTTAAATGAAATTGTTAATTTTGATGCTTCTAGATCTAAACCTTTTACTGGTAAAAATATTACAGAATACAATTGGTTATTTGGAGATGGACAAAATGCTTCTGGTAAATTAGCAAGTCACTCTTATTCTAGTTTAGGAAATTATGATGTAAGATTAATTGTTAAAGATAATACTGGTGTTTGGGGTTTAGATATTTTAACTTTAGTTATTTCTAATGGAAGTTCAAATTCTTCTAATGATTTAATTGCTGCAACACTTACTAGAGTAAATGAATTTAGAAATTTCTTAGCTAGTGGTTCTGAACAAGTTAAAAGCACAGCTGATTTATTAGGTTATACTGAATTATTAGATCAAGCACAAGTAAATTTAACAATGTTAAATAGTAAATATCAATCTTTAGGCAACAATAATACTAATTTAAGTGAAGCTGAAAAAAATGCTTTAAGCTCTTCATTACTTAATGAAGTTTCTACAATTTCAAATTTAATACCTTCTGGAATGAGAGTAGATGTTTCAAGTTTTAATGGAAAAATAAATACTTTAACTCAGATAAAAAGCTGCTGTGAATTTACAACTGAATTACAGAAGAGAAAGTTGTTAACAGCACAAGAAGGAATTAATGTAAATGCTGAAGCAAGAGTTGTTACTTTAATTTTAGCAGATGGAAGTCAAAAAATATTTACAGTTTTAAAGAAAACAATTTCTGGAAATGTTGGAACTAGTGGTAAAATTTATGAATTTTTACCTGTAGGATTTTCAATAGAAGCTAAAGATATTTTAAAAGGTGGAAATTTTAGTAATGCTGGAAATGGAATTTATGGTTTTCCAATTACAACTGAAATAGCTTATGTTTTACAAACTGCAGATTTAAGTAAAGTAATACAAATGAAAACTGCTATTGTTCCTATAGATTTAGAAGCTGTAGAAGCTTCAGAACAAACTGATGAAAAACCTTCAGTTCAAGTTACTACAGAATGTGGAAATAATATCTGTGAAGCTGATGAAGATTCAAGCATTTGTCCTAAAGATTGTAGTGAAAGCAATTCATTATTGTGGATTATTTTAGTATTTATTGTTTTAATAATTGGTGCCATAGTTTACTTTGGATTATTCTTTAAAGGTGGAATGTTAAATAAAAAATTTGGAAATAATACTAATTCCTATGGTGGAAGTAATTCTGGTGCTAAAAGTTTATTTAAAACAGAAAGTAGTTATTTTGCTGTTAAAAATTATGTACAAAGTTCATTAAATAAAGGTTTAAAGGAAAGTCAAATTGTAACTGCACTTAGAGCTAAAGGTTGGAAAGACAATCAAATAAATAGTATTATTAAAGAGGTTAGATTTAAGAAAGGTCCTGAGTTTAAACCTGCTTATAGACATTAACTATGGGAACAAAGAAGCATTAATGCAACTGCAATTGCAGTTTTTTGGGCAAAAATACATGAACTTAAAACCCAAGCGAATGAAATGAGAAAAGAAGAATAATTTAATAATCTAACTTAATAAATAATTTTAATATTTCTTGAGCAATTATTACTATTAATGAAGATAATATTACTAAAATTAAAGATGATAATAAGATAGGAACTGTTTTGAATATGTTATTAATTAAATAAATAACTGTATTACTAAAGAAGCAATTATTGCTAACCATAAATATTTATTTGAAAATAAATTTGTTTTAAATATTGAATGTTTTGAAGTATGATAATTGTAAGCATTTGCTAACTGGGCAAAAACTAAAGCTGAAAATGCAATTGTTCTTGCATATTCTAAATTAGTTGTTTTTAAATAATAGGTAAATAATGCTAATGTTGTTGCTGTTATTATAAAACTTTGAAATAATAAAAAAGTTAAATCTCGTTTATTTAGTATATTTTCTTTAGTATTTCTTGGTTTTTCCAACATTACATCTTCAGTTATTTTATCAACTCCCATGGCTAAAGCTGGAAAGCCATCTGTTAATAAGTTCATTAATAATATTTGAACTGCAATTAATGGAAGAGGCAAACCTATTAATAATGAAATAAAAATTACTAAAACTTCTGCAAGATTACAAGAAAATAGATAACTTATAAATTTTTTAATATTATTATAAATGCCCCTGCCTTCTTTTATTGCATTTACAATAGTAGCAAAATTATCATCTAACAAAATCATATCTGAAGCTTGTTTAGCTACATCTGTTCCTGAACCAACTGCAGTTCCTACATCTGATCTTTTTAGTGCTATTGCATCATTTACACCATCACCTGTCATTGCAACAATATGTCCTTTTTCTTTTAAAGCTTCTAGAATTTTTACTTTATGTTGTGGGCTTACTCTTGCATAAATACTTATTTTACTTATTATTTTAGATAATTCATGCGCATTTAATTTTTCTAGTTTTTCTCCATTTAATGAATCCCCTTTAATTCCAATTTTATTTGCTATGGCTTTGACAGTTATTTCATGATCTCCAGTAATCATTATTACCCTTATGCCTGCTTTTTCACATAATTCAATAGAATGTTTAACTTCTTCTCTTGGAGGATCAATCATCCCCATTAAACCTACAAAAACGTAATCTTTATTATTGTAAGAATAAGCAAAACCTAAAACTCTTAGTGCTTTTGAAGCAAATTCATTATAAGTTTTAGTAATTTTTTCTTTTTGTTTTTCTGTTAACTTTATTTCTTTACTATTAATTAAAATTTTATTACATTTTTTTAATATAACCTCTGGTGCACCTTTTAGATTGTAAATTTTTTTATTATTTATTTTATTTAATGTAATCATATATTTTGTTTCTGAACTAAAAGGAATTTCATCCAATCTTATGTTTTCTATTCTATAGCTTGCTTTTGCCGCAGCAACTAGCAACGCTTTTTCTGTTGGATCTGACTGACTTGTTAAAGAAGCATTGTTGCATAGGTAAGCTATCTGCATTAATTTATCTAGTTCTTTTGGATTTATTTTTTTAGAATCTTGTAAAAAATCTCCTTTTGTTTCATACCCCAGACCAGTTACATTAATTAGTTTATTATTTGAAAACATTTTTGTTACAGTCATTTCATTTTTAGTTAATGTTCCAGTTTTATCAGAACAAATTACATCTATAGAGCCCAGGCTCTCGACAGCAGACAAACGGCGCATCAAAGCATTTTTCTTTAGCATTCTTTGAGTTCCTAAAGCTAGAGTAATTGTAATAACTGCAGGTAAGCCTTCAGGAATTGCAGCTACTGCCAAAGCTACTGATGTTAATAATGAATTTATAAAAGAATTTCCTCTAAAAAATTCCATTATTAAAATAAAAGTACATGCTGCTAAAATTGAAATAGTTATATAAATTCCTAGTTTGTGCAATTTTTTTTCTAAAGTTGTTTGTTTGTTTTCTGTAATTTGTATTTCTTTTGCAATTTTTCCTATCTCTGTGTTTGATGCTGTTGAAACAACTACTGCTTTTCCTCTTCCTCTTGTTATTATAGTTCCAGCAAATAACATATTTTTCTGATTATTAACAATAAGGTCTTTTTTAATTGACTCATTAATTTTATAACTTGGCTGTGATTCTCCTGTTAATGTAGATTCGTCTGCATATAAAGAATAAGACTCGATTATTCTTGCATCAGCAGAAATATAGTTTCCTTCTTCTATAACTAAAATATCTCCTGGAACTAAATCTGAAGAATTAATTTCTATAGTTTTATTATCTCTCAATACAAGTGCTTTTGGTTTTGTTAATTTTCTTAAAGCTTCAATTGATTTTTCAGCTTTGTATTCTTGTAAAAATCCAAATATTGAATTTATTATTACTATTGCTCCAATTACTAAAGCATCTAATTTTTCTCCTAAGACTAATGCTAAAATAGCTGCTCCAATTAAAATGTAAATTATAAAAGATTTGAATTGACTGAAAAATATTTTTAACGGTGAAATTCTCTTAAATTTTTGTATTTCATTTTTTCCATATCTATCTAATCTTAAATTTGCTTCTTTAGAACTTAAACCTTGTTTACTTGAGTTTAGTTCTTTTAGAACTTCTTCTACTTCTTTTTGATAATACATTATAATAACTTTGTTTTATTGATTTTATTAAGTTAACTACCTGGTGTTTTTAAAGAAGTTAAATTTATAAAGGATTTTGGTTTTCTGGAATTAGTTGCGCGAGTAATGTAACGGCTAGCATAGAAGCCTTCCACTAGGAATTCCCTATGAAGTTAGCTTTTCGTCTGGGTTCGAATCCCAGCTCGCGCATTTTACTCATGAAAATTATTCTTAGACTAGCAACAGAAAAAGATCTTCATTTATTTGAAGAAATCAGAGGAGAAAAATTAACTAAACTTCATTTAGATAGACTTAAAAAACAAAAAATGAATAAAGTTGAATATTTTCTTGCTTTTATTGATAAAAAACCTGCTGGACATATGATGCTTAATTATAAGGCAAAACGTAAATGGTATACTTGTCCTATTTTAGAAGATTTATATGTAAAAGAAAGTGAAAGAAATAAAGGTATTGCTACACAAATTATTAATTTTGCTGAAAAACATCTTAAAGATAAAAAATATAAAGAATTAGCTTTAGATGTTGAAACTCATGAAATTTGGTTGAAAAAATTCTATGAAGATTTAGGATTTAAAAAAATAAATGGAATTCATAAACTTATTTGGATAAATAAAGATAAAGGAAATATAAGAGAAACTAGTTTTGTTTATCATTTAAGAAAGAAATTGTAATCCGGAAATCTTTCAGAAATTTTTAGTTTTTCTTTTTAAATAATTCTTTCTTAAATTTATAATGGGTTTCAAAAAACAACACATTCCCTGGAATAAAGGTCTCGGTACTAAAATTAACAATTGTAAAAATTGCGGTAAACCATTTTCAGTCATTAGGGCAAGAATAAAAGATAAACGTGGAAAATTCTGTTCTTTAAAATGTCATTGGAATTATAAATACAAACTTTCTAGTGAAATAGTTTTGACTCCCAATATTTCTGAACTTGTGGGTGTAATTATTGGTGATGGTTGTTTATTTAATCCTTATAAAAATACAGATTCACATACTATAACGATTAGTGGAAATCCAATAGAAGACAAAACATATATGGAATATTATCTCCCAAAATTAATTAAAAAGTGTCTTAAGAAAAAAGTTAAACCTTTTATTGCTCCTAATGGGGCTTATATAATTATTTTTAGCGATGAACCTTTTAGAATATTTTTAAACAGATTAGGCATAAAACCAAATAAAACTAAGACTGTTAATATACCTATAGAAATAATTAAAAAACATGAATTATTGGTTAGGTGTATTCGAGGTATAGCAGATACGGATTTTACATTTATTGCTGCAAATAAGAACGGAAGAAAAAACGTTTATCCTAGAATTACATCTCATTTCGCTTCTAAAAACCTAGTTGAAGATTTAGAGGAAAGTTTAAGAAACCTTGGTTTCACATTAAATACTAAGTATAAAGTTATTAGACTTGATAAAAGAGGTTTTATAACTCTTAGTAATTATATCAATTTAGATGGACCACATAATTTAAATAAATGGTTAAAATTAATTGGATTTAAAAATATGAGAATTATAACAAGGTACAAATATTGGGAAAAATTTGGATATTTACCACCAAAAACTACTTTATCTCAGAGAATGAAGGCTTTGGGTTTAGAGGAAGGTGATGGCGATGGGTGATACAATACTATGTATGGGTGCCCATTCTCTGATGACTTAGAGATTGGTATGGGTGCAGCAATTGCTAAATATAATAAACAAGGTAAGAATGTTATAGGTGTAATATTTAGCAGAGGAAATAAAAGTAGCCCTTGGCTTAAAGATGATTATATTATTAAAGTTAGAAGAGAAGAAGCTGATAAAGTAGGTAAATTTGTAGGTTGTAAAGAAACAGTTATTTTAGATTTAAACGACGGTGCATTAACTGAAGATGTAGAAAGTAAAAAATTTAAAAAACAATTAAGAGATTTAATTAAAAGATATAAACCAACGAGTATTTTTGTTCATTCTAAATATGATCCACATAAAGACCATAGAGCTGTGAATAAAGCAGTTTTTGAAGCATTAGATGATATTGATACTGGTAAAAAAATTAACGTTTATGTTTATGAAGTTTGGAATGTATTAAATGAAACTAAGCCTAGAATTTATGTTGATGTTTCAGATACCTTTTCTATTAAATTACAAGCAATGAAGAAATTTAAAAGTCAATGGTTGTCTATTTATCCTTTAATGATTCCAGTTATTGTTAGAGCTGTTTTTTCTGGTTTTCATGCTAAATGTAGATTTGCAGAAAGATTTTACAAAGTGAGATAAATGATAAAAAGAATTCATATAATGGGAATTCCTGGAACTGGTAAGAGTACAATTGCTAAGAAATTAGCTTCTAAAATTAATTGCAATACTTATGATTTAGACGATTTACTTTGGGAAAGAAAATATGACTTAAGATGGGATCGTACACCTGAGGGAAAAATAAAACTTATAAAAATGTTAAATAATATAGTTAAAAAAAATAAATGGGTTGTTGAAGGATGTTCTAGAAAGTGGATTAAAGCTTCTTTAGATAGAGCTGACTTGATAATCTTTTTGGACCTGCCTATTAAGACTATATCTTTAAGATTAATTAAAAGGTATATTCGTAGGAAATATATTCAGAAGCAAAAGCACAAAGAGAATTTGTTAATGCAATTAGAATTAATTAAATGTTCTAAAAAACTTAAAAATGAAACAGAACAAGATGAACATAGTTTTAAATCTATTGTGAAAAAGTATAATAAAAAGACTGTCCATTTAAAGACTCAAAAAGAAGTTAATAATTTTATAGAGAATTTTAAATAAGTTCATTTTATAAGTTTTTTCTATTAACTTAATTTTATGTTTAAATTAGAAGCTGAAAGTTCAGGTGCAAGAGCTGGAAAGTTGGTCACAAGACATGGAACTGTAGAAACACCATTTTTCATGCCTATTGCTACTAAAGGAAGTGTAAAACAATTAACGCCTCATGATTTAGAAGAAATAGGAACTCAAGCAATTATTTCTAATGCTTTTATTTTAAGTTTAAAACCTGGTTTAGAGATTTTACAAAATGTTAAAGGTATTCATAATTTTATGAAATGGAATAAAACTATTTTTACTGATTCTGGTGGTTTTCAAATTTTAAGCAAAGCTTTTTTACACAAATCAAATGATAAAGGAGTTTACTTTACAAATCCTTTTACAGGTAGTAAACAATTTTATAGTCCAGAAGATATAATGAAAGTTGAAGAGATTGTTGGTGGAGATGTTGCTATGGCTTTAGATTTTGTTCCTCATTATGGTCATGATAAAAAATACATCATTGATTGTACAAATAAAACACATGCATGGGCAGAAAGATGTGTAAAAAGTCATAATAAAGATAATGGACAGTTGTTATTTGGAATTTGTCAAGGCGGAACTTTTAAAGATTTGAGAGAGAAAAGTGCTAAGTTTATTAATGATTTAAATTTTGATGGTCTTGCTATTGGCGGTTTAGGTATTGGTGAAGGAAGAGATTTAATGTTTGATGCTGTTAAAACTGCTACTAATATTACTGATAAAGAAAAACCAAGATATTTAATGGGTGTTGGAAGTCCTGAAGATTTATTAGAATGTATTAGTTTAGGTGTAGATTGTTTTGATTCGAGATTTCCTACAATGAATTCAAGACATGCTAGAATATTTACTAAAAATGGATTTATTGATATTAATAAAACTCAGTTTAAAGATGATCAAAATCCTTTAGATGAAAATTGTAAATGTTTTACTTGTAAGAACTTTACTAGATCTTTTATTCATCATATGTATAGAACTTATGAACCAATAAGAGATAGATATGGAAACATACATAATTTACATTTTCTTCATGAATTAATGAAAAATGCTAGAAAAGCTATTCTTGAAAATAATTTTGATAGTTTTAAGAAAGAATTTTATAAAGATTATAGTTTTAATAAAAATAAGAAAACTGTGTTTAGCTATAGTTAGTATATTTCTTAATTATATAATTATTAGATACAAATGTTTAAAAATTAAATTTTATAGTTTTAATCTATGGTTGTAAATTTACCAGAAATTATAGGAAAAGATGTTGTGTATAATGAGAGAGATCCTGGTCTTTTATTTTTAAATGGTGATCCTTCATTTATAACTTCCACATTATTAGTTTTTGGAGATCCTAATTTGGAGAAATACTTAGGCAGGTTACAATTAGAAGATGCTAGAGAAAAATTATGTCATAGAGATAGACACCTAGTAAGAGACGCCAGCGGAAATAACATAGCAGGTTATTTCGCATTAGAAAGTGCTGACGGTGCATTAAGAACAGGTAGAGAAATTGGTGTTTATGAATCTCCCCATTGTGGCATTACACAAAAAATATTAGAACTTTTACAATTTAAAGAGAGAAGATCATTGCTTGAATTAAATCCTGCAATTTTTGAAGGAAACAATGTAAGAGCAAATTGTTTTGTAGATCCAGATGCTGAAATTGGTCTTGGATTTCCGCCATATGTTTTTCTAAACGCAGATCATGTTGATTATGTTAGGGCTTTAAACGCTGGCAATTTAGAAGCTAAATTTGTATTTCCGAGAATCGGTAGCATGGTTTGTTATGAATTGGGCGGTAAATTAACAGCCTTATTTGGTCCTTATAATCCAGCTGTTTTTATGACCAATGCAAAAACCTTCAAACCAGAATTTAGAGATAAAATTAGACTTGAGTAATTTTAATTTAAAAAGAATATATTTAATAATATGTAAAAAATAATTAGTTAGAATGATTTTAAACTTAATTTTGTTCTTGGTGATGTTATTTGGATTGATTAAAAGCTCTCAATACGCAATAGATTATTCTGCTAAATTAGCTAAATCATTACATTTATCTGAATTTTTAATAAGTTTCTTTATAATTGCAATTATATCTACATTTCCAGAGACAACTATTGGAATAGTTTCTGCTCTTGAAGGTATACCTGAATTTGGATTAGGTACTTTGTTTGGCGGTAATATTGCAGATTTAACTCTTGTCTTAGGTTTAGTTGCTTTATTTTCTAAAAAAGATTTATTTGTAAGAAGTAATATATTAAGAAAAAATTTATTTTACTTATTTTTACTATTTTTACCTGTTTTATTAGGATTTGATGGAAGATATTCTAGAATAGATGGAATTATATTAATTGGTAGTTGTGTTTTGTTTTTCTTTAATTTATACATTGAAAGTGGCATGTTTAAGAAAAAGTATAATGGTGAACAAAAAAGTGTTAAGAATATTTTATTATTAATTTTAAGTTTAATTATTTTATTATTAACTGCATATTTCACTGTTAAATTTGGTGTTAATTTTGCTTACGACATAAATATTCCTCCTGTTTTAGTCGGTTTAGTATTAGTTTCTTTAGGTACTTGTTTACCTGAATTGTTTTTCTCAATAAGGGCTGTTAGAAATAACCATAATAATTTAGCAATTGGAGATTTACTAGGAACGGTTGTAATAGATTCAACTTTAGTTATTGGAATTATTTCTGTAATTAATCCTTTCACTTTTAATAAAAGTTTAATTTACATAGCAGGATTTTCAATGTTTATAGCTGGAGTAATTGCAATGATATTCTTGAAATCTAATAAAAGATTAAGTAAAAAAGAGGCTATTTGGTTGTTATTATTTTACTTTGCTTATCTAGCGCTAGAACTAATAACCCAAAGATTTATATAAAATAAATTTAAGAAATTATAATATGGGTTTTTTTACTAAAGAAAATAATAATATTGAATTATTAAGTGCAAAAGATGCAATGATAAAGCCTGTTTTTGTTTATGCCAATGATGATTCTGAAAAAATTATTAAAAAATTAAAACAAGAAGATACAAATGTTTGCATTGTAATTAATGAAGACGGAAAATTTATAGGGGAAATTAGTGATAATGATTTAATTAAATTGTTTTTGAAACAAGTTAAATTTGAACCTTTAGTTAAACAACTAAATATTGGATACAAACGTGAATTTTTATATAAAACTGCAAAACAAATGATCAATAAACATAAATCAACTGTAAAAGAAGATACACCAATAAATCAAATTATAAATCTTATTTACAAAGAAGATTGTAGTTACATACCTGTCCTAGATAAAAATAACAAAGTTAAAGGCGTGATTACTCCTAGTAGTTTGATAAAACTTTTAGAAAATTATTAAAAAAATAAATTAATTTAAAAAAAATAAAAATTTTTATTTATACTTTAGAACATTTATCTCTTAAGTAATTTTTTACTTTTTACAAAAGCCCAAATTCTCTTTGTCATTTCACTTGGAGCTATTGGTTTATTACCGAAGACTTGTTCCATAGTTTCTTCTCTTCCTTTGAAATCTACAGTTATTCCACCGAACGGTTTTTTTACTACCATGTTGTTTTTACCTCTTTTATTTTAATAAGCTTTTAGATGAAGGTTTATTTATATATGTTTCTTTTTTTAGAGGTAAATTTGTCATTTTACGTCTAGAAATTTAGTAAAATTGGGAAAAATGCCTTATGGTTCCCAATAATATATCCAAATCTTTAAATAATATAAATATATTGCAAATCTTATTCTTAATTAAATTTTATAAATTAGCTTTTAATTGCTTGCATAAATTTATTTGGATTTTCAACGTAGAGATCAAATGCTGTTTGTACACCGTGTGTTCTAACGTATTCTATCGCTTTTGGAACATACTGATATTTAGGATCGGTAAGATTCTTATTTGCTTCTCTTACTGTTTTTTCAATATTTTTTATTTTCCTTACGTTACCATATTCTAATGCTAATATTGTGCTTATGCTTTCTACTAGTGTTTCATCTGCAACAATAAGATCGTCATAACGAACATTAGGATGATTTATTGCTCTAGCAAGTGTTGTGAGTGGAAGTACTTCTGAAAAAGGACTTATAACTGCACTTGTTCCGGAACAAATCGCAAGATGCCATCTATCTAATTTTCCTTCTTTAAAAAATGGTCTTGCATATCCTCCGCGAGAAGAAGATAAATCATAAACAGTAATTTCTTTATCACTACCTTCTTTTGTAACACTTGCTCTCGTAACAGTATATAATCTTTTAGCAATAAAACCTTTCCCATTAAAATTAGCATCATGCTTTTCTCCATTCTTAATTACAGTCCAATCAATCGTATGTTGATCTAATCCTTTAATTCGTTCATATAAAAATTCAACTACATCTTCACAATAAGCTACTAACGGTGTTGTAAACCTTTCATCTTCAGGAACCCCATACGTTTGTCTTGTTAATTCAACATTCCACTTACCTGTCGGATCATCTAAACTTTGAATCGTTTTATTTATTAGTGGGGTTAAGTCTGCTTTTAATTCCTTAAATTCATCAGAATCTTTACGAACATTGCTTGCACGTTCTAATAGAACATAACGTTGAGCAACTTTATCTCCAGTCAAAGTTAAATCTTCATCTGCTGGAACATCAAGAAAAGACCAATCATCATCACAATAATCTACGAAGAATTTCAATGCTGAACATCCAACTGCTAGACCTATACCTGTCGCTATAAAAACACGACGCGGAGGAATTCCAGATTTTTTACTACTTAATCTATTACCCATACAATACAGAAACATAGAAAAGATTAAAAATCAACCGACTATTACACCAATTATAAAAAACCTCTAATCCTTGCTAATTATTTATTCGCGAGTAAAGATCATAAAACGGGCCTGATGAGATTCGAACTCACAACCTATGCATTAGGAGTGCAATACGCCTCATCAAAAATTTTGATAAGTTTGCGCTGTCCAGGTTGCGCTACAGGCCCTTGGTTCGCAGATATTTTGCTAATTTGCAAGCTCTTATCTGCTTCTCATAATGGTGAAACCCTATCTCTTTTAAAAACTTACTAATTTCTGAATACTTTCTAATTCTTATTTCCCAAGTTGTAGTTATCTTACTAGATGTTGGAGAAGTTGAATATTTTTGTTGTATCTTCAAAGTTTTTACATCAAATATTTCATTTAAAATTCTATTAATTTCATAAATAAACTCTTTATTATTCATACCCAAGTCAATAAATATCTGCTTTACATTTTCTACTTTTTTCGGTAAGGAGCCCTCTGCATCAAATAAGCCAATTAAGTACCATCTAAGTATTTCTTTATTTTTATAAAATAATTTTGGAATTATAAATTCTTTTTTTATACCTCTCGTTATATTCCAAACATTGAAAAAGTAAGAATTCACAACAAATTGTCTAATTTCTAAATGAGGAAAATCAAGATTACTTATTTGACTCTTTTGAAACCTTATTTTCCCTAAATTTCCAAATAGAGTATAGTTTATTAAATTAATATTTTCTAATTGTTTTTTACATTCATCTATAAATCCATAGGTCTTTTTGTCAGAAGTTAAATAACCATCTCCATGCAAGTATCCAATAAGATAGGATAATTTGGGATTAAGATAAATAGGCAATCTAACCTTTTTATTTCTTGCAGTATACTCTAAACTTTTATAATAGTAATCCTCGATCAAATTTGGATATAATTTTAGGAATTTTTTTACTACCTTTAGTGGTGGATTTTTATTTTCTTTTAAATAACTGCGATATTCTCTATTAGTTATTAAATCTTTAACTTTTTTTCTATCTAATTCTAAAATTAATTTTGATTTATCTATAATTTTTATTTTTTCATCTAATTTCAATAAAAAATTATCAATTTTAATTTTAGGGTGATTTGGTATCTTTAGCATGATTAAACTTTATTTTCTCATTTAAAAAGCCTTACGTGCATACCTGTTTGTCGTGTCGTTTGTCCAGAAGATTTTCAGAAAATTAAATGAGTTTTGAAGAATTTTACTATTTCTTCATATAATATAGCTTCTTAGAAGTTTCAAATTTTTCTATTGCATATCTTAAGGTTGTTCTTGGCATCACTTTATAATATTCTTGTAAGAAATTTTCCTCTTCTTTTTGATTTCTTTTTCCAACTTCTCTTAACATCCAACCAACAGCTTTGTGAATTAAATCGTGTTTATCATTTAATAATGTTTTAGCAATTTTAAATGTATCTTCGAATTTATTTTGTTTAATAAAATAAAATGTTGAAATTATAGCTATTCTTCTTTCCCATAGATTTTCAGATTCAGCGAATTTATATAAAATAGACTTATCTTTATCAAATAAATAATCACCCAATATCTTTTCAGCTGAAGTGTCAACTAAATCCCAATTGTTTATTCTTTTAGAATTTTTAATATAGAATTCAGCATATGTTTTTTTATCTTTGGATTTTTTATATTGATAAGTTAAAATAAATAAAGCCATTAATCTGTGTTCGTGAATTTTACTATTTAATAATTCTTGAATATTAATTAATTCAAGATCTTTATATTTATTAGCAATTATTCTTTGTTTGGGAACAGTTATACCTAAAAATACATCACCAGCACCATATTCTCCTTTTTTAGTTTTAAAGAAACTCATGTGAATTTTTGCCTTTTCTTTATTTGCAAGTTTTTGTAAATCTTGTTGGATTTGTTTTAACATATAAAAATAAATATTAACTTATTTATAACTATTTAGCAAACATTTATTAAAGTTTAAAATAAAATATTACTATGAAGAAAGTAATTATTAGAGTTATTATTGCAGCTATTATAATCTTAATTGCTTTACTGTTATTTGCTAAGACAAGATTAAACATTAATTATTCTCCTGAAACTAATGAATTAAATTTTCTTAAATTAGAGGAAAATTGGAATGTTGAAGTTTTTGCAGATGATTTAGGAGGATCAAGAGTTTCTATTCCAGGACCAAATAATGGAGTAAGAATGTTAGAATATAAAGATGGAATTGTTTATGCCACTTTACCTGGAAAATCAGAAGTTATTGCAATTTCTTATGATAAAAATTGGAAGGAATATAAAAGAACTGTTTTTATTTCTAGATTATTAAGACCACATGGAATTACCTTATATCAAGATTGGATTTATATTGCAGCTGAAAATGAGGTTGTTAGGGTTAAAGATTTAGACAAAGATGGTGTTGCTGATGATGAAACTTTTGAGAAATTAGTAGATTTACCTGTTGGAACACATTGGACTAGGAGTATTAAAATATTTAATGATAAAATGTATATTTCTATTGGCTCTACTTGTAATGTTTGTAATGAAGAAGATCCTTTAAGAGCTAAAGTTTTAGAATGTGATTTAAATGGCAATAATTGTTCAGTTTTTGCTTCTGGTTTAAGAAATTCTGTTGATTTAACTTACTTTGATAATAGAATTTGGGCAACAGATAATGGAAGAGATTTAGCTGGAAAAGATATTCCACCTGATGAAATTAATGTTTTAGAAAAAGGAAATAATTATGGTTGGCCAATTTGTTATGATGACAAAGTACATGATACTGATTTTGATAAAAAGGTTTATATTAGAGATCCCTGCATAGATACTATCTCTCCTGTTTTTAAAATTCAAGCACATTCTGCGCCTTTAGGTTTAGAATTTTTAAATGATGATGAATTATTAGTTGCATTGCATGGTTCTTGGGATAGAAGTCCGCCTACAGGCTATAAAATTATTAAAATTAATATTTTAACTGGAAAAACTACAGATTTTATTAGTGGCTTTTTAGGAGATAATACAATTTATGGGAGACCTGTTGATATTCTAAAAATAGATGAAAATAATATTTTAATAAGTGATGATGTAGCTGGTAAAATTTATAGAGTTTATAAAAAATAGAATATACATAAATTTTATTAATTGTTTAAGTAATCTGATTTTATGGTTATAAGAGACTTTAGGAAAAATTTAAGAGAGAGGTTCATTACTTTGATTATAGCTGCTTTTAGTTTAGTTGCTGCTTTAGCTTGGAATGAGGCAATAACTAATTTATTTAAATATTATTTTGGAGAACAAGCAAACCTCATAGCTAAGTTTATTTACGCTTTTGTTGTTACTATTCTTGTTGTAATTGTTGTGTTATCTTTGGATAGATTTTTTAATAAAGAATAATCTAAAGATAAGAAATAAAAATAGTATCTTTTTCTTCGTCAATTTCTTTAACATTTTTTAGCTTTTTATAAATTAAATCTTTTATTTTTTTGTATTTTTGAGCTTTTTTTAATAATGTAATTACTATTGTTTTTTTACCAATCCTTAACATTTCATCTAAAGCTTTTTCTTGATCTTTGAAATTATGAATTGCTGTTACAGAAACTATAACATCAAATGACTTATTTTTGAATGGTAACTTTTCAGCATATCCGTGAATTAAATTTTTATTTTTTGCAATAGAAATCATTTCTTTACTTGGATCTATTCCTTTTGCTTTACATTTAAAAGATTCTGTAGAAATTCCAGTTCCACAACCAATATCTAATAAAGTAGTTTTAGAATTTATCTTTATATTTTCTTTTATTATTTTTAGTTTTTTTAACTGTTCTTCTTTGTGCAGTTCATTATAGCTTTTGGCTATGTATTTATAATCCATAAAAAATAAAAAATTAGTAATCTAATAAGCTTTTTCTGTCTTTCATTACTTCTTGCCTATTTTTTATTACTTGAACATGTTGTTTTCCACAATTAAAACATTGACCACCAAATTGGAATTCTTTGTTTCTTGAGAATTTAAAACCGCATGCAATACAAGTGTAATCTACCTTATTAGGTACTTCTGCTTGCTGAACTATTACATCTACTTTCTTACCTTTTACAACCTTATTATAACAGTCAAAACAAATTAAATCTTTACCATTTTCATAGGTAGACCTAGTTATTGGTACATTGAGATTACATCTAGAACAACATATAATGGTTCCTTGATCAGCTTTCATAATATCACCTTCTCTTTTTATTAACTATAACAGGTATTTAAAATTTTCTTAATGGTTTAAACAGCTTTTATTCAGTTTTTATCACATTTTCAATGTAATTGCAAGTTTGGCAGATTTTTTGAGAACAAGGTTCATTACATTTAATGCAGGAACCAATTTCTCTTGTGCCTTTGTAATGGGTTTTTAATAAAGGCAATATTTCAATAAATGATTGAACTATTCCATGTTTAGTTCCTGGAAATTTAACTTCAAATTCATTTAACATATTCCTTATATTATTTCTATAAGCTTGCTGACTGTTAGGACATTCGTTAAATTTATCCATAAATCCTTTTAAGAAAGCATAAGATGTTACTTCTTTTTCAGTCAACATGTATAAAGGTTTAATTCTTGGAATAAACTTTGGATGTCTTCTTACACCTGTAAATGGACCCATTCTTGCTGAAACTTCAACATTGTTTCTGAAAAAATTCATTGTTATACTTTGAGCTTCATCATCCAAATTATGACCTGTAGCTAATTTTGTAGCACCTAATTCTTTAGATTTTTTATTTAATAAGTATCTTCTTAAAACTCCGCAAATAGAACAAGGTATTCCTTTGTATGTTTTTAATATTTCATCTAAAGATTTACCAAATTCTTCTTTATATGAGAAAATTTTTAGATCTACTTGATTATTTTTACAGAATTCTGTTAAAAATTTTAAAGATTCATTTCTATAACCATGAATGCCTTCATCAATTGCCAAAGCTGTTATTTTAATGTCTTTTCTTTTTTCAGTTATTTTTTTCATTAAATATAATAAACTTGTAGAATCTTTGCCGCCAGAACAAGCAACAACAATATGATCATCTTTTTCTATTAAATCAAAATCTGTAATTGTTTTTTTAACTTTTTTTTCAAAATATTTTATGTAACAGTTTTTACACAAAGAAATATTACTATTTCCAAGTTTTATTACTGGTTTTTCTTTACAATTTTTACAAGTCATAAATTAGATAAAATGTAAGGTTTTAAAAAGTTAATTTGTTTCTAGAATTGGCCATTTTGGATCTGGTAAACCTATTTTATCTGAAAGACTTAATAGTGTCGCATTTGTATCACAATACTCTAATCTGTCTTTACGTTCGTTTGCTTTAAATCTAGCATCACCTTCATTAGAAGCATCAAATACTGTTCTTGTAAGTTTGTAAATTAAATCGTACCTAGGTTTTCCCCCTTCATATGGTTTTTCTCTTAGTTCTTTAACACCAAATATTGCTTCATAATCTGCCATATACTTATTTAGTTTATTTAATTTATAAGTTTATATCTTCTAGAGATTACTTGGTTAGAAAGTTTAATAAATGTTAAAATAGTTAATTTCTTATGGCTTCAAAAAAGAGTGTTTTAGTTTTAAGTGCGCTTCTTTCTTCATTAGCAGCTAAAAATGCTGATGCATTATTGCCTAAAGATATACAAGCATTGCAAATTTTAGAAAAAGCAATAACGGTTAATCCAAAAGTTAGATTAAAAGATAAAGATATTAAATCAAGAATAAAAAATGCATTTGACGCAATTAGGCTACTAGAAGATAGTGCTGAGAGACAAGCTAATAGTTTAAAAGTAAAAATTGCAGAAAATCAAAAATTAGTAGAAGAAGAAATTATTAATTTAGAATTTACTTTATATACTTTAACAGATATAGAGGATAAAATTTGTAGGGGCGCCTCAGAAGCGGAAGGAGATTATGGAAAAATTCTGATCTCGCTTAGTGAATGGGTAGCCAGAAAAAGAGTTAACACTTCTATAAAAAGAAGTGATTATAAAATAGTTATAATTAAAGCAGATGCTCTTTATTATAAACAAAATCATTAAATTTTATCCACCAGAAATTACAGAAAGTAATTTTATTTCGTCTTTTTCTGAGATTTTTTCTTCTTCAGTAACTAGTTCATTATTTTTTATTACTATTACTGTTGTTGGATTTATTTTTAATTTTTCAAATATTTCTTTAACTGTTGAAGCATTTACTTCTTTGTATTCATTTGTTTTGTCTATGTAAACTTTCATGAATTAAGAATTAAGTGAAGATTTAAAAGATTAATGGTTAGAGTTTTATTTCTTCTACTTTGATTTCTTCTAAAGAACATCTAGTTGCTGGATTTTTAGGACCTAAACAATCACATACTTCAGGACCAATACATAAATCATAAGTTTTTATTTCTCTAGCTATCTTTAGTATTTCTTCTTTATCATAAGTTAATAATGGTCTTAAAACTTGTATTTTTACAGCATCTGTTATTGCTCTTAAATTTGTTAATGTTTGTGAGCTGACTTGTGCTAAATTTTCACCTGTAATTAAGAAATCTGCTTTTTCTTTTTTAGCTACTTCTTCTGCTTTTCTCAACATTAATCTTTTTGATAAAACATAATAAAGTCTATGTTCACATTTCTTTGCTATTTCTTCTACTTCTTTTCCAATATTTATTGTTATGAATTTTTTAAATTTCAAATGATCTGAAGCTGCTTTTGATTTTAGTTCTGGAGCATTATCTGTAAAAGGTTCATATGAAAAATGAACTGCAATTATTTCTAGACCTTTATTTTGCATTAGATATCCAGCTACTGGGCTGTCAAATCCACCTGAAATTAATAGTACTGCTTTCATTTTGTGTCCTCATAAATTTTATTAGTTATTTTTTCTGCTTCTTCATGAGATTTACAATTTCTAATTATAATTTTTCCATTTTTGTAGCAAGTAATATCGTAAGATTGATATTTTAACATTACTAAAATTGGAAGATCTGCTGTTATTACATATTTTCCTTTTAATTGATCTAGTTTTAATTGTATATTTTTATCTGGTAAAACTTCTAATGCTCCTTTTGTCTTACATTGTCTTACTATCATTTTATTTTGTTCATTAGATTGTGTTTTTAACTTTTTGCCTTCTAGATATTCGTAGTTTTTATTACATGTTGGGCAATTTTCTCTTTTTTTTGTTTTTATTTTTATTAAATTATTTGTCCAAATATTGTAGTTTATTAATTCTTTATTATAATCTTGATTTGTTAATATTTTAATTGCTTCTGTTGCTTGAATTGCAGCTATTGAATGTACAATTGTATTTATTACTCCTGATTCTTCACATTTTGTTAATTCTTCATTTGGTTCAGGAAATATACATGAAAAGCAAGGAGTTTCATTTGTGAAATTACAAGTCATTCCTTTTGATTCTATAACTGATCCAAAAATCCAAGGAGTTTTATTTTTTCTTGAATAATCATTTATTAAAAATCTTGTATAAATATTGTCTGTGCAATCTATGATTAAATCTGAATCTTTTAATATATTAATTGCTAAATGTGTTAATTCTTCTGAAAAATCTTCTATTTCTATTTCTGAATTTATTAATTTAATTTTTTCTTTTGCTACTTCAACTTTTAATTTATTAATATCTTTTTCATTAAATAATGTTTGTCTTTGTAAATTATTTAATTCTACAATATCGTTATCAATAATTTTTATTTTTCCTATTCCTGCTCTTGCTAAAATATCTAGAACTGTTGTTCCTAGAGCTCCAATACCAACTATTGAAACTTTACTAGATTTTAATTTTTCTTGATTTTCTTTTCCAATTTTGGGATAAATTTCTTGTCTTATGTATCTCATAATATTAAGTTATTGGAAATGTTTTTAAGATTAATGAAATTAAGCTGCTGCTAATTCTAAAAATTCTTCAGCTGTTCTTGCTTGATTTGCTCTTTTTAATCTTGAAGGATCTTCTTTGTAAGCATTTCCAATAACTTCAACTGCTCTTTGTGCATTTCTTGCAAATCTAGCTTGCCATTCTGGAAGTTCTTTGTATAATACTTGTGCTGCTATTTTATAGTCTACATCTTTCAATTCAACAACATATCTTTCTGCAGCAACACTTCCTATTCTTTCAGTTGCTGCCCTAAAAATATAATTGGATGTTTGTCTATCCATTTGTCCTTGAGCCCATTTTCTAGCAACTAAGGATTCCACTATTGATTCTACTTGATTACCTCCAACATATGATCTAAGATATCTCTCCAAAACCATTGCTCTAACCTTATCAAAATCTGCTTCTTTCCATTTTCCCATTGGAATATAATTAAAGAAAAATGCTTTTATTTCACTTATAGGATTTTCTCCTGCTATTAATTTTAGTTCTTGCATTTTTGCCCTTCCTAATTTTTGAGAATTTTCTTTACTTCTATTACTCATAAAATTATTTAACAAATTATTAACTTCTCTGTTTTTTCTATAAAGTTGACCGAACATTGGAGATTCAAAAATTGCAACATGATCCATTTCATGCCTCAACTCATCTAGACCTGCATTATCTATTTTTTCTCCAATTATTGAAGCCATTCTTTTTAGATATCTTCTTGCTTTTGGTGCTTTTTTTATTATGAAAGACTTATAGTCATCGTAAGTTCTTCCCCTTTGTGCTAAAAATTCTTTTACTCCTTCTAATCCTGGACCTCTGTTTTCTTTTTTTGCTTCTTCAAATGCGGACTCATATCTTTCAAACATTCCTTTAGGGTTTTCTATAAAACCCATCACTGCTTCTTCTCTAGAACCACCCATAAGATCTTGACAAGTAGTAATATAATACATAATTCCTTGTGCTATTTTTAGTTCTTTTTTGTTCAATTTAGGCATTACTAAAGGCACCGTGTTTATATGAATACTTGAACCTTGTGGAGAGCTCATAGCTTCAGCTGCTGATCCTTCTCCAGTATTATATTCTATAATAGTGGAAAAGTCAGATGGTACTACTAGGTCTAAATCTCTTCTTTCTTGTAGAATATCTGCTACCATGGTTTCTAATTTGGGTATTAAACTTTCTAAACCTTTTCTAGCTGTTATTTCCATAATTTATGTTAAATTCGATTCCTTTATAAGTTTACCCCTTATAAGTAATAAATATGAAAAACAGTGACAATTGGCCAAGTTTAAGAGAATATTTGGATAAATATGCAAATAAAGATTTAGAAGAGAGAGCTATGAAAGAATTTGAACATAATGCGCTTATAGAAGACTTTCTTAGAGGTTTAAAAATGATGAATAAATTTAGTTCTTCTTCAATATATAGAGAAGTTCCACTTTATGAAGGCAAGTCTGAAAGAAGAATGAGAGGAAAAACAGATATTGTAATTTTAACAGGAGATGAAATTTCTGTAGTTGAAGCTAAGATTATGAGGGGATCTAACTATAAAGCTAGTAAAAATATATTAAGAAGACAATTACTAAACGACTATGGATTTTTTAGCAGCAGATTTGGAGTTGATCCACAATTATTTGGTTTATACAGAGGACTAAAAATTGATGGATTCAGTATTCAAGATTACAGTCCATTTATGGCTTTAGAGAAAACTTAATTTTTTTATATAAAGGTATTAAACATATTAACATTATTACGATACTTGCCCATTGTGCAAGATTTAAATTTAAAAATACAAAACCATAATCTTTAGGAAGATCTTTGAAAAATTCTGTTATGAATCTAAATAATGAATCTAAAAATAATAAAGACCAGAAAATTAATCCATCTTTTCTATTTTTTATTTTAAACATTAATAATAAAATTACAAAAATAATTACATGTCCTATTGCTTGATATATTTGAACTGGATGTCTTAATCCTTCGTAACCTGCAAATTGAACTGCCCATGGTAAGTTTGTTATTTTACCAACTAATTCTGAATTTAAAAAATTTCCAATTCTAATAAATGCTGCACCTAAAGCTACTGGAGCAGCTACTAAGTCTGTAAATTTATAGAAAGAAATCTTTTTTCTTTTACAAAACCATATTGTTGTTAGGATAATTAAGATTATTGCACCATGTGATGCTAAACCGCCTTCCCAAATTGCAAATATTTTTAATGGATTCGAGAAATAATAACTTGGATTGTAAAATAAGACTTCAAATAATCTTGCTCCAATTATATCTGCTAAAATTATTAATGGAATGTAATCATCAATTATTTTTTCCTCAATATTATTTTTTTTAGCTAAATATCTTAATATAAAATAACCAACTAGAAAAGCTAAAGCATAAAGTACCCCATAGTATCTTATTTGTAATGGGCCAAGATTAAATAAAACTGGATCGATCATTTATTATCAGAATATTTATAAACATAATAAATCTTTTGTTTCTTATGCAAAAAATAGATCATTTGGATAATGCTTACCAGTCTATTAGATTAATTAGAAAAAATTTACTAATTTATGTTCCAGATGTTTCTTTTCTCTTACTTACTTTTTTATTATCTGCATTATTTTTATATTTTAATAATTTAACGCACATATTTACAGGTGAATTAGATTTATTTGGTCAAGGAATAAAAAATATTCTTAATAGTACACCCTTGTTAGTAAAGTTTATTGTAAGTTTATTAATCATTGGTGCAATTAATCTTCTTGTAGGTTTAGGTACAGTTACTTGGAGATTTACTATAATTAAAGATGTTATTAATAATGGTAAAATAAATTTTAGAAAAGATTGGGATGAATCAACTCATTTTCTTTTACCAGTTTTAGGATTGAAGGCTGCACTTTTAATTTTATATTTAATACCTGCTGTTCTTATTTTTGGAATTGCATTAATTTTTAAACCATCTTTATTTATTGTTGGAACTTTATTGTTAGTTGTTTTTATAATATTTAGATTATTATTTTTATTCAGCTATCCAATAATGTTCTTGAAAAATAAAAGAAATCCTTTTGAAGTTTTAAACGAGGCTTTTGATTATTTTAAAAATAATAAGTCACATACAATTTTAACAGGTTTATTTATTTTATTAATAAGTGGAATTATAGGTATTTTAATTAATACATTTATTATTGTTTGGGGAAGTGTTTCTGGTTATGTTGGACTATTAACCAATATTGCTATATTATCTTTAATATTTATTTTAATTAAGAATTTAATTGATATAAGTGTTAATTTATGGAGCAATATATTTATTTTTAAGAATTATTGAAAACTTTTCGTAAAATCCTAAATCTAGTTTTTTAACTATAAATTAAATTTTAGTTTAATGAATAAGAATTATAATTTGATATTTGATCACCTAATTATTAAGCAGTTACAGAAAATTTCAAACAATCAACATATTAAAAACATTCTTACAAATATGTTAGATAAAATAGAAGAATTTGGACCCAGGGCTGGTAAATTACTAGATTCTAAATTATTTATCTACGAAATTAAAAATAAACATCCACCAATAAGACTTTACTTTAAACCTAAATTATTAAATAATGAAATTTATGTTTTTCAGTTTGAAATGAAAACAAGTAATAAAAAGCAACAAAAAACTATTGAAAGTATTAAGAATAAAATTTTAGAATCCTAATTCTTTTCTTGTGTATTTTTTATCTTTAATTATATTATCTTCAAATTCTAATAATCTTAAATAAATATTTGTATTTCTAAGAAACTTTAATTCTGTTTTCATTCTTTCATATTCATTTTTTGTTATTGATATAACTTCCATAAAGACTAGTTAGATAATGAATTTATATATTTATCGTATAAATTTTAAGAATTATTAAATATCTACTTCCATAAAATCTTCTGCGCATTCTACATTTGTAAATACTTTTTTAGCTTCTTCTTTTAATGGAGAAACATCTTTGTATCTTTGTGAGAAATGCGTTAAAATTAATTTCTTAGATTTAGATTTTTTAGCAATTTTAGCTGCATCTTGAGTAGTCATATGCTTGTAATCTTTTGCTTTTTCTTTTTCATTTATAGAGAAAGTACTTTCAGAAATTATTAAATCTGAATCTTTAGCTAATTTAACTGCATTTTCAGTATAACCTGTATCTGCTATAATTGTTAATTTTCTTCCTTTTACAATTTTAGTTGCTTTTTTTGCAGTAATCTTTTTACCTTCATAGGTTATATTTTTTCCTTCTTGTAATTTTCCAAGCAACGGATGTTTTGTTAAACCAAATTTAGAAAGATATTCTAGATTCATTTTTCTTTTATCTTTTTCAATTATAGAAAAACTATAAGATGGAACTGAATGATCTAGTTTTGAGCAATTAATAAAGAATTTTTTTGAATCAAATATTTTTCCTGTTTTTAATTCAATTAGTTTTACTTTTATTCCTTTTCCACCATATGCAGAATTTACTAAATTATTGTAGAATTTTTGTAAACCTGCTGGACCATAAATAAATAATGTTTCTTTGTATTCATTTGCTTCTAAAGTCCTTAAGATTCCACCTAAACCTAAAACATGATCTGCATGAAAATGACTAATAAAAATTCTTGTTAGTTTATTAGCTTTTAATTCTTTAAATTTCATTTGTCTTTGTGTTCCTTCTCCGCAATCAAATAAAATATTTTCAGCTTCGTAACTAAAATAAATAGAACTAAGATTTCTTTCCTTAGTTGGCTGCATTGCACCTGTGCCTAAAAATATGATTTTCATAGAATATATTAAAAAATATAGGTATAAAAACCTTTTTAAGTTGTGGCATTTGTATAAGAATATAATGGTTAAGAAATTAAAAGATAAAGTTGCAAAATTAAAAGAAACTACAGAAGAACTTCCTGTACCAGAAGAGTCTATAAGTGTATTGCTTTCAAAAGAATTTGTTCTTGCTCCTAGTGAGAATTTAACTAGGGAATTATATGATAAAGGCAGATATGGTGAGCCCATAGAAACAAATAAGTTTCAATATTCTTTAATTGAATCACTTTATTTAATGGAAAGGGGAAAATTTAAAGTTTTAGATGTTAGAAATAAAGAAGTTAATTTTGATTCTTTTATTAAAAAAGCAATTAAGATTGAACCTAATTTTTGGACAAGATATGCTGTTTTTAAAGATTTAAGGAGAAGAGGTTATATTGTTAAAACTGCTTTGAAATTTGGAGCAGATTTTAGAGTTTATGATAGAGGAATTAAACCTGGAGAAGATCATGCTAAGTGGGTTGTATTTCCAGTAAATGAATCTGAAGTTTTAACTTGGTATGGTTTTTCAGCTAAAAATAGGGTTGCTCATTCTACTAGGAAAAGATTGTTACTTGGAATTGTAGATGCAGAGGGAGATTGTACTTATTATGAGGTGCGTTGGATAAGACCATGATTTATTGTTTTAATTGATAATAAGAAACCAAGTGTAGATGGCTGCTTTATAGAAGAAGAATAAAACATATACACAAAAGGTACATAATGCTTAAAAAAGCTTAGAATGTTCTTTTATTTATGGTTGATCAAAGAGAGGCTGTAGTTCAATTTATGCAGGGAGCAGGTCCTGTATTACCTATTAAAATAGCTAAATTTCTAAATCTAAGTACCATTTTTGCTTCTGCTGTTTTAAGTGAAATGGTTGCAAGAAAAATGATGAAGATAACCATGGCTTCTATTGGTGGAAGTCCTTTGTATTATTTACCTGGACAAGAACCACAAATGGATGATATTTTAGGAAATTCTTTAGGTGGAAGAGAAAAACAAGCTTGGCAATTACTAAAAGAAAGAATGGTTGTTAGAGAGAAAGATTTAGAACCTTGGCAAAGAGTTGCTATTAAAAGTTTGAAAGATTTTGCTGTTCAAATTGATGTTAATCTTGATGATGGAAATTTAGATACTTTTTGGAAACACCATTTAATTACAGATGATCAAGCTAAATTAATGATTGCGGAAATTGTAAATCAAAGCCAACAAGTTGTGGAAGCTCCTGTTGTTAATGAAGTTCTTGATAATATTATTTCAAATCACGAAGTTACTTCTGAATTAAAAGAAGAAATTTTAGAAAATAATTTACAAACTACTTTAGTTGAAGAAGTTATTGAAACTCCTAGAATAATTCAACAAGTTATAGAAGAAACTGAGGATGAAATTACTGAAGAAGATGAAGAAATTGAGACTAAAGAAGAAATCAATGAAGAATTATTTACAGATGATAAGAAAGAAGTTAAATTGGATGGTAAATTTTACAAGAAAGCTTTAGAATTTATACAAAAAAGTAATGCTGAAATTATAAAAGAGTTTATGGTTAAAAAAGAAAAAGAATTTGATTTTATTATAGAAATAAAAACTGGATTTGGTAGAATAAGACAATTAGTAAAAGCTAAAAATAAAAACTCTATAACTGAAGCTGATATTTCTAGTGCTTTTGGTGAAGGACAATTAAAAAGATTACCTGTAATATTATTAACACCTGGAAAATTAAACAAAAAAGCAATTTCTTTAGTTGAAGAAAAAATGAAAGGACAATTAATTATTAAGCAGATTTAGAAAAATTATAAATTAGGCAATATATTATAACCCTTTCCTTTTATATGTAAACCACTTCCTGGTTTTATTTCAAATACTACTTTTCCTCCCTCTCTTCTTTCATAATAATCAACTACGAAACGAGCATCTCCTTCATTAAACACAAAAATTGTTGGTGTTTTAGAACCTCTAGCTGCCTCATATATTCCAGCTAACATTCCGTTTCTAGGATGTCCTTTATAGATTGACTCAGATAACCAATTTAAACCTTGAGGTAATTCTCCATAGCCTAAAGGTCTCCATAAATTCATCGCAGTTTGTACAGCAGGTTTTGAAGTTCCATACTTAATATTTGGCATATCTGATTGTGTTTGTAGTTCACGTCTTAGATCTAAAACTGTTAAACCTAAACTATGTTCAGATTCCTGAGTTAATTTATCAGATACATCTTGAGCTCCTTCTCTGATAAGAAATATATTTCCCATAATTTTTTAGGATTATTTTATCTTTTAAATATTATTGTGATAGAACTATACCTCTAAAGTTAAACAATAACCTCTAGAAACCTTTTTAATAGTTACTAAGATAATTATTGTATGTTATACATATTTGTACTTGGTAGAGATCCTGAATTAAGCAAACTAGAGATAGAAGCAGTTTTAGAAAACAAAGGAATTATTTTTGAAATTATAGATTCTAATAAAAATGCAGTTGTTTTAGAAAGTAAAGAAAAATTAGATCCTAAACTTATAGATGAATTTGGCGGTATTATTAAAATTGCTGAAGTTATTTCTAATTCTAATAAAATAGATCATATAGAAAGTGATTTAGATAAAATAGAATTATATGATGGTGTAAGCAATAAAATTGAATATTATATTGATGAATTTAATACAGATTTAATTTCCTTTTTAGAAGATTACTTGAAAAATTATTTTAAGAGTATAAAAGTAAAAGCACTTTATAGAAAAAGTAAAGAACCTACTAAATTAATTAATAAAGAAATTTTAAAAAGAGGATTAAATTTTGTAATTTTTAAAAGTTATATTGGAAAAGTTGTTGGTATTACAAATCCAAAACAACATAAATTTAGAGATAACAGCAGACCAGAAGTAGATCATATGAAAGTAATTTCTATTAGACTAGCTAAAATTTTAGTTAATTTAGCTAAAGTAAAAGAAAATGAAGTTTTATTAGATCCTTTTTGTGGTTCTGGAACAATATTACAAGAAGCTTTGTTAAAAGGAATAGATGTTGTTGGTCTAGATAGTGATGAAGAATCAATTAAACAAAGTAATAAAAATTTAGATTGGTTAATAAAAAGTTTTAATTTAGTTAATAAAAGAAAGATTACTTTGATAAATGGAAATTGTGAAAAATTAACTAAAGATATTAAGTTGAATAGTATTAATGGTGTGGCAACTGAACCTTATATGGGGCCTTTTATTAGAAAATTATATAGTATTGCAGAAGCTAGAAGATTAATTTATGAATTGTCTATAATGTACTCTAATTTATTATCTCAATTGAAACTTGTTTTAAAAAATCATAAAAGAGTTGTTATGATTGCTCCTAAATTTAGAACTTTAGAGAACAAAAATCTTCCATTAGTGTTAGATGATATTGCAGATAAAAATGGTTTTACTGTTCTTCATAAAGTAGAAGATTATGGTTATAATAAAAGCAAGATATTAAGAGACGTATATGTTTTAGAGAAGAACTAATTTTTACCATTTTAATTTTATATTTTCTGGATAAGCGTAACCTTCTCTAAAATAAACTGCTACATTTATTTCTACTTCTTCATTTTTATCTAATGGGATATTTGGCAATATTGCGGAAGTATTATTCCAATCAAATTGTTTACTAATAATTGGTTTGTTTTTTCTAAATATTATAACTTTATACCACATCCCTTCTTGCATGTTTTGAGGCGGTGTCCAATTTACAATTAAATCATTTGCTTTACGCTGCCATTTAATATTTGTTGGATAATTTATTTTTGAAGGCTGATAATCTACATATTGCGTTAATATTATTTCTTGGTTTTTATAATAATCAAATTTGTATTTTCCATTTATTGGTAAGCCGCCATTTGCTGGTCCATACAAAACCCATCTTCTAGTAATTTCTCCAGAATAAGAATTAATATTAAAATCTTTTTCAAGAGTAAATATTTTATTATCTGGGGATTTTACGATAACTTTTGAAATATTCCATAGAAAACATTCTTCTAGTTTTGAGTATTCACCAAAACAATTTGTTTTAAATTCATAACTAGCACCGTCATAACCATTTTTTGACCATACTTCAGGAAAAACTTTTACTTCATCAACTTTATTATATTCTTGATTTTGTTTTTTGGAAAGATTTTTTTCTTCAACATCAGCTAATTCTTTGCTTTTATTTTCACAAGCTGCTAAGAATAAGATTAGAAATAATATTGCGATTATTAAAAACGTCTTTTTCATTGAAGATTTATAATTTGGTGTTTATTTAAATATTTGTTAAATCTGCATCCCCAATATAAAAAAGTCTATCTTCAGAATGATAATTTACTTTAGGCCAATGTAATTGTCTTGTCATAAATTTGATTAGAAAATCCCATTTTTAAAGATTTAGTTCCTGGCCACTACATTCTCTTGTTTTTAAAATACATGCATTAATTTGTTCAAAAATATCCTTTTTTTTACTTTTTATAGAAGCATCTAGAAACTTAATATCAGAAATAGCACTAAAATCAATAAGAAAATGTTGATATTTTTTGTCAATTAGTCTTACACCTACTTTTCTTGCTACATCGTTAACCATTAGTCTGCCATTTTTGAAAGTTTCATGATTAATAAAAGGTGTTGAAAGTAATATTAATTTAATACCTTCAGGATTTTGAGAAGGAGTTAGTGAGAAACTAAGTTCAAATGAGAGTTCTAAATCTTCACTAGGAGCAGAAAGCGGGTGCATGACAAGAATATAAAGAACTATTATTATTTCTCCAGATCCATTTTTAACGATTTTTTCAAAAGAGGTAACACTATCACCATATTTATTTTTTACTTCTTCCATAAGTGAATCTAATCTAGTGTTAATCTCCTTTGTTATTCCTGGAAAAAGTTTTAGTCTAAGATGGTGTAGAATACCCATATTCCCTATTAATAACAAGTTTTTATAAATTTTTTCTTTTTGAACAAGATAATTTGATTTGGGGTAAACTTTATAAATGGTCAGAATTTCCAAGTTTTTATGGGAAGAATTAGAAGTACATTAATTAAGAGAACTGGAACAAACCTGGTTAAAAAACATCCAGATAAGTTTAAATCAGATTTTCAGCACAATAAAACTATGATTTCTGAAGTAGCTGAAATTCACTCAAAAAAACTTAGAAATGTTATTGCTGGTTACATAACACATTTATTCAATAAAAAAGCAAAAGAAGAATAGATTTTAAGTTATATTTGGAGTTTGTAATGGAAGCAGAAAATAAACCACAAGAGAGTAGAAGATTTAACAGTAATGTAATCTTTATAGGTGAGAAACCTTTTATGAATTATGTAACTAGTGTTGTTATGCAATTTACTACACAAAACTCGCCAGAAGTTATTATTAAAGCAAGAGGAAAATTTATTTCTAGAGCCGTAGATGTTGCTGAAGTTGCAAAAAATAGATTCTTAGATAATACTATTGAAATTAAGAATATATCTGTTGGAAGTGAAGATTTTACAAATAAAGAAGGTAAGAAAGTTAGAGTTAGTTTTATAGAAATAACTTTAAAGAAAAAGTAAACTTTTATTAATTAAGTAATTCTATTTTAAGTAAAGAGGTTGTATGATAAATTCGCTTTTAATAGATATTGGATTAATAATCTTATTTGCAGCTGTTTGTGCTCTAATTAGTAAATTATTTAGACAACCAATTGTTCTTGGTTATGTTATTGCTGGTTTCTTAATAGGGCCTTTAATGTTAGCATTTATAAAAAATGCAAGTTTAATAGAACAATTAGCAGAACTAGGAATTGCTTTCTTATTATTTATTGTTGGTTTAGAATTAGATTTAAAGAAGTTTAAACAATTAGGATGGGTTGTTGGAATAACTACTTGTTTGCAAGTTGGATTAGTTACACTAGTAACTTTTTTTGTTGCTAGAAATTGGTTAACTAGTGTTGAAGCTCTTTACATTGGTTTAATTGTTGCTTTTTCTAGTACAATGGTTGTTATTAAATTAATTAAAGATAAAAATGAACTAGAGACTTTACATGGAAAGATTTCTTTAGGAATTTTATTAGTTCAAGATATTTTAGTTGTTTTGGCTTTATCTTTATTACAAGGTTTAGGAAATACTTCTGTTTTTGCTTTACTTTCTGTATTAAAAGGATTAGCTTTAATTTTAGTTTCTTATTTAGTTGGAAAATATATTTTTAATTATATTTTAAAATTAAGTGCTTCTATTCCAGAACTGTTATTTGTAGTTTCTTTAGCAATTAGTTTTATTTATGCAGCTATTGCTTATTATTTAGGATTTTCAATAGTTATTGGTGCTTTTATTGCAGGAGTAGCTTTAGCTTCTTCTCCTTATAGCACTGAAATTGTTGGAAGAGTTACTTCACTGAAAGATTTTTTCTTAGTTATTTTCTTTGTTTCTTTAGGTATGCAAATTACAGATTTTAGTTTTAAAAATAATTTTTTATTTTTATTAATATTATTAGGTTTAGTTTTAATAATTAAACCTATTATAACATTTATTACTTTAAAAATGTTTAAGCAAAGCAATAGAACTTCTTTTAGTTCTAGTATTTATTTAGCTCAAATAAGTGAATTTTCTTTAGTTTTAGCTGGTAGTGGTGTTGCTTTAGGAGTTTTAACTAAAAACACATTTAGTATAGTTGTTATTGTTGCTGCGATTACAATTACTTTAACTTCTTATTTAATAAAATATGATAGAAATTTATATTCATTTTTACATCCTTTATTAAAAAGTATTGAAACTAATCCTAAAAACTTTGGTGTTGAAAAAATAAATAAAGAATTGAAGAATCATTTTGTAATTATTGGTGCACATAGAATGGCATCTAGATTAATTTATACTTTAAGTATTAAGAAAAGAGATTTTGTAGTTTTAGATTTTAATCCAGATAGAGTAAAAGAATTATCTAAGAAAGGTGTTAATGCTGTTTATGGAGATTATGGAAATATTCATTTATTAGAAAGTTTAAATTTGAATAAAGCTAAATATGTCATATCTACTGTTCCTAATTTAAATGATAATTTAAGACTAATTAGATTTGCTAAAGAAAGTAATGAAAGAATAATTGTTATGGTTGCTTCCAGCAATGTTATGGATTCTTTATTACTTTATAGAGAGGGAGCTGATTTTGTAATATTCCCTGAATATTTATCTGGGCAAAAAATTTCTGATTATTTAGTTCATTTAAATCCTGTATCTATAAAGAAATGGGGTAAAGTTTATAGAAAACAATTAGTTGATGAAATAAGAAATAATAGTTTATTTATGTAGAAATACTTAAATAGTAATATTTTCTTAAATAATATATGAACAGAAGAGATTTTAAAATAATTCTATTAGATATGCCTGTTGATGATGAAACTAAAAAAATTAATGTTATTATTAGTGAAAAAGCAAGTGCTGAAGGATATAATGTAAGAGTTAAACTTAATATTTGGAGAAAGGAAGAACTTGTTTGGAAATTTCAATGGTATGATTCTGATGGTAAACTTGGGTTACCTCAACTTAAATCTGAAGTTAAGAAAAAATTGAAAGAAGTTTTAACTGCTGGAGATACTTTTTTAACAGGTGGAATGATTATTGATTCAGGCACACAAGCTTCTAGATTTGGAATGAGAGATCCTGATTTTATTTTTGATGTTTTAGATACTCTTTTTAGAGATAATGGAATTATTATGAATCTTAATGATTTTAAGTAATTCTTAAAAATGAATGCCAAAGGGCGGATTTGAACCGCCGACAACCACCTTATGAGAGTGGTGTTCTACCAGGCTGAACTACTTTGGCTTTTAATAAAACAAGAACAAAACTAAGCTTTTAAAAGGTTTCTAATTTGAGAAGCTATTTTTTCCATTTCTTTTTGAGAAGGTTTCGGTTTTAAAGGCTTAGTTGGAATTTCTTCTAATCCATCATTAAGTTTTCTTGGTAATAAATGAATATGTGTATGTTCCACACCCATGCCTGCAATAACTTCTTCTATCCAATCAGTATTGAAAACTTTTTTTAAAATATTTGCAAGAAAATGAGTTCTTTCCATTAAATAATTATAATCTTTTATATTTATATCCCATAACCAACGTGAATGATTTCTAGGTATTAATAAGATATGACCTTTTGAATATGGGTTAATGTCTAAAAAAGAAATTACTTTATCGTCTTCGTAAACAATTGAAGCTGGTAAATCTTTTTTTACAATTTTACAAAAAATACAATCTTTCATTTTAATTCCATCCTTAAGTAAGTTGAAAAGTACTCTGGATTTAAATCTTTTCCTGGAACTTGTTTTGTCCAAACTGGGTAAGTATTAAAGTCTATATTTTGTGGATTATTTTTTGGTTTTATTATTTTTAGATAAATTCCACTTTTATTTTTATCTTGTTGGTGTTGAAAACCTTCTTTAAAATCTTCATAACATTGTGGAGATAAAGCTGAAACTACTTCATTATTAATTACTTTAAGATGTTTTCCAGATATATAATATTTTTTATTATTAATAGTAATTTCTAAACAACAATAAGGAATTCTTCCAATTTCTATAAATTCATTTCTCATATTTGGATCTGGTTCTTCTTTAGCATCAACTTGTTCTATAATTCCTGTTTCTGGAAAATGTTCTTTTATTCTATAACATTCTAGATAAGCAATTTTATCTAAATCTCCAAGTAATTTTAAATTTAAAGCTAAAGCACAAGTTGATTGTTGGCAATGATTTTGATATTCTTTATCTTCTGAGTAAAATCCGTGATTTTTTAATGTAGAAATATATCCTTGATTATTATTTGCTAATTCTTTTGCTATTTCCAATACCTTTTTGTGTTCATTTTTTTCTTCTTTATTAATATTTAAATTTAATTTATTTATATCTAAATTTGGAAATAAATCTTTTAGATCTATATTTATTGTTCTTTGCTTTAAATTTAATTTTTCTTTTGAAATATCTATTTTTATTAAACTTTTTAAAGCTTTAAGGGTTGTAGGAATTATATTTGCATTAGCTAAATCTTTTATATTAACCCACTTGTAAGAATCATTTTCAAAATTATCAAGTTTTATTTCTTTATATTTTGCTTTACATAACATAAATAATGCTACAATGTACCATTGTTCATTTTGCTTTTTAGGCATCCAATAAGAAATATCTAATGGTTTTTCTACTTCAATTTCTAAACCGATCTCTTCTTTTATTTCTCTTTTTAATCCTTCAATAGGATCTTCACCAAATTCTAATCTTCCACCTGGTCCATCCCACATGCCAACATTAGATCTTGTTGGATCTTTTGTTCCTTCTCTTATTAATAACATTTCATTATTTTCATTTAAAATAACTGCCTTCATTGCAACAAATGTTTTCTTTTCTATTAACTTTTCCTTTACTATTTTAAATGATTCTAGAAATGTTGGCATAAATTCATTTAGATTTTTCTCTATTTCTTGAAATGACATCCATAAACTACTTTTTATGTCTTCTTCATTCGGTATTGGTTGTTTTTCTGTTTTAATATAAAATGTAGCCATGAACTTTTTGGCACCATTAAAATTGTAAAATTGTTCTTTTATAAATATTAAATCTGAATCTAAATTTAGTTCTCTTTTTGTTGTCCTTTTAGCTGCTTCTTCTAAAGTTTCATTGTCTCTAACTAAACCGCAAGCTGAGCTTGCATATTTTTTATTAAATGCTAGGTCTTTTGGTTCTGTAATAAAAATTTTATTTTCTTTATTTAAAACTAAAATATTAACACATTTTATGATTGAATTATTTTTATCTACTTGAGATCTAAATTTTTTATCTATAATATTTCCTTGTTCGTCGAAAAGTGGAATTAATTGTTCGTCTTTTTGCATTGTTATTTAGTTTAACTATCATCTCTTCTAGATCTCATCATTAAATATCTTAAATCCATTTCTTCAGCTAAAATGCCCGGTCTTGCTCTAATTTGTGTAAGAGTTGCTGAAGCATCAAATAAAGCAGTTGTTAAATCATCGCATTCTTCAGGACGAACTACTAAAGTATTTTCTGTTAATTCTCCCTGATATAAAAATCCTAAACATTGAATAGGAACTTTTTCAACATGCACTAATTTTGGATAATATAATCCACTTCTTCCTTGACTTTCAATTAATGCTAATCTTTCATAATCTCTATTTGGTTTTTCCCCATTTGGAATAGAAAAATTTGGATAGATAATGTCACCATTATATTCAAAAGCTTTTATTCTATGACAGGGTACATATCTTTCAATAAATTTCCCAATACATTCATCAGAGAATATTTTTGATGGAACTTCTGCTTGTTCTATCCACCTCATTAGAACCCTAAGAACTCTAGTTTCCATATCTTGACCTGCATATAATGATTGAATAGAATCTCTACGAGCGATGTTCATCATGCCATTGTTTGCACCTGTGACTTCAAGACTACCCATATATTTTTAGAGATTTTTCTGTTTTTAAATTTAATTATAGTCCAAAAGAATCCATGAACTCTATAATTGTTTTATACTTATTTAAATAATCAAAACCTTTTTGAGTTAAACTATAGGTTTTATTATCTCCATTAGAATTTTCTATTACAAATTGACCTTCAATAAGTTCTTTTAGATATTCTTCCATTCTTTGATGAGAGAGATTTGACTTGTAAAGTATATGAGTTGGCTTTATTTTTCCATTTTTTTCTTCTATGGCTTTTAATATGTCATAGATTACTTCAAGTCTTTCCCTTTTTTTGGTCATTTTGTAATTGTAAAACCCTTATTAATTTTGCAAGTATCAGTAAATAAGCAACCAATGTTAATATTGTGCCTAGTACATAATAAGATCCGCTTTTTAGTGAAAATATTAAATCAATTTGAACTAATAAAAGAAAACAAAAAGCTAGCAAAACTACTAAATTTTTTCTATTTGTTTTTTCAATATAATTCATTAAATAATTTCCAGTCATGTAAATTAGTAAAACAGCTGCGATTATATGAAATAAAGGCAGTCTATCTTGAGAAACTGCTAATGGTAAAATAGAAATTGCTAATATTAATGAATATAACATTGAATTTTCACTATTTGATGTTGTGTAAACTAAAGTTACTAAACCAATTAAGAAAAATATCATGTGTGCATAAGCAGTTAAATTCAGCCATGAAGTGAAATCTATTATTGAAATTAATCTAGTTGATGCCATTGTTAATAAAATAAAAATTAAAAATGCTCTTATAAAATATGAAAATGAAATAAATAAAAAACCAATACCAAATAATTTTGTTTGTCTTTGATTAGTTAATTTATAGACTTTTATAGAATAAAATCCTACTATTGCAGTTATTATTGCAAATAATATTTCTAGAAATATAGCATAATTAAAGAACCACTCTGGAATAGTATAAACACTTAACATTAATAGAAAATTGGCTTTTGGGTTTTTAAACTTTGTGAATCTGAATTCTTACTTTTGTTTAATAAGTGATTAATAAAGGTTTTACCAAATAATCTTATGAAAAAGCCAGGGGTGGTAAAAATGAGTAAAGAAGATTTGGTGATGAAGCAAAAAAGAATTGGTTATTGGATGTTATATAGTAAGATACCAAGTGAAATAGAATTAAAGGAGGTGAAAAAATGAATTACGAATTTTCAGGTTATAATAGAAATTATGCAGATTGTCATTTTGATTTGATTACTGAATCTAAGACTTATAGAAAATGGATTAAGAAATTGGAAAAGGGTGAAGGAAATGTAGCTTGTTAAATTTTTAATTATCTGAATTTTGTGTTATAAATTTACCAAAATCACTTAATGTTTTATTTTCGTTAATTAGTTCTTTAAGTATTTTAGGTAAATCATTTATTTTTACTCTAATTTGTTTCATTGTATCTCTATCTCTTAATGTTACAGTATTATCTTCTAAAGACTGGAAATCACATGTAATTCCAAAAGAGGTTCCAACTTCATCTTGTCTTCTATAACGTCTACCTATAGAACCAGAATCGTCGTAGAAAACATCAAAACCTTTTTTGAATAAATCTGAAAATATTTTATTTGATAATTCAGGAATATTATTTTTATTTACTAATGAAAACACTGCAACATCTATTGGAGATAAATTTGCTGGTAATTGAAACATAGTTCTTTCTTTTTCTTCTTTGTAAAATATATCTAGTAATGCCAAAACATTTCTATCTATACCAAAACTTAATTCTAATACGTGAGGTAATAATTTCTTTGATTTTCCATCTTCATCTAATGTAACTTCTAGTTTTTGATTAGAACCTTTTTGATGACCACTTAAATCATGATCTGATCTGTAATGAATACCACCTGCTTCCTTGAAACCACCTAAAGTTTCTAGATCTAATTCTATATCAAAATGAATTTTATTATAAAATGCTCTTTCTTCTTCTGTTAATTCTCTTAATCTAAATTTATTTTCTGGAATTTTTATTACATCTAAATAAAATTGTTGTACTTTAACCATATGATAAACATAGAATTTTGGCAGCTTTAATTTTTCATTTAACTCTTTAGCAGAAACTTTTTTTAATTTTTTATCTGAATAAATTACTAAGTTATAATTTTTTACTTCATCCCAATTTTGATGTTGGTTAATTTTATCTGGATCAAAAAATATTTGTAATTCAGCTTGTAAAAATTCTCTTAATCTGAAAAATCCTTGTCTTGGAGAAATTTCATTTCTATATACTCTGCCTAGAACTGCTAAGCCTAAAGGTAATTTTCTTCTTGTAGCTTCAAATTCTCTTTTAAAAGCTAAATATGGAGATTGTGCTGATTCAGGTCTTAAATACATTATATCTTCACCTGTTGCACCAACTTTAATATCAAACATCATATTGAAGAAACGAACATTACTTAACTGGCTTTTACAATTTGAACATTTTATTTTATTATCTTTAATTAATTTTGTTAATGCTTCTTCTTTTAATGAACCTGCATCAATTTTTAATAAATCTTCTACTAATTGATCTGCTCTAAATCTTGAATGACATTTTTCACATTCAGTCATCGGATCATTAAAATTTTTTAAATGACCGGAGCTTTCAAAAACTTTCTTTGGCATTATTGTACAATCATCTATTTCATAAAAATTATTGTTTAAGGAAAGAAAGTAAGATCTCCAAATGTTTTCCCATTTATGTCTTATTCTTGTACCTAAAGAACCGTAAGTCCAGAAACCTGCTTTTGTTCCATAAATTTCAGATGATGGATATACTAAACCACGTTTACCTGCTATATCTAGAATTTTTTCAGATTTTGATTTATCTGCCATATAAATTTGGAATATTATAGGTATTTAAAGTTTATAGGTTTAAGCTGCTAATAAAGTCGTTAAGCCTGGTTTATGTCTTGGTAAAGAAGATATTGTTCCGAATCTTGGTTGATGAACTGTTAATCCTACAGGTAAATTTCCAGTTCTTTTATAAAAAATGATTATAGAATCATCCATAACCTCAAATTTAGAATAAACGATTGTGCTACCATATTCTCTCCTGCTTTTACCTAATACAACAATATCTCCTGATCTTAATACATCTGGAGATCTTAATGGTAGAATTCCAAAATCTTGAGTTTCTCCAAACCTTTCATTTGGTTCTCTTATTCTGTATTGAGGGTAATTTATTGTAATCCAGCCATTTCTAGCTGCGTATTCTGGACTAAACCAATCATTATGAACTTGTAAAAAGTCAGGTAAATCAAATATTACTCTGTTTAAATTTGTCATTTTAAGACTAAATAATTAGGAAAATCTTAAAAGCTTTTTCCTTAGCATTATTATATGGAATGGAAGTTTGATTTTGCAGAAGATAGAGTTGTAAATGAAATTAAAGATAGAAAAGTAAAAAGAGCTTTACTTCAGTTACCAGAAGGATTGAAAATGGAAGGTTCTAGATTAGCTAATTATTTTGAATCTAAAACAAATGCAGAAGTTGTTGTTTCTGGAGAACCTTGCTGGGGAGCTTGTGATTTAGCTTTAGGAGAAGCTCAAGCATTAAATGCAGATTTACTTATTCATTATGGACATGCTCCTTTTATTAAAAATGTAGAATTTCCAGTTCTTTATATTGAAATGCCTGATTCAAGAGATATTAGTAAATTATTGAAGAAAAGTAAAAAACCTTTAGACAAATATCAAACTCTTGGTTTAGTTTGTAGTGTTCAACATATGCATCAATTAAAACAAACAAAAGAATTTTTTGAAAAATTAGGGAAGAAAGTTATTATTCCTGAGAAAAAAGGATATTCACATTATGACGGACATGTTGTTGGCTGTGAATATAATTCTTTAAAAATTATTAAAGATAAAGTTGATGCTTTTATTGTAATTGGAAATAGGTTTCATTCTTTAGGTGCTACTATTGCTGTTGAAAAACCAGTTTATTTATTAGATGTTTATAATGATGAAATTTTAGATATGACAACTATGAGAAATAAAATAATTAAACAAAGATTTGCTGCTATTCAAAAAGTTAAAGATTCTAAAAAAGTTGGAATTATTTTAGGAATGAAACCTGGACAGAAATTTGGAAGTTTTAAAGTTGTTAAAGATAAATTTACTAAAATTGGAAAAGAAGTTGTTATTATTACAATGAAAGAAATTTCTCAAGATAAATTAACTAATTTTTCAGATATTCATGCTTTTGTAGAATTAGCTTGTCCAAGAATTGCTATTGAAGATTTTGGAAGATACGATAAGACTTTAATTACTTTTAGAGAAAGTATGGTTGTTACTGGTGATATGACTTGGGAAGATTTACTTGAGAATGGATTTTTGTAATTAGTTAATTATTTAAAGATAAATATGAATTAATAGTTTATGTCTTACTTCCAAGATTTGGCTATTAATTTTGTTGATGGAAGTGTTTCTAGACAAATTTATTATACATTTCAAGTTTTAGATAAATTTATTTCAAAAATTGGGCCTGAAATTGAAGGAGTTTATGCAGAATACATTAGTTTTATTAATCAACCTTTTATTAATATTGGAAGAAAAGAAATTGAAAATTATATTAGAGGAGATTCTGAAGAAGCTAGAAAAGCTTTACAATGGTATAATGTTGTAATGAATAGTATTGAAAACCAACTTGCATTATTAACTTCTAAATTTGGTTTATTTGATTTCTTAAAAGAGAATAAAATTTCTTTAGAATATCTACCAGATGTTAATGCTGAAATTTCTAAATATTGGTCTAGTACTTATGGCCCACTTATTCGTAATATAGAAGAAATTTCTATCTACTTAAAAAGACTTTATCTCTTACTTGAAGAGCAATTAAAAATTTTAGAGACACTTCCTAAAGCTTCTTATTATTTGGGTTTTGAACTTGAACCTAAATTGAAAAATCTTTTTGAAGAAGAAAGAGAAACTTTTTGGAGACTTGCAAGTGTAGTTGAAAATAGTAGAAAGGATAATACTAAACTAGAAGCTATTTTTAAATCACATGTTAAAAAAGTTAAAGAAATGATTAAAGCTCATTTAAAGATATTATCTAGAGAAGCAGTTGTATTAAAACAAGATTTTAGAGAAAGCGAAACAAATCTTAGAAAAGCATTAGTTGTTCTTGCTTATCTCACAGGTGCTATTCTTTTATATATGAATTTAAAAAGCTCGCTTATTCAAAAAGGCATTAAAGGAGCATTGAATAAAATCAAATATGAAAAAGAAAAAAGTAAATTCTCTCAAGTTGGGAAAAAATTACTTAATGGTGACTCTTTTACAAGTTTTAGCGGTGACGGGTTAAAAGATTTATTAAATTCTCTTTAATATTTTTATAGAATTAATTTTTATATTATCTGAATAACTAAAAGTATTTGAACCTAATTTTTTTATTTTACCAAATCTTAATTCAATACCATTTTCTCCAAATTCTAAAAAATAATCTTCAGAAAGTTTGAATGTTTTTTCATAAGCATAATTTTCATGTCCTTTGTGATATAGTTCGATGATGTCTATTTTTATAATTGTAAATTTTTTATTATTAATTTCAATTTCATCTCCTTCTTGTAAATACCAAGCTTCATGGAGTTTTTGCTGTTTCATTTTTTAACTTTTAAATTACTTATTTTTGCTTTTTCAGAAATAATTGCAGAGTTTCCAGATGGATCTTCTATGACTATTGTTAATTCTTCATCTCCACATTCTACTTTCCATAATTTTTTTAATAAATTTTTAGCTTTTGTTCTTACATCATCTTCATCTGTAGCATCTCTTTCTGATTCTAGAATTTTTTTGAATCTTTGTAAAACACCTTCAACATTACTTACATAACCTTCAGCTGCTATACTTGGACGAACATCCATTTTTAATTTTGGAATAAAAACAGAAGCTTCTGAAGATTTTACAACTCTAGTATTTAGATCTTTAGAATTTTGTATTGTGAATTCAATTTTACAAGGTTCTGATTGTTTTTCTACTTCAACATCATTTTGCTTGTAATTACATTCTGTATCATTACATTTCATTCCAAAAAGTAGAACTTTTCCGAAATGAGGAATATCTTGTTCTGTTTCATAAAGTAGTAAAGTATTTTTTTGACACATAGGACATTTTTCATTTTCTATAATGTCTGCTTTTGGTATTTTATCAACATTTAATTCTTGATCTGCCATAAATTATTGTAATAGAAAACAATTTATAAATCTTGTGAAATAATCAATATTTTTAAATAGAAAAACTAAATTTTAATTAAAAATCTTTATCTTGTTGCATGTTTGGAGCTGGATCTGGTCCTGTATCTCCGCCTCTATGTATTTGTGCAAAACTTGGAGCAGCTACAATCCAATCTTCACCAAAACCTGCAATATCGCCTTCAATAGCTTCGCAAGTTTTCTTTAATTTGCCAACTGCTCTTTTTAATTCTACTAAATCTTTATCTTTTAAGGGTTTAATATTAATTAAAGCTACAGTCTGGCCTTCTCTTAAAGCATCTAATGCTGGTTTAATATCAGTAAATTCTTCAATAACAAATGGTCTTACAATAATTTTTTGTTTATTATTACGATCAATAGGATTAGCATTAATTTCTACATAATCTTCGCTAAATTCGTCCTCGTTTTGTTTTCCTGAGAATAATTTTTCAAAGATGCCTGCCATTTTATAAATATAACCACTTCCAGATATATAAATATTTCTCTTTAAAAGTGAGTATTCAGAAAAATATAGATTGTACAATACTAAATTATTTTCTTTCTAATTGAGAAACTACACTCCAAATTTGCATTCTTGTATGGGGAGCTAAATTTGGATCTTCAGCAACATCTCCAAGTTCTTCTAGAGATTTGTCGATTTTTAATCCAAGATTACAAGTAGCACTATTGTCTTGTAAAATTAATATTGCATTTTTAACTTTTATTCTAACATTTCTAGGAACTTCTAAATCTTCTTCGATTAATGAAAGCCCTTCTAAAATTTCATCAAAACTTTGAACCATTTTACTCTCCTTCAGATTTTATATTAGATAAAACATCTTTTTGTAATTTAGATGCTTTTTCTTTTAAATCTATTTCTTGTTTTTCTACAGTTTTTAATCTTAAATCTAAAATTTGTTTTTTCTCTGTTAAATCACTTTTCAAATCTTCTTTTTTTGATTCAAACATTATAGCGCCTATAATTTTGTAAGTTTTGCCGTTTGCTTTTCCTAATTCATTTATAGCAGTTTCTAATTCTAATGTTTGAGATTGTAATTGTTGTTTTTGCATTAAAGTATTTTGTATATTTTGTTCCAGAATCTGTAATTGTTCTATTTTTCTTGATTGTGTGTCTGATTCCATTTTAAACAGCTTCTATTGTTGAGCTTGTTGTTCTTGGTTTGTATAACATTTTAGAACCGCAATGAGGGCATCTTACTCTTCTCTTTACTAACTCAAATTTAATTTCTTTTTGACAATCCATACAATTATATGATACCATGCTTATTCTCCTAGATAAAATGCTTTTCCTGCAAATTTATACAAACACTTCCTACACTGCCATATTCCTTTTGCAACTCTTTTAACTGCAACTTTGTCACAAGAAGGACATTCATATTTTCTTTTTTGTTTTTTCTCTATTGCTGCAACTTTTTGTCTTATTGTTCTTCCGTAACGCGGACCGAAACGTTTAGCAGTAGATTTAGTTTTTAATGCCATTTTGACTCTTTATAGTTTGTAGGTTAAAGGTTTCTTTATAAATTTATTGGATGAGGCTGCCCGGATTTGAACCGGGACCACAAGGTCCCAAACCTCGTATCCTAGCCAAGTTAGACTACAATAATGGTTTAGAAACAATTGTTATCTAAATCCCCATTAGGTCAACTTGACCTCTCATCCATTATTTGAGCCAGCCAATTTATTTTATAAAGCTGTCGATCTGAGAATCCATAAACTCATTTTAACCAACCTATCTTCTTAACAAAGTCTGCTACAAAATGCGTTTTTATTGTAAATCTAATATCTTTTGTTTCTTTATTGTCTTTATTTCTTTTCTTACCTTTCATTAGACTTAAATTTGAAGTTTCAATATCAAAATAAATTTTAAGTGCTTGTTTTAGGGAATTCATAAATATTTTACCCTCTTCTATTAGATCCTCTGTTTTTCTCATATTTATCTGAATCCTTTCTTTACAAATATTTTTATCAAAATATTTCGATCCTTCACAATAAAACAAGATTTTTAAATATTCTTTCATAAATTCCTTGTTTTCTTTAATCCACTCAGGAACATTAAATTTGGTGATAACTTTGTCTCCTTTGGGAGCTCCGATTGAATAAAGGAACTTGGCAATCTCTGTATTAAAATAACGATATTGAATAGCCCCTTCACCATATTCAGTAGTAACACTATCTTGAATCTTGGAAACACTCATACTAAATTGTTTTTTCACACAATATTCGAAATCTTCTAAAGAATTAATATCTTGTGATGAATGTAAGAACCCTTTAAGATCTTTATGCAAATGACCGTCACCAGTTATATAACTTATTATTCTTACTAACTCCAAAGTATATTTTTTAGACTCTTTCAATATTGGTTCACATTTTCTTCTATCAACTTTTAAGTTAGCTGCTTCTTTAGCTTTATTCCAAGAACCAAAATATTTGCAAGAAAAGTTGTATAATTTATATGGAACTTCCCTTCTTCCTGGAGATTTTCCTAATTTATTTTCATAAAACAGCAAACTCTCTATAAGTTCAGATTTTTGCACATAAAAATTATAAATTTTTGTTTAAAAAAGATTATTGAAGAAATTCTGAAAATTTTTCAGAAAAGAAAAAATAATTTATTTCTTAGCAGGTGCTGCTGGTTTTGTTGCTGCAGCAGGTTTTCCAGATGCAGGTGCTGCGCTTGGTGTTGCTGCAGGTGCTGCTCCAGGTGCAGGTGTAGCTGTTGCTCCAGCTGCTGCAGCTTTTGCTGCTTTCTCTGCTTCTGCTTGTGCTTTCTCTTCTGCTTTCTTCTTCTTTGCCCTTTCCATATTAGCTGCTAATTCTTTTGACAATGCTTCCATTTCAGCTTTCTTTTCTGAAGTAGGTTCTGTTTTTCCAGCAGAAATTAAATTATCATATTCACCATTATCAATTGCTTGTAAAATTACTGGTGCTTCTTTTCCATCAACTAAAACACCTAATGATTGACAACTACCAACCATTGTTTTTACTGCTCCTTTCAAATCTTTAACTAAAAGAGAATCCATTTTCATTTTAGCTACTTTAATTATTTGTTCGAAAGAAATAGCAGCTGCTTTTAGTCTATTTGGTTCTCCAGATCCTAGTTCAAGATTAATTTCTTTTTTAATTAATTGTGAAGCTGGTGGTGTACCAATAGAAATTTCAAAAGCTTTTGTTTCTTCATCAATTGTAACTTTTGCAGGAACTTTCATTCCTTTGAATTCTTTTGTTTTTTCATTAATTTGGGCAACTATTTGTCCTACGTTTACTTTTAATGGTCCTAGTGTACTTCCTAATGGTGGTCCAGCTGTAGCTTTTCCGCCTTCTACTAGAACTTCAACAGTAGTTTTCTTTCCCATAAAATTAAGGAATTTGGAAATCATTTATAAAGCTATCTGTAGAACTTACTTTTTACTTGTCTGCGTTCTTATATAAATAAAATATAGGACTCCAAAAGTGCATAATATAATAGTTACAGTTGGAATCCAACGATATTTATATTTAATAATTTTTGATGGTAAAATGTTTTCTATTTATCTTTTTTAACTTTCTTTACAGAATATTTTCTTATTGTTATTATTATTGCTGTTGTACATAATATTGCTACTAAACATGGAACCCAGACATAATAATATTGTACTACTTTTTGTTTTATTGTTTCTAATGTTAATTGAGATCCTTTTTCTCTTAAATTTTCTAGAGTATCTATTGCATCATCTAATATTTTTATTTTAGTTCTATCTCCTGCTGGCTCTTCTTTCTTTTTAGGTTTTGGTCTTTCTTCTGATTGTGAATAAGTTTCAGGTTCATGTACTATCTCTTCTGTTCCTTTTTCAATTGAACTAGCTGAACGTCTTGATGATCCTTCACTAGAACTAGAAGCTGCGGCTTCTGTTGTGAATGTGTAGATTCCACTATTATTACAAACATTTAGTACATTACATACTGTAATGTTGTAATAATAAATTGTTGATGAATCTAAATTACTTATTCCTACTGAATGATTTAGTAAAAATGATGTATTAGTTAAGTTTGTTCCTAGAGATATTGTAGTGCTATAGTTAACTGAAGAATTTGAAAATTTATCTGTATTCCATGTTAAAACAACAGATGATCTTGAAACTGCCTGCGTTAAATTAATTATTAATGGAGCTGAATTATTTAATGTTATATTTCTTGTTCCTGAATTATTTGAATTTCCGAAAGTATCATTTACAGTTGCATTTATGAAATAATCTGCATTTAGTAAATTTGAGAAGTTGCTTACAAATGGACTTGTTGTTGAATTTGTTGTGTTTAGTAAGTGTGTTGAATTATATAAATAAACGAATATTAAATTTAAGTTTGTATCTGAAGCACTTATATTTACTTCAATGTAATTTTGAGTATTATTTCCATTACTTGTTGTATTTACTCCAAATGTAATATTTGGATTTATTGTATCAACTGTGAAAGTTACATTTGCTGAAGCATTAACATTTCCAGCTGTATCATTTGTGTAAACTGTTAGATAATTAAATCCTTGGCTTGCTGTAAAAGTAGTATTTTGACAGTTTGCTAAAGTTGTGTTGCTTGTTCCATTTACAGAATAGAAACATGAACTTATTCCTGAAGCATCAAATGTTGTGAAATTTAGATTTATGTTTGTGGTTGTTGAATTTGCATTATTTACTGGAGATTGAATTGTTATATTTGGTCCAATTAAATCTACTGTAAATTCTCTAGTTGATGTAGAATTACAATTATTTGCAACATCACAACTTGTTGCATTATAATAATAAGTATTTGCTGGTAAACTTGTCCAATTTATTAATATTATAGAATTGTAAGTTGTTTGATTAACAATGTTTGTAGAATTATATAATGAATAAGTTAAATTATTAAAATTTATATCTGTTACACTTGCTTCAACTAGGAAATAAGTTCTACTAATATTTGTTCCTGTTGCATTTGTATTAGATGTAAAATCAATTAATGGTAAAACTGTATCTAGTGTTACATTTATTGTTGCTGTTGAGTTTGTATTTCCAAAAGTATCATTTGCTGTTGCATTTAATAAATAATTTCCATTAGGTAAACCTGAAAAATTTGTAAATAGCGGGCTTAATGTTGATGAATTTATTGATACTAAATGTGTAGAATTGTATATGTAAGAAGTAATATTATTTAAATTTGTGTCAAAAGCAGTTACATTAAATATTATATAATTTTGACTTTTATTTCCTGTTGTTCCTCCTGTTCCTATTGTAATATTTGGATTTATTGAATCTACATTAAATGTTCTATTATCTGATGAATTTGTATTTCCGGCTGTGTCGTTTGCGTAAAGAAGTAAATAATTTGTTCCTTGTATTCCAGTTATTGTTGTGTTAATACAATTTGTTAAGGTTGTATTTGCTCCATTATTTAATGAGTAATAGCAAGATGAAATACTATTGTTATCTGTTGCTGTAAAATTTAAATTTATAGTTGTGGTTATAGAATTTGAATTAGTTGCTGGAGTTTGTATACTTAAATTAGGTGCTTGTGTATCTAAAGTTATCGTTCTTGTTGAAGTAGAATTACAATTATTTGCTACATCACAACTTGTTGCATTTATGAAATAGTTTCCATCTGCTAAATTTGTAAAATTTATTACGTTAGGATAACTTGTGTAAGTAGTTGTGTTTATTAAATTTGTAGAGTTATATAAATAGTAAGTGAAATTAGCTAAATTTGTTTCTACAAGACTAATATTTACTCTGAAATAATTTCTATTAATAAAAGACCCATTATTATCTGTAGGATTTGTGAAATCAATTAGTGGAGCTGTTGTATCAACAATAAAAGTTCTATTTAGTGTTGCATTTGTATTTCCAACTGTATCGTTTGCAAAAATAATTATTGAATGTCTTCCTTCACTTGGAGAAATTGTTGCATTATTACAATTTGTTAATGTTGTATTTGTTACATCTAGTTTATACCAACATGTATGAACTCCTGTGTTTACATCTGTAACTGTAAAATTAATATTTACTGAGTTAACTGAAAAATTACTATTATTTATTGGATTAATTATTGAAATATTTGGAGCTATAGCATCTACAGTAAATGTGTGATTGTTTGATTGGTTTCCGTTTCCAGCTGTGTCATTTGCATACAAAGTTATATAGTGAGTTCCATGAGTTAAAGTCAAAGTTGTATTTACACAATTTGAGATTGTTGTATTAGTGCCGCCTAAATGATACCAACATGAGCTTAGACCTGAGGCATCAAAAACACTATAAGTTAAACTTACAGAAGCAGTATGGTTTGTATTATTTCCTGGACTAATTAATATAATTTGTGGAGCAGTTGTATCTGGCGGATTTATTAAAATAGAATTAGAAAGATTTGTTAGACTATCTTCAGTCCCATCATTCGCAGTTAAATTTGCTGTCCAAGATTCTCCTGACTCAGTTTCTTGAGAAACTAATAAGTCTGTTCTATTACTATACAATGCTCTAATTTGTTCTACTGATAAAGTTTTATTATAAAGTCTAACATCATCAAGAAAACCATTGAACACATTTCCAGCTTGTGTTATAGACCATTTACCAATTACGAAATCCATTCCTGTTGGATTTTCAAATACTGGATCTGCATTTGTATTTGATATTTCTATTCCATTTTGATAAATTTTAATTGAATCATTAGAAATGTCTCTTGTTAAAACAACATGATACCATGTTGTATTTGCAGTTAAATTAGATGAAGGCGTATTTGTAAATAATGTGCCGCTAGATCCGTTATCATATTGCCAAGTCACTCCTCCTTGATCTTGTCTATGTATTAACAAAGCATATCCTGTATTTAACGGATCTGTTGGTTGAGAAATTCCAAATATTGTATAACTATTTTGGGTTGTTGAAGAAATATTAACCCATGATTCTATGGTAAAATTTGTGTTTAAGTTTATTAAATTATTTCCAATGTAAACATAATCATCTGATCCATCAAATTGATAAGTTCCTTTTCCATCAAAACCCCTATTTGATCTCCAAGTTGCTCCAAATACAGTTCCATTTCTACTTGCATTTCCATAATCTCTTGTCCAACTAGCATTTGAACCACCTTCAAAAGGAAGATTTGCTAATGAAAAAGAAGTTCCATTTCTGATCCAGTTATAAATTAATTTAACTGGATCTGATTCTGGATCAGAAGTGCTTGCATAAACAGTTAAATTTGCCAATGTTCTATTAGCAATTTCTGTTGCATTAAAAGTTAAAGAATTTATAGATGGTTCAAGAGCAAAGACAAAAGCTGCAAGTAATAAAATACTTATTACTAAGAAAATCACGACTCTTTTTTGATTACTCATGGTAATTTATATATAATGAATTATTTATTCTTTATTCTTGTGAAGAAACTTCTTCGTTTTCTCTTCTAATTACTTTTACCCAATCAATTTTAACAGTAATTGGAATAGGAATTGCTGCTTCTAATAATTCAACAACAACTTCTTCTTTAGTTTCATCAATACGTTTAACTTTAGCTTTTTCTTTTTTGAATGGACCTTGTATAATTTCAACAATGTCTTTTTCTTGTATGTTTACAGGAGCTTTAATTTGTTCTAACATTGGTTCAATTTCTTCATATTTAACTTCTTTAGGTAGTAAACCTCTAGAATAAGGAATTCCGAAAACAGCTTGTGCTGCATCATCTTGAGTTTTAGCTTCTATGAAAATGTAACCTCTCATACCATGAGCATTAATTACACTATAAACTTCTAAATTTTTCTTTTTGATACTAGCATCTATGAAGTCCATTACTTGTTCTTCTCTATTTGCTGTTGTTCTTACTGCGAATATTTTGTTTTCCATTGTTTCTATAGGAATAACGACCACAATATATTAATTACGAAGCCAATTGCTCCAATAATCAAGATACCAATGCCAGTTATTTTAACTATTGTTGTTAGTTCCTCTTTATTAGGTTTTTTAGTAACCTGCCATACCCTCTTACACTCAACTAAAAATGATTTAAAACGATTTGTAAGAGAAGGTTTTACGTCTTCCATTTTATATTAGAGTAAAGAAAAGGTATTTAAATGTTATTGTAGAATTAATCCTAAGTCTCCTACATTTTTATCGGTTGCTTTAGTTTCAAGATTTTCTGAATCTTTTGGTAATAATCCTAAATTTTGCGCTGCTATTTTTCTTGCTTCTTGGTCTTTAGAATAAATTGCTAATTTTTGAGGAGAATGAGAAATAGTGCATCCTTCAAAATTATAAGTCATTACATTACAATTAGGTATTATTGCTCCTTCCATTTTTAACTGAGCTTCTATTTTTTCTGATTTTGGTTCATCAAAAGTATATTGATCTCTATATGGATTTTCGTACATTTTTTCACCTTAAAAAAAGTCTATTCCTAATTGTTGTTCTATATCTTTCTTTTTATTTGCTGAAGCTTTTTTTAATTTTGTAGATCCAAAAATTTGTGGAGAATTTACACCTGTAACAATTAATAATGTTCTGACAGTGTTATCTAAATCTTCAGAAATTTGTGCTCCCCAAATTGTTCTTGCATCTTCATCAAGTTTTTCAGTTACTGTTTCTACAATTTTTCTTGCTTCATCTAATGTTAAATTTGGACCACCTAAAATGTTAATTAATGCTCCGTTAGCACCTGTAATGTCTACATCTAATAATGGATTTTGAATTGCTTTTTCTACAGACTCGACTGCTCTATTTTCAGAATCAGATTCACCAACACCGATCATTGCAACTCCACCTTTACTCATTACAGTTTTAATATCTGCAAAATCTAAATTAACTAAACCTGGCTTTGTAACCATTTCAGCAATACCTTTAACTGAATTTGTTAAAATTTCATCTGCAACTTTGAATGCTGTATGTAAAGGAATTCCTGGGCAAAGTTCCATTAATTTATCATTTGGAATTACTATTAATGTGTCAACAGAAGCTTCTAATCTTTCTAAACCTGCAATTGCATTTGCATATCTTCTTTGACCTTCCATAGCAAATGGTAAAGTTACAATAGCAATTGTTAATATTCCTAATTTTTTAGCAACTTCAGCAACTATGGGAGCAGAACCAGTTCCTGTACCGCCGCCTAAACCGCAAGTAATGAAAACCATATCTGCACTTTGAATTGCATCTTTGATTTCTTTTTCAGATTCTTTTGCTGAATCTTCACCAACTTTAGGAATTGAACCTGCACCTAGGCCGCCAGTTAATTCTCTACCAATTAAAATTTTTACATTAGCATTTGTATAAAGAAGATCTTGAGCATCTGTATTTATTGCAATTGTTTCAGTACCAATAATACCTACTTCAGACATTCTATTAATAGTATTATTTCCGCCGCCGCCACAACCAACAACTTTTATTTTAGCTCTTTGTCTATTAACGAGTTGTTCTAATTCCTCGTCAATTGCAGTCACCTTTTTTGGGGTTTGTTTCAAGCCAGAAATGTCTGCTCTTTGGCTTGCTTGTCTTAATAAACTGTCCATATTTTACAAACGATAAAGCTAATATTTAACCTTATCGTTGAGATGTTAGATATATTAGAAATTATAGAATTCTTTTGATTTCTAAGATATTATCTATTGTATATTCTGGCATCATTGCTCTTATCTCTTTATCATATTTTCCAGAGAGAATTTCTTTAGCATTTATTCCTCTTTGCAATAATAAAGAAACTGGAGATTGTCCTGCATATTTTCCGCATAATAATAAAATGCCTTTCATTCCAGCATTATGTGCCCCTTGAATATCTACATCTAGCCTGTTTCCCACGTAAAAAGATTTTTCCGGGTTTGCTCCCCTGATTTTCCCAAGGCTTGTAATAATAAATTTGGATTTGGTTTCATTACCTTTGGATCATTTGATGCATAGAAACCATTTTCAAAATATCTTTGTAAACCTATAACTTCAATTTTATCCCATTGTTTATCTGGTTCGCCAGTTGTAACAACTCCCAACTTAAACCCTTTACTAATTAAATAATCTAAAGTTGATTTTGCATTTGGATTTGGTTGTAAAGAGACTAATTTCATTTTTCTATATCTTTTGACACCTGCTTCAATAACACCTCTATGTTTTATTCCATATACTTTGCAGAGAAGATCAAAATTATTTCCATGTACTTTATTGTTTTTTCTTATTTCGTGGAGTGTTCTTACAGCTTGTTCTGGATTAATTTCTGGCAAACCAGCACTTATCATTGAAATTACACATTGATATAGAACATCATCAATAAAAGTAGAGGTTAGTATTAAAGTGTCGTCAACATCAAATAAAACTGCTTTATTCATAAAATTATAATTATAGTTTCATTTATAATATTAATTTGTCTAGAAAATATATAATTAATTAAACTCTAAGTCTATAGAAGTTAATTCTTTTACTTTCTTTTTGAATTCAGTAGAAATATTTTCTGGAACTTTTTGTTTAATTTTTACAGTTGCTTTTTTATCTTTAATTTCTAAAGAATAATCTTTTTCTGAAATTCCAAGTAAAGAACCTAATAAGCATTTTAATTTTTCCTCATCTGTTTCTATAATTTTATTTATTTTTATTTCGTAAACTAAATTTTTTCCTGCTAAAGGATGATTGAAATCTATAGTAACTCTACCGCCATTAACAGATCTTACTGTTGCAATCATTCCAGAAGCATTTATTTGTAATCCTGGAAATGGATTTATTTTTTGACTTCTTAAAACATTAATATTTACAATTTTTAATAACTTAGAATCTTTTTTTCCAAAACCTTGTTCTTGTGTTAATTCCTTTTTGTAAGATTTTCCTGTTTCTTTATCTAATAAAAATTCATCTAAGGCTGGAATTAATTGTTTTAGTCCAAGACAAACTACTCTGTGTCCATATTTTGCTTGAGGGTTAAAGATATTTTCTTTTTTAGCAATTGTTTCAGAAGTTAAATCAAATATTTCATTAGTTTCTTTAATTCTTCCAATATAATCTACTTCAACAAAATCATGAGTTTTTGTTTTTGTCATTATTTCGAGCAAAATTTATTGATATATAAGTCTTTTTAATAGTTGATTTTCAAACGAAAAACTTTATAAATGGTTTTCTTTAACCAAGTCTCATGGGTGAAATAAAATTAGCAAGTGCAGGAAGTATGAAGTCTGGAAGTTATATAATTCTAGATGGAATTGCATGTGCAGTTAGAGATGTTCAAACTTCTAAACCTGGAAAACATGGTTCTACTAAATGCAGAATTGAAGCTGTTGGTATTATTGGTAATCAAAAGAAAATTCACATGTGTCCTTCAAGTGATAATGTTGAAGTTCCCATTATTGAAAAGAGAAATGCTCAAGTTTTATCTGTAACTGAAGACACAGCAACAGTCATGGATAATGAAACTTATGAAACATTTGATATAAAAATACCAGATGAGTTTAAAGGTAAAGTAACTGAATCAAGTACAGTTAACTATTGGATAATTATGGATCAAAAATTCATAATGATGGGTAAATAATTATGGCAAAATTCGCTGAAGCTAATAAAAGAATGTACAAAAATGTTTTTGTTTGTAGAAGATGTAAAACTAAGAAGAAAGCAGATCCCTCTAAAGTTAGAAGAGGAAAAGTAAGTTGTAGAAATTGTTATTCTAAAGCTTTAAGACCTGTTAGAAAGAAGTAAATTAGTATATATTTCTAAAGAACAAGTTTTTTATACTTTAAATTTAAAATTTTATTAAATGGTAAATTATGATTTAATATTTTTACTTGTATTTTATGCTATCTTATTAGTTATTTTTAAAATTTATAGAAATAAATTCGAAGTTCAATGGAAAATTTTTGCTTTGTATAAAACTTCTTGGGGAATTAAGTTAATGGATAGAATTGCTAAAAAGTTTCCTAAATTTTTGAATGTTATTGGTATAATTGGAATTTGGATTGGATTTATTGGTATGGCTGTTACAACTGCTTTTATTTTTTATGCAACTTATAAATTTTTATTTGTTCCAAATACAGCTGTTGCATTAGCACCCCTATTACCTGGAGTTAGCATTAGTGAGGGTTTACCTATATTAAGTTTTTGGCATTGGATAATTGCAATTTTATTTGTTGCTATAATACATGAAGCTTCACATGGAATTTATGCAAGATTAAAAAATGTTAAAATAAAATCTTCTGGATTTGCATTTTTAGGACCAATATTAGCTGCTTTTGTAGAACCAGATGAAAAACAATTAGAAAAGAAACCAATTAAAGATCAATTATTAGTATTTTCTGCCGGGCCTTTTTCAAATATAATTCAAGCAATAATTATTTTTTTATTTTTAGGTTTTATTTTTGCTCCGATTGTAAGCAGCATGAGTGAGATAAATGGAATTGTTGTTGGAAATATAAATGAAAGTTTACCAATTAATCAAAGTGGTTTAAGAGCCGGACATATTATTCAAGAAATAGACGGTTTTAAAATAGATAATACAAAGATTTTAGGAAATGTTTTGGAAAATAAAAAACCAGGAGATACAGTTTTAGTTAAAGCAAATGAAACTTCTTATAATGTTATTCTTTCTTCTAATCCTAAAGATAAAGAAAAAGCATTTTTTGGAATTGGCTTTAGTAAATATAGTACTCAGTTAAAAAATAATTCTACCTCTTTTGTTTGGTTACATAAAGTTCTTTCTTGGATTGGAATGTTGTTATTTTGGATATTTAACATTGCTTTAGGTGTTGGATTATTTAATTTATTACCTTTAGGACCAGTTGATGGTGGAAGAATGTTTTATGCTGGAATGAGTAAATTCACGAGCAAAAAGAAAGCTATGAAAATACTTAGTATTATTTCTTTAATAATTTTAGGATTAATTTTAATAAATATGTGGCCATTTATTTTTAGATTATTTAAATTTGTTTTAAGTCCTTTGGCATTTTTATTATAAATTAGACAACATTTAAATATCATTTCTACTTTTTATATTTATGAAAAAAAGCGGTTTAATTTTATGCTAAAAATTGAATTTGTTTTAACAATTCAACTAATAACTATTAGTGGAAAAGCTCTGAGTAATATTGTAATTAGTGTTTCTGGAAAAAATTCTACTACTAATAAACAAGGCTTGGTTTTGATCTTGAGTCAACCCCGTGTTTTAACCATAAAAGTTCCTAAAGAGGTTTCTGATTCTGAAAAAAAATATTTATTTTCTAGATGGGGAGATACTGAAAAGAAAAATCCTAGAGCTATTGTTCTTGATAAAGACGTTTTGCTTAAAGCTTATTACATCGAAATCTCACAAAAAAAAGACGAATTAAATGAAGGAGACGAGTTTACTAATAAAGATTATGGAGATACAGTTATATTTACAATTATTAAGATAAACCAAGATAAAGATGTTATTAATTTCGAGTTTATTGTTGGTAAAAGTAAATCTAAATTAACATTAGGTAGAAAAGATTTTATGGAAAAACTTAAAAAAGGAGATCTGTGGAAACGCAAGAAATAACTATAGTTAGATTTAAAATCTAGATCGATTTATTCTTATTATGTTAATAGATGTACATTGTCATTTGACTTTTCCACATTTTAAGAAAGATTTGAATGAAGTAATAGAAAGGGCAAGAAATGCTGGTGTTGTAAGTATTTTATCTTCGGGTGTTGATCCTAAAACAAATAGAGAAGTTCTTGAATTAAGTAAAAATTATGATATTGTTAAGGCTTCTTTAGGTATTTATCCTTTAGATGCTGTTGGATTAGCACATTATGATGATGTTCCTAGAGAAAATGAAAGTGTTTTTGATGTTGATGCTGAATTAAAGTTTATTGAGAAAAATAAAGATAATATTATTGCAATAGGTGAAATTGGCTTAGATGGAACACCAAAACCAGATGCAAAGATGAAAGAACAGCAAGAAGTCTTTTGGAAATGCATTGAATTAGCTAGAAAAATAAAAAAACCAATTGTTGTTCATACAAGAAAAGCTGAAAAGGAATGTATTGAGATTTTACAAAGCTCTGGATTAAAAAATGTTGTATTGCATTGTTTTACTGGAAATTTAAAATTAGTAAAGCAAGCAGAAGATTCAGGATTTTATCTTTCTATTCCTTCAATTATTACAAGATTAAAACATTTTCAAGAAGTTGTTGAGAAAACTTCTCTAAGTAATATTCTTACAGAGACAGATGCACCTTACTTAAGTTATGTTCCTGGAGGAAGAAGTGAGCCTGCTCATATTCAAGAAACAATAAAAATTATTTCTAAAATAAAAAATGTTACAGCAGAAGAAGTAGAAAAAATAATTTTTTCTAATTATCAAAAAATATTTTTAAAAAAGTGAAAAAACGTAAAGTATATAAGCAAAAGTTACACTTAATAAGAGTATAACTTTCCAGTCTTCGACCGGGAATAAGAGGTGAAAAATGCCAGCAAAGAAAAAAAAGAGTGCTAAAAAGAAGAGGAGATAATTCTCCTTCTTTATTTTTTTATAATATTTCTATTCTAAATTTCATTAAACAACTGAAAATTTTTAAAGTTCTAGTATCATTCCATCTGGTCCAGGATTTACTATTAAAGAATTTTTTATTTTATCTTGTTTTTTAAAAGTTTGATGAAAATGTCCGCAAATAGTTAGTTGTGGTTGTAATTCTTCAATAAATTTCCTTGTAGTTTTGTTTCCTTTATGGCCAATTGAAAGTTTATCTAATTTAGTGTTGTAAATTGGCGCATGTGTAATAAATATTAATTTTTTAGTTTTATCAAACTCTTTTTTGAATTTTCTTATTATTGGTTCAAATTCTTCATCAGTTGAAGAATAACCTTCATTTCCATAACCAAAGAAGAGATAATTTTTATATTCGTGTTTTTTTAAATGCAAATTTATTAGATTTTTGGATTTTTTACATAATAAATCAAGATCTTGTGGATCATCATGATTACTTGGAATCAAGAATGTTGGAATATTTAGTTTATCTAGGAAATTTAATACTTCATTTAAGCCTTGATTAAAAAAACTTAAATCTCCTGAAGAAACAAGAAAATCTGGTTTTTCTTTAATTGCTTTTTCTTTTATAGACTGTAATGCTTTTTTATTTAAGTGTATATCTGTAAATGCTAATAGTTTCATAGAAAATTAATAAAAATAAAGAAATAAAAGGGTTGTGCTTAGCTAAAGTAACCTAACATGAAGCCTGCTTCTTCTGGGCTTATTTCATCGTTGTCAAGTAAGTTGTATACTTTTCTTCTAAGATGCTTTCTTGAGTTCATGTTTAATACCTCCTCTTTTTTCTCCTGGTATTGGCAGGTTTCTAAGCTGGGTGCTTAATAGGTCTGATATTGTCTTTGGGTTTAATTCTGTGGGCAACATTGGTTTTTACCTCCTGTCTAAAATAATATAGGGGATTTTATTTAAAAAGCGTTACGCGGCTCCCAGAATGTCGTGTCGTTTGTCGTTATACTAGAGAATATATTACTTGTTAAAGAAATTAAAACTTTTAATCTAAATACTCTAAAATTGTATGTTTGCCTAAATCTCCTTGCTCTTCTTTCATATTTATTTTTTTAGTCTCTTTTAACTCTTTTACTTTTCTTTGGAATGTTCTATAACTTTTCTTTTCTTTTTCTTCATAAATCTTGAAAATATCTGCTTGCGGCTTTCCATTATTTTCTTTTATTATGTTTATTAGATCTTCATTTCCTTCTTCTAAAGTTTTTTCTGATAAATTACCTATTGCTTCTTTTACATGGTCAATTGTTATTTTTTTAGAACTTTTATCTTCTGCATATTCTCCAGCTTGTTTTAACAATGCCATTGCTATACGCATATCTTTTCTTTCAAAAGCTTCATCTATTACTGGGTTAAGGACTTCTTCTTGTAAAGTGTTTGGTACAAACACATATTGAATTCTTTCTTTTAGTATTTGTTTTATTTGATCTTTTTTATATGGTTGAAATTCTAAAGTTTTTGGCTGCAATCTTGATCTAATTCTATTGTCTAATTTTATTAAGAAATCTTTTTCATTTGTAATTAAAATTAAAGATCTTCTAAATATGTCCTCTAATAAAGTATAAATTATATTTTGATCTTGTAATTTATCTACTTCATCTAAAACTATTACTGCTGATTTTTCATTTATTAATTCTGCTGCACTTTTTACTAAATCATCAAAGTTTTTATTATGGATCCATTTATAATTTAATTGAATACAAATATCTGATATTACTTTAAATGAAGTGTCTTTTTTCCAACAATTTATGTATAAACATATTACTTCTGAACTATAATCTTCTTTTAATTCATCCAACACGTGTCTTAATGTTACTGTTTTTCCTACACCTGGAGAACCAATAATAATCATATTTGTTCCATTTCTTCTTTGTAATAATGGTTTAATATGTGAAGCTATTTCTTGCTGCTCTCCTTCTCTACATGGGACTATTTTTGGCTGGTAATCAAAATCTAAGAATTGTGGATTAAGAAAGATAGATTCATCTGATTTTAGTAATTTATCGAATAATTCACCCATGAGATTAAGATATTTTAATAGATTTTAAAGTTTTGTGGTTTATAGTTTATATTTCTTTTACTTTTTCCTTTGTTAGAGCCATAAATCTCATTCCATAACCTAATTGTAAAATTGCTGACATTATAGCCATATGTTCTTTTCCAGAACCAGAAATTAAGTTTACTGCAACTTCTGTACCTGTTAATTTTCCTTGTAATTGAGATTTAATATAATCTCTTATTTCTTCTAGATCTTGACGATCATCTATTACAATCATTTCAAATGGTTTTGTGTTTGTAAAATTTTCTTTTCCAAATTGATTTGAGACTAGAAATATTTTTTCCCATTCTTGATCTGCAATTAATCTTGAAACATGAGCCCATGTTCCTTTTCCTGTACTTAAAGATGCTACTAAACATGCCATAAAATTTTAAAAATTAATTTGTTTATAAAGATTTAGTATACAAAAGTATTTAATTGTCTATTTCTAAAGAAATTTATGGTTAGAGAACCAGAATGGACAGATTTGACTCCTTCTAGTAGAGAAGATATTTCCGATTTACTTGCTGGAAATGATAAATATAAAAGACTAACTCATAATAGAAGAAAAGAAACCTGGAATAAATGGAGGAAGCTGTTCAAAAAAGAACGTATTAATTTAAGCGGTTATGATCTTAGCGGAAAAAATCTTAGCGGCTTTGATCTTTCTGGAATAATTTTTATAAAAACAGATTTTTCTAAATGTAATTTAAAAGAAACCAATTTTACAGGAGCTAATCTTACTGGAGCAGATTTTGTTGAAGCTACTTTCCAAACTGTTTCATTTGCTTTGGTTAAGGCACAATATACTAATTTTACTCAAGCACAATTTAAAAATGTTTATTTCAGTAAAACTAATTTTCAATACGCAAAATTTAACAAAGCTTCTTTTGACGAGTCTGGTTTTTTAGAAGTTAATGCTTCTGGTGCTGATTTTGGAGAAGCCACTTTTACTCATTGTTCTTTAAACCAATCCAATTTTGCCCTTGCTTATTTTGAAGAAACAAAATTAGATAGAATTGAAGCAACAAAAAGTTTTTTGCAAGTAATGATGTATGATGCTTATCTTACTAATTCTACTTTTCGTGAATGTGATTTTGCAGGAATAATGATGAGTGTTGCAGATAGCGAATTTTTTGAAGGAAGCAGTTTTATTAATTCTCATTTTCAAAATTGTACTTTTTCTGCAATTTCTTTAATAGGTATTAACTTTGAAAATAGTCATTTTCAGAATGCTACTTTTAAACATAATACTTTAACACGAACTTCTTTTAGAAACGCAGATCTTACTGATTGTAGGTTTATTGCTTGTAAATTTTCAAAAACTTTTTTTGAAGGTGCAAACTTGGAAAATGCTTCTTTTGAGGAAAGTGCTGAATTTTTAACAAAAGAACAATTAATGTTTGCAGCAAACTGGAATAAAATAAAACCTACTGAAGTTCTTAAAAAAATCTTTGGAGAAAAAGGACTTTTAGAAGTTTTAGCAGACAATGGAACACTAGCAATGACAAGACAACAAGAAGGAGAACTTGCTTTATCTGATGAAGAAACAAATGTAGGACTTACTCGTTGGGAAAGAATTAAGAAATGGTTTAAATGATTTTTTAGAAAATAAATATTTAGTGAGAATTTGAGAATAATTAATTTTTAACTTCAAGTGGATTACCTTCAAATGCATTTGGATTAACAAAAGACATTTCTGCTTTTTTTATTTTTGTTTCTAGATTTCTAACTTTTGTTTCGTCATTTCCTTCTATTGTTATAGTATTGAGACTCTTTCTCATGTCTTTATTAGGACAAGCATAATAAGTCAAACTTATTCCATCTAAATTCCAAACACATTTTAAATCATTTTTTGTTGGATCTATTGTGGTCTTGGGTTCAAAACGTGTCTCTTCTATTATATAATGAAAAAAATAATAAAGATAATAGAAACCTGCTCCTGGAATTGGGCCTCTATAAAGTTCTACTTCCATTTTATTCTGTTTCTAAATCAGCTTCATCAATTCCAGCTTCTTTTAATAATTTTTTCTTAACTTTATCTTTTAAGTTTAATTCTTTAAGTAATTCTTTGTATCTATTTCTAATTGTAACTTCAGTAACACCTGCAACATCTGCAACTTCTCTTTGTGTTCTTTTTTCATTATTCATTAAAGCTGCTACGTATAAAGATGCTGCTGCAATTCCAGTTGGACCTCTACCAGAAGTTAATTCTGCATCTCTTGCTTGATTTAAAATTTCAACTGCTTTACTTTGTGTTTCAGCACTTAATTTTAAAGCAGATACAAATCTTGGTAAATAATCAATTGGATTACTTGGTAAAATTCTAATTCCTAATTCTCTTGTAATAAATCTGTAAGTTCTTCCAACTTCTTTTTTATCAATACCAGAAGCTTCAGATAATTCATCTAATGTTCTTGGAACTTCATGTCTTCTACAAGATGCATATAATGAACCTGCAACTACAGATTCCATTGAACGTCCTCTTACTAATCCTCTCTGCACAGCCATTGTATAAATTCTTGCTGCTTCTTCTTCAACTGATTTTGGTAATTTCAAATATGAACTTACTCTTTTTAATTCTGCTAAAGCTAATTTTAAGTTTCTTTCAATAGCAGTAGAAATTCTATGCTGCCATTTTCTTAATCTGAAAAATTTATTTTTTCCTTTTGCATTTAATTGATAAATATCTCCTTTTTGTCCAATATCAGTACCTAGACCTCTATCAAATTTAGTATAAGTCATTGGAGCACCAGTTCTTCTTCTTTTAGAAGACTGATCATCTGAGAATTCACGCCATTCTTGACCAAAGTCAATCATCTTTTCTTCTATAACTAAACCACAATCTCTACAAGTAGCTTCTCCTCTATCTTTTTGGATTAATAAATTAGAACCGCCACACTCTGGACACTTTTTTATGTATTCAGCTGCCATTTAATTACTAATATTTCCCCCTCGAAATAACTACCCCTCAATAAGGTCATACAAACCTTTATAAATAATTATAGTTCTTACTATATAAAGCTTTTGGTTGGCTAAATGAAGGCTAATTTTAGCTTTTTCTTATAACTTTAATATAAAATAAATTTTTTCTGTGCATTTAAGAATTCACAAAATTAAATTTAACAAGATTTTTAAACAGGTAAGTATAATAATAAAATATGACTTCAAGATATTGTCTTATTACTTCAATGAATAGAGGAGTCATAGCCTATTATATAATTGATTTTGATAATTCAGTTGTTATTATCATTTCCCAAGATAAAATACCTACAAGTTGTGATCCTAACGAATTGAAAATTATTTCTAAACCCAGAAATGTTAAAAAATTTGAAGAATTATTAAAACTTGAGGAAGGTAAAGAAGCAATTTTACAGTCTGCCTTCTCACCAGAAGACCAAGGATTTCACCAAGGTGATATTATTCAAATAATAAAGATAACACCAGTTTCTGAAGAGTATTATAAAAAGGTTTTAAAAGTGGCTAAAGCAAGAGAATTTGAACTATCCAAACTGAAAAATGATCAGTCTATAGAAATAAATGAAATACAAAACTCCTTGAGAGAAGAGATCACTAGATTACAGAAAATTGCTGCTCAAAGAATAGCTAAAATCAAAAAAGAATATGAGAAAAAATATGAACAAATAGATAAACAATTTAAATTAAAATAAATATATGCTTTTTAAGAACTCGCCATTGACCTATCTATAATAATCCTTATATATAACTTAAGAATTTTTACTATAATGAAAAAATTAATAGTTTTTTTAATATTAATGTTAGTAACATTGCCTTTTGTATTTTCTCAAGAAGTTCAAGAAATTCCTAAAGGTGAAGATGCAAAATTAACATTACCTTTGTTCTCAAAGACTACAATTAGAATTTATGAAGGTAGTAAAATTGATTTTAATCTTGTTGATTCATCTAATAGCAGGATTATTTTAATAAAAAATACAATGATTATTGATAAAGTAAATGTAAATAATACTGAGATTAGATTATCTGCTGATGGTGCTGATTTTGAAGACAGAATTATGCAAGCTGGAAAATCATTTAATGTTACATATAATTACAGTTTTTTACCTTATATTGAAGTTAAAAATTTAGTTAGTAATATTGAACCTGGAAAAGAAAGTGTTGTTTTAGAATTTGTAGTCCCTTTTGTAAATTCTAGAAGAATTATTGGAAATTCTGCAAATAAACTTCCAGCTGTTGATCCTACATTAATTAAAACTACTACTGAAAGTAAAACTGATTTTATTTTATTTTTCTTAATCGCAATAATTGTTGTATTAATCATAGTTGCTGGATTTTTATTCTATAGAAAGAAAAAGTAATTCTACATTTCTTCTGGTGCTTCTATACCTAGAAGCTCTAATCCATTTTTTAATACTTGTTTTGTAGATTGAACTAGTAAAAGTCTTACTTGCATTTGTTCTTTATTTTCAGATATTACTGGACATACTGCATAAAATTCATTAAATGTTTGTGCTAAATCAAATAGATATTTAGCTAAGATATGTGGCTTGTAGCTGTTTATTGTTTCTTTAATTTTTTCTTGGAACTGTGAAAGTAAATTAATAACTGCTAATTCTTGTGGTTCTTTTAATAAATTAAAATTTATTTTACCTTTTTTTTGTTTTGCTTTTCTTAGAATAGAACTAGCTCTAGCATGAGTATATTGTAAATAAGGACCTGTTTCTCCTTCAAAACTTAAAGATTCTTCTGGATTAAAAATAATATCTTTTGCTGCATCCATCTTTAACATGAAGAATTTAATTGCCGAAAGTCCAATTATTTCTGCTCTTTTTTTAGTTTCCTTTTCAGGTAAACTTGAATGTCTTTTTTTTATTTCTACTTCTGCAAGTTTAGACATTTCATTCATAATATCATCAGCATCAATTACAGTTCCTTCCCTTGATTTCATTCTTCCTGATGGAAGATGAACCATGCCATAACTTAAGTGAGACAATCCTTTAGCAAATGGTCTTTTTAATAATTCTAATATTTTAAATAATTGTTTGAAATGTAAATTTTGTTCTGATGCTACAACATACATCATTTTGTTAAATTTAAGTTCTTTATATCTAAGTTCTGCAAGATAAAGATCTTGGGTAATGTAAATGCTTGTTCCATCTGCTCTTATTATTACTTTATCACTTAAATTATATTTTTCTAATGGGGCTATTATTGCGCCTTTTTCATCTTTTATGAAAATGCTTTTTTTTAAACCTTCTTCAGCAATTTCTTTTCCTTTCTCGTAAAATGCAGATTCAAAATAATTTTTATCAAATTTTACACCAAATCTTTTGTAAGTTTCATTAAATCCCTGCATAACCCATTGATTCATTTTTTTCCAAAGAGCAAGAACTTTAGGATCTTTTTCTTCCCATTTTTTTAACATTTCTTGTGCTTCATCGTTTAATAAAGGATTATCTTTTTCTTCTTTAGCAAACATAACATAATAATCCCCAACAAAATGATCTGGTTTATTTTTTGGTAATTTATTATTACCATATTTTTGATAAGCTAACATTGATTTACAAATATGAATTCCTCTATCGTTAATTATTTGTACAGCTTTTACATTATTTCCTTGGAATTTTAATAATTTAACAATTGAATCACCTAAAGACATATTTCTTATATGACCCAGATGTAATGGTTTGTTTGTATTTGGAGAGCAAAATTCAATAACTATTTTTTCCTTATTTTTACTTGAACCATATTTGTTTTTTTCCTTATTTATTTTTATTAAAGTTTCTTCTGCTAAAATGGATTTGTTAATAAAGAAGTTAAGATATGGTCCTAATGATTTAATTTCTGAAATAAACTTTGGTTTTTTTAAATTATTTTTTAATTTTTCAGCTGCTTCTTTTGGATTACCTAATTTAAAACAAGGAAATGAAAAATCACCTAGATTTGGATTTGGAGGAACTTCAATTAAACTTAAGACTTCAGATTCTGGTAATTTGACTTCTTTACTTAATAATTTAGCAATTTCTTTTTTAAAATCCATAGAAATATTAATTTAATTTGATTAATAAACATTTTGTAGAACCTAAATATTTAAAATATGATTTAATTCTTATTTTTTAATGGTTGATCATTTTAATGATTTTAAAGGTTTTTACCCTGAAGGAAGATTTGAAGGATATTCTCGCTCGGATATTGCAGCAACTTTAGGAATAATACTTGCAGATTATCGCGGAAAAGAAATTACTTTGGATTATAATTCAAATATAAGTGGTGAGGATATTAGTGAAAATTTAACAGTACCTTCTGATAATGTTGCACTAGATATGATCTTAATGAGAATAGAAACAGATAGGGTAGAAGTTAGTTCTCCAGAAAACTTTACTCATAATTTTATTTTACAAAGAATATTTATTGGAACTCAAAGTATCACAGAAATTGATAGAAGAACAGATTAAAAATTAATTCACTGTAAAAGAATGCCGTTTAATGTTCCTTCTTGACCTGGTCTAGAAGTTATTTTTACTTTTCCTAATTTTGTTTCAAGAATAGTTCCTTTAGTAATTATGTTTCTTCTGATGAAGTTTCTATTTGCTGGATTTTCAACAACAGTAACAACATCAGTTATTTGACTTTTCTTAGTCTTAGGATTCATTACATTTACTTTATTTGCTGTTAATAATGATTGTTTTAAGTTTCCGCCAGTAGCTCTTTTTATTTTTAGTTTTCTATCTCCAACTCTTGTGAATGTAGGTAAAGAACCAATATTAGCATATTTTTTCTTTTCAGAAACGATGTATCTTCCACCGCTTACTTTTCTTCTTGAACGTTTTTGATATACAACCATAAACTGATGGTTAAATGGTTTATTTAAATAACTTTTGATTTTATATTTTATTTATTAGGAAACTTTATATACTCGTTCGGGGGGTTTAAAATTATGGAAGCAAGACCATTCGATACATTAAATCACGCAAAAGGAAAAGGAATTATAGTAGAACTAAAAGGCGGAAAACAATATTTAGGAAATTTGGTTTCTTTTGACCAACATGTAAATATGGTTCTAGGTAACTGCGAAGAAAAGATAGATAATGAAGTTACTAGAAAATTAGGAACGGTATTTATTAGAGGCGATACTATAATCTTTATCTCAACAGCTTAATAAAATGACCAAAGGAACACCCTCTATGGGTAAAAAGAGCAGGAGAAGTACTCTTGTTCAAAATTGTAGAAGATGTGGCGGTAGATCATATCATATTAGAAATAAAATTTGTTCTTCTTGTGGTTATGGTAAAACTGCTAAATTAAGAAGATATAATTGGCAAAAAATACGTAATGGTAAAACTGTTAAGAGAAAATGAATTCTCAGCAAATTAAAGAAATTTTAAATTCAATAGCGTTGCTAAAATTAATTTCTTATGAAACATAACTCTTATAAAATAAAGTTAATTCTTTTTATGCATGCAGGGATGCCGGAGCGGCCAAACGGGTTAGGCTTAGGGGTTCTGAACTCGAATGAGTCACGAATTCAAGATACCTAATGGCTTAGGCCTTCGCAGGTTCGAATCCTGTTCCCTGCATTTATTTTTAGTGAAGAGAGTTTTCTTTTATAATAATGCTTATAAATTTTTTCTTTATTGATTTTAATATATGGGAAAAGATGAGAGAACTAGTAGAAAACCAGTAGGAACTTCTACTAGTCAACGTGCTGATGGAAAACCACCTGTAACAAGACCTTTTCAAGATCCTACATTAAACAGAACTCGTACTCCTGATGATACTGATCAAGGAGATGGAGATAGAGAAGAACAATTAACTTCTAGGGGAGATACGGTTCTTCCTTTAGGTGGTGTAGTCCCTAGTTTGCCTTCTGTTTCATCAGTAGATTCTAATGTTGGAACAAGTGTTGGACCTAGAAAAAATTTAGGAGATACAACTTCTGAATCTGGAATTAATAGAAATAATTTATTTGATGAAATTGTGCGTGAGCCTCAAGGTCCTTCAGGATCTGGAGATAGTGGTGCAAGATTATATACTCCTGGACAAGGTAGAATTTCATACCCAGGTATAGCTCCGCAAGTTAGAGGAGCATCTAGTGCTGTTGATCCTGCTTCTACATATAAACCAATTACTCCTAGTCCTTTAATACAGTCTCCCCCTTCAAGTGCTAGTCAAGTTCCTTTAGTTACTCCACATATAGAAGGACCAATAACAAATTTAGATGAGCTTTATGCAAGAATTAATGGGAGAATCGAGGGATATGTGGGAGAGGTTTTCAAAAGATATTCAGCTGCACAAGCTAGAGGAGAAAATACAAAGATACAAGGTTTACAAAGAATTATTGGCGAATTTCCACCTGGAGATGAAAGAACTATAGCTACAAGAATTAATGATTTAGAAGGCAAATATTTAAGATTAGAAGAACAACAAAATAGAGATAAAAAAAATAATTTTTATTTTAAGGTTGGTGCTCCTGTAATATTTGTTCTGAGCCTTATTGGTGCTTATGCTCTTGGCCACTCTATTGGAAATAACTCTAAACCTGTTGTAATACAAACACAACCTGCAGACACATCTACAACAAGTAAGAACTAAATTTTAGAAATTTTATTTACTAAATGAACTCTTTGTAAATTTATTATTACAATTAAGATCACTAAAGCTATTGATGGATATAATATATTTGCTTTTGCAAATGTTAAAATGAACATTAAGAAAATTAAAACTAAATAAATAAAGTCTGTAAATAATATAAATAAGTAAGGTAATATAATTCTAGGTAAACTTTTAATTGATAATTTTAAACTTTCTTTAATTGGTTTTTTAGTTGATAGTATAAATAATGAAATATAATAAGTAATTACTAGTAAGGTTAATGAAATTAATAATAGTAAAGATGGATTGTTTTCTATATAATTAAATGAGTATGCTATGATATTCAATGTAAAATAAGAAGTTAGTAATAATAAAATAATTGGAATTGTTGTTGCAATAACAAATTTTTTAATTTTTATATTTGAATTTATTTTCCATATTAAAAAATAGAAAACTAAACACAATATTAATAGAGAAAGTGGCAATATATATTTTACAAGAATTAATGCTCTATCTAATTTTGAAGATAAAGTGTTTAGATTTTCTCTAAGATAATTTTGTTCTTCTAAAGAAATATTATTTGTTTGTAACTGGTTTTGTAATAAAGTTATTCCATATGCTTCAGTTTGTATTTCATCTAAATAATTTAAAGATTGGTGTCTAAAAAATATTAATAATAAAATTAATAATGCTGTGAAGACTATTTCTATAATTGTAGATTTAATTAATTTATTTTTATTTTGTTTTATTATCGTTAACATTTTATTAAATATTATTACAATTGTAACCTGTATTATAAAATTCCACTTCATCGAGACAAGCTTGTAGACCTATTAGATCTAATAGTTTCGTCTGTGATAAACCTATTCTACTCCAGTTAAAATTTGGTGATGGATCCCATTCTCTTTCTTTAATCCCTTTACTTTTATAATATCCTACAGCAGGTTCAACTTTGTAATTTGCTAAAATACGATTGCTATCATAAACAATATTATATTTTTGTGTTAAATAATCTAATAAGAATTGAAGTGAATTGTATTGAGAATCTGTATATTCTTCATCGATAAATCCAATATTTACTATTTTTATACCTATTGAATCTAGTTTTTTTGTTTTAACGTGGTTAGCTACAATCTTATCTTCTACAAGTTGATAGATGGTTCCATCTTTATCAATTATATAATGGGAAGTTTCTCCCTTAGATTCGTCTTGAAATATTTTTATTGTTTGAGCAAAAGAAGCGCCTGTGTCATGTAATACAATCATTTGAGGATTATTTACTCCACCGTTACTTGTTGAAGACATTTTACCAAGATAATTTTTATTTATATTTATAGAAGTCGATCCACCGGATGGTAGAGTGTATGTCGCAGTAGAAGTGCCAGCAGTTCCAGATGTTGTTGAACTTCTTGTTGTTTCTGTAGTCATAGATTTTATTTCATTTATTACAGCATTATAATTAGCAGCACCTTGTATATTTTTGAATATATTATTAGGTAAAGCTGGTTGATAAATTGCATAAGCAAAATCATTTATTCTTTTATTACCTATAAGAACATCAACAGTATTTTGTGCTCTTTCACTAATTATAAAATTAATTTTTGGTCCTTTATCTATTTCTAAGCTTATTTGTCTAACTTCTACTTTTTCAAGTATCTTTGCTTCTATTGTTTTTTCAAGAATTATTCCTAAACCCCCTTCATAAGTTTGGTCTTGTAAATTTTTAATTATTAATTTATATTTATCTGCATTATATCCTAATTCTGTATCGAAATTATTAATAGTTGAAGGTTCATTATTGCAAGCTTCTCTAGCTACAGAACGTAAACACCATTGCCATTTATCAGTAAACATCAATCTTAAATCAATATCTCCATCTAAAATAAATTCTCTATTTTTAAGAGTTATAGGTGATTTTGTTGAAGCCTCACCAGCTGGAGTTGCGGCCAAAGTCATTAATTCTTGTAAAATAACACGACTTTCTCCACTTCTTGGAAGTTTTATTTCTCCTTTTGGATTTTGTATTGTTATTGAAGTACCAAATCTATCTCCGAAAGATCCGAAATAGCTTCTTACTGTTTGACCAACTGTTTGTGGATTATCTTTTGCATCATTCAATGCTTTAGTTATAATTTCTATTCCTTTTCCGTAGTCACCAATTAATATTCTATCAGATGCACTTGTTTTTTCTTCACTTAAATCATATATTAATTTATTATAAAAATTTAGATCTTTTACCTCACGATTAAATTTCAAATCAGATATGAATTTATCTTCTTCATTTATTTTATATTGCCATCTTTCATTTGTATATTTTAATTGTATACCTGATCTAAACGTAGATATTCCTCCCTGGTTTATTTCCAAGATATATGAATTTTCTATTACAAATGGATCTATATTTTCTACTCTTGCTGCAGTAGTTATAATATCTAACATTTGTCTTTCAGAAAATACTTTTGTTGTTTGAGTTTCTGTTTCTCTTCTAAATTCTTTTTCTACTAAATTTTCATTTCCTAGATCTTGTCTAATTGTTATATCTTTTGCATTTGTATTCGCAAAATTAATAATTTTTTGTAGTCCATGAGTGTATGTTTCTCCTTTTAATAATAATGCTATTCTTTCTAATTCATTATCTGGTTTTTCCATTTCAGATACTTTTGTATCAGGAGTATCGCCATCTCCCCAATACCATTCTTTTGCAAATCTAAATGAACCGACAGTACCAACAAATGGATCTTTTAAAATTATATCATTAGATCTTGATACTGTTCCTTCTATTGAATCTATATTTGCCTGTAAATCTGAACCTATAGATACACGTTCTGGTTTTTCCACTTCTCTTGCTTCGTTGATTTTTGTTGGTGCAGGTTTGTAAATACCTACTTTTGGAAGTTTTTTAACATATTCAGGAATACCTAGGAAATCTCTTCTCATTGATGCAATTTGTTTGTAACCTAGAGCTTCTTGGTATACTGCTTGTCTTTTAACATTTAAATCTGAAGATCTTATGTATAAGTCAAAATAACCTATTCCATTTTCTTTTGGAACAGCTAAACTTTTGTATTCATAAATTAAAGAAGCTACTGAGTTTGAATCTAGTTTTAAAGAAGTAAAATTATTTCTATCATCAACAGTTAATCCTTGTTCTACTCCTTTAACATAAGGATTTTTTACAACTTTTCCATCTGCTACTTGGCAACAATAATAAACTCCAGTACCGCAACAATAATCTCCATTACATTGTTTTCCTGTAATACAAATTGAATTATCTTGTTTTAATGTATTTGGAATACACATATAATTATTTTTACCATATTTTTCAGAACATCCTGTATCTTGATTTTTACTTTTTTCAACTAAAACTTGAGGTGTAGGTGATTTACAACATGCTGTATTTACAGTTTCACAACATTTTTTTCCTTCTCCACATTCAGTTTGAGGTTTACAACTAAATCCTTGACTTATCAAATTAGATTCTTTACCATTGAAACATGTGAATCCTTCTGAAGAAAATTCTTCTTCACATAAACCTTCAGCATTTACAATTAAGGTTGTGACTAAGATAAATACCAAGAATATTATTCCTAATTTTATTTTTTTCATATTACATTTGATCTACGAACATTGCTTTACGTTCGAAAACTTTTATTGGATAATTTTTTATTTCTTTAATTTTTAGATTTACATAATGATCACTACTATAAGTTTGTCCTGGTTTATAACCACTTATGCCTCTTACTAATTCTGCATTTATTTGAGCTGAGACATCATCCCATGTTACAGTTGACTTTCCTGTATTTTTTATTGCTTTACAAATTGTTCCTTCACCGCCATTATAAGCTGCCAAATACATTTTTATTTTATCGCTATCTGAGATTGATAGTCCTTTTGTACATGATTCTATTGCTCTTTTTTTCTGTTTGTAAATTTCGTAACCACCATAAATTGAAACATAGGGGTTTTTTCTATTGTCTATTTTTGAGCATGGGTGTGAAGATGCTGAACTTGCAAGACACACATAACATTTGTCGTCTGATAATTTGCAACTATCTGGAATATTTTGAGTTACTTCTATTCCTTTTCCTGAACCACCACATATTTGCATTAAACCTTGACAACCTGTAGGACTACCTGCATTAGGATTTCCTTTAGATTCAGTATACATTATTGCTGCTAACCATTCTGATTCAGCTTTATTATTATTTGTAACTTTATTTAGATCATCTTTGTAGTTATCAATTATTTGTTTAGCAACTGCATTTGGATCTGCTGGTTCTATATCTATGTCTTCTTCAGCAGGACGTACATCTAATGGTATGTCTGGTAATTCTAATTCTCCAACAATTGGAGCAATTCCTAATTGTTTTGCTTTTTGAACTATAGTTCTTATTGTTTCTAATAATCTATTTCTTTGTTCATTTAAAGATAATAAAGATGTTTTAGATAATTCTAAATTTATTGGTAAAATGTTTTCTTCAGTTCTTTTTGTAAGTTCTTGTTGAATATCACTATTTATTTTTACATCTTGCACTCTTACTGAATTTATATCTAACCAACAAGAACCTCTTGTTTTTCCTTGTTCATCTGAACCACAAGTTCCAACTTCTCTCCATCTATCTTTGTCTGGTGTTGGTTCTCCTACACTACAAACTCTAACTATTCCTTTACTGTATAAATTTGTTTCAACAATTTCAGATGTTACAATTCCAGTTCCAACTCCTGATTGCTGACTGAATAAATCTAAACCTGAACCAGCTGCTATTTGTGTTCCTGCTAAAGCACCTAGTCTTGCTGCTGAATAACCTTTTGATCCTTGTGAATTTGGTGTACATTCATCTGCTGATTCAATAGCCTTAGTTGATTCTTCTTCTGTTATGAAATCTTTTAATTCGTTTAATCCGAAAGATGTTGATACTCTTCCAAATCCGCATTGTTCTACTCCATTAATATTTACACAAATTTGATTATAACCTTTTTGTGCAATTTTTTGTACAGTTTCTTGTGAAAATCTTCCAGGTTCAATTCTACCTTGATAACTAAACGCAAAACTGCTTCTACCTTGTTGTATTGAAGCTGTTGCTCCTCTTTCTGGGAATGTAACATATAATGGCTGGTAACCTCTTTCTTTGTTTACTAAATAAACTGAATAAACAACTGGCTGTGTTGTAGTTAATTCTGATCCAGGTGAAAATACACTTTGCGGATTAGATGGATTTTGCAGATATCCTTTACCTGCATAAATGTGATAGAATGCTTTGTATAAAGATAATTCTTGTGTTCCTAATGGTATAGATGCTCCTGTAGATCCTGTTAATAATGGAGTCTCTCCTGGTGAAGCATAAGGTACTTCATCAAAGAATGCACTAAATTGCGGAGGATCTTCTGGTTCTGTTAATCTGTCTAAAATATTTCCTAAAGATGGAAGCTGACCTGCTACACTTGCTCTACAAATTTGTGAACCTATTTCTTCTGATGATTGTGATAAGAATTGTGCTGTGTAAGTTGTTTTGTATTCATTTGTAAATACATTTACACTTTCACCAACATTTTGTAATGAACTTTGGAATGTTAAATATTCACCGCCACCTTGAGGTTCAGCTGATACTTTATTTACTACCCAATCTAAAACACCACCACTAATATCAAATAAATTATAAGCTTCTCTATAAACTACTTCACAAATTCCTACTGATCTTATGTAATCACAGAAGCCAACATTTTTTCCTTGTTTTAAATTTATTTCTAAACATGAAGAGTAACCTTCTAGAATACTTCTTATTGATTTAAGTCCTGCACTTATTCCTGTTAAACAGAATGGAACTACAATACCTTCTTGTATATTTGGTGTACATAATAATGAAGAACCTACTAAACCAGATTGAATAACATTTCTTGGAGGAACTCTTCCACCTAAAGTACATCTTGAACTTGGACACATTACTGGATCACAGAAATTAAATAATATTTTACAATCTAATGGATCCATTACATCTGTACATTGCGGCTGTGTTACTGCATTTAATGTTTCTTGTGTTGTTTTTTTACAGATTACAGTTTTAGAATCTATTTTTCCTACAGTTTGACCATCTGTTTTACATCTATTTGGTTCTTTACTTGTATAAGTTTGTTTTTTTGCTGAATTTTGCTCTAAATAAGTTGTATCTCCACCAGTAGCAATTACATCATCTCCTCTTCCACATTCAATTGCTCCATTTGAACCAACATTCATTACTTTAATTGTTTCAGGTAATTTGTTTGGATATCTTTTTTGAACTAAAACATATTCTCCAGAGCCTGTAGGATAACAATAAGGGAAACCTTCTTCATCATACCAAGCATTTAATGTTGTAGGAGAAGAATAATCTGTGTTAATTACTCTGTCTGCTGATTCATAAGTTGATACTGAATAAATAATTGGCTGACAATGAGGACCATCTAATTTTATTGTTTCCCATTTTGCTCCTGCCATCAGTGCACAATCTGTTTCTGTTTTTGGAACACTATTTGTTGCTAATGCATTGTAATATGGAGTTGAAACAAATTGCTGGAATACTGTTCCTGGAACATGTGATGGTTCTTCTTTTAATTCTTGTTCTCTTCCTATTAAAATATTTGGAACTGATTTTCCAATTAAAACACATTGATTACTTCTCCATTCAGCTCTTTCTATTGATCTACATATTTTTTCGTTTAATTCATTTACGTCGTCTGAACTTAATTTAAATTCATCAATTTTACTTAAACCTCTTAAGTCTGTAGGTTTTATTTGTGTGGGATCTTTTGGATCTTTAATTAAAGCATTTCCTTCCCAGCTTCCTGGAGTTCTATCTGTTATTTTTATTGCTTTAACAATATTAAGATTTTTAGTTTCTTTTACTGAATTTTGTTCTAATTGGAACATTATTTTTTCTATATCATCTTGATTATTTGGATCCCATTTTCCACCAGAAGATTTTGCACTATTAACAGCTTCGTTATATAATTGTATTTTAGTTTTTATTCCAATTTCATTTGATTTTTGCTGTGAATAATCTTTAAACCCTTGTGCTAAAGATGCATCATTTTGTATTTTTGCATTTAGTAAACAATCTCTATAATTTGTAATTAATGTTTGCTGGTTTGCATTTGGACTTGCTTTTACGAATTCATTAAATGAACCACATATCTTTTCTTCATCTGAAGATGCTAGAGCAACACTAGTTAGTTCATCTGCTGTTTTACCTTTTATTTTATCATTTATATCAGAGATATGTTTTTGTGTTGAATCTGTTGATTGTTTTATTTTATCTCCGTAATGATTTAAACATTCTTCCATTCTTGTAAATGCAGGATGTTCAGATGTTTTTCCTTCTGCAATTTCTTTTTGACAACTTGCTTTGTAATATTCTGAAACTTGTTTTCTTGCTATATTTCTTGTTCCGCTTAATGAATTTTTAATTGTTAAAACTGCAAATGCACCTAGACATAATTTCTTTAATGTAGAAATATATTCATCTAATTTAGTTATTATTTCATCTAATATTTTAATTAAATCTTTAGTACCTTTAATTTGAGATTCTAGTTGGTCTGGTGTTAATTTAAATGGTCTTGGATCTACTGGAATGTGGACTGAGAAACTTGAAGTTGAGTATGCTCTTCCTGCACCTGGAACTATTGTTATATATGCTTCTGATTTAGATTCAATTTCTTTTACTTCTACATTTGCAACTTCTGCTGGACCTATTATTCTTCCTTGTGCATCTTTTTGTGCAAATGCAGTATTTAATGTTGTTCTTCTATTTAGAATTAAGTCTCTTCTTTCTCCTGTTGGAATTGATTTAATTCCTAATTTGCTTAATAAGGTGTAAGTATTTATATCTAAAATATTATCTAAATTAATTTCTTTGTTAAATTGATCTGTAAATCTACGTAAAACTAAGCTTATACTAGAAGGATTTACTTGATCTACAACCCAGTAATAATCTCCTTGTTTTTCATATTTAATTTTACCATTAATACCAATAGATTTTATTACATCTCCATTTTGATATGTAATTTGATTTGTTTCTTTAATTCCATCATAAAGTGATAATTTGAATTTTGGCTGTTCGTCTTTTGCTGTAGAAACTCCAAATAATTTAATTGGTACTCCTTCATCTTGAAGATATTCTTCGCCAGCAATTGTACCATATAAGTTGCTTATCTTTTCATTATCTCCTATTTGATAATAATAGTAAGCTGCTAAATCAATCATATCTTTTTGATAAATTTTACAGCTATCTGGATCTATTACTCTATTTTGAACATTTAATTGACAAGCTTTGTAAACTATTAAAAAGTCTGCATAAATATCTGCTAAATCACTTTTTGCTTTTAAAGTTTCTTCGCTATTTGGGAATTCTTGTATTAATTTTTGATATCTAAATATTGCTTGACACGCAACATCATCTCTTTCAACATCTGAAACTTCTTCACAATATCTTCTTTCTAATATTCTAACTGAATCTGGTCCTATAACTTCTGCTTGTGAAAAAGGTTTATTTCCATCTAAAGTAACAAGTTTAGTTTCTAATACTTTTTTTTCAAATGTAACTTGGTTTTCTATTCTTATTTGATGTTTTTCAACATATAGATTTCTTCCTATTGAAGCTAGATCAAATAATTCATTTCTTTGCTGAGTTTTAAGTTTAAATTCTGAAGCTACTTCATCAACACTAATTTCTGAACCAAATACTTTGTTAACATTTGGATTTGTTACTTGTGTAACAACCTTATTGCTTTCAATTTTTTTTACTTCTTTTAATATCCAATTTGAAGCTGAATGTAATCTTGCATTTACAGGAACTTTTCTAGTTATTTTCCTTCCATTTATTTCATATTGTATTTCTGCTTTATCTCCTGGAGCTGTAACTTCGTCTAGTCTTACTCTAAATAAATCATTTATTGGATTTCCTGAATAACCAAATGAAATAGGAGAGGATGTTTCACCTTTTGCTAAAGTTACAGATGTTCTTTGTTCTAGACCAGCTGCATTAGATGCTGAAGCTAAAGAAATTGGAGTTAAATCTTTATTGTAAACTTCTAATGTAACAGAAGTAGGAGATACTCTTGTTGCTCTTAAGTAGCCTTTTCCTGAATAAAATGAATATTTATCTTTATTTTGTAAAAATTCAGATTTATTTTCTAATTGTTTCAAAGATAAACTTTGTTCAGATACTCCAAATAAAGAATTTTGTTCTAAATTTAAATATATTTTTGCATTTAAATTAATATTAATTGTGTTATTACTTGGAGTTGCATTTTCATTATCTATTTTTCTTAAGTAAACTACTAAATAACCTAAATTTGAAAGAGATTGTTTATCTTTTCTAGGCTTTATATAATTTATTGATCTAATGTAATCTTTTTCAGATGTGTTATAATTTGGTAGGATTTGAATGTAATCTATTGGTGGAATTTCTGAAATAGCAAATGGATCTAATGCACTTAATGAACTTATTGAAGAACCTTTAGAAGTTCCTGTTGTACCTTGTTCTACTCCAGAAATTATATTTCCAGTTTGTGAAATAAAACTTTGTAATGTATAACCTTTTAAATAAATAAATACTGGAACATCTTGCTGTTCTAATAAAGAAGCTCTAACTAATTTTGGTTCATAATCTGCAACATTAATAACAATTGCTTCACCTAAATATTGTTCTGGTCCATATGAACCATAACCTGTTGATCTTCTTACATAATTTTGATATGGATCATTGTAAACTGAATTTGAAAAACTATTACTTAAGTAAGAACTTTGTTGATTTTCTAAAGGAGAAGGATTGTTTGTTACATCTGCAGAAAAAACTATAGGCATACTAACTATTAATAACATACAAAATATTGCTATCAACCTATTTTTTTTCATCCTACTATTGGTTCCTTAAATAATGAGTGATCTTTATTTGTTTCGATTTCTATTTGTATTTTTTGTAAATCACTAAAGCTGCCTGGTATTTTTGAAGATAATATAAATAAATTTAGTGCTTCATTTGATGATAAATCTTTTCTAGTAAATTCATATTCCAAATCTGTAAATCCTCCAGTTAATACACTATTAGATTCAAATGCTTCTGTTTCTGTAGTTTTACATACTTGATTTTTTTGGAACAAAGCAAATAAACCTAGACTTTCTGTTTCTACACAAGTAGTTAATTCTTCTTTTGGAATTTGTATTTTATAAGTGCTACTATTTCTCATTAAATAAGCACTTACTATATATTTTCCAGGTATCAAATCTAAAGTATTATTTTCATTTGGATAAATATATGAATTTTGATAATTTGTTCCTTGGTGTATAAATTGGAAAGTAATTGTTTCTGTTCCAAATGGTTCTCTTGTTTCTCCTGTTTCTTTTTCTGTTATGAATAAATTTATTTTTTTATTGTAAACCTTTTCTAATTGAACTAGAGCTATTTCTGGAGAATTTTCATTGTTTGAAGAGTAATATGTTTTCAATATTTGTTTATAGCCTTCTTTTCTTCCTTCTATTATTCCATTAACACATAAAGGAACTTTAGTTGTTAAAGTTGGTTCTCCATCTGAATTTAATATTGTATTTCCTAATTGGCAAGTTGCAGGGAAACATTTGTAGCTTAAAGTTACATCTTCTAATGGAGCTAGCTGATTATTTTCATCTATAAATCCTGTAAATATAGTTACATCTTTTTGTCTGTAATTACATATTGGAGATTCTATATCTGGAAGTGTTGTAGATATTACTGTGTTTGATCTTGGTTTATTGTTGTCTAGTATTACTTGTGTTGCGAATTGGAATGTTAAACCATCAGATGATGTTAAACTAATTAATACAGGATATTTTAAGTCATAAACAAATTGATGATTATTTAGACAGAAAAATGTTGATAATAAAGCTGAAACTGCTCCACCTGCTTTGTTTGTAATTAAATCACTTTTTAATATATTTCCTTCTGAAGGTGAAATTTCTATTGAAGTTGGCCAGCTTGGAATATACATTAAGTTTGCTGTAACTTCGCTGTCTGTTGTATCTAAAGCATCAAATACTAAATATTTTTGATTGTCATTTGTTAAATCGTAATTTGTTCCTTTTATACGCATAGCTGCTACATTTTCAAATAAAACATTTTTTAATTTTCTTTCTACATCTGATTTAACCCATATGTCTTGAGTACATGAAAAATCTGTTCCTGAAAAAGGAATTTCTGGATCATAAGCAACCAAAGTATCAATTGTTTTATTTTCTAAGAAAAAGTCTTCATTTTCTTTTTCCATTATTTCTTTAGCCATTGTGTAAAGTTTACCTAGATTAGAATCTACTGAACCTTGATGTTTTGATAATGTAAAATTTGTAGATAAAATTTGAATATTTACTGGGAAATCAACTGTTGTTAATACATTATTAGATGAGATATCTGTTGTTACTTCTGGAATTCCATCAGCACTTGTAGAATAACCTTGTCTATCAAATTCTGTTAAGTTTTGAACACAATTAGCAAAATTTTCTTCTACATATTGGGATATTGAATTTTCTATTTCTTGTTCTGTTGGAATATTTAATTCTTGTATTCCATTTCCTCTTGATCTAAACCAAACACTTGTTTTAATTTCTGAATCTGGAATTATTTCTAGAGAAGTTTGCAACGGAGTAAATGGTGTTGTTGGAATATTATCTTCTTCTAAATTTAATCTGCCACCTTGAAATGCTATAATATTAATTCCTTCTTTTGTTATTTCTTGAACACAAGAATCTAGAAAAGTTTGTACTGGTTTTACTTGCTGAGGAACAGTTAATCTTTCTGTTGAGATACTTGAAAATAGATTTTTTAAGAAATCTTGTTTAATAACTATGACACTTATTACTACGATTAATAAGATTATTCCTATTATTAGAAAAACTGCTGCCTGCCCCCTTTTTTCCATAGAATTTATTTTAATTCATTTATATATAAACATAACGCTAAGTATATTTTTGAGTATTATCTTTAACGTTAGATTTATAGCCTTTTTGGATTTTTTAGTTTAATGGTTAATATTGATAAAGTGCTGGAAAATTTAATGAAAAGTAAATTAGTTTTGCCTAGAAAAGTACCTTATGATTCTCTACCTGAGCTTTTGGCTAGACATCATTATTCTGAGGTTGAAAGAGATGTAACAGTAACGGGTCTTTGGCAACAAGCAGGTAATATGCAGTTTAGAGTTTTATCTAGAACAGCTTTTTGGTTAGATCCTGGAAATGAAGGAGTAGTTTTAGAATCTGGTGGTTTTAAAAGTACTTACGGACCAATTGAAAAATATTCACCAGTTTATTTAGTTGGCCAACATACTCAAAATTATGTTTCTTCTCGTTTTCCTTACAACCATTTAGCAGACAAAATTTTAAATGCTTCTAGAAGAATTCCTTTGAGAATTAATGGAACATTGCATAAAAAGGCAATTAAAATAGTAGACTGGGGCATTGTAATAGGGGGATTAGTAGAGGAAGCTTTTTAAAGGCTAATTTTTTCCAGATTATATGGTTAGGAAAATGCATACTAGGAGATTGAGATATATCCCTAAAGGTAATGAAAGAAATAGAACTTCTAGATTAAAGACTTTTTTAACTGAAGCTGCTGCTAAGAAGCATGCTGAAGAATTAGGTATAAAAAAATTTACAGTTATTAGATCTAAGTTTGGGTTAAGTAAAAAGTTTAAAATTATTCCTGAATAAATTTTTTAGACACTACGAATAATGTTTTCTCTTTTCTTCTTATCTGGAATTAATTTTTTTAATAAATTATCTAGGAATGGATCAAACACTTTATCTCTAACTTCTTTTTTTTCAGTCATCCATTCTCTGAGTTGAATTAGTAAGCTTCTTTCACTTAATTCTTTACCTTGACTTACGTCCAATTCAAAATCACCTACAATATTTATTAAACCAACACAATCAGAACAAGATTTATCTGAACCAGAAATAAGTTCGCAGTTTATTCCACAACCATTACATTTTCCAATTTTATCATTAAAAATTAAAGTAATAAAATCTTCTTCTTCGCTTTTATTTTCAAATAATGGATCTAAAGCTTCATTTAAGAAATCATCTAAAAAATCATTTCTTTCTTTACCTTCTAAAGCTTCTTTTATTTTTTCTAGAAGTTTTTCTTCATCTAATTTATTTTTTAGCTGTTCTTTTTTTGCTTGCTGGGTAATAAATATAATTTCTTTACAATTTGGGCAATATTTTCCTATTTTTGTAGGTATAGTTTTAAATTCGGCATTACAACCAGGACAACCTATTTCTTTGAATAATCTTGCCATAATAAAAGCTTGTAAAATTTATATTTAAGTATTTTGTTCTTTATGAAAATAACCAAAATAATAGTTCTAATATTATAGATATTAAACCAGTTAATATCATTCCAATAAATATTCCCCAAGAAGATTTTGGACTTAATTTTTTATTTAAAACTAAACCTGCAGCTATAACTCCAAAAAGTGGAGAAGAAATTTGAAGATAATTAGTAAGTGTAAAAAAATAACTTATTACACCAATAATTGATGAAACTATAAAAATTTCTTTCCATTCCATTAGTATTTTAGAGTTAAATTTATATTTAAAGATATTGTTACAAAATTATGAAACAAGATTTTGAAAAAATTAAGAAGTTTTTAGATTCTAATAAAATTAAATATGAAGTTTTAGAACATGAGTCTGTTTTTACAAGCGAAGATGCAGCAAGAGTTAGAAATGCTAAATTGGAAGAAGGTGCTAAATCTATGGTTGTTAGAAGTTCTGGTAAATTTTACAATTTTGTTTTAAGTGCTTCTAAGAAACTAGATTGGAATAAAATTAAAGAAATATTAAATACTAAAAGTGCAAGTTTAGCTAGTCCTGAAGAAGTTCTTAGTAACATTCATTGTGAAATTGGAAGTGTTCCTCCTTTTGGAAATTTATATGGATTAGAGGTTTATTGTGATCCTTCTTTACTTAATAATTTAGAAATTGAATTTAATGCTGGATTACATACTAATTCTATTAGAATGAAAGCTGAAGACTGGAAAAGGATTGTTAAACCTATAGTTATTGATTTTACTAAATAAATTCATACACCTAAGAAACTTACTTCTGCATTTTTCATTTTTCCATAGAAATGTAAATTTGGATTCATCTTTTTAGATTCAAATATTACTTGGTAAAGTCCTTCCCAAAATAAAAACCATCCACCAGGTTCAAGTAAAATTATTAAAAATGCAGATAAAAATCCACCTTTTTCTTTTAATAATACTAAAGAAGCAAATAACATTAAAATAACTCCTGCTGCTATAAACATAATTCCTCTTTTAAGCATTTTATTTTTATCTCTTTCCAAATTAGAATAATGTTTTTCAAAATGTTGTTTTAATCTTTGTTTGATTAATTTTTCTTCATTTAAATCTCTTTTATTTTTAGGTATTAAAAAATTCAATTGAACATGATTATTTTTATCTCTAGCTGCTTTTTTAGCTTCTAGTAAAAAATCATCTGATAATGCTCTTTCAGTAAAAGGTCTTGGGTCAAAATCTGAAAAAATATCTTCATATGTATCTAGAATTAAACTTATTTCTGAAAGATTTAGTAGTTTCTTTTTTTCTTTATGATCTATCTCTTTTTTAGGCATATTGTTTTTCTATTTTATTCTTCTTATATTATTTTCTATTTAACTTTCTGACCATAAACACCCAGTTTTTGAAGTACTTACATTTTCATATAAAATATAATAGTCTATACATTTGCTACAAAGTTCTTTATTTGGATCATAAAATCTTGCATAACCATTTTTTAAAAGCCATGTTTCAACATCTGTATTATTAATTTCTACATATCTTAGTAATCTTTTGTATTTATCTCTATTACTTTCTTTTGGATCTTTTTTTAATATTACTTTTTTTCCAACTAAGTTGTTTTGTAATTCTATTTTTCCTTTTTTATAACATTCTTTTATTCTAATTTCTGTAATATTTAGATCTAAGAAGTTTTTCATTCTACTTTTTGTTACATCTGGATAATCTACGCCTAGAATTCTTACTTTTTCTTCAGTTCCATTTATATCAACTAAATAAGTATCTCCATCTATTATTTCTTTTACAGTTGCATTTTCTGTTTTTATTTCTTCTTTGAATGTGCAACTTGTAACTAAAAGTATTAATAAAATTAAGAATATATTTTTCATTAACTTGCTTTTGTAATTTTGTTTATAACTGTTCTTGAGAATTTATTGAAAGATTTCTAATGGGCCCGGCAAGATTCGAACTTGCGACCTCAACCACTTTGAGATTACTCGTCAAGGTTGCGTTATAGCCGCTAAACTACGAGCCCATAGATATTGATTTAAAGAAAACTAATAAAAAGATTACTAAATTAATTTATAAGATAAAAGACAATAATGTTTATATATTAAAACTTACATAATAATTAGCATGAAGTCACAACATAAGATAATTAATAGTATCTTTGTGTTAGTGATTATTATCCATATTATGTTTTAACGCTCTTACTAATTTTTTCTGAGGGCGTTAGAATTACTTTCTGAGAAAATTAGGGAACGTTTAAACCGGAGGAATAAACATGGAATTAACAGATTGTGTAGATGCGGAAGTTGTTGAAAGACTAGTTCCGTTAGTAAGAGCAGTATTTGTAGAAAAAAGAGCAAGTAAATTGGCTGGTGGTCCTTTTTATAGTAGTCTTAGACAACGTGTAGGAGAAGATATTGGTCCTACTGATTTAAACCGTGGTTTAGGTTATTTAAGAGATGAAGGAGTTATTTATTTTGATGGAAAAGAAGCAGGAGGATCTACTAGTGTAGAATATAAATTTCAATAAATAGGGTGGCATTATGGCTAGATCTTTTGGGTGGATCTAGTTTTTTTTATTTTTTTAATTTCTTTAGTCTAGGTGATTTTTAGGAATTGTTCTGGTGTTAAAATAAGTATACCTTGAAACTCTTTAAGAATTAGTAAGTGTTTTTTATCATAACTTAAAATGTATTCTGCTTTTGATGCAACTGCGCATTCTAATATCTTATTATCTTCTGGATCTGCTTTTATTATATCTAATTTTTCACTTGGTTCTATAATTTGAACAAAGAGTAAGATCTTTTCTAAAATTGTTTCTACTTCTTGTTCTGTGTATTTGAAATCTCTTTTGAGAACTTTTTTATATTCTTCAAGAATTTCCTTGGAAGTGTAAATTATAGTATCTTCCTGGATAAGTTTAAACAACACTTTTTGCGCAACGCTTCCTTCCCAAAGTGTTGCTGAGATCAGAATGTTTGTGTCAAAAACAATTTTCATTTTTTTCTTGATTTATGAATAATTTCGTTAATATCTTTTTCAGATTTTATTCCTAACTTTTCAGCTCTTTTCCTTCCTTCTTTCGCAATCTCTTGAAAATCTTTAATTAGCTTCTCTTTTGAAGGCATTTCTAATTTTTTAAGAAAAATTGTATCTTTAGTACCTATTACTACAAATAATGTTCCTTCTTCTAATCCTAACTCCTCTCTCATATCTTGAGGAATTACAATCTGTCCTTTACTAGACATTTTCGTAGTTTCAATAGTCATATTTATATTCTCTAATAAGTTATTCTTATAGTAAGATAAGCTTACTTATAAATATTTCTATTCATTTCTAATTAGAATATTTGGATTTTTCATACTTAAAGATTATTTCTTTTTTGGAATTATAATTATATAGTTAACATCTTCCCTTGTTATATACTGTTCCAAGGTGCTACTAGTCTGAATTTTTCTTTCATACATGCCTACCATTTTTTACTTTGATTTGTATATTTAATTGGCTTAAAATATATTTATATAGTTCTTTAGGGTATTTAATTTATGGAAGAAAATTTATGTAATTATTGCCCTATTAGAATAAAAATAAAAGAATATTTCATTAAAACTTGGAAAGAAATGAATATCTTTTGGAAAGTTATTAATATCTTAAATATTCTTGCTCTATTTTCTTTTGTTGTTAGTTATTTATTTACTCCAATTTTATTAAATTGGAAGGTATTATTTTTAATCCTAGGGGTATTGCTTATTTTAATCATTATCTCTAGTATTGCATTTCACAACTTATTACAAAGCTATAATCTTCCATTTTTAATTATAAGTTATCTTTTATTTTCATTTTTCATAATAATTCTATTTGGTGCCCTTTATAGTTCAGAGCAAAGTGGACTAGTATGGGCTGAAGATAATTTACCATTGCAAGGTAAATTTCAACACTCTATTTTTAGTTCTTCTGTATATTATTTGAATGTTTCAGAGGATATAAAAATTTCATCAACAATTTTTATGAGACTTACAATGCAAATTGAACATATCTTTAGTTATATCTTTCATCTTTTTATAATAGGTTATCTCTTGCAAAAAATTTATAATAAACCTAGATTAAAAAATAATAAATTTAAATTGGTAATCCATAAAGGGTATTAAATTAATAGATGTTGGTTTTTCACCTATTTATTTCATTATTTATTCTTTTAAATATAATAAAGCCACCGGAGGGACTTTCATAGATAAAATCTAAGTTGAACCCCCAACCTGCTGATCACTTAAGATCATTTGCAATTAAGCATCAGATGATCAGGTACAAGTCAGCTGCTCTGCCATTGAGCCACGGTGGCTTAAGAAAAACGAACTAGAATTACTTTAAAAGATTTACTCTTCTACATAAGCAGCCTTAATATTGCAAGTTGTAACTGGAACTATTTTTTTAACTGCATTTTTTAATTCTCTTTGTAAATTATTCATAATTATATCTTGTAAAATTAAAGAAGCTTCAGTCTGTTTAGCATATGCTGCTAAGAATTTTCTTGCTTCTAATCTTACAGATGACAATGATGTTTTATAAGTCATGCTTTTAGTTACAAAAGCTGGTTTAATAACCATTTTTTTCTTATCTTTAGTTTCAAATACTTCAGAATCTTCAATTTTGTTTCTAGCTTTTTTGGTTATTTTCTTTATTTGAGCTAACTGCATTTTATAAGCTACTAATTCTGTTAAAGCCTGATTATTCTTAACTTCTGTAATTTTAAAATAAACATTATAATTTTGTCTTTTCGGATCTTTAGTTAAAGTCATTAAATTAACTTTAAGATGTCTTCCCAATGCATGTTCAGGTTCTTCTATGTAAGTTTCGCCTATTTCTTGGCCTCTGAATTCATGACTAGCTAAAATAGTAAGCCATTTTTTCTTCTTTTTCTTCAGATCCTTTACATGTACTTTTTCTGGTTGTTCAGCCATTTTAGATTTGGGAATTTTAAGGGTTTATAAAGGTTTTTAGTTAGAATTTATAGATTTTAATAAACTAAGCTTCACAAACCATTATCGGGGTTTCTTGAATATATTCTGGTGAAGGTTGATTTATTATTACCTTCTCATTATTTTTTAATTTATTTCTTTCCATTATTGTGAAAGCAAGTTTTAACTCTATTTGTCCTTCATGAATTCTAGCTTGATATTGCCATGCTTTGATATTTAAGAGCTGTTTTTTAGAAAAACCTAAATATTTAGATGCTTCAAATATCTGAATACCTATTAAAAAATTTTCATCATCTAGATCTAAAACTAAGTTTATTGCTTCTAAAGATGAACTATATTTTCTATTAATTGTTTTAAAAAAGAGAATATCATTTTTATAATCATAGTCTGCTTGTCCTTTTCCTTTTAATATTTTTTCTGATTTTTTCATATTCGTGGAATATTATTTTTATTTATAATATAAAATGTAATTATTAATACTTTATTTAATCCTATATTTAGTATAATTTTTAAAGCTTGCTCTTTATTATAATTATATATTACAACCCAAGCTTCATTTTTCTGTATGCCTACAAATATTGGGTCGGCACCTAATAAATATTCATTAATTATTTTATCTTTAAAAGTCTTCCTATCTTTTATGTTTAAACGAAAAAATGCATGTTCATCTATTGCTTCAATATCATTTTTATCAATAAACTTAATTTTTTCAAGAAAAATTTCTATTTTAACACTTTCAATTATTTTATGTCCGTCTACCATAAGTTAAACTTTTAATTAGATATTTTCAATGTTTATTAATTTATTTCTTCTATTCTTACAGATTCTATATGTTCTAGAATTAACTCAAGAATTTTGTTTTCTAAATCTAAACTAGAATTTAATATTATACAATTTTCTAGATTTTCTACTTTTATTTCACCAGGTAAAGAACTTATTAAATTCTTAATATTTGCATCTGATTTATTGTCAAAAAATGAAATAACACATTTTAATTCTTCTAATTGTGTTTGGCAAATAGCAACAATTCTTTTCTTTTTCTCATAAATTTTAGAGTTTTGTATTAAATCAACTACTTTATGTAAAATATTTTCTGAAACTAAATTTTTGTAATTTATAATTATACAATTTTCTTTTTCTTTTATTATTGAATCATCTTTTGATATATAGAATAAAGACAAGGCTTTGATTATGTCTTGTCTATAATCTTTTAATAATTCTAATGATCTATTTGTAAATGAAATACTATTAAGACATTTAGCAACTGCTATACTAGGTTTTTTACAATTAATACATGCTTCTAAAAATAAAGAAAACTCATGAACGTCTTTAAATGGACTATTTCTTTTTTCATCTGTTAAAATAAATCTTGTTTCATATAGTTCATCAATTGGATATTGGTTTAGAGATAAAGAAGTAATTAACTTTTCAATCTGCAGTTCATTTAAATCCATTAAACAAGTCCATGATTCTGCAGTTTTCAAACTTATTCCTGAATCTTTAAATAAATTAATTGAGTTTTCTTCTGAACCTGAAAAACTTACAATAAATGGATCTATAGATAATTCAATTGTTTTGTTTATTGGTCTTGTATTTGAACCAAGAATTTTTAGACCTTTTATTCTTTTTACTTTTCCTGAATTTTCAGTTTCTTCTATTAATGACTTATTATTTACATTTTCTAAAGAAATTAAAGTTAAATAAATTAAATCAATATTTTTTGAATCAATAGACTTAGCTACTTCAAAACATTTTTCTGAAACTGTTTTTTCTGTTCTAAACAAATACAAATAATTATGTATTTTTTCAGTTTCTAATGGATCTAAAATAACAACTTGTTCGCTTCTATGTGTTTTTAATTCTGTTAATTTGTTATCATCTAAATTATTAAAAAATATTAAAGAGAAATTTTTATTTAATCTTTGCAATGTCTTTGCTAAAATTGAAGCTGAAGCAATTCCTTCTTTTGAACATCTAGAAAATAAAATAATTGGAAGCTCTAAATCTATTAACTTGTTTTTAACTTTAATTTCATCAGTTGAAAGCATAATATTAAATTGTTAACTTAGCTTGATCTCTGCTATATTTCCAATCTGCAGGAAGTATGCCTTTTCTTTTGTAGTATTTTACTAGTCTTTTAATTTTAGAATTTGTTAATAATAAACCTCTGTGTGAAGGCATATCTTTTTTTCCTATTTCTAAATGTTTAAGTATTGTAATTTCTTTTTTAATTAAATTTGATAAGTCTTCAGGTATTTTATGTTCTATTTTATTTTCATTTAAAATTGTTTTTACTCTTTTACTTGTTAATTTATAAACATCTGGGATTCCGTAATTGTCTCTTAAAGTAATTCCTATTTCTGAAGTAGACTTTCCTGCTTTTCCGAATTTTATTACTAATTGCTCTACTTCTTCTTTAGAATAATTTAACCATGATTGAGGTGATTTTACTAAAGGTTTTTTACTTCCTGCTTTTCCTTTTTTACGGGAATACATTCTTGCCATAAATTTAGAGAAAAATTACTATTTATAAAGGTTTTTAGTTTATCTTTTAAGAATTAAGCGTTTGAAGCTTTTCTATGTATAGTATGGTGGCCTCTAATATCTGCAACTAAATCGTCTAAAGCTTCTCCACTTGAAGGGATTGCTGGTAATTCTTTTGCAGCTAATTTTTCATTTATAGCTGTAGTTCTTATTTTTAGATCTCTTAAGCAGCTTTCTGTTTCAGCATTTAAAGCTATAGAATCATGTGCTCCAGCAACACTTGCTGTTGAAGATGCAACTCTAGCTTCATAATAAGCAACAGCAGATAAAACAAAAGACCCGTATAATTCAAATTGTGGATCAACTTGTTTGAACCCATCTAAAAAAGTTTTATATTCCATGAAATTGTAGAGACTGTAAATTTTATAAACATTACTATTTAGTGGTGATTTAACTTTTCTTGATTTTTATAAATCATTTTCTAAACTTTTTGAAGAAGGTAAGGCTCTTCTAGAATGTATTATTCTTCCTTTTATTCCTTCTAGTAATCTATGAACATTTAATGGATTTGTTGGGATTTGATAAGTACTTCCTTTACTTTTTAATCTATCATTTATTAAATTAATTTGTGTTAAAAAATTAGTATAACGTTGATCTAATTCTTCTTGAACTTGCTCAAACCATCCATATTCTTTATCTCTTGCAATTTCAAACATTAATCTAGCATCTGCATAATTTTTACCTGCAAGCATTAATTTATTATAAAATTTTCCAGGAGGATTAAATCCATTTAGAATTGTTTCTACACTTTCATAACTAGCCCCATATGCTGATCTACCCATATTATCCAAGATTGTTTTCTGTTTTTAAATTTTATCGTAGAAGATTAATAGCCCCGGGCAGATTTGAATTCGACATAATTTTCTGCCGTCAATGGCTTTCTTAGGAATAATCCTCCAAAGGCCACTATCCTGGGCCGCTAGATTCCGCACAAAACGCAATTGCGTAAATGTTCGACGGGGCTGCTTCCAAGATATATCTACTTAGGGCTATTAATTGAGTCATGTAACTTTTTATAAAACTTTGTGTCTTTTAATAATTCTAATCTTTCAATTAATTCTTTAACTTGTATCTTCCTCTTGATTCAACTTTTATTAATCTATCTAGAATTTCTTTATAATTTTTAGAATTTTCTTTGTAACTTTCAATGATATTTTTAAAACTTGATTCGAAATTTTTATAATGTTTACTTTCTAAAGCTTGTTTTATTAAATGTAAATCTACTGCTTTATGTTCTGGTTTTTGATCTATGAAGCTTAAACCAAAATCAATAAAATAAATTTCATTTTTATTTAAAATCATATTTGAAGTTGTTAAATCTCCATGAATAATATTGTTATTATGTAGAACTGCAATTTGTTTTCCTATTTTTTTACATATTTCTGTTCTTTCTTTCTCATTTAATTTATCTAAACAATCTGCAAGTTTTTTTCCTTTAATAAAATCCATAACTATTATAAAATTACTTTCTGAAGATCCTTGTTTTAATTTTGGTGTGTTAATTAATTGAGAAGTTTTTTGTAAAATAGAAATTTCTCTTCTTGTTCTATACCTTCTTATTTTGTTATCTAATTCTTTAATTCTGTATTTTTTAGGAATTCTTTCTTTTATTATTAAAGAACCATTTTTGTAGATTTTTGCTTCTGCACCTTCAGCAATTAATTGTTTCATTTTTTGATATTTGATGATTAGTATTTATATATAAGGCATATACTTTATTGCTACTTGGCCATAGTAAATCTTATAAAGTTATTCCTACTATTTTTTTCATGGCTACTAAAAGACCTATAAGACCAATGAATCCAGAAAGTAAAGAAGTTACTCATGCTGTAAGAGAGAGAAAGGTTCCTGCAAATAGAGAGAGCCTAAGCACATTAAGAGGGAAAAATTTAACAGAACGTGCAGAAAGAGAATTTTTGCCAAGTGATTCTCTTCAAACTGATGGGCTTGCTCAAGCTATTCCAAATCAAGCTCATACTGAAGATAGAGCACCATTTTATGAACCTAGAACTGATGGTGCTGTTCCGACATTATTGAAAAGAGATACACCTTCAAGCAAAGAAAAGGTTCCTGCTTATCAACCTCCTCCACTTCTTCCAAGTATGCAAAGGTATGATCAAGAAACAGATGTTGCTGCTTCAATTCATAAGCCAGCTGATAGAGAACTTGAAGGAAGATATTTAGGTCAAAGATTACATAGGGTTGGCAGAGTTGGAGATGCTGTTATAGCTAAACCTGAAAAACCTTCTACTAGAATAGATCCAAAAAGAATTATTGCTGATCAAGAAGGAAAAGGCTTATTAGAAAAATTAGCAGATGAAGCAACAGCATTTCATAATGATGAAGGTCAAAGGCAACCAAGAATTCCTCCTACAATACTTAGAAAAGATCCAACTTTAGAAATCACTAACGATCAATTAGAAGATGCTAAACTTGAAGGACATCCAAGTTTGCCAGATATGAGTCAACATATAGCTTATGTTGCAGGAAATTCAGAATCAAGTGGTGTAGCTATAGAAACAGTTCTTAATGGTGGTACAGTTTCACCTTCTATTGGAGGAACTCCAATTTCAAAAAGAACTGGAATGAAAAAACCAGAAGTTAAGTTGGAAGAAGTTTCAGAGAAAGTTAAAGCAAAACCAAAAGAAGATTCAGAAGTTTCTGGAATAAGACCAACTCTTTATACGAAGGCTGAAAAATTATTAGAAGGTGTGTTAGAGATACCTGGTAAAATAGCTGGTTATTTTAGCAAACAAAAAGATATTGAGCATGATACACTTTATGGCTCTATAGAAACTTCTAGATTAGCTGGCGTTGAAAGATTAAACTCAAGAATAAAAGAAAATAATAATACTTGGAGAAATATGTTTCTTTTCACAGGCGGATTAGCTGGATTAGTTGCTGGTACTGCATTTGCAGCTTTAGCATTTATGCCTAATGAATCTGAAAGAAAAAAACTTGCTGCTGCAAATAAAGAACTTGCAGATATTCGCCAAGAATTAAATGGAATAGAAACATATATTAAAATTCCTAGAATTGATAATACAGGACCTGGTTTTTATACGTTGGATGGAAGCTTTTTAGCAGACTTTTCAGGTAAAATTTTAGTAGATCCAGAACAAATTTCAGACTTTTTAAGATATGATCTTCCAATTACAGGATGGGTTATGGTTGGTGGATCAAATATAAACTTTACTAGTGTTCATGGATTAAATACTTTAAAGGCAAAGAAATTTAAAAAAGGACCTAGACCTGCTGGAAGCATTTATGTTGCTGATGCTGGAACACAAATTAGGGCAATATCTAGAGGTAAAATTATTCATACAGGATATTATCAAGATGAAGTATCTTACGGAACTACAGTTATAGCAGAATTAGATGATGGAAATTTTGCTTTATATGGAAATTTAGGAAGAACACATGTATCTAAAGGAGATAAAATTGAAAGAGGACAATTAGTAGGTGAGGTTGGAACTACTGGAGCAGATGTTGTTGATGGCAGTCCTGCTTACCTTTCTTTAGTACTTTATAGGAAAGGATCTACTTTTACAACAGATAGTCAATCTAATAGAGTTAAATTATCTGGACCTAAGGTTCCTAGTAATTCATTTGAATCAATAATGCCTGGTGGAAATGCTTACAACCTTATTGATAGTAGATCTAGAAAAAAAGTTAGAGAATAAATTTTTCTGAATTTTACAACTTTTAAGTAGATGAGATTTCTATTACTTAATCTTATATATTAGAGATTATAAATCCTTATAAGAGAAATTTATTTTTCATTGTTTTATGAGTGATGATGAAATGGGCGATTCTAAAAAAAATAAAGGTGGTCAGGTTGCTGAAAAATTAATAGCAGGTTTGGAAGGTCAAAAACCTGGAGAAGAAGTTTCTGTAGTTACTAGAGCTCACGAAGAAATGAGAGTGATTTATGCTGAAAAAGGAAAAGGACTGTCACCTCATGAAGAAAAATTAAAACGAGCTCAATTAGAAGAACAACTAGCTGCTGTTGCTAGAGGATCAGCAAGAAGTTCAGAGTTGGGAGATATGTTGCAAGAAGGAGTAAGAGAAATAGATGAAAGTTTAGAACAAGCAGACAGATCTATTGGAAGTGTAATAGACAAAAACCAATTCCCTCCTTCTGTTTCAGATGGTGATGATGTTGAATTAGATACTCAAGAACTTTTTGTTGAAGTTCCTAATGAAGAAAGTGGGGTATCTAGAGTGGTTGCTGCTAATGTACCTTTAGGTGGGAGAGTAGGTACAATGGATATTAGATTTGAAGAATCTGTTGAAATTTCTGCTGGAAGAGTAAGAGATTCTAAATCATCTGCTAGAGTTCCTTCTACATTAATTGCGCCTTCAGCTTTAAACCCGGCATATACTCATGCTCAAGTACCAGCTTATTCAACTCAGACTTCTGCGCTTCAAACTTCTCAAACTCGACAAACAACATCTGCAAAAGTTGCAGTTGATTCAACTCCTACTCCTGGATTTGATGGAACTGATTTTAGAGAAAATTATACTGCTATTCATTCTTCAAATAGAATGGCTCGGCTTGCTGGAGTTTTGGGAGCTGCCGCAGTCTTAGCAAGTGGAGTTGCAGCATATTTATGGAATGAACTTGACAAAGAAACAACAAAGCCTTTACCTGGAAAAATTTTGAATCTAGATGGAAAAACAATAAATTTAAGTGAAGCATTTATTAGAGATGGACAAATTTTAGTAGATGTAAGGGATATACCTTTTTTATTAAAATATAATTCACCTCTAAAAACAGCAGCTTCTAGAGATGGAAGAAGATTAAATGTTAATGAGAGTGGCTTGGAAAAAGCTATTGCTATTGATGGATTAAGATCAAGTTATAATGATATGGTAATATATCATGCACCTACTGGAACTGATGTTTATCCAATTGATAATGGAAAAGTATTACACTCTGGACCTCTTGTTCTTGGTGAAAGGAATTTTGGTAAAACTGTAGTAGTTGAGCACCAAGATAGAACAATAGGAGTTTATGGAAATCTAAGTGATTTCCGTCCTAATCCTGGAGATCTTGTAGAAACAAAAAATAGACTTGGATGGGTAGGAAATAGTGCACATCTTTTTGAAGGAACAAAAGGCAGTCAACCATATGCGTTAGTTGTATTAATTTATAAGCCTGGTTCTACTTTTAAAGATGGTGTTCTTAGAGGAGAGGCTTATCCTTCTAGTACTATCACTCAGCTTTTTGCTAGAGGGATAGTTTCTGAACAAATTGATCTTAGAACTGAAAAACTTACTCGTCAATAAATTAATTTTCTCTTCTTGTAGCTAAATTATAAGCCCTAACATATTTTTCTAAAGGATTTTTTCCAATTATTTCATCAATTTTTGTTTCACTAATTATAGGACTAACTAAAACTGTTCTAAGTAAACTTCTTTTTAATTGATATCCTAGAAAATTTAAATGATTAGGCTCTGGTATGCTTGAAGTTTGTAATTCAGTATAACATGCTTTTGCTCTATCATAATTTCGACTTGCCATAATAGCACCTGCTGTTAAATTTCCTACAAGCCACTCTACTAATACATCTGATAATTCCATAACAAAATGGTAAAGAAAAAGTTTAAAACTATATCTTTCTAAAAACCCATTCCTTTTGGCATTTTTCCTTTGAATTTTTTCATTAATTTTTCCATATCTTTTTCATCACCAGAAAGACCTTTCATCATTTTCATTGTTTTTTTACTTTGTTTATATTGTTTTAATAAACTTCTAACATCTTGAACTGTTGTTCCTGAACCTTCTGCAATTCTTTGTATTCTTGAAGAGTCTAATAATTCTGGATCTTCTAATTCTTTTTTAGTACATGACTGAAGAATGTATTTCCATTTTTTCATTTTATCTTCTTGACCTTCTAACATTTCTTTTGGAATATTTGCTTTACTTAAACCTGGAATTAATTCCATAATTTTTGACAAAGAACCCATTGAGGACATTTTTTCCATTTGATCATACAAGTCTAGAAAATTAAAATCTCCTTTTATTAATTTCTTACTCATATCTTGTGCTTCTTCTTCTGATATCACTTCTTTAGTTTTTTCTAGTAAAGCTTCGATGTCTCCCATTCCAAGAATTCTAGAAACAAAACCTTTTGGATTAAATGTTTCTAGATCATCTGCTTTTTCTCCTAAACCAATAAATTTAATTGGAGCACCAGAAACTGAGCATGCTGAAATTGCACCGCCACCTCTAGCTGTTCCATCTAATTTAGTAACAACAATACCTGTAATATTACAAGCTTCATGAAATGATTTTGCTTGTGTTTGCGCTGCCTGCCCTATATCTGCAGAAAGAACTAATAATTTTTCCTGCGGTTTTATTGTTTTATTTAAATCTTCAATTTCTTTTATTAAATCTTTAGATAAAGCATCTCTACCTGAAGTATCAATTAATATTAAATCAAATTTATTTAATTCTTTTTCAAAATTTTTGTAGATTTTAATTGGGTTTTTTTCTTTTTTATCTATAAAACAAGGAATATTAATTTGTTTAGAAACTTGTTCCAGCTGATCCATTGCAGCTGGTCTGTAAACATCTAAACCTATAGAACAAACTTTGTTTCCTCTTTTCAAATAATATTTTGCTAATTTTCCAATTGTAGTTGTTTTACCAGAACCAAATAAACCAACCATCATAATTTTAAATGGTTTTTCTGTTAATTCTAATTTTGAAGATTCACCACCCATGAATTTTACAAGTTCTTCATAAACAATTTTCACTAAATGTTCTTTTTGTGTTATTCCTTGTGGTGGTTTTTCTTGCAAAGCTCTTTCCTTTATAGACTTAGAAAGATCAAATACTAGTTTTACATTTACATCTGATGCTAATAATGCTCTTTGAATATCTTTAACTAATTCATTGATTAATTTTTCATCTACAAACATAGATTTAGCTATCTTTGATAGAGTTTCTTTTAATGATTTACTTAGCTTGTCTAATACCATGAAATAATTAGATTCTAAACATTTAAAAGTTATTTGGTACTAAAATTACTATGAAAAGAAAGAGAGCTACTACTAATATTTTTATAAAGAGTCTTATTAAAGATAAAATTCCTGCAATTAAATTAAAAAGTATAAAATTTCTTGGCTGTGGTGCAGATAATGATGCATATTTAATTAATAATTTATTAATACTTAGATTTCCTAAACCAGAATATAAAAAATCACATATTGAAGCCAAACAACTTTTGGAACTTTCTAACTACATTAAATTAAAAATACCAAAACCTTTGTATATTAAAAAATACAATAATAAAACTTTTATTGTTTATGAATCTGTTCCAGGTCAAAGCCTTACTAAAGAATTATTAGGTTCATTAAATTCTAAACAAGTTAAAAAATTATTTAATCAAGTTTTGGAGTTTTTAGATCAGTTACATAGTTTTCCAGTTGAAAAAGCTAAGAAATTAGGTGTTAAAGAAATAGATAGTTTTTCAAATTTCAAAATATTTCTTAATAAATGTAGAAAAAAAGCATTTAAAAAGTTAAATGAATATGAAACTGAAGGTGTAGAAGCTATTTTTAAAGGATATTTAGAAAATCCTTTAAATTTTAAATACAAACCTGCTTTACTGCACGATGATTTTAGTATAGGCCACATATTTTACGATGAAAAATTAAAGAAAGCTGTTGGTGTTATTGATTTTGGAGATATTATTGTAAATGATCCTGATAGAGATTTAATTTATTTATTTAAATTTGGTAAAACTTTTTCTAACTATTTAAGATCTAGAAAAGATTTTGATTTAGTTAAAAGAAAAATAAATTTTTGGCTTCTGACGAGAGATTTGGATCATTTTATAAAAGCAATTAAGAATAAGAACAAAGAGCAATTTGATAAAGAAAGAAGTGATATTAATGAAAGAATAAAGTCATTTTATGAATTTAATAGCTAATCTTTAAAAGCTTTAATATTTTATAAATTAACATGGGTATTTTCAAATCTTTGATGAAGAAAGAAATTCTTTCCTGGGCTTTTTTTGATTTTGCAAATTCTAGTTACGCATTATTAATTTTAAGCTTTGTTTTTTCTATATTTTTTAAAGAAGTTATTGCTGGTACAAATGGTGAATTTTGGTGGGGATTAAATATAAGTTTATCTATACTTTTAGGTGCATTAATATCTCCAATCATTGGAGCAATTGCAGACCATGATCAAAGGAAAAAAATTAAATTTATTATTTTCACATCTTTATCTATAATTGGAACAGCTTCATTATTTTTCACAGGTTCTGATATGCTGCTTTTTTCTTCATTATTATTTATAACTACAAATGTTTTTTATGAAATAGCTTTAGTTTTATATGATTCTTTTTTAACACATATTTCAACTAAAGACAATGCAGGAGTAATCTCAGGTTTAGGCTGGGGTTTAGGTTATATTGGTGGGATTACTGCAATGCTGTTATTAAGACCATTTTATGAAGCAGGCTATAATAATCTTTTTATCTATAAATTAACTTTTCCGCTTACGGCTTTATTTTTTCTAATTTTTGCTTTGCCTAGTTTTATATTTTTAAAAGAGTCTTCTGTTTCAAACAATAAATATAAATTATTTGAACTTATTAAAATTGGATTTTCTAGAGTCAAGCATACTTTGAAAAATTTAAAGACTCATAAAAATATCGCTTGGTTTTTAGTTGGTTTTTATTTTATGAATGATGCATTAGTTACTTTATTTAGTTTTATGGCTATTTATGCTAAAACAACATTAAGTATGAGTTTAAGTGAAATTACTATTGCCTTATTAATAGTTCAATTAGTTGGATTTCCAAGTGCAGTATTTTTTGGATATTTAAGTGATAAGAAAGGTGCTAAGAAAATTTTGTTATCTACTTTAGGGGTTTGGATTTTAATAGTCTTATTATTAATAATTATTAATTCTAAAGAAATGTTTTATTTAGTCGCAGTATTAACTGGTTTAGTTATTGGGTCAAGTCAAAGTGTTGCTAGATCTTGGTTAAGTAAAATTATACCTTCTGATAAAAAAACTGAATTCTTTGGTTTTAATGGCTTTGCAAGTAAAGTTGCTGCTACTACTGGACCTTTAATTTTTGGTATAATTGCTGTTAATTTAAATCAAAGAATTGCCCTAATTCCTTTAATTGTTTTCTTTTTGATTTCATTTATTTTATTTTTAAAAGTTAAAGAATGATTAACTGAGCAAATAATTTTTATTATAAAATATTAAAGCAACAATAATTCCCATTACTGCTCCAAGAAAATTATACATTAAATCCCACATAGTGTTAAGCCAGCCGCCACCAACTGCATCAATTTCTTTTAATTCTATTTGTGTAAATCCACCAACACCTGTATCGCCTGCATCTCCTACGTAAAAAAATGTTCTTGCTCCATCTGAATTTAGATAACCTAGAAATTCAATTTGTTCTATTAAAGCTCCTACTCCAAGACAGAAAAATAAGACAATAATTATAATTGTTCTTTTATGATGTCTACCTGTTATTTTACCTTTTAATAATTTAAATAATGGAACAGCAAAGGCAAAAGTTAATATGAAATGAGTTATATGATCATATTGAATTATAATTGGAGTTTTTGCATAAAACCCAAATGTTCCAAGAGAATGTAAAAGCATTGCTAAAATTAATATTGAATAAGTGAAATTGTCTAGTTTTAAGTAATTGAAAAGATAAATTAAGATTAATGTAAATATTATAAAAAATATTGTTTCTGTTACATAATTTGTAGTATTTACTGATATTCCATAAAAGATAATAGCTAAGAAAGATATTATTGCTATTGCACAAATAATTATTCTAGATTTTTCCATATAAATATTTGATTTTTTCTTTTAATTAAGCTTTTCCATTAGAAATATATTTATACCAATAGTTATATTTTAGTAGCATGTCTAAAAAGGTGAATTTCAGAGATTTTATTCTTGGCGGGCAAGACGGTCTTGTTAATGTTCTTGGATTAGTTTTAGGTGTAGCTAGTGCAACATTGAATACAAATATTGTTTTAATATCTGGAATTGTGGCTACTGTTGCTGAAAGTGTTAGTATGGCTGCAGTTGCTTATACTTCTTCAAGAGCTCAAAAAGATTATTATAAAAGTTTAATTCGTGATGATAAGAAAGATAAAAATAAAGTTAAACATAGATTGTTTCTTAAGGAATCAGAAGAACCTTTGAAAAGTGCAGGTGTTGTTGGATTGTCTACTGTTATAGGCAGTATTATTCCTTTATTGCCTTTTTTCTTTTTCAAGGTTAAAAATGGAATTATTATAAGTTTAATATTTTCAGCTATAATTTTATTTATTGTTGGTGTTGTAAAAGGAAAGTTAACAACTGGAAATTGGAAAAGAAGTGGGTTTGAATTAATGATTATTGGAATTATTGCTGCTTTAGTTGGTTATGGTGTTGGATTATTACTAAATAATTTCTTTGGACTAAATATTAACCCATAAGCTTGGATTTTTTCTTAAGAAAGAAACGCCATTTCCTATTTCATGGTCTTGGTATTTATTGAAGAATTCTTGGAAAGTTAACCATTCCATTTCTGAAATTTCTTTTTCATCTTTAATAATAGGATTTCCAGAAATTATTGAACAAAGTAAAAAGTGTAACCTTACATTAAATTCTTGAACATCTTTTGTTGTAATTAATTTTTCAACTTTAATTTTTAAATCTAATTCTTCATAAGCTTCTCTTACTGCTGTTTCATTAATGTCTTCATTTTCTTCTTTAGTTCCAGAAGGAAAACCCCATAAGTTTGGAAGAACTCTTTTATATTTTGATCTTTTTATAAATAATATCTTTTCATTATTTTTTATAATTAAAGCTGCATGATCTATCATAATAATTTCCAATTGGAATTCTTATATTTTTCATATCTAGATATTATTCTTATTTGTTTATTAATTTCTTTAACATCTTCATTTGTTAACTGTTTATTATTTTTATAATAATTTGGATCATCTTTAGGGTCTGGTAATTTTAAACATGTTCCGTATTTTTGAATTTTTGCACTTTTTGCTCTACCTACAATGTGAATATGTAAAATTGGGCCGCCAGGTTTAAAGACTGACCAATTTCCATTATCTTGATAATTTATTCTACCAATATCAACTCCATTTTTGTTCATTGCTTTTGCAAAAGCTTCTCCAGTAATCATTGTTAATCTCATTAATTCTATAGCTTTTTTTGGGGGGAGTTGAGTTCTATCACAATAATCTTTCTTCGGTATTATCATTATATGTCCCCCATCTTCTCTTGTTATGTGTGGTTCAAACGGAGTTACAACCTTAAAATTTTTTGTTTCATATATTTCTACCATTTCATAGTCCTAAATTTTTTAATATTTTTTCTTTATTAAATTCTTCTAAATCACCTAATTGCTGGCCAACACCTAAGTACATTATTGGTCTATGAGTAACATGAGAAACTGAAACAATTGCTCCACCTTTTTCATCTACATCTGCTTTAGTTAATATTATTCCGTCAATTCCAATTAAATCTTTAAATTCTTTAGCTTGTTCTACTGCATCATTACCTGTTATTGCTTCACCAATGAATATTTTTAAATCTGGTTTAGTTACTCTAACAATTTTTTCTAATTCTCTCATTAAATCTGCATTTGTATGTTGTCTTCCTGCAGTATCTATTAATAAAACTTCAATTTTATGTGCTTGACAATAGTTTTTAGCATCAAATGCAACTGCTGCTGGATCTGACCCATAATCGTGAGCAATTACTTTTACATTTAGTTTAGCTCCCCATTCTTTTAATTGATTTATTGAACCTGCTCTAAATGTATCTGAAGCTGCTATAACTGAAGAAATATTGTTTTTCTTTAACAAATGAGCAACTTTAGCTATTGTTGTTGTTTTACCTGCACCATTTTGTCCTACAAAACAGATCACATATGGTTTTTCTTGTTTTTCTTTTATTTGTTCAATTAATTTTATACTTGGTGTTAAAAATAAGTCTTCAATGCTTTCTTTTAAAGAGTCTATTATTTTAGTTTCAACTTCTCCTCTTTTAATTGCTTTTTCTAATAAATCTTTTTTTAAATCTTCTTTTATTTTATCAACTACATCAAATGCTACATTATTTTCTAGCAAAGTTACTTCTAAATCTTCAAATAGTTCATTAAATCTATCTTCAGAAATCTTGGTTGTTGTTACTTTTTCTTTTAATTTTGCAAAAATGGATTTCTTCTCTTCTTGCTTTTCAATTTCTTTTTCTTCAATTTTTAATTCTTCTTCTAGTTGTTCTGCTTTTTCAGTTTCAACTTCAACTTCTTCTTCAATTGGTTCTTCAACATATTCATCTTTTACTTTTCTTTTAAATATTGAGAAAAATCCTTTTTTTTCTTTAGGTTCTTCTAATTTAGTTTTAACTTCTTCTTTTGCTTCTTCTATAATTTCTTCTGGTTCTTGTTCTACTTCTTCAACTTCTTTTTGTTTTTTTTCTGATTTTTTCTTTTCTTTTGCTTTCTTTTCTTTTTTTGGTTTTATTTCTACTATTTCTTCTTCAGGTGTTTCAATTATTTCTTCCTCTTCTACTTTTCTTGAGATTCTAGAAACTGTTTCTTTTATTTTATCTTTTAAAAACTTAAACATGAATAGAATTAATAATGAAAGTTTAAAAGGTTTTTTATTAGCTTTTATTGTATTGTTTGTATATTATATAAGTTAAGATTGAAATAACCATTAAGATTAGTGTTACTTTAATGTAACTTATATTTTCATACCACTTTGTTTTTTTACCATATAACTCTTCTTCTAATCTTTGAAAACTTTCCATCATTTCATAACATTCTTCTACAGATATATTTTGATATTCTGTATAATTTAGATAATAAGAATCATTATGTATTTTATAATTACAATAACCCCACCATTCTGCTGGTTCTAGAGCTTGAGATATTGGTAATGTTATTAACATTATAAGTAAAATACTAAATATTTTTATTTTCATAGTTTATTTATAAGATAAAACATTTAATAACATAGCTAAGACTTTAGTTTAAATTAAAGTTAAGCAAAATATCTTTTTACTGCTTTTTCTATTGATTCTTCAATATGAATTGTTCCTTTAGGTATTGTTTTTGTTTTAAACCCATAATTATTTTTTAACCTTTTTAATCCAATGTTATGGTAACTGCCGTTTGGGCTGATATTTACTAATCTGTGTGTTTCCCAAGGTAAAACATATACTTCTCTATTTAAAATTGAATTTTCACCTAAAATAACATGATCAGTTACTCTTCTATTTGTTTCTCCCAATAAAAATATCCAATAGGGAGTGTAATCATTTTCTGAACACCAATTTGAATATGCTGCTATTTGATCTGCATCTAATGCCCACCACTCAAATTCAGATTTATATCTTTTTCTTAAAGTTCCATCTTTTGTTTCACGTGTTCTAGCTGATTCTAATCTTGGAAATGTCCTGGATTTTAATTCAAAAAGACTACTTTTTCCAGCTACTAAATCAAATTCTAATCCGTTTCCTGAAAGTTTTGGATTTGCTCTTTTTACTCCAAAATTCGCACAAAGATAGGCAATATTTAATGCTTCAATTCTAAACTTTACTCTTGATTGATCCCACATGCTTGTGCAATATGATCTTAAATTAAAAGCATTATTGTAATAATAAGGATATTTTCTTAATTAACATTGTAGCGTAGCTTCCTTTTGGAAGATTAAATTCTAATACTAATTTTAATTTTTCTTTATTTAATTCGTCTTTTGAAAATTTAGATTTTATATTTTTTATTTCTATAAATGCTTCCCTTTCTATAGAAGCATATATTAATTCTGGTATTTGTTTTATTATAAAATCAAGTTTAGAAATGTTTTCTTCTTTCATTATTTTAGTTAAGATTATATCTTCTTCTGTATCAAAGTTTAATAATGGGATTTTAAATGGTTTTATTTTTTTATTTGAAAATGAAATCTCTCCTAACTCTGATTTAATTGTCTTAATACTTTTATTTTGTTTTATGATTTCATTTAAATTTTTATTCCAAATATAAGATTGATAAGCTGAAATATAAAATTTTAATAATTTTAAAGGCTGTTTTCTTAAAGCGCCAATTGGGTCATTGTTATTTATTTCTAGATTTAGAATTTTACAAACTTCTTTGAAATTCCTTTTTAGAATTAATTTTCCTATTTCATGTGTATTATTATCTTTACCAAATCTTTGTGAATCAAAATAGTTTTCTAATTGTAGTTTTTTTGGCAATTTAATCTTTTTATTTAAATTTCTAATTGTAATTTTGAATTTATTTTCTTTTAAATCTCCTAAATTAATTCTTTCTTTAGAATAACCTACAAATTCTAGATTTACATCTTCTATTTTTAGATTTTCAATTTTTTCTTTATTAATTTTATAAATGGAAATATATTGTGTAGTTACTGCTTTTCTGTCTTTAATTCCTGCATAACCAATAAACTTTTGTGGAATTTGTAATCTTTCTGATATTTTTTCAATAATATTAAAAGTTGACCAATTTTTCTTAGTTAATCTAAATATAGAGTAATCTTGTTTTTTATCATCTATTTTCAAATCTATAATTTCTTCTACAATAAAATCTTCTGGAATTTGTTTAACTTTCATATATTTTGAAAAATTGAAATTGTTATAAAGGTAGTTATTTTTCTTATTTTATGGGAGAACTTGTTGGGTATAATTGGATGGAACTAAACACTCATGTTCTAGAATTACAAAAAAAGGAATCTGGTAGGATAATTTGGCAATTAATTAGAGATCATCCATTAAATCAAAGAGCAATAGTCGAATTAGTTAGTAAGAAATGGAAAGTTAGAGTTAGTGATAATCTTAAACAAAGTAAGATAGCTGGAATATGTTTTAAAAATGGAGGAATTTCAATAAGTTCTGGTTTGGAAGGGTATTCTAGAGACAATACTTTATTTCATGAATTAGCTCATGCTTATTATGGTTTGTATGGGGAGGATTTACCTGATGAATATGCAATGCCTTTTTTTAGCTACCAGAATAAAATTCATTACGACAACAATGGAATAGCTGAATGGATTGGAAGAAAAGCAAGAGCTGATCCAAGAACATTAAGAGCTGCAATAAATTCCTTTGGTTTACAACCTTTTATTTACGACTATGGTAGTTACATGGCTTTTGCAAAAGATGCTGTAGATTTTAAAAGACAATTGAGATTTCCTTTTGCTCCAAATTACGGAAATTTAGAAAAAATATTTATGGATGCTCCTTTAGAATAATTAATCTATTCATATAATCTTTATACGACAATTTTATAAATATTCATTACTAGATTAGTTGATGCAAAAAATAACTCCATGTTTATGGTTTGATGATAATGCTGAAGAAGCAGTTAGATACTATACTTCTATTTTTAAAAATTCTAAAACTGGAAATATTTTAAGATATGATGAAGCAAGTTCTAAAGCTTTTGGAATGCCTAAAGATTCAGTTTTAACAATTTCATTTCAATTACAAGGTCAAGATTTTATAGCTTTGAATGGTGGTCCTATTTTCAAACCTAATCCTTCAATTTCTTTCTTTGTATATTTCCAAAAAGAAAAAGAATTAGAAGAATTTTTCAAGAAATTATCTAAAAATGGAGAAATTATGATGCCTTTAGACAAATATCCTTTTAGTGAAAAATATGTTTTTTTCAAAGATCAATTTGGAGTTTCTTGGCAATTAATGCTTGCTAAATCTGGTTCTGGAATTGTTCCTTGTTTATTATTTGTTGATAAAAAAATGGGTAAAGCAGAAGCTGCAATCAACCATTATCTTAAAATTTTCAAAAACTCTAAAATCAATAGTATTACTTATTATGATAAAAACTTTCCAGGTGGTAAAGAAGGAACTGTAGCACATGCTTCATTTAATTTAGAAAATCAGGAATTTATGGCGATGGATGGTCCTGGTGAACATAATTTTGATTTTAATGAAGCTACTTCTTTTTTAGTTAATTGTGATTCTCAAGAAAAAATTGACTATTATTGGAATAATTTACTTAAAGGTGGAGAAGAATCTCAATGTAGCTGGTTAAAAGATAAGTTTGGTGTTTCCTGGCAAATTGCTTCTGTTGAAGTATTGAAGTTATTAAAAAATCCCAAAGTTATGGAAGCTATGATGAAAATGAAAAAATTAAATCTTAAAAAGTTAAAAGAAGCTGCTGACAAAAAATAGATTAATAGATATTCTTTTAGAATAAATCTTAAATACTAACTTACTTGCAGGATATTTTATGGTTAAGATTCTAGTTATTATTGATGCTATTAATGATAAACCTTGTAAGGTCTTAAATGGATTAACTCCTTTAGAAGCTGCAGAAACTCCAAATTTAGATTATTTTGCTTCAAAAAGTAATGGCGGGAGTTTTTATTCTATAAATGAAAAAACAATTCCTAGAAGTCAAGATGCTTTAATTTCATTATTAGGTTATGATCTACAAAAATATCAATTTGCTAAAGGACCATTAGAAGCTTTTGGTGAAGGAATGGATTTTAAAAAAGGAGATTTAGCTTTTAGCACTAGTTTTGCTACTGTTGAAAATGAAAACATTATTGATAAAAGAGTTGGAAGAAGTTTAAGTTCTAAAGAAGCTGAAGAATTAACTGAATATTTAATTAGAAATTTAAAACTAGGTGTTCAATTTGATTTTAAACATTTAATTGGACATAAAGGAATTTTAGTTTTCAAAGGAAATTATTCAGAAAATATTACAAGTGTTGATCCTTCTTATAAAAAAATTGGTAAATTTGGCGTTCATACTTTATCTGAGAAAGAAAAGTTAAATGAAGCTAGGGCTTTAGATCCTTCAAGTAATTCTAAATTAAGTGCTAAATTAGTTAATGAATTTGTTAAACAAAGTCACGAATTATTAAAAAATCATCCAATAAATATTAAGAGAAATAAAAAATATTTACTTCCTGCAAATGTTGTTATTCCTAGAGAAGCTGGAATTAGTTTAATTTCTTTGCCTAAAAGAGCAAATTGGGGTGCTATTGTTTCTAGTCCTATGGAAAAAGGAATTTTAAAATTAAGTGGAGCTCAAATTTTAGAAATTAAATATCCAGAAATGAAAGATTCAAATGTTTATGAAAATTTATTTGATGGTGTAAAAGAAATAATAAATTTTAGTATTAAAGAACTTAAACAAAAAAGTTATCAAAAGTATATTATACACTTTAAAGAATTAGCTGTTGCAAGTAAAGATAATAAACCTTTAGAAAAGAAAAAAATTATTGAGTTAATAGATAAAAAGTTCTTTGGATTTTTAAAAGATATTGAAAATGATATTGAATTTGTTGTTACTGGCAATTATTCTATTACTTCTGAATTAAGAACTTATTCAGCTGATTTAATTCCTTTTATTCACTTTGGAAAAAATAAAATTAATAGTATTTCTAGGTTTACAGAAAATGAAGCTTTGAAAGGTTCTTATAGTAATTTATATGCTAAGGATGTTTTGAAAGCTATTAAATTCTTATAGAACAATTATAATAAAGTATATAATTTTTTATAAATTGAAGTAAATTACTTTTTTCATGAGAAGTGTAGAATGTATTTTAGGTGTTTACAAAATTTTAGATATTTCTAGAACCCATAGTCCACTTGATGCTTTAAAACTTGACCCTGGTACAGATTATGCTCAATTAGAAGAAGGAATTTTTTTCCAGGGTTTTACTAGACATGAGCTAGAGATCTTAGAATCAAAACGTTTTAAATTTGACAGTGAAAAAGGAATTATTATACCTAAAGCTGATTTAGAACATTTAGCTAGATTTGAAGCTTTTTCTTTATATGATCCTCCTAATCCAGAAAGATTTCTTCAACCTTATTTGGGACGAATTATTGAATTTGGCAAGATCACTAATGCAACTGCTGTTTATGTCTATGAACAAATTAATGAGCACAAAAGAACAAAAAGTTAATCTTGTAGGCAATGGAATATAAATCTTTAAATTTAAGTTATTTTTTCAGTTTTTATGGAAGAAGGAATAATTACTTATGAAAAGTTATATGAGATTCTTAGATTAGAGAAATATAAAAAAGAATTGCAAAAACTAGATCATGATTTGTTTAATAAAACTGTTAAATATCTGGATGAAAAAAAAGCAATTTTAGACAGTCAAGAGAAGAAAGATAGTGTTTTTGCTTCTCAAAGTGTAGCTAGTACTAAAAGGCAATTAGAGAATACTAAGATGATTCTTAAAGAATTATATGAAAGAAGAGAAGCTAAGATAATTCAAATAGCTTTATTTAATTCTAGAACTGGAGAGAGAATGGCAGATGTTGATGCTTTACTTGAAGAAGAAATTAAAATGTATAATGGCATGGTTGGAATGTTTAATCTTTATAGAAATGGAATTTTGAATAATATTTTACATTCTAGGCTTCCTAAAATAGAAGAAACTAACTCTTTTAAAAATGTAGAAGAAAAGAAAGAAAAACAAAATAAGTTTGTTAGATTTTTAGAATCTGTTCCTAAATTTGTTGGTGATGATTTAAATGAATATGGGCCTTATGAAGCTGAAGATATGGCTAACTTACCAATTAAGATTTCTGAAATTTTAATTAAGAATAATAGGGCTGAAGAAGTTTAATTATTTGTTTTATTTAATAAAAAGCCTTAGAAAAAGCTTTATAAATAGACTAATTTTCCAAGTTAATATGAAAATACCTAAAGCAATGAATAGATATTGTCCAAAGTGTAAAAAAGCTACTGAACAGAAAGTAGATTTTTATAAAGCAATGGGTAAAAGAAGTACTCTTTCAAGAGGATCTATTGCTAGAGCAAAGAAAAGAGGTCAAGGAAGAGGTGCTGGTAATAAAGGTAAATGGGGAAGTAAACCTGCAATTTCAAAATGGAAAAGAACTGGGGCAAAAGGAAGTAAAAAATCATTATTAAAATATACATGTAAAGTTTGCAATAAATCAACACAACAAAAACAAGGATTTAGAGCAAAGAAATTCGAGTTGAAATAAATATGGCAATTAAAGAAACAAAAACTAAATTTATAAAAGTACATTGTAATAAATGTAAAAATGAGCAAAATATGTTTAGTGCTCCAACTACCAAAGTACATTGTTTAGTTTGCAATGAAGTTCTAGCAGAACCTAGTGGTGGAATGGCTAAAATTAAAGCTAAAGTTCTTGAGATTTTAAATTGATTTTAGCTAATATTTAAATATTCAAGAAGCAATAAACTTTTGTGAAGAAAACAAATTACAAATATTGTAAAGGCTGTGGTCTTGGAATTGAAGGGTTAAGATCTGATTATTGTACTTATTGTATTGAACTTCTTGAAATAATTGAACCTTTTCATAATACTATTTTAAAAGGAAAAGAAATTGATAAGAGGGAATTATTAATTAAACTTAGAAAATGGGGACAGAAAAGACCAATGAGAAATGGATCATCTTTCATTTCGTTTGTTAGTAAAGTATTAAGTAATATAATTGAGGATGAAGAGGAAAGGTTGGAAATAGCACTTAACATATGATTTATTTAGATATATTTAAAAATACTCTTAAGTTCTATTATTTTTATGTTTTACAAGAAACCAGGAAAACCAGAAATTGGAGAATTAGTAGTTTGTACAGTTAGAAAGATATTACCGCATTCTGTTTTTGTTAGCATAGATGAATATCAAAATTTAGAAGGTATGAATCATATTTCAGAAATTTCACCTGGTAGAATTAGAAATTTAAGAGATTTTGTAACTGAAGGAAGAGTTATTGTTTGTAAAGTTCTTAATATTAACCTACAAGGAAATATTGATTTATCTTTAAGAAGAGTTACTACAAATTTAAGAATAAATAAATTAAAAGATTATAAAAATGAAGAAAAAGCTGAAAAATTAGTTGAACAAATTGCGAAAAATTTGGGCATGGATCTTAAAGCTGCTTATAATGATCTTGGTTACAAAGCTATTGAAAAATATGGAAGCTTGAATATGTTTTTCCAAGCAATATCTGAATATGATAAAAAAGCAGTTACAGATTTAAAAGTCAGTTCTAAACTTTCTGAAGACTTATATAAATTTGTGAAAGAAAAGATAAAACCTATAGAAGTTAGTGTAAAAGGAATTTTAAATTTAAAATCTGATAATAGTAATGGATTAGAAGATATAAAAAGTATATTATCTAAAGCAGTCAATAAAGGTGTAAATGTTAGTTACTTGGGTGCGCCTAAATATAAATTAGAAGTTATTTCTAAAGATTACAAAATAGCTGAAGGTAAATTAAAAGAATTTTTAGATGAAGCAGTTATTTTAGCTAAAAAATTAAATTGTGAAATGAATTTTGCGAAAAATGATAAATCAGATTCTTAAATGCACTTCTTGTAGTAAATACACAATGGAAGAAATTTGTAGTTGTGGAGGAAAAGCAGTTTCTCCTAAGCCTGCTAAATTTAGACCTGATGATAAATATGGTTTCTACAGAAGACTTTACAAGAAAAAACATTTAGAATAATTAATACTTAGAAATACTTAAACGAATATATTTTTTTCCTATTGAAAATTCTTTTGCTAATTTATTTCTTAAATCGTCTGCTTTTGTTAAAAATATTTCTTTCCAATTATTTCCAAAGTCCCTAGACATTTGTTCTGGGAAAAAATCACACATATAAATAGCTGCTATTGAAGCTTTATCTTTCCATTTATCTTCGAACTTTTTCTCTCCTAAATTATTTATAAAATCTTTATCTACTCCGGTTTCTATTTCTTCTAATCTTACAACCACACAAAAACCAGTTTTTCCTTCAACAGAGAAATCAATTTCATAGTATATTTCTCTAAAGATGCTTCCTGGAGTTCCCATTACTACTTTTGAGTCAAAGGAATCCCGTAAGTCATGAACTACATTTTCCATATAATGTGCATTTATAGTTAATTCTGCTTCAGTTGTCATCTTTTCCCCTGGAGGAGCAAGATCTTCATTTATTCCCTTTATAAAATCCTTGGTTAGGTTGCTTAACTTAACAAGCATTTGGTTATAAAACCAAGAACCTTCTTGAAAACTTATTGATCTTTTTATATTTGGTTTAATATCATTAATTTTTACATTTTCTGGATCATCAATTACTACTTTACCTTTGAATTTTGGTTTCTTTGCCATAACGTAAAATTATATTTTGGCTTTATATACTTAATTATACTAAAGTTTATAAGTATTTAATTCGTAAATTTATACATGAATAGTAATTGGATGATAAAGAATTTTGCTAAGGTTATTGTGAAGGAACCTATAGTTATAGAAGGACTTCCTGGAATGGGAAATGTCGGAAAAATTGCAGTTGATTTTATTATAGAAGCTTTGGAAGCTACTAAAATTTATGAATTAAATTCAGATAGTTTTCCTAATTGTGTTTTTTTAAGTGAAAATGGTTTAGTTGAACTTCCTAAAATAGAGATATATCATAAAAAAATAAATAAAAATGATTTTCTTCTTATTTCTGGAGATGTACAACCTTCAGAAGAGAAAAGTTGTTATGAATTTTGTGAAAACCTATTAGATTTGTTTCAGAAATTAAAAGTTAAAGAAATAGTTACTTTAGGTGGAATTGGTTTAAATGAATTACCTAAAGAAATTAAATTATATTGTGCAGGAAATAATACTAAAACTATTAACAAATACTTAGATGCACAAGTTAAAAGTGCTGAGGGAGTTGTTGGTCCTATTGTCGGTGTTAGTGGTTTATTACTTGGATTAGCTCAAAATAGAAATATAAATGGAGTTATTTTATTAGTTGAAACTTTAGGATTACCTAGTTATTTAGGAATTAAAGAAGCTAAAGAACTTTTGAATGTTCTTAATCGTAAATTAAAATTAAATTTGAATATTCAAGAATTAAATAAAGAAGTTAAAGCTATAGAGAAAGAAATCAATGATAAATTAAAAAGTATAATTAAAAAGGAAGAAATTAAATCTGGTAAAAAAGAGTTTACTAATTATATTGGTTAAAATCTAACCCTTAGTTAATTCTATACTAGCGTACATTAAGTCTCTAACAACATAAGACAAAGGGCTAATTGAGTTAAATAAATTTATATCTGTTTTACGACTGACTTCGCTCATTTTTCTTGAAGCTTCCATCAACCACCTGTCCCTTATTTCTGAAACTGCTAGATTTATAATCTTTTCATTTAAATCTATAGGAAAGGTGTTAAAAACTAAATTTCCTATAATTTTATCAATAAAATCAGTGAGATTATAAATCGAATAATTTAAAGATTCTATTGCAGCAATTATATTTTCAAAATCTGAATCAGGTATTTTTTTCCTTGAATTTAAATCATTTTTATTGTTTAAACTTTTTCTGCCTTTTATTAATTCATCTTGAATAGAAGAAACTAATTTTTTTAATTCATTTTTATCTTTAGATGGAGAAATTATTCTTTCTAAAACATCTACCGTTGCATTTAATATTATTATTAAATTACTGACCACATCACATATTTCTTCCCCTATTTTCGGATCAATGTTGTTTAGATTTTTAGAACATAACCTTAAAGACTTCTCAGCCTCTAAAATTAACTTTCGTGATTTATCAACAGCCATTATTATTAATCCTTTTTTCTATTTATATATTTTATTAAATACTTTGATTAAAAATCTTTCAAACTTTTTTGTGGTTTCTCTTTTATTTGTAAATCTTCAATTTGCAATTCACCATAAACACCATCATAACCTGGTTTAATTTTTATTTTATTTTCTCTATTTAGTAAAATTACTTTTGCTAGATTTGGATGAACTACTTTTTTCAAATCATCTTCTTGACAATTAAGTAAAATGTTATATTCACTTTTAAAATTTTTAATTAAATTATCATAAAGGCCTTGTATTTTTTTTGAAGTAAAAGATTGCATTCCATAAATTGATTTTATTAATTCATGTAAGGGTAAAACTTCTTTTGAGTATGGAACATTTATTGGTTTTTCTCTATCTGCTAATTGTTCTATTCTATATTCAACACCAATTGTTAATGGCTGTTTACATTTAGGACAAATTCCATTTAATTTTCTAGATTCTGCTGGTGTTAAGTAAACATTACAATTTCTATGACCATCGTAATGATATTTTCCGTATTCTGGATTACACTCAATTGTTCCTTTTAATCCTTCACCAGTTCTTATTGCATTTAAAATTTCTTTGTAAGTTAATTTTTTAATATTAAACATTGTTGATTCTCTTCCTAATCTTGAAGGATGTGAAGAATGTGGATCTGAAAATGAAACTAAATTATATTTATCTAAAGAAGAAATTCTTCTATTCATTGCTGGATTACTTGAAATTCCTGTTTCCAATGCATGAATATGTTTAGCATTATCTTCAAAGCATTCTTCTACAGAATCGAATCCAGATTTAGATCCAAAAATTGCCATCCAAGAAGTCCAAACATGGGCCGGAATTATTTCAATATCTGGACTTATTGCTCTAACAAAATCTACAAATTCAATACTTGACATTCCAAAAATTGGTCTGCCATCATAATCTATTCTGCCTTTTTTTAATAATGCATCTCTAAATTGGTCTAGAATTTCTTTATTTGGAAGTAAAACTACTTGATGTACTTTTCTTCCTTTTCCACCTTGTGAATAAAATAAAGCTATTTCTGTTGTTAGAATAAATGGAAATTTTGTTTTCGTCCAAAGAATTCCATTTTCATCTTCTGTTAATTTTTTATCTATTTCTTCTGTTCTCCATTTTGGATGTTGAGCATCTCCAGTTCCTAGAACATTTAATCCTTTTATTCTTGAATTTCTTTCTAAATCTTCTAAAGTTGTTAACTTAGAACATGCTTGTGCATATCTTCCGTGAATGTGAAAATCACCAAATAATTCCATAAAATTAAGTTATTTTATTTACTTATAAGAATTTCCTAATCTCTTCTGCAATAACCATAACATTCTGATTTAGTTGCTGTAAATTTTCTGCCTAATGCCATTGTTTCTTCCAGGGGTAAATCAGGAGCATTTTCTGTTGCATATTTTATTTTTTGGATTAAATCAGAAGGACCTTCTACATTTATTACAATAGAACCATAAGTTCTAAGATTTGCTTCCTTGAATGCTTCAACTCTCGCAGATAGTGTTGGTGAATTTCTTGAAGGAGTTGATAAATTGTGGTGCCAACCGTGTGCAAAGTTCCCTATTTTTCTTCTACACATGTCTTCATAAACATTCTCGCCTTCATTGTCTACAACTTCTCCAAGATCTTGCTGTTTTGCATATTCTCTGAAGGCAGTTATAGCTGCAGCATATTTACTTAGTTGATTTTCTTCAGTTGGTTGAGGTTTTGGCTTAGACATTCCAAACCAATGATTGTTTGTTGAAAAATCTAAATTTATAACTTCCCCCATATTATTTTAGTAAATTTTTAAATATTTAAAGAAGATTATAATCAAAAATATATAATTAATACATTTCTAAGAATAATCAACTATCTTTATTTCAAATATTAAAGTTTTTCCTGCTAAAGGATGATTTAGATCTAAAGTTATTTCTTGTTCGTTTAAATCAACTATTTTTGCTGGAAATTGAGCTCCATTTGGTAATTGTAAACCTACTATCATTCCAACTTTAACTTCTTGATCTTCAGGAAAACTATCTCTTGGTATTTGTCTTGTTAATTCTGGATTGTAAGTTCCATAAGCCTTTTCTGCTGGAATTTTAACTTCTTTTTGATCGTTTTTTTCCATTCCAATTATTGCTTCATCAAAACCTTGAATTATCTGACCAGCCCCAACTTCAAATTCTAAAGGAACTCCATGATTCTTAGAACTATCAAAAATAGAACCATCTTCTAATTTACCAGTATATTCTACTTTTACTTTGCTACCTTGTTTAATAGGCATAAAAAAGCAATAAAATAACCCTATTTAAGAGTTTGTATTATTATTTGAATTTATTATGTTGTCTTCTAAATTTGTTAATCTTGTATCTATTTTGTCGAATTCATTTCTAGAAATGTTAAATCCTTCTATTGCTTTATCAGCTATGTTTTGTATTTGTGATTCTAGTTTTTGTTCTTTGAAAAAGATATAAAAACTAAATAAAATAGAAATTAAAAGTAAAATAGATAAGATTACAATTATTAAATCTCTTTTTTCCATTTGTTAAATAGAACTTTTAATTGTTAATGTTGTTGTAGCACCATCTTTGTAAACATAATCAAATGTTACTTGTAATGGTGTTTCAAATGTTGAATCTTGTAAACTTGAAGTATCAATCATACAAGATAATTGAACTTTATTTTGTATAACATTTAAATTTCCTTCATTTTTATCTAATCCTGAACAAGTAATTATGCTGGCACTATTTGTAACTTCTGTTAATTGTATTTTTGCATAGATCTTGTTTTTATTTTCTTCACTATCAATGCATTTTCCTTGAGATAAATAATCTTTGCTGTAAATAGTTCCTTTTCCTTCATTCATTGCTTCAATAAATATTCTAACTTTATTTTCTCCAGCAGGACTTTCAGTAAATGTTTTAATTCTGAATGGAGCACCTGAATTTTCAGCTATTTTTGCTTCATCTACTTTACATGTATCTGTTGTTCCTGGACTTGTTATTTTTTTTCTTAAACAAAGATCTTTTACTCTAGATATTGTTTGATATTTATAACAAGAATTTACTGATAATGAAACTGTTCTATCTGCTACTTCATCTGGTTTGTAATTTGCATTAAATCTAACTATTGTTTGTGCTGCATCTGTTGTTTTTCCGCCTTCTTTTCTTAAACCAGAAAGAGATATATCATTTCTTTTTGTAGGATCTTGTATTTGGAAAGCATTAAAATTAATATTATCTAAAGTTACTAGAACTTCTCCTTCTGCTGCCTCGTCTTCACCTTTATTTTCTAAAGTAACATCTATATAGAAAGGATCTACACCATTATCAAAAACATTATTATTTCCTGAAGTTGATTCAATAGTTATTTGAGAAGATATTCCTTCTGTTCCTCCAATAAAACCAGTTGTGTTTTTTGGTGTTTTATTTCCCTTACAACCAGATAGAACTAAGAGTAAACACATCAAAACTAAGAATGCAATTGTAATTTTTTTCATGTTATCAATTCCTCATTTTTTATTAATCTAATTTTTGGACCATTTAAAGTCTGCTTGAAACCATAACTCATTTTCATAGTTATTTGTGCCATGATTGAATCTTGATTTAATGTTATAGGTCCTGTGCATTTAATAAGTTTTTCGTTTTCATTAGATCTAAATGTTACTTTGCCTGCAGAAGCAGTATTACATTTTATAGGTTTTCCATCAATGCTTATTTCAAAATTCACTTCTGCTGTTGGTGCTTCTATACTACCAGAAGTTATACTTCCTGGAGTTAAAAGTTGTCCTTTTGTTGCTTTTTCTAAACTAATATCTAATATAACTACATATTCTGATTGATCTTTTGATGAAACTTTTGCTTCAATACTTTGTATTTTTAGAGGTAAATCTGATTGTCTTGTCTCTAATTTTTGTTGGTTAAGACAATTTGCTACTTCTGCTTCTCTTCTTTTTATACACACTTCAGAACCAGAAATAGATTCTAGTTCATATGCAACAACTGCATTTATACTATTTGAAAGCTCTAGTTCTTTTTGTAATCCCTTATAGGGCTGTGGTTTGAAAAGGAAATTTTCTTGTACTGATGTAACTTTACCATTAGAAGATTTTGTAGCTGAAGGTAAATTAAAATTTTGACATAGATTTGAAGTAATTCCGCCAAAGTTATCAGTTAAATCATCTTGTAAACATATTCTGCCAGTTAATCCTTGTTCATTTACGATATTATTTTCTAAAGCTACTTCAACATCGAATTCTGCTCCTTCATAAATTAATTCATTATTTGCTGGAACATTTACAAAAGTTAAAGTTAATCCTGAACCTCCAACTGGTGCTTGTTTTCCACCTAAAAAAGGAATTCTATCTGAAATTGAAGAACAAGCTGTTAATATTAATAATAAAACAATAACTAGATAACACCACTTTAATTTCATAGTAAATTAAGATAAATTCGTAGTTAAAAAGATTTCTATGTTCTTGATTTAAATTTTTTTAAGTCTTCTTCTAGCTTCAAGATCAAGTCTTTTGTATAGTTCTGTTGCTATTTCTCTACCAAGTCTTTTATATTTAATTAATTTTTCTTGAGTTTCCTCATCTAATTTTCTTACTTCAGAAGCTTTTATTTCTACATCAGCAAATGGATGAAACACGCTTTCACCTTCTTCTTGCTTCCAGTCTCTTAGAAATTCAATCTGAGCCATGTTACAAATATTAAAAATTGGATATTCTTCACTAATTTCATGTTTTTCATCTTTCGTAAAACTCCAAGGCCCATTCCTTTCTTCGTCCCCATCTAATATATCTTCAATCCTATCTAGTAAAAATAATTCATATTCTACTCTCTTTTTTACTGCTTTCTTTTCTAATTTCATAAAATATCTAGTAAGTTCTAATTTTTCTACTTCTTTGTAGAAATTTTTTATACAGTTAATAAATTCATTTACTAATTCTTTATTATTTTTAGATTCTAATTTATTTGTTGTTAAATTTTTAAAGAATGTAGAAATTTTACTAAAGCACATTTTTAATTCTAAGCTACTCCTGCAGCACTTGAAGGTGGACCTTTAATGTCTATAACAAGTTTCTTTTCTACTTTAACTGAATAAAGTGCTTCTGCTTTTATTAAATCTGAAAGTAAAGTTTCTGGTACAGTTGTTGCAATAAAATTACATTTGAATAATGGTTGTTTGAAAAATTCTAAACATGCTTGTTCTGTGAATGCATATTCTCTTAGTAATTCTTTATCACACACTTTATTTGTTTCTTGTAATTTGGAATCTACTAATTGATACTCTTTGTAACCATCATCTGTTTGTCCTGCATAAGTAAAATCGCATTTTGATCCTGAACCTAAAGCTTCTCCTCCTTGTAGAGCTAAATTTAGATCTTTAACTGCAGGAACTTTTATTTTCAAGTAGTTAAGTTCTTGTAATACCCCATATGATTGTGGTGCAATTTGTACAAGCAGTTCATATCTTGAATTAGTAGTAATTGGCTGCGGGAAATCAATTTGTAAACCTAAGTTGATTGGTCCTGGAGTTTGTTCAGCTCTTATTTTATTATCTTTATCTTTTAATGGATCTCTTTTGTCATATTGTACAAATGGGTCTATTCCTTTGCTTTGCAAGTCTTGTAGAGATTCTCTATTTAGTGCCCAAATACGCTGAGAAGATACTGTAGAAAATTCATAAATTACAACTAATTTTGCTGTTCTAGATTCTATTGCTTTTGTAGTTGAAACTCCATCTGGGAAATTACAATTAACTCTAAATTCTGTTGTTTGATCTTTGAATATAGTTCCTATGTTAAGTCCAATAACATTTGTACCAAGAAGTTCTGCTGGTATCATTTGTTCTTCTTCTAATTGACAATAAACTTCTATTTTTGTTGGCTGGTCTAAACCTCTTGCTTTTATTCTTCCTCTTAAACTAATTTCTGAATTTGGTCTGAAGAAAGAAACTTGCGGTTCAAATTCTACTATTTTAACACCTAGTTCCTCATTATTTTTATTATTTTGTACTACTGAATCTATTGCATATGGTTGAAGACTTTCAGGTTCAACAAAAGTGTAGTAAAGTCCTGGAGCATTTTGTTTTATTGCTAATTTAAGAGGATTTCCTACTGTTTCTTGTCCAGCAACATTTACATGCTCTACTGTAGATTCAACATTTCCAGATCTAAATTGATAAAATAAGAAGACACCTGCACCTACAACAAAAGCAAATACTGCTGCCCAAAGCAGACCAACTATTAAAGTAAATAATGCTTTTTTTAGCCAACCACCTATTGGACCAAATACTTCTTGAAATGGATTTCCTGGAATTGATCCAGCAGTTGCACTAGTCATTTATCACCTTTTTATTCTAAAATTACTTTAAAGCCTATAATATTGAAAGAATTTACAGGAATTAATTTAATGAAGTTTGTTCCTTCTAGAACATAATCTTTCAAGTCTAAAACAAAATCATTTCTTTCTACCTGCATTAGAACATTATTACTATTTATTAATATTCTAGCATTTTTAACTCTTTGATTGTTATCCATTAATATTTGTAATTTTAATCCTCTTCTTCCTCTTTGAATATCATCAAATTGTCTGTCTGTTAAAGAGAAGAAATATGTTGGTCTTTCAGATTCTCTTGATTCTGTTTCTATTTTTAATTGATTAAAAGTAAAATCTCCTTTTTCCAATCTAAAAGTAATAGTATTTGATCCAGCAATTAATGAATCTGGATCTATTTCTATTTCTTCTTCTGTATTAGCACATCTTACTTCTGCCGTATGTGATCTTTTATCATTAATTAAAATATCTAAAGTTGTAAGCTGGTCTTGTAAAGGATCGTTGCATGTTTGTGAATATTTTAATTTAGTATTTAACATGTTTAATTTTTCTTGGGGTGTTATAGTAAATGTTCTTGTTTCTTCTCTATTTCTTTTTACATATTCTTGTTTAACACTAATATCTTTTAGATGATATTTATTTGTTGCCCAGAATGCTATTCCTGGAGAAGAAACTCTAAATTTTATTTCATTTCTATCTATCAATGAAGATTTAGGAATTTCTACTATTTCTACACCTTTTTTTTGTATTTGTTTACTGTAAAAAATATTATCATTAATTTCTAATTCTAAAGTTCCTTCTGATTCTTCTACTGAGAAAATTAAACTAGCTGTTGTAGTTTCTTCTAAATGATCTAGATTAAATTTTAATGTGGGAGAATTTTCAGACAATAATGTTCTTGAAACAGTTAAATCAGATGAAAGTGGTTTAAAACTTGGCTCCTCTTTAAGAAAAATATTGACTCCAGGGAGCCGATGAACAATTGCAAATTCTTTTGTTGGTGTTACCAAACCAGGAGATTCTGCAACTAATTCAATTCTTGAAAATGAAGATCTTCCAGATGTACCTATAGAACTACCTGTGTTATTTGAATCTAGAATTCTTTCCCTTTCTTCTGGAGAAATAAACAATAAATAAAGTACCATAAACAAAGCAATTATAATAAGAATTACAGCTACTGCTCCACCTTCAGATTGAGCTTTTTTTGATCTAGGCATGAATTAAAACAGGCAAAGGTGTATTTAAATGTTTTTGTACTAATTAAAGAATATTTTATATAGTTTTTAATTTTAAATTATATCATGATTTTTTGGTATTTTTTAGTTATTGTGGCTTTAATAGTTTTAATAATATGCAGTATTACAGATATTAAAAAAAGAGAAGTTCCTGACTTGGTTAGTTATTCTTTTATTGCTGTTGGTTTTGGGGCAAGATTAATTTATTCTTTTATTGAAAAAGATTTTAGTTATTTAATTTATGGCATAATTGGTTTTGCTATATTTTTTGTATTTGCTAATTTAATGTATTATACTAAACAATGGGGTGGAGGAGATTGTAAATTATTAATGGGTTTGGGCGTTGTGTTTGGAAATTACCAAGTGATATCTAAATTTTCTCTAAATAGTCTGCCTTTTTTAGGAACTTTACTATTAAATATACTTGTTGCTGGTGTTGTTTATGGAATTGTTTACAGCATATTTTTAGGAGTTAAAAATTATAGCAAAGTAAAGAAAGATATTAGTAAAACTTCATTTAAAATTTTAATTATTTTATTTATTTTTGGACTGCTTTTAATTTTAATTAGTTATTCTATATTTGATAGTTTTATTTTTAAAATGGTTTCTTTAGTAATATTAATTTGTTTAATTTCTTCAATTATAATTCAATTTACTAAAATTATTGAAAATTCTTTAATGTATAAATTTATAAAAGTAAATAAATTAGTTGAAGGAGACTGGCTTGCAAAAGATGTTTTTAAAGCAAACAAATTAATTTGTAAGATTAGAAATATTGGTTTGACTAAAGAAGATATTGAAATTTTGAAGAAAAATAAAATTAAAACTGTTTTAGTAAAAGAAGGAATACCTTTTGTACCTGGTTTTTTAATTGGTTTTATTGTTAGTATTTTATTTGGTGATTTCTTTTTGTTTTTTGTTTAAATAAATAAGTTTAATAAACAAGCATTACAATTATTATTTATGGAAAGAGAAACTAAAGTACTTATTGTTAGTTCTATTATAGCTAGTTTTGTAATTCGTGGTGTTAGTTATTTTTATGAAAATAAGGCAATTACCTTTCCTTTAGGAATTATTTATATAATCTTACAATTATTGGTTATATCTATAGTAGTTTTTGGATTTTTCTATTTACTAACTTTTATTACAAACAAATTAAGGTAATCTTTTTTTCATTTTCATTAATTCACTTTTTAGATAATCTTGTTTTAATGGTTGAGGAATATTTTTTGGAATTTCTTTTGGTATTCTACTTATTATCTCCTGCTTAATTTTTTCTAAATCCTGTTTTTCTATTTTACTTGGCTGCCATTCAATATTTACTTTGTCTTTAGAAATTCTTGGAATTATATTAACTGTAAAATGTTCAAATCTTTGACCTGAAGCTTTTCCTTCCGAATAAAGAACATTTACGCCTTCTGCTGTTAAGTTTATTGCTGTTGATAGTTTTTTTATTATTTTTCCTAAATGATCTGTTTCTGGTTCATTTAATTCTGATATTGATTTAATATGTCTTTTTGACATTAAAATGGTATGTCCTCTGTTTGCCGGGTTTATTTCTAAAACTGCTAGAAAACCTGGATCTTCAAAAATTTTAGTTGTTTCTATTTTTCCTTCAGACATTAAACAAAATGGACATTGGGTAGTTTGATTTTCTAATTGTTTTTTTATTTCTATTTCTTTTTCCTTTCTTTGATTTTCAGGGAAAGTTTTTAGATAATCTTCAATTTCTTTTAATTGTTCTTTTGATAATTGTGACATGTTTTTATTAAATTGATAGAAGTTTTAAGTTTATTGGTTTTGGTATTTTTTAATAGTATTTAGCCATTCCTGAGGTTTATCTCTATTCATTGTGCCTGCTAAATCAAATATTACAACATTTTTTACTTTATTTTTTAATAGAAATTTTAAATCTTTATCAAGTTCATTTATATTATTATATTTTGGTTCATTTCCTAGAATTCCATGGCCAATACATCCAACTGCAAATAAAGTTTTTTCTTCAGTAAATTTCTTAAGTGATTTTTTTATAAAATATTTAAAATATAATCTTGAAATTGCTCTTAAAGGTTTAGGAATTAATGTGCTGTAAATAAAGAAGTTTCTGTAAATATTTTTTCCATCAAGATGAACATCTCCATAAAATGAGCTTAAAAATTTTGGAAATGGAAATCCGCTTAAAATTATTTTATTAGATTTACTTATTTCATTTATTGTTTGGTTTAGGTAGGTTTTATTTTTTGATCTTTTAAACAATATAAATTTTGTATAAATTCTTGCAAGTTTAAAGAAGTTATAACTTTTAGTTAATAATGGCGGTTCTAAATCTATTTTCATATTAATTTTTTCAAATTCTTTTAATTTGTTTATATTTTCTTTGGAAAGATATGAAGAAAACCAATAACCTTGTTCTAAACTTAAAGTCGGCCATACTCCTATTTCTTTAACGTTTTTATTTTTAATTTTTGATTTCCATTTTAAGAATTCTTTTTTTGTGTTAGAAGCAATATAAATTTCAATTGGAAAGTTTAGAATTTTATTAAATTTCTGCCAATTTACTTCTTTAGGGAATTCACACCAAAATATTATTCTATTGAAATACATAAAAATAAGTTTATGAAATTAATCTTCTCATATCAATAACTTCTGCAGAGCTAACACCATGTATTTTAGCTATTTCTTCACATAACTCTTCAGAACCTTTAGTTTCATCTAATAATAAAGTAACTTTTAGAGCTTCTAAACCAAAAGCAACAGGTTCAATTTCTGTTTTTGGATTCATAGATGCTTCAAAAGCGTCAGCAACTTCTTTAATATGATTTTTAAGATGTTCTAGATCTACTTCTGGAGATTCTGGCATAATTTTGATAGTAATAAACATCTTTGTCGGTGGCTTATTTGTTGACATCTTAAGGACCTACAAAGTTACATTTAGAACAATGATATTTAGCAACTATCCTTCTACAATGGTCGCATCTTATAATCTCTGTTTCACTGCAGCTAGGACACTTAAAAATAACAGATCCTGTCAAGTTCATTATCTTTACATTACAAGAATTGCAAGTAATTTGTTTATTCATATTCTTGAGACTTTCCAAATATTTATAAATTTAACTATACTAGATTAGTGTAGAGGTATATTTCTAATGGCTAAGATACTATATGGGGTTTTAAGTGTGGGAATGGGCCATGCTATTAGAAGCAAGGTAATTATTGATCATCTTAAGAAAAAAAAGCATAAAGTTATGATTATTACTAGCGGAAGAGCATATAATTATTTTAAAAGATATCATAATGATGTTCACAACATAGAAGGGTTAGAAATTATATTTAAAAAAAATGCAATTCTCAATTTTAAAACTGCAATTGCTAATTTAAGAAAACTTTCTAGAAAGACTTTTGAAAAACTTGGTGATACTAGGCGAGCTGTAGAAAAATTTAATCCAGATATTGTTTTTTCAGACATGGAAAGCTTTAGTGGTTATATTGCAAATGAACTTAATAAGCCTTTAATTAATATTAATAACCAACATTTTTTAATTTATGGAAACTATAATTGCCCAGATATTTATAGATTAAGTAAAATAAAAGCTTTAATGATAATTAAAACAATATTGTTTAAAGCCAAATATAATTTAGTAATGTGTTTACCTGGAACACATATTGAAAACAGACAAGATTCATTTCAAATAAAACCAATAATTAGAAAAGAAATTTTAGATGTTAAGAAAACCGAAAGTAGAGATTATGTTTTTGTTTATCAATCTACTAAAAGTTATGACAAGTTAATTGATATTTTAAAAAGAATTAATTATAAATTTATTATTTATGGTTTTGACAAAGATAAAGTTGTTGGAAATTTATTTTTTAAAAAATTTAATGATGGAAAAGATTTCCTTAAAGATCTTGTAAATTGTAAGGCTGTGATTACAAACGGCGGATTTACTTTAATTAGTGAATCTTTATATTTGGGAAAACCTATTTTAGTAGTTCCTATTAAAAAACATTTTGAACAAGTATTAAATTCATTATATATTCAGGAAAAGAAATTTGGTGAATTTTATACAGATTTGAATGAGAACCATGTAGTTGATTTTATTATGAATCTTAAACAATATAACTATAAATTAGAAAGGTGGGATAATACCCAAACGTTTAGTTTAATTGATATGTTAATAAATAAGGAAAAAAGATAATGTTATTACAAATTGTTTATTTGTTAATTCCTGCTGCGATTGCTAATATAGTGCCTGTTATTGCTCGTAAAATTAATTTTTTAAATTATCCAGTTGATTTCGGTTTTAAACTTGGGAAAAATAGATTATTTGGAGAGAATAAAACTTTTCGTGGGTTTTTCTTTGGAATTTTATTTAGTATTTTAGTTGTTTATTTACAAAAATTACTTTTTGGAACTTATTATTTTAATGCTTTAAGTTTAGTTAATTATAATTCTATTAATTTCATTCTATTTGGTTTTTTAATTGGATTTTCTGTTTTATTTGGGGATTTGATTGGTAGTTTTATTAAAAGAAGATTTAATTTTAAATCTGGAGAAAGTTTTTATTTTTTAGATCAAGTTAATAGTGCTTTAGGTTTAGTTATACTATTTGTTCCTTTTTATTTTACTAATTATTTAGAAATTTCTTTTTGGGTTTTAATTGTCTGGACTTTGGGACATTTAATTGTAAAATATGTTGGGTATTTTTTTGGATTTGATGATAAGAAGGTTTAATTCATTGATTTTAATTCTTCTTTTTTCTGTCTTAAAAATTCTTCATATATTTCTAATCTAGATAAATAGTCTAGAATTTTATTTTCATAATTATAAAGCTCAGATATATCTTTTTCATCTGACATTTTTTGTGACTCTACAATTCTTATTAGCTCTTGAACCTCTCTCAAAGTTTTTTGTAAATCTCTTTTGTAATTAACTGCAGTTATGTAGTCTATTGTTATTTCTTCTATTAATATATCAATTAAAAATATTCTTGGATCGTGAGACTTTGGATTATATTTTCCTTTATACTCTTGTAACCTCATAGTAAAATTATAGATATCTAACCAATTTAATTCTCCTTTTACATCTAAAGATTCAATAATGATTTTTATAATTTCCTGAATTGTCCATTGAGAAAGTCCATCTGCTCTTGAAAAATGTTCCATATACTGTTTGAAATATTCTGGATTTATGCCCGGTAATAATTTTGCAATTTGAATATCTTTTTTCCAAATAGTTTCTAATTTTTCAAAACTAGGCGTGCCAAAAATGGTATTTTTTGGGTCGAGTTGTGGTTCTAAGTTAAGTTCTTTTATAATTTCTTGTATTCTTTCTCTTAGTTTAGCTCTTGTTTGTGCTTCTGTAGAAATTTTTGTGAATGCTTCTTTCCATGTTGTTGAACTATCTATTTGTATATAATGCGGTAGATTTGGTTGTCTTTCTGATGTTGATGCAGTTCTAGTTAATTCCGCAATTTTTTTATTTAATTCTGTTTCTTGTTTTTGTAATCTTTGATTAATTAATAATGCTATTGCTAATACACCTGCAACTATTCCAGTTATAGACGTTTTTGGATTTTTTTTAATAAAATCACGAACTTTTTCCATAATAAATTAAAGAATTTCAAATATTAATAACTATCTACGCTTGTAACTTAAAGTTTTAATAAATTTAACTAAATGAAAAAATAAAAATAGAAGAACTAAACGTCTTCTAAACCTTTTTCTGTTACTTGGAATATTGCTTCTGTCTCAGGTAACTGCGGGGCATCAATCATTTTAGCTACCCTTGTTCCTTTTTTTCCTTTTCTCAAGTAAACTCTATAAGTTGAGTTATGTGCTACAATATGCCCACCTACAGCTGCAGTTGGGTCTCCAAAGAAAGTATCTGGTTTTGACATTACTTGGTTTGTTACATAAACTGCTAGATTGTAGCTTGATGCTAATTTTTGTAGTTGGTGTAAGTGTTTGTTTAGTTTTTGTTGTCTATCTGCTAATTGACCACGACCAGAAAAATCTGCTCTGAAGTGAGACATAAGTGAATCAACAATTACTAATTTTATATTTTGTCCTTCTTTAATTAAATCTTCAACTTTTTCTGCTAAAAGCATTTGATGATCTGAATTAAAACATCTTGCAACTTTAATGTTCTTTAACATTTTTTCTGCATCTAAACCATTTGATTCTGCAATTTGTTTAATTCTTTCAGGCCTAAATGTTGATTCTGTATCTAACCAAACTGCTGTTCCTTCAACTCCACCTTGATCTTTTGGTAATTGAACATTTACAGCTAGTTGATGTGCTAATGAAGATTTTCCAGAACCAAATTCCCCATAACATTCAGTAATTGCTCCGCTTTCTATTCCACCACCAAACAAAGAATCTAAAGCTTTAGAATTTGTCAGGATTTTAATAATGCTTTTTCTCTTTTCCATTATTTCGTCACCAGATTCGAAACCCATATTCATTGCGTCTCTAGAAGCTTTGATTACTTTTCTTGCTGTTGCTTCTGTTAATCCGCCAGCTTCAACTAGTTCACCTGGTGATGCTACTGCTAAAGAAAGTAAAGTATCAAATCCTGATTCTTTTAATTTTTCAGCTGTTGCTGGACCTACACCTGGTAAATCTTCTACAGTCATAACTTTATTTTCTTTAGTATTTTGTGGCATAATCTCTTGAACTTGCTCTAGTATTTCAGTTTTTCTACTCATTTTCTTCATCCTCCTCTTCTTTATCTTCGTGTGCTTTTTCTTCTTGTGTTAAAAGTAATTCTTCCATAGTTTTGTTCATTAAAACAAGAATTCTTGGAATATCGTGTTTTCTAAGTTGTATTGTAGAATCTCTCCAAACGTTTTTTTCGTCTTTCCAAGATTTTCTTAGGCTTACTGTTTTAAAACCTACAATTGTGTCGTCTTTTATTTGTCTTTCATTTAACCAGATTGCAACTTCTAGTTGACCTGATCTAAACTTTTTTATTGGTCTTGCCATATTTTTTACTCTCCTTTGCTTTCGCTTTTTGTTTCATAACCCCTCAAGAGAACTTACTTAGGAAATCGAATTTTACCTCTTATTCCTGTTAGGTTCTTTTTCAATGAGGTATGAAACTATGATTGGGAATTTTATATATAAACTCTATGAGGGTGGGATGTCGTGTCGTCGTATGTTGTTATGAAAACTATATTTTGTAGTTGTTATTTTCGCTTCTAGTTATTGATTATTTTTAGATTTAAAATTGGTTTTGTAGAAAATATTGAAAAGTTTACAATATAAATAAATACTCCTTAATATTATTTAATTTATGAAATTAAAAGAGAGAATTAGAAATAGTAGACTTTTACTAACTGCAGCACTTACATTTTTTTTATTCGTTATTGGATTAGTCGATTACTTAATCTCTAAATCTTTTGAAATAGGCTATTATTCTTTACCTATTGCTTTTGTATTAGTCTGGTTTCTTTTATTTACAACCAAAATTGACAAACTAATTTTCAAATAAAACGATAACTTTTTTAATTCTTTAGTTTATTATCTATCTTTAATAAGATAAATTATTTAATATGTTTAAATTATGTCTTTTTCTATGGCTAGAAATTTTAATTTTGATGAGTTGTGTGACTTTCTTAAAAAACAAGCAAATATAATAAGAGGACAAGCTTTTGATAAATCTCAAATAATTGCAATAACTAATGAGTTATATTATCTTCTAAAATTAGCTTTTTCACATCAAGATCAAAGTGCAATATTAAATAGAACTCAACTTTCAGAAGCAATTTTTGAATTTAATTTAGCATTAGAAATTTCTTTTTCAAATTACAGAAAACAAAATAAAAATTTATGGAAAGCTATTTTTGGTTGGGGTGTGTCTAAAGTACCTAAATTAAAAATACCAGATATTGTGAAGAAAGTTTAATCAAGTAATTTTTCCAAATATTTTTTTGCTTGTGCTGGATCTATTTCACTCATTCTTCTATTCAATTCATCAACTGCACGAGTAATTTTTGTTCCAGTTCCATTTTTTACATCAACATATTGGGCTAATACTTCCCATTCCAATGCTTTCTTTCTAGTTAAGTCTTCTTGTAAACCTGCAGCACTAGGAGAATATACAGACCAATAAACCCCAGACTTAGGGCTTCTAATAACAGCATAATAGCCTACAGTATCATGTTTGGTTTCGGGATTTCCAGTCATTTTAAGCCTCTTTTAACATAAAATCTTTATTTTCGTTTAAAATTAACCTATATAAAATTTATCTAAAATATATCCTATATCCCTTCAAATTCCTAAAAGATAGTTTTATAAATATTGGTTTATTTCAATTATATTAGTACATATAGGGTGTAAAAGCCACTTATGGAACCATGGAGGAAAAATGGATAGATTTAACAGAGGCGGTCCAAGAAGAAATTTTGGCCCAAGGGAAATGCATAAAGCAACTTGCTCTGAATGTGGTAATGAATGTGAAGTACCATTCAAACCTAAAGAAGGTAAGCCAGTTTATTGCAAAGAATGTTACCAAAGTAAAAGAGATCAACAATAAGTTCATACTTAAAAGTTTCTCGTTACGACTAGCGTAACCAACTATTTTTTTATTTTATTTATTTTTTATTATCTAAATTCTTAAATAATTAAAGACCAACTATAATCTATGAATAATATAGAAGTTGAGCTTAAAGTCTTCATTTCTGAACAAAAATATAATGAATTACTTGATTTCTTTACTAAAAATGCTGAATTCTTAAAAAAAGACAACCAGGAAACTTATTATTTTGATTGCAAAGAAGACTTTAGAATTCAGAAAAATGATTACTTTTCTAAATTGGTTTGGAAATCTGGAAAAGTTCATGACCATCAAAGGGAAGAAATAGAAATTAAATTTGACAAAGATGATTTTTCAAAAAGTGAAAGATTATTAAAACTTCTTGGATTTGATGTTGGAATTAAATGGTTTAGAGAAAGAACCGATTTCAAATGGAACGATATTAGTATTTCTGTAGATTTTACAAAAGGTTATGGTTATATTTTAGAATTAGAGAAAATGTCTTCTGAACAAGATAAAGAAAAAACTGAAGAATATCTTAAAGAGATTTTAAAATCTTTAAACTTGGAATTAACACCAAGAGAAGAATTTGAAAAGAAGTTTAAATATTATAAAGAAAATTGGAGAATTTTGATTTAGCTATCTAATTATTTCATAATCTTTGTCTAGTTTTGGTTTTAACATTTGTTTTATCCAGTAAACGGTAGTATAGGTATATCCTTTTTCTTCAAATCTTCTTGTAGAACTTATTACTGGATTTTTTAGAATTATATATTTTCCTTGTTTTTTTATTCTTCTAACAAAGTCCCAATCTTCTGCTTGTTTTAATGAATTATTAAATCCTTTAAATTTTTCAAATGTAGATTTTTTACAAAATATTATTCCATTAGATTTTCCTAGCGGGCAGAAAAAAGTATTTTTAATAGACATAGCAATTTTATGTTTTAATTTTCTATTTGATGGTTTTATTATACAAGTTCCTATTATTTCTTTTTCTGAATTAAGAATTTTATCTATATTATTTAAAATTCCTTCTGATAATAAAGTATCTGCATCTAAAAATACTAGTTTATTGTAATCTGCTTTTTCTACACCTTTATTTTTGGCATTTGCTGGGCCAGTTCTTTCTTTTAAATTGACTATTTTAGTTTTGTATTTTTTTGCTATTTTTTCAGTATTATCTGTACAACCATCACAAACAACAATTATTTCATGGTTTTTAAAATTCTGATTTTTAATACTTTTTAGTGTATTCTCTAAGTACATTTCCTCGTTACATGCTGGAATTATTATTGATACCACTAAACTGAGAAAAAACTACTATTTAAAAATTTAATAGTTTTAATATTAATATAACATCTACTACTAAAATAAGGCCCATAATTATATGTTCTAAGAATCTTCCAGTTCTCATTGGACCACGTAATCTAAATTTTGACACTGGATGGAAGAAAGTTATTCCTTCTTTTGTTATAGTGTCACCTAGTAGATGTGCAATATAACCTACTGCAATAGGATAAGCAATTATGTCTAAATTGAAGTACTTAAAAACTATAAGTAAAATTATTGGAGGAAATACTGAATGAAAGAAACCCCTATGGCTAAAAATAAGATTTATTGGCCAAGAAATAAATGGAAATTTTCTTCCTATTTTACTTTTAGGATGATCTATATCTGGAAGAGAACTAAAAAATGTTACTAAAATAATATAAATTATCGGATGTGAACCACCTAAAAACTCACTAGTTAAAATACCAATTAAAAAACCTAAAGCTAAATGGGTTTTATACATCATTTTGCAATTCAGCAATTATCTTTTCTGGATCTGGCTGTTCTAATCCATTAACAACCAATTCCATTCTATTAAACATTTCATTTTTAGTTATTTTTCCTTTTAAAATTAATTGCTTTCCCAAACACTCTTTTTTTATCTCATCTAATTGAACTTTATTATTAAGAATATTTTCTGCATGTTCTCTAAAAAGAACTGCCCTTATATTTCCAGTTCCATCATCAAAATAAATATTTAATATTGGAACTTTTTTACTTTTTACTTCGCCATGGTCTTGACAAGTAAATTTATCTCCTATTGGCATTACTTTTTTACTACAAACAGGACATGAATTGTAATGTTTAGGTTCAAATACTTGAACTATTGTACCAAATACTTCTGCGAATCCTGGTGCATTTAAATCTCTTATTTTCTTTTTTTCAGCAGGTGTAAATGTCGTAGTATTTGTTCTTACTTCTTTTATTAATTCATTTTCAGGATTAATTATTATTTGCGATTTACTTCCTAAATGTAATTCTTTAAAACCATTAGCATTTTGCTTTGAATAAGCATTAGAAAGTTTTAATGTGTCTTCTTGTTTTATTTCTTTTATTAGATCTATTAATTTTTCATCCCAAATAACTATTCTTATTGCTCCAGTTTCATCACCGAGAAGCATAGATCCAATTCTACCTTTTCTTCCATTTTTTTCAAAACTTTTAATTTCATAGATATTCATTACTTTTCCCAGTAAAGTAACAGAATTTAATCCAACTTGAACTTGATTTATTTTTAATGTTTTAGTAGTTCCGTCAAAGAGCTTTACTCCTAATTCATTTGCAATAATGTGGGCTGCTCCTTCCCTAGATATTAAATCTTGTAAGTCTGATTGTTTTTGTTTGATCTTTTTTTCAATATCTTCTCTAGAAAGACCACTAGTATCTATTATTTTACTTAATATTGTGTCGTAGTCTAGAATCATAATACTCTTACTTTATTAGGCTATAAAAGCTTTTTTGTGTTTTAAACTATATTACTAACTTGGTTTTTTATACTCTTTAAAAGCTAACCTTATTTTGCCTAGTTTAGAAGGTAAATTTATTTTTACTAATTCATTCTCAACTTCTATTGTTATTTCTGGGAATTCTATTTTCAAAGAACCTTCACATTTCGTTGTTTCTTTTTGCAAACAGTTTTCTTTTATTTCCAGATATAATTCATTGTAAATTTCAAAATTTTGTTTTTGCAGTTTTATTTTTGGACTTAATTTGATAAATGAATCTGTTGTGTTTTCTATTTGTAAATCTATTTCTGAAAAATAAACTACTGAGTCTTTAATTTCTAAAACATTTGTTTCTCTAACTTTTTCTGTATATTGTTTATTAAATGTTAATTCTTCTGGTTTTGTTAATGAACTGACATAATCATAAATTCCAAGTCCATAATACTTTTCTAAGTCTGCTTCAATATAGCTTGTTTCATAAATTTTTATATATTGTTTTATTTCTTCTTTTAATTGAGAATTAAATTCGTTATTTATATTCAGTTCTGGACAAGTTTCTAAAATAATGTATTCTTCTGTGTTGATTAAATCTTTTTGTGTTTTTTTACACCTTCCTTCTGAATAACCCCCATTAGCTGCTAGTTTTTTTAGAGCTTCATTTGCTGCATATTTTGTTGATAAATCTAGATAAGATTGGATTTTTTCAGTTTCATCTTGTAATTTTATTATATTTACTGCTTTTAATCCAATTAAATCATTTTTTTCACTTTCTTCATCATTTACTACATAAAGCATAGTTAATAATAAGAAAATGGTTATAAAAACAAATAATGGAAAGAATATTCCTTTTTTATTCATTTATACAAACTCCCCTAAATCTTGTAATTTACATAGTCTACAAGATAAAGAAAGTTCTAATTTTGCTATCTTCTTATCTTCTAAAGGGATTATCATTACTTGATTAAAATAATTACTTGAACCAACTGAAGATTGATCTATTTTTAAAAATTCATTATTATCAATAATTATCTTTGCATTCCAATTTGATTTTTTATTTTCTGGTTTTGGAATTTTATTTATTAAATAAGTAAATTCGGTATTTAATTTTTCTTTATAACTTTCATCTTTATGTGCTAAAGATATTAATTCTGAGATGGATAAATTTTTTTCATTAATTATTACATTTGTTGGTGATTTAGAGACTGTAATTATTTTCGAACTATCTTCATAAACTTGAGAGTTTATTGTTATTTTGTCAGATTTAATTCCCACTATAAAAAATATTATTCCAAATATAATTAATGTTATTATTAATAGTGAGAATGTAGGCCAAAAATATAAACCAAATGCTAAGTCTCCTTTTTTATTTGTCAAGTTTTATCACCTCTAAATTCATAATTACTGTTTTAATTTGATTGTTTTCATAATAATTTATTAAAGTTGATTTTTTAGTGCAAATAAATCCTTTGATACTTTTACAAATAGGAAGATATGCCTTTTGTCTTACGTCTAAATTGCTTTCTGATTTTACAAGGTTTCCATTTAAGTTTGTTAAAGTTATTAAATATCCTGTATCTGTTTTAGAAAGGCAAGAACTTAGTCTATTAGAAGTTAATTTGTTTAGATCAATAATATTTTGATGAATTCTTGTTCCATCGTTATAAGCTAAGCATGATTCAGAATTAACCAGGCCTTTTAATATTAAATAAGTCTCAATATTTTCAGTTTTTATTTCTTCAGAAATATAAGATAAAGCAACTGCTGCTATGAAAACTGCTACGATAATTATAAAAGTCATATAAATTCCTCTTTCTAAAATATCAAATATTCCTTTTTTATTCATTTTTAACCTTTAGATTAATTTTTTCTTTATTAGATAATTGGTTGTTTATACAATAGAAAGATTTCGGACTTGCTTCTCCTTGTTTATTACTAGTTTTAATCACACAATCATTTTCATTTATTTCAATTTCAACATTTTCTCTTGTTTTATAATTATAATCTATTTTGTGATTTGTCATTGTTATAGCATCTTTTACAAAAGCTAAATCTCTTGATTCAACATTTAGATCATGAACTTCATTTCCTTTTATTGAAGTTATTACTGATAAGAAAACTACGATTACAATTACTAACATAACTAAATCTACAAGTTTTTCTGCCAAGAATTCCATAGATGCTTTTTTATTCATTTTATGCAACTTCTTCAATTGTGCTTATTGCAAATTGATTTGAAAAACCAGTTAATGACGTTTTACATAGGAACTTGGTGCTTGCTTCTTCACAAGTTAATTTTGAATAAGCCCATTTATTATTTACTTTATAGTATAATACAATTTTGTCTTTGTTTAAACCATTTAATTTAGATTTTTCTAAGTTGATTTCTATTAATGCTGCTTTAACTGCATTTGGATCTATTTCTTTAGCATTAATTAAATAATCTTCATTAGTTTGTCCCGGTAATTTGGAATAACTTAATTTTAAATCAAATAATTGTGTAAATCCTTCTTTATTTGTAATCTCTTGCGGAATTAAAAAACCACTTTCTTTTAATTTTACAATAGGAAGATAAGATGTTATTTGTTTTGTATTAAAAATTATAACTAAACGATTAATTAAACCAGTTTCATCTAAGTACTTTGTTTGATCTGATTTAGAATAAATTAGTGGCTGTGCTTGTTTTTCATCTCCAGCTGAAATTATTCTTAATGTTTTTCCCTCTTTAATAAATTTTAATGAAACATAATCTTTTAGATCTTCAGTTGAAAATTGTTCATTGTTTATAGAATCAAAGTTTTTAAACTTATAACAATAATTTGGTTCACAAACTGCTTCTGAAGAAGATTCACGTTCTATTTTACATAAACAAAGCAGAGGTTCTCGTGGTTGTTCAGTTGATAATAAAATATTTCCGAAACCTTGATTTAATGTAAAACTTACTAATTTACAGTCATTATTGATGAAAAGAAAACTTTCTGATGTTTCTTTATTATTATCTAAATTTTCTAATAAATCATGAAGACCTCTTTCTTCAGACCAATATTTAGAATTTGAACATTTTACATCTGTTCCTGGGATTAAATCTGAAGTAGTTGAAAGAGCAGTTATAACTAAAAATACAGCGAAGGCACCAATAATTAAAGACAATAAAATGTAACCAGCATAACCTTGCCCTCTTTTATTTTTCATAGTTAAATAATAGAATGAGAGTATTTATTTCTTATGGTAATGGGTTTTCTGGAATTAAAGCAACTGAGTTATTTGCTTGATCTCCAATAATAGTTGCAAGTAATCCGCCTTGTTTTAAAACAAAATAAGCAACCATAATAATTACAACTAAAACAATAATGGCAATAATAATTGTTTCTAAAGATAAAGAAGATGCTTTTTTATTCATATTAAGCTGCGCCACAGGATACACCTGGGCATGTAACACCTAAATCTCCGCCATCTTCAATTCCTCTTTCTTGTTCTTGTATTGTTGGAGCTCTTCCCCTTGATGTAGAACCACATTTCATTATTCTTGGCGGCGTGTCTGCATTACCATCCTGATCTACTAAGAAAGATCTTGTACAAAAAGCAGTATTTCTTTGCGAATTTACAGCTGTTGCTTTAGCTGAATCACAGAATGTTTCGCAGGTTTGTATTGTGTTATCAATTACTTGACCTTGAACTGTTCCGCCAAATAAATCTCTTATTTTGCCCACAATGGATGAAAACCCACCAGCAAAGAAAGCAATTAAAATCACTAAAACAACTAGAACTATGATTGCTATTACAATAACATTCATAGGTAAACCTTGTCCTCTTTTATTTATTTTTAGCATCTTTTACTTAACCTGTATGTTTTCTATTTAAACTTTTTGGTTAGCTATCTATTATTGATCTTGCTATTACACTTCGTTGCTGACTTGATTTTTCTAATTCAATTAGATCTTGATCAAAAGGTAAAAAACAAGTCGTGTCTTTAAATGAAAAAATTTGCATTTTTATAGGATCATTAAAGTTTAATATATAAAATGTGTTTCCATCTTCTGGTTTTGAATCTTCTAAACCATCGAATAAACATAATTTTTCTGTAAATGGTTTGTTAGTTTGTAAAACTCTGTCTCTGAATTTTAATACTAATTCTTTATTTTCAATAGAGATTACATAATCTTTTGGTAATTTTGGAATATATTCACAATTAATTTGTTGAGTTTTGCATGAATTAATTTGATTACTTAACCTTTCTAATTCAGCTATTGCTTCATTTATTTGCGGATAAGAATTACATTTTTTTAACCCATTTACATCTGAAAACGAAAATAAAGCTGATTTTTCTTGATCAAACCTATAAATTGCTAAACCGCCGCTTAAAGTTATTACATCTTTTCCATTTACATCTTTTGTTGAATATAGCTCATTATTTGTTAAATACTGTTTTTGTGCTAGAGTAAATTCATTTAAATTAAATTGTGAGTTTGAAATTGATGGAGAAAAATAAGTATTTTTGAAATATAAAATTTGATTTGCTACTTGTTCTTCATAAGTTACAGATTCTTTATTTGGTATAGATTGTAAACTAGCTCCTTTGTTTGTTACTGAATTATAATCTATTAGATTGTTTGTGTGTAAATTTATGTTTAGATTATTTCCATTACTTTCAAATTCTATTATTGAGTTTGGAGTTGTTGGTGAGTAAGATAATTTACAATAACAATTTGAATCTGGAGAATATTTACATTCTTTGTAACTTTTTACTAATTCTAAGAAATGAGCAGGAACTTTGTTTGTTTCAGTTTCTGGATTATTCTTTTCTTTATCTTCAATACCAATTAGCTTATTTATTGAATTCTTAAATGATTTTATTGTTGGATTTCCTGTTGTTATTAAAATTGATATTATTAAAACTAGAACTATAATTCCTAAAATAAAAACTCCCATTTTTGGCATAGAAATGTCTGCCATTATTTACCAAACCTCAAAATATCTTTTATTGAATCTATTATTGCAAGAGATTTATCTTTGAAAAAATATATTAAACTTATTGCAATTAGTAAACATATTACTGCTACAATTAGTTTTATTATTGTATCAAATTCTATATCTCCTTTTTTATTTTTTAATTGCATATTTCATTTACCTTATCTGAATCTATTAACATTATTTGTGCTACAAATGGTTTTTTTCCTTTAACTACTTCGTACAAACCATAACTTGCACCTGCAACTGCTAAAGGCCATCCTGCTGCTTTTGATACAAATTTTAAACCTATAGCTGCTCCTTTTTTAGCAATTATTTTTCCAATTGCTTTTTTGATTGCTTTTTGAGCAACTGCTTTTTCAGTTACTTCTTCACTAGCTTCAAAAATAATTTTTTCAGGAGCTCCAGTTTTGCCTATTTCTACTGTTACTTTTTCAATTGCTTTTTTAGTTGTTATTTTTTCTGTTTGTGCAGCTGTTTCTTTTCCAGCTTCTTGAGATATTTCTTCTGCAAGTTTGGGTAATAAATATTTATTTGCTACACCAACACCAGATGCAGCTGCACCTAATTCAGCTTTTTCACTAGCTGATAAGCCTTCAACATCATCAATTGGTTCTAGAGTTTTATCTGGATCAAATTTAGATATTCCTTTTTCTGTTGTAAAACCTGTTTTATCTTCTTCTGGAATTAAATTTTCTTGTATTAATAGATTAGAAACAATATTTACTATTCCTCTACCAGATGCTGCAAAAAATATAATTTTAAAATCATCATCAATTAATATTACATCATTTTCAAGATCGCTAGGTTCTGGTTTTAATTCTGGATCATTATTTAGTATTTGCATGTAAGTTTGTCTTTCTCCTTTGTTATTTGTTCCTGGACTATTTGTATAAAGAAATTTATTAAAATCTTTAAGAGCTATTTTATCTTTTTTAATATCATCCTCAAATTTAATTATTCTGCATGAAAAACAAAATTTTTCTTTCTCTACTGAATTCATAAAATCCTTTTCACCACTTTCAAAAGCATACCAACAATCTACCATTGAATCTCCTATTTCTTTGAATGCTTTTGGCGGATCTTTTCCTTTTGAGTAAAGATCTTCTTCAACTACTTCTAAAGGTTTATCTAGATCAATTACTGGTGGTCTACTTGAACTATCTGAAAAAGCTATTTCTGTTCCTGCTGTTGCAGTTTTTAAATTTACCCAAGACCTAATTGCTTGGGCATTTGACTGTTTAGTAAAAGCATCTGATGTTGCCCTAAATATAAAAAAAGTTATTCCCACAATTATTGCAAATATAATTAAACCAGTTAAGACTGTTTGAAATTCTGCTTTTTTATTCACAGTCATTTAAAAATTCCTCCAGAAATTTTAGTTAGCATAAATATAATAATCAATCCAATTATTATTGCAGCAAAAATTAGAATAAATAAAGTCTGATTTTCGAGATCTTCAAATCCTCTTTTTTCCATAATATAATAGAATTTGTTTAATTTATAAATTTAGTGTGTTAATTAAAACCATAACTGTTATACTTTAATGCTATTTCATTTGGTGTTAAAGCCCTTGGATAAATTACTACATTGTCCATTATTCCTTTGTAAGGATATAATCTTGGTAAACTTCCTGGCCATGATCCTAATACTTTTGAAGATTGTGCCATTGGTGCTCCTAAATTTACATCCGTTGGTCCTGGACTTATATTTGCCCCATTTAAACCAGTAAGTGTTTCTTCTACACCATTTAGGAAAACTCTTACATCGCAATCTGTATGTATATTGTTTACAACATTACAATTTCCTACTGTAACTACAAGATGTTTCCATTGAGCTAAGAGTATTGTTGTTGAACCTTCATACCATAAATTTCCTTGTTCTGTATAGAAACCTATTTTATTATTTGGAGTAAGCGCTACAAGCAAATTATAATTATCGATACCATTTCCTTCACCAATTAATCCTTGCCATGCATTTAATTTCTTTGGATAAATAAACATTTCAATAGTTATTGGATCAGAAAAGTCTAAAGAGGTAGAAGTATCCATTTGAACATAATTATCTGTACCTGTAAAATAAATTCCCCATCTATCTATACGACCTTCAGTTCTATAAGTTATTCCGAAAGGATCAAAAGCATGATTTTGTTTACCGCTTGAATCATGTAAAGTTCCACCTGGTTCTTCAAATCTTAACCATAAAGCTTCTCCTACTGGGTTGTAAGCTAAAGTACAGTCTTGAATGTCTGTTGAAATTTCTGGTTCTAAAAAAGTTATATTTCTGCTAGTTATAAAATTCATTGTTGTTCTATTTCTAAAATCTAACATGCTTAGAGAAATCGAATTGGAATTTGGTGGTGAATCTAATTCGCAAGGTACATTTGATATAACTAAACGAAATTGATCTCCATTTTGAATTTCTATAGGCATATTTGAACTAAAATAAATTGGATAAATATCGCTCCTTACATAATTGGTAAGTGTTGTTGTCATTACTGTTTGCCAATTTCCTTGATTTAGTTTTTGTACATCTAATTTTGCATTCCTAAAAGCATACATAGCTGCATCATCCACATAATTTTCAAATTTTAAGTTAAAGTACATTTGTGTGAATGTTAATCTGTCTGGTGTATTTACTACAAATTGATAAATATTATTTGATGAACTTCCAGTTATAATTTGAGTATCTTCATCATCAAAATTACGTCTTATTGTTATAATCTCTGATTGCTGCACTGGTTGTGGTGCTGAACTAGTAGCAGTAGAACTGCTTCCTCCACTACTTGACCCCCCACTAGAGCTTCTACCTGAGCTTCCTGAACCACTACTAGGACCAGTTGAAATATCTATTTGTCTTGGTTGCTGACTTGTATTTGTAGAAGTGTTTCTTGATTGGGTTTGATTTAAATTTACTTGAGTATTATTTGTTTCATTTTCATCTTGAAGCGGCATTATTTTATTAAAAAAACTAGATGCTACAATAATTGCTATTAAAACTAAGAAAACTATAAGTGCAAGTACATATGGTTTACTTTTTCCATTATTTTGAACTTTTTTCTTTTGCGCCATTTATTAAAATTAGAGTAATAAATTTATAAGGTTTACTAAGACTTCAAGTTTAACCCAGTGCACCAGATAATAAGTTTTTTACCATAAGATTAAATAAAACAGTTACAACTAAAGCTATTACAACATAAATTAAGAAACTTCTTGTAATATTTTTTCCAAGTAAATAACGTTCATTTATTTTATCATTCCCATTTTCAATTCCATTTTGTAATACTGTCAGTATATATGCTAATTGAACAACATATAGACCTACAACAACTTGGAACCAATAATTGGGAATTATTCCACTTAGTTTGAATAAATCTCCAATATTTGTTAAAGCTCCTGCTGAATCAGCTGGTGAACCACCAGCTTCTAAAGTAAAATCATTAATTCTTAGATTTAAAGAGACAATTATATTTACAATCATCGAAGATATACCAACTACAATTCCTGCTATTGTTGGTGTTAAAAATGAAATTTGGGATTTCATTGAAGAAATTATTTCTGCAAGTAAATCTTTAAGACGTTCTGCTACTTTGTGTATTCTTTCTACATATGTTGAAATACTTATTAATGATTGAGAAACTATTTTTGGTCCTTTTTTTGAACTTTCTAAAAGTACTTCCATTGAACTTTCAATTAAAGGTGAAGGGTAAGCTAAAATTGCTCCGTTTTTTTCATTAAAAATTGCTTCTTCAATTCCCATTCCTAATTGTCTTATATTATTGTCTACAACTTTAAAGAATGTTCCTGCTGGAGTTCCTTCCATTGTTTGCGCTACTTTATTAAATGCTAATTCTGTTGGAATTCCATCTCCAATTCTATTTCCTAATTGAAATAATGCACTTGAAAATTCAGATTCAAGTCTTTTAGTTTCTTCCCTTAACTCAATTGTTTTTTTACTTTTTAATTTATTATAAATTCCTAAAGAAAATGCAAATGCTGCAGGTACAAAGAAACTTAATATTAAAGCACCTATTCCAAATGGTCCATAATTTTTTCCTTCAAATTCTACATAACCAAAGAAGCAACCAAACAATTTCATATTTATATCATTTAAAGCACATACTTGACCTGGAGCAAATACTGGAGGAGATATTAAGTTTAATATCAAAGGAAAAATTCCTATTGCAAATAAGAAAATCCCAATTGTAAAACAAAATACTTTTGGATCAAATTTATCTTCATATGTTGCTTTTGCTACTTTTGATTCACCATATCCTGTTGGTCTTTTTGAAAGAACATTCATTCCCAAAATATAAACCAAAAGCGGAAGTGCTAAGTTGTAAAGAAATGCTAAATGATACCATTTAACTAAGCCTTGTAGAAATGCACCAACTAGTGGAAAAATTACTAAACCTAAAATTGGAAGAATAATTCCAAGCATGTGTAAAGTTGTAATTGGACTTTTAATATCTTGAGCATAATGAAGCATTTTTTCATAAGTACCATCTAGAATTACACTTAATGCTTTATCCAATAAATCATTACGTCTAGAATCTGTAGGTTCATATAGTGATGAAACAATTAAGTGAAATGAAGTTACAAACTCTAAATTATATTTTCTCCAAGTTTCTAAATAATTATCTAATGATTCTTTTATTGTTGAATATCTTCCAGTTTCAACATCCCAGAATATTTTTTTTAAGTCTAAAGCTAAAGGGGCTTCGATATGTTGTGCTGCGAATTTAATTGCATGTTCTAAATTAGAAGTGTGCCTCATATAAATTACAACATATAAAATTGCAAGAACCATTTGATTGCTTGCTTTTAGACGCCATTTTGTTGCAATATATATTGGCATCTTGTTTAAATAAATTAAAGTTACAAGAGATAAAATAAATAATGTTAAAACTGTAAAAATTGGAATTTTATTTGTTGTAAGATATAAAACAGCTCCAAATACTACTGAAAATAAAATTATTAACATTGAAGATAATGCTGCAAAACTTACTGCTCCTGTTGGAGTAATATTAAGATGTGCTGTAGAAATTGCTTCTTCTAATTGTGGAAGTAATTTATCTGATGGTTTTAATTTTATTATATTCTCTGCTTTGTTGCACCAAGATTCATATCTTGTTGTTTTTTCTGATAATGCTTCTTTTCTAAATGTTTGATATTGTGTTGAGAATTCTTTATTTTTTTCTGAATCTACATCACCTTCAGATTCATCATCTATGTGTTCTTCGATTTTAGACCTGTATTTATTTAGTATTTCGTTGACGTCTTCTTTAGTCATTTTCCCTCTTTTTATAACTAAATTGAGAATTTGTTGTTTAATAATGTTTTTGTGTTATCTATTTTAAGCAGGTATTGATTTTAAAGCATATTGTCTTAAGATTTTTTCTTTTGCTTCGTCACGAATTATTTCTCTTGTTGCTCTTACGTGTAAATTTCTCGCGTCAAAAACCAGATCACCAATTGTGGGTACTATAAAACTCCCTACTTCACTAGCAATTAAGTAAGGTATTTTTGTTTTATCTGCATTGTAACATAAACAATAAAATGGAAGTTTAATAATCATTTCTAAAACCTCTTCGCCTGTGTCTGCTGCTAGTCCTCCAACTACGCCTAAGCCCATAGTCATTGATGGCAAGACAAATTCAGCAATAGTACCTGCAGCACTTGTAACTTTATCAGATATATCTGCTATGGCTCCTGTAACTAAAAGACCCATATGATTTTTTCTTGCATTCCTATAATAAATATCAATAGCATATGGTGAAATTCCTCTTAGGTTTTTATCTTCTCTTAATATCTTTAGATCTTTTTCAGTCATTCCATAAATAGCTGAGAGATATCCTAAGGTTCCTTTTAAGCCTTTTACTCCCCAACCTAAAGCTGTTTTTAATTTACTCATAGATCAAAAAACTTAGAAAAGTTTAAAATGCTATCTTTTGGAAAAATATTTGTTCAATTAAGAATCAATTTTAAGGTCTAAACCAATACTTTTCATTATATTAAGGATAGTTATAATATCTTCAGCATATTTAAGTCCTTCATTATCTCGATATACAGTCCAATCGTGATAAATAATGCTTTGTTCCTCTGGATTGTCTGCAGCAAATCCAAATTCTGCGAATTCTTTCATTCCATTAATTTTTTCTTCAAATTTTTCGAAAATTTCTTCTTTTAGACGAGGCACCCTACTATCGTGTTTTTTATTATACCAGATTATCCAAAATTTATTATTTTTATTTTTGTGGATAAAAAAAGTATATTCTTCTTCTTTTTCAGAAATTGTTATTTTAAAATTAAATTTTGCTAAAAACGGACCTAATTCTGAATTTGTTTTTAAAGAATTTATTTTTTCAATTAATATTTGACTGGTGGTTGGCATAACTTAATCTACTTAATTCAATATTTAAATTTTTATATATTTGAAAATAGTAAATTTATAATTTTTTATAATTTACACCAATATAATTTTTCAAGTATTTTTCCCATTTTTCAAATATTATTTTAGAATCTAAATGACCTAGATCTTGAGTTACTTGATCAGAAATTCTATGAAATTCATCATTTAATTGTATTACATCTTTTGATTCAATTAAATCTGGAACTTTATAATAATCAGAATATTCAACTAATGTTTTTTTCATTTTTGCTCTTAATTCAATATTACTCCAGACAGCATCCCAATTGCCTGCCCATTCTTTAATTTGAGATGCAATAGATTTTATTATTTCAGAATCACCATTAATTAATTCATCTGTTGGTACTAAACAATCTAATTTACTATCATAAATCATTAAATCTATAAAACCAGCTTCTCTTAGCGGATCTTCTACCCAATCTTTTCTTACTTCAGTTATTTGAGTTACTCTTCTTTTTCTATGTAAACCATCTGCAGTTTTTACAGGGTTTGCTACAACAATAATATCTGTTGCTTTGAAACTTGTTTTTGGAACTTTTAAATCATTAACAACTCTATCAAAAACACCATAAGGAGAATCACCGTGAATTGTTCCAGCAACAACATTTGCTAGAGCTCCTGTTCTCATTGCTTCGTAAAGTGCTAAAGCTTCTAAACTTCTTACTTCTCCAATAATTAAAGCTGAATCTCCCATTCTTAATGAAGTTCTTATTCCTTCATCTGCTGACATTTCTGCTCCAGATTTAAGTAAAGCAGATCTTACTTTCATTGGTTGAATATCGTAACCTAGGGCACTTAATGCATCAACTGGAATTTCTCTAGTGTTGTGTGCAACTATTCCTCCAACAAGGAAACTTTCATTTTCTGGAACAGATAAATCGTACACATAGACATCCTTACAATCATCTATTTCAATTGATCTTATCTGGTCCCAGTATAAATCTGATTCTACTAATTTTTGTATGTTTTCAGCTAATAAATTTTTTATTTGTATTTGCTGAAGAATTTTCCCCATTTTTTCTCTTCCCACATTATTATTTCTAGTTATATAATCAGCGGTATTAAATTTATGGGTTATTTTTTTCATTGTTAGTTTATCATCCATACTTAATGGAATTACGTCTTTATTGTCATGCGTATTTATTTTTAAACATAGATTTATCAAGGAATTTGATTTATAATTGGGTAAAAATCCAATATTGTCTTTAAATAATTTTATAAATTTCATTGAACTTATAGATGAAGGATATGTTTTATCTTTTTGTTTAAATTTACCAATTCTTAATATTATTCCAAAATTAAGCAATAAATTTTGTATGTCTTCTAAGAGTTTTCTTGAAGAAAGACCCATTACTATTTCTTTATCCGAAACATAGCCATCTCCACTATAAATTCCTTTTAATATAGGTGAAATTTGTTCTTTAGATAAATTAAATACCCAATTTGGAATTCTTTTGGTATAAGCATTACCTTTTATATCTAAAACATTTAACATTACTTGTTTAAAAGTACTAGAATTTAACATCAAAGTTATTCCATCTGAATGCATTTTTACTTTAGAATTTATCTTTTTTGCAAAATTATAAATTATTTCTCTATTTTTTTCTTCAGGTACAGAAAATAAAACTGATGATTTATCATAACAACCATCAGACAACCATAATCCAATTATTAATAATAAATCTTTATCTATTTTAATTCTTAAAGGCATAGCATTTGCATTAGAACCTACTTTAAAACTTGCCTCTTTTAATTCATTTAAGTTGTAACCTAAGCATTTCAAATCATTTATTATTTTAATAGGAATTATTCCTTTTCTTATCCATTTATTTATAAGAGACTTGTCATGTTTGTATTCCTTGCCTAATTGGTGTATTTCTTTTTTATTTTTTTCTAGGAAAGATTTTATGCATTCACCAAACAAATAGCCTCTGCTAAATTTTTCTGAAAAATCTAGTATATTAATCTCTTTTAATTCCAATACATTTTCAGGTATTTTTCTTGATGTTGCTATAAAATCTTGAATTTTTAATTCATTTACTTTTATTTCGCCTATTTCTGCATCTTTTTTTAAGCCAAATAAAGAATGATCTCCTGTTACTCTTATTATTTTACCTGTTTTTGTTGTTACTTTATAAATAGGTTTAGAAACTTTATGCCTAATTAGTTTATTTGGTTTTGTCCATTTGATCTTTCCAGATTTATCCATTGAAAGTATTTCAAAATTTTCATAATTTCCTATAATTTCTGCATCTGCTAAATCATACCATGAACCATAATTGTCAATATTTTGATCTATAATATTTGCAATAGTAGTCCTTTCTACCTTTCCTGCTTTTCTTATTAAGATTTCAGAGTCCCCTGTGACACTATCTTCAATTACTAGAACTCTAAATTTCCTCATTATTTCTACAAGAACAGAACCAATTAAACTTGTTTTACCTGATCCTCTTGTTCCAGCAATTAAAATTGTTCTTGCCCCATCAATTATGAAACTAAGTAAACCTGCTGCTAAATCATTTATCATTCCATTTTTAACAAATAGTGGTAAAGTCCAAGGATCATCACGATGTCTTCTTATTGAGAAAGCAGTTCCTGTTGGATTTAATGGTCTAGAAATAATTGCAACTCTTGCTCTTGCTCCAGGAATATTTAATTCTGTATCTAAAACAGGATTTGCTTCATCTAATGGTCTAGCTGAAATTAATCTGAATTTTGAAGACCAACTTTCTACATCTTCTGGAGAAGGAATAATATTTGTTATACATTCATCATATTTGGAATGAACTAGAAAAATAGGTGTAGTTCCTGCAGGACTATTTATTGCTATATCTTGTACATCTGGATCTTGTAATAAAGATTCAATTAAACCAAAACCAACTGTGTATTTAACAAGAATGTGTGCAAGTTCTTCAACTTCACCATAATCTAAATTAACTCTTTTATTTTGAGCTAATTCTGTAAGCAAGTCTTTTCCAATATTGAAAAAGGTTGTTCTCATTTTTTCTGGATCTATAAATTCTTCTGCTTTTGGCTGATGTTCAGAAAGAACTTTTCTTGCTAATTCTAGAAGTTCATATTTATCTTCAGAAATTTGAAACTCTGGTGGAATAATATGATAAAGTGGTTTGATGGTATCTTTTGTATTAAATATTTGTACATAACTGTTTTTTTCTAATTTGTAAGCATCTATTTGTTCTGCATCTAAGGGTGGAGTTGATGCTAATCTTGTATACATAAAATCTGGAGTTATTGTTGGTTGGAATAATTTCTTGTATACTTCTCTTGAACCTATTGAATAACCATCTACAAAGTCTACTGCATTTGCTAGTAATTTCGTATTTAATAATAAAGAATATATGTCTGTTAAAATTGAAATATAAGGCTGTAATTGAGATTTATATTCTTCTGAAGAAATTTTTGATTGGTTTATTTTTTCTTCTCTTAACAACCTTTTAGTTTCTACAAATGCTCCAATTGGATCTGTTCTTAATAGGTTTAAAATTATATTTTGTAAGTTTCTTATTCTTGACGCTGCTTCTGGAATTGGGCCAAAAACTTCTAGAGCTGCTTGTGTTAGCAAACTTTTTTGTTTAATATAATGGTTGTAGATTTGAGCTATTTCAACTAGCATTTGAGTTTGATTATAATTATATTCATATTTCTTTTTTTGATGAAATACAATTCGAGAAACTGAAGGTGATTGAGATAATTTTTCTATAACTGATGACATAACTAATGGATCGTCTTCTATTGTAGGTATTCTTGGATAGGATTCATAGTTAATATGGATAACTTCTTCTGGTCCTTCTTTTTGAACTTCGTGTTCACCTGGTTTAATCTTTTTTTTAAATAGTGCCATGATTGACTAATTTTATATAGTACTAATATAATTGATATTCATAAAGCTTATTAAAAAAGTTTCGTTAGGTAAAAAATGGTGGATGAACAAACTTATTCTTCAGAAGAGACAGTTTTTGATGTAACAAATAGATTAAGATCAATAGAAGGAAAATATAATTTACTTAGAGATAGAGTTCTTATAATTAATAACAACATGATTGAAGAGTATAAAAAAAATTTAATTGAACTTAAAGCAATTAATCAGAGTATAAAAGAAATAAAAGAAGATATTTTCAAAATTAAAGAAAATTTAAGACATGTTGTAATGGAATTAGAAATTTTTGCTAAAAAGGAAGATGTTAAATTTTTAGAAAAGTATATTAATTTATGGAACCCAATGAACTTTGTTACACAATCAGATGTTTTAAGAATGATTGAAGAATCAAAACATCATAAAAGTAAAGAAATAAAAGAGGAAAAACATGCCAAGTCCAGATTATAATGAAATAAAAGCAGGTGTTGAAGGAGATATAGGAGATGTTCCTAGTCCTTCTGCAGATGAAGTAAATAGTTCTCATAGTGATCCTGAGTATGAAGATGTTACTTTACCTACTACACATTATTCTGATCCAAATGAAAGTAATTTTAGTTATGGTGCAGTAAGAGACAGCTCTGCTCCTCCAGAAAATTATTCTAATAGTTCTTCCACAAGCAGCAATCCACAAATAGATACTGAATGGCTGCATCAAGTTATTGAATCAATTATTAGTGAAAAATGGGATGATTCAATGAGTAAAATGGGAGATATTTCTTTATGGAAAGAAAGAATAAATACTGAAATTGTTTCTATTAAACAAGAAGTTATGAGAATATCAGAAAGATTTGATCAATTACAAGGAGCTGTTCTAGGAAGAGTAAAAGAATCTGATGAAGGTATTAAAGGAATACATACTGAAATGAGAGCTCTTGAAAAAGTATTTGAAAAAATCTTAGAACCTTTAACTTCTAATATTAAAGAATTAAATAAAATAACTGAAGATCTAAAAAAACATAAGAAAAATTAATTTTTTATTTTCCAGTTTTATCTACTATTAGTTTTATAGATATTCCTGCTACAATTAAAATTATTAATGCACCAAGAACTCTTGGATGGATTATTGTTGATATTACTGCACCTTGAATAGAAGATCCAGATTCTGAAATTCCATCTCCATCTGAATCATAAGGTGTTAATTGTGGTTCGAAAGTTACTACTAATCCAACTAGTATTATCACTAAGACAAGTACTAAAATTGTTATTTTTCCGCCAATTACCTCCCATATTTCTTCGTTTTTAACACCTAACCATAAATACATAGCAAATACTAAAGCTAAAAGCAAAAATAGGAATACTAACCAAGGCAAAATTACTGAAACTAAATTAATAAAATCTCCAATAAATACTGAAGCTGCTGCAATACATATTGCTGCTAAAAAATTTAAACCTGCAGATTTTTCTTTTCCAAAAATTTCTGATTTTCTTAATATTGCAAACATTACTGCAAAAATTAAAAAGAATACAAAAATAGGCATTAAAAATGTAATTAATGATGCGTCTAGTACTGTTGCCATTATTTGTCTTTAAGACCTCCACTAAGGAATTCTAATACTGATTTTTTATTTGGGTTATGTTGATCATCTGGTTTATTTTTACGAACTATTAAGTAAAATACAACTATTGCTCCTAAAATTGGAAGTACTTGAGTTAATAAAATGTCCAGGTCTCTTTGTGTGAAATAAAACCCGCCATAATAACTTCCAGGAGGAACAAACAAAGCAATTAAAACTGCAACTACTAAAATTATCATAGCTAAACCAAGTAAACCATTTTGGAAACCTTTGAATGGTTGTCCTGAAACTAAAGCTATCAATAACAACATCATTAAGACTACAACTATAATTAAAGAAACTCTTGGTAAAAAAGTATTAATTATTTCTACAATATCTCTTTGTACAACTAAAAGTAAACCAATTGCTAACGAAACAACTACATTGATATTTGTTTTTTCTGCTCCTAGAATATGAGTTTTTTCTAATATTGCAAAAATTATTGCAAATACTAATAAAAATGGTAAGAAAACGTCAATTACACCTATATCTACTAAATAACTTAAAAGGTATTGGAAGTCAAGTGCCATGATTAATGACTACCTCCAGGTTTTGGTGTACCACTTGGAGTTTTAGTTACATATATAATAGCAACTACAGCTACAATTAATAAAACAATTGACATTACAACTGGTCCTGTTGTATTAGCAACGACATAATCTAATAAAAAATCTAACCAGCTATCTCCACTACTTTGTTTAATTGAATTTAAAACAATTAATACAATTGCTATTAAAGAGACAATTGTAAAACCTAGCATGAAATGTTCATGGTCTTTTGCAAAATCCATTTCTCCAGTTTTCATGAATGTTCCTATCATCATTAAGAATGAAACAAATATCACAATTATTAAAACTATATTTGGAAGAGTTTCGTTTATTGCTGTTACAACTGAATTTGTCGCTACAACAAGTAAAGCAGATACTAAAGCTACAATTGCATTTAGATTTTTCTTTGGCTTATTCTCTTCAGTCCCAAGTATTCTTGTTTTTTCTAAAATTGCAAAAACTAATGCAAAAACCAATAGAAATGGAAGTACAACATCAAACAAACCAAAATCTTTTAGAAAGTTTATTGCACCTTGTAAAGCTGAAGCCATATTAAGGTAATTATTGAGTATTTAGTATATAAGTATTTTGGTTCATATACAATTGAAAATATAATTTAATGTCTTAAGAAAAGATTAAATAATTATTAAACAATGATTTTTTATGGCGAAATTTTGTTTTGTAGTAATTTATGGCCAGAAAGATAAAAAAATAAAACCATTTCTAAAGGTTTATAATAATTTTAAAGATTTTGAAAATGATCCTGTCTATAAAGCTCCCCTTACTAGAGTTATTGGATTTTTTCCAGTAAAAGAAAATGAAGTAGAATCAGCTGTAGAACTTTGTAAAGAATATATAGAAGGTAGAATAACTTTTATAAGTTTAGAAAAATCAATAGGAAAAGAAAAAAATTAATATTCTTCGACCATTTCTTCTTCAGCAGTAGGCATTTCTTCTGTTGGTAATGCAGTTTTAGAAACAATCATTATGTCTCCAACAGCTCTAACAAGTTGATGAGGAACTGTAACTCCTCTTGCGCCAGTTAAAACTCTTGTAAGTTGAGAATTTTTAGTTGCTTTAACACGCCAACCATAAACTTTATTTCCAACTATGATTGCTTCCTCTACGTCGCCATAATAGTAGCCTTCGTCTGTAAAAATTCGCATACCGAAAACGTCTGTAACTCTTCTTGTTTTAAGCATTTATTGTCACCTTAAAAATAATAACCTTTTTTAAGTTTAAAAAGTTTTCCATTCTGTTATGCAGAGATTCCAGAATGTAGTTTTGATAGGAACTTCACATATAGCTAAACAAAGTTTATTGGAAGTACAAGAAGTAATTGAGAGCGAAAAACCTGAAGTTGTTGCTCTTGAACTAGATAAAGAAAGATTTTATGGTTTAATGAATAAAGAAAAAAATAAACTACAACTAAGACATATTCTTAGAATTGGGGTTAAAGGCTTTGTTTTTGCTAAAATTGGCAGCTATATTGAAAAAAAACTTGGAGGTAAAGTTGGTGTTAATCCTGGTGATGAAATGATGAAAGCTGCTGAAATAGCAACTAAAAATGGCTGTAAAATTGCATTAATTGATCAAAAAATAGATGTAACTTTGAAAAACTTTTCTAGGGAATTGACTTGGAAAGAAAAATTTAGGTTCTTATCTGATTTAATTAAAGGCATTTTTAAGAAAGAAGAGAGAATGATGATTGATCTTAGTAAAGTGCCAGAAAAGAATTTTATTAAAGAAGTTTTAACTAAAGTTAAAGATAGGTATCCTAATTTCTATAAAGTTTTAGTTTCAGATAGAAATAAATTTATGGCTGTTAGATTAGTTAAATTAATGCAAGACCATTCTAAGATTGTAGCTGTTGTTGGTGCAGGACATGAAGATGGATTGATTGAAGAAATTAAATTGTTGATTGGTAAATGAAATTGAGTTTTCACCAGACAATTGGAAAAAAGTTTATATATTATTTTTATTAAATAAATTTATGTTGACTTTATTATTGGTGTTGGTTTTAATCTTTGGATTATTATTTTTTATAATTGGTATGATTGGAGATAGTAAATTTTTCAAAGTTTTTTCTTTGGTTTTATTCGTCTTATTTGTTAGTATTATTTTAGTTATAGGTTCTAGTCTAATTTTCATATAACTTTAATTAAAGTTGAAGTCTAAGCCAGGCTTAAATATTTACTAGTTTAAGTTATTTTTATGAAGACAAAAATTATTATTACATTATTGTTGGTTTTAGCAGGAATATTAATAGTTGGATGTAATGTAGAACGCCCTTGTGATCCTGGACCATGCATTCAAGAAAATGAAACTAACTCAACTGATTCTTTAATTGCTCCGCAAGAAGTATTAAATAAATATGAAGAGTTAGATATTCAATATAAAAATAGTATTGGTGTTTTTTTAGAAAGTTGTAATCTTGGAGAAAGAAGAATTTTTATTGTTATAGGAAGTGGAGGATTTTCTGGAGTAAATTATTATTACGATATTGAAGGAAAGAATTTAGGAACTTATGTTTGGGATGATATTGTTGAGCCCAATGAACCTGGTCCTCCTTTTAATTTGTATATTGGTGATACTAGATGTAATACCTTAAAACAAAGCAACATGCCCATTACAGATCCGCAAACCTGTTCTTCAAATTCAGATTGCGAATGTGATAGATTTGATGGAGTAGATTTCCAACCTGGAACTAGTGAAGGAACTTGTAATTTAGAAACTAATAATTGTAGTCCTTGCACTTACTTTTAAATAGAAAATATTAAATAACTGGTTTGTAATTTAATAGTATGTTTACAAAGAAAGAAGTGATTGCTTTATTAATTTCTATTTTAGTATTTGCTTTTATATTTGGTTTTGATGATGGAAGACAAACATTTAATGCAAGTTATTGGTTAGCTAATTTTTTTACTATTGTAATTATAATTGCTATTTCTCTTTTAGTTAGAGAATTGGTAATTAAATTTTTTGCTAAAAGACACGAAGCTGAAAGTCAATATAAAATTTGGCAAATGGAATATCTTTGGTTTGATAAAAAAGTTAAGTTGATTAGACCTCTGCCTTTTGGAATAATTATTTCATTGATTCTTGCTGTTTACTCAAAAGGAACATTCTTTTTTACAGCAATAGGGAAACATGATTTAATTTTAAATAAAAGTGTTAGGGTTGGCAGACAACGTATAAACTTAAAATATTTTGAAGAGGCTCAGATTATTTCTACAGGAATAGTGGCTAGCTTATTTTTATCAATAATTGTTTTATTATTTGGAAGATTAACAAATACGGATTTTTCAAGATTTGTAAATATTAATTTTTATCTTGCTTTGTTTAATATGATTCCTTTTTCTAGTTTAGATGGTGCAAAAATATTTTTTGGCTCTTTAACTTTATATATTTTTATGGCCATATTTGTAATTGGTGCTTTTTTATTAATACAATTAAATGTTGTAATTGCTTTGTTAGTTGCTTTTTTAATTGCTTCAGTTATTGCTATAATTTATTTTTTGAAAGCAAATGATTTATTTTAAATTATATTGTCAGCAATAGATTTTTATACTTTCTTTGTGTGAATTATTCATGAATTTCTCAGAATTTTGGAAGAGGGAGAAAAAACTTGCTAGGTTAGATTCAACCAATTATCCTATTGATAATATTGAAAATTTAGATTTTTTAAAAGTAATATAAATCAAGTATTCATTGATGTTGGTCCTTCTCTTGCTTTTCATAAAAATATGGAGATAAAACCTGTTTGGAGTAATTCTTCACATCAAATAAAGTCTGAAGAAGATTTAGAAATTGTACTTAATCTTTGTAAAACGAATATTATTCAAACAATTAAAGAAATTATTACTAATATTGAAAATGGAAAATATGAAAGATATAAAAATTAATTATTTTCCCAAATATCTCCTGCTTTATCAAATGCAATTTTTCTTTGATATTTAGAAGATTTAACATAAATTTGTGTTGTACTAATGTCTGAATGGCCAGCATAAGATTTAATTGCAAAAGAATCTACACCTTCATCTTCCATGTG
>Ga0209542_10000113_pt1 | contig 202467 bp, 218 predicted proteins | sample RifCSPhighO2_01_FD_184028 | JGI IMG/M metagenome (GOLD analysis project Ga0209542, IMG submission 184028) | Soil microbial communities from Rifle, Colorado - Rifle CSP2_plank highO2_0.1 (SPAdes) (version 2) | ecosystem: Environmental > Terrestrial > Deep subsurface > Rock core/Sediment ... | reverse complement strand
CATAAAAATAAGGCAGCACGGATCAAATCTCGGCTGTCAAAATTACTAAAGCCAGTAAAACATGTCTCAAAGACTCAAACTGCTTAAAACCTCCACAAAACTTACCAAAGCTAAAACTATTGCAAAGGCTAGTCGTTGACATTACTATGTGTTAATATTACTCTTAAATAGTAGATATGAAGCTTGCCCGTTATATTGGTTTTTCTTCTTCGGTTTTTGCTTGGCTTACCCTTGTAGGCAACGCTTTTGCCCAAACAGCTACGGAATCTGCCGGCAAAGGTGGCACCAGCGGGGCACTACCTAATGCAGGGACAACCGGACTAACTTATTTAATATTTATAGGTGGCATAATTTTGTTTGTTTTTGGCACAATTAAGCTAATCTTAAGCTACAGCAAGTAATTTTACTTCTCCTGAAGTTTGAAAATTTCACCTTGAACATATTCTGCCAAATCCGTCCAGTGGTTATTTTTAGGTACCAGCACGAATTGACCATTATGAGTTGCCAAATCGCCGACCTCTAAAACGCTGTTGTCTCTATCCGAGTCCAGAACGACTCTTCTAATTGTCGGGGGATCAATTTTCCTGGCAAGCTTGGCAAAATAAGGCACTTCTTCATCTGTAATATCCGTATCAATGGACTGGCCAAAGGTTTTGGTAAGCTCAAGAATTGTCTTTGGATTTAAAAGAGTTTCTTTTGATAGGACCTTTTGACGGAATGCTAAAATCACTTTTTGTTGACGGGCGCTGCGGGCAAAATCCGAACCTTCTGAGTTTGTGCCGTGGCGACTTCTTATAAATTTGAGCGCGGTTAGGCCGTCCATATGCGAAGGTCCCTGTTTAAACGAAATTGTTTCATACCGACAAATAAAAGGGTCATTTGCCTCGGTCAGTAAAGTCGCCGAGCCTGTAGCATCCTTGAAATAAACACTTTGTATTCCATTTTCCTGCTTTGTTTCAATTTCAATACCACAAGTATCATCTTCTTTTCCGGCTACTGGATATTTAGAATCGACAAAGGCATTTTCCACATTAACATCTATGCCATCAACCAAATCAGCTGCCTTGACAAAACCATCAAAATCCACCCGGAAAGCATAGTGGATAGGTAGATCAAAAAGAGTTCTGATCGTCTTTTTAGAAAGATCCAAACCCTCTCCATTTTTTTCTTGACCGAAGGCATATGCAGAGTTGACTTTAGCGCTAAGTGCGGGACTCCAGAGATCGCGCGGTATGGAAACGAGAACTATATCTTTACCGTCTTTATCAACTGACGCCAGTATCATTGTGTCTGAAAGATCCGGGCCTTCGTGACCTTTGCCGCCTGTCCCCAAAAGCAAAATATTAATACGGCCCCGGTCATTTTTAAGACCACTATCAGTAATCAAATTAACAACCGCTTTTGGCCCTTGAAAAATAAACTTATCAAGACCAATAAACTTAATTGCCAAAAATGTCACAATTGCCAAAAACAAAGTTAATATTAAAATCTTAAAAATAGGTGGGGATTTCTTTGGTCCTTTTGTAAGATCGCGCATTTTAACGATTGACAGCCTCAAGAATTTGGATAAATTTTTGAGGATCTAAACTTGCTTGACCGACAAGTCCGCCATCAATATTTTCCTGCCGAAAGAAAGATCGGGCATTTTCCTCATTAATACTTCCGCCATAAATCGTAATTATTTTCCTGCCGATTCTTTCTTTAATTTTTCCTGCTTGCTCATTGGCATTTTGGAGAGAATCAGGCTTAAATTGCCCACCGCCTGAAATGGCGCTTGGCGGCTCGTAAACGAAAATGATCTGGTCTGTATTTTCCATAATTACTTGACCTTTGGCAATGTAGGTATCAAGCTGTCTGAAATCACTAATGCAAAGGACTGGGGTAATTTTAGAGGCAAGAAGCAGTTTAACTTTTTCGATCACATCTTCATCGGTTTCACCGAAATATTTTCTTCTTTCCGAGTGACCAACGATTGCATATTGACAAAGATTGGCAATCTGAGAAGCGGCTACTTCTCCAGTATATGCGCCTTGATTGAATTTGGAAATATCTTGACTGCCAAGTTTAATCCGTAAAGCGGCAGACCGGATTTTTTGACTGGCAGAAACCAAAAAAGGGAAAGTCACACAGACTATAATAGTTCCAGAAAATTTGGAGGCTTTAGAGCCAACTTCGTCAAGCCAGCTAGTCATCTGATCCCAAGTTTCGTTAGCCTTGAGATTGGCTACCACTATTGGTAAAGGCTCATTCATATTTGGAGATTACCTTTAGAAAATTATCTTTGGAGGTGGCCCCGATAATGCGTTCTTGTTCTTTATCATCCTTAAGAAGGATATAGGTGGGAATGGACATGACCTGATAACTAGCTGCCCTATCTTGGTTTTGGTCAACATTAATTTTTTCAAACTCAACTTTGCCGCCAAGTTCTTTTCCAAGATCTTCAAGGATCGGCTCCATAAATTTACAAGGACCGCACCACTCGGCCCAGAAATCCAGAATTTTAATCATATGATATGTATTATATCAATGACGATTATTAAACTCGAGACCTTGATATAATCAACACAAATCAGATGAACATCTTAAAAGACCTTGATCCTGCCCAAGTTACAGCTGTCGAGCAAACTGGAGGTCCGGTTTTGATTTTGGCCGGGGCAGGCAGTGGCAAGACCAGGGTTTTAACTTATAAAGTAGCTTATCTAATTTCTCAAGGTGTAAGGCCGGAAAATATTTTGGCGGTGACGTTTACCAATAAAGCGGCCAATGAGATGAAGGAGAGGATTATAAAGTTATTAGATCATAGTTCACAGTTCATAGTAAAGAAAAAATCTATAAACCGTGAATCGTCTACCGTGAACCGCCAACCCTTCGTCGGTACTTTCCATGCCTTTTGTGCTAAGCTCTTGCGAATCGACGGTAAGTATATCGGTATTCCAGCAGGCTATTTGATTTTTGACAATGACGACAGCTTAAGCTTAGTTAAACAGATCATGAAGGATAATGAGATTTCGACAAAAAACTTTCGTCCCAGTTCAATTCTTTCCGCCATTTCTTCTACCAAAAGTGAATTGATAAATCCTTCCGACTATGTCCAATTTGCCCACGGTTTTTTTGCAGAAACTGTAGCTTCCGTCTATAAACTTTATCAAAAAGAGCTAAAAGCACAAAACGCCTGCGATTTTGACGATTTACTTGCCAAAACTGTCGAGCTTTTCAAGAAGCATCCTTCGGTTTTGGAAAAATGGGCTCGCAGATTTAAATATGTGCTGGTTGACGAATATCAGGATGTAAATACTTCCCAATATATTCTGACCAAACAGCTTGCAAGCGTCCATGGCAATTTGACGGTAGTTGGTGATGCCTCGCAGGCTATTTATTCTTTTCGCGGTGCCGATTTTCGCAATATTTTAAACTTTGAACGGGATTTTCCAAGTGCTAAAGTTTTTAACCTTGAGCAAAATTACCGATCGACCCAAAATATTCTTTCGGCAGCCAATACGGTCATCTCCCATAACAGTTCCCACCCGATCTTAAAGCTTTGGACCAAAAATCCCAATGGTGAAAAGATTAGCCTTTACAATGCTAGCAGCGAAATTGATGAGGCTAACTTTATTGTCGAGCGAATAGTCTCTTCGGGACTACCATTTTCCTCATACGCCGTGCTTTATAGGACCAATGCCCAATCAAGAACGGTGGAGGAAGCATTTCTTCATGCGAATATCCCTTATCGACTCTACGGTGGTGTCCGTTTTTATGCGCGCAAAGAAGTCAAGGATGTTTTGGCCTATCTTCGGCTGATTGCCAATCCTGTTGATAAAATCTCCAAGGAAAGAGTGGAAAAGCTTGGGAAAAAGCGTTTTGAAGGATTCAATGAGTTGGTGCAGAAGGTTGAGAAGATTCGGAAGGCTAAGAAGATTTCACCAATCGAGCTGATTGATAAGGTTTTGGAAACCACTGACTATCTGACATTGATTGACGATGGTTCTGAGCAGGGCTTGATGCGGATGGAAAACGTCAAAGAACTTAAATCTGTTGCTGCGGAGTTTGAAAATCTTTCTACTTTCTTAGAAAATGTGGCTCTGATGGAGGATATGGTGACGCCGGAGAAATCTTTTGATGGCAAAAGCAAGTCAAATGTAGTAAGTTTGATGACTTTGCATAGCGCCAAAGGACTGGAGTTTAATAATGTTTTTATTATCGGCATGGAAGAAGGCTTGTTTCCCCATTCACGAAGTATGCTTGAGGCTCATCAGCTTGAGGAGGAAAGAAGGCTGGCCTATGTAGGGATGACGCGGGCCAAACAAAAACTCTATCTGACCTATGCAACCAACCGCCTTTACTTTGGGACGCATTCTGCCAATTTGGTATCGAGATTTGTGGTGGATATACCGGAAGAGCTAATTAATTCAATATAGTCTCTGTTAAAAAAAATGTGGATTTAAGGACGATTTTAAAGTTTGTTTACCATGACTTTCGACTGCATGTTGCCTTTACGCTTGTTTTAGTCTGGCTTCTTACCCTGTGGCGTTTTCATGCTGTTAACGCTTTTCTTTATCCTCTTTTAGCTATTGTTTTCATGGTAATTTTTGATTTGAGTACAACTTGGATTCGTGATCACAAAATTTACTTTCCTTCGGCATCTTTGGTAACCGCATTTTTAATCGGACTCATTATTGATCCGTCAAAGCCCTGGTGGATAATTGCTCTGGCTTGTCTTTTAGCTTCATTTTCCAAACAATTTATAAATGTCGGACATCGCCAGCACATTTTTAACCCGGCAGCATTTGGGATTATGGCGGCTTCTTTGATCTTTAGAACACCAGTTGCTTGGTGGGGTGTGGCGGGAAGTGGTTGGTCGTTGGTAATTTTGATTCCTTTGATGACAAGAACCCTTTGGCGTCTGGAAAGATTAACACTACCGATTACATTTCTTGCAGTTTACTTTATCTATCTAACAGTTCAGTTGGGGCCGGGCGAAGCGCTAAGGACATTAATTGATGGAACGGTGATGCTTTTTGCGCTGGTGATGCTTCCTGAACCAATGACTTCGCCAATTCGGGGAAACTTTAAATACGGATTTGGATTTTTGGTAGCAATTCTGGCAATTTTGATTTCAAACTTAAACTTTTTAGGGGAAGCTTTTTTACCGGCGCTTCTTTCAGGGAATCTGGCAGGTTTTTTGCTATTGAGATTTAGCAAAACTTCGACTCAAGCCCCAGAGGCCAAAACTAGTTAGTAAAACTCCAAAAGCTAAAATTGCTAGAGTTGGAGTAAAAGTTCCGGCCGGAGCTAAAGTTCCTCCTGATGCTGTAGCAATGCTTTCCGGCACACTTCCTATTGTTAGTGTAAAAGATACGGTTGTTGATCCGGACGTAATAGTTACGGGATTATCGCCAGAAAGATCGGCTGCCGGGGTCCATGACCAATTACCAGAGGCGTCGGCTGTTGCTGCAAGGGTTTGAGTACTAACCGTTCCGGAAACTTGCGCACTGGCTGTAGTCACACCAGTAATTGTTGGTTTTGAGGATGTAACCCAAAACTGACTGGTGCCCTGAATAAAAGTGGCGCCGCCGATAGAAGAAACCAGTCCAGAACCAGCTAGGGCTAAGCGCAGTGAAAAGAGAAAAGTGAACAGTGTAAAGAAAAAAATGAGTATAGCGTTAAGCGTTAGTCGTTTAGCGTTTAGCGACAATCGGGCAGCTACCATAATTCAAGTATAACTACCCAATTGTTAAATTGCTAGATTGTTGGATAGTTAGCAAGTTGAATGGTAGGATAGGATAGTTAAAGAATGATAGTCCGTGAGGTTCTTGAAAAAGAAAAAGGCGCTTATAACGATATCGTTAGCCATGTCATTCAATCATGGCAATGGGGCGACTTTCGCAAAAAAATGGGTCTTGATTTGGTACGCTTGGGGCATTTTGAAGGAAATAAACTTCTTTTAGCTTATCAGTTGACTTTTCATCCTGTGCCATTTTTTAAATATACTGTCGGTTATCTACCTAAGGGCCCAATGCCTGATGCGAAAATGATCGAGGCGCTCAAGACTCTAGGGGAGCAAAAAAAGGCTGCTTTTATCAAGATTGAACCGAATGTAATAAATGATAAGTCACAAGTGATAAATGATAAGTTAAAACAATTAGGACTTTTTCCTTCAAAAAAGTCTTTGTTTACAAAGTATAACTTCCTGATCGATCTGACAAGGTCTGAGGATCAGTTGCTTGCCGCTATGCATCCAAAGACGCGTTATAACATTGGTATTGCCCAGAAAAAAGGTGTTGAAGTATATGAATCGACGAGTGAAGTCGATTTTGAAATTTACTCAAAACTTTATTTTGAAACAACTAAAAGGCAAAAATATTTCGGGCATACTCCCGCCTATCATAAGCTTGTCTGGGAAATCTTAATGCCAGCTAAAATGGCAAGACTCTTGATAGCCAGATACCAGGAAAAATCATTGGTCGCTTGGATGCTTTTAAATTTTGGGGAGACTCTGTACTATCCTTATGGCGGATCGTCAAAAGAACATAAAGAAGTAATGGCTTCAAATTTGATAGCCTGGGAAGCTATCAGGCTTGGCAAAGAAAATGGATTTAAGATTTTTGACATGTGGGGAGCTTTGGCGCCAGATGCCAAGGAGTCTGATCCTTGGTATGGCTTTCACCGTTTTAAAGCAGGCTATGGACCAATCCATGTTGAGTATGTTGGCACTTATGATCTGATTTTAAGACCCAGCCTTTACAATACCTTAAATATTGCCGACAGGCTTCGTTGGATGTTTTTAAGAATGAGAAGATGAAAAAATGAACAATATTTTAGAACAACCGAACTCAATGGCAGATTTAGACAAATTAATCAAAGGGGAGAGAAGAGAACGGCAATCCTCTATTCGGGGTAATTTAATTCTCAGTCTAATTTTGCCTCCTTTTTCTACGCTTTGGGTGCTGTATCGGGTATGGAAAAATAATGCTTTGCATCTACTTTTGCCCGCCATGACTATTCTTTATTCAGTACTGTTTGGTCTTTACAGTTATTTGACGCTTTCTTCTCCAAAGGCATTTACTGCGGTTTTTGCCAACAAGATTGAAAATTCAGCGATTTTACCCAAGGGCCACAATTTTTTAATAACTATTGTGGCTATACTTTTGATGGTTGCCGGAATAATCGGCGGTTTGTATACACAAAATAAAGCCAAAAGAGAAGATAGACTTTCGACATCAATGATTCTATTGTTAGCGGTGATTTTGGTACTCCAATTTTGGATAAGCTTTCGCGAACTTACATGGGTAAGTTCGGTGATCAATGGGTCTTTGGGAAATCTTTATCAAGGATTATGAATTTACTTGGATTTCGGCAGTGAAAATTTAATCATAATACCCATAGTTATTTTAGTCTCTTGAGGAAATTGTGGAAATTTAATATAATTCTTATACCCTTTTTAATAAATCCTCGTAAAAAATTCCGATTTTCCTCGAAATTATTTTAATTTATTCATTTTTGACCATTTTTTTTCAAAAATCTTTGATTTTTTGTCAAAATTAGCCAGTTCCCGTTACTTTTTGGCTTTTGACTTACTCAAAATCCTTAATTTTTCAAGCTAAGTCTTGTCAAAATTTTTAATTAAATCAGATTTGAAACTAGATTTGCGGGGTTAATTTTGATAAGACTTATAGAAACAGAAGACAAAACGAATTATTTGTGATAAACCCAGGCAACTTCGCATGGATTAGACTTTGTAAAGATAAATGCCATTTTCAGATTTTAGGGATTTTTTGTTGGGAAAATGGTTTGTATTTACAACAATTCTGGTTCCCCTTTTGGCATTTTTATAGACAAAATCCTCGAATTTTGACATTGATTTTTGACGGCCGTAGACAAAGATAACATCGGCAATTTTTAAATCGGCTTTCCAGAAATTTTGGCGTTTGACGATAACACTTGGAAGGTGAAAGAGTTGTGCTTTGAATCTGGTCAATAAAATCAAAAATGGGTTGATTTCGTAACCTATGGCGTAAGCTCCAGCTGCCGCTGCTGCAAATAAAAGCCGGCCATCACCGGAACCTAAATCAATGACAGTTTCATTTTTTTTAATTTGGGCAAGTTTGATTATTGTTTCGATTTTGTTGCGCTTTGTAGCCACATAAGGAAGATCCAAAAAGAGATCGATGGCAAAGAAAAAGAAAGTTATGATGATAAAGAGCAATAAGACAACAATTATGACAAGAATTATGAACAAAAAAACCAGCATTTAGGGCTTGCTGGGTTCCTCTACTTTTGGTGAGGGTTCCTCTGTTGGTAATGGCCTTGAAAATGGGCTCAATCTTTGGACTTCTCCTGTTTTTATCTGGTCTATTGTAGGACCAAGCATAGATTTAACGACCTTTGTTAATCTACCCAATAGAGACCGCTTTTGAATTGGTTGAGAGTCTTCTCCCACGGCTTCTGGTGATGTTGAACTTGAAGGTAATTCTGAAGTTTCTCCTGACATAAATTCATTATCAACCAGAAATTAAATTTTGACAAGGGAAAAGGAGTTAACTTATCTTAGCTAAACTAAATGGACAGATCGAGTTGTATGCGCAGTAGACACAGGCGGGTTCACGGCCAAAATACTTGGGGTTGGCAGTAAACTTGTTGTTTTTGAGATCACGACGGATGTTATCGGCGGTTTCCAAAATTAGCTCCTCAGTTTTTTCAAGATCTTTTTGGATTGGACTGTAACTTCCTTCAATGCCGGTTTCCAAAAAGTGGAGGGCGACTCGCTCTGGAATAAGCTGATGTCTCTTCCAATAATTGAGGGCATAGATGGCAAGCTGAGTAGACTCTTTGGCTTGGGCATCGGCTCTTTGTTGATCAATATTTTCTGAGGATTTGTAGTCAATAATAGTGACTTTTGAACCTAGCTTGATATCAACTCGATCAAAGCGGCCAGTGATAATAACATTTTTAAGAGGGAAGTCGAACTTGGCTTCAATAAGAGTAGGAATATCTCTCGATTTTGATTCTCGCTTATAGAAGCTCGCGATGGCGAGTTTCCCTTGGGCTTTTCGTCTTTCTTCATGCTCGACAGTTAAAAAACCTTCGGAATCCCAAGCTCTTTCGAAAACTTCCAAAACTTGCGGCAAGGTTAAAACTTTGCCATTCTTTTTGGATCTAAGAAAGACAGCAACGGCGGCATGTAAGGCAGCCCCGTAAACAATGGCATGATGGCGAAGTATTGGCACTCGAAGGATGTGAACGTAGCGGTATTTGTAGGCACATGTTAAATAATCATCAATTGAACCCTGAGTTAGCTTTAAAACATCAACATCAAACAACATTGGCTGGTGAGTCCGTAGTGGTGCTGGAGCAAATTTTTCAATTTTTTCAAGGGGCGAAAGTCTGGATAAGGACGCATCAATTTTGGGTTTATCCAAAGCTTCCAAAACAAATGGTGAAACTTTTTTAATTCGCCTGCCGCCAATATCACGAGAGTGGGAAAAATAAAGAAGATCGCGAGCGCGAGTCATACCAACATAAAAAAGGCGTCTTTCCTCTTCAAGGTGCCAATCACCGGTTGGGAGAGTTTCCCGGATTAGCTGATCTGGTACATCAATAGCATCGTGGCGAAATCTGGTCGGAAAATGATCGGAGACTAGATTAACCATAAAAACAACCGAAAATTCTAAACCCTTGGCACCATGGACGGTCATTACATTGACCGCATCAAGATCAGGGTCAAATTCGACGGTGGCTGGATCTTCGCCGGCCGAACGGATGGTTTCAAGGTAATCAACAAACTGATTAACCGTTTCAACACGAGAAACATCGCTAAACTCTTTAATTTTTTCAAAAAACTTGGCGATATTTTGGATTTTGATTTGGCTCTCAACATTTCCTTGCTTTTCGAGTTTTTTAAGATAGCCGGTTCTTTTTAGGAAATCGTAAGTAACTTTGCCAACATTTTGGCGACGGGATAGTTTGATAGCATCATCTAAATCAGAAAGGAGTTTATCAACGATCGCCCGGGATTCATTTGAGATTTGAAGATCGTCATTTGGAGTCGAAACCTGCCTACCGGCAGGCAGGTTTTTAAGAACATAAAAAAGCGAGCGGGTTTTTCTTTTGGCATACGACGCCAACTTTATGGCATCGATAGTGGGCATTTCGTAGATTTCGGAAGTTAGTAGATTATAAAGATTAAGGCTATCCTCAAAATTGGAAATGGCTGTCAAAAAGGAAATTAAGATGCCAACTTCTTCTTGTTGATAAAGACCAGATGAGCCGACGAATTTATGGGGGATTCCTTTCATGTTTAAAGCGCGCAGGAAGTGATCGGCGGCGGCGTTGGTGCGAACTAGAATGGCAAAATCGCGATAAGTGTAGCGCCTAACGACGAACGACGAACGACGAACGCTTTTTGAAATTAATTTTTCGATCTCTGAAGCAACTAGGTCGGCTTCTTCGGAGATAGTGTCGACGAAAATTTCCTGTGGCGGTAAACCATGTTTTTCTCTTTGCGATTTTAATTTCTTGACGATTTGGTTTTTGACCTCAAGTCTGTCTGGATCGTTGTGGCGAATCAACCTATAGGCGCTGTCTAGAATAGCCTGGGTTGAACGGTAATTGACAGTTAGGACGACTTGCTTGGCGGCCGGAAAGTTTTTTTTGAATTCTAAAATATTGGAAATGGCAGCGCCGCGGAATTTGTAAATGGACTGATCATCGTCACCAACGACACAGATATTTTTGTGCCGCTCGGCTAGCATCTTAACAAGCTCATTTTGGGCAAAGTTGGTGTCTTGATATTCGTCCACCAAAATATATTTGAATTTACCCTGATAATTTTTGAGGATTTTGGGTCGTTTTTGGAAAAGTTCGATAGTTTTGACAACCTGATCCCCAAAATCTAAAAATCCGGCTTCATCTTTGAGCTTTTCGTATTTTTCATAGGCGTTGGCTAGTTCCTGATACTTTTGAATCTCAATCTTGTCTTCCCTACTTTTGACCTTTGACTTTTGATCCCTCGACTTCGCTCGAGACAGGCTTTTGACATACCTTAAAAATTCCTCCGGGGTGATGTTTTCGTCTTTTAGGCGGGAGAAGAAGACAAGAATGGCTGAAATGAATTTGGTGGGATTGGAAAGCGGACGGTAGTAATCAAGTTGAAATCTGAATAAATTCTGCTGGAAGAAAAGAACTTGCTGAGGACGAGAGATGATTTTGAAATCTGGAGATAAGCCAATATCAAAAGCATTATCGCGAATAACACGGTCGCCAAAGGCATGGAAGGTAGAAATCCAAGTATCGATAAAGCCGTAGGGCACTAGAATATCGACCCTCTCCTCCATCTCGACAGCGGCTTTGTCGGTAAAAGTAAGAGCTAAGATTTCGGAAGGCTTGGCTAGTTTATTTTCGATAATATAGGCAATACGTCTGGCGATAACCGCAGTTTTGCCGGTGCCGGCGCCGGCGATAATTAAAAGCGGACCTTCGGTGGTAGTGACTGCTTCGCGCTGCTCAGAATTTAAATCTTTGAGAATGTCAGACACGTGGGTATTTTAACATGCTAATTTAAAGAGGATAATAAGATTATTAATGCTTAGAAAATTTATCTTTACTCTATCATTTCTATTTTTCTCATTTTTCTTTTCGAGGGATGCATTTGCAAAGGACTATTATTTTCCAATTGTCAAGGCAATTTATTCAATTAATCAAGATGGCTCGATTAATGTTGCAGAGGAGCGGACTTATGCATTTACCGGCAGCTTTAGTTGGGCTGACATTTATATTCCTCTTAAGGTTTCTCGAAAGGGAGATAAGTACAATGTGCGCATCACTAATTTTAGAATTTCGGAAAACGGAAAGCCGGTCAATTTCTCAAGTAGTGTCGACCAAAATGGCAAATTCTATGCCCGCTGGACTTATTCTGCTTACAACGAAACTCGAACTTTCGATCTTTCCTATACGCTTGTGGATGTCCTTTCGAGCGGGCAGGATTTTGTTGAATTTTATTGGCAGGTTATCGGCGATCAGTGGGAAAAACGAACCGATCAAGCAGAAATCCTAGTCACCTTCCCTGCTACAATCCCAAAAAACCAAGTGTATGCTTTCGCACATGGACCAACAAACGGCAAATTTGATTTTGTCAGCGATAATTCTGTCCAGTTCACGGTAGAAAATATCCGGCCAAAACAGTTCGTCGAAGTCAGGCTTGTTTTCCCAAGAAACTCATTTGCTAATCTGGTGGCGAGTAATAAAAAACTAACCGACGTCTTTGCAGAAGAAAAGAGATATCGGGCTCTCAACAGCTTCTTGAGATTTCTCCAATTTTTCCCGATCGGGATAACTTTTGTTTGGGCTGTTTTCTGGTTTTTTATGTGGAAGAAATATGGTCGGGAATATGGTTTTTTTAGAACTCCTAAGTATTTGCACGAACCGCCAAGTGAACTTTCACCGGCACTGGTCGAAATGCTTCTTTCGCAATCTAATACAATTACTCATAAATCATTTACCGCAACTATTCTTGATTTGGCCAGACGGAAATATTTGGAAATTCACGAGAGAAGATATTTATCTAACTTTCTACTATTTAGTTTAGCCAAAAACGAGTATGCAATCGTAATTAAAAAGAGCTTGAAAGATGTACTTTTGGATAATAAATTAAATGAATTTGAGAGATTGCTGATTGATCAACTTAGCAAAATCCCAAGTGTTTTTTCAGACGAGGAAACTGTAGGTTTTGCGCTTAGTAAAGCTAGTTTGACTTCGGCAGTTAAAGTTACTGATTTGAAAAAAGAAATGAAACGTTCTGATTTTCGTTCTTTCTGGCAGCAGTTTCAAGAAAAAGTCAAAGACCAAGCTAAAAAGCTTAATTTCGTGGAACAGGGAAGTATTAGGAAAAATAATTATTTCCTGATAAGTTTTGCATTAATAATCATAATGCATGTATTTGCATTGAATTACGGAATTTACTCTTATTTTGGCTTTAAAACAAATCTTAATTTCTGGAATCTTATTCAATCAACAATTTATGGAATGTTACTTGTTTTGTTTCTAGTTTCCCTATCTCTTAGGTTGTTAAGGATTAAATTAAATCTGGGTTTCATGAAGCGTTGGACAATAACTTATGGATCTGAAGCCAAAAAATGGGAATCATTCAAAAACTTTTTAGAAAACTTTGCCAAATTTAAAGGTACTTTACCTGAAATGCTTCCTGTTTGGGAAAAGTATCTAGTTTTTGGGACCTTGTTTGGTTTTGCGGATAAAATTCTTAAGCTGATGCCGCTTGCATTGGGAGAACGGACTCCAGCTTGGTATGTTAGTAGTAGCCAGGGCGGAATTTCAGCAAGTTTTGGCGATTTTTCCAGCGGAATTTCGAGTATCTCCTCCTCAGTTTCATCAGGTTTCTCTGCCGGCTCTGGCGGAGGTTTTTCCGGGGGTGGCGGAGGCGGAGGGGGTGGCGGAGGCGGAGGCGCAGGTTAAATCCTTAAGTGAGGATTTTACTTATTAGACCGATTGTTTTCGTCTGATTGATGTTCTTGTCCCTGATTTTCCTGTTGATCATTTTGGGGATTATTGTTACCACCACCTGGAGTTTTTTGATCTTTTTCACCTTGAACTTCACCTTTGGCTCTCTGGGTTTGTCTGATTACCTCTTCGAGGTTATCTTGTGACGTGGGATTTTTTTCTTGGGCCTCTCTAAACTTTTCCTCTTGTTCCTCAAGGGTGTTTTTAAATTCTTGCTGTCTGCCGGATTTTTCCGATTCCTGTTTTGTTGCATCTAGAGCTTTTTGATACTCTCTGGCTGCTTCTTCTAAGTGTTTGGAAGAACTACTGGAAAGATCAATGATTTCTTGCCCTCTTCTTTCGATTTTAATTTCTTGTTTGCCAACAACTTTGGCAACGACCTCATCTAATAAAAGTTTAATCGGATATAAAAAGTCACCGGGTTTAGCGGCTTGAGCTGTTCCGACTATCGATGCAAACAGTAAAAGAACGATTGACGTAAATGCCAAACCCCTGCCAAAAAGCAAACGCAGATCGACAGTTTTTCTATTTTCCAGTTTGGCGCTAAGATCCTGCCAGCCATGATGCTCAAGGTAGATAGGCGGACCTGTTTTAAGGTATTCTTTTCTAAGTTTTTCCAGTTGGTCTTCAATCATTTTGACTTTGTATTATTTCTTTTAGTTTTTTTAAAATCCTGTGAGTTCTGACCCGTAAGTTTCCCTCTCGCATGCCAACAACTTTGGCTACTTCAAACGAGCTCATTTCCTCAAAATATCGCAAGACAACGATCTCTCTATCTTTTTCCTCAAGTTTTGCAAGGGCACTCCGAACACCTTCGATATCCTCCTGTTTCTGAAGCTTTTCATCTAGGTCTTGATTTGCGTCCACCTGCTCATAATTTTCTATCGAAACTTCTTTCTTTTTTCGAGAAAGGTCAATTATTAAATTACGCGCAATTTTAAATAAAAAGGCCTGGAAGGATCCGCCCTTTTTCTGCGAAAAGCTTGATATTGATCGCCAGGCGCGCAGGAAAGTTTCTTGGCAGACGTCTTGAGCTGTCTCGTTCCGACTAAGATTGAAGTGGCAATAGCGGTAAATACGCTTGTAAAATAATTGATAAATTTGCCCGTATGCATCCTTGTCTCCTTCCCGTGCCCTGGCGATTAGATTTGAGAGTTCGTCCATAAAGGCCTATTTTAGCACCTACGGCCAGAAGTCGGTCTTTGGGGCATGTTCTATATATTAGAACGCAAAATCTGCTCTTTTGTAACATTTTGAAAGCTTTCGCGTTTAACTTATTAAAGATGCAAAAACTCCTACCAATTCTTTCTTTGGTTTTTGTACTAACGGCCACTCCTGTTATTGCTTCTCACGGAAACGACAAAAATTCTAGTGAAGAGAATTGCGATACTGACGCCTCATGGAAAAATCACGGATCGTATGTTTCCTGTGTTGCCCATGAGCATGAGGGTGGAGCTGCAGTTTCTGCCGCAGCTCAATCAGATATCGGCAAGAAATCAGATAATGATGAAGTGGAAACTTCACCGTCTCCCAGTGTTTCGCCAAGTCCATCGCCGGAAGTTTCACCATCGCCCAGCCCTGAGGTTTCGCCAACGCCTAGCGTTTCCCCTACACCTCAAGCAAGTCCGACTGTCACGGCAATTCATCTTTCTGAAAATAGCGAAAATATTTTAGCGAAAATAATCGAAAAGCTTGAGGAGCTAATTGGAAAACTCGAAAATCTCTTTTAAATCAGATTGGGTACCTAGAATAGTAGTTTTATGTTCAGCCTATTGATTTTTCTTGGCAGTTTCCGGTCGGTTGTTATAAATATTTTTGCCTTGGACTGGAGGGCGGTTGCCAAGTGAATTGCGTCCGGTGCTCTGACATGAGTGTAACTTGCTCTAATTTTAGCTGCTAATAAAACTATTTCTCGATTCATATCAACAATACTCGCTAATCCACCCATACTAATAAAGTCGAATAATTTTGCGGTATCTTTCTCTCTTCCCTCTTTGTAAACTTTAATAAAAAACTCTTCTATGGCCAGTACTGAAATGAAGACTTTGGGATTAATCTTTTTAATATGTTCTAAGAAGGCGCTAGCTTTTTCTCCTGCTGTACCTGGATGATCTAAAGCTAAAATGAAGATATTTGTATCTATAGCAATACTTGAAGATCTAGTCACTAAATCAACTAATCCCACGAATTTCTCTCTTCTTCCAGGTATTTGTCGATTTCTTCCGGCTTCCAAATACCTCCTAATTTTTTTATGTGGTCGTGTGGCCAATTCCATTTAGTTTTGGTGGATGCCGGAGAAAGTATAATCTGCTCTCCAGAAACATTAACATTGAGTTTTTGCCCGGGTTTGACCTTGACTTTTTTGCGAATAGCTCTCGGAATGACTACTTGGTATTTGATATTAACGGATGTTTGTTCCATTTCGTATTACATTTTACGAAAACGTATTACGTTTTGTCAAGAACGTTTGGTAAATACGTCAGTTCTTTTAGCATGATTGAATGGTTCTAAGGGTGCTACTAAATTTTGCGGACACTTTAAGTTAAATCATTAAAATAGGGCGGTTTATGGTGAGGACGACTTATTGGATCGAAGGCTCCAATTAGCTGAATAAGCTGATCGGCGGGTAAGGTTCTAATTAAGTTGTTAATTGATGTTTCTGTTCTATAAGATTTCCCTCCTAAGATAAATTTAAAGGTGATTTTTTCATCCATTCCGTGTTGAACGTCCTGTCTTCTTCGAGAAAGGAAATAACCAACCAAAATGTTAGGATTACCAGCCTTTCTCCATTCAAGGGCCTTGAACAATGTTTGATACTTTAACTGATGCCACTTTTCTTCCCAGACTTTAAATTGGATCTCATTGAGGTGGACTCTTCTTCAACTCTCGCCTCGCCTGAGATTGGCTGAGCGAAGAACATCAACAAGCTCGCTCACTGCCGAGACTAATTGCAGTCGAGTATTTAAAGCATCAAATTCTTGTGGCCATTTGTTCAAAAGCTGGGTATCTGATAATTCTCTCTCTTGAAATTCGATTCTTTCAGCGATCATAGATTAATAAGCTGAATACACAGTTAACAAGCTGCTATTTTAACATAAGTGCAAGTTGAGAATGTAGTGAACTTCAGGAGGTCATTTGGTTTTAAGTACCTTGGGAGTTTTACCTCCCTCGATATTTTGCACCGTCGAAATGCGTGATGAAAGCCGGGCGAAGCGGGAGTTGACTTCGTCTGACGAGGCGGCGGCGTTTTTGACGTGGCGAGTAAGTGTTGAAAGAGAATCACCGAACTTATTGGTCTCGTCTCCGATTTCGCGAAGGGCGGCCAGAATTTGACCAGCTTGTTTTTCAATTTTGGAACCCTCAAGACTCATGATTATTGCTCGAAGATAGGCATAAAGAGTATTCGGTGATACAGGTCGAACTCTCTTTCGATACGCATAATCATCAATTTCGGGATTATTGGTTAAGATTTCGTAGTAGACAGGTTCGGCAGGGATATACATCAGAGCAAAATCCAATGTACCCTCGGCAGGTCTAATATATTTAGTAGAAATAGCATCAATATGCTTTTTAACATCGTTAATAAATGCTTTGCGGTGCTCATTTTTTTCTTTTTCATCATTCGCTTTGGCCATCTTGCGGAAATTTTCCATCGGAAACTTGGCGTCAATGGGGATAATTCCCTGTTCAAGCTTTAGTGCGGCATCGACGACTTCGCCTCCTTTAAAGGCATACTGCAGATGAAAATTCTGTTTTGGCAAAATTTGACCAAGCAAATCTTTTAGAACTGCTTCACCAATTTGACCGCGAAGTTTTGGTGAGCGCAAAAATTCCTGGAGATCACGCATAGACCTTCCCAACTCCGTCATTTCGCCGACGGATTTGGAGACACCGGAGATGACTTGGGCTGCCCGATCCAATCTTTCATTGATAGCCTTAGTTTGGCGAACCATTGAGTCGGTAGTCTTGTCCATCGAACCGCGCATGTCGGAAACAAGCTGGGTTAAAAGTTTGGTGGTTTCGTCGCCTGATTTTGAATCAAGCAGTTTTTTGATTTGGAAGTAAATCATCACCAAGGCAATGATAATTAAAGCGCTGACGATCAACACCACAGTTTGGGAATCCATCAGAGGTATTTTAGCAGATTGTTAAATTGTTATATTGTTAAATTGCTATATTGAAATTTAGAGAATCATTCAACAATCTAACAATGTAGCAATTTATCAATTATGCTTCGTCTTTTGCCTTTTGTATTTTTGATAGCAGTCGCTTCGCTTTTTGGGTTGAGTTGGATTGTGGTTGAGGTTGATCCGAAAGTGGCGGCCTGGTATATTTTTACGATTTTGGTGATTTTAATTTTTACCTCAATCTTTTGTCTTTTGGGCTTGATTCTCTATTTTCTAAGAACCAGACTTTACAAGCGCTACAGCGCAAACTGGTATGTCAAAACATCTTTCAAAATGGCTTTTTTCGTAGCGCTTTTTTTGGCACTTGCGGCAACTTTGGCAATTTTGCAGCTGGTGACTTTATTTAATGTAATTTTGGCAATTTTGGCGGTGGTGCTGTTTGCAGTCTGGAGTTATTTAGGAAAGAGAACTTAAGGGGTGATCAAATTGTAAATTGAAAATTAAGCGCCGCAAGAATTAAGGGCTTAAGATAATGATGCCTTCCCTCCAGCCGCTGGGGTCTTTGATAACCTCGCCGTCTTTTTGATAAATATGGGAAGTGATAGCTACTGCTTTATTGCGATACGAATCTGGGATCTGCCAATCGAGTTTGTAGGGTGCTGAGGTTACCTCCCCGACCATTTGCCATTTACCATCTGCATAAGTTTTAACCCAAAACTGGACTTTTTCAATATCCTTAGGATTATCAACGGAAAGCTCGATTGATAATTTTTCGCCTTTGACAATTTCTCCTGCTTTAGGCATAACGATTTGGCCACCTAGAGCATTACCCTGTTGGGGTGTAGTAATTGTCGTTGTTTTTTGACTAATAAGCGGCCTGGCAATTAAAAATATGACGACTAGAACAAAAACAACTAGCGCGGCTACTCCAAATGGGTTGATTGGCCAGCCTTTGGGGCCTTTTTCGATTGGTCCGCGTCTTTCGGAAACTTCCGTCATAAACTGAAGTGTAAATCCCAATTAACCTACTGTCAAATTAAAAGTTTTTAAGATAGAATACAGCCTATCATGGCCAAAGCTAAAATTTGGCGAAAATCCCTGTTTTTCATCTTAGGGATTACCGTCGGTTTTTTAACCTGGTTTATTAGGCTGGATATCTTTATCGGTGATGTCACGATTTGGCTGGTTAAAACAATTCTGTTGGGTATCGGCAGGCTTCTTAAAAAAGTAAATTTCGATTTGCGAAAAAAAGCACCGGCAGTATTTCATGCACTTAACCGAATTATTCATCACCCGCTAGTTGGCCAAGACCGCAGTTTTAAAGTAGGCTTGATAACCATTTTTTTTCTGATTTTTGCAGCTTGGTTTGCAACTCGTGATCTGCCCAGTCCCAAACAGCTCGAAACAAGACAACTACCTCAAACTACCAAGATTTATGATCGAAACGGTAAGCTACTTTACAATATTTTTAACGACCAAAACCGCACCGTTGTGCCTTTATCCGAGATTCCAGACAGTTTTAAGCGCGCCACTATCGCTATTGAAGACAAAGACTTTTACAAACATCGGGGTTTTGATATTTACGGTATCGTCCGGGCCACCAGAAAAACGGTTTTTGAAGGCAGCCTTCAGGGGGGCTCTACAATTACTCAGCAGCTGGTTAAAAGTGCCTTTCTTTCGCCTGAGCGCACATTAAGTCGAAAACTTAAAGAGCTTTATTTGGCCTTTCGGGTTGAAATGGCCTTTTCAAAAGATAAAATTTTGGAAATGTATTTAAACCATGTGCCCTACGGGGGAACAACCTGGGGAGTAGCGGCGGCTTCTGAGCAATACTTTGGCAAAAATGTTAAAGATTTAACTTTGGCAGAGTCAGCACTTTTGGCGGGCCTGCCGGCTGCACCAACTTATTACTCTCCTTATGGACAGGACCCCACACGCGCCAAGGACAGACAAAAACAGGTTTTAAGAAGAATGGTTGAAGAAGGCTATATCAGCCACAAACAAGCTGACAGAGCAGTCAGTGAAGATCTCCAATTTAAACCGGCAGCTATTGATATCCGCGCCCCTCATTTTGTGATGTACGTTCGGGAATATTTGGCCGAAAAATACGGCGAAGCGGTAGCCGCCCAAGGCGGGCTTAAAGTAACCACCACTTTAGATTTAGATGTTCAGGAAACTGCCCAAAAAATTGTTAAGGATAATATCGACAAGCTTAAAGGATATCGCGTATCAAACAGCGCGGCACTAGTAACCAAACCCAAAACCGGGGAAATTTTAGCAATGGTCGGATCGCGCGATTTCTTTGACACTTCTATTGACGGCAATGTCAATGTGACGATGGCTCAAAGACAACCCGGATCATCCATCAAACCGGTTAATTATGCAACCGCACTTGAACACCGATTGATTACTCCGGCAACAATTATCATGGACGTACCGACTACTTTCTCTGGCGGTCCTATCCCCTACCGGCCGGTTAATTACGACGGCAAATTTCATGGGCCAGTCCAAGTCCGTTTTGCTCTTGGCAATTCATACAATATTCCAGCCGTCAAGGTTTTGGCATTAAATGGTGTCGTCGAAATGATTAAGATGGCTCGGGAAATGGGCATTACTACATTTACCGATGAATCGCGCTATGGACTTTCACTAACGCTTGGCGGCGGAGAAGTCAAAATGACTGAGATGGCTACTGCCTTTGGAGTCTTTGCTAATGAGGGAGTCAGAATTGATCTGACACCAATTCTTAAAATTGAAGACGCCAAAGGAAGAATTCTTGAGGAATTTAAGCCTAAGACAGGTAAAAGGGTTCTTTCGACTCAAACTTCTTTTTTGATTTCCTCGATTCTTTCAGACAACAGCGCCAGAACCGCTGCCTTTGGTCCAAGTAGTTTATTAGTAATCAAAGGTAAAACGGTGGCAGTTAAAACCGGGACAACTGATGACAAGCGCGATAACTGGACAATCGGCTACACCCCAACTTATTTGGTAGCCAGCTGGGTCGGCAATAATAATAATACTCCGATGAACCCGATTATCTCCTCGGGTATTACCGGCGCCACACCGATTTGGAATGAAATTATGGCAGAAGTTTTAAAAGATAAAGTCAACGAGGCTTTTAAAGTCCCCTCCGGAGTAACCGGCATGGAAATTTGCTCGGTAACAGGCGGTGCCAAAAACGAAAAATGTCCGGGGCGCTTTGAATACTTCTTGGCTGGAACTGAACCTAAAAAGGACACTTTTGCCAAGGCAAAAGTTTGGATTGATGTGACGACCGGTCAGGTTGTTGAACCGGGATCACCAAATGCAGAGGAAAAAGAAGAAGTGGTTATTCAAGACCCCTATTCCAAAAAAGATTTCTGTGTTTCCTGCCCCAGAGCCGAGCCTTCTCCAACGCCTGCGCCAGGATAATTCTTCATACCAAGTATAAAATCTTCAAAACAAATTCAAACTACTTAGTTGGCCTCTTTGATATTGAAGAATAATAAGAGTGATTAGACCAATAACTGCGGCAACGAAAGCCATAATTAAAATAATTTGAGCAAGGCCTTTCTTCATATTTCCATCATTTCACTTTTTGCGAAAAGAATCAAAAAGGTGGGTTCTAGTAAATATCTTTACGGTAAGCTATGTCTTCAATATAGATTGTTTTTTCTTCCTCTTGAACAAAATAAATTATTCTGACCTTACCGACTCTTAACCTCCAAGCTTTTGTGCCGATTAAATGCTTGACCTTTTTACCTCTTGGAAAAGGGTTGGCTTGTAATTCTTCTAGTTCTTTAATTACTCTTTTGGAATCTTGGGGATGGATTTTCTTAATTTTTTTATCGAATTTAGAGGAAAACTGGAGATTATAAGACATTAAAGCTGATGTCTTTTCTTAAGTTCAGCAAGCCCGAAATATTTTCCTTTACCGATATTCTTTTCAAGCTTTCTTGCCAAAATTGAATCTTCTAAATCTTCAATTAGTTCCTTGAGCTTGGAAAATTCCTCAATGGACATAATAACCGCCTTTGGCTTGGAACGGTGAAAGACAAATACGGGCTCAGCTGTCTTGTTAACCTGATCAAGAAGCTCTAGCGCCCTTTCGCGAAGATCGGTAATTGTTTTGACGTTTTGCGCAGTCGGTATCATATTTTCCTTAGGTTAATATAAGGTATTTCTAATGTTTTGTCAATAATTAGTCGAAGAATTTGTCCACCTGATCTTACCTCAAGTCTTTCCATCGAGTCTGACTCGATTCAGTTCTATGCCCTCCAGAGGCGGGCAGGCGAACACGACTTGAGGAGTAATCTATAGTGGATCAGTCTGTGAGCTGAAAGGTGGAGAGGATTTAATCGGGCTGGGGAGTGCTAAATGCCTTGTTGTTAAATTTAACTGTTGATGTAACTGGAGGGCTAATGGGAGTGTCGTCATTATTTACAAGTTCTGCTCTTAGCGTGTGCTCACCATATGCAACATTTCCATATAAGAAAGTGTCTTTTTTGAGTCTTATAGGTTCTTTAATTTTGTTTGGGTCGTCAAGCCAAAGAATGATATGGCCTTGTTCCTTTTTGGGTATAGTATTGTTTTGATAATCAACAAGCTGGAAATTTTTAACAGAAACTACTACTGGAATCTTGTCCCCGAATATAGTCATGTTTTGAGCTGGTGTTTCTATTTTTATTATTGGAGAAATTATAGGCGTTGGTGGCGGGGTTTTGGGTTTGAATTGAAAGTATGCAATAGCTCCGGCTGCGACTAAACCAATTACGACAATTGTCAAAATCAAAGGCAGGACAAAACCTTTCTTCATACTTTCATCATTTCACTTTTTGCCGAGTGATACAACTATTTGACTATTGACAGGTAAAAATTCTTATGTGTATAGTTGTGTGTATATGAGAACTAATGTTGTCCTTCCTGACAATTTGGTTGCCGAAATCGACAGGATTGCGGGTGCTAGAAAACGCAGTGAGTTTCTGGCTGAAGCTGTTAGGGAGCGAATTTATAGAGAAAAATTAAAGGTTGCTTTTGAGAAAGCACGGGGTATTTTAAAAGACGACCCAAGATTTGCTACTTCTGCAAAAGTCCGCAAGTATATTCGTGATTTCAGACGCAAAAATAGTTATAGATTTTAACCACTGGTGGCTACATATCTTCTCGACTCCGATGTAATCATCGAATTTCTAAAAGATAACAAAAACACAGTTAAACTGATAAATAAAATAGGAGATGAAGGGCTTTCGTGTAGTGTCCTTACGATCATAGAAGTTAAAAGAGGCCTGACGCCAAAACAGGAAAAGGAATCGGCAGATTTATTCAAAATAATTGAGGCTTTTCCTGTTAATAAGCAGATTGCCGAACTAGCGGTTGTACTTGCCTACGAATGGCAAAAGAAAAGTAAGTTTTTACAGCTTGTCGATGTTGTTATTGCTGCTACCTGTATTGTTAACGATTTAATTCTGATTACCTACAATAAGCGCGATTATCCCATGAAAGAGTTGAAACTAATTTAGTCGAGGAATTTGTCCACCTGATCTTATCTCGCCCTTTTTTGAAAAGGCGGGGAGCAATCTATGGTGGATCAGTCTATAAACTTAAAGGTGGAAAGGATCTGGTTAAAAAGGCGTGGGGTCTTATTTTGGTCATCAGATTTTGAATATGTTAAGAATATTTGGTGAGAATTATCACCTACTAACACTGTTGCCCGAATATCAATGATCCTAGCATCGGTTTTTAGGTCTGGTCTTTCCTGGGTAATTTTGATTGCTGGAAATCGATCAATTGTTATTTCCTCACAAATCACATTCCCTTCGGTTGTAGCTATACCTTCGCATGCTAATTTTCCCTCAAGATTTTCTCTACTGGTAGTTACAATGCTAATAGCTAAACCTTTATTGGGTACATCGATTTCATCTGCGTAATTATCTGGGTGTTTGATTCCGCTTGGGACATAATCCTGACTGAAAAAGCACACGCCTTTGAAATGAGTTAAATCTACACAATCACGATATTGCCATCCTGTAGGGTATTTAAACGTATAACCTACTTTTTTATTTGAATAGACTTTCCAATTTGCGCTTTCGTCGAGTGTTGGGCTGGATTGTTTTTGGACTGTTGGTGATGGGCTTGGTAATGTTTTGTTTTTGGCACTTTTTGCAAAGTAGGCATTTATGTAGAGCGTTATGGCTACAAAAAGGGTAATGAGGGCAAGGATTATAAGAACAGGAGGAGTTAAATAGCCCTGCCTGCCGGCAAGCCAGACTTTCCTCATACTTCCATCATTTCACTTTTTGCTAAATGATACAAATTGTATTTTTAAAAAATGCCATTGCGAGCGAACGTAACGCATCCCAGACGAGCAGTTAAGGGAAGCTGGAACTGACACTACGAAGTAGCAGAATTCCAGAGGGTTCCCAACTGCGAGACTGGATCAGATGCGTAGTGAGTGAAGCCTGGCTGTCCTTTTCTTGGTTCGTTCTTTTGGACAAGCAAAAGAATGAATAAAAATTGTTTATTTTATGCTAGAATTTTCGAAGCATGAAGAGAATCTACATCACAACCGCTATTCCTTATGTAAATGCTAGTCCGCATATTGGGTTTGCCTTGGAAGCGGTGCAGGCGGATTGTCTGGCGCGGTTTTATAAAGCGCTTGGGTATGATGTGTTCTTCGCAACAGGAACTGACGAAAACTCTCTGAAAAATGTACAGGCAGCGGAGGCGGAAGGTATTCCGGTTCAAAAACTGGTTGACCGATATGCCAAGCAGTTTGAGGATTTAAAAAAGGCACTTGGCCTTTCTTGGGATAAGTTTATTAGAACAAGTACCAAAGACCATTTTAAAGGCGCCCAAAAATTGTGGCTTCTTTGTAAAAAAGAGGATATTTACAAGAAAAAATATCGCGGGCTTTATTGTGTAGGCTGCGAACTGTTTTATACAAAAGGCGAACTTGTTGATGGCAAATGCCCCGAACATCAAACAGTACCAGAAGAAATTGAGGAGGAGAATTATTTTTTTGCTCTCTCTAAGTATCAAAAGTACTTAGAGACGCTGATTGACACAGATAGATTACGGATTGTGCCGATAAGCCGCAAAAACGAGGTGCTGTCATTTATCAGACAAGGTCTTGAGGATTTTAGTATTTCACGGTCGGTTGAGAGGTCACGAGGGTGGGGCGTGCCCGTCCCCGATGATGAAAATCAGGTTCAATATGTTTGGTTTGACGCGCTTGCCAATTACCTGACTGCTCTTGGTTTTGGCCTCCGACCCAAGGGGCCTTTGGCCCGGAGGGTGGCTAATGAAAAACTGTACAAAAAGTTTTGGGTTGATAATCCCAATAGGTTGCATGTAATCGGCAAGGGAATCATCCGCTTTCATGCCGTTTACTGGCCGGCGATGCTTGCTTCGGCTGGACTGCCATTGCCTAAGGTTGAGTTTGTCCATGGCTACATTACGGTAGACGGTCAAAAAATATCAAAGTCCTTGGGTAACGCAATTGATCCATTTAAGTTGGTGGAAAAATTCGGTCAAGATGTCATCAGATTTTATCTGCTGCGTGAGATTCCGGCCTGGGGCGATGGCGACTTTTCAATTCAAAGACTTAAGGAACTTTACAACGGCGAGCTGGCTAATGGTCTTGGGAATCTTGTTGCCAGAGTAGCGAGATTGGCTAGCGATACCAATTTAAGTTTGCCGCCAAGAAAGAACTTTAAGTTCAAGGAAACGGTTGAGGACAATCTTAAAAAATTTCGTTTTGATCAGGCAATATTTGCCATTTGGGATGAAATTACCGTGCTTGACAGGCGAATCAATGAAGAAAAACCATGGGAACTTGAGGGTCAAAAACTTAAAAAATCGATAACACCTATGGCCCAAGAAATCCGCGAAATTGCTTTTAACTTGAGCCCGTTTTTGCCGGGAACTTCACAAAAAATTTTGGATCAATTTACTGGAAAAATTAGCCAAAATGAACCACTATTTCCAAGAATTTAAAGATGAAAGTTGAGTATTGTAAATTTTTGTATAAAGTCTCCAAAAATGGGGCTGTGGCTTTTATGCCGATTGGCAAGGCGAAAAATTCGGTTGATAAACCAATGCTTGCCGGTTGGAACAAGGTGGTGACCGAGATTGTTGTTGACAAGAAATTTAGCAAAGGCCTAGACGGAATTGAGGATTATTCGCATGTAATTGTTGTTTATCTTATGGATAAGGAAAAGGAATGCCACTTAAAACATCATCCGCAAAACAGAAGCGATGTGCCATATGTAGGAATTTATGCTTGTCGCTGCCCGCAGAGGCCAAACCCGATTGCGATTTCAACAGTAAAGCTTGTAAAACGCAAAAGCAATGTGCTTTTTGTTAAGGGTTTGGATATTTTAAACGATACACCAATATTGGATCTTAAGCCTTATACTCCTGCTTATGATCTAGCAGCTGGTGCCAAAGTTCCTAGCTGGATCAAAAAACTTGTCTTCTGAAAAATGACTTTTGTTGACACCCATGCTCATTTGGAAGCGGTTGACGATTTGAATGGTGTGCTTAACCGTGCAAAAAACATCGGTGTTGGGAAGATAGTTACAATCGGTACATCAATAGAGACAAGTAAGAGGGAAGTAAAAATTGCTGAGGAATTTTCGAATAAGGATCTAAAAATCTACGCAACTTGCGGGATCCATCCCAAAGACGGCAAAGGCAAGGTCGAAAAGTTGGGTTTGTATCGATGTATCGATACATTGAAGCAAATAGTAATATCGTCGAAAAAAGTGGTTGGGGTTGGAGAGGCTGGTTTGGACTATTATCCTGTAACCACTGATTCTGAAAAGAATTTTCAGAGAGATTTGTTCGAGACGCAGATTAAGCTGGCAGTAGAACTTAATTTGCCTCTTGTTATCCATTGCCGAAATGCTTGGAATGAGATCTTCGGCTCAATTTCAAAGTTCAAAGTTCAAAGTTCAAAGTTAACCGGCGTTTTTCACTCTTGGACTGGGGATTGGCAGACAGCCAAGCGCGCGCTTGATCTCGGTTTTTACATTTCCTTTTCGGGAATTGTTACTTTTAAGCAAAGCTTGCGGTCCTCGGCTTCGCCTGCGGGCCTAAAAAATGCACCTAAGATCCAAGACGTAGCCAAAAAATGCCTGTTGAGAAGATGCTTGTTGAGACTGACTCGCCATATCTTTCTCTAGAACCTTGGCGCGGCAAGATAAATGAGCCGAAAAATGTTAAAATTATAGCCGAGTTTATTGCGATACTACGCAGTCTTTCCCTAGACAAGATTGCCCAAGTAACGTCTGAGAACGCGGAGAGGCTTTTTGGGTTTGAGAATTTATAATTTGAAAATTAACGAGTATGATTAAACGTTTTGTCGAGCGCTACGATAAGCAAGTCCATCGATTTTTGGAAATTTTGCCGGGGACTTTCTCATGGACTTTAATTCTCTTCCCAATCTGGGGTTCATTTTGGATTCCCCATTATGTCGCCTATTACATCATTCTTTTTGTGATTTTCTGGTTTTACAAATCGGCGGTTTTGGCTGCTACCGCTGTCATTTCCCATCTCAAACTCAATGCCTCCCAAAAATATGATTGGCTTGCGGATGCTCAGAAACTTCCCAATTTTAAAAAAGTCCACCATTTAATTATTGTACCGACTTATTTGGAACCCATCCATATTCTAGAAAGAGGTCTTAATTCCATTGCCAGTCAAGATGTTCCCAAAAACCAAATATCGGTAATGTTGGCGTTTGAGCAAAGAGAAGGAAAATCAGTCTACGATAAAGCAAGAACTCTTAAGCGTAAATATAAGAATAAATTTGCTAATTTTTTGGTCGCTTTTCATCCAGATGTTCCAAAGGAAGTTAAAGGCAAATCTTCAAATGAAGCCTACGCCGGTAAAATTGCGAAAAAGATACTGGTTGACAAACAGAAACGCGATATCAACTACATTACTATTACCTCTAAAGATGCTGATGGCGTCTTTTCCAAAAAATATCTATCTGCCCTGACATATAAATTTTTGACAAGTATTACCCCTTATCTTGTTTTTTGGCAACCGATTATTCTCTATTACACAAATATCTGGCGAGTGCCGGCGCCGATTAGGGTAATGAATTCTCTCGGCTCGGTCTGGCAAATGGCTCTTAATTCGCGAACCGACAGGCTAATTAATTTTTCAATGTATTCACTCTCATTAAAACTTCTTGACGAGGTTGGTTATTGGGATACCGATGTCATTCCCGAGGATTTCCGCATCTTTTTCAAGAGCTTTTTTGCCAAAGACGGCAAGGTTGAAGTCGAGCCGATTTTCCTGCCTATTTTTGCCGATGCCGCCGAATCAACTTCCTATATTAAATCACTGGTCAACTTTTACGAACAGGAAAAAAGATGGGCCTGGGGCGTTTCCGATGATGCTTACATTATTAAAAAATGGCTAACCCATACCCATATTCCTTTTTGGCAAAGAACAGTTAGAGTCTTTAAAGTTTTGGAAGATCATTTTCTGTGGCCGGTCAACTGGTTTGCCATTACCATCGGGACAATGATTCCGATTCTTTTGAATCCGGCTTTTGCGAAGACTGTCATGGGCCAAAACTTACCGAGATTTTCTTTCGGTATACTTTCTGCCTGCTGGCTATTTTTGGCGGTTATTTTAATTATCGACTTTAGACAAAGGCCAAAAAGGGAAAGCAACGTAGGACTTTTCAATAAGTTGATGATGCCATTTGAGTTTGTGTTGATGCCGGTGGTTACTTTTATCTTCACCGCCCTGCCAGGAATCGACGCCCACACAAGACTGATGCTTGGCAAATATCTGGAGTATCGGGTAACGGAAAAAGTTTAACTGCCCCTTGTCAACTTGACTTGCCGGTTTTCACTTGGTAAGGTACTGACTTCATGGTACTTCTCCTGCCCGATGATCACCATAGTAAGTTAAAAGTAGCCCTATTTTGGGCAGTATCTTTGACCCTAGTTTGCGGGGTCTTTTTTTTAGGCCTTTTTTTTGTTGGCAATAATCGATTCATCCAAAATCTCATAAATAAAACTGTTAAGTCGCGCCAATACGAAATTTTCGGTTTTGCTCCTTACTGGTCCCTTTCTAAAATGGAAAACATTGACTGGAATACTTTAACGACTTTTGCCTACTTTTCTCTGCCAGTTACAGCCGACGGTTCTATTGATCATGGATCATTTGAATTTAGCGTTTTTGAGGGAAGTCAGCTGGCTGAACTTATAGACCGAGCAAAAGATCATCAGGTTAAACGGGTTATCACCTTAACTCAAATGGAAGCCCCGATAGTTGAGAGCTTTTTAGCAAATCCGGAGGCTTGGAATAAAATTGCCGATGAATCTATAAGGATTATTAAAGAAAAGGATCTTGACGGAGTCAACATTGATTTTGAATATATACCAACAAACGATTATTTACGCGGTCAGTTTTCCCGATTTATTGATAGCTACACTAAAATCCTGAAGGAAAAATTAAATAATCCTTACATTACTGTTTCGGTTCTGGCGTCATCAGTTAGGTTTAATAAAATTTATGACATCGGCCATTTGGCAAAAGTAACAGACGGTATTTTTGTAATGGCCTATGATTATTATTATCCGGGCTCAAAAACAGCCGGGCCGACGGCACCGCTTTACGGATTTAATAACGGCAAGGGACCGTATTGGTATGATGTTTCAACAGCTATCGAAGATTTTCTAAAGGTGGCCGATTCCGGTAAAATTATTTTGGGCGTTCCCTACTACGGCTGGTCTTATCCGGTTGAAAGCCCCAAACCCGGAAGCGAAAGAATTTTTAATCTTGCGACCCTTGCAACTACTAAAGACAAAGAACAAAACAACCGATTAATTGCTATCACTCCGGCTGGCGGCTGGGATAACCTCGCGCAAGTTTCCTGGCGTGGCTACTGGGATAAAAACGGCTGGCATGTTGTTTATCTGGAGGATAAAAAGTCACTTTCCAAAAAATACGATTTTGCCAAAGAAAAAAATTTGTCAGGAGTGGGCATTTGGGCTCTGGGATATGATAATGGTGATAATATTCTTTGGGCCGTACTTAGTGATAAATTTGCCCCCAATAAAAAGGTAGTTCGCGTCATTAAATCGCCAACACAACTTTGAAGAAACCACGTCTTAAATTATCGGGTGAAAAAATTTTTGATATTGAAAAAAGAATCATCTTAGCCTTCTTGATGCTCTTTATCGGATCACTGATTGCTAGACAGGTGGGTAATTTACATCCAGCGGAAACTGCTGCTCCGCTTAAAAAGAAAATCCAGTACATGACTGCCTTGGGTAAAATCAGAGAAGGCGATAATTGGAAACCGCAAGGATTGGGATCGCAAGAAGATCTGGCAACCCTACCTAAAATTTCAGCAGGTTTAGTTATTGATTTTGACTTGGGCCAAGTTCTTTGGTCGCGAAATTTCAAGCAAAAAATTGCACCGGCATCGCTTGCCAAACTGGCAACCGCAATGACAGCTCTCGATATCGCCGCGCCTAGTAAATTAATAACCATTTCACAAACGGCTGCCGATCAAATCCCCACCAAACTTGCTTTAAAAGTTAGCGAGAAAATAACTTTGGATGAGGCGATAGCGGCTATCGTTTTAACTTCGGCAAACGATGCTGCCGAAGCACTGTCTGGCTTTCTGGGTGATGAAATTGGCAATGGCACACCAACTTTTATGGGACTTGTCAACAAAAAACTTGGGATGATCGGTGCGAGTGATTCCCATTTTGTAACATCAACAGGCCTTGATGCCGAGGACCAGTATTCAACAGTTTATGATCTTTTGATTATTGCCCATGAAGCAAAAACTAATTATCCAATAATATCCAAAATGGCAGCACTTGAGTATCAAAAGCTACCTGCCGACTCCAATCACCGGCTGATTGATCTTCCCAACTGGAATGCACTTTTGGGAACTTATCCAGGTGTTGACGGTTTAAAAATCGGCTACAGCGAAGCTGCCGGTTATGCCACTATTGTTACCGCCAAAAGAGACAGCAAATATTTAATGGCGATTGTAATCGGTGCCAAATCCTTAGAGGAAAGAGAGATTGCCGCAGCTACCCTTTTAAACTTCGGCTTTTCCAAATTTAACATTCAGCCATTTCCCGTTAGTGAGCTAAATCTAGTTAAGAGGTATCAAGATTGGCAAAGACAATTAAGTTTAGCCAACTAGCTAATCTGGTACTACCAGACTTTGCTAATGATTTCCGTTAGGAATAAACTTACCCCAAACTACTTTTTTTGTACACACCGGTCTTTCGATACAGTCTATTCACTCAAGACCTATCTCCTGAGTATTACCCAAGGATCGGTGTGCTTTGCATAATCAGTTAAGATAAGCAACCATCTCTTTTAAGCTTTTCTCAAAGCCTCCGATGTTTTCCGGAAAAAGCACAACTGAGCTTCTCAGCCGGTCATTGCCTTCACCTGCAAATCTTGATTCGGTGATTTTTAGGTATTTCTTATTATTTGCCGCAAAATTAACATCAAAAAAGATGGTTTTTGCCCCCATCTTAAGAACCGAGGATTTAATATTATTTGTGGAAAAGTCTTGCTTTTTATTCTTACCCTTGTCCATTTACTCTTCACCTCCTCTCTTTAACTCATTCCCGATGTAAGTAGTTTACTTGAGGATAATTATTTATACCCGAATAAAAACCGAATGTCAACCCCTCAATTTATTCGGGGTTGATCCTGAGTTTAAATTGAAGGATCAAGAGGGCAATTTTAAAACGGGACGATTTTCGAAGCTATTGTGTAAATTTTAGTACAATTTAGTACTTTATTGACATATTTTGTTACTTTTGATATAAAATAAACATGGATATAACAAATCAAAAAGTTTACACGCCAGAACAAGTGGCCCAACTTCTGCAACTAAGCAAAAACACAGTCTATAATCTTATTAATCGGGGGGAAATTATTGCCAAAAGAATCGGCAAAGTCTACAGAATTCCAGCCAAATCTATTTCGTTTGTTTTTGAAGGCTTAGACTATGATCTCTACCTAAAAGAACAAGAAGACCTCAAAAACTTGCCAAGAATCAGAAGAGAGCTTAAAAAAGTCCGCTCCAGATTATGAATCGATCCATCAGAATCTTCATAGATTCGGATGTCATTATCTCTTCCCTTCTTTCAAAGTTTGGTGTCTCTCACGCGCTAGTTACAAAAACTAATTTGCAGGCATTTATTTCCAATATTTCCCACAAAGAACTTAAATTGGTTGCCAAAAGATTAAAGATTTCACAAACCCTTCTGGAGAACTTAGTCAAAAATAAGCTTAAGCAGGTCAATTTAGGCAAAGATCTAAAAGCAACAAAAAGCCAATATAAGGCGTACACAACTGACCAAAACGACACTCACGTCGTGACTGGAGCTTTAAAAGCAAATGCGCAGTTTTTAATTACCTACAATCTGCGCGACTACAAAACTGATAAAATTAAACAAGATTTCGGAATTATCTGCCTTACTCCTGGACAATTCTTGCAGTACTTAAGAAGTCTGTGACCTACAGGATTAACTTTCTCTGATCTTCTTTTTAATAAACTCCGCTACTTTCCAAACATCCACCTCATGGACTAACTTAGAGCCTATTACTTGGCAGGCCAAGGATAAGGAATCATCTCATCAAGCATTATTTCTTTAGTTTCGCCATGCTGGTTAGCAAAAATGACTAACATTTTAACTCCAGAGTGCATTTGACTTTCGTAAAGTATTTGCTTGCACGTGTGACAGGGTGGTGTAAATTCTCCTTTTTTAAGTTCCTCTTTGCTAGTGATAGCAATTGCCTCAATATCACTCTCGCCGTGTGAGGCAGCATGAGCAAGAACTAACTGTTCGCCGTGAAGTGTTAGCGAATATGTGTCAGAAACATAGCTGGCAGCAGAATAGATATTGCCGCTTTTAGTCAATACTGCCGCAGAATATGCTGATTCGTGGCTTTTTGGATAAGCGTTCTCAAGAGCCTTTTTATCTTCCTCAATAAGTTTCTTCTTCTGTCTTTCGGGAATCACGAGGAAAGTATATCAAATTAGCGTGGGCTACAGTAGTGAGTATAGTCGAACTGACGGTTTTCGGACTGTCAAAGATTTTTAATGCGGGAATAGAAATTCGCCAAGCACGAAAGTTAGAACTAGAAAACCTACTGCGGTAGAAATAAAAACAAGAATTGATCGCTCTTTGTACTTTATAATGGCCCAAATTCCGCTAAAAAAAGCGCATAAACCAGAAATCCCCGCGGGAATTATAGTTATTGGAATCAGTATTTGATAAATATTCGCAGAACCATTGTCAAATGCTCCTTGACTGCGTCCAACCGCCGCGATAATTTGCGCCAGAATAAACAATAAAAAGAAAATTACAATCAGCCACATCGACCATTTGCCAAGACGGGTTTTGGGCATAATGCTAACCATCTTGTGACCATTATAAACCCAAACCCTGCTCCCTGGAGTTTACAATTTTCAACATCTCAAGAGACGCGTCTGGAGAGGCTAGAGATCTACTACTACGTCCTTAGTTAAAACGTATAATCTTTTACGTTTACCTTGCTCTATACCGGCGACAACCTTTTTGCACTTGCCACATCTATAAACCTTATCCTTTTCCTCAAAACTGGCGCTAAAAACAGAACGCTTGGGAGGCTCTCCTTTGTAGTGGGCATGGACTACCATTCATTTTGCGGTCAATTAAAATTCACCTCCCTAAGCTCAAATTTGCGAATTTTTTATAATCCTTTGTCTTAGAAAAGTCAATCCTTCGGCTCCGCTCAGGATTGATACTGAGTTTGCCGAAGTATCAAGCTAGTCTGCTAGTTTCTGACTTTATTTTGCTGACTTTAATTCTTGTTTAACTTTTTCAGCCAAGAAAATCTTAATAAGAGATTGGTATGGCACGTCTTTGGCATTTGCCAACTCCTTAATTCTTGCCAGCAAATACTGAGGGAGGCGTAGAGAAATCGACTCCGTGGAGGGCTTGAGTTTAGATAAATCTAATTCGATGGGTCTTGAGAAATCAAAGTATTCCGAAGGATCGGCAGTCGCCCAAAAATTCCTTTCCTCATCTTCGTTTTTGAATTTTGGTATTGATTTAATTTTTTTAACCTTCTTCATATTTGCTCTTTTCTTTTTTGTTTTGATCCCTTGCTGAAATAACTCTTAAATTTCTCTTTCTGATAGTAAAAATGATTGTTAACTGTCTTTTTTTATTTGTAACACCGAGTGCTAAAAATCTTTTCTCGGTCTCAGAATGTTTTGTATCAGGAAATATTTTTAAAGGCTTATTAAAAAATACTTCTTCTGCTTCTTTGTCATGAACTTCGTGTCTTGCCCAATTTTTCTCAATATTTCCCTGATCCCAATCAAATACTAAAGGAACAGGTAACTGCACCACAACAAAAGTATATTATGAAAATATACAAATGTCAATGTTTAAGCTATGGTGCTCCCCTTAGTTTACGACCAGTCAGACTGGTCAGTTGCGTTTGACGGGACGAACGGAGTTTACACTGAGTGAAATCGAAGTGAACTTTTTGAGTCAAGTGGTTGGGGAAATTAAGAGGTGGTTTATGGAGAATCAGGCTTTAGTTCCTCTCTACAATACTCCCTACATCATTTGTTAAGTCTCCAGCCACAATTATTTCATTTTTTCCTAAATACGGTTTGACATGATGCCCAAATAGGTCGCATATTACCTTAGCATAAGATTCACCCAATTGTTTATGTCCTCGAGCAATAGTATAGCTTGTAGGAAGAAACGGCGGTCGATATAGAGGATATTTCGATTTCGGAGGTTCTTCTGTTAACCTTATTCCTGTATCTTCTCTATCAGCTAAATCTAAAACGCTAACATATAACCAATCAACATCCATCAATGCTGGACCACTTCCCTACTTATAAAGCTCGAAAGATTTTATTCCTCCTTTCTCAATCAATAAATCTTCTTCACCTGAGGGATTTTTAAAATCATAATTAAAGGCGACGTGGGAAAGATATTTATCATCCGAAAGATTGACCATCCCCATTTCGGCGGCTAATTCTCCAACAGATTTAAACTGGCCTGATTTCTCGTAATGATAATACAAATTGGCAAGTTCTTCAGCTTCATCCAAAGTAAAGGATTTTACTCTCTCCAATAAAACTAACCAGATTTTAAAGTTTCGAACACCACCAATTTGCTCAATTCCTTCCTTAAGGCGTGCTTGTCTTTCTTCTTCACTGACTTTTGGTCTATTTAAAAGCGACTCTAATAATGGCATTTTATAAGTTGTGAGGAAGTCAAATCCTTTGCCTTGAAAAAGTCAATAGTTCGATAGACTCACTATTGACACTGAGTACTGCCGAAGTGTCAATTTATTTATAAAGCTGACTATGTGTACCAATAACCTCAAAGACAACTACTTTGCCAGTTTCGTCTTCATACTCTGAAAATATCGCTCTCCAATCACCTGTGATATTGACACTTCTGTAGCCTGAATATTTTCCTGTCAACGCATGATTGTTAAGTTGAAGATGGAAAGGCTCTTTTAAAAATAGCTCTAACCTTTTTCTAAATGCGATCTTAATTTCGAGTGGAGACTTTTTTAATTGTTTAAGGAACTTTCTGGAGTAATCAATTCTTTTGAAGTTTTTTCTCATCAGTAATCATTTTATCCAAGAAAGCTAAAGCTTTATTGGGATCATCAAATGAAACCACTCTACCAGCTTTAATATCTTCCCTAGATTCTTTTAAAGAACTAATTAAATAATCGCTGGGTTCTTCACTGAGGCTAAAATGGATGGTTTTGGTCCTCACGAGATGCTTTAAAAAACCATTGATCACGCCACTTAATGATATGCCTAAATCTTTGGCTACCTTCTGAGCTTCCTTCTTTACATTGGGGTCAACTTTAACATTGACTACTGCTGTATTCATACATACGAAGTATAGACAAAGTATAGACTTTTGTCAAGAGGAAATTCGAGGTTATATTTAAAAAATAACTCAGCTCCCCAGAGTTTACGAATTTCGAACTTTTTAGACCGAAATAGTTTGTGCCAAATGCAACGGGCATTTAGGCCATGTTTTTGAAGGCGAAGGAAATACCTCCAAAAACACCAGACACTGCGTCAACTCTCTTTCAATTAAGTTTTTCCCAAAGAGTAACCAACTTAAATTCTAAGAAATTGATGAAATTGATTTTGTTCTTCTTGCAAGAATAATATTCTTTCTTTTATCTTGCGATAGGAGTCTTTTCTCTCTCATCGCGGCAAACTGCGCATCTACTATTTTTTGGCACTCGGAATCCGGACAGACGCTTTCCATATGAGTAATTAGAGTACCCCTGCCTTCTGCTCTATCTTCCCATCGGCGGTAAAATACCCGCAACTTACCACAACGAATACAAACTGTTTCCGCTTGTTTTTTAATAGAAACCTCCCTTTAAGGCAATTACCAACGATTGCCGGATCTTTGCCAGTTACCTCTGTTTTGGTTGAATCGATTTTTATCTTCCTGAGGACGCGCTACATTAACCACGATTTTCCTACCATCAAGTTCGTAGTTATTGAATTTCTTAATTGCCGCGTCTGATTCCTCGTCGGTTGACATCTCCACGAACGCAAAACCTTTGGATTGACCTGAAAACCTATCTGTTATCAGATTAAGGCTTGCTATCTTACCAACCTGAGAAAATAATTCTTCAAGCTGTGCAGAAGTTGCACTGTATGGGAGACTTCCCACAAATAATCTTTTTGCCATTTTTTTACCCCCTTTCTTTTTAAAAATTAACCTTAAATGAGAATGGAATTAAGAGTCTATGGATACGAAGTAATTTTTACTGAAGTATCAAAAAGCTTTTAATCACTCAACTTAAGTTAGGCTTCATTATAACACAAACGGATTTTAAATCAACTATAGGGTCACTTGCGAGTTTAAGCTAAGTTTATCGGGGGACGATTTTCGGACTCGAATTATGAAGATAAAACTCCCTTTTTAATATACTCTTTAATCAATGATTGATATGGCACATACACTTTAGTCAATTAATTTAAATGGGGTAAGTTTTAAACTGTCCGAGTTGGCTCTACTTAATAGACAACATCAAAACCTATTACTTGGCAGGCCAAGGATAAGAAATCATCTCATCAAGCATTATTTCTTGCCTCTAATGACTTTAGATGTTCTTGGGTAAATTCTATATTTTGTTGTCTGTGAGGGAATAACCTAGTCGCTTCTTCTGTGTAAAACCGGTGATTTTCTAACAAAGTTAAGTTGCCTTTTGTAAAAGCTATCTCATCTTCTCTCGAAGGAGTATCTGTTCCTTTTAATTCTTTTAACACGTTTTTTGCAGTTTCCCAATAAATGCTTGGTTCTTGGCCTAAATGTGCTAAATCCGCGTCTGCAATAATTTGAGTTGGGTATTCATCGGTTGCAGATTGCCTTAGACTGCCGTTTTCAAAGGATACATTGGTCGCCAAAATCATCCTTTTTACTTTCTGAATATCCTCTTCTTTAAATGACCCAGTTTTTCTCATTTCTTCTGCTGCAATTCTGGCGCTTTCTTTTTCATTTAAACCACTACCCAAATCCTGCTGGATATCATGGTAACTGGCTGCTATTTCAACTAACGGTATATCTGAAGTAGCTATTTTACCCGCTTCTAAGGACAGTCGGGCAATCATTCTAGCAGTACCTAATACCACTTCAGAATGAGCCCGATTATGATATTTTTTCGGGTTTTCACCATCTTCTTTGCCTGTACCATACTTTCTTTCAACTTCAGAAAGAGCGTAACTAATTAGTCCTTTTACAACGATTTCCTTTTTAGATACGATAGCTTCTTTCATCATATTTTTTCTTTTAAGATTAACAAAACTAAATAATCTATACTTTAGGTATTAGAAGGCTGTTTTTTGGGTTTATGGGTGAGGATTTTATAACCTGCGTACATTAAAACTCCGCCAATTACTAAATCCGTAATGCTTTCTGCGGTTACAACTTTGTATAAACCTATGGTCAATATTGCTGCTGCGGTAACTTTAATTCCGGCATTTATTACCGTTTCTCTTGAGAAATTATGATTTAATTCAAAGTTTTGAGGTTGAAAACTAAACTCCTTAGGATTTATATGTGTAAATGCAGGTCTGGTTTCTGGCGTTATCGCCATATTGAGAGTGATTATACTATTTTGGAGCTCATTAGTCAAACTATAGGGCTTGGTGCGACTGGGGACGATTTTCGAGCTGGATTTACTTAAGATGTTTATCAAAAAAATTCAGAGATCGTGAAAGAAATTGGCTGCGGAAATCTCCCGACAAATTATGATCTCCACCTTCATAAACAAAATATTCCACTTCTTTTCCGACTTTTTGCAAAGCTTCATTCAGGCGATCTGAAAACTCCTTTGGAACGCTAGCATCATTCGTACCGTGATGAATTTGCACGGGACCTGCTATTGAATCAACATAATTAATGGCTGAAATTTTATTCCAAAATTCAGGATTGTCGCGGGGCTCACCATAAGTTTGGACTAATCTTGCTCGTGCTGATGCTGTTGCCCACCAAGGTGGTGGGACAAATCCTGTCCTTCTTCGCCAATTGTAGAAAAGGTCCTCGGCAGACCCCACCACTCCTGCGGCAATAACTGAAGCTTTAATATCTTTGGAGACAACAATACTTCTTAAGGTCACATTACCGCCCATTGAATGCCCCCACATCCCAATTCGATTGAAATCAGCTTCGGGATATTTTTTGATTGATGAAATTAAATTTAAAACATCATAAGTGTAGGCCGGTGACCAATGACCGCCTTCGGCATCACCTTCAGAATCTGCATGCCCCCGATAATCAGGTTTGACGACTAAATATCCGTTTCTGGCAAAATAGTCTGAAAAAGCTTTATAGGAATTTGCGGTGTCATATACAGAAGGGTTAATATAGCCATGGTTGATGATAATCACCGGCCAACCAGATGAAGGTCTTTGACCCGCAGGAACATTCATCAAAGCATTAAGCTTTAAACCGTCTGAATGGTAAGAAACAATATAACTTGTAAATCCGCCTTGATTGCCTAAATCCTTCTCAATTTTAATCTCACCGCCCGGATATTCTCTTTCACGCATGGCAGCAATTTCTAAAGGATCTAATTGTTCCCCGCCTTCATCCTCGTTCTTAAGTTGTGGCAACTGAATGAAGTTGTTACTACCTTGAAATTTGATAAAGAAAACCAAGCCCAAAAAAGCCAAAATAATTACAAGGAGTAGTGATTTGTTTTTGGAAAAAACCATAAAAAACAATTCTATTATACTTTTATACTTTGCAGTTTTTTTCAAATTTATAACTGCTCCCCGCAGTTTACGGACTTCGAACATATTAAATCAAGCGGTTGGTGAGATTAGGAAGTGGTTTGTGGAGAATAGCTCTGTAACAAACTTCCACCTGGAAATCATCTAAAAATAATTCTCAAGCAGCTTGAGGAATCGGTCTTTCTGGAAAAATAAAAGGTATTGCAGGCAACTGTTCATTTTTCTCAATATTGCCCTCACAAAGAAGCTCGACCCTATCCAATTTCGACTGAGGTTTCTTAATTAAAGCGTGCAGGCTTTCTTCTGTTCCTGCTGCTTCTCTCGTTGCTTCAAAATGTACAATTCGCGATCCTTCGCTACTAAAAATAATAACAAAAGGAAGAATACCATAATGATCTTGATAAACTTTCTGTAATGCTTGACCAACTTCTCGTTCGTTAGCTATATCTATGCCATATTTTCTAAACAATCTTAGAACATCAATGTAATTAGGTGCAAGAATCTTTCCCCAGCTATTTAATTGCCCCTGAGGTATACGATTCTTAATTTTCTCGACATCCTTCTCTGCGATTTGTCTGGCTAAACTTACTAATTCAGCTGGGCTAGTATGTCTAATATTAGGCACTTCGTCACGTTTTAAGAGGTAATAATCAAAATAGTGGTCGTAAAAATCTTCTTGAGTTGCAGCAACGTTTCTCAATTCTCCTGGTTCATAATCCTTAGAATATACGGGAACGGGTTGTTCCCCATGGCCTATATCTCCTGTTATATAGCTAACACTTCCTCTCCCTCCAACCGTAACAGTCTTAGACCATCTTTTATTCAATTCATCCCATTTTATCGAACCACGAGGAGTTCCAGGATATAGAAAGTCACTTAATGTTTGTGAGAATTGTTTTTCAAGAAAGGCATATAGCATAGTTTCTTCTACTTTTAATAAAACATCTGGTATGTCTTGACGATCCCTATTTTGATAATGATAACTTCCAAGATGATCTTCTAATCCTGCCCAGACATTTGCTCCCAGAAAATTTCGCAATTCATAATTGGTGTCAAGAATTCTTCCATCAATAGCTGCTTGGGCGTACTGAACAATCCATGGTGCTCTGCCTTGTTCCTTAAACGTATTCAAAACTACTTCCCAGTGAGCTTGAGTCAATCCCCCTCTTTCGTGGATGTTCACTGTCTCTGGATTTTGATATTCTCTCTCTGCCATATTGGACAACGAATTTTACGCCTGCCGTATATAAAATGTCAAAAAAGTTCGACGTCTCGTTTGGGGTTTGCAAATTTCGAGGCTGAAAAGGGCTGGCTCCCAAGCGGTGCAAAACCGGGCTATATGAATGACAAATATGCTGAAAAGGGCAACAAAACCATTAAAAAAGACCCGGTTAGATTCCCTCTAATTAGAAAAGCATGGGATATGATGCTGAGTGGCTTATATTCTCCACCGCAAATTCTCAGAAAATTAAATGATGAGTGGGGCTATAGAACCCTCAAGCATAAAAGGATTGGAGGAAAACCAATGTGCAGAAGCATGATTTATCAAGTCTTTACCGACCCCTTCTATTATGGTGAATTTGAATATCCAACAGGAAGTGACATCTGGCACAAAGGCAAGCATCAAGTGATGATTACAAAAGATGAGTTTGACAAGATTCAGATACTTTTAGGCAGAAAAGGCAGAGCAAAGCCTAAAACCCATCAGTTTTTTGCTACCGGACTGATGAAGTGTGGTGAGTGTGGAGCAATGATAACCGCAGAAGAAAAATGGCAAATCATTTGCTCAAACTGCAAGTTCAAATTCGCTTCTCAAAATAAAGAGAGCTGCCCTAAGTGTCAGACTCCGGTTGAAGAAATAGTTAACCCAACAATTCTTCATTACACCTATTACCATTGCACAAAAAGAATAAACCCTAACTGTACCCAAGGCAGTATTAGACAAGAGAATTTAGAACAACAAATTGAAAATCTATTGTCAAAAATCCAGATATCAGAGCGGTTCAAGGAATGGGCGATTAAATATCTGAATGAAGTTAATGACAATGAAACCAACGACAGGACTGCTGTTTTAGGCTCACTACAAGAGGCCTACGGCGATTGTCTGAAGAAGCTTGACAATCTTCTCAAACTGAAGATATCGCCTCAAAATACAGACGGAAGCCTTATCTCCGATGATGAGTTCAAAAAACAGAAGGCTGCTTTATCAAAAGAAAAGGCGACCCTAGAAGAAAAACTTAATGACACCGGCTACAGGGTCACTAAATGGCTTGGGCTTGCGGAGAAAACATTTGATTTCGCCTGCCATGCAAGAGACAGATTCGATACTGGAGATTTACAAACTAAAAAAGAAATACTATTTGGGTTAGGTCAGAACCTAACCTTGAAAGACAAAACTGTGCTTGTAGAGCTTGAGAGACCGCTATATTTTATAGAAAAAGCTGTCCGGGAAGAATCAACAATTTCTGCTAAGTTAGAACCTAACAAAAAACCTATTGTAAAAGGCAATTTAGAAGATTATTGGACTAAAAATCCTTCTATGCTCCCCGGCCTGGACTCGAACCAGGAACCTGCCGATTAACAGTCGGACGCTCTACCAATTGAGCTACCGGGGATCGTTTTATTAACGAGCACAATTTTAACATTCTATGCCACTCTGTTACAATGTTCTCTATGGCACGATCAAAAATCAGCTCGCATTGGCTTTGGCCGCTAGTAGTTTTAATTGTCGCTTTTGGAGCTTTTTGGTTCAAGCCTTGGCAGCCAAAACAGGCAGAAACCATTTCTGTTACCGCCGAAGGCAAAACTCAAGCTACCCCAAATATTGCCAAAATTACTGCCACTGTTGAGTCTCAAAACCCAAACCTCGATGTTGCTCGAACCGAAAATGAGAAAAAAGTAGCGACCGTCGTTGCCAAATTAAAAGAACTTGGCATTGAAGACAAAGACATTAAAACCCAAAATATTTTAGCAGGGCCGGGCTATGAAATTCAGATTTACCCACCTCGCAAACCGACCACCAACCAGTTTACAACCAGTCTTGAAATAACCATCAGCAATTTTGAAAACACAGACGAGGTAATTGCCGCCTTAACGCAAAATGGCTCCACCAATCTTTATGGCCCGAATCTTACCTTAGATGAAAAAGCCCAAGAAGATGCCAAAGCCAAAGCTCGCGAAGATGCCGTCGCCAGCGCCCGCAAAAAAGCCCAGCAGTTAGCCAAACTTTCGGGCCGGAAACTCGGCAAAGTGATCAAAATCCAAGAACAGGGCGATTTTGGGTACCCGATGCCAATACTTGCTCAAAGTGAAGCTGACCTGAAACGTCAATCTTCACTTATACAGCCTGGCCAGAACGAAGTAACCATTAATCTGTTAGTGGATTTTTCCTTAAAGTGAGTAAGGCAAGAAACCCGATACTCGCAATTGATATCAAAACTCCAGTTTTAAAAACTTCACTATCATAATAGATGAAAATCAGGCGGCTTTTCTTCCTACACGGTAAGTGATAATCAGAAAAGTCATTCTAAGTCCCACTATTAAAGCTCTTTTAAAACTCCCAGTGATTTTGGATACTCCTTTTCTTTTTTGGTAACTTACTGGAATTTCAATAATTCTGGCTCCGGAAAGTTTTGAAAGAATAACCATCTCAGGCAAAAAATGAGAGCCACCAACTGTAAGCCTGGGTACTATTTTCTGCATGAGTTTTCTTCGGATTAGTCTTAATGTACAACCGCAATCGGAAAGAGATGGAGTATTGAATAAAAATTGCATAAACTTTGCAATCATGATGTTACCAAAACGAAGAAGTAACTTCATGTTGGCTCCTTCTTTAATAAATTCTTTCCTAGTTCTTGTGCCCAAAACTAAATCAAAGCCGTCGCTATACGCAAGAAGTTTGAAAATGTCCAGTCCATGAAAAGTACCATCTGGTTCCGCTAAAATACATAAATCGCCGCTTGCTTCTTTTAAGCCTCTTTGGAGCGCGAATCCATACCCTTGTTTTTTTTCAGTGACAACTTTTGCACCTGCTAATCTGGCAAGCTTGGCGGTTTTATCTCGTGAATTGTTATCCACAACAATCAATTCATCTACAACACCGGTTCCTAAAAAATTGCCAACAGCCTCGCTAATATTTTCTTCTTCATTATAGGCGGGAAAAATGACGGAGACTTTATTTTTAAACCACATTTTAAAAGAAAATATACTCCTTATAGAATCAACATTACAACCCAATGATGGAATTTGCTATATAAACTTACGAGTAACTATAATAGGTTCAATCTCATGAAAGAAGAGAAAATACTAGTAACCGGAGTAGCCGGTTTTATGGGTAGCCATGTAGCAGATTATCTCCTTTCATCAGGTTTTAAGGAAGTCTACGGTTTAGATGACCTATCGGGAGGACATTTAAGAAACGTTGATAAAGACTGCAAATTTACTAAACTTGATTTAAGAAACAAGGCAAAAATTGAAAAATATATAACAGATGTTTCACCTACTTTAATTTATCATTTGGCGGCAGATGCCACGGAAGGAAGAAGCCAGTTTACCCCAATTGAATGTACTCAAAGAAATTACCTTGCCCACTTGAATCTTTTAGTCCCGGCAATTCGAATTGGGCTTAGAAAGATAGTTGTTACTTCTTCCATGAGTGTTTACGGAGCCCAAAAGCCGCCATTTTCCGAACAGATGCCAACTAATCCTGTGGATATTTATGGAATTTCTAAAACAGCCATGGAAAGGGCAACTGAAATTCTTTCCAAAGTACATGGATTCCGCTACACCATCATAAGACCGCACAATGTCTATGGGCCAAAACAAAATCTCAGCGATCCTTACAGAAACGTGATCGGAATTTTCATCAATTCTCTTTTAAGAAGGAAATCTTTTTATATTTATGGTGATGGCGAACAAAAACGAGCCTTTACCTACATCGATGATTTTACTCCTTACTTTGTTAAAGCAGGATTTGATACAAAATCCGATGAAAAAATAATAAATATCGGTCCTACAGAAACTCACACTATTAACGAGCTTGCAAAAATAGTTCTTAAAAATTTCTACGATGGGAAACCATACCCAAAGGAAGTTAAGCCTAAACATTTACCGGAAAGATCACAAGAGGTTAAGGAAGCATTTTGTACAAATGAAAAAGCAACAAAAATTTTAGGATACAAAACAACTATTTCCCTTGAAGATGGGATCAAGAAGATGATTGTATGGGCAAAAGCACTCGGACCGCAAAAGCCAATTTATTTAAAAAAGGGACTGGAACTTGAAGGGGAAAATACTCCAGATACCTGGAGCAAACATTTAATTTAAGAAAATCTTTCCTTAGTCTTAGATGAATAGATGAATTTGAGGCGACATCAAGTTTTCTGTACCCTTTTGATTTTTATCTGTACTTCATTAGTTCTCATTTACCCCATTTTTTTAGGAAAAATCCCTTTTAATGGTAATTTTTTGGTGTCTTTTTTCACTCCTTGGCGTTTTCAAAATTGGGAAGGATACCCAACAGGAGTACCGTCAAAAGCTGTGTCCTGGGATCAGATCAGACAATACTACCCACTTTTTGAACATACTCGTAGGGTGTGGAGATTGGGAGAAATCCCCCTATGGAATCCCTACAACTTTTCTGGTACTCCACAACTTGCAAACTTAGAGAGTGCTTCTTTTTATCCTTTAAATATCGTATTTGCTTTTGGGCAGACAATAGATTCATGGATAATTTTTAAAATCTCAGCTGTAGTACTTTCAGGTTTTTTTACCTTTCTTTATCTTCAAGCACTAAAGCTTAAGTTCTTGCCTTCACTTTTTGGCTCGTTAAGTTTTGCTTTTTCGAGCACAATGGTTATATGGGGCGAGGAAATCTGGCAATCTGCTCATTCAGTTATCTGGTTACCACTTTGGCTTTTTAGTATTGAAAAACTGATTGTTTCTCAAAAAAAAATATATTGGTTAATTGGTATTTTTTCCGCTCTTTTCTCAATTTTTGCCGGCTATTTCCAAACAACTCTTTATGTTTTTATTTTTGTCTTCACTTACTTTCTTTTTCGCGTCAATGTTTTTAATGGGCCGAGTAAGTTCTTAACATGGTTTAAAAAAAATAAGCCTCTTTTTTTCTTAACTGGCTCAATATTTCCTTTAAGTCTTCTTCTTGGAGCGATTCAGATAACCCCCACCGTTGAATTATATTTACAATCCACAAGAAGAATAATCCACTTAACTGAAATTAATATCCAATTTCTCCTACCATTAAGGCAATTCGTTACTTTCTTTGCTCCGGATTTTTTCGGGCATATTGTGACTAAAAACTGGATTGGGGGGGCAGGCCAATATTACGAAAAAATGATTTACATTGGAGTAGTCCCAATAATTTTTGCCTCTCTAGTATGGATAATTTCCAACCGGCTTAAATCTTTTGTTAATTTTTTTACTGCCTGGTTTATACTTTCTGTTTTATTAATCTTTAACAACCCCATAGCCAAGTCAATTTACCTTTTTGAAATACCTCTGATTTCAACAGCTAACCCAATAAGAATTATATTTATCTTGGCTTTTTGTGTCTCAACTCTTTCTGCGATTGGTTTTTCAGTTTGGAGTGATTCACCATTTTCTAAAATTAAACGGAAATGGTTTATTTCTTTACTTTCATTCACAATGATTTATCTCTTCTTAGTTATCTTTCTGTTTTTTGCCCGAAAAGGTACTTGGTCTTTTCAACATTTTCCACCTAACTGGACAATAACTGCATTAAGAAACCTAGCTGTCCCTCTTCTAGTTTTTTTTCTTACAGCCTTCTTACAACTATTCGGTTCCTTCTTCAGAAAACTTCATTTATTATCTGTTTTTTTGATATTCATCTTACTTTTTTCTCATGCCCTGTTCTTCTTATGGAAGTATCTTCCTTTTTCAGAAAGAAGATTTCTCTACCCATCCCATCCCCTTTTAACTTTCATACAAGAAAACGCTGGCATTGATAGATTTTGGACATTAAAAGGAGGAATTGTAGAGAATAATTTTGCCACGGTTTATAAGATTTTTTCACCGGAAGGATATGATCCTTTAAACATCCTAAGATACAACGAACTTTTAGCCTCAACCTATGAAACAGGGAAAACAGTAATCAGTCGATCAGACGCAACGATCAGTCGAGATTTGAGCTCCTCAAACGAAGCATTAGAGAAGACGTGGAGCCTTCTTTCTCTTATGGGAGTTCGTTATATTATAAATTCTGATGATCCTGCTTTGAGTCCCAAGGATATTCACACTCCTACATTTTTAGAAAAAATCTGGCAGGATAAAAACTTCACTATTTACGAAAACAGAAATGCTCTACCTCGAGCTTTCTTAGCAGACAGCTACATGGTTGAGACCGAAAAGGAAATGATTCTCAAAAAACTTTATGGCCCTCAGTCGAATTTAAAAAACACCTTAATACTTGAAGAAAAAATACCAAACTTTGAACCAAAACATTCAGCCGGAAGTACTGTTCAAATTTTGAATTATTCACCGCAAAAGGTTGACATTAAAACAAGCTCTCAGACCGACAAACTTCTCTTTCTTTCAGATACTTTTTATCCAGGTTGGGAGGCAAAAATTGACGGGCTAAAAACCAAGATCTACCGGGCTGACTATTCTTTTCGAGCTGTTCTCGTACCGACTGGCAATCACCAAGTGTCCTTTAAATATAAACCGTTATCATTTAAATTGGGCCTAATCATAAGCGCTCTAACACTTTTCTCCATTATTTTCGTAAGCTTTTTATGGAAAAGTCCTATTCCCCGTACAAGATGAACCTCCTGGCTACCAATTAAAGTAAAGTTCCATTGAGAGAAGAAATGTTAAGAAGATAAAGAAGATCAATAAAGTATAGAAAATATTAGTTTCTCTGAATTAATTTAGGGCTAGTCGAGCGTTTTTTGATAGCAGCAAGACTATTAAAACAGCGTGTAGACAAAAGGGGCCACGCCGGTGGCTTGAGCAAAAATTAGAAGAAGCCCGAAAATCAAAAGTACCAAAACAAAGGGGATTAAAAACCAGAGTTTGGCTTTCCACAAGAATTCAAGTAGCTCCCGAGCCTCCCCAATTCTTAAAAAAAATCCTTTTAGAAATTTCATCTTGTACTAATTGTCAAATGTCAAATGTCAAATGTCAAATGTCCTCTTTGAAGATTACATATCTCTCCAGCGCCAAAATATCCAGCCCTGATTTGGAAAAAGTATTAAGAGCATCCGCCGGCGAATTAACAATCGGCTCGCCTTTTAAATTAAAAGAAGTATTTAAAAGCACGTAAACACCGGTCTTCTCTCCGAATCTTTTGACTAAATCATAATAACGTCTGTTCTGCCCCTTCGAAATTATCTGTAATCTGCCCGACCCATCCACATGGATAACCGCCGGAATCACCGTGCGTTTTCCCCTTTTAACCGGAAAAACTCCCAGCATAAAATTGGTCAAAGATTCATGCTGCAAGTTCCCAAGTTCGAAGTATTCTTTGGCCTTTTCTGCCAAAACCACGGGCGCAAAAGGCCGGTAAGGCTCTCTAAATTTGATTTTAGTATTGACTATCTCTTTCATATCTTCGCGCCTTGGATCTGCTAAAATTGATCTTGCCCCCAGCGCCCTTGGGCCCCATTCTGCCCGGCCATGAAAAAAGCCAATTACCTTACCCTTGGCTATTTCAGCTGCCAAATAATCAATCAGTTTTTCCTCCGATGGGATTTTTCTAAATTTGATTCTTTGAGACTTTAAAAAATTTTCAATTACATTCTCACTAAAGTCGGCTCCGAAATAACAAGTCTCTTGAATAAATCGTCTTTTTTTCTGAAGTAGTGCATGATAAACATAAAGAGCCGCCCCCAAACTTCCTCCGTCGTCACCGGCTGCCGGCTGCACGAAAATGCGTTTAAAAGGGCCTTTGCGCAACAAGAGTCCATTGGCCACGCTGTTTAAACCGACGCCACCGGCGATACATAGATTTTCCATTTTTGTTTCCTGATAAACGGTTTGGGCAAGTTTTAAAATGACTTCTTCGCAAAAAGTCTGGATCGAAGCCGCAATGTCGGCATATTTTTGATTAAGTTCGCAAAGCTGGCGATAGTTTGGCGGCTTATCCCCAAAATAAGAAGGATAGCCTGAAGATTTAGTAAAAAAATGTAAATCGCGAGGTCTGGGTTTTTTGAATAATTCGATAAATTTGGCGCTGTAGGCATACTCTGCCGATTTATGGTAAGTAAAATATTCCATGTTTAGCGAAAATGAACCATCCGCATAAGTCTTAATTACTTTTCTGACTTTATCCAAATATCGCGGCTTACCATAAGAAGCCATGCCCATAACTTTATATTCACCGTCATTGACCTCAAATCCCAAAAACGCCGTAAAAACTGAATACAAAAGACCTAAGGAGTGAGGAAATTTAATTTCTTTGGTGATTCCCATTTGCAATCCATCACCTCTACCAATCGTGGCTGTCGTCCATTCGCCGACGCCGTCAAAAGTCAAAATTGCGGCGCGCTCAAAAGGTGAAGCATAAAAGCTAGAGGCTGCATGGGATATATGATGGGGTACGAAAAGAATTTTTCGACGGTCAATATCTATCTCATCGGCAATAATTGAACGCACCCAAAGTTTGTCGGCAAGCCAAGTGACCATGGCTTTAGCAAATAAGCGATAAGCTTGAGGGTAAGAAGCGAGCGTCGTTAAAAGAATCCTGGCAAATTTCCAAAAAGGTTTCTCGTAAAAAACTACATAATCTAAATCGGCGGCGGAAATTTCGGCTTTTTTAAGACAAAAGTCGATGGCTCGAATGGGAAAATCACTATCGTGCTTCTTTCGACTAAAGCGTTCTTCGGCACTGGCTGCAACTACCTTGCCGTCCTTTAGCAAAGCGGCTGCTGATTCGTGATAAAAACAAGAAATACCCAAAATATACATGATTAAAAAATTGAAAATTGAAAAGCTTTGCGTTGCCTTCGACAAGTGAAAATTGAAAATTTCATTAGAATGGTTTTTGCGCCTGTTTGAGATCTTCCTTTGGGTGCTGCCAGTCTTCAAAATTGGACTTAGATTTAGACTGAAGTTTTAAAGGATCTGCAAAGAATTTAAAGAAGATTGCCACCGGCGCAAGGAAAATAAGATAAAACAGGCTTAAAATTAATTGCGCTTGAAAATTGCCAATTGCCTGAGCAACAATTAACCACTTCTTCCATAAGAACTTGGCAAAATTCATGGGGACATTAAACCATGCATGGGTTTCCAGTTTCTAGTCTCTAGTTTATTTATTATTCAAGGGAAAAACGCAGTTTAAGGGAAGCAACAAATAGGAAAACAAAACCCAATATGAAGAAAAAGTCGGTAACTTTGATATTGTTAAAAAGCATTGGATCGGGCAAAAAAAGATTTAAGACTAAAGAAACGGTAAAAGAAATCATCGAAAAAGCAATTAAAACTTCGCTCCAGGCAAGTTTTCCGCCGCGAAGTCTATAGGCATTGTAGGTTGCCGAGGCTGAAATAAGTAAGGCAATGATGGCTGCCGTAGTTGAGATCATCAAATCCATCTATTTCAATTGTCTCCGCCAGTCGGCGGATTTGTCAAATGCCTGCCCCGTTAAACCGCTCCATGAGACCCGTCAGACGGGCCAAATGGTAAGGTTATTCGGGGTCAATTGTTTACAAATAATCCCGCAACTTTTTGGATCGCGTCGGGTGTCTGAGTTTTCTAATTGCCTTGGCTTCAATTTGGCGAATTCGCTCCCGAGTCACCCCGAATTCGCGGCCGACTTCTTCAAGTGTCCTTTGTTTACCGTCCTCCAGTCCGAAGCGGTACTGTAAAACTTTGGCCTCGCGCGGCGAAAGGGTCAAGAGCATCTCCTGAATATGATCCTTAAGAAGCGCTTGCGTTGCCTGATCGGTTGGGGAAGCTGAAACATCCTGAATAAAATCACCAAGCCGACTATCCTCCTCTTCACCGACAGGCGCTTCCAGTGATGCCGGCTCCTGGGAAACCTTGATGATTTCCCGAATTTTGTCAGTACCTACTTCCATTTCAAAGGCTACTTCCTCTGGTGTCGGTTCCCGCCCTAATTCCTGCATCAGCTTTCTGGAGATGCGATTGAACTTATTGATTGTCTCAACCATGTGAACCGGGATACGGATTGTCCTTGCCTGATCGGCAATCGCCCGGGTAATGGCTTGTCTAATCCACCAAGTCGCATATGTCGAAAACTTATAGCCCCGGCGCCAATCGTATTTGACCACTGCACGCATCAAACCGATATTGCCCTCTTCAATCAAATCTAAAAGGGTCAAACCCCGATTGACATATTTTTTGGCAATGGAAACAACCAGACGCAGGTTGGCATTAATTAGTCGTTCTCTGGCGCGTCTGTCACTTTTCTCTACTCTTTTAGCCAAAGTAACTTCTTCCTCATAAGTTAAAAGGGAAACTCTGCCGATTTCACGAAGATACATTCTAACCGGATCTGAAAGATATCCTTCTCCCATGGCTGCCAGATCCTCAAGCTCTTTTTCCAGTTCTGAAACCGATTTGGAGACTTCGGCCGTATCGATCTCGGTTGTGTCGAAAACATCGACTCCTTCATCAAGCAATTTATGATATAGCTCATCGACTTCGTTTACACAGAGTTCCGGTTTGGGGAAAATTGCCAAAATTTCATCCTGGGTGACAAAACCCTGTTCACGACCACGCTTAATGAGTTTGCGGATTTCCGCTTTTGTATCAATTTTCTTTTCGGAAAGCTTATCTTTTGCAGAATGGTTTTGACTTGCTGCAGCCGGTTTTTTCTTCTTGTTCATAAAAACTTACCTTATTATTTTAAAGAAATATTAACCTCTTCCAAATTTCTGGCTAATTTGTCGAAGTTTTTAGTTAGTATGGCCACTTGCCGATTGTCTTTTTTAGTTTGGGCTAACTTTAGTTTTTGTGATATTGCCGAAAGCTGACGCTTTAAAGACTTTTGTCTGATTCTTTTTGCCAGCTTTATAAGTTCTTCTAGCCAAGCTTCCTTTTCGGCAAAAGCCAGACTAATATTTATAAGATATAAATTGTCAACAAAGTCAGTTAACTCTTTTGGCAGTTTTTTCGATAATTTGGCAAAATTTTGAGATTGCGCGAACTTAATTATAGCACTAAGCCACTTCCAAAAACGCCCTGCCGCCTCATTTTCAAAATCGAAAGGCAAGACCTTTAAAATCGGCCAACTTTTAAGATCATCACTGGAAATAAAAAGCGCCAGAAAATATTCCTCAAGACCTACTGTACTTTTTAGGTTTTGAGAAGATTGCGGTGAGGGTTCCTTAATGTATATGTCACTAACCTTTTTTTCAACGGCTTGAGCTACTAAACTAATATCAAGGTTAAGATTTTTTGCCAATTTTTCAATGTAATGTGCCCTTACTAAATCGTCAGAAATTTTGGCCAAGATCGGCAAAATCTCGCGGCCGATTTTCTTTTGGCCATCGGCTGTTGCGGGACTGTACCGCGAAAGAGCTGACTCAATAAAATAATCGTAAATATTTTCCGCGCCCACAACGGCTTTTTTGAAACCTTGGGAATCTTTTTGACTAAACTCGTCAGGATCCTTATATTTGCCAAGCCTGACAACTTTAACGCTTACGCCTGCCAAGTCCAAAAGCTCAATACCTCGTCTGGCAGCTGTATCTCCAGCTAAATCTGTATCAAAACAAAGTGCAACGTTTTCGCAAATTCGAGAAAGCAAAGCCGCTTGCCGTTCGGTTAGGGCCGTTCCTTTGGAGGCAACCACATTTTCAATGCCAGCCTGATAGGAGGATAATACATCAAATTCCCCTTCTACTAACAGTGCCTGATTTTTCTCTCTTATTGCGCTTCTGGCTATATCCATGCCAAAAAGCAGCGACCCTTTGTTAAAGATCGGCGTCTCGGGAGAATTGACATATTTTGCTTCTTTTGAGGAACCGCCAAGCAGTCTTGCCGAAAACCCCAATACCGTACCACGGCTGTCTTTCAGGGGAAAAATGATACGATTGCGAAACCGATCGTAATAACCTTGCCTGTCCTCTCTTGCCTGCCCGTCCCCTCGGCGGGAGATGACTAAGCCGGCCATAGCGATATCCGCAAGACTATATCCGCGCTTTTTCAAAAACTGGGAAATCGTCTCCCAACTATCCGGAGCAAACCCCAGACCAAATTTTTGCCAAAGACTATTTTTAATACCCCTTGACTGTAAATAATTTCTAGCTTTTTGGCCAACAGGATGCTTATTCAGAAGATGAGCATAAAATTTGCCAGCAAGTAAATTTATTGAGATTAACTTTTCGCGCTCTTGCGATTTGTCACTTGGTACAAAGGACTTAAGTTTTACGCCGACTCTTTTAGCCAACTCCTCCAATACCTCTCGAAAATCCCAACCCTCCATTTTTTCCAAAAAGGTAAAAACATCGCCAGCCTCACCGCAACCAAAACATTTAAAAACCTGGCGCTCGGGGGAAATCATCAGTGAGGGAGTTTTTTCGCTGTGAAATGGGCAAAGAGCCGCAAAATTGCGTCCGGTTTTTTTAAGAGGAATATAAGAAGAAATAACCTCAACAATATCAACCTTGCTTTTGACTTCCGCAACTTGATCTTCCATCTTGGCTCTAAGAAGACACCAAGGTTTCTCCTTAGTATTCCTCTTCCTTAAATCGGAGAATTTGAATTGGCAAAGCCAAATTCAAATCATTTTTCTCAAAATTGCTTTGCAATTTTGAAAAGGAGCAGCAGACTTAAGCTTGAGCGTTTTTGTTTACGAAAACGCGACATTTTAAAGTCTCGCTGCGACGTGCGTGCCTGGGGAGACTCGAACTCCCGACCCCTGACTCCGGAGGTCAGTGCTCTTTCCACTGAGCTACAGGCACCTGAGCGGTGAGGGAGGGATTCGAACCCTCGATACCCTTGCGGGCATACGGCATTTCCAGTGCCGCCGATTCAACCACTCTCGCACCTCACCATTCGCTCATTCGTTTAAATTCGTCCCCAATTCGTTTTAATTCGTGTTTTCGCCTTCCTCCAAAGTTCCTTAGTGTCTTTAAAAGTCAACTTATCCTCGACCTTATCAACCGGCAACCAAACTTTGGCACTAACCTCAAAAGCAGTTGTCGCTTTGACGCGGTTGATATACTTCATTAAATAAAAAACGACTGTTTTTAAAACCCGCTCGCCTTCCTCATAATAAAAATATTGCGTTTGACCGGCCCGATCAATAATCTCGGCCTTGACTCCTGCCTCTTCCTCAACTTCGCGAAGTGCCGTTTGCTCCTCGCTTTCATAAATCTCCCGATGGCCTTTGGGAAAATCCCAACCCTTATGCCCTGAATGCTGGGTGACTAAAACTTCCCAGTCAGATTTATCCTTACGGATCGAAGATCCTGAGCGAAGTCGAAGGACGATGCCCCCGGCACTAAATATCCGCTTAATCGGCATGACAGCCAAATTTTACCAGATTTAAGGGATAGAAAAAATCAGAGTGATGCTATGATGAAAATACATGAAGCTTCCTTACCGTAAAAATGCTTATATTCCAAAAGAAAAATTAACTGAATATGTACTTTCTGAAGCTCATACTGTCGGAAGATTAAAAGCCAAATACTTTATAGCAGCAGGTTTTGATAAAACAACTGCATCAATATTAAAAAGGCATCTGCTTGCAATTGCGCATTCGCAAGAGGTCAAGGAGGTTATAATATCACTATACGGCAAAAAATACGTTATTGATGGGAAAATTCGGGGGCCTAGTGGCAAGGTTCTTAAGGTTACGACAATCTGGATTATTGAGACAGGACAAAAATTTCCTAGATTCGTTACTACCTATCCTGTATAATATGGCAAGGAGATTTAAATATGTTTGATGAATTAGATACAGTTGTTCTCACTCACGACATCGCAAAGTATAAATTAAAAAAGGGAGATTTAGGAACGGTCGTCCACCTTTACCGTGGCGAAAAAGCTATAGAGGTCGAGTTTGTTGCAGCTTCCGGTAAAACGATTGCTGTAATTACTCTTAGTTCAGAAGACATACGTCCTATGGCAAATCACGAGATTCTTCATGTTAGAGGATTTGCTACCGCCTAATTTTTTGTAGACACAATTATCCCCCAGCACTAAAAATTCTCTTAATTGGCATTGGCTTAGAGATTTTACCAAAAATGGGATATAATTTGTTTGTTTTGATGCGCTCGTAGTTCAATCGGATATCAGCAGATCGCTTTGGCAAAATGCCAAGAGCGCTCCTCTGATATTTTTGGACTAGGTCCAAAAAGAGAACATTAACTGCGCCCATAGCTCAATTGGATAGAGCACAACCTTGCGGAGGTTGGGGTTGGGGGTTCGAGTCCCTTTGGGCGCGCAGGAGGAGTACCCAAGTGGTTTAAGGGCACCGTCTCGAAAACGGCTGGGGTTGTAAAACCCACGTGAGTTCGAATCTCACCTCCTCCGCACCGTCTTATCTCAAGCCAGTATCCCTAAACAACATAAGAGTAACCAAATGGAACTATCCCAAGAAATATTGCAGGAAGAACGGGTTGATACCAAATCACGATTAACAAAATTAGTCGAAATTGGCAGACCCGTTCTTGAGCAAACAGCACTTATCCAAGAAAGAAATTTTATAGAAGAAGATGTTACTAAAGTCAAGGAATTTTTTGAAACTTTAAAACCATTTATTCATCCAAAAGTTTGGCCTTCCTACTGGGAACATGTCGAATTAGCAAGTACCTATGCACGAATTTTTGGTAAAAAGCTCCAAGATAAAGGCGTTTCAGTAAATCCTTATGAGTTGGAAGTGTTAGGCATGATTCATGATATTGGCCGCCTTATTTCCCCGCATCGCCTTTTCAGAACAAATCTTGTTGGAGATTCTCTATTAAAAAGACTTGGTGTAAAGAAGGATTTAAGAAACAAACAAGTCCCTGAGGCACAGCTCTTTGGAAGAGGAGGAAATATCACGAATGCGAACAAGCTAACAATTGAGCAACAGATTTTAATGCTTGCGGATAATTTGGGGAGGAGAGTCGAAGACGGCAGTCTTATAAAATTCGGACAAATCGGTGATTTAACTGACCAGCAAGTGAAACAATATCAAGGTGAAGTGTTCCCTTCCGAAAGGTTCGGGAAACGAAGATTAGTTCAAGCATCTAAAGAAGAGCTTAAATTATTAGATGAGATGAAACAGATGTTACAAACGCAATATGGCATCAATATTGATGAGGTTCGTGAGGAAGTTTCCAACATAGTCCCTCCAGAGGCGGGCAGGCAACCAGGTACCGCACCAAAATTAACTTAATTATTGGGGAATTCTTTACTCTAAATTAATTCTCTTCTGCAACGTATGGGCCCACTTGTCAAAAAGGGTATGAACGGGGGCCGAATGATAATGGAGGTGCTTTTCCACAATATCAAGAAGCGTCCTTTCGGAAACCGTCGTCAAAAGAATAATTAGGCGGGTGGGAAAATGCAGTTCTGTTTGAACCATCAAAAGCCGGTCATCGCCGCGTTTTTCAAACCAAAAAGAATCCAATTCTTCCCATAAAAAGGCACGGCCGCCGGAAATTATGCCCATATTGGTAACTTTATGCTCAATGACATTGGGCGCGGCAGTTGCCAAAACATAAACTACAAAGACAACAGCAATAATTACGCCGACTAAGAAAAATTCGCCGAAAGCAATTGCCAACAGAATAAAAATCAGCGCGTAAAGAGCGACTTTGGTGAAATATTTTTTGGATCTGGCTTTAAAAATTCGCTCCGGAGATTTCCAAGTAACTTGCGCTTTGGCTTCCAAAGCTGCCTGATGTTTGGCGTCTAGCTCTTCTTTGGAAAGAATTCGGCCTGTATGATGATCAATATGATGCTCGCTTTTATGGAAACTGGCCATACTCTAATATTCACTATAACTCATAATTTATTGATGTTCAAACACAATCCTGATAAAATTTAGCATGCGAAACCTAGGAGGAGTCGCATAGCTGGTCCATTGCGGGAGGTTGCTAACCTCCTGAGTCGGAAACGGCTCACGTGGGTTCGAATCCCACCTCCTCCGCCACGGAGGCGTCGCATAGTGGATTAGTGCGGTCGTCTTGAACCCGCCATAATTTCGGTGAGGTGCGAGAGCGGTTTAATCGGATCGTCTTGAAAACGATTGTGGCAGCAATGTCACCGGGGGTTCGAATCCCTCCCTCACCGCAAAATTTAGGCGGGCGAATCCTCTCGCCTCCGCCGAATTAAATTCGATTCCTATCCAAGCGCTACCGCCATCCCCCAAACACTTTTGGCCTCGACAGTTGCTATAATTTGCTAAAGTGTCCAAGCCTTTCAATCTCTGGCTTCTTGTCCACCCATTTATCCTAATTTTGGTTATTAACTTCTTCATAATTGGCGAAAATCTCCATGTTTATCTTGCCTATTCATTTTTAAAAGGCAGTCTCTCGCTAGTTAAACTACCGCTACTTCTTCTTGATCTGGCCCATTTTAACAACCAATATTTTTTGCCCTTTGGTCTTTTTCCAGCAATGGCTCTTACTCCTCTAGTTGTCATTTTTGGCACAAATTTCCAGGAAAGTTTTATTAAATTTCCTTTCACTCTTCTTAATTTCTGGCTTGTCTTTCAAATCACTAAAACTCTCAAGCTTTCATTCAATAAATCAATATATCTTTCTATCTTTTTTATTTTCGGTTCTATCTACACTCCAGTCGCCACCATCCCTTTTTCAGCCTATCTTTCCCAAGTGATCACTACCTCCCTCCTACTTCTTGCCGTTTATGAATTTTTAACCAAAAGACGATATTTTCTAATTGGCATCGCAGTCGCCTTTGCAACCTTGACCAGATTTACTTTAATCACCAGCAGTATCTTTTTCTTAATTTTTCTTCTTAAAAAACCTAGCAATCCTCTCAAGATAGCCAAGTTCTGCCTGCCTATTGCAGCCTCGATCATCTTGTTTGGATTCTATAACTTGGCAAGATTCGGCAATATTTTGGAGAATGGTTACCGACATCAAATAATCACCGAGGAAGCCGCTAAAAGAAGAGAGCAAGGTTTATTCTCGGCAAAACACATCCCGGCCAATTTGTACTATATGTTGATCAAGACACTCGATCCCGTCCTACTCGACGATTCGCACGTTTTAAAACCCCCATATTTGCGGGCAGATTATTATGGAATGAGCATCTTTTTCCTATCGCCGGTTCTGTTCTTACTATTCAAGACCAACTTAAAAGATCGACTCGTTAAGGCCTGTTTTCTGGCAACTATCCTCATGCTTGCCCCTATCCTTAGCTACTATGGCATCGGCGCCAGACAAATTGGTTATCGTTATGCCCTTGATTTTTACCCATTCTTATTGATACCGCTTGCGATCGCCATCAAAAAAACCGATGAAATTCTACTGAAGTTTTTAGTCATCGCCGGTGTCATGATTACCTGGTTTTTTACGATTGAGATGCTTCTTGGTTTTTAACCAAGCGCTACAGCCATTCCCCAAACACCTTTAGCTTGTGCCTTTTTCAAGACTTTGGCAGATTCTGCCATTGTCGCCCCGCTGGTATAAACATCATCAACCAGAAGAAAATTCCTACCCTTAATCTTTTCGGGGTCTATCAACGGTCGCAGCGAAAAAGCCCCTTTGACATTCTTTTTGCGCTCATCCCTCTTTAACCCTACCTGACTTGTGGTTTCAAGGATTCGCGCAAGATATTCACCATAAGGCTGATTAAATTTCAACGATAAACTTTTGGCCAAAATTTCCGCCTGATTAAACCCGCGCCAATTTTTGCGCCGCTTATGAAGAGGAATAGGTACCAATATTAGATCATTAGAAATCTCAAAGCGCCAAAGATTTGATGATAAAAGATTGACCAATGTCTTGCCAATATCGTAAACCCAACGATATTTGACTTTGGCAATGGCACTTTTAACCGGCCCGCTGTAGCGAGCGGCAACAATCAAACCGTCAAGCCGCCATCTTCCTTGGCAGCCCGGATGGGTTTTGCCGCCGACTGCCTGCCTTTGGCAGATAGGACAAACCGGTTTTTCGATAAATTCAATTTTGGAAAAACAGTGCTTGCAGATATAGCTACCCAACCCACCGCAGGAAACACAGCGTTTGGGAAAAAGAAAATCTAAAAGAAAGTTCATAGTTTGTAGTTCATAGTAAAGATACTCCATCAATTTCTATGAACTAATCACTAAGAACTATATACTAAAAATCCTTCCAGATGGAAGGATTTTTTTGTGGAGATGCCGGGCTATGAACCCGGGTCCAAGATTACAAATTAAAAACTCCTACAAGCTTAGTTAATCTTTAATATCTCGTTTGAATCTTTAACCGATTAACAGGTGAAATCCAAACAAAGATCAAAATTTCAGACTGAGGTTTGATCAAAACCGAAGTCCTACTCTCGGCTAAGTTGTTGCCTTGAAAACCTCACCGAGAAAAGGTCAACAAGACAAGCTCAAAAAGCTTTGCTTATGCAGCAAATGCTAGAGCTGGCTGCCTGACACCAAAAATGGCATCAGCCAGTTGTGCAAGTTTGTTCTTTGCACTTAATTTTGATTCAAAGTCTAACGCACTTTAGAATCGTATTCGGCTTGCAGTTTTTAACGTGCGATCCTGTCGAAACGATACATCCCCGTGTCTCTACTCTAAGGAGACACCAAGGTTTCTCCTTAGTATTCCTCTTCCTTTAGAGGAAAATTTGAACTGGCAAAGCCAGACTCAAATTATTATAGATTTACAGCAACTAATTTTACTAAAAACTCGATCTGAATTCAAATCGAGTCTGACTTGGTTAAAACTTCTCGCCTCGGAGTTCGCGCTCGATTTCGCGCTCGACCGTTTTTTTCTTTAAGCTCGCCCGTTTGTCAAATTTGGCTTTGCTTTTGGCCAGCGCCAGTTCAACCTTTGCTAGATTGCCTTTAATGTAAATTGAAAGCGGTACCAGCGTTAATTTGCCGCCGGCAATCTTGCCCTGCCAATTTAAAATCTGCCTTTTATGAAGCAGAAGTTTTTTTTCGCGCCGTGAATCTGCAAATTTTTGCGAGCCCATCCACGGATAGATATGGGCATTGACTAAATAAACTTCGCCATCGCGAATTCTGGCAAAACTCTGGGAAAGGTCAACTCGGCCTGCCCTTATCGATTTAATTTCGGCGCCAGTTAAAACTATGCCAGTTTCAATCTTTTCAAGAATCTGATACTTGTAGCGGGCTTTTTTATTGAAGATTCTCACTCAATTTTTGCTTCCAGAATCTTATTGCCAACGGAAAGATAGATCGTGTCCTCACTATCGTTAACCACCAAATCACTAACCCTACCAAACTCTGCCGACTGATAAGCCTTTTTATAAATCCCGTCTTTGCCAATTACCAAAAGCGCAGAATTCTTGCTATCGACAACATAGAGATTATCTAAACTTGAGCTGGCATAAATTGCCCCAAATTCACCGACCGGAGTAGTCAGTCCCGATATTTCAAAATTCTTATTTTCTCCTCTTAAAAATTTAAGAATTTTCTGCCCATTGGTTAACCAAACATTACCGTCAATAGCCATTCTTGAAGAGCTGGCAAAGTTTGTTTTTTCGTTTAAATAATTGACTCCATCGGCATAACCTTTCTCAATCGGCGAAAATTTGACAACTTGATCTGGCGTTAAAAGATAGACATTGCCTATAAAAACCGCGATATCCGATGCGTCTTTGTAAGTGAGAATTTCGTCGCTCTTTTTGTCTATCAAAGTAATCCTTATGACCTTATCATCTGCCAAAATAAATCCTTTGCCGTCAAAAACAAAACCGCTTTTGATATCCGAAGGTCCGCCAATTTCATCTTTTGATTTATCGGTAGGATTAATCTCAAAAATTTTCCCCAAGGTAAAAGCTACTAACTCTTTAGAATCAAAAGAGAGCGAATTTACCTCCCCGTCAAGTTCCACCAAAGTCTTAAAATTAATATTTTCTGCGACTTCGGTTTCTTTAAGTATTCCCGCAATATTTTCTGCCAGTTTTTGGCTCTCGTCGGATTTAACCAGCTCTTGGGCAAGCTTAATTTCACGGTCTGCGTCAATTAAGATCTCTCTGGCGCGCGATTTGTTAAGCTCAAGTAATGCTTGCGCTTCAGCGTATTTGGCAGAAGCCGCAGAAAGATGAGTGTTAGACTCTGTAAATTTTTGATTCTGGCGCTTTTGCGAAATAGTAAAGAGAGCAGAAGCCGCCAATACCAAAAGCACAATCGCCGCGACAATTGCCAGATTTCTGCGCAGCCTAAAAATTGCTTTAATTTCGCCTCTTTTAAGTGACTTTAACTCCCTGACAAGTTTGCCCAAAAACTGGATAGCAAACGGTAAAGGATTGAACTTGGGCAATTTTCTTTTAGGCGGCATTTCTTGCGGCTTGTGCGGCTCGTCCACTAATTCTCCCTGTGTACTATCTTCAACCAATTCTTGCGCCTCAAGACTTTTAGCTTTTTCTGTTTCTTTGGCTTCCTCCTCTTTAACCAAAACAAAAGCCGCCCCGATTTCTTCCTGATCTTGGCGAGCGGAAATTTCGGTTGCCAGACCATCAATAATTTCCTCTAGATCCAACTCTCCTGTTTCTTTTGAGAAAACTGAACTATCAAAAATCGAAAGAAATTTTTCAGTAGATATTAGGTAAATCTGCCCGGATTTAATTGGTCCTGATCCGCTTTCGAAAGTAAGTTCAAGCGATTTTGGCGGCTCAAAAACAAAAATTTTAATATTTTGATCGTGCCTGGCGATATAGCATGCTTCTTTATAAAAGAACAGCAGAACAAAACTAACTTGCGGTTTTTGCAAATCTTCACTGGCCTTAGGTTCTGAAGTTTGCCTTTCCAGTATGTGCTCTCGGCAGGCATCGCGGGCAGACTCTAAAGATTGCAAGATTTGGCCTTGGGCGTCTTCTAATTTTTTGGTGGAAAGCTCAAAAATATCTTTTAAAAGGATTTGGGCATCAATTTCCTGGCCGTTTTTTATTAAAACACAAGCAACCAGAGTTCCCAGTTCTCCACTTGAAAGTGTAATTTTTTTACTAAAAACGCCGCAGGCTGTGTTAGAACTTGCCTGGCCGGTAATTTTTTCAATTTTCAGTGAAAAATCTTGCATCTTAGAAAACCCCCAGTACCATAAAAAGAATGGCTAGTGAAACACCAATATGGATAATTGCCATAAACTTCAAAAGTGGGAAGACAACAGTTGGCAGGGTTCTGCTCATCAGTTGAATCTGCCTAAAAAGCATCATAGCAAAGATGCAATAGAAAACCAAAAATAAAATCAAAAATGCCTTAACTCCAAAGGCCGTATTGAATTTCCCCGTCAAATTTGTAATCTCTTCAACTGGCATACTTTAGGCGATCTCTCCGGGTGCCTCGCCCTCCTCATGTCTAACCTGCTTTAAAATCTCCTGGGCAACCATATCCGGTCTGGCCACATTATGGAATTCAAACTCCGGCCGCTCCGCCGCTGTCTGAATAAAAACATTACCAAAATGGACAAATGTTCCAAAAAAGCCAATTGTCTTTGGAGAAATATCCTGGATTTGATTAAGCTTTGCGTAGGAAATTTCCTTATTTAGAAGTCCTTTAAAATCGAAATCGATAATCCGTTCGTTAGTCAGTATATAAATGTTAAAGTACCAAAAAATGAAATGATAGAAAGAATAACCGAAGACAAACAGATACCAAATAATAATAATAAAAAATGTCTGCATAAAATTTAATGTTCCGCTAAGATCGATGTTAATTAATTTCAGCAAAGGGATAATATAAAGCGGTGCCAAAAAAAGTATTAAGGCGATGAATACCGGTGGCGCTAAAGTTATAACATGCGGCCGAAGCATCAAAATTATGCGCTCGCCTTTTTCCTGGCCTTCAAAGGAAACCTCTGCTGATCGGGACGCAGACACTATCAAGGGATTTCTAATTTGAGCCTTAAGAATTTGATCCTCCCCCATCTTTTTAATTATATCAGTAGACAGTTTCACAGCATCGGAAATTGCAAGAAGTCAAAAGAGCTTATTGCCAATATCCGGGTTTAACAAAAACCTTTGCCGTCTGGTCTTGATATACATGCTGCCAATCTTCGAAGCAGGCAGTCTTTGTTTTACTTTTGACTAAAAGCACTTCAATATTGTATTTTTGGGCTGCTTGACACTTCCCTTCGACAATAGCCATATAATCAGAAAGGATATATTGACCACCTTCTCTTCGCCAACCGGTCATTCTTCCGTCTATAAAAACCTTGGCCTGTGGAAACTGCCAATCAATATATCCGCCCCAGCCATACTCGTTAAAAAGGCCATCCGTCATGTTATTAGCTTTTAAATAATCAACTGCTTTAACCGGATAATTATTAGCAGTCAGCCGGCTGCGTAAATCCTTCGACTCCCAGAGATTAACCAAAAAACTTAAAAGGAAAGCACCAAAAACGGCAGTTAAGGAAAAAGCAAGCGGCAATTTTCCCCAAAAATCGCCTTTTAAATTAAGCTGCCAGTCCCAGTATCGACTGATAACTAAAATTAAGGCTAAGGCCCAAAATGAAACAAAGTTTACAGCCAAAAATCCCAGCATAAAAAGAAAGGCAGCGATTAAAAACCAGGCAGGCTCTACTTGTTTAATTTTTTTATGAAAAAGATAGATAAATATTACTGCGGAAAGTGCATAGATTAAATTAACAGGAAAATAAAAAATGGTCGGCTGCCATTCGGCAATCGAAAACCAGGTTTTGCTTCCGGATAAATCAAGAATAATTGTCTTCCATAAGCTAATATTAAACGGTGTCATAAGCGTTCCGAAAATGGCAGTAGAAAAGCATAAAATTCTGCAACGGCTTGATTTTTGCCAAAGAAAATCAATGAGTAAGAACGCTCCGAATATCAAAAGGCCAATTAGAAAACCCTGATGAAAATTAGCCCAAATCGCAAAGAAAATCAACCAGAAAAAACTCTGCCGAATGTTTTTAAAAAACCTTTTTTCAAGCAATTTTAAAAGGATAGCAAAAAATAAAAACGAAATCATATGTGGTCGTACTCCTAGATTAACAGTGGTAATTGCAACTGCCAAAAGAACAATAATAAATCTCCATAAGTCAATTTTTCTGGGAAGTAAAATTAAAATCGCTACACTTCCTAAAATTCCAAAAATTATAGCTGTTGTCGGGTAAGAAAAATTATTGAATAAAAAGGCCAACAAAATCTGATAAGCAAAATAGGGGTTGCCCCATTGATAGTCTGGCATTGTCCATGAAAATTGGTCCAAGCGCATAATTTCACCGCTTGCCAAAAATCGTGATCCAGTCGCCAAATGCCAGCCTAAATCCGGGTCGATATTGAATTTAGTCAAAATCAAAAATGAAAATAAGAAAATTAGAATTTGGAATTTGAAATTTAAAATTTTCAATGAATTTTTAATGATTTAATTTTATAAATTAAGATTTGAATAAAAATACCAAAGCGTATTTTTGATAAATCAAAAAGTGAAAATTAAAAATTGGAAAGTAGATACTCACCTCTGTTCAATATTGTAAAGCGGGCTGCGGATAGAAATGTAGCCGAGAGCGCGCAAAATTAAAAATTGTCTTATTCGAAGCTGGGCTTACCCCAGAAAGAATCTGGTGTTTTTTTACTATTTTTTTTCGATATTAAACAACCCAGACTTTAATGCTATCCTTCCGGGAGCCCGCAAATTAAATGCCTTATAAAAATCATTCCCATTATTAATGGTAACGCCCCCTTTGTTAGTTTGAAAAGTGACACTGGCCGTTACCCCACTTTCAGAATAACTCACGCTTACTCCGGATACGCTGGTGTAACCTCCTATCGACTGCAATTCACTTATACCATAAGGATTGCCTCCCCAACACGCTCCTTGCGGCGTCACCCTCGAACTATCACCCCCGCCTTCAAAAAGAACCTTCCATCCATTCAAAACATCTGCCATCTCTTCACTGGTCAACCATGGATGACTCCTTCCGCAACTATCCCCGCTGCGACTCTTATACCACCCTTTATAAAACCACGGACTGCTCGCGGTTTTCTCATAGGCTTGGCTCGTCCATCCACTTCTGCCGCTGGGTGTATCCCAGAAGCCCGGCGTTGAGTAACCATTACTACTATACGATTCCTGATATCCTCCACTCGTTGAGGCATACCATGTAGAGAATGGCGCCCCGTTTGCATAAACGACTTTCCCTCTCGTCTGGTTTACTGCTTCTTCCCAATTACCACCTTTGGGACTTAGTTTAAACACTTGACAACTCTCAGTTGCGCAAATCGACCCGCCGCGAGCCAAAGCATAGCTCCTCGCTGCTACCGCTTGTGCTTTCAACGCCTCCATCCCTACTTCATCTCCCCAACTCCCTGGCATCTCGTAAATCCGTTTTGCATATTCCTCAAGTGAATACGCCCCATACCCCTCTACGGTTATTTGCGCGTCAGGGTTATGGTCTTTTATTTCTATGCCGTCTCCATAATATGCCCTCAAAATTTGCTCATAATTTTGCCCAGCTTTAGCCCTCCCAAATGCGCCGTACTGACTCATACCCTTAAAGTGGGGAGCTCCAAACGAGAAGGCAGCAAACGCCGGTGAAAATCCCGGACTATAGTCGGGCCGGGAGTTGGGATCGTCCGCCAACGGCACATCACCAACCGTTGTCTGAAACGTCCCCGACTTTTCAGCTAAAATTTCCTGCTGTCTGGCTGTGAGAGCGCTAATTTTGCCTTCAAGCTCGCTTTGGAATGCACGGGCTGAGGCAATCTCGCCCTTTAAAAATTGGGATTGTTTGTTAATTTGGGCTTGGGCGCTGGCTAACCTTTTTTTGTCATCGGCAAGCTTGGACATCTTTTCTGAAATTTGCTTGATTACAGCTCTATCCTGCTTACTTGTTTGGGCCTGAAAAGCAATAAGTTTTAAAGTTTCGGAGGCATCATGCGAAGCAAACAGCGTTAAAAGAGGGATATCCACAAAACTGCGAATATAAAAAGAGCGTACAGTTTTGGCTAAGATCTGTCTTTGGTAGTCCAAATCTTTCTCGCTTTTGGCAAGATCTTTTTGCACTGCAGAAAGCCTGGCGCTAATCGTCTCCAGTTGCTCTCCCAAAGATTTGACTTGTGATTCCAAGGGTGTGGTGGCATTTTTGGAAAGCTCAAGCTGCTTTTCTAGATCATCAATCTGCTTTTGAATTTCCTCCAATTCATCGGCACGAACAGGTAGTGAATAGTGAATAGTGAATAGTGAATAGAAAGCAGTAAAGACAACTAGAACCAAAACTAGCTTTATAAACTTTTTCATCAAACTTTTCGTTTCCCTTAATTATACTTTACCCGCACCAGCAGATAGTGGGGCCAAATGAATTTTAACAATCCGACAATATAACAATCTAGCAAGTATTTCTTCTGGAATCATCTCCTTGATTAGCACATCTCAGAAGTTTATAATGTAAGAAGTTTGAAAGTTAAACTAGCATGGCTCAAATAAATGTCAACATTCAAGAGGTGTGGTTAAAAGTGCTGGGCAAAGGTATGATAACCCTGCCTAAAAAATGGCGTGAAGATCTGGGCGTTTCAACAGGCGATGTCATCAAAGCCAAAAAGGAGGGCAGTAAGGTAGTAATTGAAGCCCAAAGGCATGAGCGTGTTCCTTACCGAATCTACACTGACGCCGAGATTGACAAATTCTTAAAAGAAGACAGATTACCTAAGCGTCTTTCAAAAAAAGTCAGAGAAGATCTTCTCAAGCTATCCGAATGAGAGTCTTCTTTGATGCATCGGTCATCATTGCCGTTCTTCTTTCTGCAGGCGGCGGTTCCAGCAAGCTTTTTAAATACGTCAAGGCAGGCAAAATCACCGGTCTTACCTCCCAAACCGTAATCGAAGAAATACTAGAGGAAGATAAATCCCCAAGACTTAAAAAAACCAAAGCTGAAATAGAAAAGTTTATCGCCCAAAGCACACTTGTCGTCAGAAAACCGATAAGTGCTCCCGAAATCGAACCCTATCAAGACTTGGTTGACATCGAGGATGCCCATCTTGTCGCAGGTGCAAACTTGACCCACTGCCAATATTTGGTAACTCTTGACAAAAAACACCTACTTCGGCCAGATATTCAAAAAAGGTTTTTACCACTTAAAATTATCTCACCAAAAGAGTTGCTGGAAGAAATTATCTTGGCACAATAGTCTTGTTCATTCAATTCAACAATCTCACAATTTAACAATATAACAATTCTCAATTATATTTTTTGCACTCCCCCCCAAAGCTTGCTACACTAAAATTGAGATGCATTTACGGACAATATTTTTCTCTAAAATTGCTTTTATATTTATTTTGGCTCTACTCATCTCAACCCTTTTATCAGCAAACCCATCTTTAATTTTTGCGGATAGCTACGATAGCTTCTTCAAAAAATGCACAGCGAGTCCCACTAGCGTCGACATCGGCCAAGAAGTCCGTTTAGAAATCGAGACTAAGCAAGAAATGCAACTAGAAGGCGAAGTCGTTGTGAGTAATGGTGAAACCAAAAATATCCCTTTACAGGATACTTCTGAAACGACAGTCAGGACTGTCAGTCTTAGTAGTTTTTCGCAACCTGGAACCTATCAAGTCCAAGTCAGATACCAATCCCCCCTCGAACCTATGCGACAAGGCTGTTTTCTTAATGCAGCCTTCACAGTTAGTAGTTCTGTCTTAAGACTTGAGGCACCTGCAAGTCCTATAACCCAAAGGGTAACCACCATATTTTTAGTAATCAGCGGCCTCAGACCAGGTATTGTTTACAATGTCAAACTCTCCAATTGGAAAGGGACAGATCTTGCTAATCATAATAGACCCAATTCTAATGATTGGACAGCCGATGGTACTGGCAAAATCATCGCCCAAGATGTCTGTAATGATGGCCATACTCATGACCCAAATTGCACTGACCCTTTCGGTGATCAACTTTATGGCCTAGATGTGTATGAAAAAGGCGGTCGTTACATCGACTCGCTCTCTTTTGAAGTCAGAGCAGGGAGCGGCGGCACCGCTGGCCAAAATCCCTGTGTCGGGAATATCTGTAACACTGCACTTGGCCCAATCTCCACAAATCCTGGCGAATTTGCCCAAAAAATCTTAAATATTGCCATTGGTCTTGCCGGCGGTATTGCCTTAATTCTGATGGTCATCGGCTCAATTCGCGTCTTAACTTCCTCCGGCGACCAACAAAGACTGGCCGGTGGACGAGACATGATCGTTGCCGCCATCGCCGGGCTACTGTTTTTGATATTTTCAGTCTTAATTTTACGCTTTATTGGCATCCAAATCTTAGACATCTTTTAATTAAAATAGATGCTCAAACATTTACAATTTTTACCAGTTATCTTGTTTACTCTCGTCATTCTACTTTTCCCAATTAAAATTCATGCGGCTGTCATAATCCCCCCTGGCGGCGGTGGAGGGATTGATCTGCCTGAATCACCGACCAAAAAATTTACCGAAACCGGCCTAGTTGGCCAAATTATCTCCAGTTTCCTCCCAATTATCCTTGGTATCGCCGGCTTTGTGACGGTGATTATTATCGTCATCTCCGGCATTCAGTTTGTGACCTCGGGCGGCAATCCGGAGGCAGCTGCGGCGGCTCGTGGAAGATTGACTTTTGCCATCATCGGTTTTGTGATTATTATTTTGGCCTTTGCCATTTTGCAGATTGTCAATCGAATATTCTTGGGAACCAAGGTAGTATAAATCGATAACAAATTGCTAAATTGTTAGATTGTTGAATTGTTATATTGAATTCTATTTAGCAATGTAGCAATTATTAATTATGGATCGTTATCTTGCCTACTCTTTTGAAATCGGACCGACTAACTTTTCGCCTGCCGGGCTTTTTGAAAATTTTGGCCAGCTGGCAACGGCTATTGTGACCATTCTAATTAGCTTTGCCGGAGCTCTTTCAATAATTTTTATCGTCATTGCCGGTTTCAAATTCGTAACTTCTTCAGGAGACGAGAAAAAGCTCGCCTCAGCCTCCGCTACCTTAACTTATGCTATTATTGGGTTAGCAGTCACAATTTTGGCCTTTGTGATTTTGCAAATTGTCCAGCATTTTATAGGGTCAAACGTGGAAATAACCTAAATGAATTTTCTTGCCCAAGATCTAGGTACAATCACTCCTCCTTCGGGTACGGTCCCAGAGGCTGCCGACCCTTCGGCTTTTGTGGCTAGTCTCATTCGAAACGGTATTTCCCTTCTTATAATCACCGCCTTTGTTGTTGATCTAATCTGGATTATTTTTGCCGGTTTCCGCTTTATTTTTGCGGGCGGCGAAAGTAAAAATATCTCCAGCGCCTGGAGCCAAATTTACTGGGGACTTTTGGGTATGGCTATTATCATGGGTTCTTTTGCTATAATAAAACTAGTAGAGACCTTCTTTAATGTTACTATTATATCGGGAGGATTCCAAATACCAACATAATAAAAAGGGGGTGAAGACGGCCATATGTTAAGAAGAACCAAGAAATTAGTCAGTATAGCGTTAGCACAAGCAACCGGTCTTATTTTGCCTTCTGCGGTTTTGGCGGTAGATAATGACATTGTTCCAAACACAATTAAACCGATAAATGACATAGTCGGAATTATAAGAGCAGTCATCCAATTCATTTTGGTTGTGGCCTTTGTACTGGCCTTTGTGATGCTTTTAATTGGCGGTATCCGCTGGATAACCGCCGGCGGCGATGAAAAAGGCGTGGCCGGAGCCAGAAACATGATTACCGCAGCTTTAATCGGTTTGGTTATTGTGCTGGTTGCCTATGCGATTATTCTGCTGGTGGAAACATTCTTCAATGTTAAAATTATCAGCGGGGGAGTTTCGATACCAAATATCACCCAATAACTTTGGTCTTAAGGTGACCGCGCTTACCCTTCAATTGCTTCTGGCTTTTATTGCCGTACCTTTTTATCTGCTCTTTTACGGGGCATTACCTATCTATGCTGCTGGCGATGAGCCTGCCAAAATCTCCGAAATAGTTAAGATTCTGGAAAATATTATCAAGCTTTTGGCGCCGGCTGCCGGCATTGCTTTTTTTATTATGATGCTAGTCGGAGGCTTTCAGTTTTTAACCTCCGGCGGCGACCCCAAGGCAGCGGGTGCTGCCCGCGCTACCCTAACTTATGCGCTGATTGGCATTATTTTGGTAGTTGTTTCCTGGCTAATTCTGGTTTTAATTCGCAACATCACCGGCGCCAGCGTCACCACGGTTGAGATTCCGAACTAAAAAGAGTATCACGAGTGGTCAGAGTACCATGAGTATCACAGGCTTTTAATTTTAGATTTATACCGATATAAGAAGTAAGAGGCTAAAGAGCGTTTCTGGTCAAATTCCTGATAATTCTCACCGGTCCAGTAAGAAAGCATTAAACATATTTCACTTTGCGCTTCGAGTTCTAAAAGTGATGTCTCAGCAATTTTCATAAAACGGTTCTTGTCTTTTGCACTTCTTTTAAGATATCCTTCGACAAAGTTAGATATTGCCGAAACTACCGCTCTTCGCATTTGCGGCTTTAATCCAAACTCTTCACTTCTGGGTAACTTATCTATAAGTTTATAAGTTACGAGGAGTAAATCTTTTAGCTTTTGCCAGAGAATTGTTTTGTGGTAACTCTTTTCCTGCTTGTCAACCACGAACTCAGTTTATCATAAGCTCGTGGTACCCGTGGTACTCTCAATTCCCGTGATACTCTTGTATAATGGAATTATGAGTCTGCTGCCCGGACGAATAGTACCTAGTACCTGGCTATTAGTTGCTGGTTTTCTGTTACTAGCTACCAGTTACTTGCTTCCAGCTACCAGCTACGCTGCTCCCGGCAGCCCCCCTAATCCCCAGCCTTGCAAAAACGCAATTGAGGCCGACAAATTAACTGACAATTGGATCACCGATGGAAACGGCAATCCGCCGATTGTCAGAACCCTCACCGCCCCCGGTTCCATTGGTACTCAAGTCACCGTTACTCTTGACACTTCATTTACCGTCGACTTCTCCAAACTCCAAGCAATTTTCGGCACTCCCAATTCCAATTACTTAGAAGGCCGCTTCCAAGACCAATCCCATCAAACTATCGATTTAACCTCACTAAAATCGTCAGACTTTAACAAATATCATGGTCCTGGTCAAAAAGCCGCTCCCAAAGCCATGACCGACCAGCTTCGTGTCAAATACGTCGATTATGTCTATAACAAACCGGAACTTGCCGAATCGGTCAACACCTACGCCGATACCAAAGGCGTCGATCCCAAAACCGTTTACGATTTAGTCAACCAATTTGGCCTGCCCAACCCCCCGGATCCTAGTGATGATCGCACCACCTGGCTTGCAACCTGGGGCCGCTACTGGGAAAAAATCCCAACAGCCTACAGCGAGTTTTATACAGGCGAACTTCAGTTTAGATTAGCCTCCGGCCAAGAGACATTCACCAAAATCAAAAACGGCGAAATCTGCCCCCCTCCAATTAGAACCATCAAATTCGTCATGCCCGATTTCTTCCGGACAACAGCTACTTCCGGCCAGTTAAATCAAGTTGTCGTTCCCAAAGCCGCCCAATCGCAAGAAAACAACAACCTTATTCTAAAGGCTGCAGTCTCCACCAAGAACACCTTGGCTAAAGTCTTGGAAAAATGTTTCCAAGCAGCCACCCAAAACCCAATATCCAAGTCTCTCCGCAAAGTTATTAAAGTCACTCTTGAACACATTCCAAGACCAATCGAAAATGCCTATGCAGCTGCAGACCAACCTTCATCCTCTCCGTGCATCAGAGTTCTAGATAAATCCAAGGAAGGAACAGCCCCTTACTGTGCTTTGCCTGCTGGAGAGCTTCAGCCAGGTGACTCCTGCACCAACCCAAACCCAACTGATCCCAATAAACTTGATAGAAATAATCCGAATGTAGTCTGTACCTTTCGCCTTTTTTGGCAAACAACCTTGACTTTTGGGGATAAAAGCAGTGGGGGAGACTTTGATTCCTGTACCGATACCAACGGTGATGGTGTAATCGATACTTGCACGATTGAGGTCCGGGTCTGGCCAGTATTTCGTATTCCCTGGCTTGCCGAAATCTGGAATAACTCCCTTTACTCAGATAGCGATGAGCCGGGAATAGTCTCAGGCCAAAAAACCGGCCGGCCCGGAGTCTATACTTTTTTCACCCCCCAGAGCGTCTCCGACCAACTTCTTCCTCCCAATCTTCAAAAACTTAAAGAAAGGTGCCAGGCTGGCAATCAATCAGCCTGTCAGGCTATCCTTGGTGAAATCGGCGCCTGTTTTGGACTAAACATATTTGAATTCTACTCGTGTATCGCCAAATTGGTCACCAGAAACTTACCGGGAGAAGTTCAACAAACCGACACCAAAGAACGCTTCGTTGGCGCCACCGACTGCAGTAAAGGATTCACCCGAGACGTCGCCTTAAAACCCAAAGCCCTGCAGAATGCCTTAGGCATTAAAACCGGCTGTCAAACTACTCCTTGATCCTCAAATTTAAACTGTGCTAACCTAAAAATAGCCCCTTGCGGGGAATCCGGTGTCAATCCGGAACTGTGCCGCAACGGTGAACCCTAAGCCCTGAGCTTGCCGAAGGGTCGAAGGGAAAGTCCGAAAACCGCAATGCGAAGTTCTGCGTTGCAGAACGAAGTCCTCCTAAAGTCGCAGCACGAGGCGTATTCGAATAGAATTGAAAAGTCGAGTGCTAAGACTAGGAGGAGGTGAATAAATCCCGAGCAGGATGCCTGTCTAAAAAACAGGGTTTTATACCTTCTCGGGATGATCTTGAGGAGGTTTTTTAATGGCCGAGCGAGCACTTTTAACAATTCTCCCGCCTTCTTATGATGTCGAATTTGACCTGCAAAATCCCAATCCAGCTTTAATCCGCAAAAATCTGGAGGCTGACCTTGGGGAAAGATTCAATATTGAAATCAGCCAGGTTGAGTACATTTTTGACGGACCATTTTTAAAAAGTACACAAACCGATGAACCTTTCATAGAAACCATCAAAAGAGGTATCCAAAATCGTCAAAATTACGCAGGTAGCCATGACAGAAGACGTGAACTTGCGGAATTTGAAAATTTCAACAAAGTTCAGACTTATTTTTGGGAAGATGATAACCCTGATACTTGCGTAATTACCATTGCAGCAAGAGGGTCGAAAGGTTCCTGTTATCAGCACAATTTTTTCGATGTCTATGAACAAACAACAGATGGGAAAATACTCATGACCCGCTATGCGTCTCAAATGTCAATTGATCAGTTTAAAAATGCGGCAAAACAAATAGGCCCTGACTTTGACTCTGAGCCGCAAGTTGATGATGTCTATTTTCTGCGAAATCCTATTAAAACAAAGCTTAGTAAAAACCAACTACTGGATATTTTTCATCCAGATCACGATGCCTTAAAGGTTAAAGATAATCGGGCCTTGGTTTCTGCTTGTCAATTACTGATTGAAGGTTACATTAAAGACCCTTCGGAAAGACGCCGAAGAATTCTTTTAAATTTCGCCGACGATTTTATTTTTAAGCCTCAAACACGAAAAGAATTAACTCTCAAAATGCAGAATCCCGATTTTCTACCTATGTTGTCTGCACAGCTTGCAGCCCGTCCGGTTAGATATGTCTTGACAGGCTGCGGAGCTCAAGGCGACCAGATCTCAATTTTCAATTCTGCACCCTTCTCCGTTGCCGAATTTGGAATCGCCAATACTTCGCTTGAAGATCAATATGGAACTCTGGAAATCCATTGCGAGGAATGTGGAGTTACTTATTTGAGAGATCGCGGAAAACTTGAAAAAAACTGCCGACGCTGCGGCGGCACTCGCGGCATCACCTGTTAAACAAGCTCCAAGTCTCTAATGCCCTCAAAATCTTTTCTGTTTAAAGTGGCTAGCATTGCACCGTTAACAACGGTTGTAGCCGCAATCGCCGCATCGACAAATTTAATTGGTTGGGGAAAATCTCTAATAATCTCACCAGCGAGCTGAGCAACTTCAAAAGTATAAGGCAAAATCTTAAGCGGGCTAATTGTAGCAAGCATCAGTTCTTCTCTTCGCGTATCGCGTGTAGATTGGTCTCCGTAAAGCTCCTGAACACTGAGAACCGAAAGAGCAAAAGACTCCTTCGATAATTTTTGTGCTAATTTAAAAAGATATGATTCTTTTGGGGGTCGCCTTAATTGATCGATAATGATACTGGTATCCAGAATTACCACGCCTTTTTCATCCTTTTAGAAGCAGCAAGCTCGATTTTTCTTCTTTTTCTTTCTGTCTGGGGCCAACTATTTCCTCTCCAGGCACCAGCCGTTTTCTCTAAAACCTTGAGATAAGAACTTTCTGCCTCGTGCTCGCCTATCACTTCTCTCACAGGATGAATGTAAATGCCATCCCCGCGCAGGGTAACATTAACAGGCACCTTAGGGCTTATCCCTAAAGCATCCCTCATGGCTTTGGGAATTACTATCTGCCCTTTGGCATTTGGTGTCGCAATTATTCCTATTTTCATACCAGTAATATTTTATTACCAATAACTGATGTTGTCAATATTTGTACATGGTGCTACTATTAAATTAGGAATTCGAGTTTCCTAGTCCTCTGTAGTCCTGAGTTTATCGAAGGATGAAGGAGGAAGTCTGCATGAAAACTATTCAGGCATTTGTCCTTAGTCGTTTAGCGTTAGCCACTCTAGTCTTTCTCTTTTCCCTTTTCACTTTGACTTTTGCCAAACCCGTACACGCCCAAGAATGTGCTCAGCAAGACAATCTACCGGTCAGAGAAGCAATTGACAAAATAAATAAATGCTCTATCGAAAAAGATATTTTTGATGACAAAATTTTTAATTTAAACCAAATTACCGGTACTACCGATAGTCTTTACAATCTACTTTTGGGCAAATCGCTCCTCCACCCTGAAACTGATAATATAACCGCAGGCAGTGGAGCAGTTGCCGCCAGTGGAAAACTAGTAGCTATTCTCTATGCTGTTCCTCCAGCCTCAGGCGTACAATACTTTGCAAATCAAATCCAAAGATTTAATCCAGTCCAACCAGCTTACGCACAAGAAGGTGTCGGGTTCAGTTTGCTAAGCCCAGTTCAACGAATTTGGGGAGGATTTCGCAATGCCTCATATGTTGGCTTCGTAATAGTCTTTGTAATCATGGGCTTTATGATAATGTTTCGCGCCCACATTTCACCCCAAGCCGTCGCTACTGTCCAAGATTCAATCCCCCGAATCGTCATTGCTTTGATCCTTGTCACCTTTAGTTATGCACTTGCCGGTCTGATGATAGATGTTATGTTTTTGTTTTTAAACATAGCTATCAATATTTTAAAGCCAATGGGTTTAAATTACCCTAACATTATTTTCGAAAAGAGCATCTTTGGTGTAATCTTTGACAGCTGGAAGGATATTTTTACTTCTGTGTCAGACGCCGTTGCCAACATTCTTGACCAGGTAATTACATTGGGAGTTTTAGATAAAATAATCGGCTTTCTTGGAGGTACCGTAATTGGCATTATCGCAGGAATCGCCATGCTCTTTGTTATGGTTCGAGTTTTCTTAATACTACTGATGGCCTACGTAATGATAATCATTTTAACGATGTTTGCACCGTTTTTCTTTCTAATCCAGGCTCTTCCCGGCAATAACGGTGCCAAAGAATGGTTTAAGCAGATGGCAGCCAATGTTTCAGTCTTCCCAACGGTCGCCTTAATGATAATTTTTGCTGGCATGCTTGGAGGTATGGAAAGTCTCGGTGGCTCAGGCGCAACCGAATTTACTGCCACCCAAATCGGACAATTTCCACTTCTCTCTGGTTTGATTAAAGCTGATGCAATTGGTAAACTTATCGCTCTAGGCTTTTTACTGATGACACCCGAAGCAGCCAATATGGTTAAGAAATTCGTCAGCGGCCCAGGCGGTGGAGGCGGGGGATTTGGTGCCGGTGCAGCCATCGGTGCTGGTCTTGCCGCCGGCGCAGCGCCAGTCGGTGCCTTCGGCCGAGGTGCAGGAAGATCTTTATGGGAAAGAAGCCCATTTGGAAGAGCACTAGCAACGGGAGCAGCAATGAGGGGTGAAAGAGCACAACTCGAGGCTAGAGAGAAAATATTCCAAAAGCCTGAACGTATAGGGATGACAAGTGAGACTCTTAAAAAGCGCGGTATCGGTTATGAACCATAGCCTAGGTTTTATCGCCCTCCAGCAACCTGCCTTGGCAATTGCTTAATAAATTCAACAGTTCCTGCCCAGAAACCAGCAAGAAACGCCATTAAAAGAACAAGGGGCGATTCATAGCCGGTGCGCCTAGCTATCTCCATTGATTGCCTAGCCCTCCTAAGTGGTGTTGTCCCAAAAAACTCACCAAGCGGAATTTTACCCAGTTCTGGAATACCCCAAGAACCTCCAATCTTTAACTCATTAAAGCCAAACCACTTCCTTTTTTCTTTTTCCCCTTGTTTCCTCTCCATATTCCCACTACCGATCAGACCGTCAACCACCATTTCTCCAGAGGCAGCTGATAAGTTAGCAATATTAAATAATCTCTGCCTGTGTTTGTTTGCAATCTCCCAATGGGCACGCCAAGCTAACGTCATCCATGGCCACTGCCTAGCGTCCCTAGTTGAGTAGAAAGCTTTTACTTTATCATTTATGTCAATAAACTTTCCTTCTGTTGGATTAGCTAAATAATCCTGAAAGATTGCGGGGTCAACAAATTTTTTGTGACTAGATCGGTCTATAAAGACATCAATAAATTCGAACTTTCTAAGTTTCACTAGATTGGCGACTTCGCTAAATTTCACTGCTCCTTTACCAAAAGAAATTTCCCCAGATTCAAGCATGTCTCTGACGGCCACCATCCTCATCCAAGAAGCGAAGTCTTTATGATGCGTCTGGTTATCAAAATCCCACTCGGCCATTAACGCTCTGGTTCTTCTGTCTACCTCTTTTTTTTGATCCTCAGTCATAAAAAAGTCAGCCCAACGAACCATCAGGTTATTCTGAGGAAAAAGCCAGCTGTGTTTCCCTGGCAAAAATTGCTTCCAGATTCGGTTAATATCATTTTCTTTTGGTCTACCCCTATTTTCGTTTTCCTGGTGGTAAAACTCCCAGGTTTGGTCTATTTGCCTGCCAAAAAACACGTTAGTAGCCTGATTGAAAACAAGGTGATCATAGTCATCGCGCAATTTCGATTTTGTGTCCCGGCTGTAAATCCGGATACTGTCGTAATTTGACCATTCGATAACCCAAGCCAAGTGGTAAGCATTGTTATCAACCGATTCCAAAAAACCCATTTCTCTTAAGTCTTCAAGGCTCACTTCTCCAGGCGGCTCTCCCTCTCCCATTTTGACCTTCAAACCCACTTTATCCCTAAGCTTAGACATCAATTGCTCACGAAGATACTCGCGTCTTATCTTTAAGAATGATGTGCCTAAGAAGCGATCACGAATTGCCTTCCATTGGCTCTTTTCCTCATCAGTATCTTCTTTGGGACTACCGTCTGGCTTACTTGCAAACGGCATTCCAAATTCCTTCGCCAGTTCTACCAAATCGTCTTCATGACAAAAGCCAAAGGCACCCTGCAAGGTATTTTTCGTATACCAATCTTGAATTAAATCCCTGGTAGTTCCCAGAAATTCTATCTCTCTTCCATCGGCTACAACTCTTGCCTTTCTTCCCCAAACATCATCTACAGACCTACCCCTAAGCGCTTGATGATCTCGATCATTCGGATCCTTTATTTTTGCTTGCATTTTCTCAAAGAAATATTGCCTCAATCTCTGAACCTCGGCATTAAAATCTGCCTCACTCATCGGTGCAAAATCACTAATTTTTCCATTCTCATCCCTAAAACCCACTCCCCTCTGAATCTCCCTCAATGTAGTATTGCCAAACTCATTCTCAATTGCATGTTTGGTCAATTCCTCAACAATATCCATTCTTATGCGGTCTAGCCGTAATTGTTCTGAATAAAGCTCAAAGGAGGCATCAAGCAGATTAACAGGCTTGCCGTCTTTGTCTATAAACTCTCTAAATCGTTCATCCCTCCCAAACCTAGTGACGAAATGCACCCAAGTCTCATCGTCAAAATAACTCCGAAAAGTCTCAAGTAAATTGCTCGGGTCCATATCAGTCCTTTCCAAAGTAATTCTCAAGCTGTGAAACGCTCTAAATGCTTCCAATTCCTTGACTAACACATCTCGCTGCTCACGGCCCTCACTGGTATCGGGAGCAATATGTCTTACCAAATTAATTGCTTGCTGGATAGTAGCTTGCAGCTCCTCAACAGAAAGATCTGTACCTTCGATAAAACCCAAGATCTTGCTCATGTGTTGGGGAATTTCCTCAGGGATGACCGGTACCTCAAACAATTGATTAATCCTCACAGCAGCATCCAATCCTTCAATAGAACGCATCACTCGCCATTCTTTAAGACCGGTCGGGTCTTCACGAATCATTCTCATTAGTGAAGCCTTCGCTTCATCAACTCCTCTACCTAAACCGCCAACAATTTGCTTGAAATAGGTAATTGCTTCCCGATCAATCTCACCAACCAGTGCCTGTTGATCGTCTGCTTTGTACTGACTGTACTTTTCTCGGAATTTGTCATCTAGTTTTGCTAAATGACCTTCTCTTTTATCAGTTAGTTCTTTAATCAAAGTCTTTATCTCCTCTGGCAAAACCTTTTCTGGATCTCTGAGTCCTGCTTCAGCTGCTTTGGTAATTAGATACGCCTCTTTAAAGGATGAAGGTTCGGAGGCTGTTGCCAGGGTACCTACGTAATCAATTTTCTGTTTTAATGCGTTTTTTTGTGTTTCCCAGTCAGATCCTGTTGTTATTCCGCCTTTTGCTAACTCTACTAGTTTATCGATAACTCTTTTAGTTTCAACATCAACTATTGAAACCGCTGGACCTCCTATTAAACTGTCCATCTCGGCAAGCAAAGCATTCCGAACATCATTGACACCAGGCGCACCCTCATCTATCTCTCCAGAGGCAATGGCTTTGCGCAACTCTTTATTTAAATCTCTTAACTCCTCTAGCCTAAGCTCTGCGGAACGAATTCTCCTAATGTCCTTAAGCTCTCTGATATATGGCTTGATTTCATCAGCAACACTTGCTTCATCCGGCAACCCTTCCGCCTCCATTGTCCCCGGTCCGCCTGTTTTTGCCGCTTCGGCGAATTCTTCAACTTGCAAATACTGCTCAACCTTCTCCTCAGTTAAAGTTTCCTCCTCTGTACTTTGAGCTTTGGCAATTTGTTCTCTAGCCAACTTTTCCTCAACTTTCTGATTCTCGCTGCCTTCCTCATACTCAAAATCGCTGTTTTGAGGTTCAGCAATCCTGGCATTTTTCAAAACCTGCTGGGCCACCACCACAATTTGCGCATCGGTCATTTTCTCGACTGCCTTAGCCTCAAAATTTCCATGTCGAGTCAGTATTTTCTTGAAACTTGCCAGCTCATTTGGAGAAACAATTACCTGTTTTTCATCCTGAATTGCCGTCACCACTTCTGCAATCTTTCTGGCATCTTTAAAGGGAATTTCTATCCTCTGGGGTTCTCTGACTTCTGGCTTCTTTTCTGCTTCTCGGCGCGCCTTCGCCTCTTGTCGTCTTGCCTCTTCTCGGCGTTTTTCGGCTTCTGCTTTTTGCTCGCGTCGAGACTCGCCATCGGTCCTTGGCGAAGCTTCTGTTTTTCCCTCTGTCTCAATTTGTGGCACAACTACTTCTGCCATGATGTACTTATTTTACCACAATTATCCCATAATTTTTACGCGGTCTCAACGACCTGCAAATCTGGCAGAAACAATAGCCTTCTGGTAAAATTAGAATGAGTTAAATGAACCAAATCCCTAAAAGTTTCAAAAAATATTTTTGGGACGTCAATATCAAAAATATTGACCAAAAAAAAAATAAAGACTACATTATAGAGCGTCTGCTTGAGTTTGGTGATATCAAAGCCTACCATTGGCTAAAACTAAATTTTCCCAAAAATTCCATTAGCGAAATTGCCTCGAAAAGCCGTCGGCTCAGTCCAAAAACCAAAAATTTTTGGCAAACCATATATTGAAATCCACAAGTCTTTATACTCTTGGAAAAACAACCCGTAAAGCTCTCGAAAAGCTAGACTCTTCCCCTTTCTTCAACGAGACAGCTGCTTATCTTGCTGGAGGCAGCGGCCTGGCCATTCACTTGGGGCATCGCTATTCTTACGATCTTGATTTCTTTACCAGAAAAGATTTCCACGAAGATTACATCCTTGATCTTTTAGATGAATCCGGCAAATTTAAACTTGAAAGACGAGGTTGGAAAACTATTTTAGGCACGTTCGAGGACATCAAGCTTAGTCTTTTTTTCTACAAATATCCATTGCTTTTACCTCCCAAAAAAATCTTTTCAAACACCAATTTAGCATCGCTCAAAGACATTGCTGCTATGAAAGTCGCCGCAATCTCAGATCGGGGAACCAAAAGAGACTTTATTGACCTCTATTTTTTACTCTCGCACTTCCCTCTAGAGAAAATTCTTAAATACTACGACCAAAAATATCAAAACCTGGGCGTAAACCGGATACACATTTTAAAAAGCTTGGTCTATTTTGCTGATGCCGAAAAAGACACCAAGCCTAAAATGATTCAGGCTGCCAACTGGGAAGAAGTCAAGAATCTCATCAAAGAAAAAGTCAAAAGTCTGCGTCCTTAGAATCCCAATATTTCTCCGTCTGGTGTGAAAATCTGTCTATTTTGCGCCTATTTGATCTACTTTCCCACCCTTGTTTCATATGTTATGGTGAGTTTGATGCAAATGCCAAGCGCAAAATGACTAAAGACTAAAGCTTAGAAATTTCGGCTTTGCGTTAGCCGTTAGACATTAGTCATTAGTCGATAAAAAATGGAACAACATCCTGTCCCGCAACATATCGCTTCATTCGAATTTAAACTTTTCGGTAATTTAACGGTTAGGCAATTTGTGACTTTGGCAATTCCGATGGGCATTGCGGCCCTTATCTTTTTTTCAAATCTGCTGACAATTATCCGTTTGCCACTGGCCTTAATTTTTGGCCTCTTGGGACTGTTTGCGGCATTAGTTCCTGTCGGCGGTCGGCCATTTGACAAATGGGTGGTAGCTTTTATTAAGGCAATTCTTTCACCGACTCAACGGGTTTGGATAAAAGAACAAAAGCTGCCTGAATTTTTAAACATTGTCGTTTCTGCAGCGCCCGGTGAAGAAAAAATTCCCGAAACGATTACTACCCAAGGCCGGGAGAGACTTTTTGCTTATCTGAGATCTCTGCCTAAGGGCGAAATTTCACCATTTGACGTTAAAGAACAGGTTGCCCTCGGGAGGCTAAATTTAGAATCAGCGCAAGGATTAGCTGATTTGGGGCAACTGCCCAAACCGATTATTTGGCCAACCGCACCTTATAAAGGCATAGGTCAGATTCCCTCTGCTCCAACTGCCAAAGAGCCAACATATGCCGAGTCATCACTACCCCAAGTAAATAGCGTACCGCCCCTTTCGATGGCCCAGACTTTGTCTTCTGAAGAATATCCGGAAAAACTCAAGGAAGCCTTACCCCCGTTTGAACCTTATAGAAAAACTGCTGCTATTGCCCCTCATGCCAAACCCTATGTCTTGCCGGGACTGGAGAAAAAATTAGGCCAGGGTTTTACACAGGAAGCCAGGCCTATTGAACTTATTAAGACACCCGTTACCCGTCTAGCCTCGGATGTCAATTTTTCAATCGAAAACATTATTCCGATTAGAACTCCGGGCAGACGCCTGAAATTCCTTACGGGTGTGGGCAAAACCAGAGTCAGAAAATTGCATTTTGGGCCGCCTGAGAATTTTGATCTTTCCAAGCTGTCCATCCGTGGGGAAGCCAGATTTGAAATTTCAGACGAATTAAAAAAACAACTGCATTTTTTGGAAAACTTGTCACAAGGTCCCCTTCCCAAAACCAAAAAAGTCATACCAAAAACTTTAACTGGGGTAAGCATCAAGCCAAGTTCTGTTAAAGCCGTCCCAAAGGTCATCCGCTTTGTTCCTAAACCAATACATGGTTTTAACAAACCAAAAGATGTTTCTTTTAAACCTCAAGAGGAACAACTGACTGATTCCAAAATGACTATTAGCGACCAAAAAACAGTCAGGGCATCGCCGGCAAGTATCTTGCCCAGAGCCCAAATTGTGCCGCTTACCAATAGGCCCAATGTCATTTCGGGACTGATCGCTGACGAGCGCGGCACGCCGCTTGAAGGGGCTATTGTTGTCGTCCGTGACCAAAACGGCATTCCTCTGCGCGCTCTTAAAACCAATAAACTTGGCCAATTCCTTTCGGCAACATCACTTAATGACGGTACTTATTCGATAGAGATTGAAAGCGAGCTTGTTAAGTTTAACCCGATTACTATCAATTTAATAGGCCAAGTTTTGGCACCACTTGAAATAAAAGCAAAAAACCAGTTTGACTGGGCAACAGGAGAAATTAACTAATGTCCGCATACACAAAAATTAAAGCCTCAACCCAAGACCATTTAGATATCGAGGATATAACCGAAGACTTAATAATTTTAAAAACCGGCTGGGTTGGTTTGGTAATGACAACAACGGCCATCAACTTCGATATCCTTTCCGAAGCTGAACAGGACGCTACCATTTATGCTTACGGCGCTTTACTAAATTCACTTTCATTCCCGATGGAGATTTTGGTAAGATCCAAAAAAGCCGACATCACTTCTTATTTCCAAAGTTTAACGGAAGCTGAAAGAAGCCAAGCCAACCCTGATTTAAAGCGGCAAATTCAAAAGTATCAGGACTTTATTCAGTCTACGGTCCAACAAAAAACAGTTTTGGACAAAAAATTTTATTTAATCATTACTTTTTCACCGCTTGAGCTTGGTCTTAAGGCTGTCGGCACAAGACGACCAACAAAGGCCAAAAGTAAAGCTGCTCTAATTGCAGATGCCAAAATTGCCCTTGCTCCTAAACGCGATCACTTAATTAAACAAATGGCCAGGCTTGGTCTTTCCGCCAGACAACTAACTACCCAGGAATTAATCGAGCTTTTCTACGATATTTATAATCCGGCACCACTTGGTACCCAAAGGGTTATTTTGGATTCACAATCCTATACCGTACCTTTGGTTGAACCGGCAATTGAAACTCCTGCGCCGGCTCCTACTCAGTCTACAGTTTACAGTTCACAGTTCACAGAAACTAATCAAGCTACTGGCCAATCATTACCAGAGCAACACTCACAACAGTCAACAGTCAACCATCAATCGTTAACTGACCTGCGGCCGGTGCCACCAGCCTTTGCCGAGTCAAACTCGGCTACAGTAGGCAAGCCAACTCCAATAACATCCGACCAGAAACCAGAGTTAAGTTCTGTCCCGCCCAGTCAATCAGAAGCTCTTAAAAATTTACAAGAGGCAACTGCTAGGGCTACCGGTTTTATTGATCAGTCCAAAATAACTCCAACCGATACCCAGCCGCAACCAGCCGATGGACAAATAGCAGCAACTACACCTACCGATAATCAAGGAGGTACCGTCTAATGGGTCTTTTTAACCTTTTTGAACCCAAAACCAAACAAGGTAATAATTTAACGGCCAGCCAACAGCGCTGGGCGCAAACACTTTCTGCCGGTATTGTTTCGGTTAAAGACATTATTGCCCCGCCGGCAATTGAAGTTGATTTTGACTATATTAAAGTCGGTTCCACCTACTTTAGAACGCTTTTTGCTGTCGGCTACCCAAGATTTGTTCAGGCAAATTGGCTCTCTCCTTTAATTAACTTTGAGCATACTTTGGAAATTGCCATGTACACTTATCCGGTTGAAGCCAAAGGCGTGCTTGATGACTTAAAGCGCAAAATTACCGAAATGGAAGCAACGATTGCCACTGACATCCAACATGGACGCACTATGGATCCGGCTGTGCAGGCGGCTTTAGAGGACGCCCAGGTGCTGCAGGAAGAACTGGTCAAGGGCGCCGAGCGTTTTTTCCAGTTTGGTCTTTATGTGACAATCCCTGCCGATTCCAAAGAAGAGCTGGATACTGTTACCAAACAAGTTGAGTCAACCCTGGGTTCGCTGCTTCTAGTGCCCAAACATGCCACATTGCAGCAGGAAGAAGCTTTTAAAACCACCCTGCCGCAGGGAACCGACCATATCTACATTACCCGCAACATGGATACGACTTCACTGGCAACGACTTATCCATTTACTTCGTCTTCACTAACTTCAAATTCGGGGGTCATGTACGGCATTAACGAGCATAACGGCTCGCTGATTATCTTTGACAGATTCAGCCAAGAAAACGCCAATAGCGTAGTCTTTGCCAAATCGGGTGCTGGTAAATCCTATATGGTTAAGCTTGAAGCTTTAAGATCACTAATGTTTGGTACGGAAATAATTATTATTGACCCGGAGGAAGAATATAAAAATTTATGCGAGGCAATCGGCGGTGAATATATTACATTCAGCTTTAATTCAGCGGCCAAAATTAACCCTTTTGATCTTTCCGGTGTTTACGAAGAAGGCGAAAACGAACTGGGTCTTAAAATTCTCTCACTTCACGGGCTTTTTAAAGTAATTATGGGGCAACTCACCCCAACCGAGGATGCGCTTTTGGATAGAGCCTTGGTGGCAACCTATAAGGCCAAAGGCATTACTCCTGATCCGGCTACCCAAAAGAACGAACCGCCACTGATGGAAGATTTATACAAAGCACTCCTTGGTATGGAAGACCCGGCTGCCAGAAGCTTGGCAGACAGGATCGAGAAATTTGTTAAAGGCTCTTTAATTGGCATTTTTAACCAACAATCAAACATCGATATCAAAAATACTTTCAGCGTTTTTTCGATTAAAGATTTGGAGGATGAACTGCGGCCGATTGCCATTTATTTAATTTTGGACTTTATCTGGACGCGCATTAAAAACGATATCCGTAAAAGACTTTTAATTGTTGATGAGGCTTGGTATATGATGAAGTATCCGGACAGCGCCTCGTTTATGTATTCGATTGCCAAGCGCGCCAGAAAATACTATCTTGGTTTAACAACCATTACGCAGGATGCCGAAGACTTTTTAGCTACCGATTATGGCAAAGCAATAGTGACCAATTCATCGATCCAAATTCTTCTTAAACAATCGCCGGCGGCAATCGATAAGGTGGCTGAGGTATTTTATCTTTCAGAAGGCGAAAAACATCTGCTACTCGCTGCTGATATCGGCGAGGGCATCTTTTTTGCCGGGCCAAACCATGTGGCAATCCGCGTAGTTGCCTCCGAAGAAGAACACATGCTAGTGACATCTAACCCCGAGGAGCTTCTTGAGATGCAGAAAAAGCAAGCAGCGGTTTTGAGGCAATTTGGGACAAAATAATTAAATTGCTTAATTGCTACATTGCTAAATTGTTAAATAGTTAAATTGAAAAAATAGATCCCTAATATAACAATCAAGCAATTCAACAATATAACAATTAATTCATGATATATTTAAATTAGCGCTGCCATTTAATTGGCTATATTGTCATGCCTGCTGACGCTGCCGTAAGACCTGATACTAAAACGCTTCTTAAAGCTGCCCGCTGGTCGCTTCAATACCTTATTGACCCCAAAAGGGGTGCTTTAAGAAAATTACCTACTGAGGGGGAACTTCTGGCTCAATTCCCCGATTCAAACCTGACCACGGGCGACATCGAAAACTGGCTTTACAATGAATTCGGATCGACGAGTCTTGAGGCAATTGCCGCAAATCAACAAAAGCTTACAGAAACGATCCAAAAAATCGAAAGGTTTGAAAGCCAAGCAACAATTAATGAAGCGGCCGTACCTAAAATTACTCCCTCTGGGCCGGAGGCCCTCAGGGCCGGAGGCCACGCCCTCACGCCAAAACCTAAAGTCAGCGCCCTTGGAGTTTTGGCTGAGCTTGAATCTATCGAGCCAATTCTGGCCAAACATCGACTGGAAGCTACTCCAAAACTTGAGGAGTCGCTGCAACAAAAAGTTGAGGCAATCCTGCCAAAGATTGGAGCTCGGGGTTTAGATAAAAACCAAATCCCGCAAATTGCCAAGGAAATTGCCCAAGAAACTGCCAGGGAAACTTTGGAAAATGTGGCCAAAATCCAAGATGTTTCTCAAATTAACCAAGTTTTAGCCGACAGTCTTACCCAAAGCATTATTGCCCATCCCCAAATTGCAGAGGTTAAAACCAGTGAGGGGAAACTTTACGAGCAGGTTTTTAACCAAACCCAAGATATTGTCCAAGCTAACCACGCGGATCTGGAAAAAGCAGCGGTTCTTGGCGCAATTTCACAAATCGCCAAACTCAAAAAACCTGACCAGCAAACTCTAGAGATAATTTCAGACCAGGTTGGGCAGACTATTCAAACCCAAGCTCCATTGACATCGCCAGAAACTCAAGGCTATCTGACAGGGGCTTTGGGCACTTATCTAACAACTTATGTTGATAATTTTGAAAAGCAAGTTGCGCCAAGCATATCAGTCGGTCAAATTCCTTCGTTTGACCAGCTACAAAAAATCAAGGATGTCGCCCATAACCAAACAGTTGCTCAAGTCGCTGTCAGCATTGCCAAAAGCAAAGAAGGCAAAATAATAGATAGCAAAATCGGCTTTAAGCCTTTAACAGAACATATTGCAAGTGTCATGGGCTTAAAACCACTTTCTGCTGTTAAAGCCGAAAGTCTGGGTCTTGGTAATGCTCAACCTAAAGCCTTAACTTTTGCAAGATCTACGGGCTTTTCAGGCCTTGGGGTAGGTTTAATTCTCAATTCTCCCCCCCGTCAGGTAGAAGCCTATCATTCGCTCCTTGCTTATAATAAGCCGAGGCTAGAAAAAACAATCAATGATCTTCGCCAAAAAGTCGAGTGGTTTAAAAAACAACCAAGGCTTTCTTACCGTCAGAAAAAGGAACTTCTTTCTTATGGAGGAAGATTGAAAAGTCTGTCACAGGCCCAGCAATTTCCCATCAGACAACCAAAAAGGTTTAAAACTTATCTTGCTTATTTTCAGAGTTTGCCCGTGGGTAGAAGACTCGATTGGGCATCACAGTCTGCCTGGACCACCACTGAGGCGTTTTTGGGGCAATACCAAGGGATAACCATCCCAAAAAGTCTTGCTACTAACCCTGTTATTTTATCCGGGAGGACTTTTGGCAGTCTTTCCTTTGGACTGGGCAACTTCAATGTTGCACCAGCCATTTCAGTGCTCCAGGGCAAAAGCGCCTTAGGACCGATGGTTGGTATGGGTGGTGCTCAGATTAGTTTTGCCAACAGAGTAACAAAAGCGGCTGGTTTGGTCTTTGGTGGTCTTTTTCTTTATTTTTTAGGCTTAGGTCAGGCGGCTTTGACCGGCTTTTTGATTGGAGCAGGAATCGGGATGGCCGCCGGAGGTGGTCTTGGTTTTGCGCTGGCTGTAGCCACCGGTCCATTTTTCCCTTTAACAGTGGTGCCTTTTACCTTGGGTGGCATGTTTGTTGGCGGCAGTGTTGGTGGAGTAGCTGGAGGTCTAATCGGACTAGGGATGGCTTCCGGTTCGACGACCGCTATCACCACCGGTGTTGGAGCAGGCGTTGGCGGCACCACTGGTGCGGTTGTTGGCGGAATTTTGGGCAGTGCCTTTGGCCCTTTTGGTACATTTTTCGGGGCTATTGCCGGTGCCTATATTGGATCACTTCTTGGCGGAGCTTTAGGTTATGCCATTGGTCACTATGTCATTGGCACCATTGGCCTGCCGGCAACCGGAGCTATCGGTGGTGCACTTATTGGCTCGTTTGTACTGCCTGGAATCGGTACGTTAATCGGCGCCGGTATTGGTTGGCTCCTGGCTGGTGGTTGGACGCAAATTAAGGATTTTTTTGCCAGCGCAGGCACGACTACAGTAGCTGGCGCCGGTGGTGTCTTGGGGACAATTGGTGGATTCTTTACCGGTGTAGCGGCAACGATCTGGGGAGGCATTACCAGTGCAGGCGGTGCAATTTTGGGTGGTTTATCAGCAGCCGGCAACTTTATTGTTGGAGGCTTAGCGAGTCTTACTGTTCCGGCCAGTGCCGCAGCAATTCCGGTTGTCGGCGGCATCAGCGCAGTGGCAGTCGGCGGTACCATTGTCGGCATTGTCGCCGCCACCAGTTTCTTCTCAACCGAAACCGACCTACCAACTGTCATTAAACCACCAGGAGAAAATCAATATTTCACTATCACTAAAACAGCCAACCCGACCAAAATCGAGAATAATAATAGTCTACCCCAAGATATCACCTTCACGATCATCCTCACCGCTAAAGATATTAAATTAACCAATATCTTAATCACTGACCAGCTAACTGTCCAAGCCAAAAGTGGCGAGTTTCCAGTAACCACAGACAAAAACGGCAATCCTATTTCACCTCCATGTGGTGGCGTAAGCGAACTTTTGCCCAAAGCATCTTGGACATGTACTTTTACTATCACCGCTACCAAAACACCTCGAAATTTCTCTGACTCCGTAGTCTCCAACACTATTAGCGTCAAGACTACCCCTGAAGGACAATCCGAAGTCACCGACAGTGCTTTTGCCACTGTCATCATCGGTAATCCCCCTACGATCTGTATTATTTTTGATCTTCAGGGCCCATGGACAGATGCTGAAAGAAACAGTATTAACGAGGTATGTAAGGTGCTTGATCGTTCAGCCAAAGTCGTCCAGCTCCTTCAAAATGCTAGCACGATCTCCTTGATCAGAGTCTCTGATGGCTCACTTGGAGGTGGAGTTTGTGGAACGGTTAATGGAAGCAACTCAATCAGCATTGCCTGCGATATGTCAAGTGTCAGTTTTGCCAAATATGTCATTTCCCATGAATTGGGCCATGTTCTGGGCAATTTCAACGGGTCCGTCTATCGAGCATTTCTTGATAGTGGCGCCTATAACCGGGAAGGCCTTATGCCAACTTACCCGTTCTCAGATGGTGGGGCAAGCGAGTCTTTTGCCGAAATGATCGGCGATTACGTTGCCTCGAAAATTTATAACTTCCCAGAAAGAAGCTGGTCCGGCTATCCTGGCGGTCCCTGGGTTAGCCCAGGCCCTGGCTGGACAACTTTCAAAAATGACAGACCGCTCCATTACAATTTTGCCAAAAGTGATATTTTTGGTAGAGTCGAATATTAAATGGAAAGAATTACTCTTACCCAAGTTGCCCGTTTAGTCAAGTCTGAATGGATCTTGCTACTTTTAGGAGTCATCTCGTTATCTATTTTTGCCCTAACAGTCTTTTCTTTCACAAAAGCAAAACCGCAAGAAACACCCCAAGGAATAGTCTGGCAAAAAAAAATTGTTGCTGGTAAATCAACTACGGAAGATATCAAGGCGACCCTGGGCACCCCAACCAAAACGCAAGAAGAACAAGGTGGGATTTCTTATTTCTATCCAACTGCTAACCAATACAGATTAAACGAAATCGAATTTAGAGATAACACAGTCTCCATTATTAAAGAGCAGGTCATCGGTAACGAAAAGGAAGCACTCAATGATTATCTGCAAAAATATGGCCAACCCGAAGCCAAGCTCTTTGGGCAACACGGAACCTTTGCACTAGGCCATTTTTGGGGTCAAAAAGGACTTTTAGTCTTCGCAAGCGCAAGTGACGGAACGATTGTCGAAATCTGGTACTTTGTCCCAACTTCGCTTGGAAACTTCTTAGCCAATAACCCAGGTCTTAAAAAAGAAGAGCCTAAAAGCTTTTAACCAACCCTGAATCTTATTTTATCCACCACTGCTTTGCCAAGCGCCTTATTAATCTCCTTTTTAAGCCCCTCAGAGCGCATTTGAAGCTCGGCGCAGACCAACGTGGGCGCAGAGATCTTAAGGGTTTTACCATCAAATGATAAGACGCGGATCGATTCAATTATTTGCGGGTCTAAATCGTTTGACAAATTGGCAAGCGCCTTGCGGGCGGCGGTTCGTACCTGGAGCGCTAAAAAGGTACGCTTTCTAGTACCTAGCTGAGGAGAATTTAGAAGAGTGCCTACAGATTTAAACACGCTTCTAGTATAAAGAGTCAAAGTATAAAGTCAAAGTCGAAAGTCTGATCAAGCTGGGATGGCTTTACACTCTCCACTTTGACTTCTGACTACGCCTGAAGTCGCACCGGCATGATGATGTGGAAAAAGTTATCTTTATCGTCAGTTGCGGTTATCCTTCCGGGATTTAAGCTTTCGATCATCTCGAAATTAACCTCCTCGCCGCTAATTATTGACAACACTTCCAAAAGATAGCGAAAATTAAAGGCAATTTCCCCACCCTTGCCGATCATCTCGGCTTCAATTTGAGCGTCTGTGGAACCGACTTGAGCGGTGTTGGCCAAAACAGTCAAAGTGCCTTTTTTGCTAGCGCTGGCATTTTCGAGCTTGAGCCTAACAATATTGCCAGAGTCTCTGGCAAAAATCGCGGCGATTCTGACCAACTTAATAAATTCGCTTTTGGGTAGTCTGGTTTTAGTGGTGAAAGAGCTTGGGATAATTTTTTGCCAACCGGGGAACTCGCCCTCAATTAACCTTGAGGTGAATTCAACGTTGCCGACTTTAAAATTAATTTGATTTAAGCTATCGGCAATAACTAACGAGAGCTGGTCGTCTCCATCAAGATTTTCAATAATGACTTTGGCAACTTCGCTAACAGCCCTTGCCGGTACGACTATCTTTATATTTTTTTCGCCTGGCGATTTTTCAATAGGTATTTCCCGGAAACTTAATCTATAACCGTCGGTGGCTACTAGCGAGAGTTTGTTCCCCTTAAACTCACAAAGAACACCGGTTAGGATTGGTCTACCCTCATCTTGGGCCGCACAAAAAGCAACTTCGGCAACTCCCCTAACAAAATCCTCTGTTTTAATTTTAACCTCGTCTCCTTTTTCAATCTTCGGGATTGCGGGAAATTCCTCTGGGGCGATTGTCGGTATGCGGGCGTTGTAACCTTTTGTTGATATAAGCACCTCTTCCCCGAGTTTTTCAAAAGTCACTTCTCCTTCGGGAAGCTGAGAAACAAACTCTAGTAAGGTGCGACCAGGGATGGTGATTTTTCCTTCAATTTCTGTTTGGCAAGAGGTGCTCGCCTTGGTGGCCGTTTCCAAGTTTGTTGACAAAATCTCCAATTTATTTTTAGAAGTAGAGATTAAAACATTGGAAAGGATTGGTAGGTTTGCTTTGGTAAGAATTGATCTACTTGCTACAGAGAGGGTTTTTGAAAAATCGGACTGGGAAATTTTAAATTTCATTTTTTAAATACTTGAGGTAGAAAGCGTGGCAATTATATATCAGTTTTTTTTAAAATGCTAATCCACAAATAGATTAATACTAAAAGTGTTTCTTAAAGAGTATTTGTATTAGTGGTGTTAATAACTTAAAATCCAAAGCTACCCAAAGAGTAAAATTATGTTGATAACAGTGTTGATAACCAATCCCTAGTTGTGCAAAAGTTATGGTGTGCCGTTTGCCAAAAGTTGAATTCTCAAAACCTCATCCTTTTTTGCTTGGTTTTCCCCAATGATATTTTCTATTTTGGTGACACCATGAATAACCGTTGAATGGTCGCGATCGCCGACTAGCCTGCCAATTTCATCAAAAGGAAGATTAAGTTGTTTGCGAAGCAGATACATCAGGACTTGTCTGGCAAAAGCTAAAGAAGCGCGCCTTGCGGGACTGCGCAGATCTTCGGCTGGGATCCTAAAATACCTACAAACAGCTGAGAAAATCGCCGAAGCAGTAGGTTTACTCACGGAGGCATGGCTATTTTTGTCGATAACCTCTTTTACTTCCTCGATAGTTATTTTGCCGCTAGTTAGTTTCATCAGAGTCAGCACTGAAATTAAATTACCCTCAATTTCCCGGGCGCCACCATCGCTTGTTTGGGCAATATGGGTAGTGATTTCGTCATCGAGATCCAGATTTTTCTCTTGGCATTTTGCACGAATTATGGCAATTTTCATTTCCAGATCCGGCAAATTAATATCGGCAACCAGACCACCTAAAAAGCGGCTAAGCAGTCTTTCTTTCAGCTTGCCGAGCTCTTTGGGGTGGCGGTCGCAGGCACAAATGACTTGTCTTGCACAGAGGTAAAGCTCATTGAAAGTATTGAAAAATTCATCCTGGGTGCTTTCTTTGCCGGCGAAAAACTGCACGTCGTCGATAATTAAAAGGTCAACTTGGCGGTATTTGGCACGGAAAGAAGCACAAGTTTTGTTGCCTAAGGATTCGATGTAATCGTTGGTAAATTTTTCAGCGGTGGCATAGAGGACTTTAGTCTCGACAGTTTTATTTAAAACCTCATTGCCGATTGCCTGAAGTAAGTGGGTTTTGCCAACTCCGGTTGGACCGTGAATTAACAGAGGATTATAGCTTGAACCGGGATTTTCTGCCACTTGTTTAGCGGCTAAAAATGCCAAGTTATTTGACGGGCCCACCACAAAGTTATCGAAAGTATGGTATGGGTTTAAGACGTGGGCGGTTTTGGATTTTAAATTTAACTGCATGGGGACCCTGGAAAAAATCGGCTCGTTTTTAACGGTCTTTGACTTATTTTCTTTAGAGGCAACTACAAAAACAACTTCAATATCGCCTCCTTTATTTTTTTGGGCAATTTGTGAAATTAATGGCAGGTATCTGGTTTCAACTTGTTCTTTGATAAAATTGTTTTTAAAAGCAACTATTAAAAGATTTTTATCCGCTTTTTGTTTGCAATCCAAGACAAATGAGCCCGGGAACCAGGTTTTGAAAGTCGATGAGGAAACTTGGGCCTTAACGCCCGCAAGAATATTATTCCAGACTTTTTGACCGTCCATTGAACTTACACCTCAATGTATATTTTTAAGTAGGTTGTTAGTTATTTTGAGCGTGCAGGCAACAGGCTTATGTATTTTGGAAGATCTAACTTAACGAAGACCTTATCTTGAAAATCGCTCTATTATCCATGATTACAAAAGTTTTCCACAGTTGTCAAGGACGAAAATGAGTTGTGGATAAGTTGATTATTGGGCTTGATATCTTAAGTTATTTCTAGTAACCTTAGTATCTAATCTATGCCAAAGCGAACTTATCAACCCAAAAAAAGGAAAAGGGCCAAAACTCATGGTTTTAGAATAAGAATGCAAAGTAGCAACGGGCGCGGCGTTTTAAGGCGGCGACGATTAAAACGACGCAGCAAACTTACTGTCTGATGCTACAAGCCAGAAATCGTCTTAGACTTTCGCCTTATAAAAAAGAAGAGAATTTTAAAGGTCAAAGAGTTTCCGGTGATGACCTTGTTTTAGTTTATCAAAAGAATGAGCCAGTTTTTAAAGCCACCTGCGTCATCACAAAAAAAATAGCGCCAAAGGCAGTTGATCGAAATAGAATTAAAAGACTAATTTGGCAGGCACTTGCAAGTCAAACGGAGAGGAATCTAAAGGCAGTAGTCATTGTTAAAAAAAATATTGCATCCCTTAAAGCTGAGGTAGTTGGAAGAGAAATCGAAAAGCTTTTTAAAAAAATTAAATGAAGAAATTAGTCAGATTTTTGTTTATTAGTTATCATTTGATTTTTGCATCGCCAAATGCCAGTTGCCGCTTTAGGCCAACCTGCTCAGAGTACACACTGGAAGCTATTGAAAGTTACGGTCTACTGGCGGGTGCGCTTCTATCAGTAAGAAGGCTTGCATCATGCCACCCATTTTCCAAAAGACCTTTTTACGATCCTTTATCTAGCGGTCAAGAGGCAGTCAGAAAATGAACCTATTTGATCTTATTTTAATTAATCCATTTCTTAATGTTTTGGTATTTTTCTACCAAGTCCTTAATTCCGTATCCATTCCGGGAGCATTGGGTTTTGCTATTATCCTTTTGACAATAATTATCCGGATGGCGCTTTGGCCTCTGACTTCGGTTCAACTAAGAAGCAGCCAAAAAATGGCCGCTTTGAAACCGCACTTAGACCGAATTAAGGCAGACCATGGGCATGATAAGGTTCTGCATCAACAGGAAGTCAGTAAGCTTTATAAGGAACACGGCGTAAATCCGATGGCAGGTTGTTTGCCGCTTCTTTTGCAGATGCCGGTATTTATTGCACTTTACCAAGTACTTTTAAAAATTGTTGAATTTGATAAAGCTGATTTTTTGTCCAGTATTAATAGTAGGCTTCTTCCAATACTACATCTTGATAAAGCCCCGCAAACTTCTTTTTTGGGTTTTAGTCTTGCCGATAAACCTAATCAATGGCAGCAGATTGGTTTTTTAATCCTCCTAGTTCCACTAATAACTGGCGCACTTCAATTTATCCAGTCAAAAATGATGGTACCCGCCGCAACTTCCAAACCTGCAAAAACAAACGAAAAACAAGGCCTAGAAGACTCAATGGCCCAAATGCAGTCCCAAATGATATTAATAATGCCCTTAATGATTGCCTTTTTCTCCTACGGTTTCCCAATTGGCCTTTCACTTTACTGGAACACTTTTACAATTATTGGTATTATCCAGCAATATGTCATTGCCGGGCCGGGAGCACTTGGTAAATACTTACCCACAAAATGGGAAAAGGGAAATTGAAAAAGGAGAATGTGACAGCGAAAGTAAAGTTAGATGAAAATTTCGTAGCCGAGAATGTCAGGCTGGTTATCGAAAAATTAGGGGTTAGCGCCACGGCCGAAGTTTCCCGCATCGCAGGCACCTATTTTGTGGATATTAGCTCTGAAGACTCTTCGCTTCTCATTGGCAAATATGGCGTAAATTTGGAAAGCCTGCAGTTTATTTTGGCAGTGAGAATTAAAAGCTTAACAGGCGATGATGATTTTGAGATTTTTGTTGACGTCGATAACTGGCGAAAACAAAAAGAAGATAAATTAAAAAAAATGGCCGAGTCTATTGCCGAAAAGGTGAGCGCTTCGGGTCAATCCGAGCCTCTTTATAATCTTAAAGCCTCAGAAAGAAGGGTTATCCATACAGTCTTAACCGGTCACCCAAAGGTTACGACTGTATCCGAAGGCGAAGGCATGGACAGACATTTGATTATTAAGCCCAAGTAGGTTTCCCAAACTCATGCGCAAATCGGATCTTCTTTTTCTGGCGGTTTTAGCTGTTGTTCCCATCCAGCTTGGTAAATTTTTTTGGCCCCAGTTTTCTTATGTTTTGGGACTGCGTATTGATTATCTGGCACTGACTCTTTATCTTAGCGACTTGGTTGTAATTGGTTATTTTTTGGTTTTTATTTTTGAAAATTTACTTTCGGGTAAGAGGATGCGCAAAAATTTTCAAAAGATCATTTTTAAACAAAAAGATCTTTTAATTGCCTTTTTAATTTTTAACCTATATTTGATTTTTAACGCGACTTATGTTTCTGTTTCACCTTGGGTCTCGCTTTGGTTTTCTTTAAAATTTTTGGAAGTTTCTATTTTGATAGTAGCCTCGATGCTAGCATTTTCCAATCAAAAACTTAGAAGTTCTATCAGTTTGGTTATGGTTTTTTCAATAATTTGGCAGTCGGCTTTAATTATGCTGCAGTTTATCTTCCAGCGGTCTTTGGGTCTTTGGTTTTTAGGCGAAAGATCTTTTACGTCATCTACGGTCGCAATCGCCCATTTTCAAATTCTGGGAACACAGTACCTTAGACCGTATGGAACTTTTCCTCATCCCAACGTGGCAGCCGCTTTTTTGGTTATCTATTTAGTAATTATTACTTCTAATAAGTTACCAGTGGTACCTTCTATATTTTCGGCACTGGCAGTTTCAATTACCCACTCACAGGCGGCGCTTTTGGCACTTATAGCTTGGGTAATTTTGCAGGTTAGGAAAATAAAATATTTGATTATAGAAGGGGTTTTACTGGTCCTATTTTTATGGATATTTTTTAAGGTTTTAATCCAGTCGCAAATTGCCTCGGTTGCCGAGAGAATTGTTTTAATGGAGTCAGCTTTGGAAATTGCCAAAACCAGTCCACTTCTTGGAATCGGTAGCGGCAATTTCATTTTTGAGCTTGCCAAGCTTAATCTATTTTCTCTTTCGGAAATTAGGTTACTACAGCCAGTGCATAATGTTTTTCTTTTGATTTTGACAGAAAATGGCATTATCGGTCTTGTTCTTTTTGCATTTTTGCTTTGGGTGATTTTAAAAAATGCCACAACGCGGTCAAAAATTGCTCTATTTATAATACTTATGCTTTTTTTCAGTTTTGATCATTTCCTCTGGACTTTGCAGCAAGGCCGACTGCTTTTGGCAATAGCAATTGGCTATATTGCTAGTCAAGAAAGACTAGTAAGGGAAAAGGCAAAGTTTGGTTAAACTCTGAGGACAAACCTTTTTGCCTCGTTGTCAAAAATGCTAGTTATTTGCATGGATGTTGTATACTTTGATTGTTAGAAAAACTATGGAGAGAAATACTGATTTCGACCCAACTGAAGTTTCCAGCGCAATTATCCAAGGTCTTTCCGGCATCCGAGATAAGGAACAGATTTCTCAGCAATTTGGTAGTCAGTTGTGGGAAGTTGAAGTTCAAAGAGATCTTTCATGGCTTGATCTTCTTCGAGTCATCGAAGTAGCTGAAGAAGGTGGCCATATCAATGCAGATTCAGCCTCTCTTGGTTATTGCAATGCTGCTTTAAACATGGCAAGCTGAAAACCCTCGTTAGAAACTAGCCCAAATTTCCCCAAGCTGCTATATTTAACGGGAAAGTGTTTAAGAAAGTTCTCTACAATACCGGCGCCCAGATTTTTGGCAAAGGCATTACCGCCACCACAACTCTACTTATTACGATTTTAATCGGTAGTGCTTTGGGAAAAGCCGGATATGGAGACTTCACTAAAATTTTTGTCTTTGTTGGTTATTTTTATACCTTAGGTGATTTTGGCTTCAACACAATTTATATAAAGCTAGCTAATGAGAAAAATAATCTTGTCCTCCTTCGATCACTAATTGGTCTTCGTCTTCTAATCACATTTTCGCTTGCCTCGATTGCTATTTTAGTAAGTTTTCTAATTCCTTATAATCCCGAGACTGGTATTGGTTTCTCGCCACTTGTCAAATTCGGCATTGTTCTTGCTTCCCTAACAATCGTTACCCAGGGCCTTTTTACGACAGCCAATGCTTTCTTCCAAAGAATCCTGCGTTATGATCTTTCGACAATTGCTGCAATTTTTGGATCATTTGTTGTTTTAATTGGGACAGTCGTTACTTTTATTAGTAAAGGAGGTCTTTACGGTTATACAATCTCCTATGTTTTAGGCGGTTTCACTTTTATTATTGTTGCGTTCTATTTAATCTTTAAAAAAACAAAAGCATCGATCCTGCCAAAGTTCTCACTGGGCGATGCTAAAATTTTTCTCTCAAAATCCTGGCCAATTGGTCTGGCTTTGATATTTAACTTAATTTATTTTCGCATTGACATTTTTATTTTAGCCAATACCCGTTCGTCTTCGGAGGTTGGGCTATACGGCCTGGCTTATCAGTTTTTTGAGGCAGCTTTAGCTATTCCCATTTTTTTTGCAAACTCCCTTTATCCAATTCTTGCCAGACTCTACCTTAAAGATTTTGAACAATTTAAAAAACAGATTTCTGTTTGGTTAAAACTTCTTACATTGTTTTCAATACTCTTAGTTTTTGGGCTAATAGTTGCTTCGTTTCTCATCCCAATTATTAATCGGGGAGATTTTGCAGGTTCGGTGACAGCCCTACAAATTCTGGCAGTCGGTACTCCCTTTTTCTTCATTTCGGCACTTCTTTGGCATGTTTTAATTATTTTTGATAAACAGAAGTATTTAATCATCGTTTATGGGATAGGAGCTGCCGTCAATCTGATTGCCAATTTGATTTTTATTCCCCATTTCGGTTACTTGGCAGCGAGTATCATTACGGTTGTTTCGGAAGGATTAATAACACTTTTACTATTTTTGGCAATCCGTTCTCAGTCTGGAAGTGGGAGGTTAGAGGTGAGAAGATTAGAGACTGATGTGAGAAGTTAGAAAATCTTAAATAATGATGATTGAAGCTTTTTGTGACGGTGGTGCCCGCGGCAATCCGGGGCCGGCGGCTTTCGGATATGTTATTAAAAAAGACGGCCAGATTATCAAAAGCGGTAATGGTTATATCGGGATTGCAACAAATAATGTGGCCGAGTATACTGCCGTCATCGAGGCTTTAACTTGGCTTGAGTCAAGTTATCCAAAAGTCAGCTTAACATTTTATTTGGACTCAAAGCTTGTAGCTTCTCAGCTTTTGGGAATCTATAAAGTTAAAAATGCCAATATTCGCAATCTTGTATTTAAGATTAGAACTCTTGAGTCTAATTTTGGACAAGTAAATTACAAACACATACCAAGAGAAAAGAACAAGGATGCTGATAGGCTAGTTAATCTGGTATTTGATGGACAACTTGGAAATTAATTATGGAGTTTAAAGAGTACATCAAAATTTTTAAAAAAAATATTGGCGTTCTATTGCTTTTGGTGGTATTAGGGGTAGTTCTTGCGCTTGTAATTACCTACAAGTTGCCGTCTGGTTACAGTCAGAGTCGTTTATTTTATATTGCAGGACCCAAAACAACCTCTCAAACAAATTATGATTATGAAGGCTATTATGTACAACAGAAGGCGCGCGATTTTACCGATACGGCGGTGGCTATTTTAGAAAGCGCTGATTTTACCTCTGAAGTTGGTATTTTCTCGGTGGGCTTATCCGTACGCAAAATAGCCCCTCAAGTTTTAAGACTGACAGCTGTGGCCAAAGATGCCAGAGAGGCGGAGGATGCAATTGAGAAAATCAGCCAAAGTTTTAATCTGAAGCTGGTAAATCTTACCGGTAATGATCCGGCTTTGCAAATAAAGCCTATCGGGAAAGCCCAGCCGAGCTATTTTTCCTCACCGAACAAAAAAATTTTGGGCGTTTTTGGAGCAAGCTTAGGTTTTATCTTCGGGATCATGGTAGTCGGACTTAAGGTTTATTTTAAAGTTTAAATATGGATCAATCTGCCCAAAATAGCCACAGACCAACTGTCTTAATCACCCATGTTGATTCTTTTTTAGGTGCATCGCTCACTAAATTCTTGCTCTTGCGAAATTGTTTAGTTTATGCAGTTGGCAATCCGCCTCTTTTTGCGGAGCTTTTGAGAGATCATGATTTTACACTTCTGGAGTTTAATTTAAACCAGCCCTTGCCTGATTATTTGCCGAATTTTGATTTGGTTTTTTATCTTGATCTGTTTTATGCAAATTTTAAGAGGCAGTTTTCCACTTTGCCCAATTTGCCTTTGGCTACGACCAATATTGTTTCTCTGGCCAAGGGGGGTAGATCAAAGGTTTTGGTAATGGCGCCAATTACCGCAGATTGGCAAATTTATGACTATTTGGCACAAGGTCAAGATTTAAGAAAATTTTTAAAGCTTTATCTAGTAGGAGATATTTACGGACCGGCCATACCACTTGAGGCTTCCGAAACGCAGCAAGCTACAAATGGACTTGCTGATCTAATTTCTCAAGCCGTGACTGGCGATAAAGTGATTTTGGAAAAAGAAGGCCTGCAGATGATTTACCCGACCTATATTTCGGATGTAACCTTGGCTATTCTTCAATTTGTCTTTGAAGAAGCCGAACATCAAGAGAAAAATATTCGTGTTATTGTTTCGGAGGCTCCAAAAACCGCTCTTTCAGTTGCTTACGAAATTCAAAATGCTGCGAGGCTAATTTTAGGCAAAGAACTTGCACTTTTTTTTGCCGGAAGAGAGACGCAATATAGGGTTGAAGTAGAACCTACTGTAGCGATAGGCGATCTTGGTTTTTCGCCTAAAGTTCATCTTGCGGAAGGTTTAAAGCATACTTTTGAATATTTGGCAAATCAAAATTTAGAATCTCAACCTAAAGCTCATTTTAGACCTGGTAGCCATCTGCCGGCTCGGGAATCTGCCGAGAGCCAGACAATTTCAGCTAGTAGGTTGGGTGAAATAGCTGATTTAAAAAGAAGCAGTACGATCAAAGATCGAGTCAGTCGTTTAACCGCCAAGTTGCCGAAGACTGGTTTTAAGTCGCGACTAAAAACCGGCCTGTTTTTTATTTTGGTTATTTTGCTCTTAACTTTAGTTAAAGACGGGTTTGATTTATATCGGGGGATAGCCAATCTTAAAAATGCCCAAAAGGCGCTGGTTTTAGGGAATCTTCAAGAAGCAGAGGCTAAAGCCAAAGTTGCCTTAAAATCCTTTAATAGTGCAGCCCTTCAAACTAAAATTCTGTTTTATCCTGTTTCTTTAATATTCCCCTCAAAATACCAAAGCATTAATTTGGCACTTTCAGGAATGGCTGTCGGTGCAGATTCGATTAATTATTTTGTTAAAGGCAGTCGGGAGTTGGTTAAAGATCTAGAGGTAATTACGGCAAAAGATGCAAAAACAGAAGGTCTTGATTTGGAAACGCCTGCTGCCGATTTTAAAAGAGCATACTTTTTATCTTCTTGGGCCGATGGATTGTTAAGCCTTGCGCAAAAAGACGGGACTTTCAAGTCAAAGATTGCTACCTTCCAAAGCGCAACGCTAAAACTTAATAGTCTTTCACAATCTGCTTTGGACTTAGTGAACTTAGTTGGTGATTTTACCGGTAATGGTAAGCCAAAGACCTATTTGGTTCTTCTACAGAATAACAGCGAGCTTCGCCCTGGTGGCGGTTTTATCGGCAATTTTGGGCTTATCGAGTTTGAGAATAGTCACCTTAAGAATATCAGTGTCGAAGATATTTATACCATTGACGGCCAGCTTCAAGAGAAAATCGAGCCACCGGCACAGCTTTCAAAAACTCTTGGTGTTGAGCGTTTTTATCTTCGCGATTCCAACTGGAGCGGCGATTTCGGGATAAATGCCGCCACAGCCCGCGATTTTTATAAAAAAGAAACCGGTAAAAATGTTGATGGGGTAATTGCCATAAATTTGAATTTTATCCAAAATGTTTTGGCTAAAATGGGGCCTGTTAAAATTCGCGATTATAATGAGGACATTAACGCCCAAAATCTTTTCGAGCGCGGCGAATACTATAGTGAAATTGGTTCATTCGCTGGTTCAACCCAAAAAAAGGATTTCTTTGGCGTTCTTAGTCGAACAATTATTTCGCAAATTATTGACAGTTTTAACCAATCAACTAAAAAAGGCTCAGGAATCGTACCTTGGCTGGCGCTTCTTGAGGTTGGCAGCGACGCTTTGGCCCAGAAAGATCTGATGCTAACTTTTGATAGTTCGATTTTATCCTCATTTGTACGCTCTCACGGTTGGGATTTTCCTTTACCTCCCACTTCTTTTAATCCTGCCGATGATTCTGTCGAGTCTCGTGATTTTTTGGCGATAGTTGAGGCTAATCTTGGGGCCAATAAGGTCAACCGTTTTTTAGAAAGAAAAGTTTCCTATGAAATGACAATTGGCCGCGATGCGGATTTAGTAGCAAGGTTGACAATCACCTATAACAACAAAAGTCTGGCCGAAACTTGGCCTGCAGGCAAATATGTCAGTTTTTTGCGAGTTTATGTACCATTTAGCGCCAGTCTTTTTGAATACCAAAATGCCGACAAAAAGGATGTTAAAGAGGTCGAGGTTACAACTCAGGGTAATTTAACGGTTTTTTCAACGATGCTTGAGGTTCCAGTTAAATCAACCCGCCAGGTAGTTTTCAGCTACCGCATTCCCAAAAATATAAAACTTGAAAAAGTGCCATATTACCATTTGTATATCCAAAAACAAGCTGGTACCGAAAAAGACCCATTTGAATTTACCTTCAATTTGCCAAGTTATTTGGAAGTAAAATCCGTGAACAACAGCGATGAGCAGGAAGGTAAGCAAAATCTGCGCATTCAAACAGATCTTGCAATTGATCGTCAGTTTGAGATTGAAGTTGCTAAGAGGTAAGTTGCCTTTTTAAGGTTGCAAATAATAAATATTAATCCAGTTTGCGTATAATTGACCAAGGCTTCCATAATCTGTTAATATTTGCTGCATGGAACAGATTCCTTTAGTTGCCCAAAAAAGAACTATCTTAGGCCGTAAAGTCAAAAAGCTTCGATCCGAAGGTCTTATTCCGGCTCATGTTTTTGGCCATAAGGTTAAGACAGAGCATATTCAGGTTAAAGCCAGTGAATTCGCCAAGGTTTTTGAGAGGACTGGCGAAACGGGTATTATCGATCTGGCTGTCGATAGTCAAAAAAAGCCGGTTTTAATTCGCAATGTTCAAACTCATCCGGTAAGCGATTTACCTTTGCATATCGATTTTTATCAGGTTAACTTAGCCGAGAAAGTCAAAGTCAGCGTTCCCTTAGAGATTATCGGGGAGGCACCTGCTGTTGAAAAGAAGATTGGTCTGCTTTTAACCCCTGTTTCCGAAGTCGAAGTTGAAGCCCTGCCTGCTGATTTACCGGAAAAAATCGAAGTCGATGTTTCAAAATCAGAAAATGTCGGGGACGAAATTAAGGTTAAAGATCTAAAGGTTGATCGAGCAAAAGTAGCAATCTTGGCGGATGAAGAACTAGTTGTTACCCAAATTGGCGAACTGGTAACCCGCGAAATGGAGGCAGTGGAAGCAGAAATTGAAGCAGAAAAAGCCGAAGCCGTTGCTGAAGCTGCGCCAGCCGTCGAAGGCGAGCCTCGCCCAGAAGAAGGGGCCGCGGCTGAAGAAAAACCGGCTGAGGAAAAAGTTACTGGAGCCGCTGAAGGTGAAACCATTGCTCAAGAACCATCCGAAAAAGTACCTCAGGAACAAAAGGACGAGGCTAAAAAACAGAAGTAATTATAGATTTGAGTTTAGCTTTAGAGCCTTTTCTTTTGCTTCTTTGGCCAAATTATTTTCTCCAAGTTGGTCATATAAAATACTAAGTCTTAACCAAGCAGTGCTATAATCGGGTCTAATTTTAAGTATTTCTATGGTTTTAGCAATTTCTTCTTGAATATTGGGAGTTTCCAATTTATTGACTATTAAAAGCTGCTTTTGGGCATAAGTATTTTTGGGACTTACGGTTAGGGCCATTTCTAACTCTTCTCTGGCTAAGTTTAGTTTTTGTGGATTTTGACTTTGATTAAATTCATTAATTAGCCTTGAAGCATAAATAACATGTGAATTAGCACTAGCGGATTTACTTGTTAATGGTTTTATGGGCATAGGTTGTTCTAGTGAAGTTTGATAATGGGATTTTGCAATGACAATCGTCAAAAATCCAAAAATTGTGAGAGTTACTGTTAACCTTAACCAAAGGTGATAATTTAAGAGTTTGCGGGAAATATTGCGAGAATTTTGCGGTAATTTTGCGAAATTCGAAGCCCATCGAAGCTTTAGCGTAGTTGGACGGAAATTATGCGGTATAATCATGCTTAACGCTTAAAGCCCAACGACTAAAGCTTTCTAACCTTTTGCGTTGGTCGTTAGTCTTCTAGCATTCGACAACTTAATGATAGGCCATTTTTCAAGCATAATTGATTTTTTTCGATCTTCAAACTTTTGATAAATTTCTTCCGTTACAAACGGCATAAAAGGATGTAGAAGTATTAAACTGGTTTTTAAAACATATTCTAAAACCGGTTGAGCTGATTTTCTCCTTGCTTTGCTTTTTTCCAGATAAATATCGGCAAATTTATGCCAAATAAAATCATAAATTTCCTCTGCTGCTAAATGAAGTTCTATATTATCTAAATGTTTGGTAACCTTCTTAACGGTTGTTTCTAACTCGTCCTTGATCCATCTATCGTCTGCGTGAACTGATGTATTTTCTTTCTTTTTGTTATCATTACTCCTCTTGTCATTCCCGCGAATGCGGGAATCTTTTTCTGGATTCTCGATCGAGTCGAGAATGACAGAATCAGAACCGGATTCGCGTCTCGATTCCAGTACAAATCTTGCAATATTTTTGATTTTTGTCGCAAAATTCCTGAAATTTTTCCCGCGCTCATCTAAAATCTCTCGGGAAACACGGCCATCCCGGCCAGGAATACTGTAGGTATAAAGAGCCATTCTGGTGGCATCGACTCCCCAATTTTCGATTAGATATACTGGTTCAATACCATTACCCAAGGATTTGGAAAATTTTCGACCCTGTAGATCTCGAAGCATTCCATGGAAAAACATTGTTTTAAAAGGAATATCACCCATAAAATAAAGTCCTAGCATAATCATCCTGGCAATCCACAAAAACTTAATTTCCGGCGCCGAAATTTCGAAATCCCAAGGATAATATTTTGCCAATTGCGGATCAAGACCTGGTTTTTTATCTAGGGGTTTACCCTCCGTCGCTAAAGCTATGGAGGGCTTGTCCCTCGAAGTCCTGCTTTGCAGGACGAAGTGGGGCCAACCAAGAGTTGACATTGGCCAAAGCCCGGAAGAAAACCAAGTATCCAGAACTTGCTCATCCTGTTCCCAATTTGGGCCGGGTGATTTATCAGAAACCCTCATTTTTCCATCTAGATACCAAACAGGTATTCGGTGTCCCCACCAAAGCGATCTTGAAATGCACCAATCGTGAATATTCTCCAACCAATCAATTAAAATTTTGGCGTAATTTTTCGGCAAGAAATCGATTTTGCCAGCTTTAATTACCTTGATTGCATCCTTTGCTATATCTTTGGCCTTGACAAACCACTCCTCGGAAATTAACGGTTCAATAACACTTTTGCATCTCTCACAAACAGCCACCGAATGAGTATAAGGCTCTTCACTAACTAAAGAGTCGTTATCTTTTAACCAATCCACAGTAGCTTTCCTTGCGTGAAGAACTTTCATTCCCTCTAGTCCATTGATCAGAGAACCTTTTTTAGTTGTAAAAGGCTGATTAGGTTTTCCAGCAAGAGTAGTCATAGTCCCACTTTTGGAGATAACTTGGTGAGTTGTTAATCCATGATCTTTGCCAATTTCGTAATCTAAAAGATCATGGCCCGGGGTTATTTTTAGTGCACCTGTACCAAAATCCTTCTCCACTCTTTTGTCTTCGAAGATGGGAATTGAATCTCCTGGCCAGTTACCGAGAGGTATATGAGCCCTTTTACCAACATTTTTTTTGAATTTGGAGTGATTGGGGTATACTGCTATGCCGCTATCCGCAAAAATAGTTTCAGGTCTGGCTGTAGCGATTTCGATGTACTCATCCTTAGTTCCTTCAATCAAATAACGCACATAGTAAAGAGTTTCTTCTTTTTCCTCATACTCCATCTCGACATCTTCGATAGCCGTATTGCATTTTGGACACCACTGGACAATATAAGGACCTTTGTAAATAAGGCCATTTTCAAAATAGGTTTTAAATTCTTCAAAGACCGCTTTTTGAGGACCGGCGTCTAAAGTAAAAACTTCCCTGTCCCAATCTGCGGAAAGTCCCATAAATCGCCAGGTCGAGGAAACTGATTTATAAATTTTTTCCTTGAATTGCCAGGCTTTTTTTAGCCACTCTTCACGTCCGAGTTTTTCTTTAGATAAATTTTCTTTTTCAAGTTCTCGGTCAAGTGTCGCCTCAAATAAAATTCCTGCATGATCGACTCCGGGTAAAAGTAAGACATCAAATCCTTGTAATCTTTTAAATCTGGCAACTGCGTCCAAAATAGAATGCTGCATTGCATGACCAAGGTGAAGTTCGCCAGTTAAATTCGGTGGCGGAATCAAAACAGAATAGGGTTTTTTAGAAGATGTCGGGTTGGCTCTAAATAAGCCAAACGTTTCCCAAAATTGATAAATCTCAGATTCCTTATCCAATCTGAAAATTTTTTTAGTCATTGTTTTCTTTTCATGTGGCCGCAGACTCTAATTTTACCCCCACGTGTAAAGTAAGTTTTTCGACTTTTATATTATTACAGAAAGAAAGGTAATTGGAAACTACAAAATTATTTTTAATGTGTTTAGGAAATAAAATAAAGTCCTGGATCAGCAGATAATTTAAGAGGATTAACAGTTTTTTTTATAAAGAACGCGGCTGCGGCAATCATTGCACCATTATCAATCGCTAAGTCTTTAGGTGGAAAGAAGATGTTAATTTTATTTTGCTTTCCGATATCCGACATTTGACCTCTGAGTTCTGAATTGGCTGCCACTCCTCCGCCGACAACAATTGATTTTGCATCAAATTTCTTTGCAGCTCTCAAAGTTTTTGTTGTTAATACCTCAACAATTGCTTTTTGAAATTCAAAAGCAATTTCTTCTCGACTGTGAACCGTAAATTGTGAACTGTGAACTAAATTAACTACGGCAGTTTTAAGGCCGGAAAACGAAAAATCAAAATTATCGCTGTCCTTCATTGGTCTTGGGAATCTCAACTTTGAACTTTGAACTTTAAACTTTCGAACTAGACGCTCAATCTGCGGTCCTCCCGGATACTCAAGTCCCAAGACCCGAGCCACCTTATCGAACGCTTCCCCAGCTGCATCATCAAGCGTCCCGCCAAGCCATTTATATTTACCATGGTTTGTCATTAACAAGAGATCGGTGTGTCCTCCAGAAACAATCAGAGCAATAAGAGGGAATGTCGGTTCACGGTTGACGGTTGACGGTTGATGGTTGTTTTCTGTGAACTGTGAACTGTCAACTGATAACCAATTTGCGTAGACATGTCCCATCAGGTGATTAATCGGGATCAATGGTTTATCCCAGACCAAAGCTAAAGTCTTGGCGGTCTCAACCCCAATTAAAAGCGATCCTACTAAACCCGGTCCGTAGGCAACAGCAATGGCATCTATTTCAAAATCTTTAGACAATGCTTCTGTCAAAACCGGGATGATGCTGCGAATCTGCTCTCTGGCCGCAACTTCCGGTACCACCCCCGCGTACTTTTTATGCAGCTCAACCGACGAGGTGACGACATTGGCTAAAACTTGACGTCCATCTTTTACAATTGCTGTTCCTGTCTCGTCACAGGTCGATTCAATCCCTAAAATTATCATGGGTTATGATTCGAAATTAACTTGATCGCCAATTTGAAGATTATTTAATGAGGAAAGTCCCGCATTAATCTCCAACACATACTTAGCACTACTTCTTGGGCGGTAAATTGTCAGCTCCTCGTCTTTTTTATTCGGCTCCGGCGGTACGTTTTCGGCAATATCAACGATTTTTTTATCCTCATCAATCCAAATAATATCAATGGCAAACTTCATATCTTTCATCCAGATGCCGTAGAGACCCGGGTTTTCAAAAACAAAAAACATTCCCGTATCAAGCGGGATTGAGTCTTGTTTTGAAAGTCCCTTTTTGCGCTCATCAGGTTTCGAAGCTACTTTTACTTTAATGTTTAGAGTTTTGCCTGAGACTAATTGTAGTTCGTTCCCCTTTTGAGTTTGTGATTGGCTTTGTGGAAGATAACTGGTTGTGGAAACGCCTTTACCGAATATTAAAAGGACGGCAATCAAAAGAAATAAGCCAAAAATTATTGCTAAATCTTTTTTCACTGTTACCCACCTGTTCCTACTAAGTATACTGCTTGCCAAGGCTTAAAATAAGATTTGAAAGTGTCATCAATTATCAATTGATCATTCTTAAAGACTTCTCTGGTGAATACGGATGTTGCTCCCCAAGCAGCAAAATCAACCTGTTTAACTATCCCTTTTGGTAGGGTTGGGTCGTCCTGATATTTATCGGGAAGCGGTGGTTTAACATTGGAAATAATCGGATCTGTTAGCTTAACTTGTCTGGCGTCACTTGTTCCATAGATATCAACTTCAAGTTTGGAACTGGCTGCATCGAAAATTGCCTGCACTAAGATGTGGTTGGCGGTATCATTTTTAAATACAAGATCTACCGCTGGTGCCCAAACAGTAGCATCAAGTCCGGGTTTAAACCCGCGTTGTTCATAATAGGCGACGCGATAGGCATGGGCAGTTCTTTCGATAATCGGCAATCCGGCATTTAAAGCTGCCCGGAAAACAGTCGTTGAGACCTGACAAATTCCGCCGCCATCATCAAGGACAGTTCTGCCCGAAGAAATAACATACGCCTGTCTATAACCGGTGGCGCTACTGACTTCGCCAACTGTCCCGTTAAAGGAAAACGTTTCTTGGGGTTTAACTAATGTGCCATTTATTCTTTGAGAACCAAGAGAAATGTTGTAAATTCTATTAGCAATTGAACCGGCAAAATAAGAAATACCTCTGCCTAAAAGCTCTTTTACCCCCAGATTATTAATTTCTTCGTTGGCTATTTTTGCTTTAGTGAGTTGAACCGGAAGGGCTATATTAATATCTTTTTCTCCACTAACACTATCAATAGAAACCTTATCGGCAATTAATTTTTTAGCCTGTGCCTTATCCAGTTTTTGGCCGTCACGAGCAGGAGTAAATTCAGTAACCTTGCCGTTTTCGAATCTAAGAGTAGCATTAACTGTATTTTGATCGACGGAACTGGCAATCTCGTCAATAAAATCATTGAGTTTATCACTATCCAAGCTGACATTAAGTTTGGGTTCCCCAGAGTCGGCAAGTTTTATCCAGGTGATGGTGAGGGGATTTTGGCCGAATTTAAACTTTACAAAGTAGCCGTCTTCAAGTCCATATGGGTAAAATTTTAAAATTAAAAGTAGCGAGTTGCCTGAAAGTTTCCAAGCGTCACTGTCAAATGTAAGGACAATCCTTTGGTTATTAAGAGTTTCGACTTTATCTTGCGCTTGTTTGGTGCCAGAAGCGCGAATTTTGGGGAGATCATCTATTTGAGAAACATTGATTGGCTGACTGGATAAATTATCTAGGCGATCTTTAAGGGTTAAATACAAATCACCTTTATTGACTACTTTGCCTACGGATTCATCATTAACTTCAACTTTTCCTAATTTAAAATTAATGGTCGCATCTTTAGCCTTAGTCTCAAACTTGCCCAGTAGTGAGTCTAAGCTACTTGATAGTTTTGAAAAATCAACTTGGTAAGCTGGGGAAATATAAGCCTTGATAAATAGGGCCTTAATCTTTCGCAGTTGATCATCTTTAAAATTTGCGGATTTTGTCTGCAGCCAAATATTATCGACAGTTTTAGCTTTGTCAAAGTTAATTCCCAATGTTTTCGGGTCTGCCTCGATTTTTTGATCGTTAACTTCAAATGTGATTTTAGAATTTTCAAATGAATCTATTTTCTGGCTGACTTTTTCAACTAACTGGTTTTGAGTTGCAAAAGAAAAAGACTCATTTGCAAAATAGGTATTGGGCGGTGTTTTATTGAGGTAGACTAAGGTATAACCGAAATAAAATAGCAGTAAAATAAAAATAAAAGTTAACAGAAAAGAACTTTTTTTAAAGTTAAGTTTAGACCTTATCATCAGGAATTTGAGGTTTATTGGAAACAAGCTTTATTATGATATCATAGAGGTGAATCTTAAAAATGCCTGAATTAACTCCACTGGTTAATAATTTCCGGTTATTAAGAAAGAGAATTCTTTTAACGGTTTTGTTTACGGTTATCGGTATAATTTTGGCTGGTTGCTCATTGCTTCCATTCAAGAAAGAGCCGGAAGCTGTTACCCTTAAATATTGGGGTCTTTGGGAAAACGCCGATACTATCAATCAGGTAGTTAATGACTACAAAAAACTTAAGCCAAACATTAATATTGTCTACGAGAAAAAGAGTCCCCAGCAATATCGGGAAAGCCTGCAGAATCAGATTGAGGTAGGAAAAGGTCCTGATCTTTTCCGTTTTCATAATACTTGGACACCAGTTTTGAAGAACGAACTTGATTCTGTACCATCGGATCTTGTTTCGACGTCTGATTTTAAGAAAAACTTTTATCCGGCAGTTTTTTTTGATTTAAGAAATAGTGAGAACAAATTTGTCGGCGTGCCCCTGGAGATTGACGGTCTAGGTTTATACTGGAACGAGGATATTTTCAAAGCTGCCGGAATTGCCAGACCTCCTCAAAGTTGGACCGAACTTTCCCAAACAGCTGCTCAACTTACGGTTCGCGACACTGCTGGCAATATCAGAACCGCAGGTGTTGCTTTAGGAACCGCCGGTAATGTTGATCACTTTTCGGATATTTTAGGGCTGATGATTTTGCAAAATGGCGGGGATTTAAAATCACCGACTGATAAGCAGTCGGCCGATGCTTTGGAATACTTTGCTAATTTTGCCAAGGGCCCAAACCATGTTTGGGACGAAACAATGCCATCATCAACTATCGCCTTTGCTGGAGGAAATCTGGCAATGTATTTTGCTCCAAGCTGGCGGGCGATGGAGATTAAGCAGGTTAATCCCCTCTTGAATTTCCAGGTAGCTCCCGTTCCACAGCTTGAAGGTGGTAAAGTAGCTTGGGCAAGTTATTGGGCCGAAGGGGTTTCTGCCAAAAGTACTCATAAAAAAGAGGCTTGGGAGTTTATTAAATTTATGCAAGAGGACGAAAATCTGATTAAGCTATATAGCGAAGCTTCTCGGACCCCGGGCCGATTCTTTGGTGAACCATACCCGAAAGTTTCTTTGGCAACAAAACTACAGTCTGATCCAATAGTTGGAGCCTATGTTAAAGATGCTCCCTTTATGCGCTCTTTTCCGATGGCCTCGCGCACTTTTGATAACGGACTTAATGACCAGATCATCAAGGCTTATGAGGATGCTGTTAATAAAGTTGCCAATGGAGCAATGGCCAAAACCGCTTTGGAGACTACTGCCAAAAATGTAGCTACCATTTTGAGTCGCTTCGGTGCCAGTCCCTAAACTTAGTTTCTAGTTTCTAGTTTACAGTTTCCAGTTTCTGGTTTATATCTAATCACACAGTGATTATGATATATCAGAGGAGCGCCATTGACTTGTAGCCAAGGCGACCTGCTGATATTATTGGCATTTACATGACCCTGTCACAGTCAATCCTTGCCACTCTTTCCTACCATGACATTTTTGACTATCCTCTGACTGCTCAAGAGGTCCATCAATATTTAATAGTGAAGAGAAGCAAACTCGATGCAGTCGTCAAAGAATTATTGACTTTGACGAAGTCATCAAAAATTGGCCAAAAAGACCAATATTATTTCCTCAAGGGTCGAACACAAATCGTCAGCCTGCGCAAGCAAAGGCAAAGGTATTCAAAAGCCAAAATCAAAAAGGCCCTTTTTTTTGCTAAAGTTCTGAAAATCATTCCGACTTTAAAGTTGATGGCGATATCAGGTGCTTTGGCCATGCAAAACAGTCACAAAAATGACGACATCGATCTTGTCTTGATAACCTCCCAAAATACTCTCTGGACAACCCGTTTTGTGGCAAACATTTTGCTCGTGCCGTTTAAAAGAGATGTCAAGGGTCAAAAAGTTGCAGATCGAGCTTGCCTCAATGTTTTTTTAGAGGGGTCAGATCTTAAAATTAACCCTCCAAATCTTTACCTTGCCCACGAAATTTGTCAGATGAAACCAATTTGGGATCGGGACAATACTTACCGACGTTTTATCGATGCCAATAAATGGGTATATAAATTCCTCCCGAACTGGCAGGTTAGTTCACAGTTCACAGTTGATAGTTCACAGAAAATAAAACCGTCAACCGTCAACCGTCAACTGTCAGCAGTTGAAACTTTTCTTAAAAAGTTTCAACTTTGGTACATGAAGGGCAAAATCACCACTGAGCGAATTGGCAAGCACCAACTCTTCTTCCACCCGCAAAATACTGGAGAATGGGTGATGGGGGAGTACCAAAGACGATTGAAGAAGTTAGGGCAATTGCTAGTATTTGACAAAGTGAAAACTCATAGTATAATTTGACCATGGCTTATCCAGAATCACTTATCGGAAGAGCACAAGCACTACAAATCCAGCCAAGAGAGTTATCTCTAAGGGAAATTTCGCGAATGGGAGATATCTTCTCTGAAATATTTCATGATGCATCACGCCTAATAGACCGATTTGGTCGAACTATTTATCCGCCAGAATTAGGAAGTAAAGAATTAAAGGTCGACATTATAAACCCCGATGCCCCGACAGTCTCTGTGACTTTAGAGAAAAGAAAAAGACGTGGGTCTCAAAATGTCTTCATCCGTGTTGGGCGTCTTGATGAGATGTTACGCATTCGTCAAGATAATTTAGGTGAAACTATTGAAGGCATGGTTGTAGATCCCGAAGAAGTGGATGAGAAATTTACTGATGAGCAAACAGCCTTGGTCTACAAAGAAGTAATCGATCGAGTACAAGCACAACTCGTGGCTTCCCAAACTCTATAACCATTTTTATTAAAATTCAATCCTTGACCCCGAAAGAACTGTCTGAATTTAAAACTTCAGACACCGGCGTCGCGAGTAGCTGATTTATTTGGTTAGATTGCCAAGATCCAGAGAGTTCTTTCGGGGTTGACAAGCCAAACTTGGCTTTGAGACAATATTAGCGGGCGGTACGCCCTGAGCGAAGCCGAGTCTGACTCGGCGAGTCGAAAGGCACCACTCGTCAAAGTAGCTCCCCGGGGAAGAGGAGCTTTTTTATTGTTATGAATACTAAATTTATCTTTGTCTCAGGCGGAGTTATTTCTGGAATCGGCAAAGGCGTGGCCACTTCCTCAATTGCCTTAATCTTAAAATCCCGCGGTTTTAGCGTCACCGCCATTAAAGCCGATCCTTATTTAAACGTTGACGCCGGTACTTTAAATCCTATTGAACACGGCGAAGTCTTTGTTCTGGATGACGGCATGGAATGTGATCAGGACTTGGGCAATTACGAGCGCTTCTTAAATCAGAGCCTCAACGCCAGTAACTATATGACCACCGGCCAGGTTTTCAAATCGATTATCGATCGCGAGCGCGCTTTAGGCTATGAAGGCAAGACTGTCGAGTTTTTTCAGGATCCGCCCCGCGAAATTATCAAAAGGATTATTGACTGCGCCAAAATCAACCGGGTCGAAATTATCCTATTTGAAGTCGGCGGAACTGTAGGTGAATTTCAAAATTTGCTGTTTCTTGAAGCCAACCGATTACTTAAACTTGATCACCCCAAAGATGTCTTACATGTCCACTTAACTTATCTGCCGATTCCCACCTCAATCGGTGAAATGAAGTCAAAGCCGGCCCAAATGTCTATTTTGCAATTGGCTTCAGCCGGCATCCATGCCGATTTTGTTTTAGCGCGCGCTTCTGTTTCTATTGATGAGAAAAGGAAAGAAAAAATTGCCATTGCCTGCGGTCTTGCGCCCGAGGATATTATTTCTGCTCCTGATGTTGAAAATATCTACCAGATTCCTCTTAACTTTGAAAATCAAAATCTCTCTACCAAAATTCTTCAAAAATTGAACACCAAACCCAGGAAAAGCAACCTTTCCGATTGGAAAGTGATGGTCAATCGTGCGCTTGTGGCCAAGAAAAAAGCTAAAATCGCCATGGTTGGCAAATATTTTTCAACCGGTGATTTTACCTTGTCTGATGCTTATCTTTCGGTCATTGAATCGTTAAAACATGCCGCTGCTTTTTTTGACATCAAACCTAAAATGACTTGGATAGATTCAACCCAGATTGAAAAAGAGGGAGTAAAAATTCTTAAGGGTTTTGACGGCATCATAGTCCCCGGCGGTTTCGGAGGCCGGGCAGTTGAGGGGATTATTACGGCAATTAAATTTGCACGCGAAAATAATATTCCTTACTTTGGTCTTTGCTTTGGCATGCAGCTTGCGGCAGTTGAATTTGCAAGAAACGCCTGCTCTCTTAAAGACGCCCACACAACCGAGATAAACCCCGAAACCAAACATTCCATAATCCATGTGATGGAGTCGCAAAAAGAAAGAGTCGTCAAGAAAGAGTTGGGGGGAACCATGAGACTTGGCGCCTGGGATTTTAAGGCTAAACGCGGAACGTTGGTAGCTCGTGCCTATGGAACCACTTCCGGTTCCGAGCGCCACCGACACCGTTATGAATTCAATAACGATTATCGCAAGATTTTCCAAGAAAAAGGCATGACTATTGCTGTCACCACCAAAAATGGTAAATTAGTTGAGGCCCTTGAACTTCGCGATCACCCTTTTTTTGTCGGCGTCCAGTTTCATCCGGAACTTAAATCACGCCCACTTCGCCCCCACCCTTTATATCTTGCCTTCATGCAGGCAGTCAGTAAACAAAGAACGGTTCGTGTGTGATAAAATACGCAAACGATGCAAACAAAAGTTTTAAGCTATCGAATTATCATTGAACCCGAAAAACAAGGCAAAAAAATCGTCTATAATGCCTATTGCCCCACCTTGGGCTTGGCAGATTATGGCGATTCAATCGATGAAGCCATCAAAAATATTAAATTATTAATTAAATTTCATATTAAAAGTCTCCTTCTGGATGGTTTAGAAGTTCCTCAAGAAAACACAACGGAGGAGATTATCACCTCAACCACAGTTTCGATTCGAGGATCAGGCAGCAACTTTCAGGTTGCGGTTGGATGAGTAAATTACCTCAAGTCAGACCCAAAGATTTGGTTAGAGCGTTCGAGAAAGCTGGATTTAACCAAATTCGCCAGACTGGCAGTCACGTCTTTCTCAAACACCCGGACGGCAGATTAACTTCAGTCTCTATTCACTCCAAGCCAATTCCGACTGGAACGCTTCGTGCAATTTTAAAACAGACTAAAATTAAAACAGAAGATTTAAAAGAGTTACTAAAATAATATAACTTAATCCCATCATCCATATAGGACTTTTATGAAGCCAGTTAACAAGTTATAATAAGTTTAGAGGATAAAAAATGTCCGAAAGTTCAGATATTCCCCTTCCAAGATCTGAAGGTAATCCAAGACGTCCAGGCGGTGAGTATAAACCAAAACCACTCGAAATAGGTGGTGTTTTTTATGATGGGTTATATCCGCCAAAGATTATTAGACGACCAGATGGTAGCGAAGTACCGATTGGTGGACAAAGATTAGACAAAGATCAAGTTGATCAGACTTATGCTGAAAGATTCTGGCAAAGTAGTAGAGTTGTTAAAGGTACCCGTGAGGTCATGATTGACAATATTCATCGGGCAACAGAACAAGGGTCCTTAGGTAGTTTTGTTGATCCAAATGGCATCACAGAGCAGGATAAAGAAAAATTGTCAGCTTACCGACAATTAGCTAAAGAATTAGGTTATGAGGTTGGTGATTTTAAATTTGATAAAGCAGCACACACTGCTTTAGCTCCGATTCACAAAGCTTCGACACAACAAAAATAATCAATCCAAATTTCTTTTTACTCTCTTGACCCCGTTAAAAGTTTGGTCAATTATGTTCTATTTGACGATACAAGTTTGATGCAATGATCTTTCCTGTTCCGGGCGGTATGAATACCTTACTTTTTACGGGGCTTGACAAATTAAAAATCGTTGTTAAAATATTAGCAGTCGCGGACAGAAAGTGCTCGCGATTTTTACACAAAAATCGCAAGCGACTAAAGACCAAAGACTAACGTCTAATACTTTAGTCATTAGTCGTTAAACCTTAGACAGAAATGTTAAAACCACTTGCCGGATACGTTTTAATCGAACCTGCTCCCAAAGAAACCAAAACCGCTTCAGGAATTGTCCTTCCCGAATCTGTCGAAGAAAAGCCCCAGGAAGGTAAAGTTTTAGCAATCGGTGATGATTTAATTGAAGAAGGCAAAACCATCAAATGTCCGGTTAAAGTCGGCGACAAAGTTGTTTACAAAAAATGGGGCGGCAACGAAATTAAAGTCGAAGGCAAAGAACTGCTTTTAATTAAATTCGAAGACTTAATGGCGATAGTCACGAAGTAGACTAACGCATTAGTCTTTAGTCGTTAAGTATTAAGCAATAGAAAAATGGCTAAACAATTACTCTATTCAGAAGAAGCCAGAACCAAATTAAAAGCCGGCGTCGATAAGCTGGCCAATGCTGTCGCTACAACTTTGGGCCCCAAAGGCAGAAACGTGGCCCTTGATAAGAAGTGGGGCGCTCCCAACGTTGTCCACGATGGTGTGGCTGTTGCCAAAGAAATCGAGCTTGAAGATCCTTTTGAAAATATGGGCGCATCACTCGTTCGTGAGGCTGCCTCTAAAACCTCTGATGTTGCTGGTGACGGTACCACCACAGCCACGGTTTTAGCCCAGGCTATGGTCCAAGAAGGCCTCAAAAATATTACTGCCGGTGCCAATCCGATGATTCTCAAAAGGGGAGTCGAAAAGGCAACTGATGCTATAGTTGCCGAACTTAAGAAAATGGCAAAGAAAGTCGCAGGCCAGGACGAAATCGAAAAAATTGCCACTATTTCGGCAGCTGATCCTGCGATCGGTAAAATGATTGGTGAGGCTCTTCAAAAAGTTGGTCCTGATGGGGTAGTTACTGTCGAGGAAGGCAAAGGCCTAGAGTTATCTATTGAGTATAAAGAAGGGATGGAATTTGACCGCGGCTTTATTTCCCCTTATTTTGTGACCGATCCAGACAAAATGCAATCAATTGTCGAAGATGCCCACATTTTAATCACTGATCAAAAAGTTGCTTCCCTCAATGATCTTCTGCAGTTTTTGGAAAATTTTGTAAAAGTTTCCAAGAGTCTGGTAATTATTGCCGACGAGGTTGAAGGTGAAGCTTTGGCGACACTGGTGGTTAACAAACTTCGCGGCACCTTTAATGTTTTGGCAATTAAGGCTCCGGGTTTTGGTGACAGACGCAAGGAAATGCTTGAGGATATTGCCTCTTTAACCGGCGGTGTGGTTATTTCCGAGGATATGGGTAGGAAGCTTGAATCAGTCACTGTCGAAGATTTGGGCCACGCTGATCGGGTAATTTCCGATAAAGAAAATACGATTATCGTCGGCGGAAAAGGTTCAAAAGCAGCACTTGAAGGGCGAATTAAGCAGATCAGAAATGAGCTTTCGACAACCGAAAGTGACTTTGACAAAGAAAAGCTCGAGGAAAGACTGGCCAAACTTTCCGGCGGGGTGGCTGTTATTAATGTCGGTGCGGCCACCGAAATCGAGCTTAAGGAGAAAAAGGAACGAGTTGATGATGCGGTTCATGCCACCAAAGCCGCTGTTGAGGAAGGCTATGTAGTCGGTGGCGGAGTGGCCTTTATTCGAGCCCGGAAGGTTTTGGATAAATTAGGGTTGAACGGGCCAACCGATGAGAGAATTGGTATTGAAATAGTCAATAAAGCACTGCAAAAACCTATTGAAAAAATTGCCGAAAATGCCGGTGTTGATGCCGGCTGGGCTGTTAAAGAAGTCGAAAAGGCGAAAGAGCAAAATGTTGGATTGGATGCACTTGACGGCCAGTTTAAAGATTTGGTTGTGGCCGGCATTATTGATCCTTTTAAGGTTGCCCGCTCGGCGCTTCAGAATGCCGCCTCTGTTGCCATGATGATTTTAACAACCGAGGCATTAATAACCGACATTCCCGAAAAAGAAAAAACTCCAGCAATGCCCCCGGGCGGCATGGGCGAATATTAATTTGACTTTGCCTATCCTCCCGCAGTAGAATCTCCCAGTCATGGCCCCAGTTGAGCACCAGCGGTTCCACATAGACGCTAATGGGCGAGAGGAGATCCTTAGCCAGTTAATCCTAACTGAAAGAGGCGCAAAAAAGAGGGTTAGGCTTTACCCTTGCGAGTTGACCATTCGTTGCGATCCAAAAGATTCCTCTGGTCGAGTCATAATTAAAGGAGATATGGGAAAGATTACCGCAACAATTCTTTGTGATCAGGACGAGGAAGAAATTCTCACGATTCAACTCAAAAGACCTATAACAATTTTAGACAATCAAAAATTAATCATTATCTCAAAAATAACCGGCAATATTGTCGAAATTCGTCACATCAAAGCTTACTAGTTCACCTACTTGACTGCCCCATCCTATAGGTTTATACTTTTTACAGACAGTCTATTAAAGACTATTTTGTACATGGAGCGAAAGGCTATTACAGTAGAAGATTCAAGCCAGATAGATCCAAGAGAATTCGCCTCCGGCAGGAAGATTAGAGGTTGGTCCATGTATCGTAGTTCTCTTTCACCAGGCCAAATTTCCCAAGCTACAACCAGAGTATGGAATAGACGCCTAGAAGGGGCTAGAGGAATTGAAAGGCTGATTGAGAGCTGGTCTGAGCATCCTAGTACGCTTCCCCCAAGGTGTGATCCTCTACCAGAGGGAGCCGGTCATTATCTAAGGTTTCCACTTTCGGAACTAGTATCTCCTGATATAAAAGCTAATCTCCAAAGTTTGCAACGACGTTTGGAACGGTAATCCAAAAGAAGGGTTTTGAGCCACTAATCTTCTTTAACAATTTTAGTCAATTGGTAAGTCACCAATACTGCCAGCGCCGTGATAATAATCGCGTAAATAAACCTTGAGATGATTCCCGATCCTACCGAAATATATTGATCAATATACTCCTTAACCAATGCCTGAATTGCCTCATTCCAGGCCAGTGCTGCCACCAAACCAAAGCCCGAGGTAGAAAGGGTTATCATTTGTTTAAGCAGCTCTTTTTGAAATTTAGTAGCCATAATGCTCCTTTTCAGTCGCAGTACTTAGTTCTAAACTATCAACTGATTACCGTAAGGTAATCTTTATTCTAGCATTTTCCACATGAGCCGCAAAATTGGTGATGTCGGTTTTTGCTTGAACTCGATAAGTTTTAGATCCTGGTAGAATTGGAATTGTGCCTGATGTTTTGACAACCCCACTACTACTGCTTCCTGATATTTGACTTTCAATCAAAGGGTTGTTATCAGTTACATTTTTGATTTGAGCATAAGCTCGGCCATTACCGCCTTCCGGCCAAATCGAGGCTTCAAAAATTACAGAGTCAATCGTAGAGTATTTTGAGGTGTCGATAGTGACATCTGTTCCCAAAAGATCAGCAAAGGTAGAGCTGTTGGTTGTGCCTTGGCCCATCGGTACAAAAATTTCTTTCTGGGCAGTTTGGATAATAGTCTGCGTTTGTTTTTCAACAACTGTTTCTGTTTTGACAATTGGTGAAGACTGACTAGCTGATTTTGAAGAATTTGTTGACGAAGGAGAAGATATTGGCGATGGGGTGGAAGTTATTTCTCTGGTTGTATCGGCATCAGCCTTATTGACTACTTGACTGGCTAGATTTGCCTTATCTGAGTTAACTTTTGTTTTTTTTAATATCCACCAGTTAACAAAGATAAGATCAAATAGGGCAATAGCCAGAATAGCAATGCCGATTTTAGTCAAAATTCTGGAAAATAATGATTGCTCCATTATCCCAATCATACCAGAAAATTTTTGCCCTATCAGTTGGTCAGCCTTTTTTCTGTGCTAAACTAATTATTGGAATGGTTAGCCATAAGTTTCCGACCAAAGGCCAAAAAAAGAAATTAGCCAAACTTTTAGGCAAGGGAGAAGAGATTGTTTTTGTTACTTCTATTGGAGATCGCTACTTCTGGATTTTGCTTTCTCTTCTTTTAATTCTACCCTTCTTGATATCTTTAATTTCAATGTTTTTATTCTTGGACATATTTAAAATCCCGGACCTTCCCTGGCTTAAATACCTTTGGATTTTCGGTTTGATCATCGTTTTCTATAACATGCCCAAATGGGGTCATCTTATTCGAATGAGACAATCCTACATTTATGCCTTGACCAATCGTCGGTTCTTGATAGTTAGAGGACTTTTTTCCCGAAAGATTGTGACCGCTCCGCTTGATCGAATTACCCATATTACTGTTGAGCAGACTTTTTTTAAGCGTTACATATTTAGCTGCGGTGACATGATCATTATTACAGCCGGTTTTGACCAGAGGGAAATCGTCATTGAAAATATTGGTAATCCTGTAGAATTTAAAATTCTTCTTGAGGAATTAACCCAAAGACTTGAGGAAACAGAAGAGGGGGATAGTGATTCAGGTGAAGTTAAACTCCGGTCACTTTCTGCTTGATTAGATGACTAAAGTTTAAGGTCTAACGACTAATGCACAAGATTATATATTTTAAGGCTTTGGTCTTTCGTTGTTAGTCTTTCAGCTCTTAGTCAGGTAGAACACTGGTAGGATTGACTTGAATACCGTTGTCAATAATTTCAATATGGACGTGTGGACCAGTAGTTCTGCCGGTTAAGCCCACCGTACCAATTGTCATATTGGCATTGACCAGATTGCCTACACCGACATCAATTCTATCCATATGGGCGTAGAGCGACTTTAGGCCGTCTCCGTGATCAACCATAACCACATTACCTTTACCGTCAGTTAGCCTTCCGGCAAACTCAACTATGCCAGGTCCTAAAGGATGGATAGGCGAGCCAAAATCCGTGGCGATGTCATTGGCGCGGTGATATGAACTGTAGCCTTGGGAAAGATAGCCAGCCTCAACCGGCCTTTTGAATTCAAACGGCGACCTTCTTGAACTGATGGCGAAATCAATCCCAGCTTCTGTCTTCGGCTCGGTTGATTCTTTAATATCGGCTACCAAAATAGGCTGGCCGTTAATTTTAATTTTTGCCTCTTTTGGTTTAAGATAAGCAACCGCTTGATGAGAGGCAAGAAAGGCTATAGTTAGTACCAAGAGAACTTTGGTAAACAGCCTGATTCTCGGCCTGATCTTAAGCTGAAAATGCAGAAATTTGGCAGCCAGCTTTAGGGCCAAAGAGGCTTCAAGACGAGCTAAGGCCTTTAAGTTTCTTTTGACCTTTTTAATTTTTAGCTTTAATTTTTTCATATTTTTCCCACAAAAAGTCCCTATAATAATTTCAGGGGACTTAGGCCTTTTGGCCCATAGTGGAGAATTTACAAACGGTAAGTATAACACAAAAACCAGTCAATGTCAAATCCCATAATTCGCAAACGAAGTGAGTGAATTATATCAGAGGAGCGCCATTGGCATGAAGCCAAAGGCTGTGTCAAGGCGAACTGCTGATATAGTGCTTGCACTGAGGGAAGTTGAAGTGTTAACTTAACTCAATGCCTTCCTTAACGCTTAACGCTAAACGACTAACGCCTAACCCCAAAAGCTTCCTCAAAAACTTGTTTCCTGTTTCTGGTTTTCTGTTTCTGGTTTTATTTCTTTCCGGCTGTCAGGCTATCGGTACCACCAAACCGGCAGCGCTTCAGATTACTTCTACTCCCGAGGCTTCGGTTTTTCTTGATGGCAAACACCTTGGCAAAACCCCGTTTTTTTCGGATCAGCTTAAAGCTAGCCAGTATTTGCTAAAAATTACGGCGGGTGAGGCTAGTTTTGTCGAGAAAATAACTTTGGCCGGTGGTACTTTAACGGTCGTTAACCGCGAGCTTGCCAATAATTTTTTGGCGGAGTCTGGAGAGACTCTTTGGCTTGAAAGTGGTAAAAGGGGCCTTTTTGTTTCATCGATGCCAAGTGAAGCGGATATCACTATGGACGGCAAGTTAGTCGGCAAAACTCCATATTTGGTCGAAAAACTTGATCCAGGCGAACATAAAATTACCCTTGCTAAAGCTCGTTATATTAATCGTGAATTTGCCGTTAAAACCTCTAATAAATATCAGGTGGTTGCCGATGTCACTTTGGCCTCGGAAATAGCCAAAAATCCCCAAGTTCAATCTTCACCGGTTCCTGCACTATCAGTTCAAAAAGTGCGGATTTTAGCTACTCCGACAGGGTTTTTGAGAGTGCGTAAGGAGCCGTTTTTAACAAGCGCCGAAGTTGGCAGAGTTACGACTGGCGAAGAGCTGGAAATTATTCAGGAAACAAAAGACTGGATCCAGATTAAATTCGATGACAAACTTGGCTGGATTTCCAGCCAATACACTAAAAAATTATAATCTTTCAATTTAACAATTTAGCTATTTATTCGTGATATATTTAAACTATGATCACCAAATCGCTTACTAAATTAATTGACGAGGCGATTGTACCGGCTGCAGCCTTGATTTTTGGCAAAATGCTTGGGCTTTTTCTGGTCATCTATTTTTTAAAAATGCCTTTTAATATTGCCAGCGGCGAGATTTTAAAGGTATTGCCATCTATTCACTTTGCGAATTTGGCGGATTACACTATCGCCGAAAATTATTCAAATTTGGTGATGTTTTCCATAGCCGCACTGGGCACAATTATAGTTTTGGTGCGTGCCCATTTTTTCCATGAAAGCCATATCCATCCCAAGCTTCATGCGAAGTTGGCCTCCTTAAATTTGGAAAGCTTAGTTGCTCCGAGTTACCACCTTTATCATCAGGCAACCATTTGGCTAATTTTCTTATGGCTTTCTGTCGGTTTTTTGATAATCTCGACAATTCTAGGAGTAACTTATCCTCAAATTGCCATTATTGCTTTTGTGGTGGCGGCTAACTTTTCCTGGGTTTTTGCCGTTGATATTGAAAAAGAGGTGGAGATAGCAAGAAGCCAGTAAAATTGTTAAATTGCTACATTGCTAAATTGTTAAAAAACAATACAACAATATAACAATGAAACAATCAAGATTATGAATTTCTTTAAAATCACTCTCAACTTTTTAGCTGTTGTGTTACTAATCAGCCTGATTGCCACGCCTTTTTTCTTTGCCAAGAATTTTGCCAAAGTCGCTGGTGTTAAAAGCCAAAGCCAGTTTTTGGTGGTATCTCAGGTTGAAAAATTTCCTAATATGAAGTTTACTCAGGATGCCGATCGCTATCAAATCACTTTTGAAAAAATGGGGCCGTTGCAGGCATTCTTGAGCGTCTTAATCTTAAATAACCCGACCGATCAAACCAGAACCTATCAAATGAGTGTGACCAGAGGTCAAACCCAAGTCTTTTTTGGGGAAGATTATCAAGATCCCCAAACCAAAGTCACTGTTCCACCAACAGCCTCAGTCCCCATCAGCCTCATATCCGATTCCGAATCAGAAACCAAAAATCAGTCCGTTGAATTTGTCATCCAGGCCAACTGATTGTTGACAAATTTGTATACAAATTTTACAATAAATTTGTTATGCAATTACCTGTGATCAAAAGCATTTCCGATATCCGCAAAAACGCCACCAAACTCTTTGAAGATGTAAATAAGAAGAATGAAGTAGTCGTGGTAACCAAAAACAACAATCAGCTTTCGGTCATTATTTCACCAAAATATTTTCAGGCGATTATCGAAGAGAATGAAACTCTTTGGGAGAATCTTGAAATGACTCGTTCTAAACGTACCACAAAAGGTGAAAAGACATACAGACTTGAAGACATCATAGGTGGCAAAGTTTAACGTTTCCCTTAAAAAATCTGCAATAAAAAGACTGCGACTTTTACCAAAATCTACTCAAGACCTTATTCTTAACTCAATCGCCACGCATTTGACGACTACGCCTCACATTGCCGATGGTAAACATATTAAAAAATTAACTGACGGTTACAGATTGCGAGTAGGAAATTACCGGATATTTTACTATCTTGAGGCCAAAGAGCTAATCATTACTTCAATTGTCCGCCGTACCTCAACGACCTACTGATTACTGCAGATATCTAATAAGTCTTGTCGGCAAAATATCGCTGCCGTAAATTACAAAAAAGACTAAGATCGCCCAGACTAAAACTGAAAATAAAAGGGGAATATCGGATAAAAGTACCCGCTCTGGCGATTCGCCCTCTCTTTTCTCATAAATTACGTATAAATAACGCATGACGCCGTAAATAACCAAAGGTACGGAAAGCATCAGCCATTTGGAAGCTAAAAATGTTCTAGGTAAAAAGTCGCCGAATAAAACTAGAACTTGTGCTCCGGCGCCTGGCGGTGGTTGCAGAAAGGTAAACATTGTATAGGAAAACCAAGTTGCAGTTGCAAACATCATGGTTAGCGAATCAAGTAAAGATTCGGGATAATGAAGAAGAATTCGGCGTGTTTCCAAGCTTTTTTCTTTTAATCCCAGAAGCAGAGTTCGCTCTGACCTTCTTTTGCCAATTGCCAAAAAAAGAGCCAGTGAAGCTACGGTTAGAATAAACCAGACCGTTACATGGGCATCAATAAGAACTGCCCCGGCGTAAACTCTAAGCAAAAAGCCGGTGGCAATAGTCATGACATCCAATAAAATTATTGATCTTAGGAAAAGTGAATAGATAATTTGCAAGAGGGCATAAAAAGTGGTCGCAAAGGTAAAGAATGCCGAGATTTTGACCGAGGCAAAAAGGGCTATCGCCAGAAAAAGCAGGGCACAGACTAAGGCAACTTGAGGGTTGATTCTACCGGCTGCAATCGGGCGTTTGCTTTTAAACGGGTGATATCTGTCTTTTTCAAGGTCAATAACGTCATTGATAATATAAATTCCCGAGGTGACAAGACAAAAAATCGCAAAACCTAAAGTGGTCAGCAAAAACTTATCTACGTTGAAAAATTCCCCTTCAAAGACTATGGTGGCATAAAGCGCCAAATTTTTAAGCCACTGCCTGGGCCGTGCGGAGACAATCAGCCAGAATGGAAGCCAGATTATTTGCGGGCCCCGATTGGTAAAGTCATATTTAGCCAAAGAAGTCCTCCTAAGACAATGATAGCAACAACGACTCCGGCAAACAGCTTTTCGAGAGAATGTAGAGTCAGCGCAGCCGCACCCAAAATAGCACAGACCAGATAATAAAACAAGGCAACTCGCCTTTGGCCCCAGCCCAACTCCAAGAGTCTATGGTGGAGGTGTTTGCGATCGCCGGCAAAAGGTGATTTTCTCTCGGCAAGCCTGCGAATCACTGTAAAAACGCCGTCTGTTAGGGGAATGACCATAACCAAGATAGCGGTACCGACTTTGGCTCCCGAAAGAATTGCCAAAGTAGCCACTAAAAATCCCAGAAAGTAAGAGCCCGAATCGCCTGGAAAAATCTTGGCCGGATAAAAATTGTAGAATAAAAATCCCAGCGTTGCTCCCGCACCGATTAGGGAAAGCGCACTTACAATCATTTGGCTTTGATCACCTGGGAATCTCAAACTTGCCGCAAAGATGACGATTAGGGTAATTAAAACAATTCCCGGCATTTGGCCGTCGACACCACTTGAGAAATTAACCATGTTGATAACCCAGACAATCCAGAAAAGAGCAAAAAGATCAGCTAAAATGATTATCGAATGCGGTCCGAAAAAGTCAAAGAAAATGCGATACTCGTTAAGTCTAATGACATCCATTGAAACGTTAGTCAGTCCCAGTATAGAGAAAGGGTTGGTAATAAAACTAATGCCAATTCCCGAACCGACGACGATAAGCGCGGCCAGTATTTGAGCTAAGATTTTCCAATAACTTTTTAAATCACGCCGATCGTCAATGATACCGACGGCAATTAAAATTAAGCCGCCCAAAATGACTCCCAAAAGTTTTTGAGACATCGGTAGGATCAAAAGAGCCGTTATCAGAAATGCCAAAAAGATGGCAACTCCTCCGGCCCGGGGAATGATTCTTTTATGGATGGTGGCCGGATGAGGACGGCGTTTAGGATCATCAACTAGTTTATATTTTTTAGCAAGTAAAATTATTAGGGGTGTTAGTATTAGTGATGAGACAAAAGCCAATAGAAAGGAAAGAATAAGGGTCATGTTAAAAGGGAAATTATTTTGGCGCTATCATAAAGGGTGGTAAAGGCAATTAGGGCAGCAAAGATTATTAAGACGCGGGTAAGAAAATAATTGGTTCTTAGCCAAAAAATGGCTATTGAAAAATTGGCGATAGTTAAGAGGGCAGCAACTATCGGCAAGATCCATAAAAATAGCGGTGAAGTTAGCATGGGTTCGCCCCAGGGTCTTGAATAAAAAAGCGGCAGTTCGGGTGGGAGTTTACCCCAAGAGACCAAAATTAATGATATTTGGGCCAAGATTGAAAGGGTACAGAAGATTAAAATAGAAAAAGAAAAACGGTCAGAGGTTAAACTTTGGCTGGCTTCATCTTTTAGGGTGACGAAAGGCATAAATTAACTTTCTTATTTTTTTTCAAAAACTTGGCTATTTTCTATTTTGCCGACTATTTTATACTTTTTGGCTAAAATTTTCTCAAGACCTTCAAAATAGCCAATTGAATTTTCCGGCTTGATAATAAACTCCGGAGGATTGGCATTTAGAGCACCTGCTATTTCTTCTTTGCCTGTCGGTGTGCCAAAAACATGAAATGAAGTGACATAGCGAGTGGGGTTTTTAAGATCGGCGATTGCGTAGAGCCAAGGATAATCACCCCAAATATAAGCAGAGCTTGCGGTCCTCGGTTCCGCCTGCGGGCCTAAGACATTTTTCTCCTTCTTTTGCGTATTAAAGAAATCGGCTAGGGCCATAATTGAGTTGACATTTGCGTCAAAGAAATTATTGTAATCATCAATACTCTTTTTGCCAAAGGAAAAAGCCACAAAATTTTGCCAATATTTAATTTGGTTGATTGGCCCGCCCGAAAGGAAATCAGTAAACAAAAGTTTAGTTAGAAAAATTAGTGGGATAAAGAAGAAAAGTGCAAAAGTTACCTGAGCCTTTTTGAGGATCGGCTTAAATGAAATCGATGCTATCAATAATGACGTTGGTGGTATTGCTTGGACTAAATAATGACCGTAGGTTCTGCCAGAAAAATAACTCCCTAGAAACGAAAAGGCCGTCCAAAGCAACAGTAAATCAAAAACCGAAGTTTTGCCCCTGACTTTTTTAAACCAACCATAAATCACTGCTGCTAAAATCGGCGAGAATTTAAGAATATTAACTAAAACTGCATATTTGGGGCTCTCGCCAAGATAAATCCGGTAATAAGTATAAGCAGCAAAAATATAATCGCCGACTAGATTTTTGGAAGCAAAATAACCGAGTGTGACAAGATAAGGTATCAGAAAACCGGAAGATAAGGTAAGTCCCTTTTTAATAAACTTGCCAAAGTTTTCGCTTGCCAAAAAAAGAAAGATGCCAAGTGCTACGATTTCAAATGCTCCCACCTGTTTATAAAGAGAGGCAACAGCAAAAAGAATGCCAGAAGCAAAAAGCGAAAGCGGATCGAATTTGCGAAGGATTACTATCATCATTGCCGCAGAAATTGGCAAAATCATAAAAATTTCGGTTAGAGCCAAGTTGCCTTCGATAATTCTAAGCGATGTCAAAAAGCCAAAGATGAGAGTTGAAAAAAGCGCTCTTTTTTCACCTAAGATATTTTTGGCAATCTCATAGAGGGCGACAGCGGTTGCCAAAACTACCGCCAGTGTCGCAAGTCTTAGCCAAAACATGGAGACGCCAAAGAGCTTAAAAATTGCCGCATAAGTTAGATAAATCATCGGCGGTTTGTTGTCCCAAGCTGTTTGATAAAGGACGCCGTCTTGATTTAGATTGGAGGCAACAGCCGCAAAAATGCCTTCATCGCCGTACCAGAAAGGTTCAAACAAAGAAGGCAGTCGGAAGATAAACGTGGCCAAAAGTATCAAGGCTAAGATCAAGTAGTGTTTTTTCATCGTTAAAATTTCAAATTTCATTTAATCTCTATTATTGGTCCAGGTCTTAACTCCCAATAAACTACCCCCTTGAAAATTGCTTCTATATCCTCCGGTGTCCCTAAATTTCTGATAGAAATTTGGGGTGGATCTTCATATACATCCAAAAGGCTTTTACCGGAAAACTGCACTAAGCCTTCCGGTAGAACAATCAAGTCGTTTTTAATCCCAAAACGTTGTCGGTAATAGGCAACTTCGGCAAAAGATGGCAGAACCGTCACAATTTTATCGGAAGCTGTAATCTTGGGCAATATTTCTTGCTGATAAGCCTGGCGAAAGGTGTAAGGATATCTGCTAAAAGTTAAAGCGTCAATGGTAATACTTAAGATGATTATCGCCGCGATTGAGATCGTAAACAGATACTTTGGCAATTTCTCGCTGGTATGAACCATAACCATAGCAAGGGGAACTGCAGCGCCGATTAGATAGCGCCAGAAAAAAATCGGGCGAAAAGGCAATTTGAATCCGTCAATTACCAGACCAGGCAGGCTTGCTAGAATAAACGGCGCTATTGCCCACAGCCAAATTAGAAGATAGGGTTTTTCAAACCTAGGTCCTGAGCTTGTCGAAGGATGGCGGAGGGCATGTTGGACTAGTCCAATGATAATTAGGGCAGTTGATAACCAAAATAAAAACGGCCTGAAAATATTTTTGTATTCGCCGCCCAAAATTCGCAGCATTGCCTCAAAATGGGTTCGTTTATCAATTGTCCCGATCCAATAATTCTGACCAACTGACTTAACTTGTCCCAAAAGAAAGGGAAGCCAAGGTAAGTATAAAATTGCTACCACTATGTAAAGACCGTTTACTTTTAAAAGAATCTTGCGGTCAAAAAGAATTAAATAAAAACCTTGAGCTGCCAGAATAAAGAACATGTAGTAGTGGGTATAAATTCCCAAGGTCGAAAAAATTACAAATCCAAGTGCTCGCAACTTGGTAAAGTTCTCAGAAATACGAATTAAAAAATAAATTGATCCGGTGGCGGCAAAAGCAAACATGGTATAGTTTCGGGCTTCAAAAGCATAAGTAAAAAAGATCGGATTGACAGCAACAACAATTGCTGACAAAACGCCAAAAAGTCTACCTTTAATCTCTGATGCCATCTTCCAGACTAAAAGAATTGTTAACAGATAAAAAAAGATTGAAATGGAGCGAGTGACAATTTCTGTTGGCGGCAAAAATTTATAAACGATTTCGACAATTGTGTAGTAGGCGGGAGGATGAAAGTCGGCAGCAGTAGTCTTTAACATTTGCAAATAGGGAAGTTGGGAAATCAAGGACGTCCAGGCCTCGTCTCCCCAAAACCCCCGGGTTAAATAATTTTGGGCTAAAGAAAACATCAAGAACCAGTATACCAACTATTAATAATAATCCGAAAATTGTTGTTTCGCCAATCAGATTGCCCTATAGTTTAATTGACTTTTAAAAGTCTTCAATGTTAAAATAGATTCCATCTTAAAATGGAAACCCCCTGCATACGTTGTGGCAAGACAAGAATTGTCAAGCGCACCTGGAAAGAAACAGTCAATCGAGGTACGCCGATAACTCATGTTGAGACTGTTTGTCCGGATAGCGACTGTCAAAAGGTTGTCGATACCCAGTTTGCCGAAATTCGCCAGAAAAGAGAACTTCAGGAAAGTAAAAAAACCAGCGTTAAGATTTAAAAAATCTTGCTATCTTCAAACTGCTTCATCTTGACATTAAAAAATTTTAAGAGCAACAATGGGATTGGACTGTCCATCATACATGGCAGAAAGAGAAAGGCCTATTTCCTCGTCTAATAGTGGACTTGAAGATCGAGTCATTACGATTAACGGCAATATTCCCCGAAGCAGAAAAGAATTAAGGAAAATGGGCTCCTGTCCTTGGTGGGAGCTTCCATTTCATGCTGCGATGGTTGTAACTGATCTCGAGGGTGCAGTACTTGAGCAAGCTCGCAATTTGTTCGGGGACCATCACAACAATCATGAGATTCCGCAGGGTGGAGGCCGACCAGTGGTTTTGGAAACTGGTCTTTTGGGATGGAAAGGAACTTTAGGCTATATGGGTCGAAGGTTTGAAGAAAACGATTGGAAAGTATATTATGCCAAATTTCCACGTCTTTTAAACTGGGAGCTATTGGAGATGAGGGCTGATTCACTGCTTGAGGTTACAAAGCAGGCCAATGAGGAAACGGGTGAGCAGGCTTACTGGGGTCTTTGGAGTAAGGGGGTGGCCGAGGGACTAGTGGAATGCCTGTGTCATCCTGAGGAAGTCAAGAAACGAGTGCGAGGCATTGCAGCCTGGGGGCCGCCACTTGGCAAACTTAATCCAGTAGTAGTTAGAGTCTACTCGGGAACTCAGTTTATAAACAGAGTAGTCTTTGGGAGGGACGATACTGATTTCTTTGCACAATTTGGAGATCCTTTGGAGATAAGGATTCCCGAGGGAGTTAGTTATACCCAAATTGACATTAAAAATAAGGGGATTATTCAGTCTAAAAACGGTGATTATAAAGAGACTCGTTTTGTGGATGGCACGCATACTGCGATGGGTTCTAGGGAGCAGGTTTTTAGGAAGACAGCTGAAAGTTTTGCCAGTAGTTAGCTAAAAATTAGAAGGGTAGACTCCGTTTTATTCTGATAGTCACAAAATTTTCCTTTGTGGTAATCTTGGGATATGAAAGATTTTGAAAAGCTTGAGAAGCTGGCCCGCCTAGATAAGTTGGCGAGGCTGGCGAAGTTGGTGCGCTATTACATTTTGCGAATGACTACCAAAGCCGGCTCTGGGCATCCAACTTCTTCGCTTTCGGCAACGGATGTAATGGTTGCCTTATTTTTTCATAAATTGAGATTTGATCTTAAAAATCCCGAAAATCTGGCTAGTGACAGGGTGATTTTTTCTAAAGGTCATGCCTCGCCTCTGCTTTATGCTTTGTATGCGGCAGCCCGCCCGCAACACCTGAGCGATAGCGATGGCGGGCAGGCTGGGGTCTTAACGGAAAAAGATCTTGATGGTTATCGAAAGTTTAAAAGTCCGCTTGAGGGACATCCGACGCCAAGATTTAAATATGTGGATGTGGCAACCGGTTCTTTAGGGCAGGGGCTTTCGATTGGTCTTGGGATGGCACTGGCGATGAGAATTTCGGGTCCTGTCAGTGGTTTTCCTCCCGCCAGTGCTCAGTCAGATCTGAAACCGATTGGTGATAAAGGTGATCACTCTTACTTGCGCGCTGTCGGGAACCCTCCTACCACTGCCACCCGAAATTCTCAAGCTCGTGGTACTCGTGATACCCTTCCAAAAGTGTACGTTCTGATGGGTGATTCTGAGACTAGCGAAGGTTCTGTCTGGGAGGCAATCGAGCTTGCTTCTTATTATAAACTGGGCAATTTGGTGGGCATTATTGATGTAAACAGACTTGGGCAAAGCGGTGAAACTATGCTTGGTTGGGATGTTAACAAATATAAGAGCCGAGTTGAGGCTTTTGGCTGGCAGGCACATGTTATTGACGGACATGATTTTGGAAAGATAGTTGAAGTTTTTGACTCATTGCCCGAAAGTTCTGATCGGCCTCAAATGATTATTGCCAAAACGATTAAGGGCAAAGGCGTAAGTTTTCTTGAGGATAAGGAAGGCTGGCACGGTAAGGCTTTATCGAGTGAACAGTTTGCCGAGGCGGTAAAAGAATTAGGTGAGATTGATAAAACCATAAAAGGAGAGATAGCAAGGCCAGTATCAAGTATTAAGTATGAAGGATCAAGGAAAGATACTAAATACAAGATACTAAATACAAGATACAAGCTTGGCGAGATGGTTCCGACTCGCAAGGCCTATGGGGAAGCATTGGTCGCACTGGGCGAGATTGATCCTCGCATAGTCAGTCTTGATGCTGAAGTTAAGAATTCAACATTTGCTGAACTCTTCAAAGAAAAATTTCCAGAGAGATTTTTTGAAATGTTTATTGCCGAGCAAAACATGGTCGGTGCGGCACTTGGTTTTTCTAAACGTGGCAAAATTCCTTTTGTTTCGACATTCGCGGCTTTTTTAAGTAGGGCAGCCGATCAAATCAGAATGGCTGCTTTAAGCTGCCCCAATATTAAATTTGTGGGTAGTCATGCCGGTATCTCAATTGGCGAAGATGGTCCATCGCAAATGGGACTGGAGGATCTGGCCATGTTTCGCTCAATTTTCGGCAGTACGATTTTATACCCAGCTGATGCTGTTTCTTGCGCTCGGCTAGTCAAGGTGGCTGCTGAAAGTCAGGGCATTTTCTATATCCGGACCAATCGGCCGTCAACACCTGTCATTTATGAAAGAGGTGAAGAGTTCAAAATCGGTGGCAGCAAAGTTGTCAGATCAAGTCGGGAGGACAGACTGACAATTGTTGCTTGCGGGATAACCCTGATTGAGGCAATTAAAGCGGCAGATGAGCTTGCCGAAAAAGGAATTAGAGTGAAAGTAATTGATGCCTACAGTGTTAAACCGATTGATGATGAAACTTTGATAAAGGCTGCCAAAGAAACGAATAATACTGTCATTACAGTCGAGGATCACTATTTTGACGGGGGTCTTGGTGATGCGGTTTTGAATGTCTTTGCCCAGAGTGGGGAGGTTAAGGTTTATAAGCTGGCGGTTGGTAAATTGCCGATTTCGGGAAAGACCGATGAGTTGCTTGACTGGGAAGGAATTTCAGCTTCTGCTATTGTTAATAAAGTTAGGGAAATTTTGGGGTAAATTTTTTCTCAAAAAACAACTTTGGTGATTTACACCTCAAATCACAATCATCTCAAGACTTAACTTATTAAGTCATTTGCGGAATGCTGTCTGCCCTCAGTAGATTTTGCTTTTCGGTTTCAAGACTGGTGTCTTCAATTTTTAAGCCTTCTCTTGCCGACAGGGCTATTCCCTCGACTAAGCTCCTGATTTTATAGACGTCTTTTCTTAACAAGTTATTTACCATAATCTCTGGACCGCCGGTTAAACTTTTGATGTGAACCTCGCCGAAAAATGGCCCGCTTGAGGCATTGACACAGGCGATGTCAGTGGCCATAATTGAGACAACCTCATGGGACCAGGGGCCTTGTCTTTTAAACCAAATTATCCTCAGTTCCTCTACAATTAACTCGTCTTGGAATAACGTCAGGGGGAAGATTTGGCGAACACGGGCAAGCACACGCGATTGACCGTTATGCATATGTTCTGTCACAGTTTTTGGTCTTGATACAAAATCAAGGCGCCAAATTTCGCTTAGTGCTGGGTATTTCATTTTCACCTCCTTTCCAATCGTCAAGATAGGCCATTATTTTTTCCAAAGTTGAAAAGAAGCTAGTAATTTCTTTTTCTGAAAGTTTGTTTCTAAGGGCGTTGTCGAGTTGATAGGCCCGACTTTTGATTTGTCGGAGTTTTCTCTTCCCAATATTAGTAAGAATAATATGGTATTTCCGGCGGTCACCATCAGGCGACTCTCTTTTCACCAGATTTATCTTTTCTAATTTATCGATAAGGCTGACAACAGAGCCAGGTTCAAGGTGAAGCCTAGAGGCAATTTCCCGTTGGTGGATATCTTTTTGGGAGTCAATAGTCAAAAGAGCAGAGGCTTCTGAATAGGATAGAGAAAAGGGAGGTGATTTAAAGCCAATGACCTTCTGAATCTTTTTAGCAAGACCAATAATATGGAAGACAAATGTGTGCTTTATCATAACCGCCTCCCATGATTAGTTAGAAATCTAACTGTTAGAATTCTAACATAGATATTCGAGGATATAAAGTCTAACATATGAAAAAAGAACTGTCAATAACTTATAGTAGGATAATGGCCAAAATTCTCAGGATTTTTTTTCAGCCAAGCGGTTGTAAGAGGCAGCTAAAATATAGCCGAATACCCAGGCAATGATACAGACAGCAATTAGGATGCCCACAAAATTTACAAGGCTAAATTTAGGTACCTGTGATGCAATGTCGGCACCAAAAAACTGGCTATTTAAAAGCAAATTAAAAAAAGGAGGAGCAATAACTCTGAGTAGATATAAAAGAATATAAAGAAGGGCTGTTGTAATAGTAAAACTATTAGCTAAAGCTTGAGGTTTTAACATTCTCTAATTGTTATTATAGCATTCAATTTAGATTATTTTTGAGATTGAGTATAAAAGAACCACTATTGACATCTAAATTTAGGTTTGTTCATAATGGATTAGACCCAATTTTTAGGTCTAAAGCCCTTTCAGTTTGAGTACTGGCCAGTATTCTTAAAGACCCCGCAATGCTACATGGGGTCTTTTTTTTGGCTCTAAGGGGACACCAAGGTTTCCCCTTAGTTTTCCTCTTCCTTTAGTGGAGAAATTTGGTCTGGCAACGCCAGATCCAATTTTGATTTTAGTATTAAGCCTACACACATGTAGTCACCTCGGGGGTGGGCTTTGGTTCCCCCGGGTGGAGTAATGTGGAATTGGAAATTCGAAATTCACTGTAGTACAATTCACTTTCAAATGGCAGATAAAATCGTTCCGGAAGCATTTAATAGTCCAACTTACGGCCAATTAAGTTGGCAGGATGCCCTTTCAAAAATGGTTGCCTTTATAGGCGCCGATACCAAGGCTTCTTATGAGGTGATAATCGGTACCGATTCGGAAGCTCAAAATGGGCTGGCCGATTTTGTTTCGGCGGTTGTAGTTCATAAGAAGGGCCGGGGCGGCATTTATTTTTGGGGCAGGCAGAAGATTGCCAATTTTCATTCAATGAGGCAGCGAATTTGGCAGGAAGCGATTATTTCTTTGGCTCTGGCAGAAAAACTGGTTGGCGATTTTGTCCAAATCGGTTTGTTTAACAATAACTCCGGCAAATCAGACTTGGCAGAATCAGAGCGAATAAATCTGGAGATTCACGTTGACATTGGGCCAAATGGAGAAACTCGTGCCATGATTGCCGAAATTGTCGGCATGATCAGGGCAAACGGCTTCAAAGTTGCCACCAAACCAGCCGCTTGGGGCGCCTCGCATGTTGCCGATCGTCACGTGTGACGTGACGATCGAAACACTGAGTGAAATCGAAGTGTCGCAGACAGGCATGTCTAACATGCGGTCAGCGATCCACCAGACCTATAATTGACAACTTTAATCCATAAGAGTATAATCCCGTTCCAATGGGATTGAAAGAAAGGTGGGTAATTTTGGCAAAAAAAGGGCAGATGTTAAGAGAAATGCGACAAGTACGAAATTTGTAACTATAGCCCAGGTTAATGCTAGGAAAACAATGTCTTGTACCTTAACCCCGATTTTTTTGTAAAAATAAGCGACAGTGACGATAACGCCGGCTTCCCCAATAGGCAGAAGATGAGCCGCAAAGACATCAATTGAGGCGATTTTGATGGTGTTTTTTAGATTTATTTTGTAACCGGCAATTTGTAAGAGTATTTGGGATAGCCAGCCGTCGCCAAAATATTGACCGACGATAAGAAGTGCTGAAAGAGTAAGCCAGACAAAATTTATATTTTGTTTGAGCTCTAAAAATCTTTCAAAATCCTTAAAGTATGGGTAAAGGCGCCAGACGGCAAGAGAGATTAAAATCAGGATTAACGACCATCTTACAAAACGCATCGGTCTATTTTAGTTGTTTTAGAACATAAAACAAAAGCCCACGTCAAACGCGATGGGCTTCTGTTTTTCGATATTCGAATTTTAATTAGAAGTGAGAAGTTGGAAATGAGAAGCTGGATTTCTGAGGTGGGAAGTTTTGATTTTCTCACTTCTCACATCTTTAATCTATTTTCTCACATCTCACTTCGATCTGCGGCGCTTCGTCGATCTCTTTGCTGTCGACTTTCGACTTTTCACTTTCGACTTTGACTCCGATTTGACTGGTTCTTCCTCCTCTTTGGTATACCACCAAGCAGCAATAATTACCAAAGCAACGACTACTAAAATGACCAAGGCAGTATTTTTGTCAAAGCCGGAAGTGGCAACCGGTGAAGGTGAGCCAACCGGTTCATTTGTAAAACTGACGGTCGTCACAGCAGGCGGGTTAAGTGACGTATGATTGTTATTAATCAGCTCGGTTCTTAGTGTATGGTTTCCATAGGCGACATCGCTGAAAGTAAACTCGTCACTTGCCAATTTGACGGCGGACTCAGGTGTGGGACTAGTATCATCCAGCCAAAGGTGGATATGGCCCTGGCCAGCTTGAGGTAGTTTATTTGTTTGATAATCAACCAGTTGGAAATTTTCAACCGAAAAAAGAATGGGAACTTTATTTCCATAAATTATTTGCCCTTCGGAGGGTGTAACCACCTTAAGTATTGGAGCAGGGTTTTGGGCAAAAACCGAAGTGGCTAAAAGGGCAAAAAATGCAAAAGATGCGATAAAGTATTTTGCGATTTTACGCATAATGATGACGAGAGACATTCTATGTCAAAGCCTCTAAACGCTGTCAATAGTGATTTATTTTTACCCGAAAAAGGCCAAAATCGGGATACAAATTGTGATCAATGTTATTTTTTCGTCAATTATTCGGGTTCGGTAAAAATTCGGGTAATGAAATTCTAGAATAATTTTTAATTTACAATTTTTAATTTACATTGAATTTTCAATGATTTAATTTTAAATATTCAAACATTTAGATTTAATTGAAAATTTCAAATTGAAAAATGAAAATTTATCGTTGTCTTTTCGATGTTAAGATCTGCTGTTATAATCAAGTTTACTTATGGATGAAAAAGTCCGCAATGTAATCATTATTGGTTCTGGTCCTGCGGGACTGACAGCTGCTCTTTACACTGCTCGGGCCGATCTTTCGCCGCTGATTTTGGCGGGGGTCAAATGGGGCGGGCAGTTAATGTTGACGACAGAAGTAGAAAATTATCCGGGATTTATAGATGGGATTTTGGGCCCAAAACTAATGGAGAATTTCCGCCATCAGGCCGAAAGGTTTGGAGCAGAAATTTTAAATGAGGATGTGACTGCCGTCGATTTCAAAAAAAGACCATTTGTAATTAAAACAGCTGACAAAAGTTATCAAGCTAAATCTGTAATTATTGCCACCGGTGCAGAAACTAATTGGCTAGGACTTGCCAATGAAAAGAGATTGATTGGTCGGGGGGTTTCTTCTTGCGCTCCTTGTGACGCTTGGTTTTTTAAAGATAAAAAAGTGATTGTGGTCGGTGGCGGTGATAGCGCCATGGAAGAGGCGCTGACCCTAACCAAGTTTGCCAGCGATGTGACGATTGTCCACAGGCGAAGCGAATTTAGAGCCTCCAAGATCATGGTTGATCGGGCAAAGACAAATAAGAAAATTTCCTTTATATTAAATAGTCAGGTTATTGATGTTTTGGGGAAAGAAAAAGTTGAGGGGATCAAGATTAAGAATAACAAGGACGGGTCGGTCAGAGAGCTGGCCATTGATGGTTTGTTTGTAGCCATTGGGCATCATCCGATGACTGATATTTTTCGCGGGCAAATTGAGCTAGACGAGAAAGGCTTTGTTGTCAAAAAAACCGTTGGTGAGGGGCCGGGAGCTTTTAAGATGGTAACTTCTATTGAAGGGGTTTTTGTGGCCGGTGATGTCCACGATTACCACTTTCGCCAGGCAGTAACCGCAGCAGGTTTTGGTTGCCAAGCGGCCTTAGAAGCAGAAAAATGGCTCGAGGCGCAGAGTTGATAAATAGACTCATAGTGCAGTATCATTCATGGTCTATTAGGAGTAACTATTATGTCACCGTACTATAAAGGCGAAAGACTGATTGATCTAGGAGAGATAGAAACTTTTGGGGCCGGTCCTAAAAAAAGTACAGTTGAAATATAGGGAGATGACTTTGCATTCGTTACACCCGCCGAAGGCAAGTCTGTGTATGTAGGGAGAACGGACTCCACTGGTAAGCAATTCAAAGGTTTACCGAAGGAAGCTAAAGGCAGAATGTTGCTCCATAAGGAATCGGTAGGAAACAATTTTCAACGTCCGCGTATACTTTGGAAACCGAAGTAAGCCCCATTGACTTCAATCAACATTTCCTTTAAACTTCCACTAAAGTACTGGTAGTTCTTTGTTACATTGTTCAATTGTTAAATTGTTTTCCAACAATGTGGCAATGAAGCAATTTAGCAATGTTCAGATTATCCCAAAAAGCTGATTACGGATTGATTCTTCTTTCCTTCATCGCTAGGATTCACCCCCGGGGTGAAGCCAAGGCGATTTCAGGTTTACACCCTGGGGGTGTAAATCAAGCAGGCTATGTTTCCATTTCCTCTATTGCTTCAAAGCACAAAATCTCCACCAAGTTTCTTTCCCAAATTGCCCAAGAGCTGAAGCGTGCCGGGATTTTATCATCAAGGGAGGGAATTTCGGGTGGCTATACTCTGGCGAAATCTGCAGATGAGATCAAAATTCTTGATGTTTTGAGGATTCTTGAGGGGGACTTAATCGAAGGCAAATGTTTTGAAGAAGGGCATGAGTGTACTTGCGGGGCCGGCGAAATGTGGCAGCAGATGAAAAAACAAATGGAGGCGACTTTAGGTCACAAAACAGTGGCGGATTTGGTGACAAGATGAGAGTCGAAAGTCCGAATTTTGGGGCAAATAGCGAGCTTCTTATTCAGTTTGCAATTTCTTGCCTAAATACTTTACGGGCATGGCAAGAAAAAGGCGGTACTGAGTCTTTTCGGCTTAGTCCAAATTTTTATCCTTTACTTAGTGAGCTTAATGAAGTAAGTAGAGCTAAAATTAAAGCCTTAGTTGAACCTGGTGAAGACTATGAGCATTTAAGACAAGTTCTTTTGGCAGTAGTGCCCAAAAATCTACTGGCTTTACCAACAGAGAAGGCTTTAGCTGCGATTGCCAAAAGAGTTGATGGTTTTATGAGCCAGAGGCAAGCCTTAAGAGAAGGAGTTGGCGAGTGAATAGAAGAATTGCTGATGGACTTCGCCGACAAGCTGCACAGAGACGAATAACTTGGATGGTTCGGGCCCGTCAATTAACGCCGAAGATAGAAAAAGGAACGGATTACTTTGCATCCTCTAGAGGGCATTCCGGGAACGCGTGCTTGGTTGGAGGTTGCCGGTAAAGAGAAGGAGCGGGAAGGTGCTTAGAATTGCTAATCTTAAAGTTTCGATTGAAGGAAAAGAGATTTTAAAGGGGATTGACCTTGAAGTTGGTTTTGGTCAATTACATGTTTTGATGGGGCCAAATGGATCGGGGAAATCGACCCTGGCACAAGTGCTGATGGGTAGTTCACAGTTCACAGTTCACAGTTCACAGTTAAGATTCAACGGTAAAGATTTGAAGAAGTTGACTCCAGATAAAAGAGCAAGGTTGGGAATTTTTTTGGCATTCCAGCATCCGGTGGAGGTGCCGGGAGTAAGCGTTTTTAATGTATTAAGAAGAGCAAAGCAAGCGATTTCGGGTCCTGTCAGCGGCTCGTCCCATCCGACGTCCTCGACTAAGTCTAATTCGGAACGCAAACAACAATCCCCTGGTAGTCTGCGGGCGCTCGCTGGGACCCCCTCCGCCGCTGCCACCCGCGGTCTTTCAGCATTTCGTCAGGAACTACTTGAGTATGCATTATCTTTGAAACTTTCTGACGATTTTTTGAGGCGGTCTTTAAATGAAGGTTTTTCTGGAGGAGAGAAAAAGAGAAGCGAGATTTTGCAGATGATGGCACTTTCGCCGAAATTGGTGATTTTGGATGAAATTGATTCTGGATTAGATGTGGACGGGCTTAAGCTTGTTTCATCCGCGATTAATCAGTTTAGATTTAATAATCCGCGTTCATCCGTCCTTCTAATAACCCATTACGCTAGGATTCTCAAGTATCTAAAGCCAGACTTTGTGCATGTGATGGTGGATGGGAAGATTGTTAAATCGGGAAGATTATCGCTTGCAAGGGAAATAGAAAATAAAGGTTATCAAGCGATAAATTTTTAAAATTGATAAAAAAATATTTTAGAAAAATATTTTGAAACATTTGAATTTCAATGAAAATTGAGAATTATAAATTGAAAATTTAATAACTATGGTTAACGGCATAGCTATTGCTAAGGATTACAAATATGGCTTTTCCAAGCCGGAGAAGTATGTGTTCAAGAGCAAAAAGGGTTTAGATAGATCTGTTGTGGAGCAAATCAGCGAGATGAAGAATGAGCCGGGGTGGATGAGGGAGCAAAGACTTAGGGCGCTTGAGATTTTTGAGAAGAAAAAAATGCCCACGTGGGGGGCGGATCTTTCCTCGATTAATTTTGACGATATTTTCTACTATATCAAGCCGACCGATTCACAGAAAAAATCCTGGAGTGATCTGCCAAAAGAAATTCGCGAGACATATGATGTGATAGGCATTCCGGAAGCGGAGAAAAAATTTTTAGCAGGGGTGACGGCGCAGTACGAAAGTGAGTCGGTTTATCATTCTTTCCAAAAGCAGTGGGAAGATAAAGGAGTTGTCTTTTTGGATATGGATTCGGGATTGCGAGAGTATGGCGATTTGGTGAAGCAATATTTTGGGAAAGCAATTCCGTCTGCGGACAACAAATTTGCAGCCTTAAACAGCGCCGTTTGGTCTGGCGGATCCTTTATTTACGTTCCCCCGGGAGTTTCGGTTGATATTCCACTTCAGGCTTACTTTCGCATTAACGCCGCTAACATGGGGCAGTTTGAGCGGACTTTAATTATTGTTGATGAAGGCGCTTATGTGCATTATGTCGAAGGCTGCACGGCCCCTGTTTATTCAACTGATTCTTTGCACGCGGCAGTGGTGGAGATATTTGTCAAAAAAGGCGCTCGTTGCCGCTATACGACAATCCAAAATTGGTCTTCTAACGTCTATAACTTGGTGACTAAGAGGGCATTTGTGGAGGAAGAAGGCATCATGGAGTGGGTTGATGGCAACATCGGCAGCAAAATTACCATGAAGTATCCAAGCTGCTATTTAACCGGTCGGGGCGCACGCGGTGAGATTTTGTCGTTGGCGTTGGCGGATGCAGGACAACATCAGGATGCCGGCGGAAAGTTGGTGTTTTTGGCACCGGAGACAAGCGGTGAGATTATCTCAAAATCAGTCAGTCACTCTGGAGGTCGGACATCGTATAGGGGTTTGGTCAAAGTAATTAAAAGCGCAGAGAGAGTTAAATGCAATGTGCGCTGCGATGCTTTAATTTTGGATGAAAGATCAAGAAGTGATACTTATCCGACAATGCAGGTTGACGAGGACAACGTTCACATTGGCCATGAGGCAGCGGTTTCCAAAATTAATGCCGATCAGTTGTTTTATCTTACGAGCAGAGGTCTATCCGAAATTGAGGCAACTTCCTTAATCATAAACGGCTTTATCGAGCCGATTGTTAAGGAACTGCCACTTGAGTACGCGGTAGAACTAAACCGCCTAATTCAGTTAAATATGGAAAATGCAGTCGGTTAGTCCTTAATTCTGATGATCCGAATCATCAGAAAGTGATTGGGAGCAAAATGCAAAGGGCAAAATTACAATTAAAATTTCAAAAAGATCTGGACCGGAGGGAGGGAATGGTAGGGTGACAGATCGAGAGGGAGATATTGATGCAGTTAAAGCTGCCCAAGAAATAATCTCTTCCGAGGATAATAGGGAGATACTGGTTGAAATTAGCCCTGGAGCTTATCTGAAAATAACGCCTTGGTTTTTGGAAAGAAATGACCAAAGGGAACAGATTTTTACTAATCAGTACTATGAAGATGCGATATCAAGAGACGCTTATCAAGAACATCTGCATGCAGGGCTCGCGACGAAACTGTTGAAGGCTTTGCGACAGCCCCTTTCAGATTCAGGTAAAGTCAGACTTAATATTTCCTACAGAGAAATCGATGCGCTAGTTTTATCTTCTTTTTCTTTTTATTCTGAAACTAGTGAACTTGATCTTGAGTTCAGGGATGGAATGAGAAACGGAGATTTTGGTAAGAGTATTGCTTTCCACGCAAGGGATTTAAAGGAATCGTTGCTTGAGCTAATCGAGTCTTTCGTTGCGTCTGGCGGGTACGACAGATTTGGACATCTGGAGACTTTAAGACGTGTCCGAGGGATGAAAGTGATTTCTTTTTTGGATGACGATGAATCAGCATATCTGATAGAAGTTAAAGATGAAGACGGTAATTCTTAAAAAAGAGGAGAAAAAGCTAATCCCTTTTGAGCTTTGGGGAAATACTAAAAAAATCAACGTCATTCTTGCAGGCGAGAATGCACAAGTCGAGGTTATTGGACTTGCGATGGGTAAGGGTGATGACAACAAGTCTTTGGAGCTTTACGTGACACATGCGGCGCCGAATACGAAGTCGGATGTTAAAGTAAGGGCTGTTTTGAGGGGAAGATCAACTTTTGCTTTTCGGGGAAATGTCAAAATTGAAAAAGGGGCCAAAGGGGTGGATGCATATTTAAGGTCTGATGCTTTACTTTTTGATGAGGCCAAGATGGGAGATGACACGCCGGCACTCGAGATTTTGGAGCCGGATGTCAAAGCCGGCCATGCGGCAACCATCGGCAAAGTTGACGAGCAGATGTTGTTTTATTTGATGAGTAGAGGACTTTCAAGAAAACAGGCGGAGAGAATGCTTGTGGAGGGGTTCGTCGGTCCTATCAGAAATATTCTTCGAGCGAAGCGAGAAGTTACCCAAAAAACTATTAATAACAATTTAAGTGGTAAGTTCTCACTTCGTTCGAACAGTAAAATGGGGGTGATTAGTTATGGCCAAAGTTAAGGTGGTGAATGTGAATGAAGTGTTGGAGAACAGTGTTAAAAAAGTGATCGTCAACGGAGAGCCAGTGGCGCTTTTTAAAATCAATGGCAAGATTTTTGCGACAAGCAACATTTGTACCCATGCGCAGTGCGAATTGGATCATAACCATGCGATGCATGGTGAGGTTGTGGAGTGCACTTGCCATGGCTCGCAGTTTAATGTTAAGACAGGAGCGGTTGTTTTGCCACCGGCTGTCGAGCCGTTAAAAACGTATAAGCTAACTGTTGAGAATGATGAAATTTTCATTGAAAATTAGCGATATGGAAGTTAGCTTGCGGTCCTCGTCCAAGCGAAGGACTGCGGGCCTAGAAGTTTCGGTGGAAGGGGAAGAGGTTTTTCTCGAGGCATAAGAGCCAAGCGCTCGGGATCCTGTCGCTAGTTTCCCTCCCGCCAGTGCTCGCTTACGACTGAAAGCGAAGAGTGATGGACGATTGACGGTAAGCTGCGCACTGTCGTGAACCCTGCCACTAGCGCCACCCCTCGCTGAGTTTTTACGATTGACAGCAAGGCTTCCGATATTAACTTGAGGTGTTATGGATATTTTAAAAATTCGCAAAGATTTTCCAATACTTAAACGCAAGGTCAATGGCCATCCGTTGGTTTATTTGGACAATGCGGCGACGAGCCAGAAGCCAAAGCAAGTGATTGAGGCGATTGCCGATTATTACCGAAGTCATAATGCCAATGTGCATCGGGGAATTCATACGCTTTCGGTTGAGGCGACGGAGGCTTATGAGGCAGCAAGAGCTAAGATTGCGAGATTTGTTGGAGTTAGGGATACTAGTGAAATTATTTTTGTGAGGAATGCGACCGAGGCAATTAATTTAGTCGCCTATGCTTGGGGAAGACTCAATATAAATAAGGAAGACGAGATTGTTATGACTGTTGCCGAGCACCATTCAAATTTTGTTGTTTGGCAGCAAATTGCCTTGGAAAATGGGGCGGTTCTCAAAATAGTCTCCGTTGACGAAAATGGAGAAGTTGATTTGATCGCTCTTAAGAAAGCGCTGACTAAAAAGACGAAGCTTGTGACTTTTTTTCATGTTTCAAATGTCCTTGGAACAATAAATCCGGTTGGTGATCTAGTCAAAATCGTCCGACATCTGAAATCCGACATCCGCATTCTGGTTGATGGTGCCCAAGCCGTTCCTCACATGCCGGTTAATATTCCAAAACTTGGCTGTGACTTCTATGTCTTTACCGGACATAAGATGCTGGGGCCAACGGGTATCGGCGTACTTTGGGTAAAGAGGAAGCTACTTAAAACCATGCCGCCGTTTTTATTTGGAGGAGAGATGATCAGTAAAGTCAGTTCTCATGAATCTTCCTGGAATGAAATTCCTTGGAAATTTGAAGCTGGAACACCGGATGTGGCAGGAGCCGTGGGGTTGGCGGCAGCGGTGGATTATCTTATGGCAGTTGGGATGGAAAATGTGAGGCGACACGAGGTTGAGCTGACAAAATGTGCACTGGAGAGATTGTCAAAAATTCCGGAAGTGGTGATTTATGGTCCGAGAGATCAAGAAAGAAGAGGAGGGGTAGTTTCATTCAATATAGGAGATCCTTCGACAAGCCCCGCACCATCTGGTGCGAGGGCAAGCTCAGGACCTGCGGTTCATGCTCATGATGTGGCCTCGATTCTTGATTCGGAAGGGATTGCCATCCGCAGCGGTCATCACTGCGCCCAGCCTTTGATGGAATTTTTGGGAATAGCATCGGCTGCGCGGGCAAGTTTTTATCTTTATAACTCGGAAAAAGAAATTGATCGATTGGTGGAGGGAATTGAGAAAGTGAAGAAGACTTTCAAAAAGTGAAAACTTAAATAATTTTATTTTATACTTATGTCTTTTGACTTATAATTTTTGAATTGTAAATCATGGATCTCTACAGAGAGGAAATTTTAGAACATTGGCAAAACCCTTTGAATTTTGGGGAGATGCACGATGCGGATTTGATTATTGATCAGATTAATCCACTTTGCGGCGATCAGGTGAGGTTTTTCTTTAAAATTAAAAATAATAACGTGACTGACGTTTCGTTCACCGGAAACGGCTGTGCAATTTCAATTGCTTCTGCCTCGATTCTTTCGGAATTTATTAAGGGCAAAAGTATTTTTTATCTATCAAGGCTTACAGGAAAGGATGTTTTGGTTTTGATCGGAGGCTCGATTGCCCCGGCAAGATTAAAGTGCGCCTTTTTGCCGCTTGAAGCGATAAAAAAATTAGCGACTAGTAAAAATTAGTATTTTACGTTTAGAATTTAACTAGACACTGATATGGCCAATAATCAATCAAGTACACCAAGTAGTCAAACAAAGAAATATCGTATTAAAGTTGATCGTAACCTTTGCATTGGTGCGGCCTCTTGCGTAGCATTGGCAATGAAGACTTTTGCGCTGGATAGCGAAAATAAAGCCATAGTTTTGGATGAGGCGGGAGATTCTCCCGAATCTATAAAACTGGCTGCCGAATCTTGTCCTACTAAGGCGATAATTTTGGAGAATATTGAAACGGGAGAGCAAGAGTATCCGTAGGATATAGCAAGGTTAGCCACCTAGAAAAACCGTTCGGCTAGATGTCATCTGAATATTAAGTATTCTCACCAGCCTCACTCAGGCCTTCGCTCGCCATCTGGTCGAGTGATACTCGAGGCAGTGGTTTAGGCTCGTTTCGTCATGTTTTTCTATGGTGGCTCATCTTGCTTTTTATGAGAAAGTTTAGTCTGTCGATCATGCTAAAATAATTATATGCCAGAAAAGTTAATTGCAGAGCGAGAGCCGCAGCATCCAACAAGCGGACAGTTTTTAAGAGATATTGTTTTTGGTGCCAATGACGGCGTAGTTACTGCCATTGGTTTTTTGGTCGGGATTGCAGGAAGTATTGCTGATCAAAAGATTGTGGTTATTGCTGGGGCTTTGACGATTATTGCCGGAGCAGCTTCAATGGCTCTTGGTAATTACTTGGCGGTAAAGAGCCAAAAAGAGTTCTATGATGCGATGGAAAAAATCGAACGTTGGGAGATGGAAAATAAGCCGGATGTTGAGCGAGATGAAATTCGCGAAATTTATACAAATTATGGTTTTGACAAAGAAACTGTTGAAGTTTTGACTAAAAAGGTAACTTCTGATAAGGAGTTATGGCTGCGCGTAATGATGCGAGATGAGCTTGGTCTTGTACGCGAAGAATCTCCAAGAATAGCTGGGGTTTTAATAGGTTTTTTCTATCTTTTGGCGGGTATTCCGCCGCTTTTGCCATTTATTTTTTTTACACCACTGACGAGGGCACTGATCATGTCAATTTTTGTCTCTGTTTTAGTGATGTCGTTTATTGGCACACTTCGCTGGTGGCTCAATCGCGGCAGGTTTGGGACTAAAATTGCCGAAACAATCATCATTGGCCTGGTGGCAGCAGCTATTGGATTTATTGCCGGCGAGGCTCTTCGTTTCTTTGGGATTTCTGGAGTTTCGATATAGGTTTATCGTAGATCGTTTATGGTTCATCGGGTGGGAATTAAATTCTATTAACGATTAACTATTAACAATGAACAAGGTGGATTTTCTGATCATCGGCGGTTCAGCGGCAGGGACGACGGCGGCAGAGGTTTTTCGATCAGCCAAACCTGCGGCTTCAATTACTATTGTGACCGATGAGAATTATGAGGAGTATTCCAGAATTTTACTTTCTAACTATATTCGTGGCGAGGTAACCAGAGAGAAATTGTTTCTCAAACAGGCAAGTTGGTATTTGGAAAAAGAAATAGAGCTTGTTAAAAACACAAAGGCGACTTCTTTAGATTCAGTAGCTCATTTAGTAACTTTCCAGAATGGAGAAACATATCAATACGGAAAGCTTTTAATTGCTACCGGCGGGTCTGTTATCAAACTGAAGGTTGCCGGAGACGATCTTGGCAATGTTTTTTATCTTAGGACTCTTGATGATGCCGACGCAATAGTTAAGGCAGTTGATAGCCGCCGGCCCGGAGGGCCTCTGGCCCGGAGGGCGGTGATTGTTGGCGGCGGTTTTATTGGTTTGGATTTTGCGACGATTTTTCGCGCAAACAATGTCGCTGATATCACAATTTTGGTTCTGGAGTCTTATTTCTGGCAAGGTAAATTGGATGAGAAATCAAGCAGAGTGTTGACTCGGGTGCTTGAGAATAATGGCATTAAAATCGTGACGAATGAGGAGGTCGTAAAAATGGTGCCTAAGGTATCGACAACTATGGTTGGCAGTGTCATTACCAAATCTGGAAAAACCTATGAATGTGATATTGTCGGTATTGGTGTTGGTATCAAATTTGACCTTAATTGGCTTGCCGGTTCGGGTATTAAGATTAATCGGGCGATTGTCACTAACGAATATTTGGAAACGAGTCTGCCGGATGTTTATGCAGCTGGTGATTGTGCCGAGTTTTGGGACGTTATTTTTAAAAGACAGCACATTATGGGTAACTGGGCGAATGCTACCAGTCAAGGTTTGGCGGTTGGTAAAACGATTGCCGGTACAAGAACCGTTTTTGAAACAGCTTCTTCATACAGCGCTGATTTTTTTGATGGCCATTGTTCGTTTATCGGAGTGACAGATGAAGGATTTGCAGATCAGATTATTGTTCGAGGTTCTGTCGAGAACAATAAAATGTCGCGGATTTTTATCAAAACCATTGATGAGGTTATGAGAATCATTGGGGCAACTGTCATTAACGATCCTGCTGAAGTCGGGCCAATAACGATGGCGGTTAAGAATAAAGTAGATACCTCCAAATTTTTAAAAGAGCTATCTAGTTCTGGTTTTGACCTCAAAAAGCTTGTTTCTTAACGAATCAGTTTTGTCAATTTGCACTAACTCCTTCCAACCCTGTAATCTGGAATAGGAATGATTTACATAGCGGCCGATCATGCTGGATTTTATCTTAAAAAACAGTTGATCCAGTATCTTAAGATCAAAGGAAATGAGGTTGAGGATATGGGGGCGTTTGAGCTTAATGAAGATGACGATTATCCGGATTTGATTATTCCCTGCGCCCAAAAAGTCGCTGGCGAGTCAGACTCGGTTGGCATAGTTATTGGAGGATCTGGTCAAGCTGAGGCAATTGCAGCAAATAAGGTGAGAGGAGTGCGTGCGGCTGTATTCTACGGACCAATACTTCCTCATGGAGCTGCTGATGTGGCTGGAAGAATTAGTAGGGACGCTTATGAAATGGTTAGACTTACAAGAATGCATAATAATGCGAATGTTCTTTCTCTTGGTGCACGCTTTTTAACCGGGGATGAAGCAAAAAAAGCTGTGTCGGTGTTTTTAGAAAGCGAGTTTGAAGACGGTCGTCACCAAAGAAGAATCGACAAAATATCTCAGATCGAGAAAAAAGGATAACATCACAAAAAATGACATGTCAAAAAATGTGATGATTTTAGCTATGAAAATAATTGAATATCTTAAGATTAAGGGTAAGTTTGAGAGAAATCTGGTAAAAATTAATCTGCTTTTCATTTTTGTATTTTTGAACCTTTGGGATTTTGCCATAAGCCGCGAGTTTTTCAATGGTATGGTATTGGGTTTTGTGATGTTTGGACCGGCTGCCTTTTTATGGTTGGTGGGGACTATGCGCGCAACAGTACTAGTAACTTTGATTTCGATTTTTGAATTTGCAATGATTTCGATTTTTGTGCTTGAAGGTTTTGAGCTGGGAGGAACAGCGACGACCTTAAAATCAGTTTTCTGGATTCCCTACCTTTTAATGGCAGGTGTCAATGGCTTTTGGGGTTTGAAGATTTATTCGGAGAATAGAGAGAAAGTTATTAGGAACAAATGATTGAAAAATATGCGAAGGGTAAGATGGAAGGGGCGTTCTTAAAAATCACCCCGCCAGAGGCGGGGGATGTGAAAGCAATCTTGCGACTGCGGGTTATTTATACCATAATAAATTGAAGATTGCAATATTGTTTTTACCCCTTGGAAGTCTATTCGGAATATCGGGAAAAAAATGAAGTTATGATAAAAAGATCTGAGTTTATATTACTGATATTTGGTAATGTTTTGCTCTCCATTTTGATGATAATTACATGGTGGTTTCAGCCATTAATTCCACTAGTTTGTGCTACATGTAGTCTGACTGGACTTATCGTGGTTTTTGTCTCGTCAGTATTTATGGGGCCTTTTGTTCTGTTTCTTTTAAAGAAAGTTTCGTTTATTCAACTTATAATTATAGTTGTTGGGACTGTCTTTTTGATTTCACCATTCATTAATTTTATGATAGGTGGTTTTCGAATTCTAAAATAAATATGTCTGCCCGCGAATGGCTTAAAAAAGCCCAGAAAGAAAATTTTGCAATTGGGGCCCTTCGACCCTTCGATAAAACTCAGGGTCTTCGACTACGCTCAGGACACGCTATTGCCAGAGATATGGAGGATAACCAGTTGTGAATTCCCGAGCGTGGTTTTCAAGGGCACAAACAGAAGGTTGGGCAATAGGTGCGTTTAATGTCGATAACTTGGAGATTTTGAAGGCGATTTGTATTGCCGCCAAGAATAAAAAGTCGCCGGTAATGGTAGAGTTTTCGCCAGGGGAAGTGGAGTATTTTGGCTTGAGAAACATTATTGATTTGGTTGAGAATGCCCGCGAGGAATATCAAGTGCCGATTCTTTTAAATTTAGACCATGGCAAAAAGGTTGAAGATTGTTTGGCGGCAATCAACTCAGCCCACCTCCGAGGAGTCAAAGCCCACCTCGGAGGTGATACAGGTGAATTGGAGTCAAAGCCCACCTCGGAGGTGTCTGGTGGGAGTGGATTGGGAGGGTTTGACTTGATCCATTATGATGGCTCGGATTTGCCGTTTGAGGAAAATGTTGAAAATACTAAAAGGGTAGTTGAGGCGGTGCATCAAAAAGGTAGTTTGGTTGAAGGAGAAGTTGACAAAATTGCCGGAGCAAGTATGCTCCACGGCGAGGAGATTGATTTGGAGGCTCTTCGTAAATCATATACTGATTCGTTGAAGGCCGCGCGGTTTGTTTCTCAAACCGGCGTTGATATAATGGCTGCAGCTTTTGGTAATGTCCACGGCATTTTTCCGACGCAGCCGGATCTTGATTTTGAGCTTTTGGGAAAAATTCATCAGGCTTTACCCAACACTTTTCTATCATTGCATGGTGGATCAGGAATACCAGCGGAGCAAGTCAGGCGCGCGATTGAGGTTGGTAAAATCGTCAAGGTTAACGTCAATACAGAACTTCGGCAGGAGTATCGAGATGCACTGACTGAGAAACTTGGAGAGAATCCCAATGAATATGCGATGTATAAGCTAATGCCGGATGTGATTTTGGCAGTGGCGGCGGTGGTAGAGGCAAAGATTGAGGTTTTTGGATCGGTGGGAAAAGTCTAGCTATCCTCTTGCAGACCGCTTTTATTTTTTGGTAAAGTAAAAAGTTATATTAAAGGAGGTGATTAGTAGAAAATGATTGATTTGAAAAAAGCGCTGTTTGCTGGAGTAGTTCTTTCTTCAGCTCTAATTCTTTCGGCATGCAATTTGTATAAGGCGCCTTCTGGCGAGACTGATCAGAGTCAAGAGCAGACTCAAGCTAATGAGGTGCCGATTCCAGGAGCAAACGTTGTTACTTATTCTGATAGTGGATTCTCGCCAAATCCGATTACGTTCAAGGTTGGCGAGAAAGTCGAATTTAAGAACAACTCGTCTGCCAACGTTCAGGTGAATTCAGCAGTGCATCCGACGCACCAACTATATCCTGAACTTAATATCGGCGTGATTGCGCCAAACGAGACTAAAACGGTGACGTTTACCAAAGCAGGAACTTATAAATATCACAATCATCTTAATGCTTCTCAAACAGGAGAGATCGTGGTAGAATGACCGTTCTATGTTAAGAAGGATTCCGGTTTTAGTCTGGTTTTTGGTGCCGACTTTTATTTTGGTGGGATTTGGCGTTTGGTTTCTCTCCAAAAATCAAACTGTCTCCCAGAATCAAGTTTTAGGTGAGGCTGCAACTGTTTCCAACCCAGTTGAGGGAACAGTTGATTTTGCAATTGTCGGCAGAGATCATATTGCTTCGGGTACGGCTGGATCAGGCTACGACTCCAATCCGCCTTCATCCGGTCCGCACTGGCCGGCCGCTGCCAATAATGGCGTTTATGATAAAGAACTACCTGATGAGCAGTTAATCCATAATCTTGAGCATGGGCACGTCTGGATTTCTTATAAACCTGATACTGCCGATGATGTTAAAAATAAATTAAAGGAAATTGTTGAAAAAGACAGCTGGAAAGTGGTGCTTGAGCCAAGAGAGCAAAATGACAGCCAAATTGCCCTGGTTTCCTGGGGTAGGGTTTTAAAAATGGACCAGCCGGATTTCGGCAAGATCGAAGAATTTATCAAAACTTACCGAAACCGCGGACCGGAAAGTACTCCGGAATAAAATTTATATTAGATTCTTTTGGCCGCTTTCCTTAAAATCAGCCAAAAATTTTTCAAGGCCAATATCAGTTAGAGGGTGCTGGACCAATTTTTCCAGAACTTCATATGGACAAGTAGCGATATCGCAACCGGCTAGTGCCGCCTGTTTAACATGAAGAGGGCTTCTGACCGAGGCAAAAAGAATCTGAGTTTCAAAGCCGAAGTTATCGTAAATTTGGCGGATTTCGGAAATTAGATCTATGGCCGTATGGCCGATATCATCAAGCCGGCCGGCAAAAGGGCTAGCAATATAGGCGCCAAGTTTGGCAACCAATAACGCTTGATTGGCAGAGAAAACCAGTGTCATATTAATCCTAATTTTTTCTACTTTGAGAATTTTTAAAGCTCTAAGACCTTCTGAAGTTGTAGGTAGTTTGACAACTACATTTTTGTGAAGACTAGATAGTGTTCTTGCCTCTTTAATCATTCCTTGAGTATCTGTAGATAAAACTTCTAGACTGACATCGCTGTCAACTATTTTAAGGATTTCGCTAACTGCAGTTTTATAATCAACGCCGGCTTTGGTAGCTAAAGTCGGATTGGTAGTGACGCCGTCAAGAATACCTAAATCGGCAATCTTTTTGACTTCCTCGGGATTGGCAGAATCGATAAAGAGTTTCATAACAACATTGTATCAGCATTGACAACTGCTACTCTTGAGTGTTCTAATCTGAATATGGTTAAGTCTGTCTTGATCTCTTGGTTTATGCCTTGGCGAGCGTACTTGGCAGAATTTTTGGGGACTTTTGTCTTTGTTTTGATTGCCTCTGGTGCAACGCTTACTAATATTTTTTTTAGTGATATGGGAAGTTTTGGAGTAGCTTTTGCAACAGGACTGGCATTATCTTCAATGATTTATGCGGTTTTTCATTTATCTGGTGGTCATTTAAATCCGGCAGTAACTTTGGCAGTGTGGCTTGCGCAAAAAATAAGTTCAAGAGTGGCGATTTTTTATATATTAGCGCAAATTTTGGCAAGCTTGGCTGCTGCCGGAGTATTACTTTGGATATTCGGGCCAGATGCTCGCCAGTTTTCACTGGGAGGACCGGTGATTGGAGTAGGGGTTAGTACAGGGACAGCAGTAGTTCTTGAAGCAATACTAACGGCAATTTTGGTATTTGCTGTTTTTGCGACGATGGTTGATAAGCGAGGAGCGGTTAGTCTTGGTCCCTTAGTTGTTGGTCTGGTGCTTACGGTTTCTGCAATTTTTGCAGGTTCTTTGACTGGAGCAGCCCTTAATCCGGCAAGAGCATTTGGACCTTTGATTATTTCGAAATCATACAATAGTCTTGCTGTTTGGATAATTGGTCCGGCAACGGGCAGTATTTTTGGAATAATTTACGATTTTTTGTTTTTGAGAAAGCTAAGAAAATGATTGTTTTATTGGTTCTTTTATATCAGCAGTTCGTCCTTCGACTAGTCTTCGACCATGAGGCTCAGACCGAATCGGTTCAGGGCGCTCCTCTGATGTATCATTCGCTCCGCTCTTGATATAATTACCTCAATGTCCGATACTGCCACAGATTTAAAGAGCCAGGCCGATGATGGCTCAACTGCCGTGCAATCGGTACAGCCGTCGACTGATAAAACAGGTGCTGTCAAGGCAAAAGAGCAGGAGCCAACATCGCAGGAAGCAAAAGCCGAAGAGGGAAAAATCATCTCAGAGGTTATTAGAACTAGCGAGGCAGCAGATGAGCAAGCGGAAAAAGAGATTCAAAGTGCAATTTCAGAGGCAAGACTTGCCAGGCCTGAGCCAAAACTGGCCCCTGATGTTGCAGACAGTGGGGTAAAAGTTCCTCAAGAGCAGGCTGATGAAGTTATCAGAAGCGGCACCACAATTAACTTGCCAATTTCAGAAGATAAATATAAAAAAGGTTTACATCAAAAAGTGACAGGAGTAGTCGTTAATAAAGTAGTTGTTGGTGCATCGAGTTTTTTTACCTTAGCCACTTGGATTGGCAGACTGATTAAAATGGCGCATAAGCATACGATGAAAGTAATATTTAGGAAGGAAGGCTAGGGATATGCCAGTTGAGGAGACATCACGCGCGGTCGGACAAATTGATACTCTTTCCGGTTTTCAACTGGTACTTTCGACGTTGGGATTTTTGGCATTAGTACTTTTGGTTTTGGGCGTTTTGACACTCGTCGTGGGTTACGTTTGGCTTCTGTGGATGCGTAATAAAAACAGGGAAGAGCGCTCACTGGAGTTTGTTCTGCTTTCAATTGCCGTGCCGCGAGATAACGAAATTAAGATTGACGCGGCCGAGCAGATGTTTTCTTCTCTATATTCCGTTTACAAAAGCGGAACCCTTTCGTTCCTTAGGCCTCAAGACCATTTTTCATTTGAAATTGTCGCTTTACCCGAGGAAATTAAATTTTATATTTCCTGCCCCAAAAACCTGCAAGATTTAGTCGAAAAACAAATACATGGTGCTTATCCCGGAGCCGATGTTCGGGAAGTTGAAGAGTATAATATCTTTTCTGAAGAAGGCAAACTGGCATTTGCGTCCCTAAAGCTTAATAAGGCCAAATATTATCCAATAAAAACTTATAAAGAGCTGGGCACTGATTCTTTAAGTCAGATTACTTCGGCACTGGCCAAAATGCAGCCAGGGGAAGGGGCGGCTATTCAAATTTTGGCATCGCCTGCCGATGCCAGATGGCGCGCTAGCGGCAAGCGCTTTGTCACCAAAACCAAACAGGCCGAACTTTCGACAAAAACAGAACAGCGCACTCCGCCTGATCCAAAGAAAATGGAGGCGATTGAAAATAAGGTTGCCAAAGTCGGTTTTAATGTGGTTGTCAGAATTGTTGTTTCTGCCAAAACCGATGAGGAAGCCAAGATTCATCTTGAGAATATTAAATCGACTTTCGCCCAATTTACTTCCGAGTACAACGGATTTGCCGGTGCCGGTATCCGCTTTAAAAAGCAGTTTTTAGTAGATTTTGTTTACCGTTATATGCCCATTTTTGACAATTTCGGCGTTTTAAACAGTGAGGAACTGGCCAGTATTTTTCACCTCCCCAATAAAACAGTGGAAACTCCGGGAATTTTCTGGGTTAATGCCAAGCGGGCTCCGGCACCGGCGCAAATTCCATCTTCTGGGCTTCATTTGGGAAAAAGTGTTTATCGGGGAAGCACTAAAGAAGTTCATATTAGCGAAGATGACCGTAGACGCCACGTTTATATTGTCGGCAAAACAGGTACCGGCAAGACCGAGCTTTTAAAATACATGGTCATGCAGGATATTCATGCTGGGCATGGGGTAGCTTTTATTGATCCTCACGGTGATGCTGCGGAGGATATTTTAACCCAAATTCCACCGGAGCGGGCCGAGGATGTTATTTACTTTAATCCGGCCGACAGCGAACGCCCTCTTGGCATGAATATGCTTGAGGCACAGACTGAGCAGGAAAAGCACTTTGTGGCTACTTATATTGTGGGACTGATGTACAAACTTTATGATCCTCACAAGACCGGCATTATCGGCCCGCGTTTTGAGCATGCCATCAGAAATGCCATGTTAACAGTGATGAGTGAACCTGGCAACACTTTTGTGGAGGTTGTTAGGGTGTTAACCGATTCGCGATTTGTGCAGGAGCTATTGCCAAAAGTTTCCGATCCGGTGGTACGTCGCTATTGGACTGATCAAATTGCTCAAACCGCCGACTTTCATAAAAGTGAGGTTCTCGACTACATCGTTTCCAAATTTGGCCGCTTTGTGACCAATCGGTTGATGAGAAATATTATTGGGCAATCAAAAAGCGCTTTTAATCTTCGCGATATCATGGACAACAAGAAAATCTTAATTGTTAATCTTTCCAAAGGCAGAATCGGTGAGGAAAATTCCAACTTTTTGGGTTTGGTTTTAGTGCCAAAGATACTGGTTGCCGCAATGAGCAGGCAAGATGTACCGGAGGAGCAAAGGCCGGACTTCTTCCTTTATGTTGATGAGTTTCAGAATTTTGCCACTGAAACTTTTGCCGATATTTTGGCTGAGGCCAGAAAATTCAGGCTAAATTTAATTGTTGCCAATCAGTTTATCGGCCAGATTGAAGAAGAAGTTAAAAATGCGGTTTTTGGTAATGTCGGAACGCTAGTGAATTTTAGGGTAGGGGTAACCGATGCTAATTATTTACAGCATGAGTTTACGCCGGTTTTTAATGAGACGGATTTAATTAATATCGAAAGGTTTCAGGCTTATGTCAAAACGATTGTGCGCAATGAGCCGGTGCAACCATTTTCTCTGGATACAACCCGCGATTTAGCCAAGATTGAGCGCGATCCACGAATTGCCGAGATGATTAAACAACTCTCGCGCCTGCGCTACGGCAGAGATGTTAATGTAGTTGACGCCGAAATCGTCCATCGTGCACGTTTATAGTATTTACTGTTGATGCGAAACCGAGTTTGACTCGGCGGAGATTGTAGATAGGGCCAGACTATAACTTTGTGTTTGTAATTTTCCCCAAAAAATTGAATAATAGGATTAGTGTCAGACCAGACTGGTCAAACTTTTGCTGGCTTCTGGGTTCGCAGTGCAGCTGTTGTTGTAGATTTGTTATTGATTGGACTTGTACTTTTGCCTTTAATACTACTTTACTTTCATTTTTCCCCAGAAGATTTTTACGCTTCTCCACCAACAGCTTTCTTAGACAAGCTTGAGTTAATGTTCGCACTTATTATTGTGCCAAACTTATTTTTTGTTACTCGTTATGGGGCCACGCCAGGAAAAATGGTTTTTGGTTTAAGGATTATTAATGGAGATGGCTCCATTCCTAATCTAGGAAAAACAATTAAAAGGGAAATCATTGGTAAATCTATTTCTGGTGTATTTTTCAGCTTTGGGTATTATTGGGCAGCTTTTGATAAAGAGAAGCAAGCCATCCATGATAAAATTGCTGGAACTCATGTTATTTTTACTAAACCCCTAACTGAAGTAAAGAAATTAATGATTTATTTTGTTGTCCTTTTACCATTTTTAATTGTTTTAGGCGGAATTGTTTTTTCTCGTTTATAATTTTTCTTAATTTGTGTTAAAATTTGGGTCAGTTTTGGAGGCCTGTAGCTCAGTGGTTAGAGCACGTGTCTTATATCAGCAAGGTTTTGCGTCGTGGGGCTTGTAGCTCAGCGGTTAGAGCACCACTCTTATAAAGTGGGGGTCGATGGTTCGAATCCATCCAAGCCCACAAAACCTTCTGATATTTCGCTGAAAGCGAATTAAACAAAAGGTCCCAGGTTCGATCCCTGGCGGATCCACAAAATGGATACTAGATCCCAAGAGCAACTTCCCAAAAAAGAATTGGTTTTAACTTTTTCCCAAAAATCGGTGGCTAGCTCTAAACGTCCAAAAATAAATGAGGATGCGGTGGGCTTTGATGCAAATGCCGGCTGGGCTGCGGTCTTTGATGGTGTAGGAGGAGTTGCTGGTGGAAAAGAAGCAAGCAAAATGGGTCTTAAAGTTTTAGGTAGGTGCTTATCGGAAATACCGGTTGATGCGGTTAATGAAGTAATATGGGATGGGGTTAGGGAAGCTTTTGAAAGAGCGGACAAGGAAATTAAGAAAGTTGGGGGTAAAACAACCGCAGTTGCTGTAAAAATTGCAGGAAAACGGGAAAAATTTGCCTATATTGGAATTATTGGTGATAGCAGGCTTTATCTATTTAGAGATGGGAAGCTAGAACGGGTTACGGAAGATTACAGTTTGATGGATCAAGCGACGGCAGAAAAATTAGACCATGCAGAAAATAGAGAAGATCTAACAGAGAAAGAAGTTAATCATTTTAGAATGCGGAACATTATAACCGGAGATTTAGGTGATAATCAGCCATTCTACGGTGTGGATGAATATAAACGAAAGCTAGCTCATGGAGACATTTTAGTTCTTACGTCTGATGGGGTACATGACAATTTAACAATAGATGAAATGCAAAAAATTATTGGAGAAGTACGGGGCGCCAGTGCTTTAGTGAATGAGGCAAAAACAAGGTCACAAGAAGGGCATTTTAGGTCAAAGGCAGATGATATTTCAGCGGTGCTGATAGAGGTGAACGAAACATAGATGAAATTTGGAATTGTGGTTGCCAAAGATAATTTGCAAGCTAAGCATTTGGCAGGTTCGATCACCAAGTATCTTAAGTCAAAAGGTCATGCGGTGTTGGATAAAGTCTTGACCAAGTCTGACTTGGTTTTAACTCTTGGGGGTGACGGGACGTTACTGCATGCGGCTTGTGAGAATGTGGAACTGGGAGTGCCGCATGTTGGTATTAATGTGGGAACCTTGGGTTTTTTGACGGCAGCGGAGATAGACGATTGGCAAGAGGCGATTAATGAGTTGATTAAAGGGAAATATGTGATTTCGGAGAGGATGACACTGGAGACCGTACTTGAACAAGGCACTAGGCATCAGGCACTAGGCACTAGATATCGGGCGCTCAATGATGTGGTGGTCAAGGGAAGGTATCGGGTGATTAAGCTGGAGATTAACGTTAATGGGCAAAAGTTTCTGGAGGTTGTTGGGGATGGGGTAATTGTGGCAACCCAAACCGGCTCAACAGCCTATTCACTATCTAGCGGTGGTGCAATTGTTGATCCGGCGGTTGATTGTTTTTTGATAACGCCAATTAACCCGATTGGTCTGCCGATTCCTTCGGTGGTATTATCACCGGGAAGTGAGATTGAGATTAAAGTACAAAAAGGCGATGATGTTTCGTTAATTATTGATGGGCAGGAGCACACGAAAGTGCTGGAGAGTCAGAGAGTCAAAGTGAAAAGAGGTAAATACAGGGTGAAGTTTGGATATTTTGACAAACATCACTTTTTAAGAGCGCTAAATGCGAAGTTTGGATTGGGAGTCAGATCGATAAGGTAATTTGCTCGGTTGCCAAAGACCTAGAAATGTTCAGGGGCGGAATTTATGGATGATTATTTCAACAACCTGTTCCGATTTCGTATTGGTTGTATCAATGACTAAATCAAAAAACTTCGGATCAAGAAAATTTTCATTAGCATAGAGTTTGCGGAATTTGGCATCATGAGCCATATCTCTTCTTTTGACATCTTGAGCGGTTTCTTGGTGAGTGTGGGTACGAGTGAGGGCGCGATTGATTCTGACTTTCTCATCACAGGTTAGTAAAACCTTTAAAACATGCGGCATATTGTGGGCAAAATAGGCGATGTAAAGGCCGTCGATAATAATTGGTTTGTCGGAGGCGATTAAATCGGTAAGTTCTCTATCGACCTTTCTTTCAACCTCATCCGGAACTTTTTCTTTTTCCGGTAGGGGAATGTTATGCTTTTGCATGTAAAGTCTAAAAAAATCGCCGGCAACTTTGTAGGGGATTTTAAGTTTTTTAGAAAGAAGCTTGGCGGTTGTAGTTGATCCGGCAGCGATTGGGCCGGAAATGGCAATGGAACGGTACATGATTTAAGGGTACTACAAGTACCAGGGTTATCACGGGTATCAAGTGCCTTTTTGTTTTTAGCTTTTGGTACTCATGGTACTCTTGATACCCTTAATACTCTTTCAATTAAACTCGCCTATGGCGGCGTCGAGTCAGACTCGACTGGCGCGTCTGACGCGCCGTTTGATCTTAAGTTGCGCTAGGGCTTTTTGAAGGTTGGCGGCAGCAGTGGCGTATTCTTCCTCAGAGAGTAAATGTTTTTGTTTGAGAGCTTCTTCGGCCTGTCTTCTGGCTTCCTCGATTTTCTTTTCCTCAATTTCCTCTTCCGGTGCGGCCAGATCGACTAAGACTTTGACATTATCCTTGGCGACTTGGGCAAAGCCAAAACCTGAGGCTAAAATTGTTTCTTTTTGATGTTTTTTAAAGACAATTTCACCAGGTTCAACTTGAGTTATTAAGTCAGTATGATGAGGCAGGACTGTAATCTGGCCAGTCGTTGTCGGCAGAGTTACTTGTTCAACTTCGTCGTCAAAAACTGTTTTTTCTGGCGTGATGATTTGTAAATGTAACATCTTAGTTAAAAAAATAGATACCAAACAAAGGGAAAATTGTAAATGCTCCAATAAGTGGTGGCCACATTAAGATAATTATGAGGGAGGATCCCCCAGTTACTAATTGACCGCCGGTTGTGATGTCAGAAATTTTCATCAGAATAAGAACTATTAGGCCAATTAAAAGGTAAATTATTAAACTAGTAACTAGGGTTGATATCTTTCTTGATAATAATCTCGCTGCTATTAGATGCCCCAATAAATAACTGAGAAAGATGCCAAGTGCGAACGAGATTATAATTGCAACAGCCATCATTTTTTTACCTGACTGATATCGCCTACCATGTATTAGCAGGTCGCCTTGGCACCCTTTCGGTCATGCCAATGGCGCTTCTCTGATATATGCTCGGGACTATTTCTTAACTTCAGAAATATCCCCTCGCATATAAAATTCCTGTTCGTCAACGCCATCATATTCGCCTGCTAAAATCCTTTCGAAGCTGTTAACGGTTTTTTCAATGGGTACATAGACACCTTTTTTGCCGGTAAAGGCTTCGGCAACAAACATCGGTTGAGAAAGAAATTTTTGGATTTTGCGAGCGCGCCCGACCGTGATTTTGTCCTCATCGGAAAGCTCTTCGACCCCCAAGATTGCAATTATATCGGCAAGTTCTTTGTACCGTTGCAGCACTTTTTGGACTTGCCGGGCGACATCGTAGTGTTTTTGGCCAACAATCTGTGGATCTAAAGCGCGAGACGTAGATGATAATGGATCAACAGCCGGATAAATGCCAGCCTCGACAATTGAACGCTCCAGAGAAATAGTCGAATCCAGATGGGCAAAGGTGGCAACCGGCGCCGGGTCGGTGTAATCATCTGCAGGTACATAAATCGCCTGCAAAGAAGTAATTGAACCTTTTTTGGTTGAGGTAATGCGTTCCTGTAGTTCTCCCATTTCGCTAGCCAGTGTCGGTTGATAGCCAACAGCCGAAGGGGTACGGCCTAAAAGTGCCGAAACTTCACTGCCTGCTTGAGCAAAACGAAAGATATTATCGATAAAAAGCAATACGTCCTGATGCTTTTCATCGCGGAAGTATTCGGCAATGGAAAGACCGGCTAAAGCTACTCTGAATCTTGCTCCCGGCGGTTCATTCATCTGGCCAAAGACCATGGCTAGTTTGTCTAAAACGCCAGCCTCTTTCATTTCTGTGTAAAGGTCGTTGCCTTCGCGGGTTCTTTCTCCAACGCCGGCAAAAACCGAATAACCGCCATGCTCTTTAGCAATGTTGTTGATTAACTCTTGGATAATGACAGTTTTACCAACGCCTGCTCCTCCAAAAACACCAATCTTGCCGCCTTTAATAAATGGGGCGATTAAATCGATAACTTTGATGCCGGTTTCGAAAATTTCCTGTTTGGTTTCCTGTTCTGTCAGAGGCGGTGAAGGACGATGGATGGAGTAGAATTTTTTGGCGCGAACTTCACCTTTGCCATCAATAGTTTCTCCAATCACATTGAAAATTCTGCCCAAAGTTTCGGTGCCCACAGGCACTGTAATTGGTTTGCCGGTTGCGATAACTTGCATGTTGCGCTTAAGACCATCGGTTGATCCAAGAGAGATCGTTCTAATTTGATTTGAGCCCAAGTGCTGTTGGACTTCGAGAACCAGACGACCAGATGGTGTTTTAATCTCCAATGCTTCAAATATCTCCGGCAGGTTACCCGCGGGAAATTCAACATCGACAACCGGCCCGATGATCTGGACAACACGGCCAGTTTTACTCGGTTTTGTTACATTTTGTTTGTTTGATTTTTTAACTGCCATTTTTCTTTCCAAAGCGTATCATGTGTACCATGAGTACCACGAGTATCAAGCGCTAAACTTATGGAAGCCCCTGATACTTTTGATACTTTTGATACCTGTGATATTCATTCATTCAAATGCCCTCTGCGCCGTGACAATATCCAAAAGTTCTTTGGTAATTGTCTCTTGCCTTGCCTGATTATAAGTTAGGGTGAGATCTTCGACTAAATCGCCCGCGGCATCGGTAGCATTTTTCATGGCAATCATGCGGGAAGAGTGTTCCGAGGCTTTGGCCTCGAGTAGCACTTGGTAAATCTGAGTTAGGATATGATGGGGGAGAATTGATTCTAAAATTCCATCGGCTGATGGTTCAAAGATCAGATTATCAGATTGCAGGGTTGTCAGAACGTTAGGGTAATCTTTACTAATAGCCTGAAATTCTATTGGCAAAAGTTGGATCAACTTTGGTGTTTGTTTGATGGTTGACTGGAAGTGAGGATACATGATACTGACTTTGGATGCTTGGGACTTTTTAAAGGCATCGATGGCCATTTTAGATAAGATTCGGGAGAGATCAAGTGGTGATTTTTCTTCAGATGAAAAACTTGCCAAAATTTCTGCGCCAGTTTTGGCTGCGAAGCTGGTACCCTTTTTACCAACGGTAATATATTGGGAATTTTTAAGATCAGAGCTTAAAATTTCGCGAAATAGATTGATATTTAAACCTCCGGCAAGGCCCCTCTCTGAAGTTATTAAAATGATGATTTGATTTGGAGAGTGCTTTTCCGCAAGTAATGTATGTCTAAGCTTTGCGGATTTGGTCTTAACTTCGGCAATTATTCCCTCAAGACTTAGCGAATATGGCCTGCCTGATAAAGCTGATAGTTGGGCTTTCTTCATTTTGGCAGCAGCCACAAGCTCCATAGCATGGGTTACCTTTTGGGTATTTTGAATTGACTTAATTCTTTTTTTAATCTCGCGAATTTGAGCCATTTACTTTTTGTCACTAAATTTTTTCATTGAGAGTTTCGTCAGCTGTTGAACTAATTCCAAAAAATTTCAGGGCCCTCGGAAATTCTCTTCGGTCAGTTTCCGCTCCCCTAAAATTTTTTGGAAAGTTCAAAGACGCCGACTCCACGATCAAGAAAAAATTTGTGACAGATGACATTTACTTTTTTGTCCTTTTTGTTTTAGCTTTTGGTACTTTTGATACTTTTGGTACTTTTCGTACCTTTGATACTTTTGTCGCATTTTCTTCAGTGTTTTTCATGGATGCAGGTTTTCCTTTGATTCCACTGATTCCTTTGAACATCCGCTCCAGTTCTTTTTCAACATAATCATCAATCTCTTTTTTGTCAGTAAGGTAATCCTTTAGTTTTTTGTTGGTGGCAAAAAGCGTTAGGATTTTTTCTTCATATGCAGCTACTTCCTCTTGCGCAATATTGTCAAAATAGCCGTTATTGACTGCCCAAAGAACGACAACTTGATCGACAACATCCATAGGCGAAAGGGTTGGTTGTTTTAAGACTTCGACTATTCTTCGGCCGCGTTCAAGTCTTTTTAGGGTTGTTTCATCAAGATCGGAGCCAAATTGGGCAAAAGTGGCCAGCTCTCGATATTGGGCAAGGTCAAGGCGAAGTGAGCCGGCAACTTGCTTCATCATTTTGGTTTGGGCGGCACCTCCAACGCGGGAGACAGACAGACCAGGATTAAGAGCCGGACGGATACCGGCATTAAATAAATCGCTCTCCAGATAAATTTGGCCATCAGTTATTGAAATGACATTAGTTGGAATATAAGCGGAGACATCACCGGCTTGGGTTTCGATAATCGGTAGGGCAGTTAAAGACCCGCCGCCATATTTATCTGCCATTTTGGCTGCCCGTTCAAGTAGTCTTGAATGCAGATAGAAAATATCGCCCGGATAAGCTTCGCGACCGGAAGGTCGTCGCAGTAGTAGGGAAATTTGCCGATAAGCCCAGGCGTGTTTAGTCAAATCGTCATAGATAACCAGTGCGTCGCGGCCCTTGTCCATAAAATATTCACCCATGGCACAACCTGCGTAAGGGGCAACATACTGCATTGTCGATGAATCAGAAGCGGAAGCCGCAACGACAATGGTGTGATCCATGGCACTGTATTTTTCTAAAGTGGCAACAACTTGGGCAATTTTGCTGGTTTTTTGGCCAATGGCTACATAAATACAGATTACGTTTTTGCTTTTTTGATTGATGATTGTGTCAAGAGTGATGGCTGTTTTGCCAAGACCTCGATCGCCGATGATTAATTCTCGCTGTCCTCTGCCGATTGGAATCATCGAGTCAATTGCGCGAATTCCAGTTTGAAGCGGAGTGTTTACCCGCTGGCGAAAAACGACACCAGGGGCGATTTTTTCAGTCGGGTAAAAAGTTTTGGTGGAAATTAGTCCTTTGGCATCGAGCGGTTTGCCAAGAGCATCGACTACTCGGCCAACTTGCGCTTCGCCAACCGGTACCTCAAGAATTCTGCCGGTGGTTTCGCAAACGTCATTTTCTTTGAGTTTTGACCAGTCGCCGAAAATAATAACTCCGACACTGTCTTCCTCCAAATTAAGCGCCAAGCCCGTGATGTTATAGCCACCGGACCGGTGGGGCTCTCGCCCCGAGCGGGGAAATAAAACCAGCTCGGAAGAAGAGACATCAGAAAGACCTGAAACGCGCGCTACGCCATCACCAACTTCGATAACCTTGCCGACATTTTTGGGTGTGGTCGTAAATTTAGCTTTTTCTATTTGTTTTTCAATTTCTTCGATTATGGACATAATATTTATTTGCGGGTCCTGTCAGGAGTTTCCTTCCCGTCAGTGCTCACCAGCTCTTTTATTGACCGCGGTAATGTTAAATCAGTTTCTGTTGTTAAGAAAAAGAGCTAGTTGCGCGCTGTCGAGATCCTTTCCACTCCTGCCACCCGCAATTGTCAATTGTCAAATGTCAGTTGTCAATTGTGCCAATTTTGCATCCAAAGTCGCATCATAAATCCAGTCGCCGTGGGTGATCTTGGCCCCAAAGGTTATTTTAGGGCTAGTTTTATAGAGAATGTTTCTGGCACCGGTTTTTTTGAGAAGTTCTTTTTCCAATGGTTTTTTATTCGAAAGAGCCATTGCTGTTTCCAAGATAATTTGCTCTTTGGCAACTGCAGTTTCTACTAGTCTTTTATAGATTTTAAGAATATTTAAAAGACCCGACGGTTTTTCCAAAATCGCCCGCCTTAAAACTTTGCGGGTTTTTTCGGGATCGGTTGCACCGCTAGTTAAACTATCTCTAAACATTTGTTTTGCAATAAGTTTTTGTTTTTTACGACTAATCATTCGATTTTTTGTCCAATATCGCTTAGGGCTTTATCGGTTAATTGGCGTCGTTCATTTATTTTTAAACTTCGGCCCAGAACTCTTTTGACGACCGCCTCAACCAGATTTAAAGTTTCATGCTCTAGTTGTTTTTGCATGGATACTTTTTGGGCCTCGATTTGAACTTTGGCCTCAACTAACGCAGCCCCAATTGTTTTGCGAGCTTCGAGATGGGCCTGTTGATTAATATTTTCCGCTTCCCTTTTGGCATCAGCGATTAAGATACGGGCGCTATTTTGGGCCTCTGATAAAATTTGGGCGTTTTTTTCATCGGTTTTTTGCAGTCTTTCTTCAATCAAATCGGCATTTTTGAGGCTTTCTTCAATTTTCTTTTTTCTATCTTCAAGGATTTTGATGATTGGTTTGTAGAAAAACCTTTTTAAAAGATAGAGGATTATTAAAAAGTTAACTATTTGTGCTAAAAGAAAAATGGGTTGAATGCCAAAAGATTTAAAAATTTCCATTTCTGTCAGTTGTCAGGTTTCAGTTTTCGGTTGTCGGCTCCCGGTTAGTCAGTTGACCGGTAGACAGAAAACGGATTAACCATTATCTGAAAACTGATAACCGAGAACTGATAACTCTTTTTAGCCTGTAAAAGCAAGAATCAGTGCGTAGATGGCAATTGCTTCCGCAAAGGCCATGCCGATTAACATTGCCGGCAGAATTTTACCCTGAGCTTCCGGATTTCTACCAATTGCCTCCATGGCTTTAAAGCCGATAAGTCCAATGGCCAGTGCCGGTCCGATGCCACCGATGGCGATTGCTGCACCTTTAGCTAAAACAAACTCCAAAATTGTCACCTCCTCTGTGAACTTGAAACTATAAACGAGAAACTAAAAACTGGAAACTTTTGAATGTTTAGAGTTTATTGTTTCTAGTTTCCTGTTAGTGTTCTTGTTTCTGCGTTAAGATTACCATGAATACCAGCGTTAGTATAGCGAAAATTAAAGCCTGAATAAAGCCAACAAGTAGTTCTAGAAAGTAAAAAGGTAATGGTATAAGAAATGCATAAAATCTGGTGGCGGCCGTTGCCAAAACTACTTCGCCTGCATAAATATTACCAAAAAGTCGAAATGAGAGCGAAAGAACTTTGGTAAATTCACTGATTATTTCCAGTAGTCCCACAAACAAAAAAATCGGATTTATGCTGAAAAATCTTTTAAGATAACCGCCAATCCCTAAATATCTGACTGCCAGAAAATGGGTAATTATTAAAGAAACGATGGCTAGTGCCAATGTTGTATTTAGATCCGAATTCATTGAACGAAGAAGGGGCACAAAGATTTTTTGACCGTTTTCAATTCTAAAAAACCCGATTGTTCCAAATCCGGGCAAAAGTCCAAAATAATTGCCAAGGAGGATAAAAAAGAAAAAACTAGCCACAACTGGCAGAAAAACCTTTGTTTTATCAGCTGCAATTGAAGCGACCAGATCTTGAAAAGATTCGACCATGATTTCGGCAAAATTCTGGAGACTACCTGGAACTGCCTTGATTTTTCTGGTTGAAACAAAAGCAAAGACTATTAATATAAAGGTAACTACCCAAGTTGTCAGGATACTGTTAGTAATCGGAATTGGGCCGATTTGAAAAAGCTTTTCTGCGGCAAGCGCGATATGAGATTCCATTTTTCCCTTATTTGATTATATCAGTAGTAAAGATTAGAGTTTTTTTATCCCTTCAAAAGTAGCCACGAGAGTTGTAATTTTGATTTTAGGTTTGGTCTTTTTAAGAAAAGTTTTAAGTCTTTGGGCATTTTTGCGGTGAGTATTTAGCGAGTTATCCTGGCCATAGGCACCGCAGCCCTCGTGTTCGTAGATAAAAATCTTATCTGGGTTATGAAGTTTTATCGATAATTGGGCAGTCTTTTTAACATTTTCAAAATCACGCGATGCTCCCGGCCAGGCAATTCTGTCAAATTGGCCAAAAAGGCCTCGTTTTTCAAGATCTTTTTCAATTTGTTTTTGGAAACGAAAGTCAATGCAATGGATTGCCAGTGCGCGAGCTTTATGTTGAACTGACATAATACCTTATAAAAAAGAACCTCTGAATGCTCCAGAAAGTTCTTTGTGATGCTATACTAGCAAAAGGAAAATTGAAGGTCAATGCTCATCTAATTTTTAATTTTCAATTTTAAATTTTCAATTAATGTTTTAAATTTAAATATTAAATTTTCAATAAAAATTTCAAATTTCAAATTGAGTAGGGTATGCTTCTAAAAATAATCTTTATCATTGCTGCTATCGCTGGCATGGTGGCAATTTTTTATGCCTCATGGTTTTGGCGGGCACTTTTAGTTCCAATGGTGCTTATTTTGCTGGCGGATGTTGTTGTAGGGTTTTTTAAAAAGGGAACTAAGAAATAATTTTTCCTAAAGTTGCTCTAGTTTTACTTTCTCTTCGCCTTTGGGGGGTTGAATTAGGCTAAGATAGCGTTCGGTAGTAGAGAGTCTTTTGTGGCCGGCGACTTTAGAAATTAAAACTAAAGATGCACCCGATGAAAGATGGTGGGCTACCCAAGTGTGGCGGAGGTCATTGACTTTAGCACCGGTTATTCCGGCCTTTTTGTAGTAGCGGTCAATGGCGGTTCTGATATTTCTGACCAAAAGCGGTTTGCCGGTTTTAGTAACAAAGAGGGTTTTATTGGGAGTTTTTGTTCTTACTTCCAAGTATCTTTTAAGTGCTGTCTCGGCTGCTTTATTTAGAGGAACGGTTCGCTCCAGCCGATTTTCCAAAGGTCTAATGTAAAGATGTCCTTCTCTGCCGTTTTCGCCAAAAAAGACATCATCGGTTCGCAGGTTGGAAAGTTCACCAATTCTGATGCCCGTTTGCAAAAGTACCTCAATAATGGCGGCGATTCGCATGTCGTCCCGGGCAGCGTCACGAAGAGCCCGGTATTCAATAGGTGTTAGGATTCGCGGAGGTTTAGCTTCAAATTTCGGATGATCAACAAGAGAGGCCGGATCGTCGGTGATATATTCTTGAACTTTTAGATACCTAAAAAATGTCTTTGTCGAATTGAGCTTTCGGGAGATTGATTTTAAGGTGTAACCGCTGTTTTGCATCTTAGCCAGAAAGCTTTTGATATCGTCGGCGGTTACCTCGTGGACATGAGCTTTTTGAAGTTCTTGTAAGAATTCTATCAGCTGCTCGATATCTTTGCCGTATGCTAAGATGGTAGCGGAGGCACGTTTTCGGCCTTTTAAATGTTCAATAAATTCCTTATGAGCTTCTTGCAATTTTTTCATTTAGAAAGCATTTGGTGCGGAGTCATACTCGGCTACCGCGTTTGACGTGGTGCAGGTTTTATGGCAGCTAACCAAGTAGTACTTGGTAAAAAGTTTAGCTAAGTATAATCCTATGCTATGGGTCTTGTCAAGAAGAAAAGCTATCGGTTGTTAGAATTGGCAATAAAATGAAGCGAAATCTATTACTTTTTTTGGCAGTTTTAATTAGTATTGTTTTGGTTGTTAATAGCTCAAAGCGAATTTTGAATTTGCGAACGACTTCACAGCAGGTTAAAGAGTCCGAGGCCCAACTTGAGAATTTGAAAAAGGAGAATGAAAAATTACAAGCGGAACTGAAGTATAAAAAAAGCAATGAGTTTGCCGAAAAAGAAATAAGAGACAAACTGAGTTTAGCTAAAGAAGGAGAAACTGTGGTAATTTTGCCAAAAGAAGAAAAAAGCCAGAACTCAGAACTCAGAACTCAGAACTTGGAACCTAACTGGCAGAAGTGGCGGGATCTCTTTTTTGGCAGTTAGTCTAATAAAAAAGACTCGAGCACTTGTCCCGAGTCCTTTTTCTTGTAGCGGGGGCGGGAGTCGAACCCACTTCTGGAGATTATGAGCCTCCCGAGATACCGTTTCTCCACCCCGCGGTAATTGTAGCCAATGTATTTTAGCCTCAAATGGTTTACTTGTCAACCTAATCGCAGATTGATAGAATACGTGACGAGGCGGCGTAGCTCAGTGGTAGAGCGAGGGAATCATAACCCCTAGGTCGCAGGTTCAATCCCTGCCGCCGTCACTCTTTTTATCCCAAATTTATGTTCACCGGCATTATTCCCCATTTAGGCAGAGTTAAAAGTTTCCAGAATAGCATGCTTTCAGTTAAGGCGGATCGATTTTTAATAAAACAAGTCAAAAAGGGTGATAGTCTAGCGGTTAATGGAGTATGTTTGACGGTGATTACTGATCCTAAACTCAACACTTTCCAAGCCGAATTAATACCGGAAACTCTAAAACGGACTGCTCTTGACGGTTTAAAAAGCGGTGATATCGTCAATTTGGAACTGGCGATGAAGGCAACGGATCGGTTTGCCGGTCACATTGTTTTGGGACATGTTGATGGGGTGGGGACAATTGAGTCTATCAAAAAAAAGGGAAATAGTCGCCTTTTTACTTTTAAGGTTTCAAAAGCGCTTAGCCGTTATATTGTCAAAAAAGGGTCAATTGCCGTTAATGGTATATCACTGACGGTAATTGACGCTAATGATAGAATTTTTAGTGTCGGCATTATCCCTTATACTTGGAGACATACGATGCTCTCTAGCGCTAAAGTAGGCGATTGGGTTAATATTGAGGTCGATATTTTAGCTAAATACCTAGAAAAGCTGGAAAAGGCTTATCATGCTTAAAAAACAGACCGAAAAAATTGAAATCTCGCCCAAGATTGCCAGAGAGGCCAGAATTGCCATTATCCGAAGCGAGTTTAATTCTCAAATTACCGAAAGCTTAGAAAGACATTGTTTAAAAATATTAGCCAGTGCCGGTATCAAAGACAGTCAAATCAAACTGTATCAGGTTCCCGGTTCTCTGGAAATTCCCTTAACAGCCCAAATGATCGCCCAAAAAAAAGGCGCAAACATTATCATTGCGCTGGGCGCAGTAATTCACGGTGATACTTATCATTTTGAGCTCGTTGCCAATGAGTGTGCTCAGGGCTGCATGGATGTTTCTTTAAAATACGGTGTCCCGATAATTTTTGAGGTACTGGCCACCTACAATCTTGCCCAGGCTAAAAAAAGGGCCGCCAGTGACAGTAACAATAAAGGAAGGGAAGCGGCGATTGCCGCCTTAAAAATGTTGAAGCTACTTTCGCGTTTTTAGAAATGAAATTTTCCCCCCTAAAAATTAGAGCAAAAGTCGTAAGAGGTGCCGGTCGTGGCAAAATGCTGGGGATTCCGACTGTTAACCTTGATCCAAAAACGGCCAAGGGTTTAAAAGAAGGGATTTATCTGTGCAGGGTAAACTTATTGAAGTCTTTCTGGGGAGTTTTACACTTTGGTCCGCGACCGACTTTTAATGAGGATAGCAAATCTTTGGAAGTTTATCTTTTGGACTTTGACGAAAAAATGCCAATAACGGGGGAACTTGAAGTTGAAGTTGGGAAGTTTATTCGGAGAATTATTAAATTTGAAAGCGCAGGAGCAATGCTTAAAAAAATTGATCATGACATTAAAATTGCCCGTAAATTAGCACTAAGATGGTGAGTCTGCTTGGCTTGACTTGATTTGACAGATGCTGTTACAATAAAAATGAGATTAGTAATGCTCTTTTGAGGTGACCGTAGAAGCTACCTTAGCAGTCAGGCAGAATTGACTGCTAGTTTGATTGATTCCCCGTTGATTGCGGGGTTTTTTTTACTCAAAAATCGATAATGGCCAATCTTTCGCAAATAGAAGAATTTTTAAAATCAAAGCAAATCCCTCATCAGATAGTTAATCTTGGCAGTGAGGTTTTTACGGTTGATCAAGTCAAGAAAACTGGCGTAAAGGAAGATGAGATAGTCAAGACGCTTATAATTAAGACCAACAATGACTTTATTGTACTGGCAGTTCGTGGTTGCGATCGGGTCGATTTTAAAAAGGTCAGAAGACTTTTCGGCCCTTCGACTTCGCTCAGGCCATCGGCTCTGAGGTCTTCGACGATGAGTTCAGACGAATCGCTCAGGCTCGAAGAGGTAAACTGTGAATTGGCAAAACCAGAGGAAGTACAAAAGATAGTTGGGGTGCCAATTGGGGCAGTTTGTCCGGTTCTTATTGAGGTGCCTTTGTATTTTGATCGTAAAGTAATGAGTTTAAAACATGTCAATATGGGCTCTGGCGATTTGACGCACGGTCTGGAAATGGATTTTTCCGATTTGTTAAAGGCGGTTGGTGAATACAAGGTAGAGGATTTAGTTCTTGACGAATCAGACGTCTTGTAGCAAGTTGTAGTGTTCGTTCAGAGGTTGATTGGGCAGCCGTTTTGCATACAACAAATGCAAAAATTTAATCAAACTCTTACAATGAAAGGAGGAAAAAACAATGAACAAAAAACGGATTCTTACAGGTGATCGGCCAACGGGAAAATTACACCTAGGCCATTATGTCGGCTCGCTTAAAAACCGCATTAGATTGCAGGATGAGTATGAGTGCTTTTTTATTATTGCGGATTTACATACGTTGACGACACAGCCGGAGAAGACAGAGGAGCTTAAAGAGAATATCCGACACTTGGTTTTGGACTATTTGTCGGTCGGAATTGATTCTGATAAAGCCACAATTTATGTGCAGTCGCAAATTCCAGAAGTAGCAGAATTGGCAGTCATTTTCAGCAATTTGATTTCTGTCCCCAGGTTGCAAAGGGTGCCGATTTTAAAAGATGTCATGGCCGATGCGCACATTAAGATTCCATCCATGGGACTTTTGGGATATCCGGTTTTACAGGCTGCTGATATTTTGATGGTTAAGGCAGACTTAGTGCCTGTGGGAAAAGATCAAGCATCACATATTGAGGTAACCCGGGAGATTGCCAGGGAATTTAATAGGTTATATCCTGTTCGGGGTCCTGTCAGTTCTTCCCCTCCCGTCAGTGCTCAGTCTTCTGAATCATCCAAACCTTCTCAATCTTCCGATTCTTTCGCCTTGCGCGCTGCCGGGAACCCTTCCAGAACTGCCACCCCTCACAATGTTGGCGGCGTATTTCCCCTGCCGGAAGCTTTAATTCCCGAGGACATTGGAACTTTGCCGGGAACTGATGGGAAGGCCAAGATGAGCAAAACTGCCGGCAATGTGATTAACCTTTCGGATGATAGTGAAACTGTCAGAAAGAAAGTGATGGGGATGTATACGGACCCAAAACGAATTCATGGAAACGAGCCGGGGAGTGTGGAAAATAATCCGGTGTTTATCTATCTTGACGCGTTTGTTCCAGAGTTAAGAGATCAGAGTTTAGAGTTAAGAGTTAAGGAATATAAACAAAGATACCAGAAAGGAGCAGTTGGCGATGTGCAAGTTAAGGAGTTTTTGTTTGAGGTTTTGGAGGAGTTTTTGCAGCCAATAAGAAAAAAAAGAAGTGAATTCGAAAAACAGTCAGAGTTGGTTGATCAAATCCTTAAAGATGAAACTGAGAAGGCCCGTGCCGAGGCCCAAAAAACGCTGGCGGAAGTCAAAAAGGCAATGAGGATTGATTACCCGTAAGCGCTAGCAAATTGTTTTTTCAAGTGATAGAATTAGTTTTCAAACATGCCCGATAAATCAGAAGATAAAATCCCAAATAAAACAGAAACTACCCCCAAGGGTAAAGGCTTTGGTTCAGTTTTGGGAAAAGGCAAACCCTCAATGCCCAAAGTGCCGGTCCCAAAATCTTCTTGGCGAGGCTTTTTAATTTATGCGATTTTAGGACTTTTGCTTTTTGCCTTTTTCGCCTTCACTTCCGCGCCAACGACCAGATTTTTACCAAGTGAGCCGCTTTCAAGAGCCATTAATGATATCAAAGACAACAAAGTTGCAAATGTTGAAATTGATGGCGATAAACTTAATGTTAAGTTGAAGGATGGTCAAACATATGTATCTAGAAAAGAAGAAAACCAATCGTTCTTTACGGCAATAGAAGCCGCCAAAGTTGATCCTTCTCAAGCTTCAATTACGGTCAAGGATCGTACTTTTTCCCAAGCGTGGGTGACTATTTTAACTACCTTTTTACCACTGGGACTGATAATCCTCTTTTTCTTTTTTATTTTCAGACAGGCAAGGGAAGGTGCATCTTCCGTTTTTTCATTCGGTCAGTCTCGCGCCAAACAATTTACGCGCGATATGTCCAAAGTGACTTTTGCCGATGTGGCCGGAGTTGATGAGGCCAAACAAGAACTTCAGGAGGTTGTTGATTTCTTAAAGCATCCGGAAAAATACCGTGCAATCGGGGCAAGAACGCCAAAGGGAGCACTTTTGGTGGGACCGGCCGGAACTGGTAAGACCTTACTGGCGCGAGCGGTTGCCGGTGAAGCAGGAGTACCGTTTTTTTCGGTTGCCGGCAGCGAATTTATGGAGATGTTGGTGGGAGTGGGGGCAGCCAGAGTACGCGATCTTTTTAATCAGGCTAAAAAGACGGCACCGGCGATTATTTTTGTAGATGAAATTGAATCAATCGGCAGAATGCGCGGCCTTGGCTTTTCCGGCGGTCATGATGAGCGCGAGCAGACTTTAAATCAAATACTGGTTGAAATGGATGGTTTTGCGCCAAATGACAATGTATTTGTGATTGGGGCAACAAATAGGCCGGATCTTTTGGATCCGGCATTAACGCGGCCTGGTAGGTTTGACCGGCGGGTGGTTTTGGATCTGCCGGATATTGAGGGCAGAAAGGCTATCATTCAGATTCACATGAGAGGTAAGCCCTTTGCCAAGGACGTTGATATCGAAAGACTGGCCAAAAGAACGGTTGGTTTTTCGGGAGCGGATCTGGCTAATATGCTCAATGAAGCGGCAATTCTGGCGGCAAGGGCTGCTAGGCGCGAGATTGAGAATCTGGATCTTGAGGAGGCAGCGACTAAGGTAAAACTCGGGCCCCAGAGGAAAAGGATGCAGTCGGAAGAGGAAAGAAAGATGACCGCTTATCATGAGGCTGGGCATGCGATTGTTGCCCATTACCTTCCTAACGTTGATCCGGTTCATCGAATTTCGATTGTTGCGCGGGGAATGACCGGTGGGCATACCTTGGTTCCGCCATCGATTGACCGGTATACGGAAACCAAGACAAGGTTGTTGGAACGAATTGCCACACTACTTGGTGGAAGGGCTGCCGAGGAGTTGATCTTTGGTGAATTTACGACTGGGGCGGCTTCTGATTTGGAAATTGCTTCGACTATGGCCCGGGAGATGGTTACCCAGTTTGGGATGAGTGAGTTGGGACCAACAATCTTTCAACCGCATCCGCAATTCGGGATTTGGCCGATTATGGGGCCGGAAGCCAGCCAAGTTTCGCCGGAGCTGGCTGCCAAAATCGATAAGGAAATTTCCAAAATTATCGATGAAGGGTACGAACGGGCTCGTGACGTTTTGACCAAGCATAAAGCTAAACTTGACCTTGTTTCCAAAACCCTTCTTGAAAAAGAAACTTTGGAGCGTGATGAATTTGAAAAATTGGTGGGTCCGCCTAGACAAGCTGGCGAGGCTGGAAAGCCAACTTCTGATGGGGAGATAAAGTTTAAAAAAACTGACAAAAAACCTCTTTTGGCAAAAGCCGTAAAAGCTGCTCAATCCTAAATACTTCCTTAAAGTAGTAAAATACTTCCATGCAATCTCGACTACTTCTGATTGATGGCAATAGTCTTTTTCATCGGGCGTATCATGCTTTGCCACCAATTACTGATAAAAGCGGGGAGATGGCAAATGCGGTTTTTGGTTTTTCCAACATGCTGATTAAGGCGACTAATGAAATTAAACCCACCCATGTGGTTTGTGTGTTTGATACGAGTGCGCCGACTTTTCGCCATATTGAGTTTGAAAAATACAAAGCAACCAGACCGGCGCCGCCTGCAGATCTTTACCCGCAACTTCCTAAAGTCAAAAAAGTTTTGGATGCTTTTGGGATTGCCTATTTTGAGAAAGAAGGATATGAGGCGGATGACATAATCGCGACGATAGCGTCGCAAGTGGTTGATAGTTCACAGTTGACAGTTCACAGACATAAAAAAACCGTGAACCGTGAACCGATAACTGTGATCATCTTAAGCGGTGATCGGGATTGCTTGCAGCTTGTTGATAGAGAGGTCCGAGTGCAAATGCCAGGGTGGAATCTGCAAGAGACAACTCTTTATGGTGCGAAGGAAGTTAAGCAAAAATATGGTCTTGATCCGCATCAAATGGTTGATTACAAATCGCTGATTGGGGATCCTTCTGATAATGTTCCGGGGATATCCGGGGTGGGTCCAAAAACTGCTGCGAGCCTTTTGCAAAAATATCATACCTTAGAAAATCTTTTTAAACACATCAAAGAAATTGATGAACCTTTAAAGTCTAAGCTTGAGGCGGGACAAGATATCGCGCTTGCTGCCAAAAAGTTGGTGGAGCTTGACCGAGGAGTCGATTTACGATTTACGATTAATGATTTACGATTCGAACCTGATTGGAAACAAGTCAGGCGAGAATACGAAGAGTTGGGTTTTAAATCAATTGTGGCAAAATTACCCGGAGGCAGGAAAGAAGTATCAAATGTACCAAAAGTATTAAAGGGTTCAAAAGGTGGAACAATTAAATTTCAAAAACAGCTTGAACTGATCAAATAATTTTCAATTTTTGATTTAATGATGAAGGTAGCTTTAGTACATGATTTTTTGATTGAATACGGCGGTGCAGAGAGAGTTCTGGAGGCGCTTCACGAGATTTGGCCAAAAGCGCCGGTGTATACCGCTTTTTATATTCCAGACTCCTTAGGTTGGCATGCTAAAATTTTTAAAAACTGGAAAATAATTTCCAGTTGGGGGACAAAATTACCCTTTTGGCAACACTTGGTTTCTCCCTATCGCATTTTTGCCAAAAGTTTTTTTGAAGGTTTTGATTTATCCGCTTTTAATTTGGTGATTTCCTCAAGTGCCATGTATATGGCCAAAGCGGTTAAAGTTCCCAATGGCATTCACATTTGTTATTGTCATACACCGCCGCGTCATCTCTATGGTTATCACACTGCTTCTGACTGGGAGAAGAATTTTTTCTCGCGAATCAGCGGTCATGTTATTAATCACTTCATGCGGGTTTGGGATTTTGAGACGGCGCAATTACCTGCGGATCCTGTCAGCAGTTTCCTCCCCGCCAGTGCTCACTCTTCTAACAACAAATCACTTACTGATTCCAAAAGTCAGGAGCTGCGCGCTGTTGGGAACCCTTCCTCTGCCGCCACCCGCCTGAACAGTTCAGGTAGAGTTGATTATTTTATAGCCAATTCGAAAGAAGTGCAGGCGCGGATCAAAAAGTTTTATCGGAGAGATTCAACGGTGATTTATCCGCCGGTTGATGTTAGAAAGTTCACAGTTCACAGTTCACAGTTCACAGTTAAGAAAAAGACCGTGAGCCGTGAACAGTTAACCAATTACTTTCTCATTGTTTCGCGACTGGTTTCAGCCAAGAAAGTCGATTTGGCAGTTGAAGTTTGTACAAAGTTGGGCTTGCCACTTAAGGTTGTGGGGGCGGGGAGAGAGCTTGAGTCACTTAAGCAATTAGCTAAACGACTAACTACTAACGACGAATGCCAGACAACAGAATTTTTAGGTGAGGTGTTTGATGAAGAACTCATAAGACTTTACCAAAACTGCAAAGCGGTTATTTTCCCAGCAGAGCAAGAAGATTTTGGCTTGGTGCCGGTTGAGGCGATGGCTGCTGGTAAGCCGGTCATTGCACTGGCCCAAGGTGGCGTTTTGGAAAGCGTGATTGATCAAAAAACTGGTGTTTATTTTAATGAGCCTTCAGTTACTTCTTTGAAAGCAGCTGTTAGAAAATTTATTGAACTTGAAAAGAAAAACACATTTGATCCCAAATTTATAAAAAGACACGCACAAGAATTTAGTAAGGAACGGTTTAAGAGAGAAATTATGAGGTTTGTGGAGAGTAAAGTGAAATGAAAGTTAAGACTTTTGAGACTAAATCCGGCCAAAAGCCGATTGATGACTTCATCAAAGAACAAGATCAACCAACGATAAACAAGATTGCTTTTAGGATTGATCTTCTTGAACGTTTTGGTGCCAGACTAGGGATGCCATACGCAAAGAAGATTACCGATCAGCTTTATGAGCTGCGAGTCAGGGGCAAAGTAGAAATTAGAATCATTTATGCATTTAAAAGTAATGAGGCAATACTTTTACATATTTTTAAGAAAAAACGAGATAAAGTTCCTCCAAAAGAAATTGAAGTTGCAAACAAGAGGTTTATGCTGGTTGATTAAATATAACGTATGTGATATATTAATTTAGGAAATATGACAGATTGGAAAGTTCTCAAAAAAGAATTGCTCAAAGATCCAAAGGTTAAGGCGGAATATGACAAGCTTCAGCCAAAGTTTGCAGCGGTTTCTGCTTTAATTGAGGCAAGAATTAAGAAGGGTTTAACTCAAGAAGTGTTAGCTCGCAAGATTAACACTAAACAATCAGCGATCGCCAGAATTGAAAGTGGTAGAGCAAATCCTTCTATTGGTTTCTTGCAGAAACTAGCCGAAGCTCTTGGCAAAAAATTGGTGATTCAGTTCAAATAATCCTCGAAAATTTCCTGTTTAACAGTATTCTTGGTTGGTGTGATTTAAAATAAGCCTGTGGAAAAATCCATTCAAAAGGGGCGAACTTGCGCAGTTACTTCAAGAAGCAGGCTTTTCTAAAATAGAAAAATTTAGCGATTATCAGCCGGGTGACAACCCCGATGCTGATTTCTACTAATATATCTGTGTGAGTAAACATTTAAACTTCTTGCATCTTTTTTTCGTTTGTGACTATGGTAGAAGTAGGATGGGAATTTTTAGAGGGAAAGAAGGTCTACCATTAAAACTACCTGAGTGGTACGGCAGAAAGAGACTTGCGGAAGGAGATTTTGGTGATGAAACGAGTAATATACCGGAAGATGTTTTCAACTCAAGACTTAAAGCAAAAAACCGTATTTCAAGCTCAAATCCTTTTAGAAATGTTAGAGAAATCGACTCGTCAAAAGTAAGTGATTTTGACTTTGGTCAATTTGTTCTTCCTCTGTTAAGGGGGAAAGAAGGTCGTTAAACCCTATATCCTCGATTGTTGACTTTCCCAAATTAAGTTAGAATAGTTGCTCAAGGAGTATGCTGTGCCGGAGTTGCCTGAGGTAACTGTAATCGTAAACCAACTTAATATCAGCAGGTCGCCTTGGCACCTTACAGTCATGCCAATGGTGCTCCTCTGATATTTAATTTAAGTAAAACAGACCGTTAGTTATTAAAAAATCAGACATGCCAGAGTTGCCGGAAGTGACAGTAATCACCGAACAATTAAATAAAAAACTTCGGGGGTTGGTTTTGGAGTCGATTGAATATGATTGGTCGAAGAAGTTTGATTGGGGAAAATTTTCGATTAAGGATCTTAAGGGTCAGAAGATTGAGAAGGTGGAGAGGGCTGGGAAGATTGTTTTGATTCGCTTAGGCAATCAGATTACCGTCTTGATTCATCTCAAACTCACCGGGCAGCTAATTTATCAAGACGCAAAGACTCGCGTTGCCGGAGGCCATCCGATTCCGCCTTTAAATTTGCCGGTTCCCAATAAAACAACCCGAGTGACTTTTACCTTTACTAATCAAGGACACCTTTATTTCAATGATGTTCGTAAATTCGGTTGGGTGAAGATAGTTGAAACTAGCGAGTTGAAAATCAAAGAGGCGATTGGTATAGAGTTAGGTCCGGATCCATTGGAGATGGATTTTGAAGAGTTTCGTCAAAGACTAACAGCTAGAGGTCAGTCGCGGATTAAAAAATTACTGATGGATCAGACATTTATTTCCGGTGTTGGTAATATTTATTCTGATGAGGCATTATGGAATGCTAAAATTCATCCTAGGCGATCACCAGCAAGTCTTTCCGACAGCGAAGTTAAGGTGCTTTTTAAAGGAATCCGGGAAAGTTTAAATTTGGCCATTGAAAAGGGTGGATCAAGTGTCAGTGCCTTTGTTGACAGCGGTGGCGAGCGCGGACTGTATCTTTCATATGCCAAGGCTTATCATATGACAGGTAAACCCTGCGCGCGCTGCGGCACGCCGATTGTCAGGGAAAAAATAGATGGAAGATCAGCGCACTTTTGCCCCTACTGCCAAAAGCCGAAACCTTAAAAATGATTATTAAACAATTAGTCCCAAAGGAATATGTTCAAATATTTTCTAATAGAAATTTTCTAATTTTGGCTCTAACTAATTTATTTACCCAGCTGGCTACCGCTTTTTTGGTTTTGACTCTAATTGTTTCAGCCTTTCTCCTAACCAAAAATAATTTTGCAGTTTCTGGTGTAGTGATTTCCTTGGCTATGCCAGCCTTTTTACTGATGGCTTTAGCTGGAGTAATTGCCGATATTTTTGATCGTAAAAAGGTTATTTTAGGGGCAATTTTATATATAGCTTTTGTGGTATTTTTAATACTTACCTCAATTTCTTCAATTGCGGCATTAATTTCTTTGGCCTTCTTTTATAATGCAGGTAGTTCATTTTTAATTCCGGCAATTTCTGCTGGAACAGGCCAGTTGGTTAATAAATCTAAACTTCAAATTGCCAATTCCATATTTGTTTTTACACTGGCTGGTGGACAGGTTCTTGGTTTATTCTTAGCGTCTATTGTCCACTTTTTTTTTGGAAACCAAATTACGCTATTGGTAGCTCAGGGTCTTTTATTGGTGTCACTATGGTTAGCCTGGATGTTGCCTTCTTTAATTCCTGTTCGCAAGCCGGAGATTGCAGACTCAATTATCAAAACTCTCAAAGACATTGGTCGAGCATTTTTATATATTTTTAGCCAGAAAATTATTTGGATTTTTTTTATAATACTTGCTTTTATGCAGGCACTAGTTGCTTTTGGGGCAACATTAGGCCCAGGTTTTTTCGACGAAGTGATTGGATTGTCGATTAACAAAAGCCCAATTTTTGTACTACCTTTTATTGGTTTGGGGGTAATAATAGGTTCTTTTTTTTCTCATAATCCGAAGTTTAGGGAAAGTTTTTTAGTTAAGGCCGGATTTGAGACGATTGGTTTTTCGGCTTTTATTTTAGGTATTATTTTGAGATTTAATTTGTTGAAAAATTTACTTTTGCTATTGCCGGTAGCTGTATTTTTGGTTTCGGTTGGCTTTGGTGTTGTTGTATGTGTTATTGCAGCCAGAACTGTACTCCAGAAAAAGGTTGCTCATAGTTACCAGGGTACCGTTTTTGGTGCTGCTATAGTTTTATCTGCTTTTTTAGCAAGTATTTTTTCTGTTATGGGTGCAGCAATTGAAGCTATTTGGGGTTATGTAACTATCCTAATTTTTGTTGGATTATTATTTTCATTGACCTTATTTGCTTTTGAATATCTTGGTAAAAGATGGAAATTATAGATTTAAGACTAATAAATTTTCGTAATTTCTTAACTAAAAGAATCGAATTTTCCCCAAAACTGACAGTAATAATCGGACCAAACGGCAGCGGTAAGAGCAATATTTTGGAAGCAATTGGTCTTTTGTCGGCGATTAAATCAACTCGAGTCCAGACAGACTACGATCTGGTTAAATTCGGCAAGACTGAGGCGAAAATTGAAGGAAAGATCGAAGGATTTGAACCAAAAACCCTTACTATTAATTTCCAGGTGATTGATGAGCTTTATGTTAAAAAAGCCTATTTTATAGATTCGGTTAAAAAACGCCTTATTGATTTGAGTGATTTTCTGTCTTTAGTTGTTTTTGGTCCTTCGGATTTGGATTTAGTGACCGGCTCTCCTTCTATTCGCAGACATCATCTTGATAGCGAACTTGCCAGTATTGACAGGAATTATTGGCGGGCCATATCTAGCTACAATAAAGTGATAGTCAGAAGGAACAGAGTCTTGCAACGGATTTCTGAGGGTATTTCAAAACCGGCAGAACTTGATTTTTGGGACGAGAGACTGCTTGCGCATGCAAAATATATTTCCTATAAAAGGCAAGAATTTTTTGAATTTTTAAATTTTGTTGAGCCGACTTTTGCCAAGACCTCAAGTCAAACAGCCAAATGGTTGGGGGATTTGAGTTGGGTTTTAAAGCCAAGTTTAGTCAATGAGGAAAAACTTAGCCGAAATCGAGGGAGGGATATTGCTGCAGGAGTGACTCTTTCTGGTCCACATCGTGATGATTTCCAGTTTGTATATCGATCTAAGAATCTGGAGTTTTTCGGCTCGCGAGGAGAGCAGCGAATGGCGGTTCTGGCCCTAAAACTCGCGGAGCTTGAATTTTATAACGTAAAATGCCAAACTCGGCCGATTTTGGCTTTGGATGATATTTTTTCGGAACTTGACTGGGAACATCGAAAGGCCGTTCTTTCGATTGTTGAAAAGCAGCAAACTATTATTACGGCGGCAGAGCGCGAATCGGTGCCGAAGGAATTGTTTAAAAAGGCAAAGGTGGTAGAGCTGAGATAGAAAACTAATGACTGACATTTGACATTTGACTGAAATTACCGCATAATTAACGCACCGTGTATCAACCGAAGTTTACGATAACCAATAAAATCCTCAAAGACATTGGCCGGATTGAGGCGGCTCGCGAAGTAATTGAGAATGCGCCATTAGTACCGGCCTATGAGGCCAAATTTCGGCAAGAGGCGATTATTCGGACTGTTCATCATGGCACGCATATTGAGGGGAATCCATTAGATACCGGTGAGGTTAAGGCGGTTTTGGCCGCCGGCCCGGAGGACCTCTGGCCCGGAGGGAAGAGGCAAATATTACCTGATGCAAAAGATCGGGATATTCAGGAAATTTTAAATTACCGCAATGTCCTAAAGTATATTGATAAAACTCCAAACTCGCTCCGTCGCCAAAGCTCTGGAGCGTCGGTGACCAAACTCCCTGCCTTGCCGGCAGGCAGGCAAACTCCAAGTATCTCTCAAAAAGATTTATTGGCGATTCATAAATTGACTGTCGAGAGAGTTCTTAGTTATAAGCAGGCCGGAAAGTACCGTAAAACGCAAGTTGTCGTTAAAAATTTTAAAACCCATCAAGTAAGTTTTGTGCCGCCAAAGGCCAACATTGTTGTTTCCCTAACTGGTGATTTTTTCGATTGGTTAAATAGCCAAGAATCAGAATCAATCCATCCGGTTCTGATTGCGGGTATCACCCATTATGTCCTGGTTTATATCCATCCTTTTGTTGATGGAAATGGCAGGGCAGCGCGGGCCTTGGCTTCGATGGTTTTGTTTAGGCGGGGCTATGATATCAAAAAATTCTTTTCACTCGAGGAGTATTTTGACAGGGATGCCCACCATTATTACAAAACACTGCAGGCGGTTTCCAATCAAAAGGTAGATGATCTTAGCGATCGTGATTTGACAGTTTGGCTTGAGTATTTTTGTGAAGGATTGGCTGATGAGTTGGTAAGAGTTAAAGAAAAGGTCCAAAAACTGTCACTCGATATTCGCTTAAAGGGTAAAACCGGCCAGGTTGTTCTTTCGGAGCGGCAGGTCAAGATTGTCGAATATATTGAAACTTATGGTTCGATAAGCAATAGACAATGGCGAGGCTTGCTTCGTGAATATTCCGACGATACGATACTGCGGGATCTTAAGGATTTGCAGAAAAAAGGATTAATCAAGAAGAAGGGTAGTACCAAAGGCGCTGTGTATGTGCTGAGGTGAAATTGACTTATAGTAGTTGAAGAGTTAGAATAGATACTCGCGGGAGATTTATTATGAGTACTAATCGATCCAGACAATTAAGAAAAAGTCCCTTGGAGATTATCGACTCTTCTATTTTGACAGCCCAAGAGCAAGTTTTTATTGGCGGGACGCCGGCTTCTTGTAAAATGGCGCAAGAAAAGTTTATACCCCAGGCACTCCTTGAAAGACTGATGACTTTTGAGGAAGTTTTAAGACTTAGACGTCGGCAGGGGGAGATTGCAAGTCATTCTGCTAGCTTTTTTTTCGATGGGATTAATTTTCTGACAGAGGCTCCTATGATTGCTCTTTCTGATATCGATTCAGTGACAGGAGAAGTTGTACAAAAGACACCGATACTCGTCGGTATTTACCAAGGTGAAAATGATAAGATAATACGAGATCCTGAAATTCTTAAGAAATATCCTCTGACTGAATACGGGGCGCAACGGCTTTTTGTAGGAGAATTGATTGGAACTTCCATTGAGCGAGAAATTTAACTTCTTGGGTTTATTTAAATTATCCTAGATTGACAAAGTTTCTGGTAAAGTTTTAGTGTGCAACTGTAAAATATGTTTATGACATTTGCGAACTTAGCTTCCTATTTTGAAAAACTTGAGGCGACTAGCAAGAGGTTGGAACTTGTTGATATTCTGTCAAAGCTGTTTAAAGAATCAAACGCAGAGGAAATTGGCAAGATCTGTTATTTGATTCAAGGCAGAGTTGCGCCGTTTTTCCAAGCCGTGGAAATGGGGATGGCGGAGTCAACAATTGCACAAGCGGTCGCAAGGGCATACGGCCCCACTTTGCCAAGGCTTCGAGGGGTAAAAAATCCAAAAGACGAGGTCATTAAACTTTATCGAGCGAAAGGTAATTTTGGACTGGCTGCTAAAGAGCTGGCGACTAAAGCTAAACCCGCCAAAGGCGAGGCTCGCCTAAAGGGGCGGCGACTAACGACTAAAGCTTTGTCAGTAAGTGAGGTTTTTGGAGAACTGAGGACAATTGCGGAGTTTTCTGGTGAGGGGACGGTGGAGAAGAAGGTTTCGACATTGGCTGCACTTCTTACAAAACTTGACCCAACTTCTGTTAAACATGTAGTTAATATTCCCTTGGGAACTCTTCGCCTTGGTATTGGCGATCCAACCGTGATGGATGCGCTTTCTTTGGCCAAGAAAGGCGATAAATCTTTGCGGTCGGTTCTGGAAAATGCCTACAATAAAACTTCAGATCTTGGCCATGTAGCTGAAACTTTCTTCAAGAAAGGTATATCTGGAATCAAAAATATTAAACTAGTTGTCGGTAAACCCATTCGTCCCGCCCTTGCCGAAAGACTACCTTCTGCTGAGGAAGCGGTCAAAAGATTAGGTCAGGAGTTTGCAGCTGAACCAAAATTCGATGGTTTTAGAGTGGCGGTTCATAAAGAAAACTCCGATATTAAGCTTTTTTCCAGAAATCTTGAGGATACAACTCATGCCTTTCCGGATTTAGTTAAAGGTGTTGTTGATGAAGTACGTGCAAAATCGGCTATTTTAGAGGGGGAGGCAATTGCTTATAATCCCGTGACTAGCGAATTTCTGCCATTTCAGGAAACAACTAAGCGCAGGCGAAAGTATAAGGTTCTCGAAATGGCCCAAAAGTTACCACTGGTGATGTTTGCCTTTGACCTTCTTTATCTAAACGGCAAAGACATAACTCAGAAACCTTACAGAGAGAGGCGGAATTTACTCACCGATATTATTGCCAAAGACAATAAAGTCATCCGTCTGGCAGAAGAACGCACTCTTCACAGCGTCAAAGAAATTACTACTTTTTTCAATGAGGCAATTTCGGAAGGTCTTGAAGGGCTTATGCTTAAAAAACTTGATAGCCCTTATGTTGCAGGCGGTCGAGGATTTCATTGGATAAAGTTCAAGAGGTTTCAGGCTGGGGAACTAACTGATACTGTTGATTGTGTACTTCTTGGAATATATTCGGGGAGAGGAAAGAGAACTGAGTTTGGAGTTGGGGGTCTTTTGGTCGGTGTATATAACGGCAAGAAAGACGAATTTGTGACCATTTCCAGAATAGGGACGGGTCTAACGGACGAAGAATTTCGGATAGTTAATAAGATTGGCAAAGAACTTAAAGTTTCACATAAACCTGCCAGAGTGAATTCCAAAATCGAACCAAATTACTGGGTCGAACCAAAGGTTGTGTTGGAGGTTTACGCCGACGAAATTACCAAATCACCGATCCATACAGCTGGAGAAGAGGACGGAGTGGGTTATGCTTTAAGGTTTCCAAGGTTAGTTAAGTTCCGCGAAGCAGACAAAAGACCAGAAGACGCTACAACAGTCTTCGAGATTGAGAAGATGTACAAGCAGCAGTATCGGAGGAGATAAGAGTTGTTGACAGTTTGCTTCTGAGCGATCTAAGCTGGAAGTTAGATGTCTGCGGTAGAAAAAGACTTTTATGTTCATGCCGGCAGAGTTTTAGGTCGGCTTAAGAATGGGCATAACACAATGTCTGTTCGACGTGAAGCATTGTCTATCATCCAAAGTGGAATATTAACTCCGGATAATATTTTACATCGGTCTTTATTGAATGGTGTCGAAAAGGGTTGGCGCAGTGAAGGCCCTAGTGAAGGTCCTATTGATGATTCGATACTAGATAATAACCCTTTCCACAATCTTCTTTGAAAAGCCGTTGACAGAGTGAGACTCGGTTGACATCCACAAATAATTGACGCAAAATGGTCGCGCAATGAAATTTGTTGCCGATCTTCATCTTCACAGCAAATACTCACGCGCGGTTTCGCAGTCGATGGTGCTTAGCAAAATGGCTGAGTGGGCGAGGTTTAAAGGCATTAATGTTTTGGCAACTGGGGATTTTACTCACCCTTTTTGGTTTGAACAGCTTAAAAACGAGCTTGAGGATGCGGGGAATGGGCTATATAAACTTAAGTCGATAGTTCATAGTTCACAGTTCACAGAAAAAAGCAGTGAACCGTTAACCGTTAACCGTGAACCAATTTACTTCTTGTTATCATGCGAGGTTTCTTCAATTTACAGCCAGGGCGGTAAAGTCAGAAGAATCCATAACTTATTTTTCTTCCCGTCAATGTCTGCTGTTGAAAAATTTAATAATGAGCTTTTGAAACGCGGTGCGAATCTGCGTTCTGACGGCCGGCCGATTGTAGGCATTTCTTCCCGTGATTTAGTTGAGATTGCCCTCGGTTGCGACGAGCATGTTTTAACAATTCCGGCCCATATCTGGACCCCTTGGTTTTCGGTTTTTGGGTCATTTTCTGGTTTTGACTCGATTGAGGAATGTTTTGGAGATTTAGCCGGAAATATTTATGGAATCGAGACAGGGTTATCAAGTGATCCGGCGATGAATTGGCGAATTGGTGATTTGGAAGGGAAGGCGATTCTTTCGTCTTCCGACGCCCATTCTCCTGCGAAAATGGGCAGAGAGGCGACGGTTTTTGAGGCGGAAGAGATGAGCTACGAGGCAATTTACAAAGCTATTGCGGGTCCTGCCGTGCTTGCGCTGAGGTCGCCCCTGCAGTTCGGCGACTCTTCCAACGCAAGCGCCCCTGCGGAACTCGGGGTACGGTCCCGCCAAGGCGGGACTCTAGGGAAGAGATCGCCTCATACCGAGGCTTCCCGCGCAAAACTATCCAACTATCCAACTACCCAACCAGCCAACTACCCTAAAATCGCCTTCACCATCGAATTTTATCCTGAGGAGGGAAAGTATCACTTTACCGGTCATCGAGATTGTAATTATTCTCAAGAGGCAAAAATGACCCAAGAGAAAGGAACGAAATGTCCTGTTTGTAATCGTCCACTAACCGTTGGGGTGATGGATCGGGTAGAGGAGTTGGCAAATCGAAATCCGAAATTCGAAATTCGAAATTCAAATAGGGTGAGGTGGATACATTCTGAGGGAAATAGGCGACCGCCATATGTCTCTTTGGTGCCTCTTTCTGAAATTTTGGCTGAGGCTTTGTCTTTGGGAGTTGACACCAAAAAGGTAATGGATACTTATATGCTTTTAGTCAGTCAATTAGGCAGCGAATTTAATGTTCTTTTAAAGGCAGATTTAAAAGATATCGAAAGGAATTCCTCCCAAAAGGTAGCCGAGGGAATTGAAAAAGTAAGGAATGGGAATATAGTTGTTGAACCCGGCTATGACGGCAAATTCGGAGTGGTTAAAATTTGGCAAAATTCGCAAGTATTTGAAGAAAAAAGGCAAGCCGAGGACGATAAACAAGAAGAATCACAGCTTAATCTATTCGCCTAACGCTTAATGACTAAAGAATAAAGCTGATATTGTATTGCATGAACCATTTGGCGATTCGCATAAGAGGTAATTTTAAAGGAGGTGATTTAAAGATGGCTTCTGTTCAGTCAAACAGAAATTTAGTTGCGGCCCTGTCATATCTTTTGGGATTTGTTACCGGGATTGTTATTCTGCTTGTTGAAAAAGATGATAAATTCATTCGTTTTCATGCTATGCAGTCCTCCGTTGTTTCTGGGGCTTTATTCATTGTAAGTTTTGTATTAGGATTTATTCTTGCACCAATTGCTATTTTGGCAACTTTGGTCAATATTATTATTTCCATTGCCGGTATTATTGTTTGGATAGTATCAATGGTAAAGGCCTACCAAGGCCAACTCTATAAATGGCCGATTGCCGGAGATTTTTCAGAAAAGCAGGTTAAATAGGGATCGTAAATGATTTTTGAAAATAGAATTCATGCCGGTGAAATACTTGCTAAGAATCTTTCCAGACTTAAAATTGATCCCCAAAAATCTACAGTCGCCGCAATTCCCCGTGGCGGTGTGGTTGTTGGTGAAGTGATTGCTTCTAAACTAAAGATTCCCGTGACCGTTATTATCATAAAAAAACTGGGAGCTCCTTTTAATAGTGAACTGGCCATTGGAGCAACTGCTGCCCATGGCAGGCCTGTTTTGGATCGTTGGTTGATTACTGATCTTAATGTATCTGGCGATTACCTTAAAAAGGAAATTATCAAAAAGAAAAAAGAAGCGGCGGCCAGAGAGAAAAACTTGGGAGTAGTGCTTGAGCCCGATCAATATAAAGAGAAAGTAGTGATTATTGTCGATGACGGGGTGGCTACCGGCCAGACGGTTCGGGCTGCTGCTAAAATTATCCGTGCGTTTGGTCCGGCTAAGTTATATCTGGCTGTCGGTTGCGCATCACCACAGGTCATTGATCAATTGCATGAGGACTTTGATAAAATAATCTGTCCGCTGATTTCAGCGGATCTGGTGGCAGTCGGACAGTTTTACAGAGATTTTAGGCCGGTTTCAGATGAAGAGGTCAAGTTTTTGCTCCAAAACCGATTGACAGTTAATCATTGATCGGCAACAATTAACCCATGAAATTAATAGTAGGACTCGGTAATCCTGAAGCTAAATATAAAAATACCCGCCATAACTTAGGTTTTATGGTGGTTGATAGTTTTGCCAAAAGTGGGGGGCTTTCCTGGCGTTATAGCCAGGACTTTTTGTGTTATTACCTTAAATCTTCCGATTTTGTGCTGGTTAAACCTTCAACTTATGTGAATAAATCCGGCGAATCGGTTCGTCTTATATCCAATTTCTATAAAATAGAACCTAAGGATATTTTGGCAGTCCATGACGATTTGGATTTGGAATTTGGCAAAATTCGCTTGTCCTTTGACAGTACCAGCGCCGGACACAAAGGTGTAGAGAGTCTTATTGAAGGTCTTGGGGGCTTTGATTTTGCAAGACTCCGAATCGGTATTGGCCATCCTTCGCGAAACGCTCCCGCCGACGATAAATCTTTGGTGGGCAAGTCGGATGGCGAGCCGTCCAGTGCCGAAAAATATGTGCTTGAAGATTTTAATGAGGGGGAGCAGAGCGAACTTTCACTGGTTATTGAAAAGGCAATATCGGCTGTTGAGTCTTATATCGATATTGGCATTGAAGCGACGATGAACAAATTTAACTAACCCATGCCTTCGGCTTCTGAAGTTTTATCAATGGTTGAATATTTGATTAAGACTTGGGGAATTTTTATTGTGCCCATTGGAGCTTTTTTGGAAAATTCGGTAATTTTGGGATTTTTGTTTCCGGGCGTAACCATTATTTTCTTGTCGGGTTTTGTGACAAGAACGACAGGGGAAAGTATCTGGTTAATTGTGGTCTTGGCTACACTGGGATCCTTTCTGGGTGATAACTTGGATTATTTGATTGGTAGGAAAGCTGGCAAGATTTTAGAGCAAAAGCCACTTTTTGCTAAGCCGGTAGCGGCTGTTGAGCCATTTTTAGCAAAGCATGGTATTTGGGCGGTATTTATAGGCAGATTTTCCGGCTGGAGCCGGGCTTGGGTGGCACTAGCTTGCGGGATTGTCAGATTTGGCTATTTTAAATTTGCAGCGGCATCTTTTGCTTCAGCCTTAGTTTGGACGAGTGCTTGGATTGTTGGTGGGTATTTGATAGGAGGCAATCGGGAGTTGATTGAAAATTGGTTTACTCGGGCATCGCTTCTGGTTTGGTTAGGTTTTGCGATTTTGGTTATTTATTATTTTAGAACCCGTTTGAAACTTCTTGTCGATCTGGTGGTTTTTATGACTCGTAAATACAGCAATAAAGTAAAAAATGGTCTTAAGAATAATCTCGGTTAGTCAAAAGGTTTATCGACTAGTGAAAACTATTCCTAAAGGTAAAGTGGCGACTTATGGACAGCTGGTAAGCAAGTGTAAAGTGGCAAGTGGAGATTGGAAAGTCAGTCCAAGAGTGATTGGCTGGATTCTTCATAAGAATAAAGACCCCAAATTCCCGTGTCATCGGGTGGTAGATAGGAATGGTCGAATCGCGCCAAATTATGCATTTGGAGGAGCAGATGAGCAGAGAAGGCGATTGTTAGTGGAAGGTGTAAAATTCAAAGATGAAATGCATGTGGATCTTGATTCTTGCCGATGGCAAGAAAAATTCTAAATCCTAATTTCTAAACTCTAAACAATTTCAAAATCCTAAATTAGAATGATCAAATAAAAGATAAATTTGTTTTAAAGTTATTTTGAATTTTGTATTTTGGACATTAGGGTTTGTTTAGGATTTAGAGTTTAGGGTTTAGCATTTATATGCAACTGCATCTTCGTATCTACGGTCAGGTTCAAGGTGTTTTCTTTAGGTATTCGGCTAAAGATCAGGCGGAAAAGTTGGGTTTAACTGGATGGGTTAGGAATAATTCCGGTGGTTCGGTTGAGGCAGTAGCAGAGGGTCCAAAAGCTGCGCTTGAGGAATTTGCAAAGTGGTGTAAAAAAGGCCCATCCGGAGCGCAGATTGAGAGAGTTGAGGTAAAGTGGAATAAAAGAATTGAGGGCTTTAGCAATTTTGAAATTTTAGGATGATGCTTTTATTAATCCTTAACTACTTTCTACCACGCATTTATGCACAAAGCGAAAGAAGCTTGTGGGCTTCTTGAAGTTCTTCAAAGGTTGCTTCTTCTCCTCTAATATTAAGTACAACACTACCATCTTTGATTGTATAAATCGGTAGAACAGCATGTAATCCGTTGTTGTTTGAAACGACTCCTTTTATAAGATAGGGGCCGTTTAGTTTGAACCTTTCATCTGCTTCTGTTTCAATAAATAGATCAAGTTCTTTGCCATTCTTGAAATTGAAATGTCTTGGTGGAATAGTCCAATGCCCAGAAGATTTTGATACCTTTACGCCTCTTCGAGTCATTATATCTTTAGCAAGTGAAAAGACTCCGAGTGTTAAACGATGTTTTTCTGCTTGGTGTTCTATTCTTTCGGCGACTGCTGTTAAAAATCGATCTCTTTCTTTTGTTTGCATGCTATTTCTATTGCCTAGATTGTTAGTTGGCAATTATACTATTTGGGTTGAGAATGTCAAGAGAAAATATTTTTTGAAATGGCAAAGCTTTTCATAGGTACTTCTGGGTGGATGTATAAAGATTGGCAAGGGAAATTTTATCCTGAAAAATTGCCGCAGCGGAAGTGGCTTGAATACTACGGACAGCATTTTAAAACGGTTGAGGTCAACAGCACTTTTTATCATTCGATGAAGCTGACGGCCTTTGAAAATTGGTTCAGATCGACGCCCGATGATTTTGTTTTTGCGGTTAAGGCCAGCCGATTCATTACCCATATTAAAAGATTAAAACCGGATCGGGAAACAATTAAGAATTTTATTGAATCAGTGACAGCTCTGGGTGATAAACTTGGTCCAATCTTATGGCAATTGCCGCCAAGATTTAAGGCGGAGGCAGAAAGGCTGGAAGCCTTTCTAGTTCTGAGTTCTGGGATCATAGATCATAGTAATAGTCAAAAAAATTCGATAGACTACGAACTACGAACTACGAACTCAAAACTTAAAATGGCTTTTGAATTTCGGGATCCGTCTTGGTTTAACGAGTCAATTTATCAAATTTTAAGAAAGCATAATGCGGCGTTGGTGATTGCTGAATCTGGCGGATATTGGCCCTACTCCGCCAAGGCTTCCACCGACGCTAAAGCTATGGCGGACGAGTCGGAGGGTAAACCATTTGAAGAAGTAATTACTGCCGATTTTGTCTACTTGCGGTTTCATGGAGAAGGAGGAACTTATTCTACAAGCTATACAGATCAGGAACTTGAAGAGTGGTCAAAAAAGATTAAGAAATGGCAGAGAGCAGGGATTGATGTTTATGCGTATTTCAACAACGACGTGGCAGGTTTTGCAGTAGAAAACGCTAAGGCTTTGATCGATATGGTTTCGTGAGAGTATAATTCCGAGCGATGAAGAAAGAATTAGTTATTATTAAACTTGGCGGTAGCGTTATTACTGATAAAAGCAGGTCTAGAGGGATTTTTAGGAAAAAGATTGTGGCCAGGTTAGTTAAAGAGATTGTGGAGGCTAAAAATAAAAGAGGGTTTGATTTGATTTTAGTCCACGGCGCTGGCAGCTATGCCCACTTTCTGACTACTAAATACCGTATTGGTGAAGAGTTTTTAGGAGAAAAAAGTATTTTCGGTTATGCCCTAATCAAGAGAGAGCTTTTTAGATTAAATAATCTTGTTTGGAACGAATGTCTTAAAGGCGGTCTTCCTGTTTGTACAGTTCAACCAAGTGCGGTAGTTTTTACCCACAACGGTAAAATCAAGAGTTTCGATACCAAACTTATCGAGGCATTGCTTTCGTGGGGAATGGTGCCACTTTTAATGGGGGATGATACGATTGATGAAAGACGAGGCATGGCAGTCCTTTCCGGTGATGTAACCTTAGTTTATTTGGCTCGAAAATTTAATGCAGATAGAGTGATTTTCGTTTCCGATGTAGAGGGGGTTTTTGATAAAAATCCTAAAGTAAATAAGAATGCCAGACTAATCAAAGAAATCAATAACAGAAATTTTAGAGAGATTATTGGCTCGATGGAAACTTACAACGTCAATGACGCCAGCGGGGAGATGAAAGGGAAGCTTTTGGCAATTAAAGATAGTTTAGGCGGTTTTGAAGTCAGGATTGTTGGAGGATTTAAAAAGGACGTGGTTAGAGATGTCTTGTTGAGGATTAATTCGGGGACTAGGGTTTTCTTTCAAAATAGTCAATAAGTTCCCGACTAATAGTTCTATCAACTGAACGAACAAATGGGATTTTCTGTCTATTCTGAATGGCTTTGATGTTTTCGACAATTTCTATCATTGGGCTGCGATACAAGGGTACTTGGAATTCTCCAATTTGAAGGGTTTGTGCAGAAGTAACTTCGTCTAAATTGACCCATCGGGGATTTGTTCCATTTTCCGGGTTTGTCCTGTCAGGGTCATTAGGTTGATAAATTAAGTTTTTTTCACTACTTATGGGAATTAGATAAGGGGCAGCAAATACCGGATAACCTATGCCTTTAAGTTCAATCAAGCCAAGGGATCTAACTTTCGAAGGATCATAAGCCAGGGATCCTATTTCTTCGTCGATCGCTCTTGAAATGGTGCCTAGTCTAAAACTACCTAAATCTGCCCCTGGTCTGTACGTTTCTACTGGTGCATTCCATTGTCCGGGAATTTTTTGGGATTCGAATTTAGGTTTTAAATTCTCAACTACAAAAAGCCGATTATCTGGAGTAACAATCATCAGCCATACTCCAACAACTGGACGGGCATGAGTTTCTGGGGTCTGACGAGGGTTAAGTTCCGTCTTAGCTGGCACTGGATGGAAATTATAAATGTACCAGAGTTCAGATGCAAATTAGAAAGAATTAGTGTACAATTTGGCTTTGATGATAAAGAAGGTTTTTCTGGCCAGGCCGCGAGGTTTTTGTGCTGGAGTTGATCGAGCAATAGATGTTGTTGAGGCAGCTCTTGAAATTTTTGGACCTCCTGTTTATGTGAAGCATGCTATTGTTCATAATCTTCATGTTGTTGAGGATCTTAAGGTTAAAGGAGCAATTTTTGTTGAGGATTTGGATGAAATTCCTCCCCATTCGGGTCTGAGCCCCTCAGGGTCGAAGACAAAATCAGTAGTGGTTTTTAGTGCCCATGGGACAGATCCGGTTATTCGTGCGGAAGCCAAAAGACGCGGACACAAAGTAATCGATGCAACTTGTCCTTTGGTCACCAAAGTTCATCTTGAAGCGAAGCGCTATGTTGGCGATGGTTACTTTGTTATTTATATCGGTCATCGGGATCATCCTGAACCTGTTGGCGTCTTTGGTGAAATACCCAAAGGGACGGCAGTTTTAATTGAGGGAGCTAGCGAAGTTGACTTTCTTAAAGTTCCGCAAGAAGAAAAATTGGTTTATCTAACCCAAACGACTCTTTCAATTTCCGATACCAGAGCGACTGTCGAAAAATTAAAAAAAAGATTTCCCAATATAATTTCACCTCCATCAGCGGACATTTGCTATGCAACTACTAATCGTCAGGCAGCAGCTAGGGAATTGGCAAAAAAATGCGATTTGGTTTTGGTGATTGGTTCTAAAACAAGTTCTAATTCCCAAAGGTTAAGAGAAGTTTGTGAAGAAGAAGGAACTAAAGCCTATCTTATCGATGATGAGATGATGATTGATCCTAGCTGGTTTAAAGATGTTTACACGTTGGGGGTAACCTCTGGTGCTTCTGCCCCCGAGTATCTAATATCAAGACTTGTTGAGTTTCTTAAAAAATTAAATCCGAAAGCCAAAGTCGAAAATCTTGAAGTTTTAAAAGAGAACATTAAGTTTCCACTACCAGATGATTTGGTTTTTTTGGCTAAAGAGAGTGCTAAAGGCATAAAGTGGGTCGAGAAACATCAGGTAACTTCTCAACGATGATATTTCAATGAGCGAAAACTTAATATTGGTTGATGATAAAGACAATCTTTTGGGTTATGCTTCCCGTCAAACGTGTCATACCGGTCGCGGCAGGCGACATCGAGCTTTTGTGACTTTGATTTTTGACGAGAATAACCGAGTTCTTTTGCATCGGCGAAGACACAAATTATTTGACGGACTTTGGGATATGACGGCGATATCACATCCATTACGAATTAATGGTCAAAACGAGACATATCAGAAAGCTTCGGATAGGGCGCTTTTTAAAGAAATGGGCATTGCTCATGTGCCGATTGAAAAGATCAGCGCTTTCAACTATTTTGCCCGCGATGGCGAAAATTGCGAGAACGAATATTGTGCGATTTTGGTTGGCCATTATGATGGTGATATCAAACCGAATAAAAATGAGGTCTATGAGATTGAACAGGTTGCCTTTGAAAACTTCATAAAAGATGTCGAAAAAAATCCACAAAAATATACCCCTTGGGCGAAAATAGCGGCAAAGCAGTTAACGAAGTCAAAAGTCAGAGTGAATAGTCAAAGTCTATTGAAAGAGGAGCTTAGCAAGTTTTTAGAGATTTTTGATTCTTATCTGGGGAGCTATTTCCAGAAAAAATCCGAAATGGCTGCGAATTATCCGAAATTAATCCGCCAATTTTATAAAGATCTTGCTGATTTTAGCACCGGAGGTAAAAAACTGCGGGCGTTTTTAGTTTGGCTTGGGTATCAAATCGGCGGTAGTTCTCGACAAGCTCGAACGATAAACAAAATTTTGCCGATTGCTTTAGCTTACGAGCTTGCGCACAATTTTCTTTTAATCCATGATGATATTATTGATGAGTCAGATAGGCGGCGAGGCAAGTCGACAATTCATAAAAGGTATGAGAAAATTTTTGGGTCTCACTATGGAATGAGCCAGGCGATTGTTCTTGGGGATATCGCCTGTTTTGAGGCATTTGATCTTGTCAATTCTTCAGAGTTTACCGACAGCCAAAAAGTTGCTTGTCAAAATCAACTGATAGCAACCCTTCTTGAGACCGGCTATGGGGAGGCGCTAGACATTGAGTATTCGTTCAGACAGGCGACACTGGAAGAGATTAGGCAGATGATAGAACTTAAAACCGCCAAGTACAGTTTCGTCGGGCCGCTAACTCTGGGGGTAGTTTTGGCAGAGGCAAGTAGATCACAATTAGAAACTTTAGCCAAATTTGGACTGTCGGTGGGATGCGCTTTTCAGCTTCAAGATGATATTTTAGGAGTTTTTGGAGATGAGAAAATACTTGGCAAGTCAATTCTTTCTGATCTTCGTGAAGGTAAAAACACGCTCTTAGTCTATAAAGCACGTGAACTTGTGAAAGGTCAAGATAAAAAAGATTTGGCAAGGCTTTGGGGCAAAAAAGATGCCAAAATGGCTGAACTTAAGAAGGTTAGGCAAATCATTGAGAAAGCTAAGGCACGAGCTTGGTGTGAAGCTGAAAAAAACAATTTAATTAAACATGCCAAGATTTATATTAGTCGAATTACTAAAGATGACGATTTACGGCAGACACTAAGTGGGCTGTCTGACTTTATAATTAAGAGGGAAAGTTGAATCGATGTCCTTTTTTTGTTATTCTTGTGGTTAACCTTTAATGAATACATCAGATTCCAAACAAGTTGCCAGCCTTGCCAGTTCGCTTCGACGCGAGGCGAGCGAGTCTAGGCGGGTTCCCAAGCACGTTGTGATCATTCCAGATGGCAATCGCCGCTGGGCAACTAAACATGGTCTTAGCCCAATTGAAGGACACAAAAAGGGTTTAGACGCGGCTTTGAAAGTGGTTCGCGGATCGCGCAATTTAGGCGTTAAGATTTTAACTCTTTGGGGATTTTCTACGGAAAATTGGAACAGACCGTCGGTTGAGGTTCGCTATTTAATGAGGCTTTACAGTTGGTTTTTTAGAAAGTACTTAAAAGAGTTGATTCGCGAAGGAGTTAAGTTTAATTGGCTGGGAAGACGTGACCGAGTGCCTAAGACTCTAAAGCAAATTTTAGAGATGATCGAGGCTAAGACTGCCCAAAATACTAAGTATATCTTGAACATTGCAATCGATTATGGTGGACACGAGGAATTAATTGAGGCCTTTAAAAAGATTCTCAAAAAGAAAATTAGACCTTCAGAGATTAACGAAGAGCTGGTTTCAGAGAATCTGGAAACGGCAGGACTTCCGGATCCGGATCTTTTGATTAGGACTAGCGGTGAGATGCGAACCAGCGGCATTATGCCCTGGCAAACAGCTTACACAGAACTTTTCTTTTCAAAACTTTATTTTCCCGACTTTTCCTTGATTGAGCTTAAACGGGCCATTTCTGACTATACCAACCGCCAGCGCCGCTTTGGACAATAGATCCCCCTTGATTTCTGCCTAAAATAAACCTATAATAATACTGGTTGACATAGTGTAAAACCTGCCTAATAATGGAGTTAGTTCACCTATGGTTATTGCGGAGAGAGAAGTTTGCAGGGCAGAGGTAACTAAGCGGAATTTTTTGGACGCGATAGGTAGAGGTGAACTTAAAGAGACACTCACTTCTTCTTCCCCCTGGGTTTCAGTTTCCATGGAGATTGCTTTTGATCAGATGCCTTTTACCGGAGGTATGGGAATTTTAGAGGGAGATAAGCTTCTTCAAGCAGAGAAATCTGGAGTCCCTTTTGTGGTGGTGACACTAGCTTATTCCGATAGATGGAGGCAAAGGCTGGAGGGATTTAGGCAAAGAGAGGATCACCAGGTTCTTACTCCAGAGGCTTTGGGTCTTGTTAGGATAGCCCAAACAGGCATCAGAGCGAACGATAATACGATAGCGGTTGATATATGTCAACAACAAAGCGGTAATGTGGGGATTATTGCTCTCTATGAAGAAGGGCTGCGTGAACTTTACTATGGTTCGAATGATGATCAACACAGGCTTTATCAGGAAGTTGTCTTAGGATTTGGCGGGCAGAGAGCTTTGGATAATCCACTTTTATCTCTTTCGCCTTCAGTGATTCATCTTAACGAATCGGCAAAAGTCTTTTCGGCAGTTGCTTATTTGGATAAGTTGGTAAGTGGGGGAATGAGTTTAGCGGAGGCGCTTTCGGCAACGCGAGCAAAAACTATCTTGACCAATCATACTTTAGTACCGGCAGCGGTATCAACTTTTTCAAAAGATTTGTATGAGAGATACGTATTCAAAAATATTGCGAGCAAAGAGGTAGAAAAGTGGATTGAAGGAATGATTGATGCCAAAGGCGGGAGTCTTGATCTAGCCACATTGGCTTTGGAGTTGGCTGGTCGTTTCAACGGGGTAAGCAGAATTCATTCAGAGGCTGCAAGTGGTCAGTTTAGACGGTTTAATGAATCGGCAGTGCAATTTGAACCAATTACCAATGGGATTTTTATGGAGAGATGGGCTGATCCCAGACTGCTTTCTCTTTATCGAAAAAGTGGCATTATTGATGAATTTGATTTGCCCAGTCCAGATTTTGGCGAGAGGATCGATCACTTAGACAATTGGGAACTGGGAAGAATAAAGGGGGGAGCAAAGAATGATCTTACCCAATATCTCGAAAAACGAGTTGATCAATACGGTCGGTCTGTTCAAGTACCACCCAATGCCAAAATTGCGGTTTGGGCAAGAAGACTTGCCGGTTATAAAAGACCAGGTATGGTTTTCGAAAATCCACAAGAACTCGCCCAGATTTTACAAGATGAGAATATGTACCTAATTATTGCGGGAAAGGCTCATCCTACAGATTGGCCAATGAAGGATGAACTTTTTAGGATTCTTAATCTTGTAGATAATTATCCAGAATTGCGCACGCGAGTCGATTTTGTTCAGGATTACGATGAGGAGTTGGCGAGACATTTAGTCAGGGGCGCAGATATTTGGCTTAATACTCCAAAAGTTGGACAAGAGGCCTGTGGAACATCTCCCTTGAAAGCAATCGCCAGTTTAACCCGGGTGATTTCGACAAGAGATGGGGGACTGGCTGATGTTGATCCGCCGACTTATTTTGAGGTTAAAGGCGAAGATTATCGCGAAGAGGTCGATTCCTTATATTTTAAATTGGGGCAGGTGGCAGCAGAGAATAACCATCATGATGTATGGGCAGCAGCAGTCAAAAAACAATTAAAAGCTTATTTGCCGATTATCAGTGGTGGAAGAATGCTAAGGGAGTATATTGACTTCGTGTTTCCTCGGGAAGTTACATTCCAAGTAGAAGCAGCCTAGATTCGTGTTAGAATAAATTAATTCTGATGGCCGATCTTGATTCCAAGAGAAAATTTTCCAATGAACCGTATGTAAGAAGGATTGAGAAACCTTGGGGTTGGGAAATTCACTTCGTTCCGGATAATAAACCTTATATGGGGAAGGTTTTACATATTAAGGCAGGAGCCCGTCTTTCTTTGCAATACCATGATAAAAAAGAAGAAAGTTGGTGGCTTTTATCTGGCCGCGCGAAACTTTTAATAGACAATAGCGGGGGAAAGTTAGAAGAACTTGAGCTTAAAACTGGTGTTGGATATAGTAGTCACATAGGGCAGAGACACAGACTGGTCGGAGTTACAAATTGCGATATAGTAGAAGTATCAACACCAGAGATTGGGACAACTTACCGTTTGGAAGATGATTATTCCAGAGGTGATGAAACTCCCCAACAGAGAGAATTAAGAAATCAGAGAAAAATATGAAAGATTATTCGTCAAAGCGGTATGGTACTAGGACTCATCAAATGATGAAAGATGTTTTAATGGATCCTGATACTTCCGGACCAGAGGTTTATTATTACATGGTTCGTGGTGGGAAGGATTTTAAAAACATCACTATCTGGGAACCAGGGCTAGTTGGACAAGAATATATTAAGACTTATGGTCATTATCACGTGGGAGATATAGACGAAACATATTGGATAATCTACGGCGAAGGCATAACTATCGCTCAAAAAAGGGTTGTTGGGCAGGATGGGCATCCGATAGACGAGGAAATCGGAGAGATAAGAATCGTTAGAGTTAAAGCAGGTGATGCTGTCTATATGCCCAAAGGCTGGGCTCATGCGGCAGTTAATATTTGTGAGACCTTTTTTGTAACTGCCGATGATAGTCCAGTGAATTTTGAAGACGTTGATCCTTCTTCTTTACCGGGACATGCAGATTACGAGCCGATTAAAAAGATGTGCGGGATGGCTTATTATGTAGTTTCGGAAAACGGTCAGCCGACACTAATGAAGAATCCAAAATATAATAAGGTTCCAGATGCAAAAATCGAAGATTGGAACCCCTCTTTTGCAAAAAAAGATTAATAAAAGTTAAAATCTCCAGATATGTGCGGTATTTTTGGATATGTGGGTCGGCGAGATGATGCCCCCAAGATTGTTTTTGAAGGATTAAAGCGCCTTGAATATCGGGGATATGATTCGTGGGGAATCGTTGCAATTGAAAATTTAAAATTTAAAATTGAAAATTTAGTAACCGAAAAGCATATGGGGAAAATTGGTGATTCAACTCTTAACCCTAAACTCTTAACCCTAAACTCTAATTTCGCTTTAGGGCATACCCGCTGGGCGACTCACGGTGGAGTAACCGTTTACAATGCTCATCCACATTTGGATTGTTCGGGCAGATTAGCTTTAGTCCACAATGGAATTGTCGAAAACTATCTTCAACTTAGAAAAAGTTTAGGTAAAAAGGGGCATAAATTTAAATCGGAAACCGATACGGAAGTAGTTGTCCATTTGGTTGAGGAATATGCAAAAAGGCAATCTTTAAAAGAAGCTGTGCGGAGTGCATTTCAGAATATTACAGGACTTAATGCTTTCGTTTTCATTTCAGATAAAGCTCAATTGTTTGCAGTGAAGAGCGGAACTCCATTGGTAATTGGTATCGGAAATGGAGAGAATTTTATTTCTTCGGATCCAAGTGCTCTTTTGCCTCACACAAAGAAAGCCATATTTCTTGCCGATAGTCAGCTGGCAGAAGTTACTCAAGACAGCGTTGACATAACCAACGCAGTTAACAAAAGCGAGATTAAGCCCAAAATTTTAAATCTTGATTGGAAAGAGGAGGAAATAGAACTTGGCAAATTTAAGCACTTCATGATTAAGGAAATTTATGAGCAACCTGGAGTTTTGAGATCAATTGCTGCAAATAGTCAACCAATCGTAGATCTAGCCAAGATTATAAAGCGCGCACATGGCACATTTTTTATTGGTTGTGGGACTGCTTCTTATGCGGCTCTTTCTGGGGCTTATTTATTTTCGAAGATAGCCAAAAAACATGTAAATTTTTCTATCGGTAGTGAATTTAATTATTTGGAGGATTATTTAACCCGGGACTCGCTGGTTGTGGCTATTTCTCAAAGCGGGGAAACCATCGATGTTGTTGAACCGGCAATTCGAGCCAAGACAAAAGGAGCTTGCGTAGTTGCTTTAACAAATGTAATTGGATCGAGTCTGTATAGACTGGCAGATTATAAGATTCTTCTCGCCGCTGGACCTGAGAGGGCAGTCTGTGCCACAAAGAGCTTCTGCGCGATGGTCGCTAATCTTATTTATTTGACTTATGCTGTTGTTGGTCGCTTAAGGGTAGGTAAGCAAATTTTAGAAAAAACGGCCAATGGGGTTGAGAAAATTTTGAAAGAGGAATATATAGCACGTCTTCGAAAACTTGCCAAAAAATTTGCCAAATCTAATGATGTTTACATCATTGGCAGAGGGCTTTCTTATGCGACAGCACTTGAGGCAACCTTAAAACTAAAAGAAGTTCCATATTTACATTCAGAGGGTTTTGCAGGGGGTGAACTTAAGCATGGGGTGATTGCCTTGATTGAGGAAGGTACGCCTTGTATTGCTTTTGCTCCAAATGACGAAACTTATGAGGCGATTATTTCAAATGCTATCGAAATTAAATCCCGAGGCGGTTACATTATAGGGGTTTCGCCTAAAAATAATGAAGTATTCGATTTTTATTTACCGGTTGCGGATGTTAGCGAGGCTTCGATTATTGTCAATACGGTCCCGATTCAACTCCTGGCTTATTATTTGGCTCTTGAAAAAGGGTTAGATCCGGATAAGCCTCGCAATCTAGCTAAGTCGGTTACAGTCAAATAGATTGCGAGTCTTGCGGTGCTCACTTTGTTGTGTGCCTAAAGCCAAGAAACCTTGCAAAATCGGTGACGGTTAAATGATAGTTGATAGTTATCAGTTCACAGTTAAGGTTTAAAATAATCTGTGAACTGTCGACTGTGAACAGTGAACTACCATGAAACTTGGAGCAAAAGAACTGCGGGTAAGTGAGCCAAGTGAAGCCGATCTTACCAAGATCAAACGCCGGGAAATTTACATCATTTGTGACAATGTCTTGGATACTTACAATATCGGCTCGATTTTTAGATTGGCCGATGCGGTGGCCGCAAAGTGCGTCTATTTATGCGGTCAGTCCGAAACTCCGCCCAATAGCCGTATTGCCAAGGCATCAGTGGGGACGGATAAATGGGTGCCGTGGCAGTATGTTTCAACAGCAGTTGAAGCAGTATCAAGTATCAAGTATCAAGTATCAGGTATAAAAATTATCGCAATCGAGCAAAGCAAAAAGAGTGTTGATTTTAGAAAGGTTGATTGCAAAGAACCAGTAGCATTTGTGGTTGGCAATGAGACAGAAGGAGTTTCCAAAGAAGCTTTGGCGCTTGCTGATCAAATTGTGGAGATTCCGATGTTCGGGGTAAATAGGAGTCTTAACGTTATGGTATCGCTTGCCATAGTTCTGTACAGAACTATTCAGGGTACCACGAGTATCAGGAGTACCACGGGTACCAAGGGCTCTTGATACTTTTGGTACTTTTGATACATGTGATACTTTTACACTTCAGTTTGGGGTAATTTTGTAGGCTTTTTGAGAGGGACAACTTGCTTCTGCGACTCCTTGAGGATCTTTACCGTTTTCAAGACAAGCAATTAGTGTATAGCTTGTGCAGGTTCCGGCAGCGCAACTTGCAGGAGTAGGCGAATATTTATATCCTACAGGAGTTTTTGGGTCTTGCGGGACAGAGTTCATGTAAGGGGTACTACCAGAAGTTAAAGCTGGATTGGTTGCCGTACCCGTCAGCGCACAACTGCCTGATGCATCGTAGGTAACACATGAGGGATAGAAGTAAGCCCCAGTTGAGTCATTTTTTACCTGCTCCAAAGTTTTTTTGAGGACATCAAGGTCCGATTTTCTTTGAGTGTCCCTGGCCCTTTCTTGACTACCTCTGTACGAGGCCAAGGCGAGTGCGGCCAAAATGCCGATGATAGTAATGACAATCAAAAGTTCGATTAGAGTAAAGCCTGATTTAACTAGAAACTTGAAACTAGAAACTTGAAACTTTTGTTTCTGGTTTACTGTTCCCAGTTTATTGTTAATTGTTTGCGAAGCGCAGGGCATCAATTTAAGTTAGAACTGGTTGATAACCGATGTCAAGGCGGATTTAATAAGTTTAATCGGGAGTGACATTATAAAATTTTCCACTCCCACAACTGGTTGTTCCTTGAGGGTCATTTTTGTTTTCTAGACAGGCTTTCAACGTGTATTTAGTACATTTGAAACCGCTTTGACAATCGATTACACTGACTATATAAGGATAGTCGCTATTAGTTTTTGGATCTTTGGGGACTGCCTTTATGTAGTTTGGAGCGAGATTAACCCTCGTAGGCAACGGGACACTGGCAAGAGATGCTCCGCAAGTGCCAGCTCCTTGGCAGTCAGCGTAATAATATGCTCCCTCAGTGTCTTGTTTGGCAAGCTCCAGGGCTTTTTTGATGGCAGCTAAATCTTGTTTTCTTCTTGAGTCGCGACTTTTGGCTTGGGCGCCGCTGTAGGAGACTAGAGCCAGACCAGCCAAGATACCGATAATGGTGATGACGACGAGAAGTTCGATCAATGTAAAACCTTGTCGCCAACGGCGACAACTGACAACTGACAACTGACTACTGACAACTTTCTTGCAGTTATTTTGGTTGATTGTTAATTGTTGTTTGTTGATTGTTCGCGAAAGCGCGGGCATTAATTTTATTATATATCAACTTGTTGATAGATAATATCAGGAAGCTTCCTGATATTGTTCCGCCAAAGGACGGATTTGTCAAATGCCTGTCTACCGGTAAGTTTCTGAGCTTTAGCTATTGCAAACGACGTAGTAGCCAGCTCCATTCCAGCCGGTGGGAGGAGCAGCATCTCCTGGTTTACCAGTACCAGTGCATTTTGTCCTGGAATTAGTGGCATCTGCATCGTCTGTGCGTTCCAGTTTGACGGCTAAGGCAAAATCTGTAGCCCCATTTTGGGCGGTGCCCCCTGACGTGTCTGGACATTTAGTGGCTGTCGAAGTGCTTGTGTAATACGAGTATTTCTGGGGAGATACATTTTTTGGATCTTTGATGATGCCTGGTATATATTTTAGGTTTGTGTTGGAAAGATAGATAGCTAAGCCTATGTCATAGTTATTTTCTGCGTCGGTTATCGATAAAACTGAGAAAAAGCTCGGATAATATGCGGATCCTGTACAGTCGGCTTTGACGGTTTCCAGTGCTTTTTTGACTTGAGCAAGGTCGCTTTTTCTGGCGGCGTCGCGGGCCTTTTGTTGGGCAGTAGAAAATGAGTAGATGGCAAAAGATGATAGAATGCCGATGATGGCGACGACGATCAGAAGCTCGATTAGCGTAAAGCCTTGCCGCCAGAGACGGCAGTTGACGGTTTTGAGTTCACGGTTCACGGTAGTTGCATTTCTGTGAACTATCAACTGTGAACTGTCAACTAACTTGGGCATTAATTTAAGCATAAGATCGATTGACATTACCTGTCAAGGGAAGTAGAATGTTTGCGCAACAAGCACCTTAACAACTGAAAAGTAAAAAAGCTACTTTTCAGTTTTTTGTTTGTTTGATCTTCTGATCCGTCTTTGCTTTAAAGCTTCGGCGGACTGCGAGTTCAAGCAAGCTTGAACTCTGGAAAGTGGCACCCAACTTGTGCGTAGCACAAGAACAATTAACCAATTAACATTTGACAGATTAACAGAATAGCAAAGTTTCTAAAAGTAAGAATTCCACTCAGTTAATTTTGTTAATCTTGTCAATTTTGTTAATAGTTGTCCTTGCGCTGCGCGCAAGAAATATTCCTTAGAGTAAACAGATCAAATTCTGCGAAAATTTGAATTTTTTTTGAGAGTTTGATCCTAGCTCAGGATGAACGCTGGCGGCGTGCCTTAGGCATGCAAGTCGATCGGTCCGCAGGACCGAACAGTTAACAGTTGACCAATTGACAGTTAACAAATTAATATCAGTTTGTGCAGACTTTTAGGTTTTTAGACTTTCAGGTCTACAAGGACGGCAAAGTTCTCTACAAGAAGGTTGTTGCGATAACTAGAAAGTTTCCTAGAGAACATTGGGAGTTGGCTGATCAATTAAGAAGAGCTGTATTATCAGTTTGTTTAAATATTGCGGAAGGATCAGCAAAGTTTTCCGACCGTGATTTTAAACGATATGTCGAGAATTCATTGGGCTCGATTAATGAATCTTTAGCATGTTTGGATATTGCTCTTGACAATCATTTGATTGGTAAGTCTTCTTTTGAAGAATGTAAAGTTTTAACAGAAAGTATCGCAAAACAACTTGGTGGACTTTCGAAAAAACTTCGTAGTTCTTCTTTTAAATAAAATTGTTAATTGTTAATTTTGTTAATTGGTTAATTTGTTGATGGTTTAGTCCTGCGGATAGAGGCGGAAGGGTGAGTAACGCGTGGGAACGTACCTTTTACTGGAGCATAACCCCGCGAAAGCGGGGCTAATTCTCCATGTGACCGTAAGGTCAAAGCAGCTAACCCTGCGGTAGAAGAGCGGCCTACGTCCTATCAGCTTGTTGGTGGGGTAATGGCCTACCAAGGCAACGACGGGTAGCTGGACTGAGAGGTCGGCCAGCCACAAGGGAACTGAGACACGGTCCCTACACCTACGGGTGGCAGCAACCAGGAATCTTGGACAATGGGC